>ERZ773233.1-NODE-1-length-449722-cov-11.171698_pt1 | contig 449722 bp, 399 predicted proteins | sample MGYA00580991_ERZ773233 | MGnify/ENA primary metagenome ERZ773233 (study PRJEB29015, sample SAMEA2738178) | human oral metagenome | biome: human oral; feature: human-associated habitat; material: saliva | place: China | collected 2161 ...
TCGTCAGCTCGTGTCGTGAGATGTTGGGTTAAGTCCCGCAACGAGCGCAACCCCTATTGCCGGTAGCCAGCAGGTAAAGCTGGGCACTCCGGCGAGACTGCCCGGGATAACCGGGAGGAAGGCGGGGATGACGTCAAATCATCATGCCCCTTATGATTTGGGCAACACACGTGCTACAATGGCGTTAACAAAGAGAAGCGAGAACGCGAGTTTAAGCAAAGCTCAAAAATAACGTCTCAGTTCGGACTGCAGTCTGCAACTCGACTGCACGAAGCCGGAATTGCTAGTAATCGCGAATCAGCATGTCGCGGTGAATACGTTCCCGGGTCTTGTACACACCGCCCGTCACACCATGGGAGTCAGCAACGCCCGAAGTCAGTGACCCAACCGCAAGGAGGGAGCTGCCGAAGGCGGGGCGGATAACTGGGGTGAAGTCGTAACAAGGTAGCCGTATCGGAAGGTGCGGCTGGATCACCTCCTTTCTAAGGAAGAAGTAAGGGTTGTTTGTGCTGTCTGGTTTTTGATCAAAGGTTCAACCGGATTTCCGGTGTCGATGCGTCTTCTTGAAACACCCGTTCCCATCCCGAACACGACGGTTAAGAGGAAGACGGCCGAAGGTACTATGCTGGTAACGGCATGGGAGAATAGGCGGGCGCCGGATTATTATGGGGGTGTAGCTCAGTTGGGAGAGCACCTGCCTTGCAAGCAGGGGGTCAAGAGTTCGAATCTCTCCATCTCCATTTTGCACCTTGAAAATCGCATACAGAATGAATATTCAATTAAGAATATCTAGACATCCGAGGTGATACGACGAAAGTCGTATCCGATAGATGTGACGAAAGTCGCGTCTATAATGTAATAATACGTAACTCTGTGAGAGCAGAGTTGACCAACCCGCATGTTCTTACGCTAGAGAACATGTAAGAGGTTAAACAGAAAAGAGCGTAGGGCGGATGCCTTGGCACTAAGAGCCGATGAAGGACGTGATAAGCTGCGATAAGCTGCGGGGAAGAGCAAATATCTATTGATCCGCAGATTTCCGAATGGGGAAACCTACTGCAGAAGACCTGCAGTGACTGTGCGTAAATCCATAGCGTACAGCCGGGAACCCGCTGAACTGAAACATCTAAGTAGGCGGAGGAAGAGAAAACAACAGTGATTCCGTAAGTAGTGGCGAGCGAACACGGAAGAGCCCAAACCGCGGTGCGTGCACCGCGGGGTTCGGACTGCATAAGGGGATTGAATGGTTACCGGAAGGACTTTGGAAAAGTCCGCTATAGAGGGTGAAAGCCCCGTACGGGAAAACGATTCGAAACTCGGCAGGATCCAGAGTACCACGAGACACGTGAAACCTTGTGGGAATACGGGGGGACCACCCCCTAAGGCTAAATACTACTTAGTGACCGATAGTGCATAGTACTGTGAAGGAAAGGTGAAAAGGACCCCGGGAGGGGAGTGAAAAAGAACCTGAAACCCTATGTTTACATGCAGTGGAAGTGCGATACATGAACGCACAACCGCGTACTTTTTGTAGAACGGTCCGGCGAGTTGCCGGTGCTGGCAAGGTTAAGGACTACAGGTCCGGAGCCGAAGGGAAACCGAGTCTTAATAGGGCTTACAGTCAGCATCGGCAGACCCGAAACCGGGTGATCTATCCATGTCCAGGTTGAAGTTCCCGTAAAAGGGAATGGAGGACCGAACACACATCCGTTGAAAAGGGTGGTGATGAGGTGTGGATAGGGGAGAAATTCCAATCGAACCCGGAGATAGCTGGTTCTCCTCGAAATAGCTTTAGGGCTAGCCTCGACTTAGTCAGACGGAGGTAGAGCACTGAATTCCTGAGGGGGCGTCAAAGCCTACCAAGGGATATCAAACTGCGAATGCCGCACTGATGATGGTCGGGAGTCAGACTGTACGAGATAAGTTGGACAGTCAAAAGGGAAAGAGCCCAGACCTACAGCTAAGGTCCCAAAATACGTGTTAAGTGGAAAAGGATGTGGGATTTCGAAGACAGCTAGGATGTTGGCTTAGAAGCAGCCACACATTCAAAGAGTGCGTAATAGCTCACTAGTCGAGAGGTCCTGCGCCGAAAATTTCCGGGGCTAAAACACGATACCGAAGCTTAGGAATGTAGCAATACATTGGTAGAGGAGCAATCTCAGAGTGCCGAAGCGTTACCGTAAGGAAGCGTGGAGTTCTGAGAAGAGAGAATGCCGGAATGAGTAGCGAGAATGATGTGAGAATCATCATGGCCGAATATCCAAGGATTCCAGGGTAAAGCTGATCTGCCCTGGGTAAGTCGGGACCTAAGGCGAGGGAGAAATCCGTAGTCGATGGACAGCAGGTTCATATTCCTGCACCTGACATGATCAGAACTGTGGGGACACAGGAACAAAACCGGACCCGGGAGAGCAAAGACCGGGCGAAGCGAAGTTAGGAGTGCGGTAGGCAAATCCGCCGCACAATCCGAAAGCGTGATAGGGAGCGAAAAATAAGTAGCGAAGCCGGTGGAGGGACTGTCGAGAAAAGCCGCTATTGTATCATGTCAGCCCGTACCGCAAACCGACACAGGTGGATGAGGAGAGAATCCTAAGGCCGGCGGGAGAAGCATTGTTAAGGAACTCGGCAAAATGACCCCGTAACTTCGGGAGAAGGGGTGCTGCAGAGATGCAGCCGCAGAGAAAAGGCTCAAGCAACTGTTTAGCAAAAACACAGGTCTATGCGAAACCGTAAGGTGAGGTATATGGGCTGACGCCTGCCCGGTGCTGGAAGGTTAAGAGGAGAGGTTAGCGCAAGCGAAGCTTTGAATTTAAGCCCCAGTAAACGGCGGCCGTAACTATAACGGTCCTAAGGTAGCGAAATTCCTTGTCGGGTAAGTTCCGACCCGCACGAAAGGCGTAATGATTTGAGCGCTGTCTCAACAATGCACCCGGTGAAATTGAAGTACCAGTGAAGATGCTGGTGACCTGCGCCAGGACGGAAAGACCCCATGGAGCTTTACTCCAGCTTGATACCGGGATTCGGTGTTACTCGTACAGGATAGGTGGGAGGCTAAGAAGGAAGGACGCCAGTCTTTCCGGAGCCGCTGTTGGGATACCACCCCTGTGGCACTGGATTTCTAACCTACATCCGTAATCCGGATGGGGGACAATGTCAGGTGGGGAGTTTGACTGGGGCGGTCGCCTCCGAAAGAGTATCGGAGGCGCTCAAAGGTTCCCTCAGAATGGTTGGAAACCATTCGAAGAGCGCAAAGGCAGAAGGGAGCTTGACTGCGACACCGACGGGTGGAGCAGGTACGAAAGTAGGACTTAGTGATCCGGTGGTATAAAGTGGGATTGCCATCGCTCAACGGATAAAAGCTACCCTGGGGATAACAGGCTTATCACTCCCAAGAGTTCACATCGACGGAGTGGTTTGGCACCTCGATGTCGGCTCATCGCATCCTGGGGCTGAAGTCGGTCCCAAGGGTTGGGCTGTTCGCCCATTAAAGCGGTACGCGAGCTGGGTTCAGAACGTCGTGAGACAGTTCGGTCCCTATCCGGCGCGGGCGTAAGATATCTGAGAGGAGCTGTCCTTAGTACGAGAGGACCGGGATGGACTGACCACTGGTGCACCGGTTGGGGAGCAACCCCATGGCCGGGTAGCCAAGTCGGGACGGGATAAACGCTGAAGGCATCTAAGCGTGAAGCCCCCCTCAAGATGGGATATCTCATGCGAAAGCGGTAAGACCCCTTGAAGACGACAAGGTAGATAGGAGAGAGGTGTAAGCGTGGCGACACGTTCAGCTGACTCTTACTAATCGGTCGAGGGTTTAACCAAAGGGTTTGGGAAAGAGATGAATAGATAGAATTCTGTGTGCGGTTTTCAGGGTGTAAATAATCCTTGTTAGCTCAGTCGGTAGAGCACGCGGCTGTTAACCGCGGTGTCGTTGGTTCGAGTCCAACACGAGGAGCTTAATATGGCGACATAGCCAAGTGGTAAGGCGTGGGTCTGCAAAACCCTGATCACCGGTCCGAATCCGGTTGTCGCCTCTCGCGAGACCGGTCCGAAGGACCGGTTTTTTGTTGCAAAAAAACGAGAGCTTTCTATAATGACGAGTAGGGAACAAAGGAAACCCAGAGCATAGCCGAATCGATTCCAAGTGAGCAGATCAAGTCCTTGCGATGGCAGCGATTTATAATTCGCAGTTGTGTGTAGAGCAATCTGATTCCGGGACGTTGCGCTTTCGCGCGCCGGGGTATGTAGGAAGAAAATGATAGAAACTCCGAGAACGGTAGGTAACGAAAGGAGGAGCGGGAAATGAATGAGCTGAAGATGAAGCGTATCTACGAGTCGACGGAGCCGACAGACGGAACGCGTATTTTGGTGGACAGACTGTGGCCGAGGGGAATCAGCAAAGAGAGGGCAGCGCTGACGTGCTGGGAGAAAGAGATTACGCCTTCTCCGGACCTCAGAAAGTGGTTCGGTCATGAACCGGAGCGTTTTGCTACCTTTACGGAGCTCTACCGGAAAGAACTGGATGCGAATCCTGCGGGAGAGGGGTTTCTTTCCGAGATACGGGATTTCCTGAAAGAGGGAAATGTAACTCTGGTTTACGCGGCAAAAGATCCGGCTTGCAATCATGTGCTTGTCTTGAAGGATTGGATAGAAGAGCGGCTGAAAAGGTAGTATAATGAGCCTTAGATTCAGAGTGACGGGATAAGGTTCGCGTTGCATGGAAGTTTGACACACGCACGACAGACGACATACACCCGGTGTCTGATTCTTGTAGCCGAAAACAGAATATGGAAACGTAGTGCAGTTTTTCTCAGGAGGAAAAAAGCATGGAACACATGAAAAATGTCAGATCGCTGACGGTGGCAGCGCTACTCGTAGCGCTCGCGGTGACGCTCAAGTTTTTGAAGATTGTCATTACACCGACGCTCGAATTCAGCTTCGCCTTTTTGGCAAATGCAAGCGCAGGTTTTTTATTCGGCCCCTTTGTATCGGGTACCGTCGGTGCGCTTGCGGATGTGCTGGGCTATCTGGTCCGTCCGACCGGCCCGTTCTTTCCCGGCTTTACGCTGAATGCGATCATCAACGGCGTGGTTTACGGCCTGATACTTTATAAGAAGCCGCTTTCCATGAAGCGCGTTGCCATTGCCCGCGTGATCAACACGGTGCTGATCAGCTTCCTGTTGAACCCGCTTTGGCTCTCCATGATGTACGGCAAGGCCTTCCATTTGCTGGTTAAGACCCGCTTTATCAAAGCAGCGATTCTCTTTGTACCGGAGTGCATCCTGCTCTATGCGATTCTGCAGCTTGTGCAGAAAATTGCGCTGAACGCATCGTTTCTGCAGCGACGCAGTGCAAGTGAATAAGACAATCAGATAGATAAACCGATTGCTTCCCCCTCTGCAACGCCGTTATGATAAGGCGCTGCGGAGGGGGATTCTCATTAGAGCATAATAAGTCAAAGAGCAGACGCTTCGAAAGCGGCGGATGCATAGGCCGGGGGAGACACGGCAAGAAGCGTCGGGCAATAAACTGTATAAAATAGAATACATGTCCCTCAGAGCGAAAAAAAACGAATATCCCGCTTGCATTCCGCTTACAAGGCGTGTATAACAGAGTCTCGTGCGATGAGATTGACAACTCTTTGTCGATCTTATTTTTTTAAATGGAACGGAGGTGAACGACCTATGAAGGAAATGATGAGAAGCAAGAAGGCAGCGATAGTCGACATGACGGCGGGAAGCCCGACGGCGCTCATTTTGGGATTTGCGATTCCCATGTTACTGGGAACCTTGTTCCAGCAGTTTTACAGCATGGCGGATACGGTAATCGTAGGACGTTACCTCAGCATCAATGCACTTGCGGGCGTTGGTTCCACGGCGGCGATTAACTTCCTGATCAACGGCTTTGTGATCGGCATGTCCTCGGGTTTTGCGATTCCGGTGGCACAGCGCTTCGGTGCGCGTGATTATACGGATATGCGCAAGTTTATCGCGAATACCATATGGCTCAGCGTGATTTTTTCGTTTGTCGTGACGGGACTCGTTGCGATCTTTACGAAACCCCTCCTCGTTTGGACGCAGACACCGGAGGAAATCATGCCCTATGCCTATCAATATATCTTTATCATCTTCCTCGGCATTCCGACCACCTATCTCTACAACGTGACGGCGAGCCTGATTCGCGCCCTGGGAGACTCGAAGACACCGGTGTACTTCTTGATTCTCGCATCGGTCATCAACATCGTCCTCGACTTTGTGACGATTGTCGGATTCGGCTTCAGTGTGAACGGCCCGGCGCTTGCGACCGTGTTCTCACAGGCGATCTCCGGTATTCTGTGCATCTTTTATATGCGGAAGAAGTTTCCGTTGCTCCGTTTTGCGCCGCGGGAGCTTAACTTTGACCGCAGAAAATGCGAAATCCTGCTTGCAATGGCCTTGCCGATGGGATTGCAGTATTCGATTACGGCAATCGGTTCGGTCATTGTGCAGAGCGCGGTCAATATGCTCGGCACGGTGACGGTTGCGGCTGTGACGGCGGGACAGAAGATCAGCATGTTCCTCTGCTCTGTCTACGATGCGTTGGGCGCGACCATGGCCACCTATGCGGGTCAGAATGTCGGCGCGGGCAAGTTGCGTCGCGTCAAGGAAGGCGTTTATGTGGCGACGCGAATCGGCATACTCTACGGCCTGTTTGCCTTCCTGCTCTGCTTCCTCTTTGGTGACAAGCTGCCGCAACTATTTATCTCGTCGGAGCAGACGGAAATTTTGCAACAGGCAAAGCTCTTCCTGCTTGCAAACGCAGCCTTCTATGGCGCCCTTACGGTGGTCAATGTGTGGCGCTTTACGATTCAGGGCATGGGCTATTCCGTCTTTGCAATCTTGGCGGGCGTTGCGGAGATGGCAGCGCGCACTTTCATGGGTTTTGTCGGCGTTCGCTTCTTCGGTGTCTACGCAATTTTCTTTGCTTCTCCCCTCGCCTGGCTTGCCGCGGATTGCTTCTTAATTCCCGCGTTTCATCACTGCCACAGAAAGCTCTGCCTTTTGCTCGGTTTGCAGGAGGAGTGAACGTTCATAATTTATTCATGATTTCTTTGAAAAAGCGTTACAAGGCGCACATGAATTTATCACGACTCTTCGCTATCATATAGACATAGCAAGCGGGAAACCGCGAACATCTTTTTTTCATATACTGGCCGGGAGCGAAAGCCCCCGGCCTCCTCCCTTTTATGGGGGAAAACAAAGGGCAATTCAGCGACAACAAGCGGAAGGACGAACAACATTGCCGACGGAAGCGTTGGCAAAAGCCTCGGGAAAGTTGTGTTATAGGATAAAAAAGTTGGTAAACAGCTTCCTTGAAACAATATGTTTGGAAGACAAGGTTATGAAGCATGCAATGTGGTATTCTTGGAATGTGTCATGGGACAGGTAACGCTTAGACTAATCTGCCAGCAAACGGAAGGACGATTAAAAGAGTCGGCAGAAGAGTCGAAAGAAGCCCCGATAACGTTGGTCGAATGAAAGCTTGCAAGGTGAGAACTTCTTGAACGAGATGAAGCGGAAGGCGCTTCACTTCGGTTCATGAGAAGTGAAAATAGGAGATTCGGACCCGGGGCAAAGTGACTTTCCGTAGAGAACTGCGAAAGGCGCGCGGCACAGAATACGGAGCGAACTTCATACCGGGAAGTTTGGTGCCTTGCTACTGTTTGAGGCATATAAAAAGCACTGTTCCGCGAGAACAGTGCTTTTTCGTTTGTTTCGAAGTCCTTACTCCCGACCGTCCCAGCAATAGGTACAGAGCTTATCGCGGTCGATGCCGACAGCCTTGATGAGGTCGTCGAGGCGGTTATAGCGGAGGGTTGTAAAGTTCAACTGCTTGCAGATGACATCGAGCATTGCCTGATAGCGCTCGGAGTCGGGGTTCGCATAGTCTGTCAGAATTTCTCTGCTCACATTCTCGCCCTCGGCGTCGCGTATCATGCGCCGCGTGATGAGCTCCATCTCACCGGTCGAGCGGGAGAAGTTCAGGTACTTACAGCCGAAGAGCAGCGGCGGGCAGGCCGGACGCACATGGACTTCCTTTGCACCGCTGTGGTACAGGAACTCGGTGGTTTCGCGGAGCTGGGTACCGCGGACAATGGAGTCGTCGATTAAGAGCAGGCGCTGTCCGTTGATGAGCTCGTGCACCGGAATCAGCTTCATCTTTGCGATGAGATCGCGCTTATCCTGAATGGTCGGCATGAAAGAGCGCGGCCAGGTCGGCGTGTACTTGATAAAGGGCCGTGCGAACGGAACGCCGGACTCATTCGCGTAGCCGATTGCGTGCGCGGTGCCGGAGTCAGGAACACCTGCCACCGAGTCAATCTGCTCGTGGCTCATGTGGTCGCGTTTAGCGAGTTCCTCACCGCAGCGCACGCGCATGGCCTCGACGGATACGCCCTCGTAGGAAGAGGAGGGATAGCCGTAGTAGACCCAGAGGAAGGTGCAGATGCGCATCTTCTTGCCGGGGGCGGAGAGGGTTGTGAGCGCCTCAGGGGTCATCACGGCAATTTCGCCGGGGCCCAGTTCGCGAAAGTCCTCGTAGCCGAGATTCAGATAGGCAAAACTCTCGAAGGAGGCGCAGTAGCCCTCCGCCTTGCGCCCCACAACAATCGGCGTTCTGCCGAGCTTGTCGCGGGACAGATAGATGCCCTGCGGGGTCAGGAGCATAATGCTCATGGAGCCGTCAATCATTTCCTGGGCGTAGCGAAGTCCCTCGATCAGATTGTCTTTGCGGTTAATCAGCGCTGCGACCAACTCGGTCGGATTGATGATGCCGCCGCTCATCTCGAGGAAGGAGGAGCCGTTGTTCTTTAAGAGCTCATCCGAGAGCACATTCAGGTTGTTGATGCGACCGACTGTCGTGATTGCATAGGTGCCGTGGTGGGAGCGCACAATGAGAGGCTGCGCCTCGTAGTCGGAAATACATCCGATGCCGAGATTGCCCTCCATGGTCTTCACATCGTCCGCAAACTTGGTGCGGAAGGGGCTGTTTTCAATGTTATGGATGGCGCGGTCAAAGCCTTTCTTTCCGTAGACGGCCATGCCGCCGCGCCGTGTACCGAGGTGCGAGTGATAATCCGTGCCAAAGAAAAGATCAAAGACACAATCCTCTTTGAGTGCCGATGCAAAGATGCCTCCCATAGGACCTTCCTTTCAGAATGCGCATACAGAATACCGTGTTACCGCAAAAATCATAATAGATTCGGGCGGTGAATGCAAGGCAGGGGGGACGGAAACAGTGCTAGTTTTTTGATTACCCATAGATTAAAATAAGGGAAAAATGTGACGAAAAGGCGTGCCGTGTCGTACTTGCCCGCCGCGGCGGGCGGCATGCTTGGGAGGAAAAGGCTTGAACATTCATCAGAAAATCGCAGAGGAACTCGGGGTCCGGACAGAGCAGGTGGAGGCAGCCGTAAACTTAATCGACGAGGGTGCGACCATACCCTTTATAGCCCGCTACCGGAAGGAAGTGACCGGCTCGCTGGACGATGAACAGCTGAGAACGCTCGATACGCGGCTCACCGCACTTCGCAATCTGGAAGAGCGCCGCGAAAAGATACGTGCTGCGATTACGGAGCAGGGGAAGATGACGGAGGCGCTCGGCGCACAGCTTGACGCGGCGGAGACTCTGGTACAGCTCGAGGATATCTACCTCCCTTACCGCCCGAAGCGCAGCACCCGCGCGACGGTGGCAATCGAGCGCGGCTTAAGCGAGCTCGCGGATCTCATCTGGGCGCAGAAGACAGAGAAGAGCCTCGAAGAAGAGGCCGAGCGCTTTATCTCCGAGGAGAAGGGCATAGGTACCGCAGCGCTCTGCATCCAGGGGGCTTTGGACATACTCGCGGAGCGCTTTTCCGATGCGCGCGTCATTCGCAGCTACGTGCGCGACACGACCAAGCGAGGCGGTCAGCTCTGCGCGGCGCGGCGCGAGCAGAAGGGCAGCGCGGAGAAGCAGAACGAAGCCGAGAAGGAGAGAGAGAAGCGGGCAGTCTACGAGACTTATTATGACTTCCGCGAGCCTCTGATGAAGGCGACCGGCTACCGCGTGCTCGCGATGAACCGCGGCGAGAAAGAAAAGATTTTGCGGGTCTACATCGAGGCGCCGAGCGAGGAGATTCTTTCGACCCTCCGCAGCCGCCTGATTAAAGCGGAAAACAAGAATACCGCCGAGGCCATGGACCGCGCGATTACGGACAGCTATGTGCGCCTCATGGCACCGGCGGTGGAGCGCGACATTCGAAACGAGCTCACCGAGGCGGCGGAGACGGGGGCCATTGAGGTGTTCCGGAAGAACCTGCATCAGCTGCTCATGCAGCCGCCGATTGCGGGCGAGGTGGTGCTCGGCTGGGACCCGGCGTTCCGCACGGGCTGTAAGCTTGCGGTCGTTGACGAGACCGGCAAGGTGCTGGATACCGCCGTGGTCTACCCGACCATGCCGACCAACGAGAAGAAGCAGCGCGCGGCGGCGGAGAAGCTGCGAGAATTTATCGAGAAGTACGGCGTGACCCTGATTTCAATCGGAAACGGCACGGCTTCCCGCGAGTCCGAGCAGTTTGTCGCGGAGGTCTTAAAAGAACTCCCGCAGAAGGTCTCCTATGTGATCACGAACGAGGCGGGTGCTTCGGTCTACTCCGCGAGCGCGCTCGCGACCGAGGAGTTCCCGGAGTTCGATGTGGGACAGCGCAGTGCGGCCTCGATTGCGCGCCGCGTACAGGACCCGCTCGCGGAGCTCGTGAAGATTGACCCGAAGTCCATCGGCGTTGGGCAGTACCAGCACGACATGGAGCAAAAGCGCCTCGGCGAGGCGCTGGAGGGCGTGGTCGAGGATTGTGTGAACGCGGTCGGCGTGGATTTAAACACGGCTTCGGCTCCTCTGCTCCGCTATATCTCCGGCATCACGAAGACCACGGCAAAGAATATCGTGAGCTACCGCGAGGAGAACGGAAAATTCAAGAACCGGAAGGAACTCTTAAAAGTCTCGAAGCTCGGACCCAAGGCCTTTGAGCAGTGCGCGGGTTTCCTTAGAATCAGCGGCGGCGAGAACCCGCTCGACGACACCGGCGTGCACCCGGAGAGCTATGCGCTCGCGAAGGCCATCCTCGAGGCGGCGGGGGAGAGCGAGGAGAAGCTTCGGGAAGGCCGTCTCAGCTTTAAACTCAACACTGCAAAGCGTAAGGCGCTCGCGGAGCAGCTTTCGGTCGGCGAGGTCACGCTGGAGAGCGTTGAGAAGGAACTCACAACGGCGCGGCGCGATCCCCGCGAAGATATGCCGAAGCCCATCTTAAAGAGCGATGTGCTGCAGATTGAGGATTTGAAGCCCGGCATGGTACTCCGCGGCACCGTGCGAAATGTCATTGACTTCGGCGCCTTTGTGGACATCGGCGTACACCAGGACGGCCTCGTGCACATCTCCCGCATGAAGAAGGGCAAGTTTGTGAAGCACCCCTCGGAGGTCGTGAAAGTCGGCGACATTGTCGAGGTCAAGGTGGTCGAGGCGGATGTCAAGAAGCAGAGAATCGGGCTGTCGATGATACTCTGAGAGATGATGCTGTGCGGATAAGACAAGTTTGAAGTGCATAGATAGTGATTCCTAACTTGCAAAAAAATTGCGGCGTTGTACAATGAAATCAAAACAAAGATGCATTTTCATTGTAAGGAGGTCTGCTATGGCAAACTCGCTCTCATTGCGTCGCGTCTATTTATTCCGTATGATACTGGGCGTGCTGATTATCTCCTTGGCTGTGGCGGAAGTACTCGCGTCAAAGCTGCTGACAGAGCTGCCGCTTTTACGGCTTGTAGCAGGACTGGGAATACTCTGGCTCATCGGTACCTTACTGATACGCCGCATGGACAGCGAGTGCTTGCTCCGTTCCGGGCAGGCGCAGAAGTTACAGGAAGCGGATGCCGCGTTGTACCGTCTGCACCGCTTTGAAGAGAAGCTGCTTTCAAAGGCGGAATTCGGCATTTTGATGGCTGCCTTGTTGTTTATGATTGTGCGGCAGCGCCTTTGGTAAGCGCACGAACCGGGAAAACAGAAGAAAAAAGAGCTTGTCATCCGGCGGATGACAAGCTCTTTTGCGATATCTTTGTACAGCTTCGGCGAAAAGCGGAATCAGCGAATTTCCTGCTGCGCCGCGAGGAGGCGGGACAGGACTTTCACAATCAGAGTGCTCACGATGCCGCTCACCACAACCTCAATCACGCCCTGCAGGCCGACCAGAAGCACGATGAAGGCGAGGGGATTGGTTGCGTGCAGTGCGCTCGCAAGGGCCTGAATCGGCTCGGTCTGATAGAAGAAAAGAACCATATAGCCCATGAAGAAAATCGTGTTCGTGAGGGGCGCTGCGACGGCGCCGATCAGGAAGGAGAGATTTTTCCGTTTGCTTACGCCGAGCACCAGGCGGAAAATCCAGGCGGTGCAAAGCCCCACGAGGATGCGCATGGTCACACAGAGCATAAAAGTGTGGAACACACTGAGCTGCAGGAGCGCGAGGCCGAGCGGCGAAGTTCCGCTCACGCACTCATAAAACGCGGTGATGCCGAAGACCGCACCGGTCACGGCGCCGGCAAAGGGCCCGAGCAGGATGGCTGCAACTGCAATGGGGACCGTTAAGAAGGACATCGACAGCGGGCCGATGGGGACGGAGCCGAGGCCGATTAACTTCATCACGAGTTCAATCGCGACGAGGAGAGCGAGTTGGCTCAGGTAGACGATACGGTTTTTGGGTGTATACATAGTTGTCCTTTCTGCCATTCTCATTTGAGATACGGCGAAACAAGATGTGCGGACGTTGCCGCGGGTTCCGCTCCGGAAAGCCGCAGTTCCCTGCTGCCGAAGGTGCGGCGGGAATTGTGCCGAAGCAGGCTTATTATAGCACGAAACGGCAAACTGAAAAGACGGGAAGCTTGCAAGTCGCAATCGGAATTCGCTATAATGCAGACTGTATGGTTTTTACACGGAAAGGATAGGCTATGAAACGTGGATTGGTCATGGAAGGCGGCGGCATGCGCGGGCTCTTTACCGCGGGGGTCACGGATGTCTTCCTGGAAAATAAAATTGTCTTTGAGGGCGCCATCGGCACTTCCGCGGGCGCTGTGTTCGGTTGCAACTATAAGTCCAATCAGCCGGGGCGCGTGCTTCGCTATAATCTGAAATACGGCGCGGACCCGCGCTACGGCTCGCTTCGATCCCTCTTGCTGACAGGCGACTTCTATAACAAGGACTTTGCCTATCGCGAGGTGCCGTTTGAAAAATTCCCCTTTGACACGGAGACCTTTCAAAAGAATCCGATGGAGTTCTATGTGGTCTGCACCGATGTGGAGACCGGCAGGCCCTTTTACTACCGCTGTGAGAAGGGCGATGCGCACGATGTTGAGTACATGCGCGCCTCGGCTTCGATGCCGCTGGTGGCGCGCATTGTCGAGGTGGACGGGCATAAGCTCCTGGACGGCGGCATTACCGATTCGATTCCGCTGAAAAAAATGCTGAGTCTCGGCTATGAGAAAAATGTGGTCATTCTGACGCGTCCCAAGGGCTATCGAAAGGAGCGCGGTGCGTCCGGGACCATCGTCGGGGCTGCGCTGAGGGGCTATCCGCGCGCCTCCCTTGCGATGAAAATGCGCCACCTCACCTACAACCAGAACATACGCTTTGTCGAGGAAGAAGCGGAGCGCGGGCGGGCACTCTTAATTTACCCGCGGGAGGAGCTCGGCATCAGCCGCATTGCGAGCGATCCCGGCGAATTGATGCGCGTCTATGAGCTTGGGCGCGGCGCGGGCTTACGCGCGCTGGAGCGAGTACGCGCCTACCTCGGGGAATGAAAAGAGCGCCATATTCGCAGCCGCATTGCGAGCGATTCCGGCGAACGGATGCGCGTCTATGGGCTTGGGCGTGGTGCGGGTCTACGTGCGCCGGAACAGCTCAGACAGCTTATGGGTGTTTCGGCAGAAAAGGAATCGTTGTTGCATTCGCAGCGTGTCCTGAAATCGAAGAACGGAAGAAGGTCTCGGAAATATGATTTTTCGCTAAGTTATGCTATACTTTCCTCTGTGAGTTTTCGCTAAATAAAATAAGCCTCCTCTCTAATGAGGGGAGGATGGAAAGAGGAAAGCAATGAAATGTAAGGTGGTACATGAGACCGGCGGCAGCCTGCGCGTCAAGATTCTGGGACGGCAGCTCTTTTACAAGGAGTACGAGGCCCTGCACGGCCTGCTCGAAAAGACGGAGGGTGTGCAGCGCATCCGCACTTACTGGGCGACCGGTAGCATTGCACTGAATTTCCGCGGCGACCGGGAGCGGCTGCTCGCGACCATACGCGGGATTTCCGAAGAGGATTTAGCTGCGGCGGTCGAGGAAAACCGCCGCGCTCTGGCAGAGCTCGGCAAGAAGGAAATCGAGCAGAATACGCCGGTCGACTTTGTTGACTTAAAGAAGTTAAAGAAGCAGGGCAAGAAGATGAGTTCCCTCTGGAAGCGGCGTTTAAACCGCCGCATTCTCATTGAGGCGGCCGCGGATATGATACTCCCGGCACCGGTTCAGGTGGCGTATCACGCCTACCAGATGCTGGTGCTGCAGAGCCTCTGAGTTATTCCCGGACGACGGCGACTTCGGTGACACCGTAGCGGAGAAAGAGCGGGAGCAGTTCCGCCGAGAGACGCTCGCCGCTCACCGCGAGCGGGACGGCGGGCGGGCAGGAAACCGTGGGTTGGCCGAGGATGCGCCCAACGGCCTCCGTGACCGGGACGGTCTCCTGCGGAGACAGCATGGCTTCCCGTATCGTTAAGATACGCGGCAGAGGAAGCAGACGAAGAGACGGCTCTTTTGCCGTCTCTTTTTTTGTCCAGAGAGCGGCTTCCTCGCGGTAGAGAGAGGCGATGCGGAGATAATCTTCGGGGCGGTTTTCCGGCGTCAGCATGAGTACCACGGCAGAGAGGTCTGCAAATTCGACCTCCATTTGATGGGCGCGAAAGAGTTCTGCGACCTCCGCCCCCGAAAGGGCACCGCTCCCGAGCACAAGTTTCAGCGGCTCGCTTTCACAGAGTTTGGCGCCGAGGGTGCGGAGGTAGTAGCCGAGCCCCTCGATGCGGCGTATGCAGGCATAGAGGCGGGCCGGGTAGTTGTCCGCAAGGTAGGCATTGCAGAGATCGAGTGACTGTAAAATCAAATACGAGGGACTGGTCGAGGCAAAGAGCTCCATGGTGCGGCGCGCGGAAGCGCCGACTTCCGCGGCAGCCTCTGCACTGAAGTGGAGATAGGCGCCGCCGGTCAGGACGGGCAGGGTCTTGTGCGCGGAGTCGCAGCAGAGATAGGCGCCCTGATCCATGGGGTGCATGGGCTCTTTCAGAAAGTGAAGGTAGGCGCCGTGGGCGTTGTCAACAAGGACGGGGACGGATCCCGCTCCGCAGCAGGCATCGACCGCGGTCACAATACCCTGTATATCGGCGAGAAAGCCGAGGTAGTCGGGACTCGTCAAAAAGACAGCGAAGGGCGGCCGCGGCAGGGCGCGCAATGCCGCGCGCACCGAGTTCGGGCTCGGGTGGCAGGAGCAGACGCTGTCAAGCGCTGTGTCCTCGGGATAAATCCAGGCGATGTCAAAGTCGAGGAGAGCCGCCGCGTAAAGGAGGCTCTTATGTGCGTTACGCGCGGCGAGGAGGAGCGGGCGCTCCCCCGGGATGCGCGGTGCGCGGGAGAGTGCCAAGGCCAGCATGGTGCGGAGCGCAAGGCTGCTGCCCTCGGTCGAGTAGAGAGTTAACGCCGTGCCGAAGAGAGCGGCCGCATTCGCCTCGCTCTCGCCTATGATGCCCGTGGCCTCCGAGAGTACATCCGCGCCGTGAATCTCCGTGATATCCCGCGCCTCGATGCCGTAGAGCGCCGCGCCGAAGGCACTCTGTCCCTTGTGGCCGGGCATGTGGAGACGGCTTCTCCCGGCGCGTATGTAATCGCTCACAAAGTCATAAATCGGTGTGTTCATCGGCGTTTCCTTCCTGTTTCGCTATGTATCTGTTCATGCTTTTGTCCGCTTCAAATGAGACTTCGGTATTCCGAGAGGCTCGAGAGGTACTCGATCATTTGCAATTCGGAGATAAGTGCAGTCTTGTACTTGCCGGACATTTCACCGGGTCTCGCTGCGTTAGGACGAGTCGTATCGCCGGTTCCGTATCAGAGCTCAGCGCTATGCTGTCCCTTCTGCTTCGGCACTGCCTGCGCGTTTTGTGTTTCTTTGTGTGCGGCGGAGAGCAGCGCCCCGCCGCGAAGCAAAGCCTTGTCTCCGTAGCGCGCGGAAATTTCGGCCTGCATTTCGCCGAGCTTTCGGCGCTTTTCTGCCTTGGCTGCCTCCGCCGCGGCACGTTTTTCCGCCTCGGCCGCCGCCTCCGCCGCGCGCTGCTTTGCTTCCCGCACTTCCGATGGACTCGGCAGGGAGAAGAGGGACAGCTGTTGATATTGCGGGTCTTCCAGGCGGGCGGCGCCGATCCCGACGAGGCGCAGGGCCTCCCGTTTTGAGAACAGACCCTCCTCGCCCTCCAAAAGGGCAGAGAAGAGCTCACGGGCGCTCGCCTCGAGTACTTCTTTTTCGTTGCTCGGGACAAGGAGGCGCTGCTGGCGCGTGTGGCGCTGAAAAGAGCTTGTTTTGGCGATAATCACGAGCGTCTCGGCGCGAACGTTTGCTTTTCTGAGGCGCGAGGAGAGTTCTTCCGCAAGTTCCGAGAGGAGGGGCGGGAGCTCGGTCGCCGCATTGCGTTTCTCGATGTCTGTCGTTGTCGTGCGCTCCACCGAGTGACTCTTTGCCTGCGGGCGCTCCCGCCGTACGGCAGAGTGGTTGATGCCGCGCGCGCTCTGATAGACGGATTTCCCGGCACTCGGTCCCAGAATGCGCTGTAGGACCTCACAGGGCGTATCGGCGGCCTCGCCTATCGTGTGAATGCCGAAGCGGAGCAATTTTTCGGCGCTTTGGCCGCCGACTCCGAAGAGGGAGCGTATGGGGAGCGGGTAGAATTTGGCGGAGAGTTCCTCGGGCCAGAGCGTGTGGATTTTATCAGGCTTCTCAAAATCGCTCGCCATCTTGGCGAGGAGCTTATTTTCGCTGATGCCGACATTGACCGTGAAGCCGAGGGTCTCTCGGATTTCTGTCTGAATGGCCGCCGCACACGCGCGTATCGCGGCTTCTTCCCGCCTGCGGTCCGAGAAGCGCGCGCTCATATCGAGAAAGGCCTCGTCGATTGAAAACTGCTCCACCGCAGGACTGTGGCGGTTAAGAATCTCGAGAAAGGCAACGGATTTTCGGCGGTAATAGGAAAAATTCGAAGCGACCAGAACTAAGTTCGGGCAGAGGCGGAGCGCCGCGCTGACCGGTTCGCCGCTCTTCACGCCGAGTCGTTTTGCGGGGATAGAGGCGGCTGTCACGACCCCGCGGCGCGAGGCGACATCGCCCGCAACGGCAGAGGGTATCGTTCTGAGGTCAACGCTGTCGGGATTTTGTTCAAGCCGCTCGAGCGCGCTCCAGGACAAAAACGCCGAGTTCACGTCAATATGAAAAACGATGCGGGACAAGCGAGACCTCCTTTCGAAAATTGAAAGACCCATGCGTCCTATTATGTAATGATATCACACTCGAATGCGAACGAATCGAGATGGCCCCCAAGAGTTTTGATGATGCCTGTGTTATGGTCGCGCTCGTAGTTGTCAATGCTGTCTTGCATGTGATACGCGCGAATCATCCACGGCGAGAACGGTTTACGGGCAATTGGTGATGTTGCTACCGGTACATAGCCGAATCATGATCCTTGGTTTGGAAGGGCGTCCGCAATTGCAGTTGTGGGCACCTTTTTTGTTTGCTTTTATGTCTCTACGCTAAGCCGTTTCTTCCGGCTGCGCTTCCGGTTCACAGCGGCATATGCGTGTGCGGGCTCATTGCGAGGACCCATCACGCAAATCTTTGGTGTCGCCGGCTCTTTCGTGCGGAGCATTTGTCCGTATACCATCAATATGTTCAAAGAGATCCGGCTTTATGTCCTTTCTCATGGGGTCAAGTATGAAGTCGACGCCTTCTCTTCTGGCTTGTTTTGCTGCCGGCACAAAGTCACTGTCTCCGGCAATCAGAATAATTCTGTCGACCTGCTTCTTGAAGGCCACAGAAGAGATGTCAACGCCAATCATCATATCGACGCTCTTTTGCTTGATTTCCAATGTGAAGTCAGCCTCTGTCAGCTGATCGACGGTCAAAGAGCGGTTCATGAGACGCTTTAATGATTTTTCGCGCAAGGTATAGAAAGCTTGTTCGCTGGCGAGATAACCAAGGCGAAGGGCAAATTTGCGCTGGTGGCGTAGTTCCTGATAGAAATCGTTTGACCACTTGAAGGTGTCGCTTTTGCCAAGGTCAACAGTGCGCTGTAAAAGAGGATGAAAAATGCGGCGTGAAGAAGGCTGTGCGTCGTAATAGAAAATGCGGTACAGGCTCATACGGTCCGGCTCGTGCCCATTTTTTACAATGTGCTGCTTGCAATAGTTATAAAGTTCCGCAGCGCGTTGTTCGGGGGGCTTTTCGCCCCAAAAATGATAAGCGCGACGGCGATAGAAAGCCCCGTCAATCATAATGGCTGTTCTGATCATAGAATCCTCCTCTTTTTGGATGCAAAAAACACCCCTAGGCTCTCCCGGTCCCTGATAATGGGGGGGTACTACTAGGGGTGTACTTTTATTGCCGAAGTGTTTCGGTACCCACATAGTAGCACGCCTTGAATCAGAGGGCAAGAAGTTTACAAAAAGTATACAGAATACCTACCCACCCCCGCGTATGCGGGGAACGCATGAACTGAGCAAATTAGGATTACCCCTGCGTGTGCGGGGAGTGCTCTATTTGTCCGAATCCGAAACAAAGTCTACGCTGCCTTTATAGTATAGGCGCTCCCGGTGTCGGTTAAATCAGGCCTCGGCGGCGTCCGGTATTGATGCAGAGGATGCGTCGGCCGCTATCTTCTCAATGAGCATTTGCCGCTCAATTTCGAGGGCCCGCTCATGAATTTCAGCGGCGCTCATTTCCGCGGGAGGTTTCATACCTTCCTGCGGTTTTTCTGTTTCACCGGCGAGGAATCGCCGGAACTGCGTAAGAAAAAGAGATCGGGTTGCCTCATCGACGGAAAAGAAAGCTTTTACGATGCGGAGCTCCAGCTCGGTGGCCCCGTGCGTTTTGGCGAAAGCGTCAAGGCTAACTGTAGCATTGGCCGCACTTCCCTCGCCGGTACGAAACCATTTTTCACTAATTCCATATTCAGAACAGATTAGCTTGATGATGTTCTCTCTCAGCGCTACTCTTCCTCGCTCCAAGTTGTTGATGGTATCACTGCTTAAGCCCAGGCGTTCACCAAAAGCAGCCCGGGTTAAGTGAAGGCTTTCTCGAAGTTCTCTAAGTCGCTGATTCATATATCATCCTCCTAAGAATATAAGGTTACTATACAACGGCGAAATTGGTGCTGCAACCCGAATTAATTTTGATTAATAGCCGAAGAACCATGTGACTGGGCTTAAAATTGGCGTGAAAACCAATCGCTTTGTGGATTATTGGTGATTGATTTGAAGGGAGACTATGTGGAGCGGTATTTGAGTTGTGAGCAGCGGCTGCAGGCTGAAAATCTCTTCGAGCTGATGGGCAAAACGGATGCGGTCACGCAACGGGGGAGCGTATCACGATGCGCGACACACTTCGCACAGAGAAGATTGTAGCAATTCGAGGTGCGTAATTTCGCCGATATCAAAGCAATGCACTTTGGTGGCGGAGTAAAAGGCAAATCCCAACAATGCGAGGGCGCACCGGATGCGATTGATGTGCCGGCATCTTTTTGGGATACAATAGTGTAAAATAAAGACGGTTAAGAAAGCGCTCAACGAGTACGGCAGGCAAGCGTTAGGGAGGAGAGAAGATGAACGAGGATATGACGAATATCGAGTTCATGACGGTTCTGAAACTGATTGTCCGGATTTTGAGAGATGACGGAGTCAAGGAAGAAACGGTCAAAAAAATAGAAGCCCTTATCCAGCAGTAAAGGCTTCTAAACCACAAAACACCGGCGTGGCTTGCCGCCGCCGGTCCCTTTGTTGATGATACCATAGGGAAAGTAAAACGGCAAGAGATAGGAGGTAGAGTGGCGGAAGAAAAGAAGATGGGGCGCCCGACGGATAACCCCAAAGGCCGACCTATCCATGTGTGACTGGACGCCGAGGCGGACACAATTCTGGAAGCGTACTGCGCCAAGGAACGCGTGACACGGGCTGAGGCAATCCGGCGCGGAATTTACCTATTGAGAAAGAAGTGTGAAGAGGAACAGTGAACGCAGAGCAAAGCAGAGAAAGCGGGCCCCGAAAGGAGGCCCGCTTTCAGTTATCGCGTTGTCGAGGAGCTACTGAGGTTATTTCCGGAATATTTCAGAGGCCAATTTTCCAAAGCGGAGCCGGCAAACCGAGGGAAAATATTTGTTACTAATTTGTTACCGGAAGGGGTAAAAAAACGAGCAAAACACAGTCATTCAACCGTTGAACTTCCTAGAGATTACAAGGCTTTGGCGGCTTGTGAGAGGTGGAAGAGATATGGTAGTATAGCAGGAGCGCGGGTAAAAGAACATGTGTTTCCGCCTGCGCCGGAGGAAACATGGGAAAGACTTACGTTTGGGATCACAAGATTCAGTACTACGAGACAGACCAGATGCAGATTGCGCACCACTCGAACTACATTCGCTGGTTTGAGGAGGCGCGGACCGCGGCCATGGAAGAGGCCGGGCTCGGCTATGAGGAGATGGAGGCCGCGGGCGTAATCAGCCCGGTGGTTTCGGTCACGGCGAAGTATCACATGATGTCCCGCTTTCCGGAGATACTCCGGATTGCGGTCGAAATTGCGGAGTATAACGGCGCGCGCATGCGGCTTCGCTACCGGGTGACGGAGAAGGCAAGCGGAGAGCTCCGCTGTACCGGTGAGAGCGAACACTGTTACCTCGATGCGGAACACAGGCTCATCTCGTTAAAGCGGAGTAAGCCCGAAATTCATGCGATACTGGACGCGATGAAGTAAGAGCAGTTGAAAGACGAAAGCTACAAAAAGAAAACGCGGCGCGGGAATATCTCCCGCGCCGCGTTTTGCGTCGCTGTGTGCGCTTTGAAACGCGCTTTAGTTCTTCTTCAGTTCGTCCGCGAGCTGCTGCTCCTCTGCGGTGAGCTTCAACTGGCCTGCCGCAACCGCAGCTGCCTTCTGCTGCTCAAGCTGCGCCGCTGCCTGGAGAGCCGCCTGCGCCTCGCCGGAGCTCGGGTCGGTCGGATCCCATTTCTGGTCGCGCGGAATCGGGACTTCGATCGCATCCTTCTCAATCGGCCCCTTGTTCCACGGGTCGTTGTAGATGTGAACCACGGTGCCGTTGCCGCAATTCTTGTAGACCCAGTAGGAGTAACCGGTGAGCAGGCGGAGGCAACCGCCGGACGCCGCGTCGTCAATGTAGTTGAAGGTGATCGCATCCAGCTCAAGCTTCGCGCTGTAGTAGAGAATCGAGTGGATGATGAAGCCGTTGTAGAAGCGGTTTAAGTACTTGCAGTAGATGGCCGCCGGGACATCGTCGTGCATGTACTTGACATCGTACTTCGCATAAATCTTAAAGTTGCCCATGGGCGTATCCGGGCCGCTCGTCGAGTTGAAGGTCTTGTACGGGATGATGTAGCCCTTGTCGCCGTCCTTCGCCATGATATACATGGTGCGGGTTCCCTGGTTGTAGTTGATCTGGTAGGAAGCCTGCGGTCCCAGGATGGTCTCCATGTCGGTCACGACAGAGCCGTCGTTGTTGAAGTAGTACTTGTAGCCGTCGACATAGTGCCAGCCGCGTGCCGGCTCGCCGTCAATGAAGTAGTGCTGAACATTGTCGAGGAAGCCCCAGCCCGTATAGGGAGTGCCGCTGTGGGAGGAGTAGTGAACGCCCGTGCCGTCGCGGTAAGCGCCTTCGTACTTGCCGACCATCAGGTTCTTCGAAGCATAGGGGAAGTGCTCGGTGTTGTGCCAGAAGCCAACGCGGATGCCGACAATGTAGCGGTCGGAGCCCATGGTGCCGGTCGTCTGGCCGTTCTTTGCCCAGTCAAGGACGGTGCCGTCGTTCAGCATGACCTTGTAGTAGACATCGTTGTAGCGGTGCGCCATGCCCTTTGCGCGAATCTGGATGGCCTGAACCTTTGCGCCGTCCTCGTTGTAGGGCGTGATTTCCTTCGAAGATGCCCAGGGGCTCCAACCGTGCTGGTCGGTGTAGACGCGGTAGTACATGCGTGCGACACCGGAGTGAATCATGTAGAACTTCGAGAAGCCGTTTGCCGAGAAGAGACCCTTGCCCGGGTTATTCGTCGCGGTGTCGCCGATCACATTGCCGGCCGCATCGCGCATCTGGTAGGTCGCAATCTGCACCTGGTTGAGAATGGGATCCGCCGGCGTGTTGCCGGTGCCGAGTGCCTCAAAGCCCGCGTTCTCGAAAATCGAAGAGAGGTCATCGCGCCCTGTGTTGCCCGCGAACTCCGCGCTGCCCGGCAGGCTGTAGTCGGAGTTCACCGATTTCTCGGTCGCGGTGTAGGTTGCGGTGTACTGCGCGGTGCTGGAGGGGAACTTGGTGTCCGGATTGGTTGCATCCGAAGCGGGGCTTGCGGACTGGCTTCCGCTCTGCGCCGCATTCTGGGTCTCGTCGAGGCTCGTCGCGCTGCTGCCGATTGCGGGCTTGCCGTCGCTTGCCGGAGCCGCGGTCTCGGTCGAGGCGGGTGCGGAAGTCTCCGCGCCGCTTGTGCTGTTATCGCTTGCCGGAGCTGCGGTTTCGGTGCTCTCCGGCGCCGTGAGCTCCGCGCTGCCGGAAGAAGTGCTGTAGGCAGCCGGGTTTGCACTGCGTCCCACCACCTTTGCGAGGGCGGGGACGGGGGCCTGTAAGGTCATAGAGGCGGTGAGCACTATGGCTGCGCCTCGCTTAAGATTTAATTTCATGATTTGAAGTACCTCCTCATGGAAAACAAGTTGCAAAACTCAGTTCAGAATATCTTAACATAAATTGTCAACAAGGGCATACAAAAAGCGCCATGTAATTCTGACGGTTTTCTTACAAAAGGGAAAATCTCATTCCGGATAGCGGAGCTGGGACGCTTTCGGCGCGTTCAGGGCGCGCTCCAGGTAGCGGGCGCTCTCCCAGTTTGCCATGGGGAGATTCATGTCGAGATAGTTTCCGCAGTCCCGCGCGGCAGCACCCGGGACCTCGCCGCGAAAATCCCGCGTAAAGAGAAAGAGCTCGCGGAGCAGGGGAAGAATATCCGCGGATTCATAGTCGCCGCGGAGCAGGAGATAAAAGCCGGTGCGACAGCCCATGGGGCCGAAGTAGAGGACCTTGTCGCCGAATTCGCTGTGGTTCCGAAGGAAGGTCGCACCGAGGTGTTCCAGGGTATGAATTTCCGCAGTGTTCATGACCGGTTCCTTGTTCGGCGCGGTCAGGCGAAGATCGAAGGTGGTGATGGTCTCGCCGCCCACCGCATCCTTGCGGGAAACATAGACGCCCGGTTCCAGATCCAAGTGATTCACGGTAAAGCTGGTGATTTTTTCCATTTTGCTTCTCCTCTTTGCTGAAAGGAGCCTCGGGGGAGGCTCATCGATTGACATTCTATATGAATATGGTAAAGTTTTAGCCTAACACAGTAAAATTTGGAATTCAAGCGCAGGGCGCAGAGGGATTTTGAAATGGAGACAAGAGAATTGAGACGCATATTGGTGACGGCAATCGGATCGTTTTCGGCGGCTGCCGTGATACGGGAACTCAAGGCGAGCGGCTGCTATGTGGTCGGCACGGATTTGAACGCCGCGGAGTTGCTCGCGGAGAGCACGGAGGTAGATGCTTTTTATAGGCTGCCCCGCTATGACGAGCGGGAGGAGTATTTAAAGCAGCTTGCAAAGATACTGGAAAAAGAAGAAATCGACGGCATTTTGCCGCTCACGGATGCCGAACTCGACGTACTCGGCGAGGCGGGCGAGGCACTGGGCAAGGCAGAGTTGCTGGCCCCTGCCGGCGAATGTCTGACGCGGGCGCGCCGCAAGCGACAGAGCAAGGAGGCGGCCGAGGCGGTGTTTCGCCGCGCGGGGAATGAGCGCTTTGCGACCATTCCGACCTTCAAGGTGCCGCACCGCACGGAGGAGGAGAGAGAGCAGTGGCTGCTGCGCCACATGCCGCTCATTTTAAAACCGGACAACGGGCGCAGCTCCGAGGGGGTATTCCGCATTGCGAACCGTGAGGCGCTGACCCGCGCTCTTTTGGAGCTCCGCATGCTCGGCCGGGCCGAGACTTACCTTGCACAGCCCTTTGTCTCGGGCCGCGTGGTCTGTGTGGATACGGTGAGAGACCGGGCGGGCAACACTGTGGCGCTCGCAAGAGAAGAGTATCTCAGAAGTCAGCGCGGGGCCGGCCTCTCGGTACAGGTGTTCCGCGACAGCGAACTCGAGGCAATCTGCGGGGAACTCGCGGCGGAACTTGATCTGATCGGCTGCGTAAACTTTGAGTTTATCAAAGATGCGGGCGGCAGATATCACTTCCTCGAGTGCAATCCGCGTTTCTCGGGCGGCGTCGGCTTTTCGGAGCGGGCTGGTTTCCCGGCGGTCAAAATGCACCTCGCGGCTTGGCGCGGAGAGACCCTTGACACGAGCGTCTCGGAGCGGATTCAGCCCTGTTGGCAGGTTAAGAAATATATAGAAGTGATAACAAAAGAGTGATATAGTAAAAAAGCGCAGTTATGCTTGTGCTGCGCTTTTTTGGCGAAGAAAAACAGAACTGCCACAGGAGGAATATGGAGGAAAAGAAGAAGCGAAATAAGTCGCACGCCGCGCTGCTGGCGCTCATCCTTTTGCTCGGTGCGGCAAACGGAAAGCGGCTTTTGGATCGCAACTCACATCTGAAGAAATATGCGGAGATGCCGACGGTCGAAGCGGCGGCTCCGAGCAGCAGCGCCGAGACAACGGCTGCGGCGGAGAGCACGGCTGCAGCCGCACCGGTACGGGATCCGGATGCGGAGCGCGTCATCGATTTTGCGGCGCTCAAGGCAAAGAATCCGGATGTGGTCGGGTGGATTTATGTGCCGGGAACGGTGGTCAATTATCCGATCCTGCACCGGGAAGCGGACAACGAATATTATTTGCGTCGCGATATCGACGGGCGCGAGGGTTCTTACGACGGCGTTTTCCTGGACGGCGACGACACGGCGGATTTCTCGAAGCTGCAGAACCTGATTTACGGACATCACATGAAGAACGGCACCATGTTCACGCCGCTCATTTCGTTCAAGAGAAAAAGTTTCTTTGAGGAGCATACGCGCGTATATCTCTACACGCCGGAGCACACTTATATTTTAAAACCGCTCGCCTCGCTCTACACCGACGCGGGCGAGGACAAGCGCCGCATCGATTTCTCGGATCGCCGGGAATTCAACGCCTATGTGGATCAGATGACGAAGGGTTGCGAGTTCCGCGACCTTCCGGCGGAGGGCATCGATAAGCTCTTCTCCTTTGTCACCTGCTCCTATGAGTTCAGCGACGCGCGCACCATACTCTACTGCTATGAGGTGGATGCGGCAGGTAATCCGGTGAAGCCGACGCCGCTCGGCAGCGGCCTCTGATCGGACAAACAACAACAGCAGAAAACAGGCGTCATCCGAAAAAACAGTGCATAGGGAGAGACAAGATGAAGGGAATTGTACTCGCCGGAGGATCCGGCACGCGGCTCTATCCGCTGACCAAGGTCACCAGTAAGCAGCTGCTTCCGGTTTACGACAAACCGATGATTTACTATCCGCTCTCGGTTTTGATGACGGCGGGCATACGGGACATTCTGATTATCTCGACACCGGAGGACACGCCGCGTTTTGAGGCCTTGCTCGGCGACGGCAGCCAGTTCGGCATCTCGCTCTCTTACACCGTGCAGCAGAGTCCGGACGGCTTGGCGCAGGCCTTCCTGCTCGGTGAGGACTTTATCGGCGACGACCGCGTCGCGATGATACTCGGCGACAATATTTTCGCCGGCAACGGCCTGAAGGAGCAGCTGCTCACCGCCGCGGGGCGGGAGCAGGGCGCAACCGTGTTCGGCTACTACGTGGACGACCCGGAGCGCTTCGGCATTGTCGAGTTCGACAAGACAGGACGTGCGGTCTCGATTGAGGAGAAGCCGGAGAAGCCGAAGTCGAACTACTGCGTGACGGGACTTTACTTCTACGATCGCCGCGTGGTCGAGTTTGCGAAGAGCTTAAAGCCGAGTGCGCGCGGTGAGCTTGAAATTACCGACTTAAACCGTCTCTATTTGGAGAAGGGCGAGCTGGAAGTGAACCTGCTCGGGCAGGGCTTCACCTGGCTTGACACGGGAACCCACGCATCCCTCGTCGAGGCGACCAATTTTGTCTATACGATTGAGACTCATCAGCACAGAAAAATAGGCTGTCTCGAGGAAATTGCCTATCTAAACGGCTGGATTTCCGGCGAGCAGCTCGCGGAAGCGGCAGAGTCCATGCGGAAGAACGAGTACGGCAAGTACTTGCGAGACGTTCTGGACGGCAAGTACTTGGTACAGTAAAAAAGGCGCAGAGAGGACAGAGAGATGAAAATAGTAGTGACAGGTGGCGCAGGCTTTATCGGCAGCAACTTCGTGCAGTACGAGGTGAATCACTATCCGGAGGACGAGATCATCAACCTGGATCTCCTCACCTATGCGGGCAATCTGGAGAGCGTTGCGCCGGTCGCAGACAAGAAGAACTATCGCTTTGTGCGCGGCGATATCGCGGACAGAGCCTTTGTCTTTGACTTTTTCGAGAAGGAGAAGCCGGACATTGTGATTAACTTTGCGGCGGAGTCCCATGTGGACCGCAGCATCACGGACCCGGAGATTTTTGTGCGCACCAACGTGGTCGGCACGACGACCTTGCTCGATGCCTGCCGCACCTACGGCATAAAGCGCTATCATCAGGTTTCGACGGATGAGGTCTACGGTGACCTGCCCTTGGACCGCCCGGATCTCTTCTTCACCGAGGAGACCCCGCTTCACACCTCTTCGCCCTATTCGAGCGCGAAGGCGGCCGCGGATCTCTTTGTGCAGGCCTATCACAGAACCTACGGGCTGCCGGTGACCATAAGCCGCTGCTCGAATAACTACGGCCCCTACCACTTCCCGGAGAAGCTGATTCCGCTTGTTATCAGCCGTGCGCTGAACAACGAGGAGATTCCGGTCTACGGCGAGGGACAGAACGTCCGCGACTGGCTCTACGTGACGGATCACTGCTCCGCAATCGACTTGGTTGTGCGGAAGGGCAGAGTCGGCGAGGTCTATAACATCGGCGGTCACAATGAGAGAAGCAATCTCGAGGTGGTGCAGACCATACTGCGTGCGCTGGATAAGCCGGAGAGTCTGATTCGCTTCGTGAAGGACAGACCGGGCCACGACCTCCGCTATGCGATGGATCCGACCAAGATTGAGACCGAGCTCGGCTGGAAGCCGGAGCACACCTTCGACACAGGCATCCCGGTCACGATTGACTGGTACCTGAACAACCGCGACTGGTGGGAGCACATTGTGAGCGGCGAGTACCGGAACTACTTTGACTCCATGTACGGGGAGCGCCTTTGATGCGCGCCCTAGTCACCGGCGTCGCGGGCCAACTGGGCCATGATGTCGTGAATGAACTGCTGCGTCGCGGCGAAGAGGTAATCGGCTCCGACTTAGCGGCAAGTTACAGCGGTGTGCAGGACGGAACGGCGGTCACGACTTGTCCCTATGTCTCGCTTGATATCACGGACCGCGAGGCGGTAGAGCGTGTGATGCGCGAAGTAAAGCCGGAGGTGTTGATTCACTGTGCGGCCTGGACCGCCGTTGACGACGCGGAGGATGCCGACAAGCGCGAGCTGGTTCAGAAAATCAACGGGCTCGGCACCGAGTACCTCGCGGCTGCCTGCCGTGAGCTTGACGCGAAGATGATGTACATCAGCACGGACTATGTATTCTCCGGTCAGGGCACAACGCCCTGGGAGCCGGACTGCCGCGATTTCGATCCGCAGAATGTCTACGGTATGACCAAACTCTACGGCGAAGAAGCGGTGCGGCAACATCTCAGCAAGTATTTTATCGTCCGCATTGCCTGGGTCTTCGGCGTGAACGGCAATAACTTTATCAAGACCATGCTGCGCGTCGGCAAGACCCACCCGGAACTTCGCGTGGTCAACGATCAGATCGGTACGCCGACCTATACCCTGGATCTCGCGGTGTTGCTCGCGGATATGGTCGAGACCGAAAAGTACGGCACTTATCACGCGACCAACGAGGGCGGTTATATCTCCTGGTATGAGTTCGCGAAGGCAATCTTCGAAGAGGCGGGGATGGACACCAAGGTCATCCCGGTCACGACGGAAGAGTACGGAAAATCCAAGGCGGCGCGCCCGTTTAACAGCCGCCTTGCAAAGGACAAGCTGGTAGAACAGGGCTTTACGCCTCTGCCTGCGTGGCGGGATGCGTTGCGGCGCTATTTGAAGCTGCTCCGGGAGGAGGCGTAATGGGCAAGTATTTCGGAACGGACGGATTTCGCGGCGAGGCCAATGTAGAGCTCACGCCGATGCACGCCTATCAGGTGGGACGCTATCTCGGTTGGTACTACGGACAGAAGCATGTGAACGGTGAGCGCTGCCAAATCGCAATCGGCAAGGACACGCGCCGCTCGAGCTACATGCTCGAGGATGCGCTCTCGGCGGGCCTCACGGCCTCGGGGGCGGATGTGTTTTTGCTTCACGTGACGCCGACCCCGAGTGTGGCCTATGTGGTGCGCTCGGAGGGCTTTGACGCAGGTATCATGATCAGTGCGAGCCACAATCCGTTCTACGACAACGGCATCAAACTCTTAAACGGAAACGGCGAGAAGATGGAAGAGTCCGTCATCGAGGCAATCGAAGCCTGGATTGACGGCACCCCGGCGGAACTGCCGCTCGCCGCAAGGGAGCACATCGGCCGCACGACCGATTTCTCGGCAGGCAGAAACCGCTACATCGGCCACCTGATTTCGCTCGCGACGCGTTCGTTTAAGAACGTGAAGGTCGCGCTGGACTGCGCAAACGGTTCGGCTTCCAGCATTGCGAAGAATGTGTTCGATGCGCTCGGTGCGACGACGGTTTTGATACACGCGGAGCCGAACGGCACGAACATCAACCTCGGCTGCGGCTCCACGCACATGGAGGATTTGATCGAGACGGTCAAGCGGGAGCACTGCGACCTCGGCTTTGCCTTTGACGGCGACGCGGACCGCTGCCTTGCGGTCGATGAGAACGGCGAGCTGGTGGACGGCGACCGCATCCTCTATATCTGCGGCAAGTACATGCAGCAGCGCGGTGAACTCGCAAACAATCGCATCGTGACCACGATTATGTCGAATCTTGGGCTCTACAAAGCGCTGGAGCGCGAGGGCATCGCCTACGAGAAGACCAAGGTCGGCGACAAGTATGTCTACGAAGAGATGCAGCGGAGCGGCGACCGCCTCGGCGGAGAGCAGTCCGGCCACATCATCTTTGCGAAATACGCGACCACGGGTGACGGCATGGTGACGGCCTTAAAACTCATGGAAGTGCTGATGGAGACCAAACGCCCGCTATCGAAACTTGCGGGCGAGGTTACGATTTATCCGCAGCGCCTCGTGAATGTCCCGGTGCGGGACAAGGCGGCGGCCGAGAACAATGCGGCCGTACTTGCGGCGGTCAAACGGGAGGAAGAGGCTCTTGCCGGCGACGGCAGAGTGCTGCTCCGCGCGAGCGGAACGGAACCGCTGATTCGCGTGATGGTTGAGGCCTCGACCCACGAGCTCTGCGACGCAAGTGTATCGCGCATGGTTGAGGTGCTCCGTTCGGAGGGGCTGGTCGCGGAGAACTGAGGTCCGGCTCGTCCGGAGCCGCTCAGAGTACGACAGAAGTAATGACAGCAATGAAGTAATTCGCTTTATACCGGTTGCAAGAAGGAGGAACTATGTATCACATCGAGAGATATCAACGGAACCCGGTCGTTCATTTCCCTGAGCGCGAGTGGCCGAACCGTGAGATCGAGAAGGCACCCATCTGGTGTTCGGTCGATCTTCGGGACGGCAACCAGGCGCTCGTGGAGCCCATGGTTGTCGAGGAGAAGACTGAGATGTTCAATCTCCTGCTAAAGCTGGGCTTTAAGGAAATCGAGATCGGCTTTCCGGCGGCCTCTCAGATTGAGTTCGACTTCCTCCGTCTGCTTGCGCTGCGGAAGATGATTCCGTCGGATGTGCATGTCCAGGTGCTCACACAGTGCCGCGAACACCTGATTCGCAGAACCTTTGAGGCAATCGAGGGCATACCGAATCCGATTGTGCACATCTACAATTCGACCAATACCCTGCAGCGCGACGTGGTTTTCCACGCGAGCCGCGAGGAGATTAAGCAGATTGCCATAGACGGCGTCAAGACGGTCAAGGCCTGCATGAAAGAGTTCGGGCGCGACGACATCATCCTCGAGTACTCCCCGGAGAGCTTCATGGGAACGGAACTCGACTTTGCGCTCGAGGTCTGTGAGGCGGTTCTCGACGAGTGGGGCATGGCGACGCCGGAGAAGAAGGTTATCATCAACCTTCCGCTGACGGTCGAGATGAACACGCCGAATGTCTATGCGGACCAGATTGAGTGGATGGTGCGTCACTTTAAGAATCGCGACTCGATTGTGGTAAGCATTCACCCGCACAACGACCGCGGCACCGGCGTTGCGGCGACCGAGCTCGCGCTCCTTGCGGGCGCGGACCGTGTCGAGGGTACGCTCTTCGGAAACGGCGAGCGCACGGGCAATGTGGACATCCTGACCGTGGCTTACAACATGTATTCGCAGGGCATAGAGCCGCATCTCAACATCTCGAACGAGAAGGAGATTGCGGAGGTCTATGAGCGCTGCACGAAGATGAGCATACCGCCGCGTCATCCCTATGCGGGCGAACTGGTCTTCACGGCCTTCTCCGGCTCGCATCAGGATGCAATCAACAAGGGCCTGCAGGCCATGCGGGAGCGAAACAATCCGTACTGGCAGGTGCCCTACCTCCCGATTGATCCGAGCGATATCGGCAGAGTCTATCAGCCGGTGGTGCGCATCAACTCCCAGTCCGGCAAGGGCGGTGTTGCCTTCATCATGGATACCTTTTACGGCTTCCGCCTGCCGAAGGGCATGCACAAGGAGTTTGCGGACATCATCCAGGCACTCTCCGAGAAGCAGGGGGAGATTGCGCCGGAGGAGATTTACGCAGAGTTCCAGCGCGCTTATCCGGATCGCAAGGAGCCCGTACACTTCAAAAAGTGCGTGATTTCGGACAACGGCCTCGAGGAGGGCGAGTTCTCGACCCGCGCTGTCTGCACCTACACGCTGAACGGCGAGGAGCGGCAGTTTGAGGGCGTCGGAAACGGACCGATTGACGCGGTGCGCCACGGTCTCGCGGAGGCACTGGGTCTTCAGATTCGCATTCTCGACTACTCCGAGCATGCGCTGCGCCAAGGTTCCAACGCGCAGGCGGCTTCTTACATCCACATGCTGGATGAGAAGAGCGGACGCACGACCTACGGTGTCGGCATCTCGAGCAACATCACGAGGGCCTCGCTCCGCGGTATCTTCTCTGCGGTGAACCGTCTGTTTTATTAAAGAATCTGTACTTTCATACAGCCCGGCGTGCTCCGGGCTGTTTCCATAGGAGGGGATAGGGATGAACGTGGTTTATGTCTCCAACGAGGCGTATGCACAGCACTTTGCGGTCTCGCTCGCCTCGCTCTGCGACTGCAATCCGGACGAGGAGGAGCTGAAGATATATCTCTTGGACACCGGGGTTTTGCCGGAGACCGCGGAAAAACTGAAGGAACTCGCGGCGGATTTCGGGCGCATCCTAACCCTGATACCATGCCGGAATCTGGAAGAACGCTTTCCGGAGCGGCCGGATACGGGGCGCTTTGATTTGAGCACCCTGGGGCGCTTCTTTCTCGGGGAACTTTTGCCGGAAGATGTGAAGCGTGTCCTCTATCTGGATTGCGACACCGTGGTGCAGAAGAGCCTGCACCGTATGTACAAGTCAGAGCTCGGCGGGAAGCTCCTCGCCATGGCGGAGGAGCCGAGCATCTACCACGAGGTCAAAGCCTATCTCGGGATACTGCCGGAAGAGCCGTATTTTAACGCCGGTGTCATGCTGGTGGATCTTGCGCGCTGGCGGGCGGAGAACATCGGCAAGCAGCTGCTTGCTTACTACGCGGAGATTGCACCCTACTGCCTTTTTCAGGATCAGGACGCAATCAACGGGCTCCTGCGGGGGCGCATTGCCGCGCTGCATCCGAAGTACAATTTCATCACCAATTATTATTACTTCTCCTACGCGGCGCTTGAGGTCTTTTCGCCGGCCTACCGTGCAATCGGGGAACGGCGTTTCCGCACGGCCAAGCGTTCTCCGGCCATAGTCCACTATGCGGGGGATGAAAGACCGTGGCGGCAGGGGGCCTATAACCCCTACGGCCGCGCCTATGTGACTTACCTTGCGCGAACGCCTTATCGCGCCGCAAAGCCGGAGGGCGGGAAGAGAGGGTATCTCTTCTGTTATCATCTCATGAACCTGATGACGCGCTTCTTCCCCTCGTTTCGCTTTGCGCTGGGGCGGCGCTATGTGAGAAAGAGCGCGGAAGAGAGAAGACGGAAGATGCGGGAGGCGACACATGCGTGAAAAGACGGCGGCCATCGTCGTAAACTATAACGACAGCGAGACCACGCTTGCGCAATTGCGGCGCATTCGCGACTATGCGGCGCTCGATGCGGTCATCGTGGTCGACAATGCTTCGACGGATCACAGCTTGGAAGCGCTCCGCGCGGAAGAGGGCGGGAAAGTGGTTGTACTCGCGGCAGAGAAGAACGGCGGTTACGGCGCGGGCAATAATCTGGGGATTCGCTATGCGGCGGCGCGGGGCTATACCTACGCGCTGATTGCGAATCCGGACGCCGAGTTTACGGAGGACTGCCTGGGAAGTCTTATCCGGGCGCTCGAAAAGAATCCGGGTCTCGCCGTGATTGCGCCGGTGCAGATCAATCCCTCGAAAGCGCCGGGCGCAGAGCGCCCGGGGAGCCGCGCAAACGTGCTCTCCGGCGCGGCGGCCTTTCCGCTTCGAAATTGGTTCTCGGATCTTCTCGAGGCGGGACCGGTTGCGCGGCGGCTGTTCACGCCGTTCTTACACTACCCGGAGCGGCACTACCGCGCAAAACTCGCGCGGGTGGACTGTGTGCCGGGCTCGCTCCTCATGGTTGATATTGCGTGTTTTCTGCGTGCCGGCGGCTACGATGAGCGCGTATTTCTCTATGAGGAGGAGTATATCCTCGGGCAGAGACTCAGAAAGATAGGCGCAAAGACCGCGCTTCTGACGAGCGCGCACTATGTGCACCGCCATGCGGCGAGCATAGGCAAGAGTTACCGCCGGGCGCTTGACCGGCAGAAGCTTCGAGAGGATGCGATGCGCTTTTATTTCCGGCACTACCTCGGCTGTAAGCGGCCTGCGCTTCTCTTTGCGGAGCTCTGGTTTGCGCTGATACGGCTTGAAATCTTTTTGACGGGCGGAGGAAGATGAACGGAATCGGCAGTTTTTTAATCGGGAGCGAGACCAACATCGCAAAGCGCAATGTGCTCTGGAATATGGCGGGCTCCTTTATTTACGCGCTGACCAGCATGCTACTCGGCGCGGTGGTCACGCGAACGCTCGGGGCGGCCTCGGGCGGCATTTTCTTCTTTGCCTTCTCGACCTTCGGGCAGCAGATTTTCATCGTCGCCTACTTCGGCATGCGGCCGGTGCAGGTGACCGATGCCGGTGAGCAGGGGACCTTCGGTGAATACCGGGCGTTCCGGCTGCTGAGCTGTGCGGCGGCGGTTTTGGCGACACTCTTCTACGGTCTCCTCTTAACCGCGCCGGGCGAGGCGCGTACCGTACTCTTTCTGACCGCGGCCTATAAAATTCTGGACGGCTTTGCCGACTGCTACGACTCGGAATTTCAGCGGCAGGGAAGACTGTATCTCGCGGGAAAGAGCAATGCCTTTCGAACCCTCGGGAGCGTGGCTCTCTTTTTGCTTCTGCTCTTTACGACGCGCTCGCTGTCTGCTGCCTGCCTTGCGGCACTCATCGGTCAGGCCGGGATGATACTGCTCTGCTGTGTCGCGCCGCTTTCCTGCCTGCCGAAGGTGAGAACAGAAGTCCGCAGGGGCTATATACGCCGCCTATTTGCAAAGAGCCGCTGGCTCTTTCTCGGCGCCTTCCTGGATCTCTACATCTTTGCGGCATCCAAGTATGCGGTGAACCGCTATCTCACGGCGGCGGACAACAGCTACTATACGACCGTTTTTATCCCGACCTCGGTCATCAACTTAATGTCCAACTTTGTGATACGGCCGGTACTTACCCTGCTCTCGGAGGCGAGAGAGGCGGGGAGAAAGGCGGTCTTTCTATCGACGGTCGGGAAAATCACGGCACTCATCCTGGGGCTTACGTTCCTCGGCACGCTGGCGGCTTGGTTCCTCGGCATACCGGTGCTTTCGCTCTTGGTCGGTGCGGAGGCCGGCAAGGCGCTCCAGGGACTCAGAACGGAACTTTTACTTGTGATTCTGGGCGGCGGCTTTTATGCGCTCTTAAATCTGTTATACTATTGTTTGGTAATCCTCGAACGGCAGCGCAGTATTTTTCTGATTTATGTGCTCGGTACGGGGCTCGCTTGGGTCAGCGCGGAATTCGGTGTACGGTATCGGGGGCTGCTCGGCGGTGCGCTCTCGTACTGCGGGATGATGGCGCTGCTCACCCTGCTCTTTGCCGCGGCGACGCTGCGGGCCCTTCGGCAGGATCATAAATTTAAGGGGGAAGCTTGAGCATGGAAGAGAAGAGAGCAAAGGCGGATGTGATTATCCCGGTTTATCGCCCGGACGAGCGCCTGTTTCGCCTGCTCGACCGGCTCTCTCGGCAGACACGGATGCCGCGAAAAATCATCATCATGAACACCGAGCGCACATACTGGGACAACTGCGGTGCGGAGGCGCAACTGGAATTCCTCGGTCTTTCCGAGCGCTGTGAGGTTCATCATCTCTCGAAGTCGGAGTTTGACCACGGCGGCACGCGAAATCTGGGGGTCTCTTTTTCCGAGTCACCCTATTTTGTCATGCTGACACAGGATGCGGTGCCGGCGGACAACCGCCTGCTTGAAAATCTGCTTGCACCGCTTGAGAACGGGGTGGCCGAGATGAGCTACGGGCGTCAGCTCGCCAATCCGGATGCGGACATTTTGGAAAAATTCACGCGGCGCTATAACTACGGCGATCGGTCGTTTCTGAAGACCGAAGCGGACAAAGAGAGACTCGGCATCAAGACCTACTTTGCCTCCAATGTCTGTGCGGCCTATGTGAGAGCGCGCTTTGACGCGCTCGGCGGTTTTCCGGGGCGCGCCATTTTTAACGAGGACATGATTTATGCGGCGCGGCTCTTAAAGAGCGGCGGGACCCTCGCCTACTGCGCGGATGCGCGGGTCTATCATTCGCACTGCTACACACCGGCGCAGCAGTTTCACCGGAACTTTGACCTCGCGGTCTCGCAGGCGGAACACCCCGAAATTTTCGGGGACATTAAGAGCGAGTCGGAGGGCATACGCCTGGTGCGGCGCACGGCGCGCTTTTTGAAGCGACAGGGAGAAGCGCGCGTGTTGCCGCGACTTTTCGCCCTGAGTGCAGCCAAGTATTGCGGCTACGCGCTCGGCAAGCGCTATCGTCTGCTCCCGAAGTGGCTTAGGGCGCGCTGCACCATGAATCGGAGTTATTGGGAGAGCATCGGATGAAAGAGATACTGGTGATCATACCGGCCTACAACGAGGCGGGCAGCATAGAGCGCGTCGTGGAGGGCTGCCGGCAGAAGCTCCCGGATGCGGACTATCTGGTGGTGAACGACGGTTCCTCCGACGACACTGCGAAGATACTTCGGACCCGCGGTTACCGCGCGCTCTATCTGCCGGTAAACTTAGGACTTGCCGGTGCGTTTCGCGCGGGGATGCGCTATGCGGACGAAAAGGGCTACCGCGCCGCCGTCCAGTTTGACGGTGACGGACAGCACCGTGCGGAGTACATCCCCGCAATGTACGAGGAAATCAAGGCAGGCGCGGAGATTGTGATCGCATCCCGCTTTGTGAGCGAAAAGAAGCCGCACACCCTTCGTATGCTCGGCAGTCGCATGATTACGGCGGCCATACGCCTTGCCTCGGGCGTGCGCATCGAGGACCCGACTTCGGGCATGCGCATGTACAACCGCCGCATGATAGAGCTCTTCTCGCGGCAGATCAACTACCCGCCCGAGCCGGACACACTGTCTTTTCTCGCAAAGAACGGCGTGCGCTTCCGGGAAATCCAGGCGGAGATGGATCTTCGAACTTCGGGGCGCAGTTATTTGACACCGTGGATATCCGTTCGCTATATGACGCGCATGCTGCTCTCCATCCTCTTGATTCAGAGTTTTCGGGCGGGAAAGAGCCTGCAAGGAGGAGATAAGACATGAGCGTGGGACTTCGTATTTTTCTGCTCGTCGCGGCGCTGCTCGCGGGAGCGGTCGTACTGACACGGATACGCAAGGCGAAGATGCAGATCGAGGACAGCGTGTTCTGGGTGCTCTTGTCCCTACTCTTTATTCTGCTCGCGGCCTTTCCGCCGCTCATCTACCGACTCACGGAATTTTTCGGCGTGCAGTCGCCGGCAAATCTCTTGTTTTTGCTGGTCATTGCCATTCTCTTTATGAAGGTCTTTTCGCTGAGCTTAAAGGTATCGCTGCTCGAGGAAAAGCTGAGTTCGCTTGCACAGAGCGAGGCGCTCCGCGAGCGCTTCGCGGAAGAAGCGAAGGAGAACAGAGAAGAGAAGAACTGAGCGCCTCAAACCGCGGCGTAAGGCTGCGGCGCTCTCATAAACGCTTTATCAAAAAGAATGGGGGGAATCATGGAACAGAACAACAAAAAAGCGGTGCGTACGCTGCCGTTCTTTCTGATCGGTATCTTATTTGTACTGCTCTCCGGACTCTACGGCGGTATTGCCGCGCTGGACGCTGCGGCACATTTTAAGGACAACCTGCTCTTTGTGCTCTATGAGCTCCTGTTTCCGGCCTCTGTGATTACGGCGCTCTTTGCGGCGCTGCTCTGGAGTCGGAAGAGCAATCGCATGTATCGCGCGTATGCTTTTTCCGCGATGGTGCTCGGTGTGCTTTATCTCGCGGTGATGCCGGGACTTTCGGCACCGGATGAGCTGAGTCACTACAGCACAGCCTACCGCATTTCTTCGACCATGCTCTTTGAAGATCCGCTGATTCGCCCGGCGGGACTCACGGCGGTGCGCGCAAGCGATTATCCGCTGGAGGATATGAACGGGGTAAAGACCCCGGAAGTGCCGGACGATACGGAAGCGGTTCCGGAAGTGCTCGGAAATCCGGTGAAACAGACCACTTACCGTGCGGTCAAGGACTGGAATAAGCGCTATGCGTTTTCGACAAAGCCGGTCGCCTCGCCGATTCCGGATGTGAAGACCACACCCGTCTTTTACCTGCCGCAGGCCGTAGGCTTCTCGTTGGCGCGCGTGCTCGGGCTCGGTGCCATGGGGCTGCTCTTCCTCGGAAAGTTTCTGAATCTCTGCTGCTATGTCGCGCTGACCGCACTCGCGGTGCGCACCACGCCGATCGGAAAGTCGTGGTTTGCGGCGGCGGGGCTATTGCCGATGAGCTTACACCTCGCGGCTTCGCTCTCTTATGATGCGTGCCTCATCGGAACGGTATTTCTCTTTACGGCGCTGGTCTTTAAGCTTGCCTACGGGACGGAAGAAATGCGCGCGCGGGAACTCATTGGGCTCTGCGTGCTTGCGGCGCTTTTCGGACCCTGCAAACTGGTCTATGCGCCTGTCATCCTGCTGGCCCTTCTCATTCCGGCGCGCGTCTTCGGCGGCTTTGGCAAAAAGCTGCTCTGCATCCTGATTCTTCTGCTCTCGCTGGTCGCGGCGGTGCTCGCGGTCAATGCGAATGTGTTGGAGGCTTATTTCTTCCCGGCTGCCGCGGAACAGGCCGGCAATGTGAGTGTCGACATGAGCCACGCGGGCTTTACGGCAGCGGAGCTCTTCTCTCACCCCTTCTTTACCCTGCGCATGCTGGTGAACAGTTTCTCGGCGCGCTTACTGAATTGGGGCGCGGAGATGATAGGAATGAAACTCGGCAATCTGGATCCGCTGCTCGGGGCGTCCGGTCTGCAGACCCTGTTCTTTGCGCTCGGTCTGGTCGCGCTGACCGTTGCGGACAGCACGGGTGAAAAAAACTATGTATTGGTGCCGGGCAGCAAAGCCGCTTGGCAGGAGGATGACGAAGCGGAAGAAGTCGAGGCGGCCGCGGTCGCGACAGAAGCGGATACGGCGACGACCGGCGAAGTGCCGACGGCCGCGACGCCTGCGGAACCGGAGGGGGAGGCGAACACGGAAGCTGCGCTTTCGGCCTTGTCCGAACAGGAGACGGCGGGCGAAGTGCTGACCTCCGCGACAACGGAACATATCGCAGAGGCGGCGGAAACGCTGCGCGAAACGCGGGAAGAGGAAGCATCGCAAGAAGCGCTTGCCGACGAGGAGACGTTCGGGCCGCACTACATGGAAGTCAGAGAGCCGGGCCGCTTTGCGCGCTTCTATGCGCTCCTGATTGGATGCATCAGTTTCTTCGGGATTCTCTTTGCGATGCTGCTCGCCTGGACGTCCCGCGATGCGCTCTGGATTGAAGGGGTGCAGGGCAGATACTTCCTGCCCCTCCTGCCGCTCTTTCTCTTCGGGCTGCAGAGCAAGGCTTTGCAGAGCAGTCTGCCGTTTAAGCGCCTCGTGCCCTACGGCTTCGTGATATTGAATCTCTGCGTGGGAATCCGCATTTTTGCGCTTGCCGTGCTGAGAGTTTGAGGAGATTGTTATGACGGAACTTGTGCGTGAGCTCTTCGGAAATCGGAAGCTCATCTTTGAGCTCGCCAAGGCGGATTTTCGGAAGCGCTTTGTCGGCTCCTACTTCGGCATTATCTGGATGTTTGTCCAACCGATTGTGACCGTACTCATTTACTTCATGATCTTTCAGCTCGGCTTTAAATCCGTGCCGCCGATTCCCGGCGTGCCCTATGTGCTCTGGCTGGTCCCCGGCATCGTCCCCTGGTTCTTTTTCCAGGAGGCGATGAATGCCGGCACCAACTGTCTGCAGGAGTACCACTATCTGGTTAAGAAGGTGGTGTTCAATGTGGAGGTTTTGCCGGTCATTAAGCTCGTGTCCTGCCTTCTGGTGCACGCAATCTTTGTCATGATTATGATTGCGATGTTCTTCTGCTACGGGAGACTGCCGCTCATCACTTGGTTGCAGCTCATTTACTACAGCGCGGCGCTCTCGGTCTTGATTCTCGCGCTCACGCTGGTCACTTCGGCGGTGCAGGTCTTTTTCCGGGATATGTCGCAAATTGTGAGCATCTGCCTCCAGTTCGGCATGTGGCTGGTCCCCATCATGTGGGCGCCCGAGATGTTCCCGAACTTCCCGGAAAAGCTTATGCCGATACTGAAATTAAATCCCATTCACTACATTGTGAGCGGTTACCGGGACAGCATGATAGCTGGGAACTGGTTTTTTGAGCGGCCCATGCAGAGCCTTTATTTCTGGGCGGTGACACTTGCCCTGCTTGCGCTCGGGCTTCGCCTGTTCCGCAAGCTGCGCCCGCATTTTTCCGATGTGCTGTGAGAAAAGAGGAGACTGATTCATGGATAAAAATCTGGCAATCTCGGTGCAGGGAGTCAGTAAAATATATAAGCTCTACGACAAACCGATAGACCGCCTGAAAGAGGCCGTGAGCCTGACCCACAAGTCCTATCACCGCGACTTCTTTGCACTCTCGGACATCTCCTTTGATGTGAAGAAGGGAGAGACGGTCGGTATCATCGGGACGAACGGATCGGGGAAGTCGACCATACTGAAAATCATCACCGGCGTGCTGAGTCCGACCACGGGGACGGCGGAAGTCTCCGGCAATATTTCGGCGCTCCTGGAGCTCGGCGCGGGCTTTAACAGCGAATACACCGGCCTCGAGAACATCTATATGAACGGTACCATGATGGGCTTCTCGCGGCAGGAGATGGAGCGGAGAATGGATGACATTCTCCGCTTTGCGGACATCGGGGACTTTGTGAACCAGCCGGTCAAGACCTATTCCTCCGGTATGTTCGTGCGTCTGGCCTTTGCGCTCGCCATCAATGTGGACCCGGAAATTTTGATTGTCGACGAGGCGCTCTCGGTCGGTGATGTCTTCTTCCAGGCGAAGTGCTACCGCCGCATGGAAGAGATGATGAAGAACGGCACGACCATACTCATGGTGAGCCACGACATGGGCAGCATCATCAAGTACTGTGACAAGGTAGTGCTCTTAAATCGCGGTCATTTTGTGGCACAGGGCGAGGCCGGCAAGATGGTGGACCTCTATAAGAAGATATTGGCAAACCAGACCGACGAACTTGCCGAGGCACTGATTGAAGAGAAGAAGGAGGCACTCGGCTTACCGGTCGAAGCGACGGTCTCCGATAAGCGCATGAAAGACCGCATGAACCTGAACCCGGAGGTGCAGGAGTACGGCGACGGCAGAGCGAGCTTTGAGGACTTCGGAACCCTTGACGCGCGCGGCAATGTGACGAACCTCCTCTTAAAGGGGGAGATGTTCACGATACGGGAGCGCATCCGCTTCCACGCGCCGATTGAAAATCCGATTTTCACCTACACCCTGCGGGATAAGAAGGGGACGGATATCACGGGAACCAACACCCTCTTTGAGGGCACGGAGATTAAGCCGGTCAAGGACGGCGATGTCTACACGGTTTCGTTCCGGCAGAAGATGAATCTGCAGGGCGGCGAGTATTTGCTCTCCATGAGTTGCACCGGTTATGAGAACGGGGAACATGTGGTGTACCACCGTCTCTACAATGTGCTGAGCTTAACGGTCATCTCGAACAAGAACACTGTGGGCTTTTACGACATGGGCTCGGAGGTTGAGGCCGTGAGAGAGGAGAAGGCATGAGCGAGAGAATTGAAAAAGCCAAGGAATTGCTCGAGCGCTACGGGAACGATACGGCGCGCATGCTCGACGAAAATCCGGAGCTTGAAACCTTAGAGCTCTTTTCCGATCGCCGCGAGAGCCTGCTTGACTGGTACCCCTTCCGCGCGGGCGCGAAACTTCTGCTTGCCGGTGCCGGGGACGGCGGTCTTTTGGCACTTCTGCTCCGCAAGGGACTCGCGGTCACGGCAGTTGATACGGACATGTCGGCGCTTGCTCTTCTGCGGGCGCGAAAAGAAAGCTTAAAGCTCTCGGGAGAGCTTGAGACTTTGGAAGGAAAACTCGGCGATCAGAGTACGGCGCTCTCCGGGCAGTTTGACTATATCCTCTTTGACGGGACCCTCGGAAGCGAGGGAGAGGCAGCGCTCGTTGCGGCACGGGAACTTCTCAGCCCGGGCGGCACGCTTTTGATTGCCGCGGAAAATGCCTACGGTGTCCGTGCCTTCGCGGGACAAAAACTCGGCGAGAACGCGCTGAGTTTTGAGAAACTCTCGGCGCTCACGAAAGCGGAGGGGGGAAGCGGCTTCTTCTACTTCCCGGAGCCGCTCAAAAACCTGGCGGATACCATATACTCGGAGCGGCGTCTCCCGGAAGTCGGGGAGCTCTCCCGCGTGATTCCGGCCTACGGGTTTCCGACCTATGTCGCGATCAATGTGGGCGCAAAGTACAACGAAGTATGCCGAGACGGGCTCTACCCGCGCTTTGCGGATTCCTTCCTTGCCTGTTGGACCAAGGGCGGCGAGACGGCGGCGGAGCGCCCTGTATTTGTGAAGTACAACCGAAACCGGACGGCAGCGTACCGCCTGGTCACGATTATTTGGGAGGCGGCGGACGGCACGCGTCGCGTCGAAAAGCGCGCGCTCTCCCCCGAGGGCAATGCGCATATCTCGGCCTTTGCGGAGCGCCTCGCGTTACTGCGGAGCGAGGACAGGGGCTTGCAATACGCGGACGCGGAGATAGCGACCGCGGACGGTCTTACAAGCGCCTGCTTCCCCTATGTGCTCGGCGAGAGTTTTACGAGCGTCATCTGTCGAGAGCTTTCGCAGGGACAGCCTCTTGAGGACACGCTGGAGCGCGCGCTGCAGCGTATCATCGGCGGCGGGGACGTGCATAACATCGACGCGATTTTCGACAACTTCCTTGTGCCGGAGGGCGCGGAAGCGCTCGGTATCGACAAGGTTCCGCTCACCGGAATCGACTGCGAGTGGGTCTCTGCAAAGCCGCTCAACAAGAGCTATGTGCGCTACCGCGCGCTTCGAAGCTTTTATGAACAGCAGCGCGAGAGCCTCGGGCTCGGCACGGAAGAGGCCTTTTTGCTGCGCTTCGGCATTTCGGCAAAAGAGGCGGCAGGCTTTGCCGCAGAGGAGGCAGCGTTTCAGCGCGGCGTGGCCGGCGAGGAACAGGCGCGCTTCTTGGATCGCTTCATTGTGTCCCAGCAGAATGCGGAGATTATCGCGCGGACCGAGCGCACCCTCGAGGAGACCAGGGAGCAGCTCGCGGCCTCCTGGGAGGAGATTCGCATTCGGGATGCGGAGATTAAGAAAATCACCGAGGTGAAGCGCCTGACGGACAATCACGTCGTAAATCTGGAGACCATGATACGGGATCTCCGCGCAGAGAACGGACAGCTCGCGGAGACCTTACAGTATCTGAGTCGACACCAGACGCTCTACTCCCGTCTTCGTCGGAAGGCGAGCGCAATCTTCAACGCGAAGTACCCGAAGGGCTCCAAGGAGAGAAAGCACCTTTTATTCCGCCTGAATGCGGTGCGGCATCCGCTGCAACATTGGAAGCTCATGCACACGCCGGAGGGCAAGAATCTGGTAGACGGAGAGTTCGCAATCGGCGATATTTACCGCGAGCACGGGAAGCTGCGTTTCCCGCAGTTTGAGTCGCCCCGGGTTTCGATCATCATCCCCTGCTATAATCAGATCGAGTACACCTATGCCTGCCTGGTTTCTCTTCTTGAGCACACGAAGGACATCCCCTATGAGGTAATCATTGCGGATGATGTCTCGAGTGATGCGACCAAGCGCCTCTCGGATTTTGCGGAGGGGCTGGTCATTGCGAGAAACGAGACCAACCAGGGATTTTTAAAGAACTGTAACCAGGCGGCCTTAAAGGCGCGCGGTGAATTCCTCTTTTTCCTGAACAACGACACCAAGGTGACCGAGGGCTGGCTCTCCTGGCTCTTAAAACTGATGGACGAAGACCCGAGCATCGGCATGACGGGATCCAAACTGGTCTACCCGGACGGACGGCTTCAGGAGGCGGGCGGCATTATTTGGAGCGATGCCTCCGGCTGGAACTACGGGCGGCTGCAGGACCCGACACTGCCGGAGTTTAACTACGTGAAGGATGTCGACTACATGTCCGGCGCGGCGATTTTGATTCGCCACGCGCTCTGGAAGGAAATCGGCGGCTTTGACACGCGCTATGCGCCCGCTTACTGCGAGGACTCGGATCTCGCCTTTGAGGTGCGATCACACGGTTACCGCGTGGTCTACCAGCCGAAGTCGGTGGTCATCCACTTCGAGGGCATCTCGAACGGAACGGATGTGCAGGGCACGGGCTTGAAGCGCTACCAGATCGAGAACACCGAGAAGTTAAAGGAAAAGTGGAAGAAGGAACTTGCCGAGCAGTTTGAGAACAACGGCAATCCGGATCCCTTCCGGGCGCGCGAGCGGAGCAAGGGCAAAAAGATTATCCTCGTGGTGGATCACTATGTCCCGACCTTTGACAAGGACGCGGGCAGCCGCACGACCTGGCAGTACTTAAAGATGTTTGTAAAGCAGGGCGATCAGGTCAAGTTCCTCGGCGACAACTTTGCGGCGGAGGAGCCTTACACCACGGCGCTGACCCAGCTCGGCATCGAGGTGCTCTACGGCGAGGCCATGCAGAAGGGCATCTGGGATTGGATCGAGAAGCACGCTTCGGATATCGACTTTGTCTATCTGAACCGCCCGCACATTGCGAGCAAGTACATTGACTTTATTCAGGAGCGGACCTCTATCCGTGTCCTCTACTACGGACATGACCTTCACTTCCTCCGCGAGCGGCGCGAGTACGAGCTGACAGGAGAGGAGGCGCACCGGGAGGCCTCGGCCTACTGGAAGGGCGTGGAACTTACGCTGCTCCGGAAGGCGGCGCTCAGTTTTTACCCCTCGGAGGAGGAGTGCAAGGCGATACACGCAATCGACAGCACCATACGCGTGAAGCCCCTGACCGCCTATGTCTGGGACAGCTTCCCGGAGCTAAGCGATTTCGGCTATGAGAAGCGGGAGGGGCTGCTCTTTGTGGGCGGCTTTGCCCACCCGCCGAATCTGGATGCGGTGCTCTGGTTCCTGAAGGAAGTGTTCCCCGAGATACGCGAGGAAGAGCCGGTCAATTTCTATGTGGCGGGCTCCAAGGTGCCGGAAGAACTGAAAGCCCTTCACAACCCCGAGAACGGTATTCACATCCTGGGCTTTGTCTCGGACGAACGGCTGCGGGAACTCTATGAGAACTGCCGCCTGGTTGTGGTGCCGCTCCGCTACGGTGCGGGTGTAAAGGGCAAGGTCATTGAGGCGCTCTATTACGGCGCGCCCGTGCTCACGACCTCGATCGGTGCGGAGGGCATTCCGGCGGCGGAGACGGTCATGGAGATCGAGGACAGCGCGCCCCGCTTTGCGGAAGCGGCGCTCCGCTTATACCGCGACCGCAAGATCCTGGAAGGGATGTCCGAGCGCGCTTCGGCCTATATTCGCGCGCACAACGGCATGGATGCGGTCTGGGAAGCGCTTGCGTCAGACTTTTCCTGAAGATATCTTATGAAAAACGAAAAGAAATCAAAATATGCTTTGTGAACATTCCGTGAATAAAGAAAATATGTTATACTAACGGAACGGCCTAAAAGCTTAGGCGGAAAGGGAGGAAACCAATGAGATTGTTTGGAAGATGGAAGAGAGCTGCGGTCGGCGCGGCATCTGTCGTTGCGGCAATGGCACTGGCAACCGGTTGCGGAAAGAAGGCAAGTTCTCCGGATCAGCGCTACAAAGAGGCTGAGCAGAAGCAGGTCAAGGAGTTCACCACGCAGTTCACGGGTGCTTACGAGACCACGAGAGATAAGCTTGCGAGCGATAAGGTCCAGAGCGGCAGCGGTGATATCGTGATTACCCTGGAGGACGGTGGTAAGAGCACGCTCAGCGCGTTGATGGGCGGCACGGACCTCTCCTGGATCAAGACCCTCGGCATGAAGATGAGCGCAAAGATCGGCAAGTCGGCGCTTGAGGAGAGCATTGCGCTCAGCCTGAACGACAAGGCACTCGGCACGATGAACCTTGTCATGATCGACAAGGATCTCTACCTGCAGATTCCGGAACTCGCGGATAAGTACATGCACATCCCGGGCAGCATGCTCGGCGACAGCGCAAGCTTCGGCGAGATGATGAACGAGTATAAGAAGCTCCCGGAGGGCAAGAAGCTCGACGAGCTCGTGACCAACTATACGAAGATCATCACGGACGCTGCGAAGGATGTCAAGGAGTCCAAGGAAGATGTGACGGTCGGCGATTACACCGTCAATGCAACCAAGCTTGAGGTTACTTTCGACGGCGAGCAGCTGACCGAGCTCGGCAAGAAGATTGTCGAGACCGCAAAGAACGACCAGAATCTTGCGGATATCATCAAGGCAAGCACCGACGAGGCAACGTACGAGAAGTTCAAGGAGTCTCTCGAGAAGGAAGGGGAGCAGAAGCTTGAGGGCAAGCTCGTTTCCACCATCTGGCTCGGCGAGGGCGACAAGGTCATCGCAAGAGAGCTTCGCATTGAGAACGCGAATGCCAGCGAGAACTATGTGTTCACGATGAAGGCACCGAACAAGGGCGAGGAGTTCGCTTCCGAGATCACCTTCTCCGAGGACGGAAACGAGCTGTTCCGCGTGGACGGCAAGGGCAAGAACAACGGCAAGAAGATGAGCGGTGAGTTCACCTTCACCCAGGAGGGTTCGAAGGTTGCGGTTCTTACGCTCGACGAGCTCGATCTTGAGGCACTCAAGAAGAGCGAGCTTACCGCAAAGGGTAGCGTCCGCCTTGAGAGCGAGAGCAGCAGCTCGATGATGGATCTCAGCGCATTTGCAATCGACTTCGATCTCGCGGAGACCGCGAAGAGCACCAAGGGCACGGTGGCCCTGAAGAGCGGCGACACGCCGTACGTCACGATTGCGATTGATACCACCCGCGGCGAGGGCGGCGAGGAGCCGAGCGCACCGAGCGACATTGTCGACGTTTCGGATGATGCGTCGTTTGAAGCATTCATGAAGGGCGCGAACTGGAGCGGTTATCTGGGACAGCTCCGTCAGACGGACATCCCGAGCAACTACCTCGATATGCTCGAGCAGTCCCTGAAGGCATCGGGTATGATGCAGTAATCAATGCTGGTTTTACATCAGATTAAAAAGCAATACGGAAAGAACGCTGTCCTGCGGGAGATTAACCTGCAGGCGGCGAACGGAAGTTGTGTGGGCATTCTCGGCGGAAACGGCAGCGGGAAGACCACACTTCTTTCCGTTTTGGGGGGAATTCTGCGGCCGGACAGCGGCAGCTTCCGCTACGAGGAAGAGGAACTCTTCGCGAATGCGAAGCGCCGCAGGGCGCTGGTCAGCTTTTCGCCGCAGGCGAATCCGCTGATGGAGGAGTTGTCCGGTTTTGATAACTTACTGCTCTGGCACGACAGGGCGACCGTGGCGCGCGGGCTCGCACCGGAGGGCGTGATTACGGCCCTCGGCGCTGCGGCGTTTTTGAATAAGCCCGTCGCAAAGCTCTCGGGCGGCATGAAGAAGCGACTCTCGATCGCAATTGCCGTGTTGCGAGAGCCGAAAATTCTTTTGCTGGATGAGCCGACCGCGGCGCTCGATATGGAGGGCAAGGCGCAGTTTTATGCCTACCTAAAGCGTTTTACGGCGGCGGGCGGCACGGCGCTCTTTGTGACCCACGATTTTGCGGAGTTTGCGCACTGCGATCGACTGGTGTTTCTCCGGGACGGCGTGCTGCGCGAGATTCCGCAGCCGGAGAGCGCGGCGGCGGAGGCCTTGTTCTTATGAGGCGCTATTTCGGCGCGCAGTGGAAGCGCGCGCTCCGCTCGCTTCCGGGTGCCCTCCTTGCGAATCTTCTCCTGCTCGCGGCGGCGGCCCTGCTTTTGCTTTACCTGACACGGCTATTTGCGCCCTCGGAGGAGGGGACTGCCAAGCTGAAGCTCGGCATTGTGGGAGGGCAGGGACAGACCTATCTCGGGACGGGGCTCGGCATCCTAAATAACATGGACAGCTCCCGCCTTGCAATCTCCTATGAACAGCTGGACAAAGAGGCGGCTGCCGAGAAATTAAAGCGAGGTGAGATTCAGGCCTATCTCGAAGTGCCGGATGACTTTCTCTCCGCGCTCTCGGAAGGCGAGAATAAGACCATACGCTATGTGGGAGGCGGGCTCGAGGCTGGGTTAAACAGTGCCTTGATTCGCGAGGCGGGCAGCGCGGCAGAGGTCATTTTAAAGGAAACCGAGCGGGGCATCTATGCGGCGGAGGGCTATTTTGATGCCCACGGCGCGCGGGATCGCCATGCGAAGCTCTTGACGGAGATCAATCTCCGCTATCTCGGCACGGTTTTAAACCGAAACCGAAACTACAATGCGGAGACGGTGGTAGCGCTTGCGGGTTCGGATCTCGCGCAGTACTACCGGGCAGCCTTACTCTGCTTTTTGCTCTTCGCCTCGGGGGTAAGCGCTCTGCCCTTTGCGGCCGGTCGCGCACCGGTACTGGGGCGCCTGCTTACGGCTGAGGGGGTGAGTTGCGGTGCGCAGCTTCTTTCGGAATATTTTGCCTATTTCGGCTTGCAGATCCTCGCCTTTCTTCCGCTCCTTCCGCTGCTTCGGGAAACGTTTGCGGGGCTCCTGCCTGCGCTGTTCTTTGCGACCGCACTCCAGTTTCTGCTTTACGAGCTCGCAGAGGGGCTGCTTGCCGGCGCGTTTCTGCAACTCTTTGCCGGAATCTTCCTCGCGTTTCTCTCCGGCTGCTTTTATCCGCTGGCCTTCTTCCCTGCGCGCATGCAGGCGCTAAGCCGCGCGCTCCCGAGCGGGCAGTGCTTTCGCTATCTGGAGCGGCTCCTTGCGGGTGAGGCGTTCGGCACACTTTTTCGTCCCGGCGCCGTGTTGCTCCTCTGGGCGCTTGCTTTTCTCATGCTCGCGGGTGTTTTGCGGGCGGGAAGGAGGGAGAGATGAGGCAGTTTCTTCGCTGGGAATATCTGCTCTGCAAGCGTTTCTTTCGGCGAAAGAGCTTTCTGGTGCTCCTTCTGCTCCTGCCGCTCATGGGTCTTTTGATTCGCGCGGGAAGCCGGGAAAAGAGCGGCATTCTTGAAATCGGCATTGTGGCGGAAGAGAAGGAGGGGAAAAGCTCCCCGCTCGCGGCTTCAATCGCCGAGAACCTGTTGCAAAGCGAGTCCGTGCTGCATTACCGCAGCGTAAAGAGCGAGAGCGCCGCGCGGGATTTGCTCCGCGCGGGGAAACTGGATGCGGCCTGGATACTGCCTGCGGACCTCGAGACGCGGGTAGCGCGCATGGCGGCAGGAAAGAACATCCCTCTGGTCGATGTGTTGGAGCGGGAGGACAGTGCGCTCGTAAAACTCTCCCGGGAGAATCTGTACCGTGCGCTCTTTCCGACTGTCTCCTATGAAATATACCGGAATTTTCTCGCGGAGAATTTTGATTGCGATCCGGACGACCCCGCGTTTACGAAGGAAATTGCGGCGCGCTATGCGGAGATTCAAATCGACGGCGATTTGATCTCCTATGTAAACGAGGGCGGCAGAGAGGCTGCGGCGGTGAGTTATCTCCGCGCCCCGCTTCGCGGCATGGGAGCGCTCTGGCTTTTGCTCATGAGTTTTGTCGCGCTGCTCTATTATCTGGAGGACCTGAGACAGGGCATGTTTGATTTTGTACCGCGTGCGGCACAACGGCGCTATGCGCTCCGCTATCTCATCGCGGTACAGGGGCTTGCCTCCCTCGCCTTTTCGGCCCTGCTTCTTGCGGGCGGCCTCTTCGGACATCCGGCGCGGGAAATCGCAGCGCTTTTGCTCCTGAATCTGCTCTGCCTCTTACTCGTGATGTCAATCGGTATTTTGACGCGCGGCAAACGGAGCTTGCTCATTGCCCTCCTCTTGCCGCTCTTACTCTTTAGCCTGATCGGCGCGCCGGTGTTTTTGGACCTCGGCATTCGCGCACTTGAGCTCGCAAACCCGCTCTATTACTATTTGAAGTTTGCGGCCTGACGGGAGTGTGCGAGGGGGTGTTGAGTTATTGAAACCCATCGTGTAGGATGGGATTGTAACAGACTTTGTTTGAAAAGAAGGAGACAGCGGTATGGATGCACTGGAAAGACTCATTTCTTATATCAAAATAGATACCCAGTCCTCGGAAGAATCGGGGACTCATCCCTCGACCGAGAAGCAGTTCGACCTTGCGCGTAAGCTCGAGGCGGATTTAAAGGAGCTCGGCGCGAAGGATGTGCGCCTCACGGACAAATGCTATGTCTATGCGCGCATTCCCTCGAACCTCAGCGAGGCGGAAAATGCGGTGACCCCGGCACTCGGCCTCATCGCACACATGGACACCTCGCCTGCGGCGAGCGATACGGATGTGAAGCCGCGCCTCATTGAGAACTACGACGGCGGCGTGATTGAGCTCGGCCACGGCGAAGTGCTTGCGCCGAAGACCTTCCCGCAGCTTGAACTTGCAAAGGGAGACGATCTCCTGGTCACGGACGGCAGCACCCTGCTCGGCGCGGATGATAAGGCCGGCATTGCGGAGATTATGGCGCTCGTCGAGTACCTTAAGGCAAATCCGGAGCACCGCCACGGTGAACTTCTGATTGGCTTTACGCCGGATGAGGAGATCGGCGAGGGCGCAATGTTCTTTGATGTCGAGAACTTCGGCGCGGAAGTCGCGTATACGGTGGACGGCGGCGAGATCGGCGGCATCGAGTACGAGAATTTCAACGCGGCTTCCGGTTACCTGCACATCAAGGGCGTGAATGTACACCCGGGTTCCGCGAAGAACAAGATGGTCAGTGCCGTCATGGTCGGCATGGAGTTCCAGTCCCTTTTGCCGCCCTGCACCCCGGCGAACACCGAGGGCTTTGAGGGCTTCTTCCACCTCTGCCAGATGAAGGGCGATGAGAGTTCCGCGGAGCTCCGCTACATTATCCGCGAGCACGACCGCGAGAAGTTCGAGGGCATGAAGAAGACCTTCCTCGCAGTCGCGGATCAGCTGAACGAAAAGTATGCGAACACCGAGGCGAAGCTCACGGCGGAAGTAAAGGACAGCTACTACAACATGAAGGAAAAGGTGGAGCCCTATCCGTATTTAATCGAGACCGCGCGAGCTGCGTTCCGGAAGCACGATATCACGCCGAGCACGGTCGCGATACGCGGCGGCACAGACGGCGCAAAGCTCTCCTTCATGGGGCTCCCCTGCCCGAACCTCTCGACCGGCGGCGAGAACTACCACGGCATCTACGAGTATTTGAATGTCACGGACTTCTACCGCATGATCGAAGTGTTGAAGACCTTGGTTACCGAGATCATCGGAAAAAAGACGAAATAAACTTGTAAGGAAATGAAAGAAAGCTTTACAAGATTTGGGATTGGGTGTAAGATAATGCCGTTGGTACGGTAGTACCGCTCAAATCCCGTGGGGGTGTAGCTCAGCTGGGAGAGCACCACGTTCGCAACGTGGGGGTCAAGGGTTCGAATCCCTCCATCTCCATTTGAAAGTAAGCCGCAGGCAGAAGCCCTGCGGCTTTTCTTGTTTCTCGCTGTTACGACATCGAAGGAGTTCTTATGTATCGAATCAACGAAAACTATCTGAAGCTTCCGGGCTCTTATCTCTTTTCCACCATTGCCAAAAAGGTGGCGGCGTTTTCCGAGAAAGAGACAAGACAGCGTGTCATACGCATGGGCATCGGCGATGTGACGCAGCCGCTCTGCCCGGCTGTCATTCAGGCCCTGCACAAAGCGGTCGATGAAATGGGGGCAGCGGAGACCTTTCACGGTTACGGACCGGAAAACGGCTATGCCTTTTTGCGGGAGCGCATGGCGGAGGTCGATTATGCGTCCCGCGGCGCAAATATCGCGGCGGATGAAATTTTTATTTCCGACGGCGCAAAGAGCGACTCCGGAAATATCCAGGAGATTTTCAGTCTTGATTCTACGGTTGCGGTCTGTGACCCGGTCTATCCCGTGTATCTCGACACGAATGTGATGGCGGGCAGAAGCGGCGACTACGACACGGCAAAGGGCGTCTATGCGGGCATCACCTACCTGCCCTGTACCGCGGAAAATGAGTTTACGCCGGAGTTCCCGGCGGGCAAGGCGCCGGACCTCATTTACCTCTGCTCGCCGAACAATCCGACCGGCGCGGTCATGCGAAAGGAGGCGCTGCAACGCTGGGTGGATTATGCCAACGAGAACGGCAGCGTGATTCTTTTTGACGCGGCCTATGAGGCCTATATCACCGAGCCCGATGTCCCGCATACGATTTACGAGTGCGAGGGCGCGAGAACCTGTGCGATTGAGCTCCGCTCCTTTTCGAAGAAGGCGGGCTTCACGGGACTGCGCCTCGGCGCGACGGTCGTACCGCACGATCTCCGGAAAAGGGTGAAGCGGGCGGACGGCACGACCGAAGAAGTCGAGCTTCACGCGCTCTGGAGCCGCCGTCACGGAACCAAGTTTAACGGCGCGCCCTACATTGTGCAGCGCGCGGGAGAAGCGGTCTATTCGGAAGCGGGACAGCGGGAAACGGCGGAACAGGTCGCCTATTATATGCGGAACGCGCATGCTATGTACAAGGCGCTGAAAGAGGCCGGTTTCGCGGTTTACGGCGGTGTGAACGCTCCCTATGTCTGGGTGAAAACCCCGGGGGCTATGACGAGTTGGGAATTTTTTGATACACTGTTGGAGAAAGCCGCTGTGGTCGGAACGCCGGGATCCGGTTTCGGCCCCCACGGAGAGCACTATTTCCGCTTTTCCGCGTTCGGGAGCCGCGAGGACACGGAGGAGGCTATGGCGCGCATTCGGGCGCTGAAATTCTAAAGTCGCCGGAGAGAGGGGGAGAGTCGATGGAGAGAGAAAAAAATTTAGAGCTCTTGCTCACGCGTTACCCGGAGCTGGAAGGTTTGCGGGAAGAACTGTATCGCGCGGAGGCCCTGCTTCGCGCTTCGTTTGCGGCGGGCAAGAAGCTGTTGGTCGGCGGAAACGGCGGCAGTGCGGCAGACAGCGAGCATATGGTCGGAGAGCTCATGAAGAGCTTCGCGTTTCGGCGCAGGGTGCCGGAGGCATTTCGGAAGAAACTGACAGAGCAGGGAGGCGCACGCGGTGAGCGTCTCGCGGAGATGTTGGAAGGGGCCCTTCCCGCCATTGCAATCACCGGGCACGACGCGCTGACCAGTGCCTTCGGCAACGACACGGACTGGAAGTTTGCCATGGCACAGCAAGTCTACGGCTACGGAAGGGAGGGCGATGTGCTGCTCGCCATCAGCACCTCCGGCAATTCCGAGAATCTCCTGAACGCGGCGGAGACTGCGCGGGCGCTCGGCCTGAAGGTCATTGCGCTCACGGGAAAGACCGGCGGTGCGCTCGCAAAGCTTGCGGATGTATCCCTGATTGTACCGCGGCAGGAGACCTATCAGATTCAGGAACTGCACCTGCCGATTTACCACGCGCTCTGCCTTGCGCTTGAGGATCGCTTTTTCGGGGAGGAAGTTTCGAAATGACGCATAGCTTTGCGGTTTGCGCCTACGGAGACTCTCCTTATTTGGAAGCCTGCCTCCGCTCCCTGGTTCGACAGAGCGTCCCCTCCGAGTGCCTGCTCTGCACGGCGACGCCGAGTGCCTTTTTGAAGGATCTTGCAAAGAAGTACGGCTTCCGCTACTGCGTGCGGGAGGGAAAGCCCGGGATAGGCGCGGACTGGAATTTTGCGTTGAGTCAAGCGGAGGGTAGCTTTGTGACGCTCGCGCATCAGGATGATGTCTACGGCGCACACTACACGGAGGAATTGCTGTGTGCGGTCAAACGGTACCCGAACCTCGCGCTCTTTACCTCGGATGCGCGCATCTTAAAGAACGGCGCGATACAGAGACGCAGTAAGGCCGAGTGTGTTAAGAAATTGCTCCGCCTTCCGCTTCGCCTGCCTTTTTTGAAAAACACGACGGCGGGCAAGCGTCTCAGCTTGCGCCTCGGAAATCCCATTGTCTGTCCGAGTTGTGCGTATCGCAGAGACTTGCTCGGCGTTTCGCCGTTTTCGACTTCGCTCCGCTTTGTGCTGGACTGGGATTTGCTCTATCGCTTTGCGGCGGAGCCGGGGAGCTGGTTTGTCTCGGAGCGCCCCCTGTTGCTCTACCGCATTCACGGCGGCGCCGCGACTGCGGCGTTGACCGAAAACCATGTGCGAGAGGCGGAAGAGAGCGCGATGTTCCGGCGCATGTGGCCGGAAAAAATTGCGGCGCTCATCCTTCGCGCCTACCGGAGTGCCTATGTTGACTACCAGAGTTAAGACAGGGGGCCTTTTGCTCCTCGCACTTTTGCTGAGCGCTCTCGCCTTTTATTTTCTGGGAGACGACGGTTTCTTTGCGGCGCAGTTCTCTTCGGAGGAGACCGGCGCCATGTTTCTTGAAATCGGCGTTTTGTTTTTGCTTTTGTTTGTCGCCGCGCGGCGGGTTAAGAGCTGTCAGCGCGGAATTGCGAATGCACTGATTTGTGTTATTTTTGCGGCGCGTCACCTTGCGCTCTTCAGCGTACTCATTGCGGGACTTTGGCTCGCGGCGCTTGCCCTCATCGGGCGGGAGCTGCTCGGCGATCGCGAACGCCTAACGGCAGAGCGCGCGGGACGCGGTTTCGTACTCGGTGCTGCGGCATGGATAGTCCTTGTGGGGCTCCTATCCGCCCTGCACCTCGGCGGGACAAGGCTATGGCGTATCCTTGCGCTGCTCTTTTGCGGCGCGGCCTTCCTGCCGCCGCTGTTCCGCTACGCAAAAGAGAAGGGCTTTGCTTTCTCCTATCACTGTACGATACGGCGGGAGACTCGGACGGAGAGCGTGCTCTCGGCGGCGACCGTCACGGCGGTGCTCGTGCAGCTTGGACGTATGAACATCGCAATCGACTACGACTCACTCCGCTATGCGCTCCGCTCGCCCTTTGTTCTCGACAACGGCCGCGGCATTTTTGAGTCGCTCGGTTCGGTGAATCAGGTGTATTTCTATCCGAAGGGACTTGAGATTCTGGCACTTCCGCTCTATACGGAGCACAGCTTCGGGCCCGTGCTCGCGTTTTCCTTCTGCCTCGGAATCGGCCTGCTCTGGCTTCTCTTTGACCTGGGCCGTGCACTCCTGGGGACGGAGGGTGCAAAGCGCCTGGTATTTACGGCGGCGTTGATTCCCGGGGTTATGAACCTCTCGATCTCCGCAAAGACCGATCTCATCACGGTTTTATTTCAGCTCATCGCCGTGCGGGAACTCCTAACGGCGGAACAGTCGAGCGGCAGGGCGCGGACGGAGGCGCTCGCCTTCGCTGCGAGTGCCGTTCTCTTTACCTTAATGTTAAAGCCGACTGCCATCGTCTTCTCGGGCGGGCTGGTGTTCGCTGCGCTCCTCTATAACGCGGTATTTCGGCCGAGACTCGGGCGGGAGAACGCGGCGGGAGAGAAGCGGAACGAAACCGAGGGCAAAAATTTGCGGGGGCTCATTCTTACGCCGCTTTTCACCGTGCTTGCTTTGATTGCCGTGACCGCGCGCACCGTGCACTTAACGGGTTACCCGCTGGTCTCGGTCTTCACCGGCGTCTTCGAGGCGCTCGGCTTTCACGGCAAGTACCCGCTCGCGGTACTCACCCTGCCGAATGCGGGCGCGTCCCTGAGCCTGCCGGAGCGCGGGGCGGAACTTGTACGCCGCCTCTTTCTCCTCTTCCTCGCACCGATCGGAGAAGAGGGACTGCACATACGCATTGCCTGGGGGACCACCTTGATTCCGGTACTCCTTGCGGCGCTGTTGCTCCGCGGAAAGAAGCGGGATGCGGAACCAAAGAGCGACGCGCGTGCGGCGGCACTGTTCGGCTGTCTCCTCGCGGTGCAGGGAGGCTTACTCCTTCTTTCGCTGGAGCGCCTGCATCAGATTGACGGCAATTACTACGGACTCTTTTACCTCCTCCTTCTAATCGGCGCCTTCCTTTGCTGGAAGGAGGAGAGTCGGGCGCTCACCCTTGCCCTTATGCCGGCATCTGCCTTTGCCTTTTTCATGCTCTGCCTCACCAACTGGGCTGGCGCGCGGGGCTTCAGCGGCTACGGCGGAAGAGCCTTTCTCTTTCACCCGCACGGGCGCATAGTCCGCGATGTTGTGATACTCGACGGGGCGGAGCCCATCTACCGCTATGTGAAGAACGCGCCGCGCATGCGTGTGCTCTCGTTCGCCGGGGAGCCGGAGTGTTACTTCCTGCCCTGTGACGTGCAGAGTTACACGGATCTCGAGGGCAGCGGCGGCAATGTGTATCTGGTCCGCAGCTTGGACGCCTTTAAGGAGTTTTTGGACCGCATGGGCATCAACTGCCTCTACACGGACGATGAGTTCCTTGCGACACACGAGCGCGCGGCGGATATCATCCGCTACCTCAGGGAAGAGGAAAGCATAGAAGTGATCATTCAACAGGAGGGCAATGCGCTCTACCGCTACCACCGCGCGAACTGAGCGCGGCGTAAGAAGGAGGGAAGCTATGGGAGAAAAGCAGACCAAACGTGACCTGCGCAGCGATCTCTTGCTGATTGCGGCGCTGATTGCCTGGGCCTTCTTTGTAAACAGGCAGTTCCGCATCAGCGGCCTCTATAAGGACGATCTCTACACCTGGTCCTGTTGGGGGGAGCAGAGCTTTTTGCAGTATGCGTTTCCGCTCGATTCGACGCGCTGCCGTTTTGTCTACTGGACCCTCTCCTGGCTGGAACTGGGGCTTATCGGCGGACATTTGGAGTGGATCGTTCCGATTAATATTTTACTGAACGCGGGGCTTGCGAGTTTCCTCTATTATTTTGCGAAGCGCCTCTCCGGAAGCCGTACGGTCGCTTTTTTGGTCGGCGCCCTCTTTCTCGGTTCTCACTTTGCCTATTACCAGATCGGGCAGCTGCTCGGACTCATGGAAACCCTCGGTGTTTTCTTTGCGCTGTTACAGGCTTACTTCCTGTACCGCTATCTCAGCGGCAAAAGCGAGAGAAGGGATTTTCTCCTTGCGCTGCTCGCCTATTTTCTGAACTGCTTTACCCACGAGCGCTACATGGTGCTCCTGCCCATGTTTTTCTATTGCCTGCTGGTCCGCAGGGACAAAAAGTGGCAGCGCTACCTGTTGGCAGCGGGGGTTTTTCTCCTGGTGCAGGGCATACGTCTTTTGATGATCGGTACGGTATCGCCGGAGGGAACCGGCGGCACCAGCCTGAAGGACACCTTTACGCTTCAGAGTGCGATTACAAATTTCGGCATTGAGGGACTCTACACCCTCGGCATCAATGCGGGTCCGGAGCATCTCTGCGGGCGGCCCTGGGAGGACACCTCCTTCCGCGTCAAGGTGATGGTGCTCTTCTGGAACCTCGCGATGCTCAGCTATCTCCTGATCAGCTTTTATCAGCTCTTTTTGTCGCGGCGCTACCGAAAGCGGGGGGCCGAGGGCATGAAGCTTATCCGGGACCTCATCTTTTTTGCGGGCTTCTGGATCGGCTGTGCGGCGGCTTCGGCGGTCACGATACGCGTGGAACTCCGCTGGGTTTATGTGCTCTACGCCTTTCAGCTCCTCACGGTCGCCTATCTCTACGGAATACGACAGGCCTCCTGTCACGCGAGAAATCAAGATCCCGAAGCAAAACACCGCTACCGCTTCGACAATGCGGCGCCGCTTACGCTGCTCGGTCTGGTCGCCTTTTTGAGTCTTGTGATGCAGCAGTATTACCGGCAGTTTATCCCGAAAATTTATCTCTTTCCGGATCAGGCGCGCTATAATTCGCTCGCGGATGTGACCTACGGCACTTACGGGAGAGAGGTACTCGGGAAAGAAATCATCATCGTCGGAAAGAGCTATGAGATGAACGGCTTTACGGAGCGCACCTTTTTCAAGACTTTCGATCCCGCGCGGAACGGACAGGGCACCACGGTGCGCCGTGTGGACTCGATCTATTCGATCGGACTCATCCACCCGCATATGCTGGTGCTCACGGAAGATCCCGCGCACGATGCTTTCCGGGATGTGACCAAGGCGGTCCGCGATATGAAATGCGCGGTCGAGTACGGCTACTACCGGGATGAGTGGATGGATCAGCGCGCGGCGCTCCGCATTCTGACGCAGGACGGCGATAAAATTCGCGTTCATGTGACCTACCCCGGTACACTTCGGGGCGATGAAGTAATCACGGTCCGCACGGAGGCGGGGGAACAGAGCTTTCCGCTCACGGAGAACGAGACGGAGTTCGTTATCGAAGCGACACCTTGGAGTCTGAACCGCCTGAGCTTCTCGACGAATTTTATCGTTGCGAATGCGGCGGAAAAACGGGGGAGCACGCCGCTTGCCATGCTTGTGCACTTTGAGACGGAAACCGAGGACTGAGTGATGGGTAGAAAAATGACGGTGCGGCTTTTGCCGCTCTTCGGCTTCCTCTTTTTGACGGCCTATCTTAGGAGTGCGACCGCCGATGTGGTCTACACGGACTACATACGCCTCGTGAACAGCTATCTGGAAAATGTATACAGTTTATCGCCCTATTTGCACGGCGATGTTCTGACCCGGATTCCGGTCAACTACTTGGAACGCATTGTGAATGTGCGCTTCTTTCACTACAGCACCATGTTCGATATGATGCTCGGCGCCTTTTTCCTTGCACTGAACGCCTATTTGCTGGGGCGCTACTGCGAGAAAAAGCAGCTGCCGGTCGGGGTGAGCGCGCTCCTCATTCTGCTCGTCTTTTCCCTGAATAAGTGGGAGATGCTGACAAACGGCTCGGGTTGGGTACACTTCGCGGCCTTTGCGCTCTTTTTCTGCCACTACCTGAGTTTCGACGCCCTGCTGCAAAAGACCGGGGACAGGAAGGCGGCGCGGCGTCTGCTCTGGCTGCCCTCGCTTACAATCCTCTTTTTTGCCGGCCCCTACTGCGCAATTTACGCGCTGACCGCCGTGCTCGCGGAGGCGGTGATCGTGTTCCGCTTTCGGCGGGGCTTACGGCAGAGTGCGTTTCGGGTGATTGCGGTGCTTCTGCCCTTCGGGCTCTATTTCATAAGCCGCAGCCTCTCGGTCGAAGAGAGACACGGCGCGACGAGCGAGTCGATTTTTGCGGTTGTGCGGAGTAGGCCGCTCCTCCTGCCGCGCTTCTTTGTTCGCTCTTTTGCCTCGACGGTCATCGGACAGGAGAGTGCGGGAAGCCTTCCCGACTTTGTGTTTACCCTGCTCGGGCTTTCGGTCCTCGTGCTCTACGCGCTCGCGTTTTGGTGCGCGGCAAAGCTCATAGAGAAGGAGCGCAGCATGTTTCCGCTCTGCTTAATCGGCTCGGGCTTCCTGAATCATATGATGGTCACGGCCTCGCGCTGGATTTTCCTCCGGGAAAATTACGGCATGAGTTCGCGCTATGCCCTCCAGTACCAGGTCGGCATGCTGGGGCTTTTGCTGATTTTTTTCCTCTCGGCACGGGAGAGCGGAACAAAGCGTGCAAGACGGCTTGCGTACGGTGCGCTGCTTCTCTTTTGCATCGGCAATGTGCTGACCACGGCCCATGAAATCCACATGGCACCCTATCGAAAGGAAAATTTCGTCGCGATGCGAGAGGTCGCGCGAAATTATGCCGCCGAGAGCGATGAGACCCTGGTCAAAACGCTCTCGTATCACGACGCCGCGCGCATACGCAAGGCGCTCAGGCTCTTGGAGAGCAAACAGTTGAATGTGTTTTATGAGAAGAAGGAGTAGTGTCGTCCCATGAACAATGTCTACGGCCTGCAGGCAGTGCAGGAAGCGAATTTGAAGATTTTGAAAGAGATTCACCGAATCTGCGAAAAGTACAGAATCTCCTATGCTCTGGACTCCGGCACTCTGCTCGGTGCGATTCGCCACGGCGGCTTCATCCCCTGGGACGACGACGCGGATATCGTGATGACGAGAAACCACTGGGAGGCGTTCCGAAAGGTGGCGCCGCGCGAACTGCCCGAGGGGATGAAGCTCCTCTTTCCGGACAGCTTTCAGGGCGGTAGACGTTTTTATGACTTTACGCCGCGCATCATTTACGAGTATTCGCGGCGCAGAAAACCGGACGAAGAGACGGCTTTCTACGAGGAGAAGCTAAATCACCTCTGGGTGGACATCTTTATCCTGGACCGCCTGCCGGACGGTAAGGCCGGCGCGCACACCCTGGTGGAGCAAAAGGCGATTTACGCCCTCGCCATGGGACACCGGCGCAAGCTCAATTATCGGAAGTACGGGATCGGGCAGAAGGGGGCGGTGTTCCTCGGCAGCAGTGCGGGAAAACTCCTGCCCATGCGAAAGCTCTTTGCGCTTCAGGAAAAAGTCGCGCGGCGGGCCAACAAGAAGCAGACGGCGGAGTGGTACTACTCGAATTACGATCCGGGCTATATTGACATACGCCTGCCGGATGCGGTTGCGCAGGAGCGCATCCAGATTCGCTTCGAGGACTGCACACTCTGCATCCCGAAGCACTACGACGAGGTACTCACGAAGATTTACGGAAATTATATGGAGCTCCCGCCGAAGGAAGAGCGGCGTCCTTCCCACGAGAGCACGGGGATAGAGATTTATGGTTGAGAGAACGGAAATGCTGACCGTCGTGGTTTCGGTCTACAATGAGGAGGCGGCGCTGCCGCTCTGCCACGAGCGCCTCACGGAGGTGCTCCGGGAGAGCGGCAGGGACTACACCCTCCTCTTTGTAAACGACGGAAGCAGGGATCGGAGCGCTGAGATTTTGGATTGCCTTGCGGTGGAAGACCCTCACGTCCGTGTGCTCCACTTTTCGCGAAACTTCGGTCATGAGGCCGCGATGATTGCGGGCATCGACTATGCGGAGGGGGCGGTCATCTGCATGGACGCGGATTTACAGCACCCGCCGCAGTGCATCCCGGCTATCCTTGCGAAGCTCGACGAGGGCTTTGACGTGATCAGCATGGTGAGAACCGCAAATCGCTCGGCGGGCATCATCAAAAACATTACTTCCTCCGCTTTCTACGGCGTGATGAATGCGCTGAGCGGCACGCGCTTTGAGAAAAACGCCTCGGATTTCTTTGCGGTCTCGGCGCGTGCGGCAGAGGTGTTGCGGCGCGATTACAGGGAGCGGGTGCGCTTTCTCCGCGGCTATGTGCAGAGCCTCGGTTTCCGGAGCACGGCGCTGCAGTATGAGGCGGCAGAGCGCGCGGCGGGGCAGTCCAAGTACTCGCTCGCCAAACTCTTTCGCTTTTCGATGAATACCATCATGAGCTTTTCGGACCTGCCGCTTCGGCTCGGCATCTATGCCGGGATTGCCTCCGGCCTGCTGGGACTCATTCTCTTAATCTACTCGATTGTGATGAAGGTGCGCATCGGCGCGCCGGCGGGCTATACGACCATCATCGTGGTGATCTGCTTCATGTTCGCCGTGCTCTTTTTGATCCTCGGCATCATGGGACAGTACATCGGCGTTCTCTTTGAGGAAGTCAAGGGGCGGCCCATCTACATTGTCGCGGCGGAGCGCGGGCGGAAACGCGAGGCGGAAAGCGAACAAACGATAAATTCCCAGTAAATTAGTGGGGATTTGCTTGCAAGTCGGCCGAGATATGTTATAGTGGTAATAACAAGAATGATTCCTAACAAAAGGATACAACGAAAGGAGCCCACTATGTTTGAGCAGGTGAAACTCAGCTACAGTTTCGCGGCACTGGAGCCGCACATCGACGCACTGACCATGGAGACCCACTACTCCAAGCATCACGCGACCTACACCAAGAACTTTAATGCGGCGGTTGAGGCTGCCGGCCTTCAGGGGAGCTCCGCGGAGCAGATTCTCTCTTCCCTCGACGAGGTGAAGGACGAGGCGAGCCGCAAGGCACTCCGGAATAACGGCGGCGGCTACTATAACCACAACCTCTATTTCGAGATCATGAGCCCGGACAAGAACAGCGCGCCGGAAGGCAAGCTTGCGGCTGCCATCGAGAAGCATTTCGGTTCCGTTGAGGCACTGAAGGAAAAGCTCACGGCACTGGCGGTCGGTCAGTTCGGCTCCGGCTGGGCATGGCTCTCGGCAAACAGGGACGGAGAACTCGAGCTTTCTGCGAGCGCAAACCAGGATAACCCCCTCATGGAGGGCAAGGGTTTTGTCCCGATACTCGGCATCGATGTCTGGGAGCACGCATACTACTTAAAGTATAAGAACCTGCGCCCGGATTATGTGAAGGCATTCTTCGAGGTGCTCGACTGGAAGAAGGTCTCTGAGAAGTACGAGGCGGTACTGGCGTAAGGAGAGAGTACGTAAAACAGTGAGATTATAAAGGCGTCGCAGAAGACTGCGGCGCCTTTTTTGCGGGGCTTGCGATTTCTCCGGTACATGGGATGCGGCTCAGGCCTCGTCATGTAAGACGAGGGGCGGAACCGCGGAGAGAATGAGGGATCAATCGGAAAGGGAGGGGTACTATGTCAGACAAGTCCGCAAAGGCAAAGGGTCCGGCTGAGACGGCGTCTCGGCAAGGGCGCGGGAGTAGAGCGCGGAAACGCCGGACGAAGTTCGCGGCGGCCGTATTCGTTTTGCTCTTTCTGCTCCTCGCGTTTGATGTACGTTTGAAGACCGTGCGATATACCGTTCAAAGCGAAAAGATCGGTGCGCCCGTCCGCATTGCCTTGGTTACGGATTTGCATTCCTGCAGCTACGGGAAGGGGCAAAGAACGCTGGTGGATGCCATCGAGAAGCAGAAGCCGGATCTCTTGCTCCTCGGCGGCGATATCTTCGACGACGGGCTGCCGGACCGAAACACCGAGATTTTTTTGTCGGCAATTGCCGACAAATACCCCTGCTATTATGTGACCGGCAACCATGAGTATTGGAGCCTTCGCGTCGACGAGATGCTGAACACCCTGCGAAAATACGGGGTTGAGATTTTGGACGGAAAAACAAAGACGATTGAATGCAGGGGACAGCGCATCAGTCTCAGCGGTATCGACGATCCGGATGCCGCGTACTACAGCGACGCCGGAGAGGTGCTCTACACGCAATTAAACGAAATTCAAACAGAGAGGGACAGTCATTTGTTTTCCGTTTTGTTGGCGCATCGCCCCTCGTATATCAAGCTTTATCGAAAATACAAGTTTGATTTGGTGCTCTCGGGACATGCACACGGCGGACAGTGGAGGATACCCTATCTTTTGAACGGTGTGTTTGCGCCGGATGAGGGTTGGTTTCCGAAATATGCCGGCGGGCAATATAGGTTCGCGGACGGTCAAATGATTGTGAGTCGCGGTCTCGCGAGAGAATCGACGAGAGTCCCGCGGATTTTCAATCGGCCTGAACTGGTTATCGTAGATTTGCAGCCCGCTTCGCCCGAAGGTTCCGCGCAGTAGCAAAAAACCACCCCCGCAGCGTAGTCGGGGGTGGTTTTTTGTTCGGACAGTCTCGGTCGGCTCAGCGCCCTTTCGCGTTTCTTTCCGCTTCCTGCTCCTTTAGGTAGTCCGAGGCATCCCGGAAGAAGGAGGCGAGGATCAGTATCATAATAAAGCCGATCGGAAAGGCCGCAATGATCGAGACGGTCTGCAGATTTGCCATGGAGCTCTCCGAGAAGAGGAGGGCAATCGGCAGGAGAATTAAGAGGACGGACCAGAAGAGCTTGAGCCTCCGGTCAGGCTCCTCGTCAGCTGACATCTCGCGGTAGGAGTAGGCACTTGCGACCACGGCAATCGAGTCAAAGGAGGTCGCATAGAAGGCAATCATCCCGAGTACCAGGAGGATCAGCACGAAGCGATAGCCCGGCAGGGTGCGGAGTATCGTGAGTATGGTCTCATAGAGATTGCCGCTCTGCTCATACATGCCGAGCAAGTCTACCTTGCCGAGCAGCTGCAAGCCGAGACCGTAGTTCCCGAGCACAATGAAGGAAATCCAGGTGCCGAGGAGGCCTGCCGCATAGCCGCCCAGAATCAGTTCGCGTATGGTTCTGCCGCGGCTGATGCTGCCGATGAAGAACGGGGTTGCGACACACCAGACCATCCAGTAAGCCCAGTAGAAGATGGTCGTGTTCTGGGCAAAACCGGTCTTTCGAAGCGGGTCCGTGTAGGTGCAGAGCGAGATAAAGTTCTGTGCGACATTGCCGATCGAGGAGAGACCGGTCTCCAGAATGTAGCGCGGCATGCCGCCGAGGAAGAGCACATAAAGAAGGAGCGCAAAGAAAAGCCAGGTGCAGGAGGCCGCCATAATCGAGATGCCGTGGATGCCGAAGTAGGCGCAGACCGTGTAGACCAGGCAGATAAAGAGCAGAATCGAAATGGTCAGCGCCGTGCTGTCGTTGACCGAGAAAATCACAGAGACCGCGCCGGAGAGCAGGGGGGCGGAGACCGCAAAGGTGGTCGCCGTGCCGGCAATCAGCGCAAAGACCGCAATCAGGTCAATGAGACGTCCGGGAATGCCGTCGGTGTGCTGCTTTAAGAGCGCGCGGCAGGCTTCCGAGTACTTCTGCTTGTTGCGCTTCCGGACGTGAATCATGAAGGCAAAGGCAACCGAGAGCGCCAGATAAAAGCCCCAGGGGACGGGTCCCCAGTGGAAGAGCGGGAAGCTGCCCGCCCAGTCCTGGGTTTCGCCGAGCGACTGCACATGCGGGTCCTCGGCGTAAATCATCCACTCGCAGAGCGAGTAAAACAGGATATCCGCCGCGAGACCCGCCGTAAACATCATACTTCCCCATTGGAAGAAGGAGTACTGCGGGCGCTCGCCGCCGAGGCGAATGTCGCCGAAGCGCGAAAAAGCGAGGTAGAGCGTCAGCAAAAAGATACCGAGACCAAGGAGCAGGTAGTACCAGCCGAATTCCTCGCCGAGAAAGCTTCTTAAGGCGTTCAATGCGGCGCCGGAGGCCTCCGGCGCAGTGAAAAAGGTCAGGCAGAGTGCCAGAATCAGCAGAAAGGGCAGTAGCGTAATCATCCAGTCGATGCGCTGTGAGAGCTTTTTGTTCATTTTTTTGTTTTCACCTCCGATATTGAACAATTTACCACGTCGTATCGGCTTTGGCAAGGGTGAAACTTTAAGCTTTTCTGACAAAGTAGGGAAAATGCTGTTAAAATAGCTTGGCGTTCTATATAATGCGGATTGAGTAAACAGAGGTGAACAAATCATGAGAAAAACAAAAAGCGTTTTGTTAAGAACCACGGCTGCGGCGCTGCTCGGCGCGGCGGCACTGCTCTCTGCCTGCGGACAGAAGCGGGGCGCACTCACGGAGTCCGCGCAGGCTTCCGCGGCGGCGGCACAGCGGGAATCCGCACCGGATGCGGTAATTCACGATGACATTAAGCTCGACTTCGATGAGGCGCAGAATTCCTGTGAGGAGCTGATTCAGGACGCGGACGCGTACCCGCTCTCCGCGTACATCGATACGGTTGTGGACGAGGACAGCAAGACCGTCACGCTGATTTGGCCGCTTAAGAACGAGGCGACCGAGGAGGACGGTGTCCGCTATGCCAATGAGCTGATTCGCGCTTTCAACGATGCCTGTGCGGATCAGGACTTCTCGATTGCGCGCAGCACGGAGGAGAGCTACGGCGGTCTTTATCAGAAGTATGCGGTTAACATTCAGGTGTTCCGCGAGGAAGATATCCTCGCGCCGGAACTCTATCTGGTCAGCATGACGATTCCGGCGGGATCGAATGAAGCAGTGGTGCCGTTCTCGCAGTACGACGGCACAAACATTGTCACGCTGACGGACGGACAGGCAAAGGTCCCTGGCGGCAAGTACACGGGTGACCGCACCGGCCTGTTTACACCGGACGCAGACTAAATTCAGGAGGCTAGGACAACATGAGAAAATTACTTCGCCGCACGGCGGCTTTGACTCTGGCTCTATTGACGTTTGCGGCGGGAACGGTGCGCGCGGATGTGTTGCAGCGCGGTGCTTCCGCGGCAACAACGGCGGCACAGACGGAGACCGCTGCCAACGGCGGCGCGGTGGTCGATCAGAGCGCGGTCGGGGTTTCGGAGAGCACGACTGCGACTGTGACCCAGGCGGTTGCATCCCACGGCTCCGGTGTGAATACCGGGGAGGTCAAGGTTGTCACGAGCACGCTTTTCGGCGGCGATGAACTCATGCTGGTCGCACCGCGCTCGGCAAGTCAGATGATGAGCTTTGTCGTGACCACCAAGAGCGGCAAGGTCATAGTCTTTGACGGCGGCACCGAGCATGACACCGAGCATTTGAAGGAAGTGCTTCGCGCAAAGGGCGGCCGCGTGAGCGCGTGGTTTATCACGCACCCGCACTCGGACCACGTGGGCGCGCTGACCAAGATTTTACAGGATACGAACAGCGGCATCACGGTTGATGCGATTTACTATAATTTCCAGCCGCAGGAGTGGTACAACACGAACGAGGCATACCGCGCGGACATGGTCGCACAGTGCCGCAGCGCAATCGAGACCCTGCCGGAGAGCGCGAGACACACCGTTCACAAGGGCGATAACATCGCAATCGACGATGTGACCGTCAATGTCATGAACGATCCCTATCTCTCGAGCGTGAACTCGATCAACAATTCCTCGGTTGCGTATCGTCTGGATGTCAGCAGCCGCAGAGTGCTCTTCCTCGGCGATATGGGTGTGCAGGCGGGCAACCAGCTGGTCGCGGAATATGCAAACAACCCGGGCGCTTTGCAGGCGGACATCGTGCAGATGGCACATCACGGTCAGCAGGGCGTGGGGCGCAATGTCTACGAGGTGGTCAAGCCGACCATCTGCCTCTGGCCCACGCCGATTTGGCTCTGGGAGAACAATAACGGCGGCGGCTTAAACAGCGGCAACTGGCGCACGCTTGAGGTGAGAGGCTGGATGCGTCAGCTCGGTGTGAAGACCCATGTGGTCGCAAAGGACGGCGACCAGGTACTCCGCTGATGCGACTCGAAGACAGAGAAATCGTGCTGGCTTCGGCTTCGCCGCGCCGCCTGGAACTGCTCCGCCAGCTCGGGCTCTGCCCGGGCGTGCAGCCGAGCGAAGCGGATGAGCATTCTTCGGAGCGGGACCCTGCGCGTTTTGTGCAGGAACTTGCGCGGCGAAAGGCGGGCTTAGTCGCCGCGACGGAGGCGGCCGGAACGCTGGTAATCGGCGCCGATACCGTGGTCGTGCGGGACGGTGTGATACTCGGAAAACCGGAGGACAGGACCGAGGCGGCCAAGATGCTTCGCAGTTTGCAGGGCAGGGCGCATGAGGTCTACACCGGTGTCGCGCTGCTCCTCGCCGGAGAAAACAAAGAGCGGGTCTTTGCGGCGGAAACCCGGGTTCATGTCGCACCGATGACGGAGGACGAAATTCAGGCCTATGTTGACAGCGGCGAGCCCATGGACAAGGCCGGCGCCTACGGCATTCAAGGGCGTTTTGCCTGCTTTGTCGAGAAGATTGAGGGCGAGTACAGCAATGTGGTCGGCCTGCCGCTCGCGGCTTTGCGCGCGGCATACAAGGAGCTTGTGCGCGAGCATGCGTGAAGCAAAGAAAAACAGAGGTAAGCAGAGGACAGACTTCATGAGAAGTCTGTCCTTTTTCTTGTCTCGTTTCCCGCAATGGACAAGTGTGTAAGTTCCCGCTATAATAGGGCTATGTTTTTATGAAGATACAATCACAAGGAGGAAGCTTACAATGAAACATCCGATCGTAACGATTACCATGGAAGACGGCGGCATTATGAAGGTGGAGCTCTATCCGGAGATTGCACCGACCACGGTCAACAATTTCCTGGATCTCGTGAAGAAGGGCTTTTATGACGGCATCATTTTTCACCGCGTCATTGAGGGCTTCATGATTCAGGGCGGTTGCCCGATCGGCAACGGCGAGGGCGGCCCCGGCTATGTGATTAAGGGCGAGTTTAAGCAGAACGGCGTGCAGAACGACTTAAAGCACGAGAGAGGCGTGATTTCGATGGCGCGCACCTCGATTCCGGATTCCGCGGGCAGCCAGTTCTTCATCATGCACAAGGCAGCGCCGCATCTGGACGGCGGCTATGCGGCCTTCGGCAAGCTGATTGAGGGCGAGGATGTTTTGGATCGCATTGCTTGCACCGAGACCGATGCTGCGGATAAGCCGCTGAAGGATCAGAGAATCAAGAGCGTTACGGCGGAGACCTTCGGGGAGAGCTACCCCGAGCCGGAGAAGCTGCCGGAAATCGAGTATTGACGAAAACGTATGAGGTTCCGCTCGAAGACGGAGAGCGCGTAAACGTAAGCGTTTCGGATGAGCCCTGGCGGGGCGATGTCAACGTGACGGACTGGGAGGCGGTGACCGAGCGTCTGCTCCTTCGGGCGGCTTGCCGAAAGTGCGGCCGCCCCGCGCCGATTGCGGAGACGGAGCGACTCTTTCTCCGCGAACTCTCGATGGAGGATCTTCCGGCCCTTAGGCAGTTCGAGCTCTCGGAACGCGAGAGCCGTTTTCTCGGCGGTGACTGGGAAGGCCTCAAAGAGGCCGCTTTTCTGCGGCGCTACATTGAGACGCAGTATGCGTTTTTCGACTACGGCCTATGGGCGCTGTTTCGCCGCACGAGGGAAGCGCGCGAGGCGCAGTTCCTCGGCCTGGTCGGATTTTCGCCGGAGGAGCCTCCGGAACTCGGCTATGCCCTGCTGCGTGAGTCGAGGAGGCAGGGCTATGCGACGGAAGCCGCGCTTGCGGCCCTTCGCTACGCCGCGGAGGAACTGGGGTTTCGGGAGGCGCAGATACGTGTCGCGCCGGAGAACCGGGTAGGACTCGCCGCGGCCGAGAAAATCAAAGAGCAGTGGAACCGTGCGGGCGGCGCGCCTCAGTGCCGCCTTTTTATACAGCGCTGAAGTTTTGTATACAAAAGACGAAACTCGGCGCAAAGCAGAAGAAACAGATAGGGGAAGGGCAATGGAGACAGGAAGAGAGAGTATCCGCACGCGGGCCTTCGCAAAGATTAACCTGGGCTTGGAAATCCTGGGAAAGCGAGAAGACGGCTATCACCTGCTGCGCTCGGGCATGCAGACCGTAAGTCTCGCCGATGAACTGATCCTTACGAAAACCGAGGAAGAGGGCATACGCTTGCGCTGCGACCGCCCCTCGCTCCCGACCGATGAGCGAAATCTCGCGGTGCGGGCGGCTCTTTCGCTGTTTCGGCACTGTGAGCTGAAGGGCGGTGTTCAAATCGAACTTCGGAAAGAAATTCCGGAGGAGGCGGGACTCGGCGGCGGTTCGGCGGATGCGGCGGCGGTGCTCCGGGCTCTTCGAAGCCTCTATGCGCTGCCGCTCTCCGATGCGGAACTGAGAGCGCTGGCGCTGCCGCTCGGGGCGGATGTGCCCTTCTTGGTGGCGGGCGGCACGGCGCTTGCGGAGGGAATCGGAGAACAGCTTTCCCCCCTGCCGCCTCTGCCTCCCTGTGAACTGGTCGTGGTGAAACCGCCCTTCGGCAGTTCGACCAAGGAGGTCTATGCAGCGCTCACGCTCTCGGCCATGGCCCCCTGGGAGCAGCCCGATGTAACCCTGCTTAAGAACGCGCTTCGCGGACAGAATCTCACCCTGCTCGGCGCTTCGCTGCAAAACGCACTCGAGCGCCCGGCCATGGAATTAAAACCGGAGCTCATCGATTACAAGCGCTTCCTAACGGGGAGCGGCGCGCTCGGCGCTGCGATGAGCGGCAGCGGTGCGGCGCTCTACGCCTTGTTTGCGGCGGATGAACGGGACAAGGCGCTTGCCTGCATCGCGGCGGGACAACAGCAATTTCCGGAAGCGGCATTTTTCCTCTGCCGTCCGGTTTCAACGGAAGAAGTCAGCGCGTCTACCGTATGAACGCGCAGTATAGGGAGGAGGCGCCATGCCGGAAGAATTTAAGATGACCGTCAATGAATATATGCCGCTTCGCGACGTCGTATTTCACACCCTGCGGCAGGCCATATTAAAGGGTGAGATGGAACCCGGCGAGCGCCTGATGGAAATTCAGCTCGCAAAGAAGCTCGGGGTGAGCCGCACGCCGATTCGCGAGGCCATACGCAAGTTGGAGCTCGAGGGTCTGGTCACCATGATACCGCGGCGCGGCGCGGAGGTGGCCGGCATCACGGAGAAGAGTCTCCGGGACGTACTCGAAGTGCGCCGCGCGCTTGAGGACCTTGCGGTGGAACTCGCGGTGGAGCGCATGGATGCGGATGATATCGAACGGCTTGAATCGGCGCGTGTCAGCTTCCGCGAGGCGGTCGACGCAAAGGATATGATACGAATCGCGCAGGCGGACGAACTCTTTCACGACTCGATCTATGCGGGCACCTATAACGACAAACTCGTGCAGATGTTGAACAATCTGCGCGACCAGATGTACCGTTATCGCCTGGAGTACATCAAGGATACGGGCAAGCGTCAGATTTTGCTCCATGAACACGAGCAGATACTCACGGCGGTAAAGACGCGGAACATTGAGCTTGCGCGTCGCACCATGCGCGAGCACATTGACAACCAGGAGCTCACCATCTCCAAAAAGCTGAGCATGGAACTTCTGGAAAAGAAAAGCGAAAAGCGAAAAGAGGCAAAGAAAAGATGAGCAAGAAGACAGTTGCGGTACTATTCGGCGGGCAGTCCTCGGAGCACGAGATTTCCTGCCGCTCTGCGATCAATATCATTCACAACATTGACCGCGAAGCCTATGATCTCGTGTTGGTCGGCATCACGAAGGAGGGGCACTGGGTCAAGGTGAATCGGATCGAAGACATAGAGGACGGCAGCTGGAGAGAGTCGAAAATCGGTGCCGTGCTCTCACCGGATGCGACGGAACAGTGCCTCATGATTCATGAGCAGGCGGCAATTACCCGCGTGAAGATAGACCTCGTGTTTCCGATTCTGCACGGACTCTACGGCGAGGACGGAACCATTCAGGGCCTCTGCAAACTCGCAAAGATTCCCTTTGTGGGTTGCGGGGTCACGGCATCCGCGGTCGGCATGGACAAGGGGATTACGAAGCTGGTCGTACACTCGCTCGGCATTACCCAGGCGGATTTCCTACTGGTGACGCGGGAAATGTTAAAGGATATGTGCGCCGTGATCGAGCGCACCGAGAGCCTCTTCTCCTACCCGGTCTTCGTAAAGCCCTGCAATGCGGGCTCCAGCTGCGGCGTGACCAAGGTACACGGCAGAGAGGAGCTTTCGGAGGCCTTCCGCGAGGCGGCGCGTTTTGACAGCCGCATCTTGGTTGAGGAGTGCATTGTGGGACGCGAGATTGAGTGCGCGGTGCTCGGCGGCGGTGCGCGGCCGGTACAGGCGAGCGGTGTCGGCGAGATTTTGGCCGCGGCCGATTTCTACGACTACGATGCCAAGTACTTCAGCCAGGAGTCGAAGACCGTAGTGGATCCGGAACTCCCGGAAGGCAGTGCGGAAGAAGTTCGCCGCGCGGCGGTTCGTATCTTTGAGGCGCTCGACGGCTACGGCCTGTCCCGCGTCGACTTCTTTGTGACCGCCGAGGGCAAGGTCATCTTTAACGAGATCAACACCATGCCGGGCTTTACCTCGATCAGCATGTATCCGATGCTCTTTGAGGCGCGCGGCAAGGATAAGAAGGCGCTGGTCAAGGAGCTCATGGAGCTCGCGCTGGAGAGAGAGGCCTGAATGAACGGCGGGGTGTTTGACGAGCAGGATCCGGTCAAACTCTATGTGCCGAAGCGGGAGCGCCGCGAGCATTTTGCGACAGATGCGCGCGCCCCGATCGGCGTGTTTGATTCCGGCGTCGGCGGTCTCACGGTTGTGAGAGAGCTGATGCGGCAGATTCCGGACGAGCGCATGGTGTACTTCGGAGATACGGCGCGCCTGCCCTACGGCGCAAAATCGCGGGATACGGTCATCCGCTATTCGCGGCAGATTGTGCGCTTCTTAAAGACCAAGGGCGTCAAGGCAATCGTAATTGCCTGCAACACGGCGAGCTCCCACGCGTTAAAAACCCTCGCAGAGGAGAACGATATCCCGGTGATCGGCGTGATTTACGCCGGCGCCCTGAGTGCCGTGCGTGCGACCGAGAACGGGCGTATCGGCGTCATCGGCACCAGGGGCACCGTATCCTCGGAAATATATCCGAAGGTAATCGAGAACCTGGCTCCGGGGCTCCGTGTGTTTCAGAAAGCCTGCCCCATGTTTGTACCGCTCGTCGAAGAGGGGCTCCTTCACGACAGCGTGACGGATGAAATGGCGGCGCGCTATCTGCAGGAATTGAAGGAAAAGTATGTGGATACTCTGGTGCTCGGCTGCACCCACTATCCGCTGCTCCGCGGCACGATAGGGCGTATCATGGGGGATCAGGTAAAGCTTGTGAACCCGGCTTACGAGACGGCGCTGGAACTGAAGGACATACTCGCGCGGGAAAAGCTCTTAAACCCGGGTGACGGGAATACGGAGGGCAAGTATCGCTTCTATGTGAGCGACCTCGCCGAGAACTTTCGGGACTTTGCGAACTCCATTTTGCCGACCGAACAGCTGGAGGCAAAGAAAATCGAAATCGAAGAATATTGACGAAGAGAGACAGCGATGACGGAAGATGTGCTGGTGACCATAAGCGGCAAGCACCTGCTTGGCGGCGAGAGCGAAGATGTAGAACTCTTGGTGCCCGGGCGCTACCGCCGGACCGAAGACGGGGTGCATGAAATTTGCTACGAAGAACCCCTCGATGACACGGGCTTCGGAACCGAGAATACGCTCAGAATAGACGGGAATTCCATGTGCATAGAGAAGCGGGGGGACTGCAAGGCGGAACTGCGCTTTTTAAACAGCGCAATCAGAACCGTCTGCGAGTACCGCACGCCCTACGGCGTCTTCTTGATCGGGATCAGAACCTCGGATCTCCGCATTGACATTGCGGAGGATTGCATCCGGGCGAAAGCGGTCTATGCGATGGATGTGGAAGAAGAGTTTCTGAAGGACTGCGAGATGGAGGTTGAAATCCGCGCGCGGCGCGGCGACGATTCAGAGGCCTGAGCACACACAACAGACGACGAGGCACAAAAAAAACAGGCGCTCACGCGCCTGCTGTTTTTGTGTTGTCTCAGCGTCTTCTGCGAAGGATGCGGTCCATGAGGGAGCGCTTCTTCGGCACTGCGGGAACCGCACCGCCGCGAACGCCCTTTACCTCGACAATGTAGATGCCGCTCACAATGACCTTGCACTCCTGCTTCAGCGGAAGCTGTTGGAACGCGGTCTCATCCGCCATCATGGTGATGATCTTCGGTCCGACTTTGGCCTTTACGACCGGAACCTTCATCCAGCGGAGATAGAAGGGGGTCTGTTCCCAGACCAGTTTCGGGAATCCCGCCTCTTTCAACCGGACCTTCTTTTTGTCGATCGGCAGCATCGTGACGAGCTGTTTTGCCGCATCGAAGGCCGGCTGCGAAGCCGCCTGTTTTTCCTGTAAGCGCCTGCCGACAAAGTACATCACGACAAGGGCGACTGCCGCGATCGATAGGAGCACGAGCAGTACCGTGATTACGGTATTTATCATTGTCTGGAATCCCCCCGTTAGTTATGGATTTGCGTCTTCCCCGAAAATACAGGGACGCTATGAAATTATAACAGAGTCAATATAAATGCGCAAGACATCGCTTGACAGCCGATAGGGGAAATGTTAAAGTGAAGATTGCACTATTGTGGACTCATAGGCCTATGGGGCGAAGTATGCCCTTTAGGCCTTAATCCGCCGGGTAACCAAAGGTCTTTCAAAAAACAGGGGTGAAACGTAATATGGAAAAAAGCAATATGCGTCCGATTAAAGCCGGAAAAGGCATTCGCATGAGCTTCTCCCGTCAAAAGGAAGTTTTGCAGATGCCGAACCTCATAGAGATCCAGAAGGATTCGTACGACTGGTTCCTGGGTGAGGGATTGCGGGAAGTGTTCCGCGATATTTTCCCCATTGAGGATTTTGCCGGACACCTCAGTCTGGATTTTGTGGATTTCCAGCTCTACCGCGATGAGGCAAAGTACAGCATTGCGGAGTGCAAGGAGAGGGATGCCACCTATGCAGCCCCGATGAAGGTCAAGGTGCGGCTGTATAATAAGGATAAGGATGAGCACAAGGAGCACGAGGTGTTCATGGGCGATTTGCCGCTCATGACGGACACCGGTTCCTTCGTGATCAACGGCGCGGAGCGCGTCATCGTAAGCCAGTTGGTTCGTTCCCCCGGCATTTATTATACCATTGAGCACGATAAGGTCGGAAAGGAATGCTACTTCTGCCAGGTGATCCCGAACCGCGGCGCTTGGCTCGAGTACGAGACCGATTCGAACGACGTGTTTAACGTGCGTGTCGACAGAACGAGAAAGGTGCCGGTCACGGTGCTGCTCCGTGCGCTCGGCCTCGGCACGAACGCGGAAATCAAGGAGATGTTCGGCGATGAGCCGAAGCTTGAGGCGAGCTTCCTGAAGGATTCGACCGACAACTATTCGGACGGTCTCTTGGAACTCTACCGCAAGATTCGCCCGGGCGAGCCGCTTTCGGTGGAATCCGCGCGCGGTCTCCTGGACTCGATGTTCTTTGATCCGCGCCGCTACGATCTTGCGCGCGTGGGTCGCTATAAGTTTAATAAGAAACTCCACTTAAAGAACCGCGTGGTCGGCAAGGAGCTTCTGGAAGCCGCGGTGGACCCGAACACCGGTGAGATTCTCGCGGAGAGCGGCACGATACTCACGAGAGAGCTCGCGACCGAGATTCAGGATGCGGGCATTCCCTTTGTCATCGTAAGAGGAACGAGTTCGGAGGACCGCCGTTTAAAGGTGCTCTCGAATCTCATGGTCGACATCCGCAACTACGTCGACATGGAGAATCCGACCGAGTACGGCATTGTGGAGCCGGTCTACTATCCGGCGCTCATGAAGGTCATACGGGAGGCAGAGGCAAACGGAGCCGATGTCAAGAAGTATGTGCAGCGAAAAGCGGATGAGCTGATTCCGAAGCACATCACGCGGGAAGATATTTTTGCCTCCATCAACTACAACATGCAGATTGAAGAGGGCATCGGCACGACGGACGATATCGACCACCTCGGCAACCGCCGCATCCGCGCGGTCGGCGAGCTCCTGCAGAACCAGTACCGCATCGGTCTGTCCCGTATGGAGCGCGTGGTCAGAGAGCGCATGACCACCCAGGACATCAGCGAGATTACGCCGCAGTCCCTGATTAACATCAAGCCGGTCACGGCGGCGGTCAAAGAGTTCTTCGGTTCTTCCCAGCTCTCGCAGTTCATGGACCAGAACAACCCGCTCTCGGAGCTCACGCACAAGAGAAGACTCTCGGCCCTCGGTCCGGGCGGTCTCTCGAGAGATCGTGCGGGCTTCGAGGTCCGAGACGTCCACTACACGCACTACGGCAGAATGTGCCCGATCGAGACCCCCGAGGGTCCGAACATCGGTCTCATCAACTCGCTCGCAAGCTATGCGCGCATCAACCCCTACGGCTTTATCGAGGCGCCCTACCGCGTGGTCGATAAGTCCGAGGATCCGAAGAATCCGCGCGTCACGGACGATGTCGTGTATCTCACCGCGGATGAAGAGGATGAGTTCTTTGTGGCCCAGGCAAACGAGCCGCTCGACGAAGAGGGACACTTCATCCACAACAATGTCTCCGGCCGTTATATGGACGAGACTTCGGCTTTCCAGAAGCGTCTTATCGACCTCATGGATGTCTCGCCGAAGATGGTCTTCTCGGTCGCGACGAGCATGGTCCCCTTCCTCCAGAACGACGACGCAAACCGCGCGCTGATGGGTTCGAACATGCAGCGTCAGGCGGTGCCGCTCATGCTGACGGATGCCCCGGTCGTGAGCACCGGCATCGAGGCAAAGGCGGCGGTCGACTCCGGCGTCTGCCAGGTCGCACACCACGCGGGTACCGTTGTGATGAGTTCGGGCAGCGAAATTACGATACGTCGGGATGACAACGGCGAGATCGAGCACTACAAACTCACGAAGTTCCAGCGCTCAAACCAGTCGAACTCCTATAACCAGAAGCCCATTGTAAACGCGGGCGACCACGTCGAAGCGGGCGAGGTCATTGCGGACGGTCCTTCGACCCACGACGGTGAAATCGGTCTCGGCAAGAACCCGCTGATCGGCTTCATGACCTGGGAAGGTTATAACTACGAGGATGCCGTGCTTCTTTCCGAGCGCCTCGTCCAGAACGACGTCTTCACCTCGATTCACATTGAGGAGTATGAGTGCGCATCGCGCGATACGAAGCTCGGTGCGGAGGAAATCACGCGGGATGTCCCGGGTGTCGGCGACGACGCGCTGAAGGACCTCGACGAGAACGGCATCATCCGCATCGGTGCGGAGGTCCGCGCCGGCGATATTCTGGTCGGCAAGGTGACGCCGAAGGGCGAGACCGAGCTCACGGCGGAGGAGAGACTGCTCCGCGCAATCTTCGGTGAGAAGGCCAGAGAGGTCAGAGACACCTCGCTCAAGGTTCCGCACGGCGCTTACGGCACCGTCGTGGAGGCGCGCGTCTTTACGAGAGAGAACGGCGATGAGCTCTCCCCGGGCGTCAACCAGAACGTCCGCATTTACATCGCACAGAAGAGAAAAATTTCGGTCGGCGACAAGATGGCAGGCCGACACGGCAACAAGGGTGTCGTGTCGCGCGTGCTCCCGGTGGAGGACATGCCCTTCCTGCCGAACGGCCGCCCGCTCGATATCGTGCTGAACCCGCTCGGCGTTCCGTCGCGTATGAACATCGGTCAGGTCAAGGAGATTCACTTCTCGCTCGCGGCTAAGGTGCTCGGCTTCAACGTGAGCTCCCCGGTCTTTGACGGCGCGGACGAGAACGACATCATGGACATGCTCGAGATGGCAAACGACTACGCGAACGGCAGCTTTGAGGACTTCAAGGCGAAGTACGGCGAGGTCTTGAACCCCGAGGTCATGGACTACCTCGAAGAACATCTCGATCACCGCGCGGAGTGGAAGGGTGTTCCGATTCAGAGAAACGGTAAGGTGCAGCTCCGCGACGGACGCACCGGCGAACCCTTCGAGGGCGAGACGACCATAGGCTTCATGCATTACCTGAAACTTCACCATCTGGTTGACGATAAGATTCACGCGCGTTCCACCGGCCCCTATGCGATGGTCACGCAGCAGCCGCTCGGCGGTAAGGCGCAGTTCGGCGGACAGCGTTTCGGAGAGATGGAGGTCTGGGCACTCGAGGCGTACGGCGCAGCTTACACGCTGCAGGAGATTCTGACCTTCAAGTCGGACGATGTCGTGGGCCGCGTCAAGACCTACGAGGCCATCATCAAGGGTCAGAACATTCCGCAGGCGGGTGTGCCGGAGTCCTTCAAGGTCTTGCTCAGAGAGCTGCAGGCACTGGGCCTCGATGTGCGTGTGCTCCGCGAGGATGGTGAAGAGGTGGAACTGAAAGAAAATGTCGACGAGGAAAATGTGAGCATGCGCTCCATTCTCGAGGGCGATTCCAGGCGGTACCGTGACGAGGATGGCTTTGCGGAAGCGGGCTATTCGACCCAGGAGTTTAAGGACGGCGAACTTGTGAACGTCGGAGAAGAAGCAGGGGAAGACGACACGCAGGGCGAAGCGTAAGCGCGCTTCACAGTTTCAAGGAAGAAGGAGGCTGTACTGAATGCCTGAAACAACAAAAGGTTACGAGCCGATTACGTTTGACGCCATCCGCATTGGGCTTGCGTCTCCGGAAAAAATTCTGGAGTGGTCGCACGGCGAGGTCAAAAAGCCGGAGACCATCAACTACAGAACCTTAAAGCCGGAGAAGGATGGACTGTTCTGCGAGCGCATTTTCGGGCCGAGCAAGGACTGGGAGTGCCACTGCGGAAAATATAAGAAAATTCGTTATAAGGGTGTGGTTTGCGACCGCTGCGGCGTCGAGGTGACCAAGGCTTCCGTGCGCAGAGAGCGCATGGGGCACATCTCCCTCGCGGCGCCGGTCTCCCACATCTGGTACTTCAAGGGCATCCCGAGCCGCATGGGTCTTATTCTGGATCTCTCGCCGCGCATCCTTGAGAAGATCCTCTACTTTGCCTCCTATGTGGTGCTCGACGGCGGTGACACCGCCCTGTCCTATAAGCAGATTCTCTCCGAGAAGGAGTTCCGCGAGGCGGAGGAGCAGTACGGAGACAGCGCGTTCCGCGCGGGCATGGGCGCAGAGGCTGTGCTCGAGCTCTTAAAGAACATCGACCTCGAGAAGGAATCCGCAGAGATGCAGGAGGAGCTGGAGAACGCTTCGGGGCAGAAGCGCGCCAAGCTCATCAAGCGCCTCGAGGTTGTGGAGTCCTTCCGGAAGTCGGGCAACCGCCCGGAGTGGATGATACTCACCGTTGTTCCGGTCATTCCGCCGGACATCCGCCCCATGGTGCAGCTCGACGGCGGCCGTTTCGCGACGAGCGATTTGAACGATCTTTATCGCCGCATCATCAACCGCAACAACCGTCTTGCGCGCCTCTTGACCCTCGGCGCACCGGACATCATCGTCCGCAACGAGAAGCGCATGTTGCAGGAAGCGGTCGACGCCCTGATCGATAACGGCAGAAGAGGCCGCCCGGTCACGGGCCCCGGAAACCGCGCCTTAAAGTCCCTCTCCGACATGCTGAAGGGTAAGCAGGGACGCTTCCGTCAGAACCTGCTCGGAAAGCGTGTCGATTACTCCGGCCGTTCGGTTATCGTGGTCGGTCCGGAATTAAAGATTTACCAGTGCGGTCTCCCGAAGGAGATGGCAATCGAGCTCTTCAAGCCCTTCGTCATGAAGGAGTTGGTCGAGAACGGCACCGCACACAACGTAAAGAGCGCAAAGAAGATGGTGGAGCGCATGGAGACCGCGGTCTGGGATGTCCTCGAGGAGGTCATTAAGGAGCACCCGGTCATGCTAAACCGCGCGCCTACCCTGCACCGCCTCGGCATCCAGGCCTTCGAGCCGATTCTGGTCGAGGGTAAGGCAATCAAGCTTCACCCGCTCGTTTGTACCGCATTCAACGCGGACTTTGACGGCGACCAGATGGCAGTTCACCTGCCGCTCTCGGTCGAAGCGCAGTCGGAGTGCCGCTTCCTCATGCTCTCGCCGAATAACCTCTTAAAGCCCTCGGACGGCGGACCGGTCGCGGTTCCGTCCCAGGATATGGTTCTCGGCATCTACTACCTGACCCAGCAGCGCGACGGCGCAAAGGGCGAGGGTATGTGCTTCAAGAGCCCGAACGAGGCCCTGCTCGCGTACGCGAACCACGAGATTACACTGCAGACCAAGATTAAGGTCCGCTTCACGAAGAAGTGCTCGGACGGCAAACAGCGTTCGGAAATTCAGGAGACTTCCGCGGGACGTATCCTCTTCAACGAGATCATTCCGCAGGACCTCGGCTTTGTGGATCGCTCCAAGCCGGAGAACGAGTTGAAGCCCGAGATTGACTTCCTCGTCAAGAAGAAGCAGTGCAAGCAGATTCTCGAGAAAGTCATCAACGTGCACGGTCTCTCCCGCACGGCAGAAGTGCTGGACGATATCAAGGCCATCGGCTACAAGTACTCGACGATTGCGGGCATGACCGTTTCGATTTCGGATATGACCGTCCCGGAGACCAAGAAGGGCCTCATCGCGAAAGCGCAGGCGCAGGTCGAGGAAATCAGCAAGAACTACCGCCGCGGTCTTTCGACCGACGAGGAGCGCTATAAGGAAGTCATCAAGACCTGGCAGGAGACGGATAAGCAGCTCACCAAGGATCTGCTTGAAGGCCTTGACCAGTACAACAACATCTTTATGATGGCGGACTCCGGAGCCCGCGGTTCCGATAAGCAGATTAAGCAGCTCGCCGGCATGCGCGGCCTCATGGCGGATACGACGGGACATGCGATCGAACTTCCGATTACGAGTAACTTCCGTGAGGGTCTGGACGTTCTGGAGTACTTTATCTCCGCGCACGGCGCAAGAAAGGGACTCTCGGATACCGCTCTCCGTACGGCAGACTCGGGTTATCTGACCAGACGTCTGGTCGACGTCTCCCAGGATCTCATTGTCCGCGAAGTGGACTGCTCCGAGGGCAAGGAAATCCCGAACATGGAGATCAAGGCCTTCATGGACGGCAAAGAGACCATCGAGGCACTGCAGGACAGAATCACCGGTCGCTACATCGCCGAGGACATTGTGGATCCGGATACGGGCGAAGTCGTGGTCAAGGCAAACCGCATGGTCACGCCGAAGCGTGCCGAGGCTGTGATGCGCGTCCTTGAGAAGACGGGCAGAACCACGGTCAAGATTCGCACGATACTCACCTGTAAGTGCATGAACGGCATTTGCGCGAAGTGCTACGGTGCCAACATGGCAACCGGCCAGGCGGTTCAGGTCGGCGAGGCGGTCGGTATCATCGCGGCACAGTCGATCGGTGAGCCGGGTACGCAGCTTACCATGAGAACCTTCCACACCGGCGGCGTCGCAGGCGGCGATATCACCCAGGGTCTTCCCCGTGTCGAGGAGCTCTTCGAGGCGAGAAAGCCGAAGGGTCTCGCGATCATCACCGAGATTCCGGGCGTGGTCGAGTTCCGCGATACGAAGAAGAAGCGCGAGATTATCGTCACCAATCCGGAGGACGGCAACTCGAAGACCTACCTGATTCCCTACAGCTCCCACATTGTGGTTTCCGACGGCCAGAGACTGGAGGCAGGAGACGAGTTGACCAGCGGTTCCTTAAATCCGCACGATGTCCTGAAGATTAAGGGCGTCCGTGCCGTACAGGACTACATGCTTCGCGAAGTGCAGCGCGTGTACCGCTTACAGGGTGTTGAGATCAACGATAAGCACATCGAGGTCATAGTCCGCCAGATGCTGAAGAAGATTCATGTGGAAGAGGCGGGAGATGCCGAGATTCTGCCGGGCATCAACATGGACGTGCTCGAGTTCAACGCGATGAACGAGAAGCTCATTGCCGAGGGCAAGACACCGGCCGAGGGCAAGCAGATTATGCTCGGTATCACGAAGGCTTCGCTCGCAACCGATTCCTTCTTCTCCGCGGCTTCCTTCCAGGAGACCACGAAGGTGCTCACCGAGGCGGCAATCGGCGGTAAGACCGATCACCTGATCGGCCTCAAGGAGAATGTCATCATCGGTAAGCTGATTCCGGCGGGTACCGGCATGCGCCGCTACCGCAACGTGAAGCTTGACACCGATGTTCGCCCGGAGGATGCGGTCGAGGGCATCTCGGATGAGGATCCGGCAGTACTGGACATCCGCGACGAGATCGATGAGGTGCTTCCGGAGGAAGGGCTCAGCAAAGAAGTCGAGCAGGCCATCGACGCTCTCACGGATGAGGACAGAGATCTCTGAGCTGGCTTGACAAACAATTAAACTAGGCGTATATTGATATGGCGTGTCCTATGGGCATGCCATATTCTTATGTCCGGGAAACGCAAAAAAAAACTGCAGGAACGCAACCGCAGAACACTATCACAAGGAGGAAACAGAAGAATGCCTACATTCAACCAGTTAGTCAAAAAAGGCAGAGAAACTTCCGAGCGCAAGCCCAAGGCTCCGGCGCTTCTCAGAAGCTTCAACTCGCTTCACAAGAAGCCGATTGCCGACAACTGCCCGCAGAAGAGAGGCGTGTGCACCGCCGTTAAGACGGCGACCCCGAAGAAGCCGAACTCCGCTCTGAGAAAGATCGCAAGAGTCCGTCTTTCGAACGGTGTCGAGGTGACGAGCTACATTCCGGGCGAGGGCCACAATCTCCAGGAGCACAGCGTTGTGCTGATCCGCGGCGGAAGAGTTAAGGATCTGCCCGGTACCCGTTACCACATCATTCGTGGTACCCTGGATACCGCAGGCGTCGCAAACCGCCAGCAGGCTCGCTCCAAGTACGGCGCGAAGCGCCCGAAGGCGGCTAAGAAGTAAGAAATCGCCGCAAGTACCAAGCGATCATAGACTCATAAGTGCACGATTGTGATATGTGCTGCAGGTTGCAGGAAATAAATCAGAATCCGCACGAACAACCTAGAGGGATGAGTACCGATGATCTAATTCACGAACGGGGATGGTTCCGTTCGCATAATTAAGGAGGGAAGTAACGTGCCACGTAAAGGACAGACCAGAAAGAGAACTGTTCCGGCAGATCCGGTTTACAGCAACGTTGTTGTGACCAAGTTGGTCAACCAGATCATGCTGGACGGCAAGAAGGGCGTCGCACAGAAGATTGTGTACGGCGCATTTGAGCGCATTCGCGAGAAGACCGGAAAAGAGCCGGTCGAGGTGTTCGAGACCGCAATGAACAACATCATGCCGGTCCTCGAGGTCAAGGCGAAGAGAATCGGCGGCGCAACCTACCAGGTGCCGATCGAGGTTAAGCCGGAGAGAAGACAGGCGCTTGCGCTTCGTTGGCTCACGAGCTTTTCCCGCGCGCGCGGTGAGAAGACGCAGGAAGAGCGTCTTGCAGGCGAGCTGATGGATGCTGCAAACAACACCGGCTCCGCTGTTAAGAGAAAAGAAGATATGCACAAGATGGCAGAGGCAAACAAGGCTTTTGCTCACTACAGATTTTAATTAGGAGGAGAGTCAGTGGCTGCAAGTAAAGAACGTCAGTACCCTCTCGAGAGGACCAGAAACATCGGAATCATGGCTCACATCGATGCCGGTAAAACGACACTGACAGAGCGTATCCTCTATTTCACAGGCGTCAACTATAAGCTCGGCGAGACCTATGAAGGTACCGCTACCATGGACTACATGGCACAGGAGAGAGAGCGCGGTATCACGATTACCTCCGCTGCGACGACCTGCCATTGGACCCTGCAGGAGAGAGCGAAGGTGAAGCCGGGTGCCCTCGAGCACCGCATCAACATCATCGACACCCCCGGACACGTCGATTTCACGATTGAGGTTGAGAGATCTCTCCGTGTCCTGGACGGCGCAGTCGGTGTCTTCGACTCCAAGGGCGGTGTTGAGCCCCAGTCGGAGAATGTTTGGCGCCAGGCGGATACCTACAAGGTTCCGCGTATCGCATTCATCAACAAGATGGATATCATGGGATCCAACTTCTTCATGACGGTCGATCAGATTGAGCATCGCCTGGGCAAGAACCCGGTCTGCATTCAGCTCCCGATCGGTAAGGAGAGCGATTTCAAGGGTATCATCGACCTGATGGAAATGCAGGCTTACATCTACAACGACAACAAGGGCGAGGATATCTCCATTGTTGACATTCCGGAAGAGCTGAAGGACGAGGCGGACGAGTGGCACCAGAAGATGGTGGAGCAGATCTGCGACCTCGACGAAGCGCTGATGGAGAAGTACCTTGAGGGCGAGGAGCCGTCGATTGATGAGCTCAAGAAGGCACTCCGCAAGGGAACCTGCTCGAACGAGGCGGTTCCGGTTTGCTGCGGTACCGCTCACTTCAACAAGGGTGTGCAGAAGCTCCTTGACGCTGTCATCGAGTACATGCCCTCCCCGCTGGATATCCCGGCAATCAAGGGCTGGACGCTGGACGGCGAGGAAGACGAGCGCAAGGCTTCGGATGACGAGCCGTTCTCCGCACTCGCATTCAAGATTATTTCCGACCCGTTTGTCGGCCGTCTTGCATTCTTCCGCGTCTACTCGGGCACGCTGAATACCGGTTCCTACGTCCTCAACTCCTCGAAGGAGAAGAAGGAGCGTGTCGGCCGTATTCTGCAGATGCACGCAGACAAGAGAATGGAGCTCGACAAGGTCTTCTCCGGCGATATCGCGGCTGCGGTCGGCTTCAAGGCGACCTCGACCGGTGACACGATCTGCGATGAGCAGCATCCGATCATCCTCGAGTCCCTGGATATTCCGAAGCCGGTTATCGACATCGCAATCGAGCCGAAGACCAAGGCGGGCCAGACCAAGATGATCGACGCGCTGCAGAAGCTCGCGGAGGAGGATCCGACCTTCCACGCAACGACCAACGCGGAGACCGGTCAGACCATCATCTCCGGAATGGGCGAGCTGCACCTCGAGATCATTGTCGACCGTCTGCTTCGCGAGTTCAACGTCGAGGCAAATGTCGGCGCTCCGCAGGTTGCTTACAAGGAGACCTTCACCAAGGCTGTGGATGTCGAGTCCAAGTATGTCAAGCAGTCCGGCGGTAAGGGTCAGTACGGACATTGTAAGGTTAAGTTCGAGCCGATGGATGCGAACTCCGAGAAGACCTACGAGTTTGTCAACGCCGTGACCGGCGGTGCAATCCCGAAGGAGTACATCGGGCCGATCGACGAAGGTATCCAGGAAGCTGCGAAGAGCGGTATTCTCGGCGGCTACCCAGTGCTCGGTGTCAAGGCAACCGTCTACGACGGTTCCTACCACGAGGTCGACTCCTCGGAGATGGCCTTCCACATCGCAGGCTCCCTCGCATTCAAGGATGCGATGAACAAGGGCGGCGCAGTGCTGCTTGAGCCGATCATGAAGGTCGAGGTCACGATTCCGGAGGATTACATGGGCTTCGTCGTCGGCGACATCAACTCCCGTCGCGGTCGCGTCGAGGGCTTTGAGGATATCTCCGGCGGTAAGATGATCAAGGCATTCGTTCCGCTTTCCGAGATGTTCGGTTATTCCACGGATCTCCGTTCCGGTACCCAGGGCCGCGGTAACTACTCGATGTTCTTCGAGAAGTACGAGCAGGTTCCGAAGAACATCGCAGACAAGGTGCTCAACGACAAGAAGTGAGCCCGTAGCGGGTATTGATAAAATCCCAAGCATGGGATATAATTCAGACTAGTATATTTTGTAATCTGAGATTTAATTTCGGATTCCACCAAGGAGGAAATATCAATGGCAAAGGCTAAATTTGACAGAACTAAGCCCCACTGCAACATCGGCACCATCGGCCACGTCGACCACGGCAAGACCACTCTGACTGCGGCAATCACGAAGGTTCTCGCAACCAGACTGCCCTCCGACACCAACAAGATCATCGCTTTCGAGAACATCGATAAGGCTCCGGAGGAGAGAGAGCGTGGAATCACGATCAACACCTCCCACGTCGAGTACGAGACCAACGCGCGTCACTACGCTCACGTTGACTGCCCCGGCCACGCTGACTATGTCAAGAACATGATCACCGGTGCTGCACAGATGGACGGCGCTATCCTCGTCGTTGCTGCAACCGACGGTGTTATGGCGCAGACCCGCGAGCACATCCTGCTTGCACGTCAGGTTAACGTTCCGTACATCGTTGTCTTCATGAACAAGTGCGACATGGTCGACGATGAGGAGCTTCTTGACCTCGTCGAGATGGAGATCAGAGAGCTCCTGAACGACTATGACTTCCCGGGCGACGATGTCCCGATCATCCGCGGTTCCGCTCTCAAGGCTCTTGAGGATCCGAACGGCCCGTGGGGCGACAAGATCATGGACCTCATGGCAGCAGTCGATGAGGCAATTCCGGAGCCGGAGCACGAGAACGACAAGCCGTTCCTGATGCCGGTCGAGGACGTCTTCACGATCACCGGTCGTGGTACCGTTGCTACCGGTCGTGTGGAGAGAGGTACGCTGAAGCTCAACGACGAAGTCGAGCTCATCGGTATCAAGGAGGACAGCAGAAAGACTGTCGTTACCGGTATCGAGATGTTCAGAAAGCTTCTTGACTACGCTGAGGCAGGCGACAACGTCGGTCTTCTTCTCCGCGGTGTCAACAGAGAGGACATCCTTCGCGGACAGGTCCTTGCGAAGCCGGGCTCCGTTACCTGCCACACCAAGTTCACGGCTCAGGTTTACGTCCTGACCAAGGACGAGGGTGGTCGTCACACCCCGTTCTTCAACAACTATCGTCCGCAGTTCTACTTCAGAACCACCGACGTTACCGGCGTTTGCGTTCTTCCGGAAGGCACCGAGATGTGCATGCCGGGCGACAACGTTGAGATGACGGTTGAGCTGATTCACCCGATCGCTATGGAGCAGGGTCTCCGCTTCGCTATCCGCGAGGGCGGCAGAACCGTCGGTTCCGGCAGAGTCGTTAAGATCATCGAGTAATCAGATCTAAATGAAATGAACATCGCCATGCGGCGATTACGATCCTACGGTGAAGAGGCCGGGAGCGAAAGCTCCCGGCCTCTTTGGTTTTGTCAAAAGCCCTTGCATAAAACAAAAATAAGCGTATAATGTCCCTATATAATTTAGTGCGTTAAAGCGAAAAAGCAATTGCAAAATAGGGGGAAAAGGGGATGAACCCAATGGTAACAGTCATTGAGAGTATGACAAAGTTTTTGTGGGGCGATTTGCTTCGAATTCCGCTGCCGGGAGGCAGCTCGATCGGGCTCTCGCTCATGGTGTTGTTGCTGATTCCGGCGGGCATATTCTATACGATACGGACGCGGATTTTGCCGCTCCGCCTGTTTCCGGAGATGATTTCCGTGTTGCTTGAAAAGCAGGAGGGCAAGGACGCTGCGGATCCCGCGAGCGGACGGCTCTCGGGCATGCAGGCGCTCATTGTCTCGACCGCGACGCGCGTGGGCATGGGAAACCTGGTCGGCGTGGTCGCGGCCATCTCGGCGGGTGGCGCCGGTGCTGTCTTTTGGATGTGGGTCACTGCGATCATCGGTGCTTCGACGGCCTTTGTCGAGGCGACACTTGCGCAGCTCTACAAGAAAAAGGATCCGCTCTACGGCGGTTACTGGGGCGGTCCGGCTTACTACATTCACGACTTCTTTGCGAAGCGGCGCGTTCCGGCGGGAGAGCGCTCGGAGGCGGAGATCGCGGCGCAGAGCGAATTCCGCGGGAAGCGCAATATCGTGTCGATTCTCTTTGCGGTCTCCGCGCTGATTTGCTGGGGCGGTATCAGCCAGGTGATCGGAAACTCGGTCTCCTCGGCCTTTGAGAATGCCTTTCGCATTCCGCCGCTCTACTCGACCATCGTGTTGGTCGCAATCGCGGCAGTGATTGTTCTGAGAAAGCATGCAACTGCCAAGGTGCTGGATTTGATTGTGCCCTTCATGGCAGGCATCTATTTTGCAATGACAGTCTTTGTGATTGTGCGAAACATAGGCCTTCTGCCCTCGGTTTTTGGGCGCATCTTCGCCGAGGCCTTCGGCCTTCGTCAGATGGTTGCGGGCGGTTTCGGCGCGGTGCTGATGAACGGTGTGAAGCGCGGTCTCTTCTCGAATGAGGCGGGCAGCGGCTCCGCACCCTGCGCGGCGGCAGCGGCGGACGCAAGTCACCCGGTCAAGATGGGGCTTTTTCAGGCGGCGGGCGTCTTTATTGACACCCTGGTCATTTGCTCCTGCACGGCCTTCCTCATGCTGCTGGCACCTCAGGAAAGACTCGCAAATCTCGGCGGCATGGATTTACTCCAGACTGCGATGCAGTACCACTTCGGCAAGTTCGGTGTCTTCTTTATTGCGTTGATTCTCTGGCTCTTCAGTTTCTCGACCTTCCTCGGGATACTCTTTTACGCGCACAGCAACATTGCCTACCTCTTCGGCGCGAACTGGGGCTCGCAGTTCGGCTATAAGATTTTTGCCCTTGTCATGCTCTTTGTGGGCGGACTCGCACAGTACTCTGTGGTGTGGGATCTCGGCGATGTGGGCATAGGCCTCATGACCATCTTTAACCTGATTGTCATGTATCCGCTCAGCAAGGATGCGATTACCGCGCTCCGCGACTACGAGAAGGGCATGAAAAATCGGAAAAAGCGCTGAAGCGGACGTATCTTTGCTTTCCTCTTGGCTTGAAAAGAACATTCCGAAATGGTACGATAGTACGCGTTGAAAACAGAATGTTATCATAAGGGGGAAAACAGTATGGATCAGCATACGATGACTTTGGTTGTCACCGGTATCTGCGCGCTGCTTCTGGTCGGACAGATTGTCATGATCAAGCTCGCGAACGAGAAGGGGTGGAGCATTCGCATCCGTCCGCTCAACATTTTGGCTTGTGCCATTGTGGTGGTGCTCGGCCTGTATTCGCTGGTTACCGGAAATTATCTGCTGAAATAAGATTTGTAAGAGAAAAAGCGCCTCGCCCGGCGAATACCGGGCGGGGCGCTTTTTGTAAGCGTAGATTCATAAAACTGTAAGAGATAAGTGTTTGATTTAAAATAACTAATTGATACAATATAGGTGTCAGATAAATTCAAAAGGAGGTAACATCGATGAAGACAAAGAAACAAAATGTTGAGATGAGCGAGCGTACAATTCGAACGGTGGATTCCCTTCTCAGAGGTCTGATTGGTCTGGATATCGCAGTACAGTTTATGATGATCTTTCATATCATTCCCGTGGATTCCTCCAAATATGTCGTGCAGAGAGCGGTTGTTGTTTTTCTGCTACTTGGGTTTTATTTCCTCTGGGGAAGCAAGCCGAAATGGCAAAAGGTACTCGGCGTGATATTTCTCTTGCTGATTCCGTTGACCTTGTTTTTCATCTATTATGTGCGGGCGACTAATTTTTGGTATTCATAGTTGACAGCTTCACGAAAGGACGAAACGGAGCTACGAAATGGTCACATCAACCGCATTGACAGGGAGGCAGAATTATGGATGAAAAAAAGCCCAAAGGATTGAAAAACTGGCGGACGGTATTTTGACCTTGGTAATAGGGATTGATATCCTGTCCATGTTAAAGGTGATTCCGACACTTTCCGAGGGCGCGGAGTTATGGCTTGTCCTCATCGGCGGGCTTGCAATCGGATTGGGATGGCTCTTGGGAGCAAAGCGCGTGTGGAAAAGAGTGCTGGCTGTTTTGGTGCTGTTGCTCGTGGTGTCTGTGACAGTGTTACAGCGGGCCATGCTGTTCTGACGAGAGAAGGAATTGATTTGCAAGATAGAAAATTTGTAGGATAGAAAAGAGAAGAGAGGGAAGCGGCAATCGCCGCTTCCCTCTCTCTGTTTTGTCCGATTTTAAATGCTCTTATTCCCCGGGAGCCCGCCCCACGCTTGCGCTCTGTGAAGGAGCGCTCACATTGAGTGCGGGAACTTCTTCGGTCGGAACCTTGAGCTCTGCCTGCGTTTCTTCCGCGGGGGCGGAAATTACGGCGCGGCTCTCCGTCTTGGGCGCTTTGCCGATCTTAGCGCCTGCGGAGACGGTGAGCTGTTCCGCGCTTTCGTTGTTTCCGCTTGCGGGTGCGTTCTTGGGTACTTCCGTCATTGCGCCGTCCGCACCGACACGCCAGTGCTTTTCGCCGTAGTCGATTTCGGTGTCGGTAAGCAGGACGCCGTTGCCGCCGAGCGCATAGAGCGTTCCGCCAACATCTGTGACGCCGCTCCGCATCACGCCGTCGCTGCCCAGGTAGTACCAGTTGCTGTCCGGCTGTATCCAGCCGGTCTTCATGGCGCCGCTGCCGTTTAAGTAGTACCAGCTGCCGCCGATTTTTTGCCAGCCGTTTTGCATGACGCCGTTCGCGTCAAAGTAATACCACTTCCCGTCCGTCTGTACCCAACCGGTCTTCATGGCGCCGCTGCCGTTTAAGTAGTACCAGCTGCCGCCGATTTTCTGCCAGCTGTTTTGCATGACACCGTTCGCATCGAAGTAGTACCACTTGCCGCTGTCCTGTGCCCAGCCGGTCTTCATGACACCGCTCTGTCCGAGGAAGTACCACTTGCCGTCTAGCTTCAGCCAGCCGGTCTGCATCACGCCGTCCGCGCCGAAGTAGTAGTTGAGCGAATCGACTGTCTGCCGGCCTTTTTCCATGACGCCGTCGTCGCCGAGGAAGTACCAGTTGCCCGCGAGCATGAGCCAGCGGGTCTGCATCGAACCGTCCTTATTGAGGTAGTAGAGGCTGCCGCTATCATCGAGCCATCCGGTCTGCATCGTGCCGTCCGGGCCCGCGTAGTAGAACTTGCCGCCGTCGGAGAACCAGCCGATTTGAAGCGCGCCGCTTTCGGAAAAGTGATACCACTTGCCGTCAATCTGCTGCCAGCCGATGCGCATCTTGCCGTTTGCGGGCTCAAAATAGCGCTTGGCACCATCGACCTCTTTAAAACCGCCGGTGAACACGGTGCCGTCGTCCTGCATATAGTAGGAGGCCTTGCCGTCAAATATCAGCGCGTTCTTTTGCATGCGGTAGTTCTGATAGTAGTACCACACACCGTCGAACTTTTTCCAGCTGTCTGCCGGAATTTTATCCGAGAAGTCCACGAACTGGAGGTCAATGTCCACATTGCCCTGCACGCCCGCCACACTGCCGGAGTCCGTGCCCTGCCACATCACATAGCGGTCGTACTTCGGCATGCGCTCGTAGGCGGCGATCCAGACCGGGTACTGCGAGAGGGCGTTCATGTCGAGCTTGTTCTGCAACCAGTAGTCGTTCGCGTAGAGTATGGGGTAGTAGCCCGCATCGCTGATCTTCTTACAAAAGGTGTGGACAATCTCGGTAATCTGATCTTTCGAGAGAGCACCGAGCGTTTTTTCATTTTCCGCGTCGAAGGCAATCGGATAGGAGATGGGATAGTCCTTGACGAGCTTCAGAATGAAGTCCGCCTCCTTAGCCGCCTCCTCGGGTGTGGTCGCATAGGAGTAAATGTAGGCGCCCAGTTTGACGCCTGCCTTGACGGCATTGTCCGCGTTCTCGCGGAACTTCGGGTCGGTGTCCCCTTTGTAGCGGGTGCCGAGCATCACGAAGTCCACATCGTCCGCGGCTGCTTTCTGCCAGTCGATATCGCCCTGCCAGTGACTCACATCCACACCGCGGTGTCTAACGCCGTCAATCGTGGCACTTCCGTCAAAGAGACGGTAAGTGCCTTTCGACTGGCGGGTCAGCTTATTTGCGCCGTAGGCGCTCAGGCAGAGAGAAAAGAGCAGGGTAGCGCTCAGCGCTGCGGCCGAGAGCCGTTTAACCGTTCTCTGCATGAGAGCCTCAATTCTTCTTTACGCCGGGGCCTGTGGTCTTGTCGCTCGGAAGGCCTTTTTTGCCGCCGGTACTCGCGCTTGCGGTCTCTGCCTCCTGCTTCGGCTCCTTGTAGATGCTCACTTCGGTTGCCGGAACGCTCTCGTTTCCGGTGTAAGCGCCGTTGCCGTCGAAGGTATAGCTCACGCCGTTCAGCGTAAGGGTCGTATTGCTGACCATCTTGCCGTCTGTGCCGAGGTAGTAGTAGTGGTCGTTCACGTGAATCCAACCGGTCATCATGTGGCCGTTTGCGTCAAAGAACATCCACGCGTTGTTGATCTGCTTCCAGTTGTGGACCATCTTGCCGCTCTCCGGATCCATGTAGTAGCGGTTGGTGCCGTCGGAGAGCCAGCCGGACTTCATCTTGCCGTCCTGACCGAAGTAGTAGTAGATGCCGTCAATCTGCTGCCAGCCGGTCTTCATTTTGCCGTCCGTGCCCATCCAGTACCAGTCGTTGCCGATCTTCATCCACTTGAACGCGCAGCGCCCGTCTGCCTTGAAGTAGTACCAGCTGTTGTTCATATTGCGCCAGCCCACCGCAAGTTCACCGGTGCCGCGCATAAAGAAGTAGTTGTCGCCGACCTTGAGCCAGTTCTCCTGCACCAGAACACCGTCCTCGAGGCAGTAATACCACTTGCCCTCGTCCTTAATCCAACCGGTCTGCATGAGGCCGTCGCTGCTGAAGTAGTACCACTTGCCGTCAATCTTCTGGAAGCCCTTGAGCATAACGCCGCTCGAAGGATCCATATAGTAGTAACCGTCCTTGGTCTGAATCCAGCCCTTGTGGCGATTGCCGCTGTTGTCGTAATACACCCAGTTGCCGTTTTCGGAAGTCCAGCCGCTCGCGGCAAAGCTGTTCATTGCCGGGGTGAGCGCAAGCGCCGCAAGGAGCGCTGCGGCAGCGAGATATTTGCGTTTCATGAAAAGTCCTCCTTCTCCTTAACTTTGAACCGAATCTTCTTCATTGTAACATTTATTTGAAGTGCGAGAAAGCTTCCGCGGAGGAAGAATCCTTACAGTTCTTTGACGGATTTCGCAAGATGGGCGTAGCCCTCCTTTGCGTAGCGGTACTGCGTGAGCGGATAGGTGCCGAAAGATACGCCGAGGGCCTCTTTGTAGACCGCCCAGAGTGCCCAGAGAAAACCGCCGAGCGCCATATAGGCGATTACAAGCTGCTCTGCCCGCTCTCGCGGCACGTCGGTGTCGCCGTAGTAGTCAAGCAGGCGTTTTGCATAGGCAAAGTCCTTTTCCGCGTAGATGGTTGCCATCGCGAAGTCAATCAGCGGATCCGCCATGCCGGCGTACTCCCAGTCAATCAGCTTGACGCCCTCCGCGGTAAAAAGAAAGTTTGCATAGACGGGGTCGATGTGCGAGAGGGTCTCGGGGCGATGTAAGCCGTGAATCCAGCTGAGCAGGCGGTTCATTTTTTCGCGGACCTCCGCATAATCGAGGAAGGGAATCTCTCCCTTTTCCAGGCAGAGGGACTCGTAAAACGCAATGCGCTCACCGAGGTCAAAGCGCTGCGATACGCGGCAGGGCGCGGAATGCAGCTTTTTTAAGACAGCCATTGAGGCGCGGAGATCTGCTTCGGACTCGGGGTCTGCACTCCGCGCGTCTTCGTAGTAGACCGAAATCTTATAGCCGTTCTCCGGGTTGAAGTAGATGAGTTCCTCCGCGAGGCCGAGCGGGGCAATGGCGCGGTAACTCTCGCCCTCTGCGCGGCGATCGATCAGCTTTTCGGTGCCCTCGCCCGGAATGCGGCAGATGTAGGCCTTGCCCTTGACGCGGAATAAGAAGGAACGGTTGGTCATGCCGGCTTTTAGGCACTCGATGCCGGTAATCGCGGATTCGGGAACCTGAAACACTTCGGAGATTAGGGCCATGGCCTTGCTGTCCGAATGGTCGCGGTAGGAGACATCGAAGGCACGGAGCTCTTCCAAATTTTCAAACTCGTAGATGACGCCGTCCGGCTGCAAATTCACGCTGAGCGGCGGTGCCTTCTTTGCGGCGAGCAAATCAAGATAGACATTCTCCCAGTAGTACTGCTCTTTTCCGGGCGTGCGATAGGCCTCTTTCAGCGCCGGGAGCAGCGCAGCGCTGAATTCGCGGGACAGATAAACCGGGCCGTACATGACATCCGCATCGCGACCGCCGACCTCGACCCCGGTAATCACTTCTTTCTTATTATAGTGAAGCACCCACTCCCGGGTCTCTCCGTTCACATGAACCGCCGCATACCAACTGCCCGGCTCGTACGTGTGAAACAGATTTTCACGCATCCAGTTGTCGGAGGAGAGGAGGTACACGTTTCTGTCCTCAAAGAGAGACGCCGCGTGGTAGACCGATGAAATGTTATTCATCGTCGAATAGTCGGGATTATAAAGAAGCTTTACGCCGTAGAGATCAATCAGATACTCAAAGGCTTCTTTTAAATAGCCGACCACGAGGGTGATGTCGGTAATGCCGACTTCACGGAGTTGGCGAATCTGGCGCTCTATCATGCGCTCGCCGTTTACCTTGAGCAGGCCCTTGGGACGCTCATAGGTGAGCGGAACGAAGCGAGAGCCGAAACCGGCCGCTAAAATTACGGCGCCGTCCACCCGGAAGGGCTCGAGATAATCCTGACCGGCCGGAGTCAGCGTCGTGTCTTCCTTGAGGAGACCGGCGTTCTTTGCCTCCGAAAGCAGGGCGTTTACGCTGCCGAGCGAAGTGCGGACGCGAGATGCGAGGGCACGCTGGGTGAGGCCGGGCTCGTTTGAGAGCTCCCGGAGGAGCAGGGCAAGTTTATCGGTCATGGCAAAAACCTCCTTGCGAGAGAGTATGTGTTCATATAACTGTGATAATTTAAATATATGAACAGTATAGCAGGGCGGAGGGAAAGCGCAAGCATCGCAGCCGGGAAATGCAGAAGAAAGCAAAAAGCCGGAGGAAGAAGCGTCGCAAGAAAAAAGAAGCGGAAGAAACGGATGGCAAGGAAAACGCAGCGCGCAGCCGAGAAGTGTGCTCGCCGCAACAATGAAGGCAGAAAGATGCGGCCGACGGGAAGGAGATGTAGCAAAAAAGAAACAGAAAAGAGACAAAGAAGCGCTGCGGGCAGGAGGCGCGGGGAAGGAGAGCGAAGGCAAAACGCAGCGCGGGGCATGCAAAAACGTGCCTGTGGGAAAAAAAATCAAATAGACGAAGCTGTGGAGAATACGCGGTAAAAAACGTTGACAGAGAAGACTTATCCACAGTTTCGGGCATGAAAAACACGGATTGTATTCAAATCAATACAATCTGCGGGCACAAACGAAGGTTTGTAATATTTCTGTAAGAAAATAGCCAGAGAAAAGGTATGGAAATTTTGCGGACTTAGGTCTATACTGTGCACTGTAAGAAAGAGAGGAACTGCTGTAAGGCATTTGTAAGTTGATTTTTACGCCAAAGAGCGGTAAAATCTCTTCGTACGCAATTAGGGATTTCAGTGGTTTCAAAACAACAACGAAAAAGGAGAGTGCATTTATTATGAGAAAGCAGACCAAAATTGCTGCAATCGTTTCCGCAGCGGCGCTTCTTGCGATCGGTGCATCCATGACTTCTTTCGCAGCTACCGGCTGGCAGGAAGAGGACGGAACTTGGGTGTACTACAACAGAGCAGGTGAGAAGGTTGCAAACAGCTGGGAGTATTCCGGCGACAACCGTTTCTACCTTGACGACGCTGGCAACATGGCTACCGACAGCCTGATCGAGGACAACGACGATTACTACTACGTCGACGCGAACGGCGCAATGGTTCGTAACCGTTGGGTTGCTATCGACAACGAGAGCGCTGGCGAAGACAACCAGCCGGATGTTTGGTGGTACTACTTCCAGGCAAACGGTAAGGCTTACAAGAACACGCACGCAGCTGGCAGCATCTTCAAGAGAGTCATCAACGGCAAGACCTATTGCTTCGATGAGGACGGCAAGATGCAGTACGGCTGGGTCAAGAAGGATGACGGTGTCACGGATTACGATGACAACGCATACCAGGAGGCTGAGTACTACTTCGGCGACGAGAACGACGGCGCTATGAGCATCGGCTGGAGAGAGATCGCTCTGAGCGACGTTGCTGACGCTGAGGACGAGCAGCCGGGCGATTCCTACTGGGATTCCGACCAGGTTCGTTGGTTCTACTTCAAGGCTTCCGGTGCGAAGCAGACCAGCAGCACCAACAAGACCATCAACGGCAGAAAGTACGGCTTCGATCAGTACGGCCGCATGATCGCTGACTGGCACAACAACAGCCTTGGCCTTGCTACCTACCAGAACGCAAGCAGAAGAGGTTCCAGCAACAACGCTACGGCTACGGCTACGGCTGCTTATGCGAAGGACTTCATGTACTTCTCTTCTCCGGAAGACGGCGCTCGTTTCACCAAGGGCTGGTTCAAGGTTGTTCCGGGTTACTACCTCAACTATGCTGATTACGACAACGGTACCGACAGATGGTACTATGCAGACGGCAACGGCAACCTCTATGCCGGCCAGATCAAGACCATCAAGGGCAAGAAGTATGCATTCGACCTTAAGGGCGGCATGATTTCCGGCCTTGCACTGCTTCGCACCGATGGCAACACCATCTACGAGTACGCGGATGATGACGGCAAGTACGACAGCCAGGATACCTTCATGAACACCGCTCGCGGCCTGAGCAGCGACTGGGGCTTCTACTACTTCTCCGATAACGAGGATAAGGACGGCTCCATGAAGACCGGCACGCAGAAGATTTCTCTTGACGGCGAGAGCTTCACCTTCACCTTCAGAAAGGGCGGCACGAGAAAGGGCCAGGGTATCAGCGGCCTTAGCGAGAAGAAGTACTACCTCGGCGGTATGCTCCTCACGGCTGATCCTGACTACAAGATTGAGATTGTCAACAAGAACACGCTTGAGAAGATCACTGTCAGCAAGCTCACCGCAGATCTTGGTCTGACCGGCGTCGATGCTAGCAGAAAGATCGGCCAGGCTTCCAAGGGCGATGTCATCTACACCAACACCGGTGTTGATACGGACGGCGCAGACCTTACGGCTCTTACCGGCGACTACGTTGTTGTCAACGTTTCCGGTAATGTTGTGAAGAGCGGCTCCAAGGTTGACGGCGACGGCTTCAAGGTTGTGCTTGACGGCAACAACAGAATCAAGCAGATCATCACTGCTTACTAATTCCAACTGCATTAAGTTAGGTATCATCATTTCGAAATGAAATACTAATTGCGGCGACAGGAGGGCGGAAACGCCCTCCTGTTTTGCTTGTGTAAAAATTGTGAAGTTTCTGTGGGTTCAAGCTTGCAAAACTCTTACGAAACAGGAAAGAGGTCTTACAATCTCTGAAACTTCCTTGAGTTAACGCGCTTTGTCCGCTATAATGCGGGCAGTACCGGCGTGGGTCCGGTTGACAGGAGGATATCAAACATGAGAAAAATTTTTGCAGTTGCGGCGGCGACGGCGCTGACCTTTGCGATGAGCACCACGGCATTTGCTGCATGGAAGCAGGATAAGACCGGTCAGTGGCGTTATATGACGAGCGACAGCACTTGGCTCACGAGCACCACGACGCCGGACGGCTACAAGGTGGATGTGAACGGCTACTGGGACGGACAGCCGAGCACCAAGGCAGCGCAGCAGGCAAGCGGGAACGCAAAGGATCAGGGCGAGAGCGCAGTCTCGCAGTACCGGATTAACGGCACCCGCATCTTTAAGATTACGGATGCGAGCTTCGATGAGGCTGCAAACGCGTACAACGTGAAGGTCTCCCTCTTTGACACGGCGTTCAAGACGAGCGAAGAGATTCAGAACATCAAGAAAGGCGATGTCATCGAGCTGCCGAGCGTAGGCAAGCTGACGGCGGAGAACAACGCGAGCCGCGGTGTGATTCGCACCGGTCGCAAGACCACCAAGGACGGCACCTATGTGAAGGACTCCGGCTATTCGGTGCGTTTGAGCGATGAAGCAGGCAACCACTACATGCTCTCGGGACAGCGTCTCCGCAAGGTCAACGCGGACAATTCGACCTCCGAGACCATTCTTCGCCCGGTTGCAACCGAGATTGCACTCACGATTCCGGGTTACAGAACCACCGTGCGCGTCAACGGCACGAGCCGTTACAGCTCCCTGAAGAAGATCATCGAGAACAAGATGATGTTCGAGGCAACGCTGAACGGCAGTGAGGTTGCGGAGCTCAAGGATACGGTCTACAACTACGACACGACCACGACCCCGGTGTACAGCGAGGATGCGGCGCACGGCAACCTGACCAACAAGGATCAGTACTAAAGCCATGGCGGATGCGGCGCGCGAGCCCGGCAAGGTGATACGGAAAAAGCGCGAGCTCGCCTATGAGGGGACCATACTGAAGGTCTATCGGGATTTCGTGGAGGCCAACGGCCGTGAGGCGGTCTGGGATTACATTCATCACGACGGTGCGGCAGCGGTTGTGCCGGTGTTACCGGACGGACGCATCCTGATGGTGCGCCAGTACCGAAATGCGCTGGATCGCTTTACGCTGGAACTTCCCGCCGGTAAGGTGGATAGCCCCGACGAGCCTCGTGTGCTCTGCGCCTTCCGCGAACTTGCGGAGGAGACCGGCATGCAGGCAAAGAGCCCCGAGGCACTGGAGTTCCTGATTCGTATCGACACGACAGTTGCCTTTTGCGACGAGGAGATTGATATCTTTGTCGCGCGGGAGCTCTTACCCGGGGAACAGCACTTGGACCCCGATGAGGAGATTGCGGTGCAGGCCTACGAACTCTCGGATTTGATTGCGCGCATTTACAGCGGTGAGATACGGGACGGGAAGACCGTCGCCGGGCTCACAGCCTATGCACTGAAGCAGAACCGATAAAACAGAACTTTACGAAACACCCGGAATCGCCGGTAAGTGACGGCGCCCGGGTGTTTTTCTTTCCTTCTTTCGGTGGGCCCTGTATTACATACGGGAAGAATCGGCGCAGCAACGCAGAGTGACACCGCGTCGGCTTTGTCTGTGCGCTTAGCCGGAAAAGAAGTTTAAAAAAATAATGTCGATTTTCCCGGACGAAATTAAGAACAAAAGCGCAAGATATGAGGTTTACATAAAAGAAGGCACTACATTTTGGAGTATGCCGAAAAAACCGCGTGAAAGCCGCAAAAAAGCGGGCTTCGTGCGGTTTGCTTTTTGCCTTCGCTATGGCTATACTTAGGGGACGATAGAGGGGTGAGGGGGCGATGAGATGGAAGAAGCTTTGAGGGGGTTTTTGCGCTCACTCAGAGAAGAGCGGCATATGGCAGAGAATACGCTGCTCTCTTATGAGCGTGATTTAAAAAAGTTATTTGCGTGGTTCCGACAGGAGGGCATAAGCTCCCTTTCGACGGTCAGCGAACTGCGTTTGAATTCCTATTTGCTATGGCTGGAGCGCGAAGGCTTTTCGCCGGCGACCATTAACCGTGCGGCGGCTTCCATTCGCGCTTTTTTTGCCTATGAGACGGCGGAGGGGCATCTGGAAGCCTCGCCGGCCGAGGGACTGCGCCGCCCGCGTCAGGAGAGAAGGGATCCTTATATTCTTGAGGAAGAGGAGATTCGCAGCTTTCTTCGCGAGACCGAGGGAAGCAGCGCGAAGCAACTGCGCGACCGCGCGATGCTCGGTCTGCTCTGTGCGACCGGACTCCGTGTCTCGGAACTCATTGCGCTGAAGACCGAGGATGTGGATGTGCAAATCGGCTATGTGCGGCAACAGTCGCGGGGGCAGGAGCGCGTGGTCTCCTTTGACGAGGAGTTGAGGTTAGCACTCTGTTCGTATCTGGAGTCCGGACGTCCGCTGCTCTTAAAAGAGGCGGAAGAGGAGCATTTGTTCTTTAATCTGAGCGGCGGCGCACTGAGCCGTCAGGGCGTGTGGAAGATGATACGCGCCTACGGGCAAAAAGCGGGCATTGCGGGCGAGGTGACGCCCCAGTCCTTAAAGAACAGCTATGCCGTACATCGCCTCCTCCGGGAGAGCAGAGCGGTGAAGCAGAGAGCGGTGAGACAGCGGAGCGGGGGAAGAAGATGAAATTTGAACTGCACAGCGAGTTTCAGCCGACGGGAGACCAGCCGCAGGCCATACGGCAACTGGTCGAAGGCTTTCGGGAGGGCAATCAGTTTGAGACGCTGGTCGGCGTGACGGGTTCAGGTAAGACCTTCACGATGGCAAATGTGATTCAAGAGTTGCAGAAGCCGACGCTCATCATCTCCCACAATAAGACGCTCGCGGCGCAGCTTTACAGCGAGATGAAGGAGTTCTTCCCGAAGAATGCGGTGGAGTACTTTGTCTCCTACTACGACTACTACCAGCCGGAGGCCTATGTGCCGCAGACGGACACCTACATCGAGAAGGATGCCGCGACCAACGAAGAGATAGACCGGTTGCGAAATTCGGCGACGAGCGCCCTTCTCGAGCGGGAGGATGTGATTGTTGTCGCGAGTGTCTCCTGCATTTACGGCCTCGGCAGCCCGACGGACTATAAAAACATGATGGTCAGTCTCCGCCCGGGACAGGAGAAGGATAGGGATGAGGTCATCGCAGAGCTCATCAATATCCAGTACAGCCGAAATGATCTCGACTTTCACCGCGGCACCTTCCGTGTGCGCGGCGACGTGATAGAGATTTTTCCGGCGGATCAGGATAAGCTTGCCTACCGCGTGGAGTTCTTCGGCGACGAGATCGATAAAATCACGGAGACAGATGTGCTGACCGGAAACCCGCTCGCGGAGGTGCTTCACATTTCGATTTACCCGGCGAATCACTACGTGGTGCCGCGCGAAAAGATCGAGCGTGCGGCCCGGGAGATACTCGCCGAATGCGAGGACTATGTGAAGCTCTTAAAGAGCGAGGATAAGCTCCTTGAGGCACAGCGCATTGAAGAGCGGACGCACTACGATGTCGAGATGTTAAGGGAAACGGGTTTTTGCTCCGGCATTGAGAACTACACCCGCTTTTTGACGGAGCAGAAGCCGGGCGAACCGCCGTTTACCTTGATTGACTATTTTCCGAAGGACTTTCTCACGATTGTCGACGAGAGCCACATCACGATATCGCAAATCGGCGGCATGTTTAACGGTAACTTTGCGCGAAAGTCAACGCTGGTAAAGTACGGCTTCCGCCTGCCGAGTTCCATGGACAATCGTCCCCTGAACTTTACGGAGTTCGAGGAGCGCATGAACCAGATGCTCTTTGTCTCGGCGACACCGAGTCGCTACGAGGCGGAGCACGAGCTGCTTCGCGCGGAACAGCTGATACGTCCGACCGGTCTTCTGGACCCCGAAATTTCGGTGCGCCCGGTCGAGGGCCAGATTGACGATTTGCTCTGCGAAATCAACAAAGAGATTGAGAAGAAGAATAAGGTCCTGGTCACAACACTCACCAAGCGCATGGCGGAGGACTTAACAAGCTACCTTCGGGAGGTCGGCGTGCGGGTGCGCTATCTGCACTCGGACATTGACACCTTGGAGCGCGCGCAGATCATCCGCGCCATGCGCCTCGATGAGTTCGATGTGCTGGTCGGCATCAATCTGCTCCGCGAGGGTCTTGATATCCCGGAGATTTCTTTGGTCGCGATTCTGGATGCCGACAAGGAGGGCTTCCTGCGCTCGGAGACCTCGCTCGTGCAGACCATAGGCCGTGCGGCGAGAAATGCCGAGGGGCACGTGATTATGTATGCCGATAACATGACGGACTCCATGCGCCGCGCCATTTCGGAGACAGAGCGCCGCCGCACGATTCAGGAGGCCTACAATAAGGCACACGGCATCACACCGACCACCATCAAAAAGGCGGTTCGAGATGTGATTATGATGACCAAAGCTGTCATTGCGGACCAAAAGCACTGGGACAAGGATCCGGAGTCCATGAGCGACGAGGAACTGCGCCGTCTCTCGAAGGAGCTCGAGAAGAAGATGCGCCAGGCGGCGGCCGAACTCAACTTCGAGGAGGCAGCGCGGCTCAGAGACCGCATGGGAGAGGTACTGCGCCTTCGCAGTGACCCCGAGAGCCGGGAGAAAGCGGCCGAGGTACAGCGCGCCGTCGCGGGTAAATTCGAGAAACCTGCGGAGCATAAGCGCAATCGGCGGGGCTAAAAGATAACCTTGCCCTGCGACACAAAACAGAGTATAGTAGTAGAGTACTTTGTGTTTGTAGCGCAGCTGGATAGCGCGTCAGACTCCGACTCTGAAGGTCGCGGGTTCGAATCCCGCCAGACACAGACCGAGAGAAGCCCGGAAACGGGCTTCTCTTTTTTTTGCGCCGCAAGTGCAACCGATGCGCAAGCTATGTCTGTGCAAAAGAGGAAAATCCGAGTATTTGCCCCTGCGCTTACCCTGACGGCGGCTTGTGCCTTTGCGTTTGGCGTAGCTGCTGCGCCGCTGTGTGACAATCTGCTTCCGTGAAGCGAGGATTGCATTCAGATATACAGAGCGTTGCGGGCGTAAAATTGTGGACTGGAGTCTCCCTTAAAATCATGCTAAAATGGTAGGATTACAAGGGAGGATAAACGAGTGCGTTACGAAAAGAACAGAAAGATCTTTGGAATCGATGAGCTCACGCTGCAGCGTTTCGGGCGATTTCTCCTGTTGCCGCTTGCTGCGCTCATTCTGATTCTTGTGATTCTCGCGCTGGATCACAAAAAGACGGCAAAGCCGAAAGAAAGCAAGGCGGAGACGGCAGGCTACGATTATGCGTCGGCTGCGCCCGAAAAGACTTCGGACACGGAAATTCATACCCTGGTGCAGGACTATCTGACGGCGCGGGCCCAGGGCGATGCAGAGGAGCTCTATCAGATTTTCGGACTCTCCGACGAAGAGGGGCTCGCAAAATTAAAGGAGCAGATGGCGGCGGAAAAGAAGCTCTATGAGTCCTTTGAGAACACCTCAATCTATGTGATTCCGGGGGTGGAGAGCGGAAGCTATATCGCCTACATCGAGACCCAGGCTTGGTTCCGCAAGATTCAGACCCCGGCGCCGGTCCTGCTCCGCGCCTACATCGTAAAGACCGATGAGGGTCTTCGGATGAAGACGGATGAGATGCTGAACGAGGCAGAGACGGCTGCGGTCAAGGCGGCCGAGGGCAGTGAGGCGGTCAAGAAGATGAACAACGACTACCGCACGGCGCTTGCGAAGGCAATTGTGAGCGATGCAAAGCTCGGTTCGCTCTACCAGAAACTCCGGGCGGGCGGCGGCGCAGCCGCGGCCGCAGATGCGGAAGAAGAGGAGAGCACCGAGGCGGTGACCGATGCGGTCATTGAAATTCCCGGCCGAGCAGGCACGGAGTCAGCAGAGACGAGCGCGGAGAGCGCAGCTCCGGCGGAAACGGCGGCGGAGACCGGCGCCGCGGCTTCGGAAGGGACGGAAGGCTGATGGAGTTAAAAGATTTTTACTACGAGTTGCCGGAGGAACTGATTGCACAGGATCCGCTCGAGGACAGAGCTTCCTCGCGCCTCATGGTGTTGCACAAGGAGAGCGGTGAAATTGAGCACAGACACTTCCGGGATATCACAGAGTACTTAAAACCCGGCGACTGTCTGGTCTTAAACGACACGAAGGTAATCCCGGCGCGCCTCATCGGCGAAAAGGTGGGCACGGGTGCCAAGGTGGAGGTTCTGCTCCTCACGCGAAAAGAGGACAGAACCTGGGAGACCCTGGTGAAGCCCGGCAGGAAGTGCCCCATCGGAACGAAGATCAGCTTCGGCGAGGGGAAACTCATCGGCGAGATTGTGGGGCAGACCGAGGACGGCAACCGCTTTGTGCGCTTCTCCTACGAGGGCGTCTTTGAGGAAATCCTGGATGAACTCGGACAGATGCCTCTGCCGCCCTACATCCACCATCAGTTAAAAGACAAGAACCGCTACCAGACGGTCTATGCGGCGCACGAGGGCAGTGCGGCGGCGCCGACGGCGGGACTTCATTTTACCGAGGAGCTTTTAAAGCGTCTTGCGGAGAAGGGCATTATCATTGTGCGTGTGACCCTCCACGTGGGACTCGGCACCTTCCGCCCGGTGAAGGAGCAGGACATTCTGAAGCACCATATGCACGAGGAGTTCTATGTGGTGAGCGAGGAAGCCGCAGAGGCCGTGAACCGCGCAAAGGCGGCTGGCGGTCGCATTGTATGTGTCGGCACGACGAGCTGCCGCACCCTCGAATCCGCGGCGAATGAGGACGGAACACTGCGCGCGGAGAGCGGCTACACCAAAATCTTCATCTACCCCGGTTATCGCTTCCGCATTCTGGACTGCCTGATTACCAACTTCCATCTCCCCGAGTCCACACTGGTCATGCTGGTCAGTGCGCTCGCCGGGCGAGAGAAAATTCTGCATGCCTATCGCGAGGCGGTGAGGGAGCGCTACCGCTTCTTCAGCTTCGGGGATGCGATGTTCATCGAGTAAATCGGAGTTTCGATATTGTCAAAGGACCTGGGCGTTAGCTCCGGTCCTTTGCTTATGCGCGGGGGAGAGCGCTAAACTTGACTGAATAGGCTCGCTTTGCCTATAATTGTAAGTTACAGCGGTATAACAGAGGCGTGAATCGGCGCCGGAGGGGGAGAACAGTGAATCAGAGCGAGGGAATGCGCATCAACAAGTTCTTGAGTGCGGCGGGCGTTTGCTCGCGCCGTGAGGCGGACCGGCTCATTGCGGCCGGCAAGGTGACGGTCGCGGGAGAGGCGGCGGAACTCGGGACGCTGGTCTCTGCCGGCATGGAAGTCAAGGTAAACGGCAAGCGGGTCGGCGCGGTCGAGGAGCTGGCCTCCAAAAAGAAGATTTTGATCGCGGTCAATAAGCCGGTCGGTGTGGTCTGCACGACGACGGACAACGACCGCGCGCCGAATATCGTGGACATGCTCGAGTACCCGGAGCGCATTTACCCGATCGGGCGGCTTGACAAGGACTCGGAGGGACTTCTGCTTCTCACGAATCAGGGCGAACTCGTGAACCAAATTTTGCGCTGTGAAAACGGGCATGAAAAGGAGTACCTTGTCCGCGTGGACAAGGCGTTGACCGAGAATTTTCTGGACAAGCTGCGCCGCGGCGTGCACCTTGAGGAACTGCAGGTCACGACTCTGCCCTGCAAGGTAGAACCGCGGGATAAGACGAGCTTTGCGATTACTCTGACCCAGGGCTTAAACCGGCAGATTCGCCGCATGTGCGAGGCCTGCGGTTTTCACGTGATCGGTTTAAAGCGCATCCGCATCATGAACATACGTCTCAATAATCTTCACAGCGGTGCGTACCGCAATGTGACGGCATCGGAGCTTAAGACTCTGCTTGCCCTGCTTCAGGAGAAGCCGCGGAATCAGCAGAGCAAGACGGCGAAGACGGTGCGCACGGAGCAGCGGCGCAAGAAAAACTATGAAGCGCGGCAAAAGGCATATTTTAAGAGCCGCGGAAAGGAGGCGGGATCGTGGAAGAAAAAAAACTGAGAGAAAAGATGCAGGCCCTGATTGATACCCTGCTTCCGGCGGCGCGCGCCTACTATCAGGAGAGCCGCGAAATTATGAGTAACTTCGAGTACGACCGCGCCTATGACGAATTGAAGCGCCTCGAAGAGGAGAGCGGCATTGTGCTCTCGGGCTCCCCGACCCAGAGTGTCGGCTATGAAGTGCTGTCCTCGCTCCCCAAGGTAACCCATGAGCAACCCATGCTCTCGCTCGATAAGACCAAGAGCGTGGACGAGCTGATTTCCTGGCTCGGAACGCAGAAGGCACTGCTCTCTTGGAAGATGGACGGCCTCACGATTGTGCTGCGCTACCGGGACGGCGCGCTCTATCAGGCGGTGACGCGCGGCAACGGTTACATCGGCGAACTCGTGACAGGAACCGTGCGGGCGTTTCGCAATGTGCCGCTCCGCATCCCGTTCAAGGGGGAACTTCTGCTCCGCGGCGAAGCCCTGATGCGCTACTCCGATTTTGAGCGCATCAATGCGGAACTGCCGGAGACGGAGGCAAAGTATAAGAACCCGCGGAACCTCTGCACGGGCACGGTGCGTCAGCTGGACCCCGCGGTGACGGCGGCGCGCGGCGTCTACTTCCATGCCTTCTCCTTGGTGGAGGCAGAGGGTGTCGAGTTCAACAACTCCCGCGCGGCGCAGTTTGCGTGGCTCAGAGACCAGGGCTTTGAGGTGGTCGAATACGAGACCGTGACCGCGGATACCCTGCGGGACAGCGTGCTCCGTTTTGAAGCAAAGATTCCGGAGAACGACTTCCCCTCGGACGGCCTCGTGCTCTTGCTTGACGACATTGCCTACGGCGAGTCGCTTGGGCGCACGGCAAAGTTTCCGCGAAATGCGATTGCCTTCAAGTGGCAGGATGAGCAGGCGGAGACGGTGCTCCGCGAAATCGAGTGGAGTCCTTCGCGGACGGGGCTCATTAACCCGGTTGCGATTTTTGACCCGGTGGATCTTGAGGGCACCGAAGTGCGGCGCGCAAGCGTCCACAACGTGAGCGTGCTCCGCGGCTTAAAACTTGGCATCGGCGACCGCATTCGGGTCTACAAGGCAAATATGATCATTCCGCAGATTGCGGAGAATCTCACCAAGAGCGGAACGGCCGAGCCGCCCGCGCACTGTCCGGTCTGCGGCACGGAGACGGAGATACGCAAGGAGAACGACGCGGAGACCCTCTACTGTGTAAACCCGGACTGCGCGATTAAGCGCGTGAAGCGCTTTGCGCTGATGACGAGCCGCGACGCCTTTCACATCGAGGGACTCTCGGAGACCACGCTCGAAAAGCTGATTCAGGAGGGTTTCATCCACCGCTATGCGGATCTCTTTCACTTAAAGCGCGCGGAGGCGGGAATTGCAGCGATGAAGGGCTTCGGCGAAGCCTCGGCGGCAAAGCTCGTTGAGGCGGCCGAGAAGGCGAGAAGCATGCCCTTGTCCCGCTTTGTCTACGGCCTCGGCATTCCGGGTGTCGGTGTACAGAATGCGAAGGTGCTCGCAAAAGCCTTTCACGGCGATTTTGCTGCGCTTCGCGCGGCGAGCGCGGAAGCGCTCACCGAGGTGGACGGCATCGGCGAAGTAATGGCGGCGGATATCGTGAATTTCTTTGCGGATCCGCGGGAGCAAGAGATTATCGACGAGCTCCTAAAGGAAGTGACGCTGGAACCCGAGGCGAGCGCCGGAGCAGCGTCCGAGCTCTATGCCGGCAAGGTCTATGTGATTACCGGCAGTCTCACGCAGTTCCCGAATCGCACGGCACTCAAGGACTATATCACGGCGCGGGGCGGCAAGGTCGCGGGAGAGGTTTCCGCGAAGACAACGGCGCTCATCAATAACGACATTACTTCCGGCTCAAGCAAAAATAAGAAGGCCCGCGAGCTCGGCGTTCCGATTATCAGCGAGGCCGATTTCCTCGCAGGATTGGGGTAACGCGCAAGCCGGAGTAACAGACAGAGCAGCGAACAGGAGGTGCAGCGATGCCCATACGCATTCAAAACGATTTGCCGGCGAAAGCCATCTTGGAACAGGAAAACATCTTTGTGATGGATGAGAAACGCGCGATGGCGCAGGACATACGGCCGTTGCAGATTCTGATTTTGAATTTGATGCCGCTCAAGGAAGACACGGAGCTTCAGTTGCTCCGCGCGCTCTCCAACACGCCGCTCCAGGTGGACTGCACCTTTTTGATGACGAGTTCGCATGAGGCGACGCATACCAGCAAGAGCCATATTTCCAATTTCTATGTCTTTTTTGATGAGGTGAAACATCGCCACTTTGACGGCCTCATCATCACGGGGGCACCGGTCGAAAACCTGCCTTATGAGGAAGTGAGTTATTGGGAGGAGCTCTGTGACATCATGGAGTGGTCAAAGACCCACGTCACCTCGACCTTCCACATCTGCTGGGGCGCGCAGGCGGGTCTCTACTACCACTACGGCATTCAGAAGTACCCGCGGAAGGAGAAACTCTCGGGTGTCTACGAGCACCGGGTGCTGCATCACTCGGTGCCGCTTGTTCGGAGCATGGACGACAATATGAACTGCCCGCACTCCCGCTGGACCGAGGTGCTGCGCGAGGATATTTTAAAGCACCCGGAACTCTGCATCCTCGCGGAGTCCGAGGAGGCGGGCGTCCTGCTCATCACGGACAAGGAGGGGCGGCAGATTTTCGTGCAGGGTCACCCGGAGTACGACCGCATGACCTTGGACAGCGAATATCGGCGCGACATGGGGCGGGGCAAGAACCCGAAGCTTCCGCTGCATTATTACGAGAACGATGATCCGAGCGGGCGCCCGACGCTCTCCTGGCGGAATATGGCGAACACGCTCTACACGAACTGGTTGAACTATTATGTCTACCAGGTGACACCCTATCTTCTCGAAGAGGGAGAGAAGTCGTGATTTATCTGGACCACGCGGCGACTGTGTCGCTCTGCCCCGAGGCACTCGAAGCCATGCTCCCGTATTTGACGGAGCAGTACGGAAACCCTTCGGCGCTCTATGAGAGCGGCAGAAGAGCGCGGCAGGCGCTCGCCGCAGCGCGGAAAAGTCTCGCGGAGACCCTTGGCTGCCTGCCCGAGGAACTCTATTTTACCTCCGGGGGAACCGAGGCGAATAACTGGGCGCTGCTCGCCATGGCGGAAGCGGCGCGGGAGCGGGGAGACAAGCCCTTCCTGATCGCCACGGAGATTGAGCACCACGCGGTACTGGAGACCCTGCGCTACGGGAAGCAGGCGGGGCTACTGGACTTTTCGCTGCTTCCGGTTTCGCGGGAGGGCATTGCGGATCTCGGGGCAGCGGCGCCTTTGCTCGACCGGAGACCGGCGCTTGTCTCTTGCATGGGAGCCAACAATGAGACCGGGACCCTGCAGCCGCTCCGGGAACTGCTCGCACTCTGCCGCGAGCGGAATATTCCGTTGCACAGCGATCTCGTGCAGGTCTACGGCCAGCTGCCGCTCGGAGAACTTCTCGGGGAGGAACTCCCGGATCTCTTTTCGGTGAGCGCGCATAAGTTCGGCGGGCCGAAGGGCGTAGGCTTTCTCTACATCCGCCGCGGGCTCAAGGTAGGCGCGCTGCTGCACGGCGGCGCGCAGGAGAGAGGGCGGCGCGCGGGAACCGAAAATGTCGCCGGCATCGTCGGCATGGCAGCGGCCGCGCAGGCGGCCCATGCGGCGCTTACAAAGCGCGGCGAAAAAAAGCGTCGACTTTCGGAACTCTTTTTCGCACTGCTTCGGGAAGGAATTCCCGGTCTTCGGCAAAACGGGAGCGCGGTGAAGCGCCTCCCCGGGCACTTGAATCTCTGCTTTCCGGGTATCTCGGCGGAGCTTTTGCTCATCCTGCTCGATCAGGCGGGCATTGCGGCGAGCGCGGGCGCTGCCTGCGCCTCCGGCGCGCTGGAGCCCTCCCATGTGCTCCTTGCGATGGGTTGCAACGAGCGGGAGGCAAGGTCTTCGCTCCGCTTCAGCTTCGGCGGGGAGAACACGGAGGAAGAAGTGAGAGAAGCTGCGGACATCGTCATCGACCGCGCAAATAAACTGAAGGAGGATGCGGCACCATGATCAGAGATTTTCAAATTGCACTGTTTCGACTTCGGGATTACGGAAAACTGCTGCGGCGGAGTCTGGGGCGTTTTATCGCCTTCTGCCTGATGCTCAGTATGTTTACTTGGCTCGCGATTTATGTGATCCCGGTCGGCTCTGCCTGGATTCGGGTGGGCGGCGTGCGTCACTTCTTGGATGAGCACATTCCGGACTTCACGCTGGAGAACGGAAAACTCTCGATGCCGAAGGGCTTACACCTCGAGGGCGCGGACTATTACATTGACATCAACACGAGCCCGGAGAACAAGATTAATCTCGAGGCGCAGGAGACCCGCACGCTGATGGCGCTTAAGACGATTGTGTTGCTCGGCGACGCCGATCAGCTCATCATGCAGAGCGAGGGAACGGGGATCGGGAGTCGATATCAGCAGATTCGATTTAACGAAATCTCGGGCTATTTGAACAAGGACGTGCTGCTCTCGCTCACGCGCTATCTCTATGTGCCTATGGTGCTGGTAGGTATTTTTCTCTTCTTTGTGACGCTGATCGGCTTCTTTTTCTTCAACATGGTTGAGGCGTTACTCGGGCTGATCATCGCACGAGTGATGCGGGTACCGCTTCGCTACGGGGAGAGCTACCGGCTTGCGGCGTATGCGAGGGCAACTTCCACCATTTTGGTAGGATTGATCAATCTTGCGGGCTTCGATACGGAGCTCTTGCTCTACCCGGCACTGGTGCTGGATCTCTTCATCTTTTACCGTGCGCTGCAGGCGGGACTTGTGCGCGACGAGGAGGCGGAGAGCGCGCAGTCTGCGCGGGAACTCAGCATACGCACCGCGCCCCGCGATGCGGCGGAAACTGCGTCTGACGGACTGACGAATGCGGAGGCGCAGGATACGGATACAGAGCCCGCGCGGCGTGCGGAAGTGAGCGCGGAGAAGCGCGAGGACGCTGCGGATAACATGCCGGACGCTGCGGAGAACAGCGAGCCGCACACGTCGGAGTCCGGAGAGCCTGAGCCGCAGGATGCGGCTTTGCCGGATGGCGGGGCAGAGGAAGCAGACAAACCGACCCGCGAGGACATCACGCCGAGCGACGGCTGGAGTTTTTGAGTTTTAGGATACGGAGAGGAAGAACGAATGGGCAAGAAGGTGGTAGTCGGCATGTCCGGCGGTGTGGACAGCTCGGTCGCTGCCTACCTCCTGAAGGAGCAGGGCTATGAAGTAATCGGCGTGACCATGCAGATTTGGCAGAGCGAGACGCAGTGCGAGGTGGAAAAAAAGGGCGGTTGCTGCGGCATCTCCGCCGTGGAAGATGCGCGCCGCGTGGCCGAAGTGCTGGACATCCCCTACTATGTGATGAACTTTCGCGCGGAATTCAAGCGCGATGTCATCGATTACTTTGTGCGGGAGTACCGCCTTGGGCGCACGCCGAATCCCTGCATTGCCTGCAATCGCTATGTGAAGTGGGAGGCGCTGCTTACGCGCAGTCTTATGCTCGGGGCGGATTACATTGCGACCGGTCACTACGCGCGGGTGCTGACGCTTGAAAACGGGCGCTACGCACTCGCAAGCTCCAAGACCGCTGCGAAGGATCAGAGCTATGCGCTCTATAACCTCACGCAGCGCCAGCTTGCCCATACCCTGATGCCGATCGGAGAGTACGAGAAGCCCGAGGTGCGCGCCATTGCGGCGGCGGCCGGGCTTCCGGTCGCATCGAAGCCGGACAGCCAGGAAATCTGCTTTGTGCCGGACGGCGACTATGCGCACTTTATCGATGAGAGCACGGGGGAAAGGGCGCTGCCGGGAAACTTTGTGCGGGCGGACGGAACGGTGCTCGGTGAGCACAAGGGGCTCACGCATTACACCGTAGGCCAGCGGAAGGGGCTCGGAATCGCCTTTGGCGAGCCCATGTATGTGATCGAACTTCGCCCGGAGCAAAACGAAGTGGTACTCGGCACGGGGGATGAGGTGTACGCGGAAGAACTGCTCGCGGGAGATGTGAACTGGATGGCTGTTGCGCCGCCGCCCGCGGGCGAAATTCTGCACTGCCGCGCCAAGATACGCTATAACCACGGCGGCGCGGATTGCAGCGTCACCGTGCTTCCGGACGGAAAGATACGGGTTGCCTTTCCCACGCCGCAGCGCGCGGTGACACCGGGACAGGCAGTTGTACTCTACACGGATTCGGGCGCAGTGCTCGGGGGAGGAACCATTGAAGCGGAATAAAACAGCGCTGGTTTTCGGAATCACACTCGCGATCGCAGCGGCGCTCGGCGCCTGCGGAAATAAAAAGCCCATGGAAATGACGCTCGAGGAGAGCAGTGTCATTGACCTGCATCAGACGGAGACAACGACGAGCGGCGGGACCGTGGAGGCGCGGCCGGAGGACATTGTAAACGGCTACCGCTTCAGCGGAAACAAGCAAATACTCTACTGCACGGCAGAGGAGGCGGTACTTCGCGACAGACCGGGTACGGACGGCAATCCGGTCGGCAAGGTGAAGAAGGGAGATGCGCTCCGCTGTACGGCGGTCAATGTGCGCTGGCTTCGCTTTTCGTGGAAGGATAAGACCGTCTACGGCGCGGCGGAAGAGTTTGCCCCGGCGAATGCGGGAGAGACGAGCGAGAGCATAGACTGGAATCGAGAGAGCGCGGAGGTCGGTGTGGCACCGAACTGAGAATTGTAAAGTTTTGCGTGACAAAGCGTGCAAGCTTTGCTATAATTTTCTGGTGTTTGGAGAGTTACCCAAGCGGTTCAAGGGGGCGCACTCGAAATGCGTTAGGCCGGGTGACCGGTGCGTGGGTTCGAATCCCATGCTCTCCGCGAAGAAAAAGAGCTGTAGAGAAGCCTTCTCTGCAGCTCTTTTTGTATCATGCGTCGTATCGACAAATCAGAGCATGACATGTCGCAGCTTGGGGGAGGTTCATACAGATTCGCTTGCCGAAAAGCGTATCCCGGTCTTGTTCCGCTTCGTCGCGGAGAGAGGCGTATGCTTCCTCGTTGCGGCTTGTCTGCCGTCTTGGAAACTGCGCCGCAGCGTGCTAGAATGAAACGGACAACAGAGCGTTTCAGACAAGAGCGCAGAGCGCGGAGGAAAGAACATGGGAGATATCGCAGAGATTGTCGAGATGTTTGAGCGGGAGATGCCGATTAAGCTCTTTTGGATGGATGAGGACAAGCGGGAGCATGAGGAAGAAGCGCCGCTCCGCATGATAGAGGCGGTGAATCTGCTCGGCTATATTGCCCCCTCGGTTAAGACCCTGGACTGGCTCTTTGACGAACTCAGAAACCGCGTTTCGCGGCGTTTTATCCGGGCGCAGGAAAACGGCAGTCTGGAGCGTGCCTTTGTGGACGGCAAAGTGCGCATCGACAATGAGGCGGTCTATAAGTACCTGGACGCCTTCGATGCAATTGTCCTGGAACTCCGCGACAATATTACCTTTGTGCGCCTCTCGGAGCGCGGCCGGAAGATTTACCGCGAGGCAGCGGTGCGGGAATTCCGCGACAGGGTGCAGTGAAGCGAGAAAGAAAAAGAAAATGTCCGGGCGGAACGATAGAAGTTCCGCCCGGTTTTTTGGCTTAAAAAACCACCGCACCGTCATCCCCTTTATCCTCTGAGCCGCTATAATAAAAGGCAAACAGTCTCGGAGGAGGAATCCATGTACAGCACAAGTCTATGCTATCTGGAGTGCGAGGGGAAGTGGCTCATGCTTCACCGCGTGACCAAGAAGAACGATATCAACGAGGGTAAGTATGTCGGTATCGGCGGCAAGTTTTTGGAAGGGGAGAGCCCGGAGGAGTGCGCGGCGCGCGAGGTCTTTGAGGAGACGGGCTATACCCTCACGCGCTACCGCTATGCGGGTATCGTGACCTTTGTGTCCGATCGCTACGAGGCGGAACACATGCACCTCTTTTCGGCGGACGGCTTCACGGGGGAATATCACGACACGGAAGAGGGCATTTCTTCCTGGGTCCCGAAGGAAGAAGTTTTAAAGCTGCCGCTCTGGGAGGGGGACCGCATTTTTCTGCCGCTGTTACAGCAAAACATACCGTTCTTTTCGCTGAAACTTTGCTATGAGGGCGATACCTTGGTGTCCGCAAAGTTAAACGGAACGCCGCTGCCCCTTTGAACTCGGCAAAAAGAGACAGAAGCGGGGAACATACGCGCACAAAAAACGTTCTTTTGCGAACTTGCACAGCAAAACAGAGCTATGCTACACTGAGCCCGTAACCGGCAAAACTGGGAGGGTTGTTTGACCCGCGGGGGGGCTATGCTCGACAATATTACAAATTTGTTTCTCTTTATCGGAGGACTGGGGATGTTCCTCTACGGCATGCATGTCATGGCGGAAGGAACACAAAAGTCGGTCGGCAACAAGATGAAGGACTTCCTGGGGATGCTGACTTCGAACCGGCTGAAAGCTGTGTTGGTCGGAACCCTGATCACCGGCATCATCCAGAGCTCGGGTGCGACCACGGTCATGGTCGTCGGTTTCGTCAGCGCGGGTCTCATGACCCTGAGTCAGGCAGTCGGCGTCATCATGGGTGCGAACATCGGTACCACGGTGACGGCATGGATTGTCTCGCTGAGTCAGATCGGCGATTCCATGAAGGTGCTGAATCCGGAGTTCTATGCACCGGTCTTAATCGGCATCGGCGCGGGCATCATCATGTTCTCCAAATCGGAGACCAAGAAGAGCCGCGCGGAGATTATCATCGGTTTCGGACTTTTGTTCCAGGGTCTCAAGTTCATGTCGGAGGCGGTTGCGCCCTACACGGACGCACCTATCTTTGCGACGGTGTTTACCACCCTCGGCTCGAACCCGTTCCTCGGCATGCTTGCCGGTGCGGTTGTCACGGCCATCTTACAGAGTTCCTCGGTATCGGTCGGTATTTTGCAGATGCTTGCGGGCAACGGCCTCATCATGACCAATGCGGCAATCTTCATCACCCTCGGTGAGAACATCGGCTCCTGCGTGACTGCGATGCTCTCCTCCATCGGCGGTTCGCGCGATGCGCGCCGTGCGGCGGTCATGCACCTTTCCTTCAACATGATCGGTGCGATTCTCTTTACGGTGCTCAGCATTGTGCTCTTTGCGATGAAGCCGGCACTTGCGCACTACCACATCAGCCCCGTGCAGATTTCTCTGTTTCACACGGGCTTTAAGCTCATCATGACTGTATTGCTCTTCCCCTTCGGCGAGCAGCTGGTCTCGCTCTCCGGCGTTCTGGTTCCGGAAAAGAAGGGCGAAGCGCTTGCGGATGTGAAGAAGGAAGAGGAACTTGTGACGCGTTTGGATCCGCGTATCTTTGAGCAGCCGGCAATTGCGGTCGCTGCGCTCTCGAACGAGGTTGCGGCAATGGGCAAGCTCACGCTCCGAAATGTGGAGCGTGCCTGCGAAGTTTGCTTTACGCAGGATGAGACGGTCATGGCGGAGATCAAAGAGACAGAGCGGAAGATCAACGCGATGAACCGGGAACTCTCCGAGTATTTGATCAAGGCAAATACCTTGCCAGTCAACGAACACCAGAGACTGGTCATCACGGATCTCTTTAACACGCTGACTGACTTTGAGCGTTCCGGCGATCATGCCGAGAATATCGCAAAGGGCGTACAAATCTTAAAGTCCCGCGGCCTGGTGCTCTCGGAGACCGGAAAGAAAGACCTTCGCGAACTCACGGATGCGGTGCTCGAGGCCTACCGCAATGCGGTCAAGGCGAGAGAGGAGCGCAGTGTCGCGAGTGCGCGCAAGGTGAGCGCCTGTGAGGATCTCGTGGACTCCCTGCGCGATGAGCAGAAGGAGCGTCACATGGAACGGCTCTCGAAGGGCGAGTGCAAGCCCGAGGCGGGTCATGTTTTCATCGAGATCATCGATAACCTGGAGCGTATTTCCGACCACGCGCAAAATGTGGCGGAATATATCATGAATGAGATATAAATCTTAAAATATTCTTGAGATTTTGCACAACAAATGTTAGGATGAAAGTAAGAGTCCTAGCAAAGTTGCCGGATTTTGTGAGAGGCGTTTGTGTCTTTTGGGCACAGACGCCTTTTTGTATTCCGGTACGGGACGGGGAACAGAGTCAAATGCCTGCAGACTGAGTAAAGGGGGATGTGAACATGGGTAGATGCAAGCATTGCGGCAGTGAAGTGGGCGAAGGTGAGCTCTTTTGCGGGAACTGCGGTACCCGGCTTTCGGAGGAGACAACAAAGGAGGCGGCGGGCGCTGCCGTAGATGCGGCGGAACAAACTGCGGATACAGAGCCGGAGGAAAGTCAGGCGGAGTCCCCTGAGCCGGAAACGACGGCGCAGACGGAACAGGACGGAAACGAAGCGCCGCGCGGAGTGGCGGAAGAGACGACGCAGACGGCAACGGCCGAAAGCGCGGTGCGGACGGCAGCTCCGCAGGAAAGAGCCGGAAAGAAAAAAAAGGGCGGGCTCTTTGCGATAATCGGTGCGGCAGCGCTCGCACTTTTATTGATCGGCTTCGGCCTTAGAACGGCACTGAAAACGACGGAGCCGGTCGGGCAGCGTTTTCTTAAGGCACAGCTCGAAATACTGGAGCGCGAGGGCAAGGTGTTTGACGCTGCGGACAAGGTTTTCGAGAACGGCTTCTCGAGCGATTTTCTGCTCACCGCGAAGCTCAGCGAGAGCCGCATGATTGCACTCTCTCGGAGCGGCATACTCTCGGAGAGCGGCATGCGTATTTTACGCGACGGCATACGCGCGCGCTTCTATCTCGGGAAAAAGTTCGAGAAGGCCGTGCTCAACCTGGAATTTGCGAGCGGGGAGAACCCGGTGCTGAATGCGGACTGCTTTATCGATCCGGATCGCCTCGGGTTTAAGATTCCGCAGCAGAGCGAGAAGGTCTATGTGACGCGCTATCCGGAGGTTCTGAAGGAGATGGGCAGCGATGCGCGTATCAGCACTTCCCTCTTTGCGGAGTTGCGCTTCCCGAAGGAGCTCGGCAGGGCATCGGCGAAGCGTTACGGAAAACTCTTGGCGGATGCAATTACCCGCAACAATTTGGAGGTCGAAAAGCGAAGCTATCGCTCGCACGTGTTAAAGCCCGAATTAAAGCATTCGCTCGACAAGGACTATACCGTGTACAGCTGGGAGCCGCAAGCGGCGGAACTGGAGCGCCTCTTCCGGAACATTGCGGATGCCATGGAGAAGGACAGCGAACTTGCGGCCTGGTTTGACCGGCGGCAGGAAATCGGCGAGCAGTTTGCACAGGCCATGGGAGTGTCACAGGGACAGGGGGCCAAGTTCTCCGACCTCGCGGATACGCTTCGAGACAATGCGGAAACGTACGCCGAGAATCTGGAGGAGCGCAAGTTTGCCTGGAAGCTTGTGACGGAGGGGAAGGAAGTCCGCGCGATTCTGCTGCAGCTCGACGGGGGAGATACCACGCTCCTTTGCTATGAGCGCGATACGGATAAAGACAAGCTGTATCGCGGACTCTCTCTGCCGGGATTTGTGCTGACCGAGAAGCGGGACCGCGAGAAGAGCGGCTACTACGGCACCGTGGCAGGGCGTGTGTATTGGGATTACGATACGAAGGAGTTCGCGCTGAAGTACAACAACCTGGACTTTAAGAAAGGGAGTGTGCTCGGCCTGCCCTGCGGAAAGTACCGTCTGAATGTGAACGACGGCGGTTCGGCGGCAGAGCTTAAGTTCGAGGTGAGAGATGAAGGCGGTTTCTCGTACTATGAGCTGAAGAACGATTACGGCAGCTTCACGTTGAAAGCTTCGAAGTCCGGAAGCGCAACCCTCCCGGAGGGGGAGGAAGTGAATATCGACGATGAACTGCTGGAGGGCGATGTGCCGCAGCGTAGGATTTCGGATTTTATCAGTGAGCTCTGAGAAGAAACGGGGGAAAAAGATGTACTGCAGGTATTGCGGGGCCGAGTTAAAGCCCGAGGCAAAGTTTTGTACGAGTTGCGGCATGAAGATACAGCCTTTCGGTAAGGCGGAGGAAGCAAAAGCGGAACAGCCGAAGACAGAGCAGACAGGCGTTGCGGCCGGAGCGGCGGCGGCCGCAAATGCGGAGGCGGCGAAAGCGTCGGCACCCAAGGCGGAACAGCCTGAGCCCGCTGCGAAAATGCCGCCGGAAGAGAAAAAGCCGGAGGGCGGGAAGTCGAAAAAAGGCTTGCTCCTCATTCCCCTCTTCTTGTTGCTCGCGGGGCTCGGCGTGGGTGTCGGCATTTTCATCGGCTCCCGGCAGGGCGGCGGCAAAGAGAGCGATCCCTTCGCAAAGCGCGAGACCAGGGAGAGCAGCGAGACGAGCGCGGAGGGAAGCGGTGAGAGCACTGCGGCGGCGGATGCGTCCGAGAGCGGTGCGGACGGCGACGGCGAGGCTGCCGAGCGGGAAGAGAAATTTGTTCTCGCGGATGAAAACACGGAGCTCGGCGCCCTGCAGCGCAGCATTGCGACTTTAAACAGCGAAGCGGCTGCGGGACAGCGCATTGCGATCAATGAGATCAAGCACAGTGTGGGCGTGCGGAATCCGGGAGAAAGCTGGAACTCGGATGTCTTCTACACCCTCGAGGGCTATGAGAACCGCCCGGGCTATGTGAATAAGAACCTCTGCCGCCTCGAGCAAAAACAGCTCATCAATGCGGACACGGGAAATCTCATCGATTACACGGTATACATCAACCCGAACGACGGCGTTGCGAATAAGATTGTCGCGATCGAATACCTGGTCAGCGGAGGTCTTGAGGTCACGGAGTACTACTATGACGCGAACCGCATGCCTCGCTTTGTTTATCGCTACCTCATTGACAACTATGTCGCGGGCTACGCGGTGCCGGACAAGGCCGGTGAACGCTTCCTTTTCGGCAGCGATACCCTGCTCACCTGGCGCGCGGTTCGGGACGGCGGCTTTAAGTGGAACTGCGCGGCAAACGCAAGCGAGGCAGAGCGTCTCCGAAAGTCCTGGCCCGCCAATACGATTTTCCTCTATCAGAACGAAAATGCGGATATGCGGCGCGCCTTCGACGAGCGGGAATCCATCATGCTGAATGCCGCGTACAATACCTATGAGACCGTCATGAATGCGCAGAACCTGACGGGCATCAGCGGCTATGCCTATGACGAGCAAGGGCAGGGCGTTGAAAATGCGCGGGTCCTGCTGTATCGCAGCGAGGACAGAAAGCTGCTCTATGAGGGCAAGACCGATGCGGACGGTCGCTACCGCATTGTGGTTCCGGGCGAAAGCAGACAGTACGAACTTCGCCTTGTGAAGGCACCCTACCGGTCCTGCGAGATCTATGGCATCAACGTGGACAGCGAGCAGCTCGCGGCCTATCAGACACCGGTTTACTTTTTGCCGCGCGGCGGCGCTCAGACCGACTACCGCCTGCGTCTCGGCGATGCGCTCCACTACAACGAGAGCGGCAGCGGCATGCGCACCGTGTTTGCCTCGGTCATCAATGTGCGCGCGGGCATCAACAACCGCACGGGGCGTATTGTAAGCACGGCGCAGACGGATGGCTCCGGTGTCGCGAGTGTGAAGCTCCGCCCGGGTGTCTACACCGTTGAGCTCGTTGCGGACGGCTATGAGACGGTCTATGACACCCTGGTTGCGCGAAGCGACGGTGAGACCGAGAGAGAGTTCTTTGCGGCGCCGACCGTGGGCTCGGGGCAGGTCTCGATTGTTCTGACCTGGGGCGCGGTTCCCGCGGACCTCGACTCTCACCTCTTCACGCAGCGCGGCGCGGAAAGTTCACACGTCTGGTTCGGCGGCAAGGTGGACAGCTTCGGGAACGATCTTGACGTGGACGATGTGAGCTCCTACGGCCCGGAGACCGTGACCATCAAGCAGTTCTCCGCGCAGGATTACTACAAGTACTGCGTCGTGGACTTTACGAACAGCGTGTACAACAACTTCCAGAGCTACGAGCTCTCGAACTCGGGGGCAACCGTTCAGGTCTACACAGATCAGGGACTCGCTGCGACCTACCACGTGCCGACCAACCGCCCGGGTGTGGTCTGGGAGATTTTTGAAATCCGCAACGGCAGAATTACGCCGATCCAACGCTACTACAATTATGCGAGCACGCAGGACTGGTGGATGCACGATTGAGTGCCCATTTCCTTCCTTGCATTTTTACGGGCACAAAGGTAGAATGAAATAGAAGTGATCAGTTTAGTTCCGCAGCAGATACAGGAGGATAAAAGCCATGGTTAAAGTTGCGATTAACGGATTTGGACGTATCGGACGCCTTGCGTTCCGCCAGATGTTTGAGACGGAGGGCTATGAGGTTGTTGCGATCAACGATCTCACGAAGCCGGAGATGCTGGCGCACTTGCTGAAGTATGATACTTCGCAGGGCAGCTTCCTCGGAAAGTACGGCGAGGGCAAGCACACGGTCGAGGCGGGTGAGGATTCCATCACCGTTGACGGCAAGAAGATTACGATTTACAAGGAAGCGGACGCAAAGAACCTTCCGTGGAAGGCTCTGGATGTCGATGTCGTCCTTGAGTGCACCGGTTTCTACACCTCGAAGGAGAAGGCTTCGGCTCACCTTGAGGCAGGCGCAAAGAAGGTTGTCATTTCCGCACCGGCAGGCAACGATCTGCCGACCATCGTGTACAACGTCAACGAGAAGACGCTGACCAAGGAAGACAAGATTATCTCCGCGGCTTCCTGCACGACGAACTGCCTCGCACCGATGGCAAAGGCTCTGAACGACTACGCGCCGATTCAGTCCGGCATCATGAGCACCATTCACGCTTACACCGGCGATCAGATGATTCTCGACGGCCCGCAGAGAAAGGGCGATCTCAGAAGATCGAGAGCAGGCGCTGCGAACATTGTCCCGAACTCCACCGGCGCCGCGAAGGCAATCGGCCTTGTCATTCCGGAGCTGAACGGCAAGCTCATCGGTTCCGCACAGCGTGTCCCGGTCACGACCGGTTCCACGACCATCCTGGTCGCGGTTGTCGCGAAGGATGAGGTCACGAAGGAAGAGATTAACGCGGCAATGAAGGCAGCGGCAAACGAGTCCTTCGGCTACAACACGGATGAGATTGTCTCTTCCGATGTCATCGGCATGCGCTACGGTTCCCTCTTCGATGCAACCCAGACCATGGTCAGCAAGATCGCGGACGGTTGCTATCAGGTTCAGGTTGTCTCTTGGTATGACAACGAGAACTCCTACACGAGCCAGATGGTTCGCACGATTAAGTACTTCGCAGAGCTGTAAGCATCTGCTTTTGCAAGGCGACTCTCGCGGGTCCGGTCTTTGGACCGGGCCCGCTTTTTTATGACTTAGACGGAGGAAAAGCATGTTAAACAAGAAGACCGTAGACGATCTCAAAGACTTAAAGGGCAAAAAAGTACTGGTGCGCTGCGACTTTAACGTTCCGCTGAAGGATGGCGTGATCCAGAACTTTAACCGCATTGACGGCGCGCTGCCGACCATCAAGAAGCTCCTCGATCAGGGCGCAAAGGTGATTCTCTGCTCCCATCTCGGCAAGCCGAAGGGCGAGCCGCTGCCGGAGATGAGCCTTTCCCCGGTCGCACCGGCACTTTCCGAGCGCCTCGGGGTCCCGGTCAAGTTTATCTCGGATCCGGTTGTGACCGGTGAAGAGACCCGGAAGGCAGCTGCGGATTTAAAGGACGGCGAGGTGCTGCTCCTTGAAAATACGCGCTACCGCGTCGAGGAGACCAAGTACGGCAAGGATGAGGCAGCCGAGAAGTACGCGGAAGAGCTCGCGGCGCTCTGCGACGACGGCATTTTTGTCGATGACGCCTTCGGCACCGCACACCGCGCACACTGCTCGAATGTCGGCGTCACGAAACACTGCAAGGAGAACGTGGTCGGCTACCTCATGGAGAAGGAGATTCGCTTCCTCGGTCAGGCGGTCGAGAACCCGGTGCGCCCCTTTGTCGCGATTCTCGGCGGCGCTAAGGTCTCGGATAAGCTGAACGTCATCAACAACCTGCTCGATAAGGTGGATACGCTGATCATCGGCGGCGGCATGGCATATACCTTCTTAAAGGCAGAGGGACAGAGCATAGGCAACTCGCTCTGCGAAGAGGATAAGCTTTCTTACTGCCTCGACATGCTGAAGAAGGCGGAGGAGAAGGGCGTTAAGCTCCTGCTTCCGGTAGACCATGTTGCGGCGGAGAAGTTTGCGGCCGATGCACCGCACAAGGTGGTGGATGAGATTCCGGAGGGCTACATGGGCCTCGACATCGGACCGAAGAGCATTGCGCGCTTTACCGAGGCACTGCAGGGCGCAAAGACCGTGGTCTGGAACGGCCCGATGGGCGTCTTCGAGTTTGAGGCATTTGCGGCGGGTACCCTGGCTGTCTGCAAGGCAGTCGCGGAGCTGAAAGATGCGACGACCGTGGTCGGCGGCGGCGATTCTGTGAACGCGGTGAAGCGCCTCGGCTTCGCGGATCGCATGACGCACATCTCGACCGGCGGCGGCGCTTCCCTCGAGTTCCTGGAGGGCAAGGAGCTCCCGGGTGTCGCGGCGGCGGATAACAAGGACTGAAGGAGCGAAACATGAGAAGAAAGATTATTGCGGGAAACTGGAAGATGAACATGACGCCGACCGAGGCGAAGGCACTGGCGACCACGCTGGCGCCGCTGGTTAAGAACCCGGAGGTGGACGTGGTCTACTGCGTGCCCTTTATCGACATCTTCCCGGTCAAGGAAGTGATTGCGGGTACGGCGGTGCACCTCGGCGCAGAGAATGTCTATTTTGAGGAGAAGGGCGCCTTCACCGGCGAGACCTCTCCGGCCATGTTAAAGGACGCGGGCGTCGAGTATGTGATCATCGGCCACTCCGAGCGGAGAGAGTACTTCCACGAGACCGATGAGATCATCAACAAGAAACTCTTAAAGCTCCTCGAGCATCAGTTTAAGCCGATTCTCTGCTGCGGCGAGAGCCTTGCGCAGCGCGAGGCGGGTGTCACGATGGACTTCATCCGCACCCAGTTAAAGCTCGCGTTTCAGGGCGTCAGCGCTTCGGATGCGGCAAAGGTCACGATTGCCTATGAGCCGATTTGGGCCATCGGCACCGGTAAGACCGCAACCGTCGCACAGGCAGAGGAAGTGTGCCGCGGCATCCGTGAGACCGTGAAGGAGCTCTACGGCGAGAAGGTCTCGGAGGAGATTCGCATTCAGTACGGCGGCTCCATGAACGAGAAGAACTGCAAGGAACTTCTTGCAGAGCCGGACATCGACGGCGGCCTGATCGGCGGCGCGTCCTTAAAGCCGGAATTCGGAAAGATTGTAAATTACAAGGCACTCTGAGCCTTTTGGTGGGCTTCATACAGAGGGCGGCATCGCTTCTGCGGTGCCGCCCTTTTTTGTCGGAAAACAAGCTGCTGTCTTGTATTCGAGGCAGTAAGGCATAAGAGAAAGGAATCGGAAGGAGAGCCGCGCGTCCGGTATGGGAGATAAGGCGCGGCAAAGTATGTTGACAGGGACAGAGTAACGGTGTATTATTCGGATAGTAAGCTATTTCACAAGGCAACATACGGCGAGTTCACGAAAAGTTTACGGACTTTCGATGACAGTTTTTGATGGATGCTTGTTATTTATGGTAAAATAGCTTCGCTATAACGGATTAACAACTGCAAAGCGAGGTACCGAAATGATTCGTGGAAGAAAATCCCTTGCATGCCTGCTGAGTGCGGTCGCGGTGGTGAGCACCGTGGCGTCTCCGCTCAGCGTCTATGCAAATACAAGCAGTAACTTTGCCTATCGCCGTCAGGTCATAGCCCTCTCGGGCATTATGCCGACCACCGGCGGCATGTCCGAAAAGGTGACGCGCGCACAGTTCGCGCAGATGTTGGTCAGAGCCTCCGCGTATCGCAGTGTGCTCACGAAGACCAGTAATGTCTCCGTCTTTGCGGATGTGAAGTCGGGCGATGAATATGCGGCTTCGATTCGGCTTGCGGCGGAGCAGGGCTGGATGACCGGCTATCTGGGCGGAAAATTCAAGCCCTCCGAGCCCGTGCGCCTCAATGAGGCGGCCAAGGGTGTGTTGGCACTCCTCGGCTATACGGCGGACGATTTTGCGGGCGACCAGTTCAACAAGCGCATGGCACAGTATGCGAGTTCCGACTTGAACGAGAACATCGGCTACAGCGACCCGCAGACCGAGCTCACGAAGGCGGACTGCGTGAACCTTTTCTATAACCTCCTGAAGGCAAAGCAGAAGAGCGGCGGCGTCTATGCGAGTGTGCTGAACGCCGAGGTGGATGCGCACGGCGAGGTGAACGCCCTCAAGATGGCGGACAACACGACGCGAGGCCCGAAGGTCGCGGAGAGCCGCACGCAGGTGGACAACATCATCCCCTTCCGCCTAGACGACGCGACCATCTTCATGAACGGCAGAGAGGTGCAGAAAGAAGCGCTCTACGCGGCGGCCGCGCAGTATGCGGTCATTTACTACAGCTCGCAGACCAAGACGGTCTGGGCTTACAATGCGGACACGGATTCGGATGCCGACAAGCGCGTGGCGCGCGGTGTGGTCGAGGCCATCTATTATCAGAATACAAATACGCTCACGCCGAGCGCGGTCAAGCTGGACGACGGCAATGTCTATCAGCTCAATTCGACCGAGATGCAGTTTGTGTTCTCGGTCTACGGCAGCGTGAAGGTCGGTGACCATGTGGTATTGATTTATCAGGCTTCTTCCGGCGGCGCGGCCGCCGAGGGCGAAGAGGGCAGCCAGAGCTTTAGTGTCGTTGACTACGTGGAACCGTAAGCGAGAAGGGGGCAGACAGTGGCAGAAGAAGTAAAGCCGAAGAAGGGGCTCGGGAAAAAGGCAAAGAGAAACATACGCCGCGCGGTCATTGCGCTGGCGGTCATCGGCATCGGCGGCGCTGTGGTGCACCAGCGCATGGAGGCGAGCCGACGGGCGGCCATGGCAAGCACGGCGGTTACGACGGGCACGGCAACCATAGAGGATATCACGCAAAAGCTGTCCTCGACCGGCACCATTGCCGCGAAGGACACCTACTCGATCACCTCTCTGGTATCGAGCGGCACGATCACCGAGGCAAATTTTGAGGTCGGCGATCATGTCACCAAGGATCAGGTTCTCTATCGCATCGACGATAAGCTTGCGGCCTCGGAGATGAAGAGCGCGCAGAGCGCCTTAGACCGTGCAAAGAAGAACTTGGATTCGGCCACGGTGGACTTAAACGATGCGAGAAGCAAGTACGGCGACGGTGTCTATAAGGCAACGCGCGCGGGCTATGTGACCAAGGTCTATGTGACGGACGGCGAGAAGATTTCGGGCGGCGGCACCCTCGTGGATCTCACGGATGACACGAGCATGACGGTGCGCATCCCCTTCCTCTCGGGCGAGGCAGACCTCATTCAGGTCGGCAACCCGGCGACCTTAACGCTCTCCGACACCATGGAGCAAGTCGAGGGCACGGTGCTCGCGGTGGGTGCCCAGGAGAAGAGCTTAACCGGCGGGCGTCTGGTGAAAGAAGTGACCATCTCGGTGAAGAACCCGGGCGGACTGACGACCGACACTTCGGTCAGCGCAACCGTGAACGGCTTCAAATGTGTCGCGGAGGCAAAGTTCGAGGCGCATTACACGAGCAATATGGCGGCGGATCTTCCGGGTTCCGTGGACAGCATTCAGGTGCTGGTCCATGTGGGCGATTATATTCAGCCCGGCACGCCGATTTTTACCATGACGCAGAAGTCCGTAAAGGACATGCTTGAGACGTATTCGGACAAGGTGGACAGCGCGCAGACCGGGCTCGAGGCGGCGCAGAAGGCTGTTGACAGTGCCAAGGAGACGCTCGACAACTACACCATCAAAGCGCCGATCGACGGCGAGGTCATCACAAAGGGTTATAAGGCCGGCGATAAGCTCGGCGGTTCGGGACAGAGTGCGGGTAAGTCCGCAACGACGCTTGCGACCATCTACGATATGAGCGCCTACACCTTTAAGATGGCCATCGACGAGACGGATATCTCCAAAATTCAGGTGGGACAGCGGGTGGAAGTCACCGCGGACGCAATGCCGGGCGAGACCTTCGGCGGCACGGTCACGAATATCAGCTTAGAGGGCAGTTCTCAGGGCGGCGTCTCGACCTATCCGGTGACCGTCACGCTTGACAACACGGATAAGCTCCTGCCGGGCATGAACATCAACGCGAAAATCGTAATCGGCAGCGCGAGCGGGGCGCTCTGCATTCCGGCGGATGCGCTCATGCGGGACAATCAGGTCTATGTGAAGGATGACTCTGTCACCGAGGCGCAGGGCGAAGTGCCGGCGGGCTTCCGCGCGGTCACGGTCGAGACCGGTCTCATCACCGCAGACAAGGTGCAAATCACCTCCGACAACATCAAAGTGGGTGATGAAGTCTTTGTGCAGCCCAAGGTGTTGGATGAACCCGACGCCATGAGTATGTATATGAACGGCGGCCAGGGCGCAGAGGGTGACCAGGGCGCGGCGGACGCTGCCGACAGCGCGCCGGACGCAGACCAGGGCGGTGATGCGAATGGGCAAAATTAAGACCGTCCAAATTCCGCAGGGCGAGGTATTGATTGAGATTAAAGATCTCTGCAAGACCTATGTGATGGGCGATGAGATTATCCACGCAAACGATCACTTGAACTTGACGATACGGATGGGCGAGTTTGTTGCGATTGTCGGTAAGTCCGGTTCCGGTAAGTCCACACTGATGAACATCATCGGTGCGCTGGATGTGCCGACTTCCGGAAGTTATCTGCTCGGCGGCGAAGATGTCGGCGATATGACGCAGAACGAACTCGCGGACATCCGAAACCGCATGATAGGCTTTATCTTCCAGCAGTACAACCTATTGCCGAAACTCAATATTTTGGAAAATGTGGAGCTCCCGCTGCTCTATGCCCATGTTTCGGGCGAGGAGAGAAAGGAGCGCGCCCTGAAACAGTTGGAGCGCGTGGGCTTAAAGGACAAGGCGAAGAACATGCCGAATCAGCTCTCGGGCGGTCAGCAGCAGCGTGTCTCGATTGCGCGTGCGCTCGCCGGCAATCCCTCCCTTTTGCTTGCCGATGAGCCGACCGGCGCACTGGACTCGAAGACCAGCCGCCAGATTCTGGACTTTTTTCAGGAACTCCACAAGGAGGGCAACACGATTGTCATGATTACGCACGACAATTCGATTGCGGTGAAGGCAAAGCGGGTCGTGCGGATACAGGACGGACAAATCAACTTTGACGGGAAGGCGGAGGACTATGCTGCAATCATTTAAGCTCGCCTTAAAGAGCATTTGGAGCAACAAAGTGCGCTCGGCCCTCACGATGTTCGGCATCATCATCGGTGTCTCTTCCGTCATCATTCTGGTCAGTCTGATGAACGGTTACCTGAACAGCCAGATTTCCCAGTGGGGGGATCTCGGCGCGAACAATATCAACGTGTCGGTCATCAATCAGCCGAGCCGTTCGGTCACGATGGACGAGATGTATGCTTATCTCGATGAGCACAAGGACTTGTTTGCGGGCATGAGCCCCACGGTCACGCCGGGCGGCGGAACCTTAAAGGTCGGCAGCAAGAAACTGGAGAACACAGGCCTTACCGGTGTGAGTGAGAGTTATGCGGATCTGGTCGACAAGAAGATTGCAAAGGGCCGCTTTTTAAGCTATGCGGACATTGCCTCAAAGCAGGAGGTCTGCGTGCTCGGCGCTTATACGGCGCAGAGACTCTTTGGTTCGGGCGGTGCGGCACTCGGCGAGAAGGTAAGTTTCGCCGGTGTGAACTTGACGGTGGTCGGTGTTTTAGAGCAGAAGAGCAAGGGCAAGATGGAAGAGAGCGGAACGGATGATGTACTCCTGCTCCCGTATTCCACAGCGCTCAAGATGGCGCACACGGCACAGCCTTCCGCCTATCTCTTTGCCTCCAAGAGCACGGACAAAGCAGCCGTGCTGAGTGCGAAGAAGAGTCTGCAGGAATATCTCTACTCGGTATTCCGCAATAAGAAAAATTACAATTTGATGGCCATGGCCGAAATGCTCGACCAGATTAACCGGATGATGGCGCAGATGTCGGTTCTGATCGGCGGCATTGCGGGTATCTCGCTCTTTGTCGCGGGTGTCGGCGTCATGAACATCATGCTGGTCTCGGTCACGGAGCGAACGCGGGAAATCGGTATTCGTAAGGCACTCGGCGCGCGCCCGGGTGTTATCCTGCAGCAGTTCGTGCTAGAGGCGATTACCACCTCGGTGCTCGGCGGACTGATCGGCATCGGGATCGGCAGCGGTATCCTGAACATCGTCACGATGTTTTTGGGCTACAGCGTTGCGGCAACCCCGAACGCTGTGTTCATCTCGTTTACGGTTTCGGTGGCAATCGGTCTCATTTTCGGTTACATGCCTGCAAAACGCGCGGCATCTCTGAATCCGATCGATGCACTGCGAAGTGAATAATAAAAAAGTGTCAGGTCCTTCGACCTGACACTTTTTGTGCTTTCGAACGCATTTTGTTGCGCGGACAAAAACTTGTGCTGTTCGCGCCCTGCGTTTTGAAAGCTCTTATGCGTTCGCGGATGTTTCCGCTGCGTTTTTTTCCGTTTCGCTGTCAGCGGCAGGCGCAGTCGCGGACTCACTTGTGACTGCGGTTTCCGCCGCAGTGCTTTCGTGCTCCGCTTCCGCTTCGTGTGCGGGCGCAGTATCAGTTTCCCGTACGGGTGTTTCGCTGTTTTCCGCCGCTACGTCGGTTTCGCAATTGGCATCCGCTTCGGGCGAGGGAAGCGTGTCGTTCTCACTTTCGTGGGTTTCGCTTGCGGACATTGCGTCGGATTCCGTTTTACCGTCGCTTTCTTGAAATCCGGCAGCGTCCCCCGACTCCGCGGGGGCCGCTGCCGTCGCACAAGCGGCGTGGGCGGAAGCATCGGGCAGGGTCTCTGCGTTGTCCGCTGCCTCCTCAGGCGTCGCTGTGTTGACGGAGTTCATGCCGCTCTCGAATAATTTCTTGTAGAGCTCCTCGGAGAGCGCTTCGATATAGCCTTCGTCCATGCCCTCATAGCGCTTCAGGAAGCAGTCCTGGATAAAGTCAAAGCGCTTTAGGGCAAGGGCTTCGGGGCGCAGCGGGCGGCGGTTTGCGCCGAAAATCCGAAGATCGATCTGTCCCGGCGTATAAGAAGAGAGAAACCAGGCTTCCAGTTCTTCGGTGATGCGCTGTTCTTCTTCGATGCGAGCGTAGGTCTTTGCGGCCTCGCGGCGGGTCTTAATGTAGATGACAAAGGAGCCGATCGCAAAGAAGATGAAAAAGAAACGCATCATGGGTGTCGCGGGAATCGAGAACGGCAGGTGCAGGCTGCTTCCGAAACTGAAGAGCGAAAGCAGAGACATCACGATGCACACAATCATAAAAGCGGAGGCGGAAGACTGTAAATCCTCATAGCGGTCTTCCTGGCGCACATAAATGCGCGGCGTTTCCCGAACGGAATCGCCGGTCTTGGGTTCGTTTAAAGGCATGGCTTCATCCTTTCGCACGGCATACGACAGCCGTTGTTTTTCAAAAGTATACTACAAAAAGCGCTTTTTGTCGCCGCTCCCTGTGCAGCTTTCCTTTTTTCCGGAAGCTGTGTACAATGAAAGAAATATGTCCTCCGCTGCGCAGAGCGCCGGAGAAAGGAGAAGCCGAGATGCCGCCCCGTCCGCCGTTTATGAAAAAATTGCCGCCGCTGCGGCTTAAAAACCTGCTCGCCGTCCTCTTTCTGCTCTTTGGGATTTTGCCGCTCTTGTTTGCAAACCTCGTGGCAACGAACAGCTTTCGGCAGAGCATACTGGATGCCCACAAGGCAGAGATGCAGGAGAGGAGCGGCATACTTGCGACCAAGTTGACGCGCACGGGGTATTTGAGGAGTCGGGACAAGAAAGACAGCAATCTCAATACGGAAATCGAGGCCATTGCCCAAAATCTCCGCGGCCGTGTTATCGTGGTCGACCAGAACTACCGCATCATTGCGGACAGTTTTCACCTCACGGAGGGGCGTTACCATGTGGCGCCCGAGGTGGTGCGCGGTTTTCGCGGCGAAAACGGCACAAGCTACAATGCGGACAAGTACTATATGATACAGACCACGCCGATTTACAATAACCTCGATGCCAAGGCGGACGACAGACAGGTAGAAGGCGTATTGCTCTTTATGTCTTCGACGGAGCCGCAGCGCTCGGAATTGCAGAGCGCAAAAGAGACCCTCCGCATTTTCATGGTCGTTGTGGCGGTCCTGCTCGCGCTACTCAGTGTCCTGCTCACCTCGATGATCATGCGTCCGTTTGCGGAACTCCGCACGGCGCTTCGCAAGGTGTCTGCCGGAGACCTAAACCAGACGGTCGAGCAGCACAGCTATCTTGTGACCTCGCAGATCAGCGAGGATGTGAATACAACGCTGAGAAAGCTTCGCACCTTGAATGAGTCGCGCGAAGAATTTGTCTCGAATGTCTCGCACGAGCTGAAGACGCCGATTACTTCGATGCGTGTGCTCGCGGATTCGCTGATCGGCATGGGAGATGCACCGCTGGAACTCTATAAAGAGTTTATGAGCGACATCTCGAAGGAGATTGACCGAGAGGCAAAGATCATTGACGATCTTCTCAGTCTGGTCCGTATGGATCGCGCCGCGACGGTCCTGAGCCGGAAAGAGACCAATATGCACGAGATGCTCGAGCAGATTTTGAAGCGCCTCCGCCCGCTCGCCAAGGTGAATCAGATAGAGCTCACCCTGCACACGGTGCGGGAAGTCTCGGCGGATGTGGATGAGGTGAAGTTCTCGCTCGCCATCATGAACTTAGTCGAAAACGGCATTAAGTACAACGGCAAGCAGAAGGACGGCTATGTGCAAGTCTCGCTGGATGCGGACCACCAGTTCTGCTACATTCGCGTTGAGGACAACGGCATCGGCATCCCGGAGGATCAGCAGGAACTGGTCTTTGAGCGCTTTCACCGTGTGGACAAGGCGCGCTCCCGCGAGACCGGCGGCACGGGCCTCGGACTTGCCATCACCAAGGAAATTATACTGTTGCACCAGGGTATGATACGCCTGAGCAGCGAAGAGGGGAAGGGTACTACCTTCCAGGTGCGCATTCCGCTCAAGTATATCGAGAGCAGTACGCCGGCGCAGGCGGCCTCTCAGAAAGAAAAGAACCGGAAAGAAGAAAACCGGAAAGAAGAGAAAAACCGGAAGGAGAAGAAAGGGGGAGAGAAACGTGCAAAATAAGCTGCGTCGCATGCTCCTGTTTGCCCTCTGTGTTCTCTTTTTCGGTGCTTGTCGCGCGGAGACAAAGACAGCGGATCCTTCGTCGGGGCGCTATGCGATTTACTATCTCGATAAGACCGCGACCAAATTGACACCGCTCATCTATGAGACCCAGACCACGGACAAGAACCGGCTGGTCGCAGAGCTTATGCAGCAGCTTTTGCATGTGCCGAGCGAGGAAGATTTGATTACGCCGACCGGAGACCGAACGCGCTACGAGTCCTTCAGCTTTGACGATCAAGTGCTCTACCTGTACTTCGACGACGGCTATCGCGAATTAAAGATAGATCGGAAGACGCTTTGTTCGGCCGCCCTGACCGAGACCCTCGCGCAGATTCCGGGCGTGGATCATGTCGGCATATACAGCGGTGGGAAACCGCTTGCGGGAGCGGACGGGAGCCTGCTCGGCCCCTTCAGCGCAAACGACTTCATCAACAGCGTCTCGGATGTGAACAGCTATGAGACGGTGGATTTAACGCTCTACTTTGCGAGCGATGACGGGAAGACGTTCTCGGAGGAGATGCGGAATGTAACCTATCGCGCGGACACCCTGCTTGAGCAGGTCGCCGTGGAACAACTGATTGCGGGGCCCAGAAACGGCGGGCGCGCTGTCCTTCCGCCGGAGACCAAGATACTCTCGGTCTCGGTGAACGAAAACATCTGTTATCTGAATTTCAGCAAGGAGTTTTTGAATCCGGTGAGCGGGGTGAGCCCCGATGTGAGTATCTACGCCCTTGTGGACACGCTGACGGGCCTCAAAACCGTGCAGCGCGTGCGTATTTCGGTCGAGGGATCGCAGACCGTGCTCTTCCGGGATACCGTTTCGCTCGATGCCCTGTTTGAACAGAACTTGGATTATGTCGAGAAGACAAGCACTTCCTTTTCGGAGAGTGAAGAGAGCGGCAGCGCTGAGAACTGAGAGGCGCTTCGCTTGCAAAAGAGAGCCTCGCGCAGCGAAGGGAAGCGCAAGTTTCGGTCGTAATATCTGTGTCATCGGTACAACTGTGTTATTTGGAGAAAATCGAATATGAAACGTCCGTTGGAAGTACTTGCGGTCGGGTTTGTGCTTGGAGAGCTGTTTCGGCTTGCCGGTATCCGCGGATTCTTTCTCGTTGTGCTCTGCTGTCCCCTGCTTTTCTTCCTTTGGAAGCGGCGGGCGGGACAGCGGCGCGCAATCTTAACCATGCTTACGGGCGCGCTTCTCGGCGCGCTTTGTCTGCATGTCGCCGTGCTGCCGGGAAGAGAGGAGCAAAAACTTGAGCGGCTTACGGGGGCTTTTGCCGAATACCGCGGGCGCATCGATGCGATCGAAGCGCGCGGCGGGGGCGTTCGCGTGCGGAGCGGCGCACTTTACCTCAGTGTTTCGGAGGAGGCAGGGCAGCAGCTGCAAATCGGGAAAACCATTCTTGCAAGCGGCAGCTTGCAAGAAATCGCGGGTCCCACCAACCCCGGAGAGTTTGATTACCGCGCCTATTGCCGGGCGCGCGGCGTGACCCACCGCATGCAGGTGCGAACGTATCGGGCGGAGGGCAGAGCGGATCCGCTCGGCGAAGGGCTGAGAGTGCTTCGAATAAGGGCGGCGGAACGTTTGCAACAGAACTGTCCCGCAGAGGTTTCCGCGTACCTCGGCGCCCTCTTACTCGGCGACAAACAGGGCTTAAGTGAGGATTTTTACGCCCGCTACCGAAGAAACGGTCTCGCCCATCTGCTTGCGATCAGCGGCCTCCATACGGGCTTCCTCGGGCTTGCGCTCTACCGCCTGCTGCGCCGCATGGGGGCGGGACTTTGGGCAAGCGCCCTGTCGGCGGCTCTCTTCCTTGGGTTTTACGCCCTGCTCACCGGGGCCGACACGGGTGTCCTTCGGAGCGGTCTCATGCTGGGGCTCGGCTTTCTGGCGCTGTGCCTTGGCAGGAGCTATGATCTTCGGAGCGCGGCCTCGTTGGCTCTCTTCCTCTTATTGCTGCGCTCGCCCTTACAACTCTTTCAGTGCGGCTTTCAACTTTCCTTTCTCGCGGTTTTTGCGATCGGCGGTCCGGGACAAGCTTTCGTTCGGCGCTATGCCGCCAAACGAAAGCTTCTCGCAGCCCTTATTCAGAGTCTCACGGTCTTTTTGGTGACCCTTCCCGTCATAGCCTACTGGTTCTTTTCCCTTCCGCCCTACGGCATACTTCTCAATTTAGCGCTGATTCCGATGACAGGCTTCATGCTTTTCCTCGGGCTGTTGACGCTCGCTGCGGCAAGTCTTGTTCCGCCGCTTGCCGCGCTGCCGGCCCTTTTTCTGGAATGCGGCCTCGCGCTTCAGAATGTGCTCTGTGCGCTTGCGGAGTGCCTCCCCTTTCACCGCCTGCTCATCGGGCGGCCGCGACTTTGGCAGCTCCTTCTCTACAGCCTCTTTCTCTGCCTCTGCTTCGGCCTCCTACTCGACAAAGTTCCGAAGCGCGGGGGTGTCAGCGAAAAACAGTTTCGGCGGGCGCTGACACTCGGTGCCGCATTTGCCGCGGCGCTGAGTCTTTTGCCGCTCCGAAGTCGGGTACCACGCATCTGGATTCTTGACATCGGCCAGGGAGATGCCATTGTCATTGAGCAGGGCAGCCGCTGTATCACGATAGACGGCGGCAGCACCTCGCGGCCCGACTGCGGGAAGCGTATCCTGGAGCCCTTTCTCGAGAGCCGTGCGCTCGGCACGGTGGACGCGGCCTTTCTGACCCATGCGGATCTGGATCACACGAACGGACTAAGCTACCTTGCAAGCAAGGGCTCGGGGATATTGGTGAAGCGCGTCATTTTGAATCCGGCGGCGGAGACCGATGCGCATTATGCGAAATTGATGGCTGCGCTCAGAGAGAATCCGGAGACAGAACTCTGTTTTATGGGCGCGGGCGATGTCTACGGGAATTTTCACTGTCTCTGGCCGTCGCGGGAAGCGCTGCCGGAGGAAGTCAACGAGCAGTCCCTAATCCTTCTCTTTACGGCAAACGGCAAGCGCTGCCTCTTTACCGGGGATGCCGGAGCGGAGAGCGAAGAGAAGCTGCTTTCGGAACTCAACGCGCCCGGACATGAGACGGAACGGGCGGCGCTTTCCGAGCTCTATTTGCTGAAAGTCGGACACCACGGCTCCCGCGGCGCAAGCAGTGAGGCCTTTTTAGAACTGCTTTCCCCGGACTGCGCACTGATTTCCTGCGGCCGGGGGAATTCCTACGGGCACCCGCACGCAGAGGCCATGGAGCGCCTTCACCGCCACGCGGGACAGGTCCACAGCACGGCAAAAGAAGGTGCGCTCTCGGTGGAGCTGCACGCTGCCGGGCGAAACAAGGCTTTAAAAGAAGGTGAAAGAAAGTGAAAATTATTAGCACTCATCTATTGACAGTGCTAATAACAGCTGATATACTGGGAGCATCTTAAGAGTGTTATATATCAAGTATAGCAATCTTGCAAAGCGAGGTGAAGTGCATGAATATCAGCAAGTTTACACAAAAGTCTCAGGAAGCGATTGCTGCGGCGGAGAAGCTGGCGGTACAAAACGGTAACCAGCAGATCGATGAGGAGCATCTCCTCGTTGCGCTGCTTAACATTTCGGACTCCCTGATTGCAAGCCTCGTCGCAAAGATGGGGCTACAGAAGGAAGCATTTGTCAACGAGGCAGAGAGTCTCATTCAGAAACTCCCGAAGGTGAGCGGCGGCGGACAGGAATATGTGAGTGCGGATTTAAACCGCGCCTTAAACGGCGCGGAGGATGAGGCCAAGGCCATGGGAGACGACTATGTCTCCGTGGAGCATCTCTTCCTCAGCATGCTCGCGCATCCGAACCGTGCCATCAAGGAGCTCTTCCGGGTCTACGGCATCAGCCGCGAGAAGTTTTTGCAGGCGCTCTCCACAGTGCGCGGCAACCAGCGCGTCACCTCGGATAACCCCGAGGCAACCTACGACACGCTGAATAAGTACGGTTACGACCTTGTGGAGCGCGCGCGGGATCAGAAGCTGGATCCCGTCATCGGCCGCGATGAGGAGATTCGGAACGCGGTTCGCATCCTGAGCCGTAAGACCAAGAATAACCCTGTTTTGATCGGTGAACCCGGCGTCGGTAAGACGGCGGTCGTCGAGGGACTTGCACAGCGCATTGTGCGCGGCGACGTGCCCGAGGGACTTAAGGACAAGCGTCTCTTTGCGCTCGACATGGGCGCGCTGGTCGCGGGTGCCAAGTACCGCGGCGAGTTCGAGGAGAGACTGAAGGCCGTGCTCGAGGAAGTCAAGAAGAGCGAGGGCGAGGTGATACTCTTCATCGATGAGCTCCACACCATTGTGGGCGCGGGCGCTTCCGAGGGCAGCATGGACGCCGGCAATATGTTAAAGCCCATGCTGGCGCGCGGCGAGCTGCACTGCATCGGTGCGACAACGCTTGACGAGTACCGGAAGTACATCGAGAAGGACCCGGCGCTTGAGCGGCGTTTTCAGCCTATCCTCGTGGATCAGCCGACCGTGGAAGATACAATTTCGATCCTCCGCGGTTTAAAGGAGCGCTACGAGAACTACCACCATGTGAAGATTCAGGACGGCGCACTGGTCAGCGCGGCTGTGCTTTCGGACCGCTATATCACCGACCGCTTCCTGCCCGACAAGGCCATAGACCTGGTCGATGAAGCCTGCGCAATGATTAAGACCGAGCTCGACTCCCTTCCGGCGGAGCTGGATGAGATGAACCGCCGCCGCATGCAGCTTGAGATTGAGGCGACGGCACTCAGGAAGGAGACCGACAATCTCTCGAAGGAGAGACTGGCGGCCATCGAGAAGGAGCTCGCGGAGAAGAAGGAAGCCTTTGCCGAGGCGAAGGCAAAGTGGGAAAACGAAAAGGCGAGCGTCTCGAAGCTTGCAGAGATTCGCCAGCAGATCGAGGACACGAACCGCGAGATTCAGAGTGCACAGCAGAGCTATGACCTCAATAAGGCGGCCGAGCTCCAGTACGGCAAGCTCCCGGAGCTTAAAAAGCAGCTCGAAGAGGAGGAGGCCAAGGTGCAGGGGCAGGAATTTACGCTCGTGCATGAGGCAGTCACGGAGAACGAGATTGCAAAGATCATCTCCCGCTGGACCAATATTCCGGTGACCAAGCTCACCGAGTCGGAGAAGAATAAGACTCTTCACCTGGACGACACCCTGCATCAGCGGGTCGTCGGTCAGGATGAGGCGGTGCAGAAGGTTGCGGAGGCCATTCAAAGAAGTAAGGCGGGCATCAAGGATCCCTCGAAGCCCATCGGCTCCTTCCTCTTCCTCGGTCCCACCGGTGTCGGTAAGACTGAGCTCGCAAAGAGCCTTGCGGCGGCGCTCTTTGACGATGAGAGCGCCATGGTGCGACTCGACATGTCGGAGTACATGGAGAAGTTCTCTGTGTCCCGCCTGATCGGAGCGCCTCCGGGTTATGTGGGCTACGACGAGGGCGGTCAGCTGACCGAGGCAGTCAGAAGAAAGCCTTATTCCGTGGTGTTGTTCGATGAGGTCGAGAAGGCACATCCGGATGTATTTAACGTACTCCTTCAGGTGCTGGACGACGGCCGTATCACCGATTCGCTCGGGAAAACTGTGGACTTTAAGAACACCATCATCATCATGACGAGCAACCTGGGTTCGCAGTATCTGCTGGACGGCATCGGCGAGGACGGCGAGGTGAAGCCCGAGGCAGCAGCCGCGGTCGATGCGGAAGTTCGGGCACATTTCCGCCCCGAATTCCTGAATCGTCTGGATGAGATTATCATGTTCAAGCCGCTGACCCGGCAGAACATCGGCGGCATTGTGGATCTCCTGCTCGAGGAGACCAACCGTCGGCTCGCGGATCAGGAGCTCTCGATTGAACTCACCCCGGCGGCAAAGCAGTACATTGCGGACGAGGGCTACGATCCGGCCTTCGGTGCGAGACCCTTAAAGCGCTTCCTGCAGAAGCATGTCGAGACCCTCGCGGCTAAGCTCATTCTGAGCAGCGACAGCGGTCTTCACAAGGGCTCTGTGATTCGCATGGATTTCGATGAAAAAGAGGGCGGTCTGAAGGCGGAAGTCAAGGCTTAAACCTAAACTGTCACAGAAACGGCAGTGCAAAAAAAAGAAGCAGCGGTTTCCCGCTGCTTCTTTTTTACGTGCGGGGCTCCGTATCGTCAATTCACGTACATTGTGGTAAAATGAACATAAGATTACCCATTGAGGGAAGGAGTTACGATATGATACGGACAGGCGTTTGCCTTCTTGAAATTTTTCTGTTTTTGGTGCTGGGACTTCCGGTTCTGCTTGTGCTCTGGATTTACAAAAAGCTGAATCCGAAGCGGGCCGCGGAACTGGGACAGCGCTACGGAGCCTGGATACTCGGCGTCATCACGAAAACCGCGCTGGGCAATCATAAACTGACGGTGCTGGGACTGGAGAACATACCCCGGGACGAAGGTGTTCTGTTCATCGGCAACCACAGAAGCTATTTCGACATCATCTGCTCTTATCCCGTACTGCCGGTACAGACCGGTTTTCTTGCGAAGGACGGCCTCTATCGGGTGCCCTCGCTTCGCCGCTGGATGCAGCTTCTGAACTGCCAGTTCCTGGACCGAAAGGACATACGTAAGGGCATGGAGACCATTAAGACCTGCACCGAACTCGTGAAAAACGGCACTTCAATCTGGGTATTCCCGGAGGGCAGCCGCACGAAGGATCCCGACCGGACCGCAATCCGCCCCTTCCACGAGGGCAGTTTTAAGATTGCCGAGCGCGCGAACGCCTACATTGTGCCGGTTGCGATTTACGGCGCAGACGATGTACTCGAGAACCACTTTCCGGCCGTGCACCCGAGCGATGTCACGATTGAGTTCGGCAAGCCCTTCCGCGCATCCGAGCTGCCGTCGGAGATGAAGAAAAAGACCGGTGTCTATACCGCAGAGCGCATTCGGGCCATGCTTCGGGAAGAGGAGCAGCGGCGCGCATGAGCGGGGAAACATTCGGGTACCGACGCGAGAAGCGGCTCCCGCACGCGGAACACATTGTATACCAAGGCCTGGAGGGCGCTTACAGCAACCTCGCCGCCGTTCAGGTCTTTCGAGACTATCCGGAGGCGAGTTTTTCGCATGTCAAGAGCTTTGACGCGGCAGTGCGCGCGGTCGATGAGGGCGAGGGCGATTACGCCGTCATCCCAATCGAGAATTCGACGGCGGGCAGCGTGGCGGACAGTTACGATGCCCTCGCAAAGCGCGAGGTCTCTGTGGTCGGGGAGTATCTCTTGCCGGTGAAACACGCGCTCCTCGCCGCGGCGGGCACGGAACTCTCGGAGATCAGGACCGTTTACTCGCATCCGCAGGGGCTAAAGCAATGCGCGCAGTTTTTCGAGGAACACCCGGAGATCGAGGCCGTCGCGGTCTCAAACACCGCGGTTGCGGCGCAGCTTGTCAAGGCCATGGGGAAGCGGGAGGCAGCGGCGATTGCCTCCGCCTACGCAGGGCAGCTCTACGGCCTCAAGGTGTTGGTACCGGCGCTCAACTACCGCGCGGAGAACACAACCCGTTTCCTGGTCATAGGCAAGGAAAAGCTGTATCCGGAGGGCGCAAAGACCGTGAGCCTTATGATGGAGACTCGCCACGAGGCGGGCGCTCTCTACCATGTGCTGGGTGCTCTGTACGGCGAGGGCATTAATCTGCAGCGCCTCGCGGCGCGGCCCGTGCCGGAAATCAGCTGGGCCTACCGTTTCTTTCTGGATTGCGCCGGCAGTCTGGACGACGCGGCGGTGCAGCGGGCGCTGCGGGAAGTGGAACGCCTCAGTACGAATTTGCGCATTCTGGGTTGCTTCTAGGAGGAACTATGGCGTTAAAACGCTTTGCTTCAATCGATGTGGGTTCATTCGAAATTGAACTCGGAATCTATGAACTCGGCGGCGCGGGCGGCATACGCTTGGTGGACAATCTCCGCCATGTGATTGCGCTCGGCTCGGACAGCTACCGGGACGGCGAGATCAGCTTTCCGCTCGTGCAGGAGCTGATTGCGGTTTTAAAGGACTTTACGCGCATCGTTGCGGAGTACCGCTGCACGGCCTACCGCGCGATTGCGACTTCCGCCCTGCGGGAGGCGACCAACAGCGCCATTGTACTGGATCAGATTAAGACCCGCACCGGGCTCGATGTGCAGATACTCTCGAACGCCGAGCAGCGCATGCTCATCTTGAAAGCACTGGCTGCGAGCGGCGAGCGCTTTGAGACCCTCGTGCAAGAGGGCGCGGCGGTCGTCGAAGTGGGCTTCGGCTCCATGCAGGTGAGCCTCTATGAGGCGGGGAAGATGCGGAGCACCCAGAACCTGCGTCTCGGCGCGCTGAGACTCCGCGACACCCTGCAGCAGCTCAATTCCGCGCGGGATGACAGAGAGCACATACTTCAGGAGACTGTGGCGCACGAGCTGGATATCTATGAGAACCTGCACCTCTGCGGTCGCAAGGTGAAAAATATGATTGCAATCGGCGATCCGATTCGCGTGCTCTATGACAAAATCATGCGGGCGCAGAACAGGAAGCCCGAAGCCGAGGCCTTTTCGGACAAGCGGCGGGTGGAAGAGCTCTACCGCTATGTGGTGGAACGCACCGATGCGGAGCTTGAGGAGACCCTGGACATTAACCCGGCGGCAACCGGTGTTCTGCTCCCGGCTGCGGTGCTCTATCAGCGCATGGCGGAGACTGTGGGGGCCGAGAAGGTTTGGTTCCCGGGAACGCGGCTCATTGACGGGCTCGCCGCGGAGTATGCGGTCGCGAATTCTCTCATGCGACGCGGCCACGACTTTGACGCGGACATACTGGCGGCCGTGCAGGAAATCGCGGCGCGTTACGGCGAGGGCACGGTGCACCGCGCCTACACCGTAAAAACCGCGCTTCAAATTTTCGATGCGCTCAAAAAAGCGCAGGGCTTTACGGCAAGGGATCGCATCCTTCTTGAAATCGGCGCGACCCTGCACCACTGCGGCCGCTATCTCAACATGGGAAACGCGAGCGGCTCGAGTGCGGACATCATACGCGCGACCGAGATCGTGGGGCTCTCGAAGGAAGAGCACGCCCTGATTGTACAGATTTTAAGGAACGAGGAAGAGGTCTTTGGGCGCAGAGAGGTGCCGCTCAAGGCGGCCAAGTTCGCGGCGGTGATACGGCTCGCGAGTGCGCTGGATCGCTCGGCAAAACAGAAGGCGGGTGAGTATCGCGTGCGGCTCAAAGAAGACGGAACCCTCCTCTTTACGACAGCCTACGGCGGTGATATGACATTGGAGCGCCTTAGTTTCTTCCAGTGCACACCCTCGTTCGGCAATGTATTCGGTATTCGCCCGGAGTTCCGGCAGAGAAGAAGCCTTGGGAGCGGCGTCATATGAAAAAGGATAACGAGAAGAAGAACAAACAGGATACAAAAACGAATCGAAAGCAGGAAAAGAAGCAGGACAAAAAGACCGAGAAGCTTGGCACGGCGGCAGCGCTTGACCTCGGAAATCCGGACTATTACGTGTGCCGCGAGCTCTCGTGGCTCCAGTTTAATCTGCGCGTTTTAAACGAAGCGCGCGATAAGAACATCCCGCTCTTTGAGCGCCTCAAGTTCCTTAGCATCGTGAGTTCGAATCTGGATGAATTCTTCATGGTGCGCGTGGCCTCCTTAAAGGAGCAGGTACTTGCGGACTTTACGCGGCGGGATATTGCGGGCTTAACGGCGGCGGAGCAGTTAAAGAAGATTTCGGAGGAGACCCACGAGATGGTCTCGCTCCAGTACCGCAGCTTAAAGCGCAGCGTGATTCCGGCGCTCGAAAAAGAGGGCTTACACCTCATTTCGAGCCACGAGGAACTCTCGGAAAAAGAGCGGAACTTTGTGGACCGCTATTTCAAGGACACCATTTATCCGGTGCTCACGCCGATGGCGGTGGACTCCTCGCGGCCTTTCCCGCTTATTCGGAATAAAACGCTGAATATCGCGGCGTTGATACGGAAAAAGGAGCATGTGAAGCCCCTCATCCGCATCGAAGAGAAGAAGAAAAAGGGAGGTCTGCGCCCGGACTTTGCGATTGTGCAGGTGCCCTCGGTGCTGCCGCGCCTCGTGGAACTTCCGCCCGAGGTCACGGGGCGCTCTACGGAGGAGAAGAGCTTTATTCTGCTCGAGGAGATCATTGAGCGGAACATCAGCTCCCTCTTCTTAAACTACGACATCCTCGCGGCGCATCCCTTCCGCATCATGCGAAACGCGGAGTTTGAGCTGGATGAGGAGGAGGCGGCAGACCTTCTGGTCGAAATCCAGAAAAAGTTAAAGCGCCGTCAGTGGGGCGAGGCCATTCGTCTGGAAGTAGAAGAGGGCATGGACGAAGAGCTCTTACAGATTCTGCAGAGTGAGCTGGAAATCGAGCCGGACGATCTCTTCCTGATCAACGGTCCGCTCGATTTAACCGTGCTCATGAAACTCTACGGCGTGAGCGGCTTTGAGCGCTTAAAGCTTCCGAAACACGTGCCGCAGCCGGTTCCGGCGCTTGTGAACGAGAAGAGCATCTTCGCGAACATCCGCGAGGGCGATATTCTCTTAAGTCACCCCTACCAGTCCTTTGACCCGGTCGTGAACTTCATTCAGGAAGCGGCAAAGGATCCGGATGTGCTCGCCATCAAGCAGACCCTGTATCGCGTGAGCGGCAACTCGCCCATAGTCCAGGCGCTCGCCAAGGCGGCGGATAACGGCAAGCAGGTCACGGTGCTGGTTGAGTTAAAGGCGCGCTTTGACGAGGAAAACAACATTGTCTGGGCAAAGATGCTCGAGAAAGCGGGCTGCCATGTCATTTACGGCCTGCTCGGCTTAAAGACCCACTCGAAGATAACCCTTGTGGTGCGCTCCGAGGAGGACGGCATACGCCGCTACGTGCACCTCGGCACGGGTAACTATAACGACTCGACCGCAAAGCTCTATACGGATCTGGGACTGCTGACCTGCAGGCGTGAATTCGGCGAGGATGCGACCGCAGTCTTTAACATGCTCTCAGGTTATTCCGAGCCGCTCTTCTGGAACCGCCTCGTTGTGGCACCGCTCTGGATGCGCGATAAGTTTGTTCGCGAGATCGAAAAAGTGCGTGCGGCGGCGCGCGCCGGTAAGCCCGCCTTCATCATGGCGAAGATGAACTCGCTCTCGGATCCCGGCATGATACGGGAACTGTACCGCGCGAGCATGGACGGCGTTCAGATAGACCTTATCATCCGCGGCATCTGCTGCCTTCGGGTCGGCATCCCGGGCGTTTCGGAGAACATCCGTGTGCGCTCCATTGTCGGCAACTTCTTAGAGCACGCGCGCATTTTCCGCTTCCATGCGGACGGCGAAGAGAGCCTCTACCTCGGCTCCGCCGACTGGATGTCAAGAAACCTGGATAACCGCGTCGAGATTGTATTCCCGATTGTGGACAGCGAGATACGCGCGGAAGTGCAGCATTATCTCGATATCGAGCTCCGGGACAATGTAAAGGCAAGCATTTATTGCCCGGACGGTAGCTACGAGAAGGAAGACCGTCGCGGAAAGCTTGCGTTCAACTCGCAGGAGGTCTTTGCGGAAGAGGCGGTCAAGGCGGCAGAAGCGGCGCAGCTTGCGGAAAAACGCCGCGGACAGCAGGAGGAGCGGGGCTTTACGCCCTTACTCTGAGCGCATAAGGGGGAACATGGCTAAGAAAAAGAAGATAACAGGAAGCGCCGAGGCGCCGAAGAAGCAGACGAACGCGGCTGCAAACACAAGTGCGCGGAAGATGCAGAGCGACACGCGCCCCGCATGGCTTGCGGGCGCGTGGCTCATGCTCATATTCGGGCTCTTCCCGCTGATTTTTACGGATCGCTATTTTAATATGCTGGAAACCAAGCTGGTCACCTTTGTCACCGTGTCCCTGCTCCTGATTGTCTGCATGGGCGTGGTGTATTTGGACGGCGGACGGCAGTTTCACCCCTTCGGCACGCGGGCGGATATAAGCCTTGCGGACCGGGCGGTACTCGCCTTTTTCGGCTTTTCGCTGCTTGCGACGCTGCTCTCCGGGAAGTTCATGTACCAGGCGCTGACCGGCATTGACGGGCGCTATGTGGGCTTTCTTTACATTGTGTTAATCACGCTGGTGTATTTTCTGGTGGCGCGAAATCTTGAATATTCGAAAAAGTACCTGACGGTCTTTCTCGCGGTGGGTCTCGTGGTCTGCCTCCTCGGCTACAGCGATTTCTACAATCTGGACCTCCTGAACTTCCGGGCGGAGATGCTTCCGGAGCAGTACGGCATGTTTATGTCAACCTTCGGCAACATCAACACTTACACGGTCTATGTGGCGTTGGTGGTCGCGGTTTCGGGAACCCTCTTTGCGCTGAGCGAGGAGAAGACAGGGCGCATCGGCTTTTACTACCTGGTCTACTTGGTATCGACCCTCGCGCTGATTACCGGCGCTTCGGATAACGCCTACTTAAGCCTTGCGGGTCTCTTCGGCGCACTGCCGTTCGCTGCCTTCCGAAGCAGCAAGGGTAGAGCGCGCTATTTCCTGCTGCTCTCTACTCTTATCCTTGCAATCAGCTATATTTCGGGAGTCAGCGTGTCCATGGCGGGCAAGGTGCTTCCGCTCTACGGCCTCTTTCGCGTGCTCGGCGGCATACGCCCGCTTCCCTACCTCGGTGCGGTGCTCTGCATTTTTTCGCTTGCCCTTCTCTACCGGGAGCGGAACAAAGAAATCACGGAGAGCGCACACGCAAAACGCTGGATTCGCGGCTATACCGTCGTGCTCTGCCTTTCGCTGCTCGCATTCATCGCAGTCTTCGCCTATGCGAACAGCCTGCCCTATGAGACTGTCAAAGAGAAGTTCGGCAGTCTCGCGGACTATTTAAAATTCCGCGACGAGTGGGGTACTTTCCGCGGCTACGTGTGGCGCGCAGGTATCGACGAGTACCTGCATCTCCCGATTTTAAACCGCATCTTCGGCAGCGGGCCCGATACCTTTGTGAGTTACATGGTCACGCACCGCTGGAACGAGATGAACTACATTGCGGGACAGTACTATGATTCGGCCCACAACGAGTACATTCAGTATCTCTTTACCGTGGGACCCTTCGGCCTGCTTGCGCATCTCGGTATCCTCGTGTTCAGCGTGAAGGCTGCCTTTCAGAAGGCAAGGGCGCTGAATGAAAAGCGGGACGGCAGCCTGCCGCGCGCGAACAGCGCCTATCTCTATGCAATCGGTGTTGCCATTGTCTGCTATGCCTGCCAGGCGTTTGTCAACATCAATGTCCCGGTTGCGGCACCGGTATTCTGGGGCCTCATTGCACTCGGACGAGCGGCGGAGTGATGTATGGAACAGATGGAACGATATAAACGCCTGATTAAATTCGCGGCGGCGGCAGTTATCCTCGCCGTGGAAATCGGGCTCTACTACGTCCTTTGGACGCACTACTATAACCGCATCATCACGATGCCCTTCTGGCGCCGCGGCAACTGGTTTATGACCGGCCTCTATGCAATCATGCTGTTTGTCTTTCACAACCTCTACGGCGGCTTGAAGATAGGCTTCTTCCGGAAGAACAACATCATCTACTCGCAGTTCCTTGCGATACTCGCGACCAATGTATTCGGCTACCTCTTGCTCGCACTGGTGGAACGCCACTGGTACGTGCCGCTGCCCTTTGCCATTCTGACCGCAGTGGATATGGTGCTGGTCTTCTTCTGGGCGACCCTCTTCCAGTGGACCTATAACCTCCTTTTCCCGCCGCGGCAGCTTCTTTTAATCTACGGGAAGCGCTCGGTTGCGCACGTGCTTGAGAAGATGAACTCGCGGGACGATAAATACGTGCTCACCGCGGCCATCCATATCAGCGAGGGCGTAGAGCGCATCATGAAGGAAGTGCCGAAGTACGGCGGTGTGATTATCGGCGACCTCGGAAGCCATGATCGCAATCTGATTTTCAAGCGCTGTTATGACATGGATAAGCGCGTCTACATGATTCCGAAGATCAGCGATGTTCTGGTTAGGAGCTCGGATGAGCTAAAGCTCTTTGACACCGTGCTCTTGCTCTCAAGGAACGACGGCCTGCAGGTGGATCAGCTCTTCTGTAAGCGCGTGCTGGATATCGTGAGTGCGGGCGTGCTTTTGCTCGTCAGCCTGCCCTTTTTCCTCTTTATCGCAGTCGCGATTAAGCTTGAGGACGGCGGCCCGGTCTTCTATAAGCAGTGTCGCCTGACAAAGGGCGGAAAGACCTTTGACATTCTGAAATTCCGCACCATGCGGGTCAACGCGGAGGCAGACGGCGTTGCCCGGCTCGCCGCGCAGGGCGATAACCGCATTACGAGAGTGGGCAACCTGCTGCGTGCCACCAGACTCGATGAGCTCCCGCAGGTCCTCAATATCCTGAAAGGGGAGATGAGCATGGTAGGCCCGCGGCCGGAGCGTCCGGAAATTGCGGCCGAGTACAAGAAGGAGATTCCGGAATTTGATTACCGTCTCAAGCTAAAGGCGGGACTCACCGGCTACGCGCAGATTTACGGCGTCTACAATACAACGCCCTATGACAAGCTGAAGCTCGATTTGATTTATATTCGCAACTATTCGATCTTTCTGGATTTAAAGCTCATTTTCATGACGCCGAAAATCCTCTTCATGAAAGAGAAGACCGAGGGCGTTGCGGAGGGTCAGCTGACGGCAGTGCAGCAGACGGAGGATTTGAGCGGAGAGCTCAAGTTCTGAGCGAAGCGTGAACTGCGAAAAGAGGAGGGTAAGAGATGAGCGGAAGCAAAAAGGCGCTGCTGGTCACAACCGTGAGCGGTTTTGTGCCGCAGTTTGAGATGAACAATGTGCGCCTCCTGCAGGAAAGAGGTTACGAAGTACATTACGCCTCCAATTTTGACATGCCCTCCTACGGGGACAATAACGACAGGTTAAAGGGCACCGGCATACGCTGTCACCAGATTGCGTTTGCGCGGGAGCCCTGGAACCGAAAGAATATGAGCGCCGTGCGAGAACTCACGGCGCTCATTCGCCGTGAAGGGTTTCACTTACTCCACTGCCACACGCCCATGGGGGCTGCCTGTGCGCGGCTTGCGGCCGCGCACTCTGGTTTACATAATGTGATTTATACGGCGCACGGCTTTCATTTTTTTGACGGCGCGCCGAAGAAGAACTGGCTTATTTACTATCCGGTCGAAAAGTACTTGTCTCGCTTTACGGACAGCCTTCTCCTAATAAATCGCGAGGACTATGAGCGCGCCAAGAAAAAGTTCTCCGCCCGGCACACAGACCTCCTGCCCGGAGTCGGCATCGACATAGAGGCCGTACAGCGCGGCAGTGCGGAAAGCGCGGGGCTCCGGGAAGAACTCGGCATAAGCCCCGAAAAGCGGGTGCTGTTAACGGCCGGAGAAATGATACCGCGGAAAAATCAGGCGCTGCTCCTAGAAGTCTTGCGGCGTCTCGACGATCCCTCGCTCACACTCATTATTCTGGGACACGGAAAATTGCAAGACGAATTAAAGGCGAAAGCCAGGGCGCTCGGTGTGGAACAGCAGGTGATATTCCCCGGCTACCGCACGGATGTGTTCCGCTTCTACGGGATGGCGGATTTATTCTTATTCCCCTCGTTGCAGGAGGGGCTGCCGGTTGCGGTCATGGAAGCGATGGCTGCGGGACTGCCGGTCCTTGCCTCCGCTGTGCGCGGAAACCGGGATTTGATACTGCCCGGCGAGGGCGGCGAATTACTGCCGCCGCACGGAGCGGAAGCCTGGGAGAAAAACGTAAGCATTTTGCTTCGGGATTGTAAGAAACGGGAGGCCTACGGACAGTATAATAGACTGCGGATCGGCGCGTTTTCCCGCGAAGAAAACGAAAAGAAAATGAGGGAAATTTATGCGCGCTACGACTGAGCATAAAGCTCTGGTGTTTCTGAAGTGCGAGGAGGACGGCTCTTCCTATTACCGCCTCTATCAATACCTCGCGGATAAACCCTGTCGTATGGTCAATATGACGCCGCGGTGGATGTACCGCCTCTTTTACGGGAACTGTTACGGCAAGGCAATGAAGCTTGCGTTAAAGCTCTTCATGGGAGGCGTTACGTTCGGCACGACGCTAGGCATAATGGTGCTGGATGCCCTTGTTTGGAAGTCGGAAGTTGTGATATTAAACCGGCGCTTTTTTCCGCGCGCCTGTCCGCCCCTTCTCGCTGTTATTTTAAGGCGTTATCTTCGCGGAAAGAAATTCTACTGGGACTTTGACGATAACATTGCGCTGGACGGAGAACTCTCTCGGGCCGAGAAGGCCGTGCTCGAAGAAGCGGCGCGCAGCATCACCGTGACCGGCGCCTACCTCAGGGAAACCGTAAGCGAAACCGCAAGAGAGAAGGTAAAGCTGCTCCCGACCACGGACCGCGCTTTTCGGCGCGAGGAGACAGAGCGTCTCCTTGCAAATAAGGGAAGCGACGGTGCGGCGTTAAAACTACTCTGGCTCGGCACCCGCGATAACCTGAAATATCTCGAGGCGCTCATTCCGGCACTGGATCAAGCCGCCGAAACGATTGCGCGGGATACGGGCAAGCGCTTGGAGTTATCGGTGGTCTCAAATGCGCCGCTCCCGGGAGAGCGTGCGCACTTAAAATTGCGAAACATACGCTGGAGTCGCGAACGCGGCATAGAAGCCCTACGGGAGGCGGAGATAGGACTCATGCCGCTCACGGAAAGCGCCTATACGCTCGGCAAGGGCGGCTTTAAGGCCATTCAATATATGTCGGCCGGAGTTGTTCCGATTCTCTCTCCGGTGGGCTATAATAAAACCGTGATAGAAGACGGCGTGAGCGGTTATTTTGCCGCGGATAGTGGCGCGTTTGCGGCGCGCATTGCGGAACTCGCGGCGAATCCCGCGCGGCTTAAAACCATGGCGCGCGCGGCAAGAGAGCGCTTTGACAGCTGCTTTTCGCCGGAAGAGATACAGGCATTTTGGAATCGGGCAATTGGGGAGAGTGAATGAACAGACTTCGCGTATTTTTTGAAAAAGATAAAAAGATGATAGGGAAGCTCGTAAAGAACGACTTTAAGGCGCGGTACAGCGGCTCCTACCTCGGCGTGGTCTGGGGCATCGTGCAGCCGCTCATCACGGTACTCATTTACTGGTTTGTCTTTACCGTCGGCTTAAGGAACGGCTCGCGCCCGGACGGCACCCCTTATATCATCTGGATGATATCCGGCATTGTGGCCTGGTTTTTCTTCTCGGATGCGCTCGGCGCGGGCACCAATGCCTTTCTCGAGTACTCCTATCTCGTGAAAAAACTGAACTTCAACGTGGGGCTCATTCCGCTCGTGAAGGTAGGCACCTCGCTGATTATTCACGGCATCTTTCTCGGCATTGTGACCGTCATCCTGAACTTCTCGGGCTACACGGCGGACTGGTACTATTTGCAGCTCGCCTATTATATTTTCTGTAACTTCATGCTGGTCTTCGCCGTGGTGCTCTTTACTTCTTCGGTCACGGTCTACATGCGGGATGCAAGTCAGCTGGTGGGCATCTTTATTCAGATCGGTTTCTGGGCCATTCCGATTGTCTGGGGACCCGAGGTGCTGCGCGGAAAGCTGCGCTTTATTTTTCAGCTGAACCCGGTTTATTACCTCGTGGAGGGCTACCGGGATTCGCTCTATGCGCACATCCCCTTCTGGACCAAGCCCCTTTATACGCTCTACTTCTGGGCGGTCACAGGCGCGATTTTTGCGCTCGGTATGTACACCTTCCGGAAATTAAAACCGTACTTTGCAGACGTGCTCTGAGGATAAGCGATGAATCAAAACGAAAATGCCATTGAAGTGAGAGGCGTGAGCAAGTTCTATAACCTCTACGAGAGACCGCAGGACAGGGTCAAGGAACTGTTCTCGCTCACCAAGAAAAAATATCATACGCTCTACAAGGCGCTGGACCAAGTCTCCTTTACGGTGAAAAAGGGCGAGACCCTGGGTATCATCGGGCGGAACGGTGCGGGCAAGTCGACGCTCTTAAAGCTCATCACCGGTGTCATCACGCCGAGCGAGGGCAGCATAGAGACGAGGGGCGAAATTTCCGCTCTGCTCGAGCTCGGCACCGGTTTTAACCCGGAGTACACGGGCTATGAGAACATCTTCCTAAACGGCTCCATGCGCGGTTTTTCCGACGAGGAGATGCAGGAGAAAGTCAAGGAAATCGTGGACTTTGCGGACATCGGCGAGTACATGGGGCAGCCGGTCAAGACCTATTCGAGCGGTATGTTTGCCCGCCTCGCCTTCGCAGTCATGATCAGCTTTAAACCCGAAATCCTGATTGTCGATGAGGCGCTCTCGGTCGGCGATATCTTCTTCCAGCAGAAGTGTAATACCTTCATGAAGGAGGAAATGAAGGGCGTCACCAAGCTTCTTGTGACCCATGATATGAACAGCATTGCGAATATGGCGGACCGCGTCATTTTAATCGATCGCGGAAAAATAATTCGCGAGGGCAAGCCGCTTGAGGTCATTGAGGACTATTTAAAGCTGCTCCACACGAGCGTATTTCAGAGCGAGGAGGCGGCCGCGAAGGATGAGGATGCGCGCCTAAACGCTGCCACAGAGGCAGAGGCGGAAGCGCTTGCGTTGGAGGCCGCAGCCAGAGAAAAAGAGAAGGCGGAAATCGGCTGGGTCGATGCACCGAAGGAGAGCATAGGCGGTGCGCAGGATATTTTAATCGATCGCTGTCGCATGCTGATTAACGGCGAGGCGGTGGATGTTGTAAAGCCCGGCGATGCGGTGCGCATTGAGCTTTTACTGCACGCGAAAAAAGATGCAGACAATATCATAATCGGCTATACTTTTAAGGATAAGTACGGAAACAGTATTTTTGCGCAGAGCACCCTCGGCGAGAATATTATGATTGAGGGTGTAAAGCAGGGAGAAGTGAGAAAAGCCTCCCTTTCCTTCCATTGGCCTGAGGTCAAGGAGGGCGATTATTTCCTGACCCTCGGCATAGGCGAGGGCTATGACCAGATGGTGCACACCGTGCAGTGCTGGGTGCACAGCGTGTTGCACGTGCAGGCAATCGCCTTAAAGCCCATGCACGGCATCATCAACCACGTGATTGAAGAATTCAAAATCGAGAGGATAGAGCATGAACCATGAAACCGACTGGGTCGTCTCAGACCCGCGATATGACGCAGATCAGTTAAACCCGAAGCTTAAATTTGCCTACTGGGAAGGGCACCGGGATTTTGCCTATGATTTATTGCAGTTTGTGCGCCCGGAGCGCCTGGTGGAGCTCGGCAGCCAGTACGGCTGCTCGCTCTTTAGCTTCTGTCAGGCCGTGCGTGATTTTAAGCTGGACACCGAAATCAATGCGGTGGATCTTTGGAGCGGCGATATCGGTGCGGAAATTACCGGCGAGGAAGTCTATGCGCTCGTGCGGAAGACCGCCGCGACCTATTATCCGGAGGTTAATCTGCACCTCTTCCAGATGTGCTTTGACGATGCGCGCCCGAACTTTGCGGACAATTCAATCGACATTCTGCACATCGACGGCGGACACACCTTTGAGGACGTGGAGCACGACTTTACGACCTGGCTTCCCAAGCTAAAGGAGAACGGCATCGTCCTCTTCCACGATGTGTACAGCCCGATCGACCAAGGCTCCTGCGACCACTGGGAAAAGACCAAGAAGGAGTACGACTGCTACTTCGACTTTACGCACAGCTGCGGCCTCGGCATTCTCTTCCCGAAGGGACGCTACTGGTATGACAGACTCGAGGCAGCGGGCTTTTTCAAGTACTATAAGGACCTCTACTTCTACCGCTCCAAGTATAAGTACACGCAGGAACGCTTTGATGAATTGAAGGGCCTTTACGAGGAGCGCTACCGCGCCATCGAGCAGCAGTCAAAGATGATAGACGAGCGGGATGTGCGGATTGCGGCGGATGAAAGATTGGTCGCGGAGAAGGATGCTGCGATTGCGAGCCAATCGAAGATGATAGATGAGCGGGATGCGCGGATTGCTGCGGATGAGAAGCTGGTAGCTGAGAAAGATGCGGCGATTGCAAGTCAGACGAAGCTCATTGAGGAGCGCAATGCGACCATTGAGAGTCAGAATAAGCTGATTGCGGAACGTGATGAACGGATTGCAGCGGATGAGAAACTAGTTGCCGAAAAAGATCTTGCTATTGCCAATCAGGCAAAGATGATAGATGAGCGGGATGTTCGGATTGCGGCAGATGAAAAGCTGATTGAAGAAAAAGAAGCTGCGATTATAAGTCAGGCAAAATTAATCGATGAGCGGGACAAGAGTCTCGCAGATGCGCACAAGATTGCGGAGGAGAGACTCGGCATTGTACAGCAGCAGGGCAATATCATCCAGACCCTGCAGCAGCAGAACGCGGAGTATGAGGCAATGATCAAGCGGCATTGGATGTCGCGTCTTGAGTTTCGGAGAAAGTACGGGGAGAAAAAATGAGAGCTGCGTGGGTACTGCCGTCGCTGATCGAGGGCTCGGGGGGACACAGAACCATACTCCAGAACGTGCAATACTTGATTCGCAAGGGTTATGAATGCGATGTCTATGTGGAAGATAAGGGAGAAGTCAAGAATTCCGAGGAACTCCGCCGCCAGGCAGAGACCCTCTTCGGAAAGCATAACTGCCGCTTTATTCTGGGCTACGACATTCAGGGAGAGTACGACATCATCTTCGCGACCGCCTGGTTTACGGCCAAGGTGGTGCGGGACTGTAATAGCAAGGCTGTAAAAGCCTACTTCATTCAGGACTTTGAGGCGCTCTTTAACCCCATGGGCGACGGCTACATTCTCGCCTGCAATTCCTACGGCTACGGCTTAAAACCGGTCACCATAGGCCGTTGGCTTTCGCACAAGATGCAGACAGAGTACCACACGCCTTCCCGCTATTTCGATTTCTGCGCCGACCGGCGCATCTACCGTCCGCTGCCGGAGGCAAAGAAGGAACACGCCATCTGCTTTGTCTATCAGCCCGATAAGCCGCGCCGCTGCAGTGTGCTCGGAATTGAGGCGCTCGGCATTGTGAAGTTCCTGCGCCCGGATGTGAAAATCTATCTCTACGGCTCGAACATCAAGGGAAATGTCTGGTTTGAACACGAGAACCTCGGCATCATTCCGCTCGAAAAGTGCAATGCGCTTTACAATAAGTGCGAGGTGGGACTTTGCATCAGCTCTTCGAACCCCTCACGCATTCCCTTTGAGATGATGGCGGCCGGTCTTCCGGTCGTGGATCTCTACATGGAAAATAACTTCTTCGACATGCCGAACGAGGGCGTGCGTCTCGCGCACACCACGCCGGAGTCGATTGCCCAGGCTTTGATCGAAATTCTGGATCACCCGGAGACGGCGGCCCAAATGTCCGAGGCGGGTAAGCGCTACATGGCGGATAAGGATTTGGAGCACGGCTTTCAGCAGTTCTACGCCGCAGTAAGCGACATGGCGGCGCGCCGGGAACCGGCGGAGCCCGCAGTCTACGACAGAAGCTACACGCGCCCCGCTGTCTCGGCGGATGTGGTCATGGATGAAAAACTCGCGGAGCAGAGCTATGCGCCGCCGGTCATCGTGGACAATTCGCTCTTCGGGCGCCTCAAGCGGGTCGGCTTTATTCGTAAGAGCAAACTGCTCCGCAAACTCTGGTATAAGCTGCGGGGAATGTAAACAAAGAAAGGAGCTTCGCGCAAATGCAAAGCTATCAGCTTCTATCACTGGATATCTGGGATACCATCTTGCGGAGGGACTGCCATCCGGATGCCATCAAGGTGGAGAGCGCGGCTGTACTTTTGGAACAGCGCGGCGCCTTACTCAAGGAGGAGTACCGGAGTGCAAGGGCGCTGTTTCGCCTGCGCCAAGCGGTAGAGCGTGATTTGGGGCAGCAGAGCACTGCGCAGGGCTATGACGATGAGTATGAGCTTCATGCGGTTTTCCGCGAAGTACTGGTGCGTGCGTTCATGGAACCTTTACCCGAAGAAGAGCTGAGCGCGTTAACCGAGCGCCTCGTGGCGGAGGAACTCGCCGCAGAGAAGCGGCACATCTACCTGGATCCCGGCATTGAGGCGAAGGTTGACAGCATTCCGCACGAGAGACTGGTCTGCATTTCGGACTTCTACGCGGGCGAGGCATTCCTTCGGGAGTTGCTTCAGGCGGCGGGCTTTTCGAAGCCCTTGGAGCGTGTGCTTGTGTCCTGCGATTTTCGCGTCAATAAGCGCTCGGGGCGCCTTTTTGAGGAAGCGGAGAAGTTACTCGGTGTTACGCCCGCAGAGCACATGCACCTCGGGGACAATGCCTACAGCGATGCGGAAGTCCCGAAGCGGCTCGGCATTGCGGCAGAGCGCTATTTGCCCGCAGAGGAGCATAAAAAAAGAGAGGAGCGGGAGCGGAACTTTATCGGAGATGCGAAAAAGCCGCTGCAGTACCCGGGTGCTCCGCTTACCGGCACCGACGATGTGAGCCTCTTCTTCTACGGCTTTGTCCGGAACCTCGCGGAAGAAGCGATGGCGCGGGGCATCGAGAAAATCTACTTCTTTACACGCGAGGGTGAGTTCTACAAGGAAATTTACGACGCGATGGCGGCGGTCTCAAAGCGTGTCTATCCGAAGTCCTATCTCCTTGAGGTGAGCCGCCTTGCGACCTTCATGCCCTCGCTCCGTGAGATCAGCACAAAGGAGCTCATGCGACTCTGGAACCAGTATTCCGTGCAGTCCATGCAGGCACTCTTCACCTCGCTCGGCGTGGATTTGGAGTCTGTGCGGGAGTTTCTCCAAAAGCATGAAATTCCGGCGGAAGAGGTGATTACCTATCCATGGCAGGATGAAAGAGTGCGGGCGCTCTTTGCGGATCAGGCCTTTTTAGAGTGCATGGAAGCGGAGCGGGATGAAAAGCGTGCGCTCCTGCTTTCCTACTGCGCGGAGCGGGATTTATGCGGTGCGGAAGAAGAAGTCGCGATTGTGGACATAGGCTGGCGCGGCACCATTCAGGATAACCTCTGCCACCTCTTCCCGAAGACCAAGATGCTGGGCTTCTATATCGGCCTGATTCCCTTCCTGAACGAGCAGCCCGAGAACGCGGAAAAGCGCGGTTACATTGACGCCTTCCGCTCGGCACGGGCACTCATGACGGTTTCCACGCCCTTTGAGATGATATGCAATTCGCCGAACGGCAGCACCGTCGGCTATAGCGCGAAGGATGGGAAAATCGTGGCACTTCGAAACTGCGAGCAGGAGGAGGATGCCATCTTCTTCTCCTACACGAAGGCGCTGCAAAAACACATTATCGAAACCTGCGCGGAGCTGTGTATTTACTGCGAGAATCAGCTTGTGACCGAGTTTGAGCTCCGGCCGCTCGCTTGGGAGTCCTTAAAGCGCTTCATCTACGAGCCGAAGCGAGAGACCGTGAATGCCTACTTTGCGCTTCGCCACAACGAGGAGTTCGGCGTGGGAAGCTATGTGGACCGGAGCACGCGTTTCCGCCCGGTCTTAATGGCGCTTGCTTTGGTCAGCAGACAGAAGCGGAAAGAGTTCAAGGACTTTCTCCGCGACACGACCTGGCCACAGGGCTATCTCACCAAGTATCGGCTGTATCCGCTGATCGGTATGTACAACCGCATTCTGGAACAATATTACTGAGGGAGAGCAATGAAGAAGAAAATAGCAATGGCGTTCTTGCTGGCGACGCTCGCGGCGACGCCGGTCTACGCAGCGGAAGTACAGGATTTCGGCACAGCCGGCAATGTCAGCGTGCAGCAGCAGCCGAATGAAAACGGTGAAAATAATGACTGGATTGTTGTGAACCCTGGTGAGAGCGGAAGAGGCATTATCATCCAGGATGAAAATCAGAATGCAATTGTAACCGTTGATCGCTATGGTGGAGTTTACATAAAGGGAAAGCTCTATGTTAATGGAAAAGAGTACGGCGAAAATTCTATGGAGGCAGCGTTTACTCCGATAAATGGTTTTTTATATGCCATGATACTGTTTTCCTTCCTGCTCAATTTGGTTCGTTTTACCAAGAAACAGTAAGTGGATTAGGTGAAAGAGAAGATGATTAATCGAACTCTTTAAAATGAAAGTTTGATTGAGAACAGAAAAGTTGGATACAGGATGGAAGGATAACATGCAGATAGAAGTAAGATCAAAAGCAGCGATGAAAAGAGCATTGATTTTGACTCTGTATGCGCTGATTTCATTCTTCTTTGATATAAAGAACTTTGGATTCGTAGATAGTAGCTCTTATCGACTGTATGCTGTTTTAAAGGTTGTACAGTTATTTTTGGTCTGGATTATTCTAGGCAAAGGAGAAAAAGTTTGGAAAACGAAGAGTTTGGATCACAAATCGCGTCTTGCAATCAAACTTTTTGGACTGTTTTCTATTGGCATATTGCTTCTTTGGCCCGGGAATTGGGTAGAAGTGGACGAGTTCAGTGTGTATCAGGCAGCACTTGTTTTGAAAGTTCATTTTAATCAAGGCCTGTTCTCTACCGCAATACATATTCTGGGATTGATGTTTTTCTTTCATCGTGGTGCGGTTGTTCTGTTTCAGTGTGTGCTTGCCGCGTGGATTTATGCAGAGGTGATTTCGGAATGTGAAGCGATGACGGGGAAAAAGGCAATTCCGCTGTATGTGCTTTTCTTTTCTCCGGTTGCGCTCTATTTCCTTTATCAACCGATGCGAACTTTTTTATTCGGAGCATTGATTCTTCTTTTTTTACAGAGATATATTCTTTTGTGGAATGAAAGTGTGGAGGAACGTACCCCAAAGCAGATTTTGCAATTGACGGTATTAATTGCCGGAATTATGTGCATTCGAACAGAGTTCAAGTTCATGATAATCGGATATCCTTTGATGCTGATTTTTCTTTTGAAGCATTGGGGGAAGACTTGTTTCAAACCTCTGTTGAAAGCATTGCTTATTATTGTCGTAATACTTGCCGGATACACAAGTTTGGAAAAGAGCGGATCCGGAGGAGGATCGCCGCTTTCCCAGAGTTTTGTGATGCCAGACTATACCATTTTTAAGGATCCGAAATTTGACTGGGAATCTAATCGCGCAGAGGTAGAGGCGATTGACAGAGTCTACAATATTGATGACATTCTTACAAAAACAAACCGAAGCTATACTTTGGCGATGCCGCGAGATGGCCATACTCCGGAAGAAATGTCCGGATTTTTGAAAGCAAGCATTCGGTTGATTAGTCGTTATCCGCAGGATTATTTGATTTGCAGGTGGAATGTTTTTTTAATCTCGGTCGGCTTTGATAGAGAGTCGGGATATATTCAAACAACAGAGCATATACAGTACATAGATCCCAATACCATAACGCAAAAACCGATTCCGTTAAATGAAAAATTACAAAACAGAGTTTCAAAGTTCTTAGGAGGGCAGTTTACAATATTTGGTATTAAGATGTACTTTGTATTCTGGGCACTATGGATTCCGATTGTCCTTACGATTGAACTATTTCTGATTTCTGTAATGGAGAGAAGGTTTGATTTTTCATTGGCAATTCTGGTATTACTGGGGGAACTATTCTGTGCAATTTTAACGGCTCCGGTAAAGTATGCGATGTACTACTTTGCAAATTATTTGGCGGGCTGGTATATCCTTTACTTTTACTGTAGCTACAGGAATTATTTGAAACGGGATCAGTCAAATGTGAATCGACAGTATAAAGAGAAAACTTCCATTGAAAGCGACAAATGAAGTTTTAGGGGAGCATAGATGGGTGTGGGTGAACTAATTAAACGAAATCGGGCGGTGATAAGCGCATTTTGTGTAGGTGTATCACAGTGGGTGATGTTAACCGTCAGTGGGCTGGACAAACTGTTTTTTGTAGGAACTCCGGAGATTAGTCAAGCTTTGGTGTGGGGAACAAGGGCTCTTTCATTATTGATGTTGGGCTCTTTTTGGGGTTTCATGGCCTATGCAGCATTAAAAGTACGAGCACATGATTCGGTATGGATGCGGGGGACTGCTATCTTTTTTGTATATCTGGCTTTTCAATCAGTGATTTTACTCATTCTTTGGCCAGGAACTTGGGCTTGGGATGATATTGCCGGGTTCATTCATGCAGAAACATACCATTTGGAACCATGGCAACATCTTATTACAAGTGTGCTTTATATTTGTTGCGCACATATTTTCCCATATCCTGGTGGCTATGTATTAATTGCCAATTTAATGATTGCCCTGTGCATTTCCGGAAGTATAACACTGGCAGAAGAAAAGTTAAATTTAAAGAGGATTAAGAACCCGGGGGTTGATATTGTTTTAAAATTGATTCCCTTTTCGATGCCTCCGATTATACTGTACCAATTTGGCGGTTATCGCATTGGTTTGTTGATGTATCTGGAATTATTGACGCTTGTGTTGATAGCAGCCTTTTTAAAAAACAAATATTGCAGTAAGGGAGTGCTGTTCTTCTTCGCATTTTTATTGGCGATTGTGGCAGAGTGGAGAAGCGAAAATATAATTTGTTTACCGCTTGGCATGATTGCGATTTTGTTGCTAAGAGGTAATGCACTTAAAGAGCGGATTGCGGCGCTTGCTCTTTGCGTAGTACTATTCGGTGGAGTTCATCGAGCACAAAAGCAACTCATGGGTGGAGGTTATCAATACTCGATCATGTCGACCATGCTTCCGGCAGTAGAACTAATGAAGCATGCAGATCCAATAAAGGATCAAGAAGAAATCAGAAAGATGTCGTCAATCATTTCGCCTGAACTTGTTTATGATAATCCGGATGCAGATGGTAATTTAATATGGTCTTTGGGGAAAATTCACGAGATTGAAATAAACAGGGAAATGTATGACCGATACATGGACGGATTGATTAGACTTGCATTAAAACATCCGATTATTATATTTAATGAACGAATGAAAATGTTCATGGGAGCTGCAGGTTTATATGGACCGGATATACAGGTTTCGCTTGTGCGCTACACAGTTCATCTTGCAGATGAGGAATATCCGAATGAGTGGTTCGTGGCTTTAAGAGAGAGAAATTGGAGTGGTAGTACACCTGTATTCCCTGACTTCCGGAAGCAATTCATTTATTGCTTAGGCCAACAAAATTTGAATGGCATAGCGACTCCCTTGTTCTATGTTTATTGGAATGCACTGATTCCAATTGCTGTTCTAATTATAGGAGCGATTGTTGCTATGCTAAAAAGGAATGGAGTTCTGTTGGCGATAATCGGTTTTTTGTTGCTGAAAACATGTGTCATAATACTGGCCGAACCAGGAACGTTATTTATGTATTATCTACCCCAGTATATGGCGGGCTATCTGTTGCTTTCATGGGGAATTGTAATGATAATTGGGCGGAAAGAGAAGAGTAGGGGGGCTTGATACTATGAGCAAAATTTTACTGTTTATCCCGATGTATAACTGCGAGAAGCAGATTGTCCGTGTTCTGGGGCAGTTGAAGCCGGAGGTTTGCCGGGAATTGGCTGAGGTCATTGTTGTGAACAATCGTAGCACGGATAACGGTGAGGAAGCGGCCATGCGTTATCTGGAAGAGCACCCGTTGCCCATCCCGGTTTCTCTTCTCAGAAATGATGATAACTATGGTCTGGGCGGCTCCCATAAGGTTGCATTCGAATACGCTATGGAGCATGACTTTGACTATGTGATTGTGCTGCACGGTGACGATCAGGGAGACATTGCAAATATTCTGCCGCACTTACAGAGTCGGGTATACCGAAAGTACGATTGCTTCCTCGGCGCTCGCTTCATGCGCGGATCCAAGCTGCAAGGCTACTCGGCCTTCCGAACCTTCGGAAACCGGGTTTATAATCTCTTGTTCTCAATCGGTACCGGGAGACGCATCTACGACCTTGGTTCGGGCCTCAACATGTACAAGGTTTCGAGCCTCAAAAGCCGCTTCTATGAGAAGTACAAGGATAACCTGATGTTCAATTACTGCATGATTCTCGGTTCTTCCTATTACCGTCAGAACATGCGCTTCTTCCCGATACTCTGGAGAGAAGACGATCAGGTCTCGAATGTCAAGATGGTCAATCAGGCCATTGTCGTGCTGAAGCTTTTGGGAAGCTATATCGTTAACCGCAAGGGCTTTATTGCTGCGGAGCACAGAGACAAACTGATTGGCGCGTATACCGCGAAGACGGTTTACACGAATCGGAAGGACAAAGAGAACGGCGACCATGAAGCAGAAAACGTATAAACTTGTCAATATCCTGGTGTTGCTGCTCACCGTGCTGCTGCTCAGCAGAGCCTTGCTGCACCGGGATTTTTCCTTTGTTTTGCACAGTCCTCTGATTTTTCTCATCATGCTGGGAACTGCGGTGCTGGTGCATGCCATTAAGGCCTTTCGCCTCTATCTGGAGTTATTGGATCGGAAACTGCCGTTTGGACTCTTCCTCAGGCAGTACTGTAAAATTACGCCGGTCAGCATGATATTGCCGTTAAAAGTAGGCGATTTGTTTCGCTGTTACTGCTACGGCTACTATATCGGCGATTGGATGTACGGCATTGCGGTAATTTTGCTGGATCGCTTTGTGGATACGGCGGCATTGATTACGGTACTGATTTTATTTGTACTGCCGCTTGGCAATGCGATGCCTGCGGTTTCGTTTGTCTTGCTTGCAGTGCTGTTTGCGTTGAGTTTTATCTATTTTGCGCTTCCGGGGCTCTGCCAATACTGGAATCGTTATTTGATTGCGGGGAGAGGCAGCAAGCGGAAGCTGTTTGCATTGACTGTTTTAGCGCGTTTGCAGGCAGCATACCGAGACATACACCGGGTGGTACAGGGAAAGTTTTTACTCAGCTATATGCTGTCGGTGGCTGCCTGGCTCATTGAAATCGGAGGACTGGCGCTCACCGCATCCATACTGCGAGCGGATTTGGGACGGGCAATGTCGGCCTATCTGCTCGGTGCGATGTGGGGCGGAAAGACCGATTATCTGAGCGGCATTATCTTAATCGGAACGGTGTCCTTGTTGCTCTTTTATCTCGGCACGCTGATTTTTGTGGGAAGAAAGGAACGGGCAGATGAAGCTTATCGTAATCTTTGATGACACAGTCCGGAAGAGCGAGGTCATAGAGGATGTGATCGGTGAGAAGGGCTTTTCGGAGGTGGTTGTCAAGCGGCAGCGCCTCGGGGAGCGCTTCCGGACGCAGCTTCTGGCATATTTTCCGGAGATGGAGTGGCAGGTGGTACGCTCTGTCTTTGCATTTAATGCCTTATTGGAGCAGTTTGGGGATCAGACGGCAGAGCCGGTTCATATTCTGCATATGTTTGCGAATTATATTATCAGCGATGCGGAGTGGGCAAAACTCTCGTTTCAGAAACTGCCCTTTATTGCAGAGAATTACCGGATGACTGTACGGGATGAGACTGCAGGCTTAATGTTCGCGGATACAAAGTCGTATCGTACGTTTTTGGAGCGTGTTTGCAAAGAGGGAAGTTCGGCGACAGCCGGACGAACGGTTTCAAATTCGTTCCCGGCGGACGGACTTGTCAATATCGGCGATGTCTTTAACTTCATCCGTTGCATCACGGGAAATTTTGACGCGCGCTATTTTAATTCGCTCGAAGAGAAGGAATATACCCTGACCAAGCGTTCCACCAATAAGAAGAAGATTAAGGCAGAGTACACCTTCTATCATCTCTTGCCGGATGACATGAAGCGGTGGTTTGTTCTGCCCTTTAACTACCAAGAAGATGAAAAGAGCGCCTCTTATACGATGGAGCGCCTCTATATGACAGACCTTGCGATAAAGTGGGTGCACGGCTCAATCGGTGAGGAGGAATTCCGACGTCTGCTTGACATGTACTTTAACTTCTTCAAAGAGCGTCATGCAAAGGCAGTCAGCAAAGAGGAATATCGGCAAACGGCAGATTCTCTTTACATTGAAAAGGTAGAGAGTCGGATTGAAGACCTGAAGAAACTCGAGAGTTACGGGCACATTGCGGCGCTCCTGCAGGCCGGTACCGGTGAGACCATTGACGATATCAAGGCGCGCTACTTTGCACTGAAACAGCAAGTGGAGGCGCACGTTCGGATAGAGCCGGTCAGCGTAATCGGCCACGGCGATCCCTGCTTCGCAAATGCGATGTACAACAAGGCGACCAGAATGCTCAAGTTCATCGATCCGAAGGGCGCGCTCACGGAAGAGGAACTCTGGACCAATCCGTATTACGACCTCGCAAAGCTTAGTCATTCGATTTGCGGCAATTACGATTTTTTCAATAATGCACTGTATGAAATTTCAATCAATCGTGAGTTCCGGGCAGAGTTGAAGCTCGGATTTGACAATGCACAGTATAAAAAATGGTTCCGGGAGAAAGCGGAGGCGGCCGGATACAATTATCTCTTGATTCGTCTTTACGAGGCTTCGCTCTTTCTCTCGATGTTGCCGCTGCATATCGACAACCCGCATAAGGTCTTTGGATTTATCCTGAATGCGAGAAATATTTTAGAGGAAATTCAACATGAATTACAGTGAGTACTCATTTGTCTTCGACATTGACGGCACAATTTGCCCGATCAAGAAGAAAGAGGAGAAGTATGAGGATCTGGTCCCTTTTGCCGAAGTGGTGGAAAAAATGCGTGTCTACCACGAGGCCGGGGCAAAGATTGTGCTCTTCACCTCGCGCAACATGAACTCGTATCAGGGAAATCTGGGGCTGATCAATAAGAATACGGCGCGTGTTTTGACCGATTGGCTGGATAAGTGGAACATCCCCTATGATGAGATTTTCTACGGAAAGCCCTGGCCGGGACACAAGGGGTTTTATGTGGATGACCGTTCCGTTAGACCGGATGAGTTTTTGAGCTATACGCCGGAAGAACTGGAAGAACGCTGTGAGGCATCGCGTGTAAAGGGGGAGGAGAGATGAAGAATCTGGACATTGTGATAACAATGGGAGGACTTGGGTCTCGTTTTCGGAAGGCAGGTTATACCGTTCCGAAGTTCATGATTGAGACGCGCGGAAAGACTTTGTTCGAGTGGTCTATTCGGAGTCTGCAGGGTTACGCCGAATGTGCGGCGCGTTATATTTTCATTGCGATGCGCGACGAAAGTGCGGATGTTGAGGGCTTTATTGAGCAGCAGTGCGCTGCGCTCGGTATTTCGGATTATAAGCTTCTGCTGCTCGACTATCTGACCGACGGACAGGCGACCACCGCAAAGCTGGCCTCTCAGTACTGGAATCCGGAGCATGGCCTGCTTGTCTATAACATTGATACCTATGTGGTGCCGGGAGCGATGAATGCGGCGGAATTAAAGGGTGACGGTTTTATTCCCTGCTTCCTCGGAGAGGGAGACCACTGGAGTTTTGTGCGCCTTGACGAGAGCGGAAAAGCGGTTGAGGTGCGAGAAAAGAAGAGAATTTCGGAGAACTGCACCTTGGGCGCCTATTACTTCAAGAGCTGCGCTCTCTATGAGAGACTGTATAATGAGTTCTACGCGAATGAGGGCAACCTTGAAAAGGGTGAAAAATACATTGCGCCCATGTATAACTATCTGATTGAACAGGGCGGAGAAGTGTACATCTCCCGCGTACCGAAGGAGGCTGTGCACGTGCTCGGTACGCCGGAAGAAGTGAAGGCTTTTGAGCAGGCAGCTTTGGACTGAACAGAGTGAATGAAGCAGAGTAGGGGATGAGGATGAAATACACAGAGGATATGAAGCAGTTTTACGCGGGGAAGCGCGTATTTTTGACCGGCCACACCGGTTTTAAAGGAAGCTGGCTCTCGGCTATGCTCCGCCTGCTTGGCGCGGAAGTCTACGGCTATTCGCTTGCGCCGGAGAGTGAGCCCTCGCTCTTTACCCTGCTGGAGCTTGACAAGAAAATGCACTCCACCATTGCGGACATCCGCGATTTTGCCCGCCTCAAGGAGGCTGTTCGTGAGGCAAGGCCGGACTGTGTGCTTCACCTCGCGGCGCAGCCCCTGGTCAGAGAGTCCTACCGCTATCCGCGTGAGACCTATGAGACCAATGTAATGGGCACCGTGAACATCCTCGAGGCAGTGCGTGAACTCGGCGGCGTGGTGAGCTTCCTCAACGTGACGACCGATAAGGTCTACGAGAACCCGGAAGAGGCAAATCACGGCTTTACCGAGGATGAGAAGCTGGACGGCTACGACCCCTACTCAAACTCGAAGAGCTGCTCGGAGCTGGTGACTCACTCCTATCATAAGTCCTTTTTCTCGGAGCCCGGTGCAATGCGCATTTCCACTGCGCGCGCGGGCAATGTAATCGGCGGCGGCGATTTCGCGAAAGACAGAATTATTCCGGACTGCGTGCGAGCAACGGTGCAAGGCAAGGCAGTAGAGCTTCGGAACCCCTATTCGACCCGCCCCTACCAGCATGTGCTGGAGCCGCTCTACGCCTATCTCATGATTGTGATGCAGCAGGCAAAGGAAGCACAGTATGCGGGCTATTACAACGTGGGTCCGGATGACTGTGACTGCGTGAGCACCGGTGAGCTCGCAGACCTCTTTGTGAAACACTGGGGTGAGCCGGCTTCTTGGAAGAACGTGGCCGAAGCCAATGCACCGCACGAGGCCGGGTTCCTGAAGCTTGACTGTGCAAAGTTAAAGAAGCGCTTTGGCTGGGCACCGATCTGGCATGTGGATCGGGCGGTCGGTGAGACCGTGCGCTGGTATCAAGCTTGGGCTGAGGGCAAGGATTTGAATGCGGTGACGGAAGAACAGATTCGATTGTTTCTTGCGGTAAAGTAAGTTTGTAGAGGGATGGACTTTGGCCATCCCTCTATGACATGATGGGATAGAATGTTGATTTGTCAAGGGGATTAGACCATGCCGGTACAAAAGAAGGAATTACTGAGCCTTGAACTCATGAGAGTGCTTGCGGCTTTCTTTGTAATATTTAATCATACATCGAGTAGCGGGCACTTTTTGTTTTCATTGTATCCTTCGGACAGTATTCAATATTGGCTTTATATGCTCCCCGCAGCGTTTTGTCACTTTGCAGTTCCTCTGTTTTTTATGATTTCAGGGGCACTGCTTTTGGGACGCAATGATGAGGCGAGGCCGCTTGTTCCCTTTAAAAAGGCTCTTCATATTCTTATAATCTTGCTGGTATGGTCGTTTCTCTACTACTTGAGCACGGTCTATGAGCATAGGAACTATATGACGATTGATCGCGATGCCAATCCGTATTTAAGTTTTGTTGCAGCGTCGCCGCTCTCGTTTGATCTCAGAGAGTTCTTGATTCGATTATTTGAACTGTCCGGTTGGAATCATACATATTGGTTTTTGCACACCTATATCGCACTTTTACTGGCGCTTCCTCTGTTACAGCGCATGGCACAAGCATTTAAGCTATATGAGTACAAATTGCTGCTTTCGTTATATTTTGTGTTTTTTATGTTAATACCCGCAATCCAATATCTGATATGGAGGGGAGAGCATAATTTTGATGCATCGCTATATATGGGATTAAAATGGATCGGCGGCAATGCGGTTATTTTTCCCTTGACCGGCTATTTTCTTCAGCATCATCTAAATTACAATTGGACGCGCAAACGACTCTTGATTCTCTGGGGGATTAACATTCTGGGACTCCTGTGCTCATGTTATTTAACCTTTCTTTTTATTTCAACGACGGGAAATAGCAGAGAACTGGATGCTCAGGGCTTTCTTACTTGGTCGGCTTTGATAAACGCAGCTACGGTTTTTGTGACATGCCGTTACATTGATGAGCATACAATGATTCTGAAACGCTTCCCAAAAGTGATTTGTTCTTTGGGAAACGCTACTTTAGGAATCTACCTGTCACATCTATATTTTCTTCATCGGAGCGATTTATCCTCCTTGGTATGGAGAATTCTTCGAGAAGGTTTACATTTGGGCCCATTGCTGTATGCATTTGTATATTGTATTCTGATATTTATTTGTAGTTTGATTACGACAAAGCTATTGCAAAAAATTCCGCTTCTGAGAAGTCTGGTTCGCTGAGAAGCCATGTGTTTTGGTGTGTAGTGGTACAGTGAATTTGTAACACCTCTGCCTGATAGATTATAATGTCAGCAGAGGAGAAAAACACATAACTCGAATATCAGACGAAAAGTTGTTCGTGCGCACATTCAGGATGGACGCACGCTTGCTTATGCGTATTGTTTTGAAACTGCAGCAGAACGGATTATGCCGTTTCAGAGTTTTCTTACGATTGGTACAATCAGGTACGCCCACACTCGTATAGCGGATATCTGACTCCGTTTGAAAAGAGAGCGGAGTGTACCATTAAGCAGTGGCGTTACAAAGAACGTTGACCACTACAGTTGTTTGAGGTCACAATTTGTGACCTCAAACATGGAGGTGTAAATGGCAAAGAAGGAACAGGAGCAGACAACAGATATGATTCCTGTTGTAGCGGAAACCAAAGATATTAAGAGTCTGAGAAATCCAGTACGCTGAGAAGTTCCGCATTTTCGGCGTTGACAAGATTTGATGTGTACCGGAAAACAGAGTTTTGATTCGCATTGCCTGTCCCGTGCCCGTCCAAGCGGGCTAAGCTGAGGTTTTGCTGTTTGGTATTGAATTTGGGAGATGATTATGAAAAACACAGGTGAAGACATTTTTGACCGCATGATGGGCTTACCGGGACTGCGAATTTTAAAGCCCTGGTACAGTCAGCACAAGGAGGTGCTCCTGTATCTCTTTTTCGGCGGCCTGGCGGTCTTTCTGAATCTGGCGCTTTTTGTTCTCTTCACGAAGCATTTCGGCTGGGGAGCGCTCTTTGCCAATGTTGTAGACTGGGTTATTTGCGTGTTGTTCCAGTTTATTACGAACAGGACTTGGGTCTTCGACGCCGCGACGGATTCGGCCAAGGGCTTCTGGGCACAGCTGGCCGGTTTCTTCAGCGGACGCCTTTTGACCCTTGGTGTAGAAGAATTGATGCTTTTTGTATTCATTGAGCAGATGCAGTGGAACAGCATGCTGGTGAAGTTGATTGCGCAGATTGTGGTCATAGTTTCGAATTACGTGATTAGCAAGTTCTTTGTGTTCAAGCAAAAATGAGGTGCAGTTAGCGTTTGCGTGGATTAGAATTGAGTCGTTAGGGTCTTGTCGGCTTTTCGAAGTATAAGAACTTCTGAAGGGCTGCAAGACCATCTACGGCTCTTTTATTGTATGTGTCAAAGACTGATGTTTGGTTTGTAGGGGCATAGGTAATCTTTCGGAAAGAGGCACAGTAAAGCATGAAAAAATACCTTGATTTACTGCGGGTTAAGCATTATCTCAAGAACATATTGGTATTCACACCGATATTCTTCAATCAGACTCTGTTTACCGAAAAGTTTGCGGCGGCGCTTATCGGCTTCTTTTCGTTGTGCCTGATATCCTCGACGGTTTATATTTTAAATGACATACAGGATGCGCCCAAAGATCGTCTTCACCCGACAAAACGCTTCCGTCCGATTGCCGAGGGAAGTATCAATATCTTACAAGCCAGAGTAATCGGTGGCATTTGCCTGTTACTGTCGTTGACGCTATCGTATCTTGCGGGAGGCGTGTCCGGGCTGATTTTGCTCTTGATTTATTTTGTGCTGAATGTTTCATATAGTTTCGGGCTCAAGAACCAGCCCTTGATTGATGTCGTTATTTTGGCCTCCGGATTCATTATCCGCGTGATTTACGGTGCTGCCTTGACCCATATTCCAATCTCGGGCTGGCTGTATCTCACCATATGGACAGGCGCTTTCTATATGGGACTGGGAAAGCGCAGAAATGAAATAGCAAGACAGGGAAGTACAAAAGAGACGCGGCCGGTGTTGCGGTATTATTCGTACAGCTTTCTGGACAAAAATATGTACGTCTGTATTGCGCTATCCATTGTTTTTTATGCAATGTGGGCGGTAGAGCATGAGAGTGTCTTATTTATCTGGTCTGTGCCGATTTTGATGATTCTTCTCATGAAGTACAGCCTGAATATTGAGGGGGATTCGGACGGAGACCCGATTGAAGTTATCACGCACGATAAAGTTCTGATTTTGCTCATCGTTGCATTCGTTGCGTATCTCGGCTATATCATTTATGTATAAAGAGGGCAAGCACATCGCGAATTCACCGAAGGTAGCTACTGCGGGGGTTACACATGAGAGAAAAAGGAATCATACGTAATTCTGTTGTCATTGTCATCTTGGCCTTGCTGAGTCTCTACCTTGCCAATTTTTTCGCATCGCTTTATGTTCCTTCGCGGCAACTGTTTTTGGACACGGATCGCCTGAACGAGGGGAAAGTCATGGCATTTGTCTATGACGAGGCACCGGTTGATTTACTGCCTGCCGGAGAGAATGAGTACACAGGCGAAATTCGGAGCAGCGGAGAAAGCAAGCAGCTTACCGTGACAATTAAAGAAGGTGTGCCGCTTTCCTGTGCGGTGGATGGGGAAGAGAAACAGATACAGGCGGTGAGTCGCTATACAAGTTCCATGTACTATGTCGGGACGTATTGCGTTTCGCTCGGCGGAAACGAGACGAAGCGTTTGCCTGTCGCCGCAGCCTTGTTTTTCCTGCTTTTCGGCCTCTTTGTCTTAGCGTTTCGTGAAAACCTGCGCTCTAAGAGCGGATTTAAGGCTTTCGTTTACTCGAGTCATGCCGTCAGGGCAATCGGACGGAAACCTATTTTGCTTTCTTTTTTGGTAAGTGCGGTAAGCCTCCTTATTTTCTACGGCTGTGACTTAATCGTCATATCCGACAGCATCATTCTCTGGCAAAAGGGCATCGATATTTTTCAGCTCTTTGCCTGCATCAACCCCTATAAGAATGTGGAACTCTACTTATGGCAGTACGAGGGCATGATGCTCGCGGGTTACGGCCTGCCGTCTTACCTGCTCTACCCGACACTCGGGGGCTTTCAGCCGGGCGCGTATCACTGGTTACAGGCGTTTCTCTACAAAATGCTCAACATGCTCCTCATCAACGGGACGGTGCTCTCGCTGATGAGTTTCCTCCTGGAGCGGGGGTTCCTTCGAAAAGAGCGCGCGCGGGAAGTATACTATTTCTCTGTGTTTAACCCGCTTTGCTTTTGGATTGCAATCATCTTCATTCAGTTTGATATCTTGCCGGTCTACTGCACCCTGCTTGGGCTCTTGTTGCTCTCGGATGTGCAAAAGAACAAGTGGAGCGCCGCGCTCTTTCTCGGTTTCGGCGTGGCCTGCAAGCTGACTTACCTCATGCTGCTGCCGAGCATGGCCTTCCTCATGCTGACGCTATTTGTGCGGGATAGGAAAGCGAGAAAGGACTGGCTCCTGTTTGGACTTGGCTTCGGGCTTTTGCTCTTTGTCTTCCTGTTGTTGCCGCGCATCTTGCATACACCGCTGCACCTAGCTTACCGTGATTTGCCGCAGACCAGGCGTCTCTGGAGGCTTGCCTTCCCCTTGGTCAGCACGGAGATCAGAACCTATGCGGCTATTGTGGGACTGGTGATTGCCTTTCTCTGGAGCGTGCTTCACTGGGACACCAAGGCAGCTATGCCCATCCAGATTTTGCGGACGGTGCTCATGTTGGCGGTCATTATGTTCACCTTCTCAACGCTTACCTTATCCACGCCCTCCTTTTATCTGGTCTCGCTCCCTGCCTTTGTGCTCCTTATGCGGCAGAGCCGGAACCGCTATGAGTGCGTGCTGAAATCGCTTCTTTCTCTCCTCGTGGTCACGCAGTTCTTGCTGCGCCCGGAGGGCGATATCACGGCGACTCTCTGGTTCTTCGGGAAGACACCTGTCTTTACCCGCGTCTTGCAGGCGGTAGAGGCGAGCGGCAAGGCACTCTGGTGGAAGTCCTTCCTCTACAGCGTCTCCTACGGGGCCATGCTGGTCTATTTAAAGTTATTCTGGGATTTGGTCTGTGACCACCCAATCGACCACCCAATCGACCACCCAATTGACCACCCAGTTAACCCGAAGCTGACAGTTCAGCTTGCCACAAGGGAGGATGGATTGTGAAATAAGAGAAGCGCCGCCCCGGGAAGGATAACAGCCGGGCGGCGCTTTTGTTGTATATGAGGGATTTCAGACTCCTTACTCATTTCTCCATTTCCAGTAGCTCATCCATGGTTTTGACGACTACTTTTCCCTCCTTGAACTGCTGTATGGAGCGCTCAAGTTTGGCAAGGTACTCTGCATTGCGACGTAGTTTCTCAAGTTCTCGATACGCTGCCTCACTGATTACAATAAGATTCTGATTGTGGGGGCGGGAATTCATGAGATTCTCCTTTCTTACGTGAAGGGGCACACATTTTGACGCATATTTCGAAGAAGGACAGTGTGCTTATGAGCTTTGCCCGGTCTTCTTTGCTTCCCGGATGGCGAGCAGCCGTTCAAACTGGATTTTTAGGAGCGTACCCACCGGCACGGCGAGCAGCATGCCGAGGATGCCGCCCACGGCACCGCCGACCAAGAGGGAGGCGATGACCAGCAGGGGGTGGATGTCTATGCTGGAGCTTAAGAGCCGCGGGTTAATCACATTGCCGTCCAGGGTCTGTATCACAAAGAGGGCTATGAGCGCTGTGACAAGGCGCGTGTAATCGCCGTAGAGGACACAGACCAGGGCGGTGCTGCCGTAGGCGACAAAGGGACCCACATAGGGAATCAGATTGCCGAGTCCTGTCAGGATGCCGATGTAGCGCACGCCGATGATGCTGAGCGACACACTGACCAGGACAGCCATGATGAGCGCATCAATCACCTGGCCGCGGATATAGCCCGCGAAGGCGCGGTCCGCGTCCGAAAAGAAGACGGAGAGCGCCCGGTTGAGGCGCTGCCCGAGGAGAACCTTGGAGACCCGCTTCCAGTAATTCAGAATGTTCTCGCCGTCCAGCAGAAAGTAGACGCAGAAGATGAGCGAGAAGAGGAGGTTCGAAAAGAAGCTGCCCATGTTGTTGACGCTCGACAGCATGGAGCCGAGGAAACGTTCCGCAAAACTCATGAGGTTCGAGACCGCGCTCTGCAGGTAGGCGGTAAAGTCATTTCCGCCGACCGGGAGGGTGGCAAGCTTATTCAGGACATCCTGATAGAAGTTTGAGATTGCAAGGCTAAGCTCCTTGGTCATGCGCCAGAGGTCGCTTAAATTTGCAAGTTGCACGCTGCTGCTGAGCGCCGAAATGAGAAGCGAGAGCAACAGGGTGAGAGCCAGCAGCACCAAAAGAAAGGTGAGGAGCACGGCGAGTCCCCGGAAGGAACGCGCTTTGCCTTGCTTCGCGGGGCGGCGCAGTGCGCGCGGCAAGAGTGTCCGAAAGCCCGCAAGGCGCTGCTCGAAAAAGTTCACGACCGGAGTCAAGAGATAGCAGAGCGCAAAGCCGGTAATCAGGGGGTGCAGGACAACCCGGAACCAGCGGAAAAAGCCCGTGACCGCGGCCCAGAGTTCCGGAATATGGTCGATGGCGCGGCTGCCGCAGTAGAGCAGGAGCGCGGTGATTAAAACATAGAGTGAAATCAGAATATAGCGAAAGTTGAATAGTTTTTTCCAATCCATGGGAATACCTCAGAAAGTCTGTGTGCTTTTGCCTCATTATAAGGGCTGGATTTTTTTCTGACAATGGTCGTATAATAATCATAGAAAAAAGGGGGTACTTATGGGACAGATTACAGTGACAACTTGCCCGATTGAGGGACTTTATGTGATTGAGCCTGCGGTGCACGGCGATGCGCGCGGCTATTTTATGGAGACTTATAACCGCCGCGATATGGAAGAGGCGGGGCTCAACTTAAACTTTGTGCAGGACAATCAGTCCGCGTCCAAGAAGGGCGTGCTGCGCGGCCTTCACTTCCAGAAGGAATTTCCGCAGGGCAAGCTGGTGCGCGCCATTCGCGGCCGTGTCTTTGACGTGGCGGTGGATCTTCGTAAGGATTCTAAGACTTTTGGGCAGTGGTACGGCGTGGAACTCACCGAGGAGAATAAGAAGCAGTTCTATATCTCCGAGGGCTTTGCGCACGGCTTTCTGGTGCTCTCCGACTATGCGGAGTTTTGCTATAAGGTGACGGATTTTTATCACCCGGGCGATGAGGGCGGTCTCGCGTGGAATGACCCGGAGATCGGCATTCAGTGGCCGGAACTGGTGGGCGCTTACCCGGGCTCTGCGGATGCTTCGGGCTATGCGCTATCGGACGGCACGCATCTCACGCTGAGCGATAAGGACCAGGCTTGGGAGACGCTTAAAAACACGCATCACTTCTGAAGAAGACAACTTAGACCGGGGGAGGCACACGCATGAAACAGGTATCACAGGAGGCGCGCTACCGGCAGATGATGGAGGAGCCGGTGCACACACTGATTCCGTGTCTCGCCGTTCCCACGATTGTCTCCATGCTGGTCACCGCGGTCTACAACATGGCGGACACCTACTTTGTGTCACAACTCGGCACCTCGCCCTCGGCGGCGGTCGGCGTGGTCTTTTCGCTGATGACGGGCATCCAGGCGGTGGCCTTCATGATAGGCATGGGCTGTGGAAATGAAATTGCGCGTTTGCTCGGGCAGAAGGAAGTAGAGGAGGCGGAGCGCTATGTGGCGACCGGATTCTTTACGGAGATACTCGTAGGTACGCTGCTCGCGGTGCTTGGCATTGCATGTTCGGGGCAGCTGGTCTACCGCCTCGGTGCGACGCCTACCATAGCGCCCTATGCCGCGTCCTACACGCGCTATGCCCTGCTCGGCGTGCCCTTCTTTATGTGCTCGCTCGGCATGAACAACATGCTCCGTTTTCAGGGCAATTCGTTTTATTCGATGCTCGGCATTGCGACCGGCGGCATCCTCAATATCTTTTTGGATCCGCTTTTTATCTATGTGTTTCACATAGGCATTGCTGGCGCGGCAATTGCGACTGTGATCAGCCAGATGATTTCGTTTTTCATTCTGGTCTGGCAGTGCAACTGCATGCCGGCCTGTCTCAGCATACGCCCGCGGCGCTTTGCGCCGAGTCTCGAGCGCTACCGGAACATACTGCGCTTCGGTCTCCCGAGTCTTGCGCGGCAGGGCATTGCGAGCATCTCTGTCATCGTGATTAACTTTGCGGCACAGCCCTACGGCGATGCCGCGATTGCGGCGATTGCCATTGTGTCGCGGGTTGCCATGTTCATGAACTCCGCCATCATAGGCTTTGGGCAGGGTTTCCAGCCGGTCTGCGGCTTTAACTACGGCGCGGGCAACTATAAGCGCGTGGAGCAGGCCTATAACTTCAGCCTTCGTGTTTGCTTCAGCGCCCTGCTTCTCATGGGAGCGCTGGTGTTCTTCAATGCGGAGCGTGTGATGATGCTCTTTCGGAAGGACCCGGATGTCCTTGCGGTCGGAACTCTGGCCTTACAGCTCCAGTCCCTCAGCATACCGCTTGCGGCGCAGATTACCATGGCCAATATGTTTTCGCAGACCACAGGCTACAACGTCCGTGCGACTGTCGTGGCCTTACTCCGCCAGGGCATATGTCTGATCCCGATACTTCTTGTGTTGCCGCGCGTGCTCGGCGTGCGGGGCATTCAGGCGGCACAGCCGCTCAGCGATGTCTTTGCCGCGGTGATTGCGTTTTTCATCACAAGGAGCATACTCCTGGAGATGCGACGTAAGACCGCAGAGCAAGAAAAAGCAGAGTTGAATTCCGGAAAAACGCTTGCACAAGCGAAAGAAGTATGATATAAAATTAGGGCACGTGTTAAGAGAGCACGCTGTCCGCAGGTGTAGTTCAATGGTAGAACACCAGCCTTCCAAGCTGGATACGTGGGTTCGATTCCCATCACCTGCTCTTGAGTCTGTAGCTCAGCAGGATAGAGCAACGGCCTTCTAAGCCGTGGGTCGGGGGTTCGAATCCCTTCAGGCTCGTTGGGATTCGAAACAGTCCCGAAACACGAATATGGTGGGTATGGCGCAGTTGGTTAGCGCGCCAGATTGTGGATCTGGAGATCCAGGGTTCGAGCCCCTGTACCCACCCGATAAAAGAGCACCCGAGAGGGTGCTCTTTTTGTATATTTCAGGATTCTACTCGTATGACTTGACAAAGAAAAAAAAGGTAGTACAATATACTACAAAACGAAGGAGGGGGAATATGAGCTTTTCAATCAGACTTTCATCAGAAGAGAAGGGACTTGCGGAAAGTTACGCGAGATTGCACGGCGTGTCGCTCGGAGAAGCATTTAAACAGGCACTTTTTGAGCGAATTGAAGATGAATATGATATCGCTGTGGCTGCTGAGGCTTATGCAGAGTACGAGAGAAACGGGCGTAAGAGTAGACCCATTTCCGAACTGTGGAAAGAATTGGATTTATGAAATATTCCGTTGAGATAACAGCTCATTTTGAGCGTGATTTCAAAAAACTAGATCGCTATACGCAGCGTCTGATTAAAGGTTGGATTCTTCGATATCTGGTGGATACGGAAAATCCGCGTAGGCAGGGCAAAGGTCTTACGGCGAACCGCAGCGGACAGTGGAGATATCGCATCGGAGATTATCGCTTGCTCTGTCAGATTGACGACGGAAAGCTGGTAATTTTTGCACTCTCTGTGGGACACAGAAGAGAAGTATACGAATCATAGGAACCAAAAAAGAGCCTCTCGGCTCTTTTTTGGTTCCGCATTTCTCTTTGCTTACTGCGCCTTGACTTCCTTCCAGAGCTCGTCGTAGAGCGCATCGCCCTCTTCGCCGAGGTACTGGAATACTTCGCACTTCGCGAGGTCCGCATCGTCCGGGAAGAGCGCCTTGTTGTTCTGGAGTTCCGGATCGAGGAGCTCAAACGCCGCCTTGTTCGGGGTCGGGTAGGTGATGTACTCGAAGTTCTCCTTCGCAATGTCCGCGCGGCAGAGGAAGTCAATCCACTTCTCTGCGTTCTCCTTGTGGCGCGCGTTCTTCGGGATGACCCAGCTGTCAATCCAGACATTCGAGCCTTCCTCCGGAATCACATACTTGAGCTCGTAATCCGCGCCGGAAGCCTTGACTTCCTTCTGGACGTAGAGCATCTCGCCGGAGTAGATGACTGCGAGCGCAGCCTCACCGCCTATCATCTTGTCGCGCACCTGATCGATGACATAGGCCTGCACGAGCGGCTTCTGCTCAATCAGCTTGTCCTTGACCGCCTCGAGCTCGGTTCTGTCTGTCGTGTTGATGTCGTAGCCCAGGAGTTTCTCGCCTACCATGAAAGCGTCGCGGACGGAGTCCTGCATGAGGATGTTGTTCTGGTACTTCGAATTCCAGAGATCGCCCCAGCTCTTCGGCGCCTCGGATTCCGGGACCATGGAGGTGTTGTAGAGGATGCCGACCGTACCCCAGCAGTAGGGGACGGAGTACTTGTTCTCCGGGTCAAAGCCCTTGGACTTTTCAAGGTACTTCGGATCGATGTTCTTGTAGTTCGGAACCTTATCGAAGTCAATCGGCTGAATGAGGTCCTTCTCAATCATCTTCTGGATGATGTAATCGGACGGGCAGACCACATCATACTGGACTGCGCCTGCCTCAATGATCGGGAGCATCTCCTCGTTGGTCTCGAAGGTGTCGTAGACAACCTTGATGCCGGTCTCCTTCTCGAATTCCTTCACGACATTTTCGCCGATGTACTCGCCCCAGTTGTAGACATAGAGCGTGTTATCGTCCTTTGCGGACTTCTGACCGCAGCCGCTGAGCACGAGGCCGAGCGCCGCGAGGACCGCTGCAGAGAGTGCGCGGGTCAAAATGCTTCTTTTCTTCATACTGTAATCCCCCTTAAACCTGTTTTGAATTTTTTGCAGACGGCATGAAATTTGCGACGAGAAGCAGAAGAAGAACTGCCGCAAAAATAATGGCCGAAAGTGCATACATGCTGGGTACAATGCCGCGCCGCACCTGTGAGTAGATCAGCGTGGACAAGGTGTCAATGCCCGCTCCTTTGGTGAAGTGGGTGATGATAAAATCATCGAGCGACATCGTGAAAGCGAGCAGAAAACCGGAGAGCACGCCGGGCACAATGTCCGGGAATATGGTGTAGAAAAAGGCCTGGCGCGGTGTCGCGCCGAGATCCATGGCTGCCTCGTAAGCGGAGCGGTTGGTCTGCTTCAGTTTCGGCAGCACGGAGAGCAGCACATAGGGCACGTTGAAGGTGATATGGCTGATCAGCACCGTGTGGAAACCGAGTGAGAAGCGGAAGGCGATGAAGGCGAGCATCAGGGAGATGCCGGTCACGATGTCCGCATCCAGCATCGGAATGTTGTTTAAGCCTATCATCAGGTTGCGGCCGGTGGGCTTCATCGCATTGATGCCGATGGCCGCCGCGGTGCCGAGTACGGTCGCAATCAGCGCGGACAGGAAGGCGATCAGCAAGGTATTGTGCAAAGCCTGCATGATGGTCGCGTTCGAGAAGAGCTCTCCGTACCACCTGAGGGTAAAGCCGCCCCAGCGCGTCCGGGATTTACTCTCGTTGAAGGAGAGCACAATCATCGTAAAGATGGGGAGGTAGAGAAAGAGGAGCATGATCACGAGATAGAAGTCGCCGATGATATTTCGTATGCGTCTGTTCATCAGAATGCCGTCCCCTCTCCGTTTTTATCGTAGCGCGCCAGCACTGTCATGCTGAGCAGGATGAAGAGCAGCATGACAATCGAGAGACCGCTGCCCAAATTCCAGTTGCTTGCCTTGGTGAACTCGGTCTCGATGACATTTCCGATCAGCAGTATCTTGCTGCCGCCGAGAATGTTGGAAATAACAAAGGTCGTGAGTGCCGGGACAAAGACCATCGTGACGCCGCTCACAATGCCGGGCACGGAGAGCGGAAGCCATATGCGCCATAGGGTCTGGAGCGACGAAGCCCCGAGATCCCGCGCAGCCTCGACAATGCTGTCCTCAATCTTACACATGGTGTTGTAGAGCGGAAGCACCATGAAGGGCAGAAAGTTATAGACCATACCGAGCACAATGGCGGTCGGCGTGTTGATGATGTTAATCGGCTTTAAGTGCAGTGCCGTGAGAAAACCGTTGATCACGCCGTTCTTCTCGAGCAGGGTCTGCCACGCGAGGGTGCGGAGTAAGAAGTTCATCCACATCGGCAGGATGAAGATGAAGACCACAAAATTCGCGCGGCCTATCTTCTTGCCGCGCAGAATGAGCGCGAGCGGAAAGGCGAGCAGAAAGCAGATTACGGTGCTCACAAAGGAGAGCAGCACCGAGAGCTTTAAGGCCTTCAGGTGATTGCGCTCCGCAATCGAAAGCACATTGTCCAGGGTGAAGGCGCCGCTACGGTCGGTCAGTCCGAAGACAAAGACCAGCGCGAGCGGAATCACGATGAATCCTATCATCCAGACCAGATAGGGGAGGGCTAAAAGTCTTGCCTTCTTACTCATTGACAATCGCCTCCTCGTCCTCGGAGGCGGGCTTATTCATAATCTGAATGTTGAAGGGATCGACCGTGATGCCGACCTCCTGCCCAAGGGTGAACATGTGGGTGGACTGCACGAGCCACTCGTAGCCGCCCTTGGTGGTCACCTCCATCTCGTAGTGCACGCCCTTAAAGATGGAGTGGGTCACATGGCCGGTTAGGGTTCCGTCCTCCGGCTTTACAAGCTCCACATCCTCCGGGCGTATCACGACGTCGACCGGCTGATTCTGGCCGAAGCCCTTGTCCACACAGCGGAAGTTTGCGCCGAAGATGTTCACGAGCTCATCGTGCACCATGATGGCGGGGATGATGTTGGAGTCGCCGATGAAGTCCGCGACAAAGGCATTTTCCGGCTCGTTGTAAATCTGCTCCGGCGTGCCCATCTGTTGGATATAGCCCTGGTTCATGACGACGATGGTGTCGGACATGGTGAGGGCCTCTTCCTGGTCGTGGGTCACATAGACAAAGGTGATGCCGAGTTCCTTTTTCAGACGTATCAGCTCGTACTGCATGTCCTGGCGGAGCTTTAAGTCGAGCGCGCCGAGCGGCTCGTCGAGGAGCAGAAGGCGGGGTTCGTTCACGATGGCGCGCGCAATCGCAATGCGCTGCTGCTGGCCGCCCGAGAGAGAGTTCACATCGCGCTTCTCAAAGCCGGAGAGGTTCACGAGCTTTAAGGCGTAGCGAATTTTGTCATCGATATAGGCCTTGCTCTTGCCCTTGATTTTGAGGCCGAAGGCAATGTTTTCCGCAATGCTCATGTGCGGGAAGAGCGCGTACTTCTGGAAGACCGTATTCAGCTGGCGGCGGTTCGGCGGAAGGCTTGTGATATCCTGTCCGTCAAAAATCACCTTGCCGTTGTCCGGGGTCGTGAAACCGCCGAGGATGCGGAGCGTCGTGGTCTTGCCGCAGCCGGAGGGCCCGAGCAGGGTCACAAAGGAGTTTTCCGGAACGGTCAGATTCAAATCGTCAAGCACCATCTCACCGTCAAAGGACTTCGAGATGTGCTTAAGATCCACCAGAGTTGACATAGCTTGAATCTCCTCTCTATCTTAAAAGGACGGCGGAGCGCTGACATAGAGTAGCGTGCAGCCGCTCTTTGAGCTGACATAGTGACTTTTTTCGGAGCGGTAGTAGAAGCTCTCGCCCTTTTTGACGCGGCGGGTCTCATTGCCGAGGTGCAGTTCCAGACTGCCGCTCAGCACGTAGCCGAACTCCTCGCCGGAGTGGGGGGCATCTTCCGCCATACGACCGCCCGGTTCGAGGGTCAGCAGTATGGGCTCCATCATATTTTTTTGCGCGTTCGGAATGAGCCAGCAAATATGGTTTTTCAGCTCGCTGTCCTGCTTTTCGAAATAATCCGCCCTTCGGAATACCAGTTGCTCCGGTTCCTTCTCGCTGAAGAAGTCTGCGGGCGTGGTGCCGAGGCATTGCAGGATATCCATTAAAGTCAGGATGGAGGGCGAGGTCAAATCGCGCTCCAGCTGGGAGATGAAGCCCTTGGAGAGCTCCGCGCGATCCGCCAGTTCTTCCTGCGTCAGATTGTTCAGAATGCGCAGACGTCTGATTTTTTCACCGATCTCCAAGAACAGCCTCCTTAAACTTATAGTTTAGTAAAAATAAACTCACCGGTACGATTATACAGATTTTGAAGGGGCTGTCAATAGAATTTTTGAGGGCCTTGTGCTAGAATGAGCAGGAAGAAAAACAGCAGGGCATCCCTTGGTTTTGCGCGGGGCGCAGTGAGGAGAGAGCATGAAAAAATACGTGGCGTATGTGGGATCTTACTCCTATACGGGAAAGGCAAAAGGCATAACAATTTTTGATGTGGATACGGAGCGCGGCAGCTTTCATAGGCGTCAGGAGGTCGAAGTGGACAATGCCTCGGATGTAATTGTGTCCGTGGACGGGCGCATGCTCTACTCCGTGGAGGATTACGGCGTGGTGGGCTTCCGCATTCTGCCGGACGGCGGTTTGGTGCGTGTTTCGAGCCGAAAGGTGAACGGCATGCGGCCGCACCATATTTGCGTGGACCGGGAGAGCAAGTACCTCTATACCTCGGGTTATCACGACGGAAAGCTCACCATACTCCGCCTTGAACCGGACGGCACCATAGGTTCTATCGTGGACGAGGTTTACCATAAGGGTCTCGGCTCCATTGCGGAGCGCGGCTCGAGAGCCCATATCACCTGCTCGAAGCCCACGCGTGACATGCGCTTTGTGATGTCTGCGGATCCCGGCATCGATCAGGTGAGCATCTACCGCTTTACGGGCAGACCGGGTGAAATACGTTTGGTAGACGCGATTCGCACCGCACGGCGTTCCTCGCCCTACTTCTTTACCTTTTCAAAGGACAATCGCTTCCTCTATCTGCTCTACGATATGACGAATGCGATCGATGTATACAGCTACACGGTCTCCGAGGACAGGGGGATGCCGGAGTTCACGAAGCTTCAGACTGTCTGTGCGACGGGAAACGAGACGCCCGGTTCCCTGAATGCGGCGACCTGCATGACCTTTACGGCGGACGACCGCTATGTCTTTGTGGGCAACGCGGGCGATAACAGCGTGACCCTCTTTACGCGCGATGCCGAGAGCGGACTCTTGACGGCCGAGTTTAATCTGCCGATCAGCGGTGAGTACCCGAAGGACATTGCGGTCTTCCCGGACGGGAAGCACATTGTGAGCGTGAACCACGAGAGCGGTTCTCTCTCCTTCTTTAAGGTGGACTATGAGAAGAAGCTGCTCATCATGAGTACCAACGAGATCCCGGTGAGCCAGCCGAACTGCTGTATCATGGTGCCGGTCGGAGAGGATTGTTAAATGGCGGGAAGTATATTCGGAACCTTGTTTCGCGTGAGTACCTTCGGAGAGTCGCACGGCACGGCGCTCGGCGCGGTGATTGACGGCTGCCCGGCGGGGCTTCCGCTCACGGCGGAGGAGATTCAGGCCTATTTAAACCGGAGAAAGCCTGGGCAGTCCGCGTTTACGACACCCCGTAAGGAGGCGGATGCCTGCGAAATTCTGTCCGGTGTCTTTGAGGGAAAGACCCTCGGCACACCGATTGCGGTTCTGGTGCGCAATCAGGATCAGCACTCGGCGGACTATCAGGCCATTTGGGATTGCTATCGCCCGGGGCACGCGGACTTCGGCTTCGATCGAAAATTCGGTTTTCGGGATCCGCGGGGCGGCGGCAGAAGCTCGGGGCGGGAGACCGTAGGCCGGGTAATCGGCGGCGCAATTGCGGCAAAGCTCCTCGCGGAGTTCGGCATTCGCGCCTTTGCCTATGTGAGCGCGGTCGGCGAAATCGAGGCAGAGCGCTTTGAGCCTTTGTCCTGTGCGGAAAATCCGCTCGGCATGCCGGATTCGGAAGCCGCGGCGCGGGCGGCTGCCTACTTAAAAGAAGTGATGCAAGACAGAGATTCGCTCGGCGGCACGGTGAGTTGCCGCGTCACCGGTATGTTCCCGGGGCTCGGCGAGCCGGTCTTTGATAAACTTGACGCGGAGCTCGCGAAGGCGGTCATGAGTATAGGCGCGGTGAAGGGCGTTGAGTTCGGCGACGGCTTCGCCGTGAGCACCAAACGCGGCAGCGAAGATAACGATGCCTTTTGCCCGGGCGAGGATGGAATCGAAAAAAAGAGTAACCACGCGGGCGGCATGCTCGGCGGCATTTCGGACGGCAGCGATATCCTGCTTCGGGCGGCCGTGAAGGCAACGCCCTCCATCGGCTCCCCGCAGGAGACCGTAAATAAAAACGGCGAGCCGGTCACCATCGAGGTTCAGGGGCGGCACGATCCGACCATCATGCCGCGGGCTGCGGTCGTGGTCGAGTCCATGGTGAATCTCGTGCTCGCGGATTTGCTTCTTCGAAACAGCGTGAGCACAGTCGAGAAACTAAAGCGGGCCGCCGGTCGCAATTGAAACAGAACTTGCAAAGAAAAGAGGCACCGAGACGGTACCTCTTTTCTTTCGCCAAAACGCCGAACGAAACCACGCCAAAACGCCGAATGAAATTCCGCCAAAACGCCGAACGAAATCGCGCCAAGTCGCCGAAAAGGATTGCGCACGTGCGGAAAAGCAGGTATGCTGAGGACAGGGGGGTGATGATCATGAGAGAATATAAAGCAAGAATTGTGGATCGAATTCTGCAGGACAAACTGGAAGCAAAGGGCGCAGTCGTGATAGAAGGGCCGAAATGGTGCGGTAAGACTACAACGGCCATGCAGGTAGCCGGGAGTGTCTTGCGGATGGATGAGCCCTCAAAACGAGAGTCCAATATTCAGATGTCACAGATTGCACCGGAACGTCTGCTGCAGGGAGAAACACCCAGGCTGATTGATGAATGGCAAATTGCACCGAAACTGTGGGACACAGCACGTTATGAGGTGGATAGCCGGGGAGAAGTGGGGCAGTTCATTTTTACCGGATCGGCGGTTCCGATTGAATCGGAAGAAATTACGCATTCGGGAACCGGACGTTTCACTTGGCTGACCATGCGTCCTATGAGTTTGTATGAGTCCGGCGAATCCTCGGGAGAGGTTAGCTTAGCGGATTTGTTTCGTAAGCCGGAGCGTATTGTGGGGAGCGATTCTACGGACATTCTGCAACTTGCTTTTTTCATCTGCAGGGGTGGGTGGCCGCAGGCAATCGGAATGCGGGAGGCGGCCGCACTCTTGCAGGCGATAGATTATTATGATGCGGTTGTAAAGTCCGATATTAATCGCGCGGATGGAATCAACAGAGATCCGGAGAGAGTCAGGCGTCTTATGAGATCATTGGCGCGAAATCAGGGCGCACAAATCGCAAACACCGTGCTCCGAGATGATATGAGAGTGAATGACACGGCTTCCCTGAGTGAAGACACTGTGGCATCTTACATTACGGCATTGAAGCGGATTTTTGTGGTGGAAGATATGCCTGCTTGGAATCCCAATTTGCGTTCCAAGACTGCCATCCGAACCGCGGATACGAGGTACTATATCGATCCCTCAATTGCCACTGCGGCGCTCGGCGTGGGGCCGAACGACTTGTTGAATGATTTGAATACCATGGGGCTGTTGTTTGAAACCCTCTGCGTGCGAGATTTGCGCGTCTATGCGGAGGCACTCGGAGGAGCGGTATCGCACTACAGAGACAAGGATAATTTGGAATGTGATACGGTCATTCACCTGAGAAACGGTAGCTACGGGCTGGCGGAAATAAAGCTGGGAGGAGATAAATTAATTGAAGACGGTGCCAAAAATCTAAAGACCTTGGCGGATAAAATTGATACCGGTAAAATGCAGGCCCCGTCTTTTATGATGATTGTTGTCGGAGTAGGCGAGTTTGCGTATAGACGCGAGGATGGAATTTATATTGTTCCGATTACTTGCCTGAAAAACTAAAGCGTACATCGGAGGTGGCTTATGCCCTTACACTTGGTCAGAAACGATATCACAAAGATGCGGGTGGATGCCATTGTGAATGCCGCAAACAGTTCCCTCCTCGGCGGGGGCGGGGTGGACGGCTGCATCCACCGCGCGGCGGGGCCGGAGCTCCTTCAGGCTTGTGAGAACTTACACGGTTGCGAGACGGGGCAGGCAAAGATTACCGCGGGCTACCGGCTTCCCTGTAAGTATGTGATTCACGCGGTCGGGCCGCGCTGGCAGGGCGGAACGCAGGGAGAAGAGGAAAAACTGCGTTCCTGTTACCTTGAATCCTTGAAATTAGCAACGGAGTATCAGTGCGAGACGGTTGCCTTCCCGCTGATTTCCGCCGGGATATACGGCTACCCGAAGGCGGAGGCGCTTCGCGTCGCGGTCGATACGATTGCCGCCTTTCTCGAGACTGCGGAGCTCACGGTCTACCTGGTCATCTTTGACCGGGCGTCCTATGAGATCGGCGCGGAGCGCTTCTCGGAGATTGCGGTCTATATCGACGAGCGCTATGTGGATGCGCATACGGACAGCGCTGCACAACGCTTCCGTCGGGAGCGGCTGTATGAGGCAAAGTGCTCGGAAGCGCCGCTCTGTGATACAAAGGCTGTCGCCGAGGTCTCGCTGGAAGAGACTTTACAGCGACTCGGCGAGAGTTTTTCGGAAATGCTGCTTCGGAAAATCGATGAATCCGGCATGACGGATGCGCAGTGCTATAAAAAGGCGAACATAGACCGGAAGCTCTTTTCGAAGATACGCTCCGATAAGCGCTATCAGCCCTCGAAGACCACAGCCATTGCCTTTGCGCTCGCACTGGAACTGCCGCTTTCGGAACTGGAAGAACTCTTAGAAAAGGCGGGCTTTGCTCTCTCACCCGCGAGCAAGTTTGATTTAATCGTTGCGTACTTTGTCGCGCGGGGCAAGTACAATGTCTTTGAAATCAACGAGGCTCTCTTTGCTTTTGATGAGAATCCGATCGGGGCGTGAGAACGCCGAACGAAATGTCGCCTGCAAGGCGACCCTTCCGGATTTCAAAAGCGCTATGCTCTCCTTGTCAGTGAAACAAGTGTATCGGCTCTGTGAAACAAGCATATGGCATAGGGGTTGCGTTGGTGGACGCAACGGTTTCCGTGTAACAGAGCAGTCAGATCAAAACGGCGGGAGGGAAGCGCAATGAAAGATAACTTAACCGAAATCGTATTTATTCTGGATCGCAGCGGCTCTATGGGAGGCTTAGAAGCGGATACCATAGGGGGCTTCAATGCCATGCTGGAGCGGCAGAAAAAAGCGGAGGGCGAGGTTCTGCTCTCGACTCTCTTATTCAGCAACGAGACGGAGGTACTGCATGACCGCGCGGACATCCGGCGGGTAGAGCCCCTCAGCCTTCAAGACTACCGTGTCGGCGGCAGCACTGCCTTATTAGACGCAATCGGCGGTGCAATACGGCACATCGGTGAGCTGCACCGTAGGGCAAGCGAGAATGAGAGACCGGCGCACACCCTTTTTGTGATCACCACGGACGGGCAGGAAAATGCGAGTCGCCGCTACGGCTATGCGGAACTCAAGCGGCTCATAGAGTGGCAGAAGGAAAGATACGGCTGGGAGTTTCTCTTTCTCGGCGCGAATATGGATGCGGTGGCGGCGGCAAGCCGCTTCGGCATCGATGCGGACCGGGCGGTTCGCTACCACTGCGACAGTGCGGGCATCGCGCTGAACTACGAAGCGGTGGGAGAGGCCATACTCACGCTCAGAGAGAAATCGTCCCTTGACCGGGACTGGGGCGCGCGCATCCGTGAGGACTATCAAAAGCGCGGAAGAGATATAGTCGGATTTCGCAACGTAAGGTTGATATAATTTTACAAAGGGGCATGGTGGACGCGCGGCGGCGAAAGCAATGATGCTTAGAAACGGGCGATTCGGAAAGTGCCCTACGCGCGTCGCCGTTGGCATTACAATACAAGACAGATTGCAAGCAAGGCAGCAGATATGCATCATGACATTTTTCTCCGAACATACTGTTTCAAGGACAATGTAGGCAGAGAAAAGTCTTGTAACTCCAAAGTGCAAGGGGGAAGGTGCAAACGATAGAGCATCGAAACACGAAGCACATAAAAAGAGACGCAGTCTCCGGGGACTGCGTCTCTTTCTTTGCTTCTTCGCACTTTTTACTTGAGCACCTTGATGCCGGGCCAGTAGCGGAACAGAACTTTGGCGACAATCTTATCGATGTAGACATAGTGATTTGTCCAATAGCGTGCGTCCACCGAGCCGTTTCGGTTATCGCCCATACAGAAATAAGCGCCTGCGGGCACTTGAAATTCCTGTAACGCCGCGGGCTTCATGGGCTCTCGGATATAGTTCTCTTCGAGCGGGGTCTCGGAGTCGTTTAAGTAGACCTGACCGTCCCGAATCGTGACCTTGTCGCCCGGCATGCCGATGATGCGCTTTACATATAGGGTCTCCGGCTCATCCGGGGCGTGGAAGATGATGATGTCGCCGCGCTTCGGCGCTTCGAAGCGATAGGCGAGGCGGGAGCCGATCACGCGATCGCCAGGCATGATGGTCGTAATCATGGAACCGGTGGGCACGCGCGCGTTGGCAATGACAAAGTTGTTCAGCACAAAGGCGAGAACCGCCGCAATGACTATAATCTGCAGCCAGTCCAACCATTCGGGGCGCGGCTTTTTTGTTTCGTTGTTTGTCTGTTTGGAATTCGACATGGGAAACTCCTTTCAAAAACAAAAACTGCGGCGACACCGGTCGATGCCGTCGCAGTTTGCGTGTGCTTTAGTGTATGCCCTTGATTCCCGGCCAGTAGCGGAACAGAACTTTCGCAAGTATTTTGTTTTTGTAGACATAGGGATTCTTCCAGTAGCGCGCATCCATGGACTCGTTGCGATTATCGCCCATGCAGAAGTAGGCGCCTTCCGGAACGGTGAAGCTCTTCGGAGATTCCGCGACCATGGGTTCCTTGATATAGCTCTCTTCAAGCGGGGTTTCGGAATCGTTCAGATAGACCATGCCGTCTCGCACGGTGACCTTGTCGCCCGGCATGCCGATAATGCGCTTCACGAAGAGCACCTTTTCATCGTCCGGCCAGCGGAAGATGATCACATCGCCGCGCTGCGGTTCGCCGAAGCGGTAGGAGAGGCGGGAGCCTATGACACGATCGCCTGCCATGATGGTATTTTCCATGGAACCCGTGGGAACCCGGGAGTTTGCAATCAAAAAGTTATTGAGGATAAAGGCGATGACTGCCGCGACTACAATAATCTGAACCCAGCTTAACAGTTCACGGAGCGCATTATTCTCTTGTTTCTTTCGTCTGAATCTTGCCATCTGACTCACCTCCGATTTCATTTGCTCATAACAGGGAACAGTATAGTCTATAGAAGGCGGAGAGTGCAAGGAATATTCATTTCCGGCTGCCGCGCAGTGGCAAAAGCAGGCATTGCTGTGATAAACTAAGGACATCAATGACAAGCAGGAGGAAGCTGCATGGAAAGAGAGCTTTACGAGGTAATGGACTGGGCAGCGGTCGAGGAGATTGTTTACTCGGAGTCCGGAGACCCGCATGCCATTTTGGGACCGCATAAGACAGACAAGGGAATACTCGTGCAGGCATTTTTTCCGGAAAGGAAGAGTGCGGCACTGGTATACGGAAAGACCAAGCTTCCCATGGAACGGGTTGATGAGAGCGGCTTTTTTGCCTGTCTGATTCCCGGGGAAAAGGAAGCGCCTCGCTATCGCTTTGTGCTCACGGAAGAGGACGGAAGCGAGCTCGAGTGTGATGATCCTTACCGCTTTCTGCCGGAACTTCCGGAGGGAGAACTCCGGAAATATAAGGCCGGTGAGAGCACGGCGGCGCAGAGCTTTTTGGGCGCACACGAGAAGAAGATGGGCGGCGTTTCCGGCACCCGCTTCGCGGTCTTTGCGCCGAATGCGATGCGTGTCTCCGTAGTCGGCGACTTCAATAACTGGGACGGCAGAGTGCATGAGCTGCGCCGCATGGGCGACAGCGGTATTTTTGCGATTTTCCTGCCGGGCGTGGAGGCCGGTGCGCTCTATAAGTATGAGATTAAGACCTATGCGCGGGAAATTTTGCTCCGTGCGGATCCCTATGCGCGCGCGGTCGAGTCGGACGGCGGCAGTGCTTCCGCGGTGGCGGCAGCGGAAGCCACCTTCGCCTGGGAGGATGAGGCTTACTTGGAAGAGCGCGCCCTGCGCTATGGGAAGCGCCCCGGTGAGCAGGCCATCAACATCTATGAACTGAATCTCGCAAGCTTTGCGGCGGGGGCTTCCTATGAGGAACTCGCGGAGACTTTGCCCGCTTACCTCGGCAAGATGCACTACACGCATGTGCTGCTCATGCCGCTGCTCGCGACCCGGGAGGAGGCGTCTCTCGGCTATTTGACGAGCGCGTATTTCACGCTCAGCACCAAGCTCGGCGCGGCCGCGGGCTTCCGTAAGCTTGTCAATGCGCTGCACAGTGCCGGCATCGGCGTACTCATGGACTGGAGCTGTGTACGCTTCCCGCGGGAAGAAGCGGGCCTCGACTATTTTGACGGAAGCACACTCTACGAAGAGAACGGCAGCGGAGATACGGCGGTGTTCCGCTTCGGGCGTGCGGAGGTGCAGTCCTTCCTCTTCTCGAATCTCTGCTTCCTCGCAAATGAATTTCACATTGACGGCGTCCGTGTAATCGATATGGCCTCGGCGCTCTGGTATCGGGCAAACGAGAATCGAAACTGCTACGGCGGCGGCGAGAACCTGGACGGTGCGTCCTTCCTGCGCCGTCTGAGCTTGATGGCGCATAAAAAGCTGCCGGGCTTCCTGTTAATCGCGGACGGCAGTGCCGAGTGGCCGCGCACAACAGAGCCGGTCAAGAACGACGGCCTCGGCTTTGATTTCCGCTGTAATCAAGGCTTTGCGGACGGTATGCTCTCTTACCTCGGCGCGGACGAGGCGGGAAAGAGCGAGCGCTACGGTGAGCTCTCCTATGCACAGCTCTACCAGTACTCGGAGCAGTATGTACTGCCGCTCTCGCACACGGCGCTCTCCGAGCGGCAGCCCACCCTCATGGGACGGCTCGGCTATCTGCCGTTTGAGGAGAGAATTGCGCTGCTTCGCGCCTTCTTCGGCTTCGTGACGGCGCATCCCGGTAAGAAGTTACTCTTTGCCGGTCAGGAATTCGGCATGCTTGAGCCCTTACAGCTCGGCGGCGAACTGGACTTCTCGCTGCTTGACTTCCCCTCGCACCGGGAACTCGCGGCCTGCTCCGAAGCGCTGAATGCGTTTTATTTGGAGCATCCGGCGCTCTACGAGGGAGACGGAGACACCGAGGGCTTTACCTTCTTAAACTGCCACTCCTACGAGGAGAACGTGGTGGTGTTCCTTCGGCGCGCGGCTTCCGAGGATCTCCTGATTGCGGTTAACTTCTCGGGCACGAGCTATCCGCGCTTTAATCTGGGTGTCCCCTATGCGGGCAGCTATAAGGAGATATTCACGACCGACGAGGAGCGCTTCGGCGGCAGCGGACTTTTGAACCCGCGCGCGCTGCCGGCTCGCGCGATGGAGGTCGATGACAAGGACTTAGGTATAGGCATTCGTTTGCCCGCGTACAGCGCACTCTTCTTTGCCTGCAAGAAGCGGGAGCCGGAGAAGAAAGTGACGCCGCGTGCGGAAGCGGAAAAGACCGGCGAGACCAAGGAAAAGCAGAAGCCGGAGAGCCTTCTTGAGAAGGCGGCGGATGCTGCCGGAAAAAAGGCGGCAGGGGTCGCCGGAAAAGCCGCTGACGTTGCGGGGAAAGCAAAAAATGCGGCGGGTAAAGCAAAGGATGCGGCGGGCAAAAAGGCCGCGGGCGTTGCCGAAAAGGCTGCGGATGTCGCGGGAGCAGCGAAGAAGCGGATTGACCGCGCAATGGGAATGGAGAACTAAGAAATGAAACGTGCAGCCGGAATTTTGCTCCCGGTATTCAGTCTTCCGGGCGACTTTGGAATCGGTTCCTTCTCAATCGAAGCCTACCGATGGATTGACTGCCTGAAGGAGGCGGGACAGAGCTATTGGCAGATTTTGCCGCTCGGGTCCACCGGATACGGCGATTCGCCCTATCAGTCCTTCTCCAGTTTTGCGGGTAATCCGTATTTTATCGATTTGGAGGAACTCAAAGCGCTGGGTCTGCTCACCGAGGAGGAACTTTCCGGCGAGCGTCACTGCGGTGACGAGGGTAAAATAGACTACGGTCATATCTACGAGTCGCGCGAGAAGCTGCTGCGCCTTGCGCACCGACGTTTTCGCGAGAGCTTGAACGGAAGCGAAAGTGTGGGTGAAGATGCCGTGCGTCGCACCAAGGACAGAGCAACGTATCAGGCGGCGGTGGCTGCTCTGTACCCGGAGACCGGAGAATACTGCCTCTACCGCGCCGTCAAAGACTCCCAGGGCGGTAAGAGCTATCTCGAGTGGGAGGCCCCCCTTAAGGAACGAGACAGCGAGGCGCTCCGCGCCTTTGCGGCGAACCACGAGGCGGAGATAGACTATTACGTCTGGACGCAGGTTTTGTTCCACGAACAGTGGAGCCGTTTAAAAGAGTATGCGCTAGCCCACGGCATAACGATAATCGGAGATCTCCCGATTTATGTGGCCCCGGACTCTGCGGATGCCTGGGCGCATCCCGAGCTCTTTCAGCTCGATGAAGAAGGCAAGCCGGAAGCGGTGGCGGGTTGTCCGCCGGATTATTTCTCGCCGGACGGACAGCTCTGGGGAAATCCGCTCTATGACTGGGACTATCACAAGAGAAGCGGCTATGCCTGGTGGGCGCGGCGCATGGAGTACAGCCTCTCGATTTACGACTGTATTCGCATGGATCACTTCCGCGGCTTCGACGAGTACTTTGCGATTCCGGCGGGTAAGCCTGCCAAGGAAGGAAGTTGGAAACCGGGTCCCGGTGTCGCGCTCTTCAAGGCAATCGCAGAGAAGCTCGGTAAGCCCTTGCCCATCATAGCCGAGGACCTGGGTTTCATGACAGAGAGCGTCATTCAAATGGTGAAGGAGAGCGGCTTCCCGCCCATGAAGGTGCTGGAATTTGCCTATGACTCCGACAATCAAAATCTTTATCTGCCGCACCGCTATGAGCGAAACTGTGTCGCCTACACGGGAACACACGACAACGAGCCGCTCATGGGTTGGATACGCAATCAGAACGAGGCGGTGCGTCTCCGCATGCTGCGCTATCAGGGCTCGGAGCACACGCCCGAGAGCGATCTCTACTGGGACTGCATTCGCACCGTGCTTGCGAGTGTGGCGGACACGGTCGTTATCCCGATGTGGGATTATCTCGGTTGCGGCAACGAGGCGCGCATCAACGTGCCGAGTGCGGCGGGCGGAAATTGGCAGTGGCGCATGCCAAAGGGCGGTTTTACCGAGCACTTAATCCGGCACTGCCGCATGCTCGCGGAGATTTACGGCAGAGAGCCTGAGCCCGTTCCCGTGCCGGCAGAGATCGAGGCTGCGCTGGCCGAAGCACAGGCGGCAAAGGAGAGCGAAGAGCCGGTCTCCCCGGAAGTTGCGGGAGAAGCAGACAAGGGAAAAAGCAATACGCCGAAAGCGGAAGCTTAAGTTTACATAAAGTTGCTTTTCCTGCGCTTACGGTGCGCACGCTCGCAGCGACAGCGCCGGAAAACAAAAGATCATACACAAAAATCCCTGCTTTGCCGCAATCGGCAGAGCAGGGATTTTTTTATTTCTATTCGATTTCTATTCGACGGTGCAAGCCGTCAGTGCACACCCGGGCGGGGAATTACCTGGCCGTCGCTGCCCGGGCTGTCCAGACCGGCACCGGGGCCCTTGGTCTCGACCGCGGAAGTGTGAAGCTGTCCGCCGGGGCCGTTTACGTTGGCGTTCGGCGCAGCGACTGTGGTCATCGGTTCCGCGACCGTGGTCTCTGCGCGCGTGCGATGCGCGGTCGTCTCCTGCGGGGAGCTTTCGCTTGCCGTCGTGGTTTCGCGGGTATGCTCGCGCGTATATTCGCGGGGATTTACCCCCGGGCCGCCGTTTACACCGGTCACGCCGGTTGCCGCCGTGACGTGGGCGGAGGTCTCGTCGTTTTCAAGACTCTCAATCACTTCCGTACTCTCTTCCACGGAGCCGGTCTCGCTCGGGAGCTCATCGTCCTCAACCATGCGGTTTGCGTTCGGGTCCGCCACGGAGGTGCCGTGTGCATTCTCATAGGCGCTCCGCGCGCTGCTGTCAATCGCAGTGTTAAAGAGGTCCTTCTCGCCGGTGTTGTAGTCCACGCGCTCGCCGGTAGAACTCTTGAAGTAGGCAAGTTCCACGGTATCCGGGCGAACCCAGTCTTTTTCCGGCAGATCGCTGTGGATGTCTGTCATGACATTCTTCCAGATTTTTCCGGACACGGTCGCGCCGTAGATGCTGGGCATGGCGCGCGGCGTATCGTAGCCGACCCAGACCGCCGCGGTGTAGTAGCGGGTGTAACCGCAGAACCAGGTGTCCTTCGAGTCGTTTGCGGTACCGGTTTTACCGGCTGCCTGCTGCCCGTCAATGTCGAGGCCGCGGCCGGTGCCGTAGGACTTATCCATGGTGCCCTTTAAGATATCCGTAATCATGTAGGCCGTGCCCTCGGTGTAGACCTGAGTCTGTCTGGTCGTAATCGGAATGACCTCCTGCTCGGTGCGCTCGTAAATCACGGAGCGGAGGCAGGTTTTGTCGTCGTAGACACCCATATTCGCGAGGGTCGAAAAGCCCTTGGCCATATCGACCACGCGGGTACCGTAGGTGAAGCCACCGATCGAGACCGCGGCTGCGGTGCTGTCCTGCCAGGTGAGGGAGGAGAACTCCATCTTGCCGAGGTAGGCGAGACCGGTTTTTACATCAATCTTCTGGAGCAGCTGCCAAGCTACGGTATTGAGCGAGCGGTTCAGCGCCTCGCGCAGCGTGACGGAGCCGCGGTAGCTGCCGTCGGAATTCTTCGGGCCGCCGGTAAACTCGCGGTCTTCAATGACATAGGAGGGATAGAAGTATCCGGTCTCAAAGGCGGGCGCGTAGTCCAGGAGGGGTTTAATCGTGGAGCCCGGCTGACGGCGCGCAAGGAAGCCGCGGTTATAGGCATCGTCCGTGCCGCGACCGCCGACAATTGCGACTACGGCATTGCTTGTGTTGTCGATGATGACACCGGCACCCTGCAGCGCGTACTTGCCGTTCTCCTGTTTCTCGTCGGAGCGGTCATCGAGCGTGTCGTCAATACGCTTCTGGAGCTTGCGCTGAATATCGGAGTCTATGGTCGTGTAAATTTTATAACCGCCGGCGCGAATTTTCTCGCTCTTATCCCCGTAGAGCTCGCGGTACTCGGCCTGATATTTCTCATACTCCTCTTTGTTCTTGAAGGTGTACTTGAACTTGAAGCCGTCGTTCTTCATGAGCTGCAGCGCCGTACAGTAGATGGCGTAACTGGTCTGGTAGTTCTCGGTGGATGCCGCCGTGACGGTCTGCGGTGCGATTTCAAGCGGCTTATCCTGATATTCCTTGAGCTCTTCCGCGGTGATTTCGCCCTGCTTATAGAGACTGTTCAGGACCTCGTTTCGCTTGCGGAGCGCGTTTTTCGGGTGGTTAATCGGCTCATAACTCGCGGGGCGGTTGCTGATGCCCACAAGGACCGCGGCCTCCCAAGGCTCCAAATCCTTTGCGCTCTTGTCAAAGTAGTAGCGGCTCGCGGCCTCCACGCCGTAACAGCCGTGGGCGTAGTAGTTACCGTTACAGTAGAACTCCATGATTTTCTCTTTGCCGAACTTTTTTTCAAGCTGCGGCGCAAGCAAAATCTCGGTAATCTTACGCTTGAGCGAGCGCTCCTGCGTGAGATAGGTGTTCTTGATGACCTGCTGGGTGATGGTGGAGCCGCCCTGGGTCACGCGGCGGTGTTTCACATAAGAGACGCCGGCGCGGAGTATGGCCATCCAGTCCCAACCGTGATGGGAGTAGAAGCGCCTGTCCTCTTGGGCAATGTAGGCCTTTTTGATCCAGGGGCTGATGTCGTCGGTGTTCACATAGACATAGCGATGCCCGGAACTGATAACGCCGATCTGCTTGTCGTCCTTATCGAAAATCTCCGTGTCGGTCACGAGGCGGAAATCGTCCTCGGACATGTGCTGATAGGTCTCATAGGCGTGTTGCTGAATGGACTGGAGATCCGGGAAGACCTTGAAGAAGACAAAGCCGACCGCAGCGAAGATGAGTATCATGATGCCGAGCAGGATACTCTTTAGGACACGGACTACAATATGGGCTTTCTTCTTACGTTTTCGTGACTTAAGTGCCATGTGTTTACCTCTCTGTGCGCTCACTCCGTGAGTGCGGCATACGAAAAGCGTATCATTTTGCCGAGCACCTCGGTGCTGAGTTCCACCTGATAGCCGCGCTTTCCGGCAGAGAGGATGATGTGTTCGAATTTCTCTGCGCTCTCATCGACGACCGTCGGGAAAAACTTTTTCATTCCGATCGGCGAGCAACCGCCGTGCACATAGCCCGTGAGCGGGAGCAGTTCCCGTTGCGGAAGCATGGCGACGGATTTTTCGCCGACTGCCTTGGCGGCACTTTTTAGGGAGAGTGAAGCGGGGCCCGGAATGACGAAGACATAGTGCTGACCGGATTTTCCGACGGTGACCAGCGTTTTAAACACCTGCGCCGGATTTTGGCCGAGATATGCGGCGACCTCCTCAGCGCTGACAGCCTCCTCCGGTGGGTAAGTATGTTCGACATACGCGAGCTTTTTGCCGTCTAAAAGACGGCAAACATTGGTTTTTTCATTGTTTTTTGACATACGTTTACTATAGCACAGCCCCTGTTCCTTGTATAGAAGCGCAAAATGCCGGAATGACGGCATGGCTTTCCTATGCTATAATCGTAGCTACATATCTGCATTTATATGAAAGGAGGAGGGATGAAAGAGGAAAGAAAAGCGCAGGAAAAATTGCGGAATTATCTCAGATGGCCCATATTTCCCGCCGTGCTTTCCATACTGATGGCGGTTCTGATTTGCGTCGCAAACTGGGAGACCGGCCTGCTGGTATTTCTCCTGGCCCTGATTTGCGGCGGTATTTGCCTTAGGCTTTATGCCGTCTCCGGCGCGGAGATAAACCGCGCGATGATCGGTTTTTCCGCGGCAACGGACAGCATGCAGGCGCGACTTGCCGAAAATCTGGACCTCTGCTATGCGCTTCTGGATCGCAGCGGTGCGTTTTCGTATCAGAACACGGCGATGACGGCTTTGCTCGCGGCACAACATAAAAATCCCCGCCGACTGGATGAGCTGTTTCCGGAACTCAATCCGGAAGAACTTGCGAAAATTACGGAGAGCGCGGATTATCATCTGAGTCTCGGAGAACTTCGGCTCCGCGTGCGTCTGGTGCGGGAGAAACTCGGCAATGACAAGGTCTTTGCACTCTATTTCTACGATGAGACCGCACTCTTAAAACTCCGCGAAGAGGAGGAGAGCCGGCGTCTCACGGCGGGACTTTTGTACCTCGACAACTACGAGGAGGCCATGGAGAGTGTCGACGACGTGCGTAGGCCTCTGCTCACGGCCATGATAGACCGGAAGATTGTCCGCTACTTTGACGGCATGCAGGCCATCATGAAGAAACTCGAGAAAGACAAGTACTTCTTCGTGATGGAGCGCCGCCACCTGCGGGAACTTTATGAGACCCAGTTTGATATCCTTGAGCAGGTGAAGACGGTAAACATCGGCAACGAGATGCGCATCACGCTCTCCATCGGCATCGGCGACGGCGGCGCAACCTACGCGCAGTGCTATGACTTTGCGCGCCAGGCCATCGATATGGCGCTGGGACGCGGCGGCGATCAGGCCGTGGTGAAAGACGGCGAGAACATTCACTACTTCGGCGGCAAGACGAACTCGAAGGAGAAGACCACCCGCGTCAAGGCACGCGTCAAAGCCCATGCCTTCCGCGAACTCATCGAGAATAAAGACAGACTCTTAATTATGGGCCACAAGCTCATGGACATTGACTCTCTCGGTGCGGCGGTCGGTATATGGCGCATTGCGGCGACCATGGGGAAAGAGGCGCACATTGTCTCTTCCGCAGTCAACAATGCAATACGGCCCATGTTGGCGCGCTTCCAAAACGGCGACTACCCGGAGGATATGTTTATTCCCGAGGAAAAGGCCCTGCAGCTACTCGATGAAGGCACCGTCCTTGTGGTCGTGGATACAAACCGTCCTTCCATGGTCGAGGGTCCGAGGCTCTTGGATGCCGCAAAGACCATTGTGGTGCTGGATCATCACAGACAGAGCCAGGATTCCATTCGGAATGCGCAGCTCTCCTATGTCGAAACCTATGCCTCCAGCGCCTGCGAGATGGTCGCGGAGGTGGTGCAGTATATTTCGGATGAGGTCAAGATACGGGCGGTTGAGGCGGATGCCATGTACGCCGGCATTGTAATCGACACGCACAATTTCCAGAACCAGACCGGTGTGCGCACCTTTGAGGCGGCGGCCTTCCTTCGGCGTAACGGCGCCGATGTGACGCGGGTGCGCAAGTTGTTCCGTGAGAAGCTGGATGACTACCGCGCGAAGAGCGAAGCCATTCACAATGCGGAGATTTACCGCGAGCACTTTGCGCTGAGCTTCTGCGATTCGGAGGGGCTGGAAAGCCCGACCGTGGTCGGCGCACAGGCGGCAAACGACCTGCTCGACGTGATTGGCGTGAAGGCGAGTATTGTGGCGACCACCTTCCGTGAGAAGGTGTTCCTCTCGGCGCGCGCCATCGACGAGGTCAATGTGCAGGTCATGATGGAGAAGCTCGGCGGCGGTGGTCACAGAACCATAGCCGGTGCACAGCTTGCCAATATGACCCAAGAAGAAGCGATGAATCAAGTCAAACAGGTCATCGATGAGATGCTTTTGAAAGGAGAAATCTAATGAAGGTTGTTTTACTGCAGGATGTGAAGTCGCTCGGCAAGGCCGGTGATTTGGTGGAGGTCTCTGAGGGTTACGCAAGAAACTTTCTGCTGCCGAAGAAGCTCGGCGCAGCGGCAACGGCGGAGAATTTGAACAGCCTGAAATTAAAGAAGGCGAATGAGGCAAAGATCGCCGCGGAGCAGCTCGCGGAGGCAAAGGCTCTCGCGGCAAAGATTGAGGCGGGCGCTGTGACCGTGTACATCAAGGGCGGCGAGAACGGAAAGACCTACGGTTCCGTTTCGACCAAGGAACTCGCGGAGGCAGTGAAGGAGCAGCTCGGCCTGGAGCTCGACAAGAAGAAGATTGCGCTCGCGGAGCCGCTGAAGAACTTCGGAAGCTATGAGACCGTGGTCAAGTTGCACCGCGAGGTACAGGCGAAGCTCAAGGTCACTGTGGCGGAAGAGAAATGACCGACGATGTCCAAAATGTCCTAAAGCGCGTGATGCCGCACAGCGAGGAGGGAGAGCGCTCCATCCTCGGTGCGGTTTTCGTGGACCAGGGAAGTCTTGCCGTCGCGCTGGAACACTGCAGCGCGGCGGATTTTTATTCCCGTCCCTACGGCACGGTATTTGCCTGCATGGCGGAACTCTTCAATGAGGGCAAGCCCGTCGATATTTTGACGGTGCAGGAAAAACTGAAGACTAAGGAAGTGCCGCCGGATGTGCAGAGCATCGATTTTTTGCGCGAGATTGCGCAGAGCGAGGCGACCGCCGCCAATATCCGGGAATACGCAAAGATAGTGCGTGCCAAGGCGGTCAAGCGGAAGCTGATTCAGGCCAGCGAGGAAATCGCGAACAGCTGCTATGCGGACAGTCAGGAAGTGGAAGATCTCCTGCAGGAGACCGAGGACAAGATGTTTCGCATCCTCCAACAGCGCAGCGCGGCCGAGTTTACGCCGATTGAAGAAATTACGCTGAATGTCATCAATCGGATTCAGACCGCCTATCAGAACGGCGCGGAGGTGACCGGCATTTCGACCGGCTTTATAGACCTTGACCGGAAGTTAAGCGGTCTCCAGCCCTCCGACCTCGTGCTGATTGCGGCGCGTCCCTCCATGGGTAAGACGGCCTTCGTTCTGAATATCGTGGAGCACGCGGCGGTGCGAAACGGACTCTCCTGCATGATATTCTCGCTCGAGATGAGCAAGGAGCAGCTGGTCAACCGCATCCTCTCGATGGAATCCGGCGTCGACGCGCAGAAAATGCGTAACGGCGATCTCTCGAGCAGTGATTTCGGCAATATCATTGAGGCGGCCGCGCGCATCGCCGAGAGCAAGAATCTGGTAATCGATGACACGGCGGGCATAGGCATAGGCGAGCTTCGGAGTAAGTGCCGCAAGCAGAAGTTGGAGCACGGAGTGGATCTCGTGATCATCGACTACCTGCAGCTCATGAGCGGCAGCGGAAAGTCGGGCGAGAACCGCCAGCAGGAAATTTCCGACATCTCCCGCAACTTAAAGGCTCTGGCCCGCGAGTTACAGGCACCTGTCGTGGCGCTCTCGCAGCTCTCCCGCGCGGTGGAGCAGCGCCCGGACCACAGACCCATGCTCTCGGACCTCCGAGAGTCCGGCGCCATCGAGCAGGACGCGGACGTGGTAATGTTCCTGTACCGCGACGACTACTACAACAAAGACACGGAACACCCGAACGAGGCCGAGGTCATCATCGCAAAACAGCGTAACGGCCCCATCGGCACGGTGAGTCTGGTTTGGAAGCCGGATACCACGCGCTTTGTCAATATGGCGCGCTGAGTCGCGAATTCTAAAAACGCCCGCTCTTTCCGAAGCATTGGTAAGAACGGGCGTTTCCAAACATACTGTTGCAAGGAAGAGGTAGGCAGAGAAAATTCGTCCTATGCGGCAACGTAGATGCAAAAAGCTCCGGGCATAAGCCCGGAGCTTCTTAACTGTGATTTAAGCCTCAGCGATTGCGCCGACAGGACATACTGCCTCGCAAGCACCGCAATCAATGCAACCAGCCTCGTCGATCACATACTGGGTGTCTCCCTGGGAGATCACACCGACGGGACATTCACCGGCGCAGCTGCCACAGCTGACGCAAGCATCAGAAATTCTGCGTGCCATAATTATTTCCTCCTTGATTCATCTAAGACGACAGCATCTTTGCTGTTTCCCATATCTTAAACGAAACAAGGGCTAAATTCAAGCGCGTAACACTGTGAAACTTGCACTTTTGGGGGTACACGATGAACTATTTGTTGTGCTTAACTAACAATACTTAAACCTGTCTATCAGAGCTTCGCGAGCGAATTCAGCACATCCTTTGAGAGGACGGTGCGATAGTGCTCCGCAAAGTAAGCGGCGCGGCCGGTCGTTAAGAAAAGCGGCTCGGCGTATTCGCTCAGACGGTTACAGAGCGCCGCAAAGAGTGCGGGCGTCTCGGTTTCGGCCTTGACGGTCAGAATATAGCTACCGCTCTTCGGATCCCGGTAGAGGGCCTCGCTCGCAATTTCGGGCGTGCTGCGGACTGCATGCGCGGCCGCAATGACCGCGTTGAGGTTCGGGAAACGGAAGCCGCGGATATGGGCCTCCGGCGCGGTGCTTTTGTTTTCGTTCGTCATATCCTCACTGCCGTACGGCGGCGGATAAGGCGGAACGGCCCCCTTATTCTCGAGTTCCTGTAAGAGATCCTCGATGCCGTGCCGCTCTTCGTAGTCTCCCTCGAGCGGCGGTACAAAGCGCGAAAAACGCGCATCCAATTCCTCCGGATCATCTACTTTTGTAATCAATACCTGAATGCTGTCGTCCGAGAGCGGTATGGACTCCACACGGAGCGGCATGTTATCGACTTCAAAGCCTAATTCAGAGGAAGCCCGTTGCATCATCTCCCGAAGAAGCTGTCGTGCTTTCTGGCTGCCGTAGGCGAGCTCACCGAGCTCCATGTTGCGCTCAATCAAGTCAAAACCGGACAGGGTGCAGCTGATCTGGTATTCGCTGACGCGTTCTAGTTTCATGGACTTCACCTCCTTCTGTTTTGTTAATGCATAATACAACGGAATTGCTGCTTTGGCAATTGAAGAATATGTGTCCTGTTGATATACTGAACTCGGATGGAGAACAGGAGGATGGTCTCGAATCTTGTCCCCCAAGACAGATGTTTCACTTCTCATACGGCGGCGTTCTTGCTGCCGCACTGCGCGCATCCGCGCGGTGTATTTCCAGAAAAATGCAGTTTGAATCCGGAGCTGTCCGGCGCTTTTTGTGCGCGCGAATTAAGCCATCCGTCTCGCGCGGCAGAGGGCGGTAACCCGCGGAATTCGCAATTCCGACTCAATGTCACGGAGCATGGGTCAATTTCTGTGTGCTGCCGAGCCTGCAAGTTTGCAGCACGGCGACAGTGCGCTTGTCACGGAGCGCGCTGTCGCTTTTTTGTTTGTCTTAACACATAGCACTTCGTTTTATGATATACTGTTTCGGAATAATTTTTGGCTCTCTTCCTAATTATATGAGATTGCAAGTGCGCTTTTGCGCAAAGAGGAGGATTATCTTGGAAGAAAAAGAAAAGTTGAAGGAGACAGAGCCGGTAAAGCGTGTGAGCGATAGCCGCAGGCGGAGCCGGAAGCGGGGCGGGAATGTCCCTCTCTTACCCCTCCTTCTTGTCCTGTTACTCGGCGCGCTGATTTTTTCGCTCTGGTACCTGCGCTTCGGGCCGAGCCGCGTGCGCATCGGCGAGGCAGAGCTCTTCGGGGCTTCGGGAGATGAAGTTGCGGTAATTTACGACTATGAACTCCAAAAGGAGAAGGCCGTCATGCGGGACGGCAGTGTCTATCTGCCCCTGAGTCTTGTTAAGAGCGCCATGAATCAGCGCTTCTACTGGGATCGGGATGAAAAACTCATAGTCTATGCGGCACCGACGGGGGTTCGGAAGTTTACGCCCGAGGAAAAAGATACCGAGGGCAAGGTGCTCTATTATACGGAGGATCAGGAACTCTATCTCTCCCTGCCCTTGCTCCGCGAGTTCACGGATGTTCGCATTGAGAGCTATCTCGACGGCAGCGTGAAGCGCATTTTCATTACGCCGTCGCCGGGGAGCGACGAAGTGCGGGCGGCAAAGCATAAGCTGGCGCTTCGGAGCCGGCCGAGCGTGCGCGGCAGCATTGTCACCGAAGCGAAGAAAAACGAGGCGCTCCGCGTGATCCCGGATCACGAAGGTGCGACAACCGACACGACACGTTGGACCCGTGTGAAGACCGAGAGCGGTTTTACCGGCTATGTGCAGCTTAAAAATCTGCGCGCGGCCGAAACCGTACCCTACACAAGCAACTTCGCAAAACAGGAGTACAAGGGCCTTACCCTCGGTGAAAAGGTGCTCCTCGGCTTTCACCTGGTCTCCAACCAGGCGGCCAATAAGGGACTCGGGACGCTCGCACAGAATGCGAGCGGGATGAATGTCATTGTGCCGACCTGGTTTTCCCTCCGCGGCAATGAGGGAGATTACCAGAACTTCGCGGATCGCGCCTATGTCGAAGAGGCGCATGAGAAGGGGCTCAAGGTATTTGCCCTTCTCGATAACTTTGACAAGACGGTCACAACGGGTGAGCTCCTGAAAAAGACTTCGGTGCGCGAAAAGCTGATTCAGTCCCTGATTTCGGATGCGGATCTCTACGGTTACGACGGCATCAATGTGGACCTTGAGCTCATCAAAGAAGAGGCCATAGATCAGTATCTCGAGTTTATCCGAGAACTCTCGCTGGCCTGCCATGAAAAGCAACTGTATCTGACGGTGGATGTGCCGAATCCCGCGAGCTTTAACCTCTATTACGACAGAAAGGAACTCGGCGTTTTCTGCGACTATGTGATTAACATGGGCTACGATGAGCACACAAAGGGAGATGAGCCCGGCAGCACGGCCTCGCTCGGCTTTGTGACCACGGGGCTCGATATGAGTCTTGCGGAAGTGCCCGCGGAGAAATTAATCCAAGCAGTGCCCTTCTACACGCGGCTCTGGACCGAGGATAAAAACGGTAAGGTGAGCAGCGAGGCGCTCGGCATGAAGGGCGCAAAGGAGTGGGTCGATAAAAACCAGATCGGTCTTAATTTCGATGAGACCCTCGGGCAGAACTACGGACAGCGCTCCAACAACGGCAGCCTGCAGCTGATTTGGATGGAAGACGCCAAGTCCATGCAGACCAGAATGGATGTCATCAAGAGTAAGTCGATAGCGGGTGTCGCGGTGTGGCGCCTGGGACTCGAAACAGACGATGTATGGGAGATTATTAAGCAATGACGGGAAATTTAGGACAGAAGATTGCGGAAAATTTGATTTTTGTCGGAGAGTTCTTACTGGTTGTGTTCCTCTGCTTCTTTGTCGCCTATGTGATTGAGAAGCGCATTCAGCAGCGGCGGCAGCAGAGAGAGCGCATCCTCAACACGAGAAAAATCGCCATGATAGGCCTCTTTTCGGCGGTGGCGGCTGTGCTCATGATGTTTGAGGTGCCGGTGCCCTTTGCACCTCCCTTTTATAAGATCGATCTTTCGGAACTCCCGATTTTAATTTTGAGTTTTGCCTACGGTCCGGTTGCGGGCGTGATGGCGGAATTCGTAAAAATTTTACTGAAACTCGTGTTTAAGTCCACCTCGACCGCCTTTGTCGGCGAACTCGCAAACTTTGCGGTGGGTTGCGCACTGGTGCTTCCGGCGGGTATCTTTTATCTCGAGAAGAAGACAAAGCGCCAGGCCTTTGTGGCCTGCGCGCTCGGCGTGATTTGCATGACTATTTTCGGCTCCTTTTTCAATGCGATTTATTTGCTGCCGAAGTTTGCGGCGCTTTACGGCATGCCGCTCGACACCATTGTGCAGATGGGAAGCAAGGTGAACCCGCGCATTGTGAGTGTTGAGACCATGGCGCTCTACGCGGTTGCTCCGCTGAACTTCTTAAAGGGCGGCATCGATATGCTGCTGACCGTGGTGCTCTACAAGCGCTTAAGCCACGTGTTGAAAGAGCAGGAAGGACGGCGCTGAGTATGGAGACAGCATACGGCCTGCTCACGGGAACGGAAGAAGAGCGGCAGCGCGCGCTCAAAGAAGCAGCCCGGATTCTGCGCGCCGGCGGTTTGGTCGCCTTCCCGACGGAGACGGTCTACGGGCTCGGCGGAGATGCGCTGAGCCCTGCGGCGGCGGCGAAAATTTACGCGGCAAAGGGACGGCCGAGCGACAATCCGCTGATTGTCCACATTGCCCGCGTGGAGGCATTACAGCCGCTTGCGGCGGAAATCCCGGATGCGGTCTATCGCCTTGCGGAGGCCTTCTGGCCGGGGCCGCTCACCATGATTGTCAAAAAGAGCGAGCGCGTGCCGCGGGAGACCAGCGGCGGTCTGGATACCGTTGCCGTGCGCCTGCCGGGCGATGCGAATGCGCGGGCACTCATTGAGGCTGCGGGGTTGCCGATTGCGGCGCCCTCCGCGAACACCTCCGGGCGTCCCAGTCCGACCGAAGCGCGGCACGTTGCGGAGGATCTCGGCGGAAAAATCGATATGATACTTGACGGCGGTGCGGTCGCGGTGGGGCTTGAGTCTACCATTGTGGATTTGAGCGGCAGCGTCCCGACCTTGCTCCGCCCGGGGGCAATCACAGTTGAAATGTTGGAAGAAGTGCTGGGAAAAGTGCAGCTGGACCCTGTGCTTAAAAAGCCGCTTGCCCCGGGCATGCACCCCAAGGCACCCGGCATGAAGTACCGCCACTACGCCCCGCAGGCCGAGATGTATCTGGTCGACGGCGCACCGGAGGCTGTTATACGTCTTGTCAACAAAAGGGCGGCAAACGCAAAGGAACGCGGCGAAAGGGTCGGTGTGCTCGCGGCAAGCGAGACAGCCGGCGCGTATTGCGCGGATGCGGTTTTTCCGCTCGGACAGAGAGAGAAGCCGGAGGAGATTGCCCATAACCTCTTTGCGGCGCTCCGCGAGATGGACGCGCAGGGGGTAAAACTTATCTATGCCGAGGCCTTTCCGGAGAGCGGCGTGGGGCTTGCCATCATGAATCGCATGAACAAGGCGGCAGGACATCATTGGCTGCACGCCGGAGAGGAGAGCGAATGACAGAGAAGCGCAAGGACTATATCAGCTGGGACGAGTACTTTATGGGGGTTGCCTACCTCTCGGCACTCCGCTCGAAGGATCCGAATACCCAGGTCGGGGCCTGCATCGTGAGCGATGACAACAAGATACTCTCGATGGGTTATAACGGTTTTCCACGCGGCTGCTCGGACGATGAATTCCCCTGGGGAAAGGAGCACGAGCAGGACGACCCCTATCAGGCAAAGTATTTTTATGCGACGCACAGTGAGTTAAATGCAATCCTGAATTACCGCGGCGGCTCGCTCGAGGGGAGCAAGCTCTATGTGACGCTCTTCCCCTGCAACGAGTGCGCCAAGGCGATTATCCAATGCGGCATACGGACTTTGATTTACGGCGAGGACAAGTACGGCGATACCGCGGCTGTCCGCGCGAGCAAGCGCATGTTGAATGCGGCCGGGGTTCGCTACTACCAGTACGGGAAAACCGGGCGGCAGCTCAAAATTTTTGTCTGACTTTTCTCTTGCGGAAGGCAGGCGGAGAGACTATAGTAAAATGAAAATTCAGCGGTAAGTACCGCAGAAACGAGGAATCGGAAGATGAAAGATAAACGTCGTCGTGTGTTGGCTATTATTGTTTCGGTGATTCTCTGCCTGTCAATGGTGCTCGGTATGGCGGCAGCCGGTCTCAGCGCTTTCTTGCATTGAGTCGGGCGTATCCGGAAATTGTCGCGGCTTTCTCCGCGGGAAACCTAGAAACGGAGCGCCTTTTGGAAGAATGCGGGGCGAAAAACAGAACGAAGGTTCTAAGGCCCGAAGCCGCGATTTTGCGTTGCAAACGCGAGCGGGAGGCCCGGGAAGAAGCCTGTCGCATTGCGGAAAGCGCTTGCGGGGCGTCGCTTTGCCTGCCCTACGGGAGAGGCGGCATACTGGCAGCGCTCTATCTGGCCGCGGTCCGGCGGCAGTCGGGCCTGGAAATCCGCCTGCGGGATGTGCCGCTTTTACCGGAGACCGTTGCGCTTTCGGAGGCGCTCGGCAAGAATCCCTACCGCATGGACACGGAGGCCCTGCTCTTTTTGACGGAGAGCGGCGACAGCCTTGCAAGGTCGCTTCGGGCAAAAGACATACCGGCAGCCTGCATCGGCCGCTTTGTGCCCGGGCTTGATAAGTGCGTGGTCGATAAGACCGAGCGCGAGTACATCAACCGCCCGGAGCGCGACATCGAATTGGAAGCAGAAGTGTTTGAGACAGAAAGGAAGACAGATGCGTGAAAAGATCCTCGCGGTTCTGGAAAAGAATGCGCGCATAGATATTCATGAGCTCGCGATGTTGCTCGGGGAGAGCGAGGTGGCGGTCGCGAATGAGATTGCCGACATGGAAAAGGAAAACATCATCCGCGGGTACCACACCCTGATCAACTGGGAGAACACGAGCAACGAGCGCGTGGAGGCTCTCATTGAGGTAAAGGTCACACCGCAGCGCGGTATGGGCTACGACCGCATTGCGGAGCGCATTTACCAGTACAACGAGGTAGATTCGGTCTATCTGATGAGCGGTGCCTTCGATTTCATGGTCCTCCTCGAGGGCAAGACCATGCGGGAAGTGGCCTTCTTTGTCTCGGAGCGCCTTGCGCCGATTGAGTCCGTGACGGGCACTTCGACTCACTTCGTACTGAAGAAGTACAAGGATCACGGCACGGAGATGGTTCGGAAAAAAGAAGACGAAAGGCAGTTGTTCATGGCATGAGAGACATCAATGAAGTGTTGGCGAAGAAGACCGTAGCCCTGCAGCCCTCTGGCATACGGAAGTTTTTTGACATTGTCCGCACCATGGAAGGCGCCATTTCGCTCGGTGTCGGCGAGCCGGACTTTGATACGCCCTGGCCCATCCGAGAGGAGGGTATTTACTCTCTGGAGCGGGGACGCACCTTTTATACGAGCAATGCGGGTCTCAACGAGCTCCGCGAGGAGATTGCGCGCTACATTCAGCGCCGCTTTGCGGTGTCCTACGATCCGCTCAGCGAGATCACAGTGACGGTCGGCGGCTCGGAGGGCATAGACCTTGCCTGCCGCGCGCTCTTAAACCCCGGCGATGAGGTGATTATTCCGCAGCCGAGTTATGTTTCCTACGAGCCCTGCGTGCGGCTTGCGGACGGCGTTCCGGTAATCCTGGAACTCAAGGAGAAGGACCGCTTTAAGCTGATGCCGGAGGATCTGGAGCGCTGTATCACCGAGCGCACCAAGTTTCTGGTCCTGCCCTTCCCGAATAACCCGACCGGCTCCATCATGACGCGCGAAGAGCTCGCGGCAATCGCAAAGGTGGTGATAGAGCACGATATCTATGTGGTGTCGGATGAAATCTACACTGAGCTCACCTATAACGGCGAGGCACCGGCTTCGATTATCCAGATTCCCGGTATGAGAGAGAGAACCGTTTTGATTAACGGCTTCTCGAAGGCCTATGCCATGACGGGCTGGCGTCTCGGCTATGCCTGCGGGCCGGAGCCCATACTTCGCCAGATGATCAAGGTGCACCAGTACGCGATTATGTGCGCGCCGACTACGAGCCAGTACGCGGCGGTCGCGGCGCTCCGCGACTGCGATGCGGAGATTGCGCGCATGCGCGAGGCGTATAACCAGCGCCGCCGCTATCTCTTAAAGCGACTCGAGGAGATGGACATTCCCTGCTTTGAGCCGGAGGGTGCGTTCTACATCTTCCCGAATATCTCAAAGTTCGGTCTCTCTTCGGAAGAGTTCTGCACGAAGCTGCTCACGGAAGAGAAGGTCGCGGTCGTACCGGGCACGGCATTCGGAAACAGCGGCGAGGGTTTTGTCCGTATTTCCTACGCCTACTCCCAGGAACAGCTGCGCGAAGCCATGAACCGCATGCAGCGCTTTGTGGAACGGCATGCAAGCACATGAAACAGAAAGTGAAATCCCCTTGCCGCGACAAGGGGATTTTTTTGATGAGTTGTAGGACAAAAAGAGTTGGTAAAAAGTGCTTCAAACCCTTGCTACACAAGGTTTTCTCTGCTTACATCTTCCTTGAAACAGTATGTTTGGAGAAAAAGTCATGAAGCATGCTATCTGTCCTTCTTGTGGGACGAAGGAACTGTTAAAGGTAATGCCGACAGATGGAAGTATTGCAGAGATATACAAAAGACTCTCGTCACAGAAAAAGGTGGAGAGTTCAATGGGAAGAGAATAATCAAAGAAGATAAAACTCTGCGATGCTTGATTCCGAAGAAAGCCCGGTTATATGAGCATACAAAGAGCCCGACGCACATTTTGTGCGCCGGGCTTTCTGTCAAATATTTATCTGCTCTGCGTCCAAACACCGCTGTTGTCAACGAAGTAACGGTTGTTGTCAACCCACTGGTTGGTCAGCATCTTACCGAGGTTGCTGTTGTTCTCGGTGCTGAGCCAATACCACTTGCCGGTGAAACGGCTCTTCAGCCAGCCGGTCTTCATGTAGCCGGATTTGTTGAAGTAGTACCAGTTGCCGTCAATCTGCTGCCAGTTGTCGGTCGTGTAGGAACGGTCGGCGTTGCAGTACCACCAGCCGACATTGTCCTTCAGCCAAGCGCCCTTGTTGCCGGCATTCGATCCGTTCGGTCCGGTAGAGCTGCCGCCGTTCGAGCCGCCGTTGGTCTTGCCGCCGAGTGCTGCGAGCACATCGTCGTCGACATCGAACTCATCGGACTCGGTCCAATCGCCCTTCGAGCTGTTGCTGTTGCCGACCGCTGCGCGAACCTTGACGGTGTAGCTGCCCTTACCGTTCTCACGGATCTTGTCGCGGAAATCATAGCTGGTGTTCTTCGTGGTGACGCTTTCCTTGATGGTGTTGTTGCGGTACAGCTTCACCTCGTACTGGGTAGCGTAATCCGCCTCATCCCAGGAGATCACCGGGCTGTCATCGTCGCCCCAGGAGACATCGCCGACTTCCAGCGCGCTCTTATCGGTGGAACCGGTCTTCGGCAGGGTGACCGTGACGGTCATGCTGCTTGCGGTCGAGCTGACCTTGGTGATTGCAGCGCCCTTGCCGGTCTTATCGTTGATCTTAACATTGCCCTTCTGCGTGCCCTTGAAGGTGAAGTCGCTGTCCGGCTTCAGCTTCAGTGTGACCTTCGGCTTCTTGCCGAAATCGGTGTTGGTGACCGAAGTGACGTTCACGTTGTCCACACCGACACTGTCGCTGTCCGCGTCAACCTGGCTCGAATTCATGCCCGGTGCGAGGTCATACTCAAGGTCGATGGTAACATTCTGAACTGTGGTCTTGTTGGTCTTTGCGAATGCCATGCTCGTCATACCGAAGAGCATTGCTGCGGTCAGAACCATAGGTGCAACTTTCTTTAAAAGATTCTTTTGCGTCATTATTGTTTCCTCCGTTCTGCAGGTTTTCCTGCTTTGTATTGCTTTCGCTATGTCTATATCCTAAACGATTTCCCTGAGAAAAAATAGTGGATTCCACTTACATTTCTCTTACTTTCCTGTAAGAAGATAAACACAAAAATTTAACCGGATTTCCTGTAACCTTTTGATAAAAATAGGCACCGCGAAATCGCGATGCCCATTTTTATTGCAGCATATTTAAAAAGCTTACGCAGCCTTCCACTTTCCGTCGTAGTTGACCAGGTAACCGTCCGGTGTCTGCGTGCTGACCAGCATTGCGCCGTCATAGCCCACGTAGTAGTAGACACCCTCTTCGCTTGCGCTCTTAATCCAGGCGTTTGCCCACATTGCGCCGTCGCTGCCGGAGTAGTACCACTTGCCGTTTACTTCGTACCAGCCGGTCGCCTTCTCGCCGCTCGGAAGGACATAAGCCCAACCGCCGTTGCCGAGGGTCTCCCAGTGGCCGCTCGGTGCAGCCGGAGCGGAAGCGTTGTTCTGTGCGCCGTTGTTCTGACCCGCATTGTTCAGTGCGGCGTTGTACTGCGCAGCGGGGCTTGTGTTTGCAGCGGAGCTTCCCGCAGCGGTATTCTTCGTGTCCTCGACGGAGCCGCGGTTCTGCTTGATCATCTGGATATCTTCCGAAGTGATGGTTTCGCCGCCGACCGCACTCGCGAAACGGGTCTGGCCCTTTGCCTTCTTCTTTGCGGTGACCTGCGCGTAGTAGGTACCTGCGCCGCGCTTTAAAACTCTGTCGGTGATATCAACCTTCTCGGCCGTGTAGCCCGCGGTCATTGCGGTGCCGAGCTTATGCTTCGGCTTCAGGTCGGAAGAGCTGTAGAGCTGTACCGAATAGCTGGTGCGGCTGTCGCCGACCGACCAGTTGACATAGACGCGGTCGTTTGAGACATCGAAGCTGACGTCGCTGACCGAGTAGTCCTGCGGATCGTCCTCTGCGGTTGCCGCGTGTGCAAACACACTCTGAGAGAGAGTCATTGCAACGCAGAGGAACAGGGCACCGGCCCGCTTCAGTCGTTTCATCATAGTAAAACACCTCCAAATCTTAATATTTTCTGTAAACAGTATAGCACAGCAAGCTTACGAAATCCTTACGACAGAATGACGATTCCCTGTCAGTGACGTAGGTTTTTTTCGTCAGCTTTCGGGAGGGTAAAGGAGAAACGACTGCCGCCCTCGGGGCGTCGCTGCGCTTCCAGGCTTTCGCCGTGCGCGAGCATGACCTCGCGGGCTATGGCGAGGCCGAGTCCCGCGCCCATTTTGTCCTGCCCGCGGGATAAATCTCCCTTAAAGAAGCGGTCAAAGACCCGGGATAAATCGGCCTCGGAGATACCGATGCCGCTGTCGCTCACCGTTACGACCATGCGGCTGCGCCGCTCGCTGCAGGCAATCTCGATCTCGCTGTCTTCCGGCGAGAACTTAATCGCATTGTCGGCGAGATTATAGAGCACCTGCTGAATGCGGGAGGCATCGGCATAGACCGGGCTCTCTTCCTCGGCAAAGAGGAGGGAGATGTGAATGCGTTTCGCCTTGCACTGCATCTCAAAGCTCTCTGCGGTGGTGCGCACCAGTTCGTTCAGGTTAAAGACCGTCTTATGGAGGCTCTGTCCCATGCCGAGTGCGTTGAGACTCAGCATGTTTTCGGTGAGCTTTGCGAGGCGCTCGGTCTCTGCGATGATGCGGCGCATGTATTTTGCCTGCAACTCCGGCGGTATGGTGCCGTCCAAGATGGCTTCGGAGAAGCCCTTAATCGAGGTTAAAGGGGAGCGAAAGTCATGGGACACGTTTGCGATAAAGCGCCGCTCATCGTCCTCGAGACGGGAGAGCTTTTCCGCCATGCTGTCCATGGTTCGCGCGAGATAGCCCATCTCGTCTTCCGATGTGACCGGAATGCGGTGACTTAAGTTTCCCTCCGCGAACTGCCTTGCGCCCTCGGTGATAACGGTCAGCGGCCGGTACACGAAGACATTGAAGTTAATCAGGAAGGTCAGCGAGAGCAGAAACACGATGCCGTAGCTGATGTAGACCAGATTCATGATTTTGGCGGTATCTTCCTGCACATGATCCATGAGGAGATGAATCACGACATAGCCGTAGGTTCGGTAGTTTCCGGCAATCGGCGCGGAGACGCTGAGCACGGTGCGCGGGAAGGAACCGAAGTAGGAGCCGACCATATAAGAGCGGCTTCCGGTTGCCGTCGGGTCAAAGTCCGGGATGACGCGCCCGTCCCAGCTGTGGGCGGAGTCGAGGACAATGTTGCCGTCCTTATCCATGATCCAAATTTCCGCCCGCAGGTAAGTTGCGACAGCCTCAAGCTGGGGGTAGGCGCTCTGGAGCGGGAGAGATTTGCCGTCGTAGACGCCGGAATAGGCCGCGGCAATGAGGCTCGCCTCGTCGTAGAGCGTCTGCGCGCGGCTCTTGATTAAATAGTTCTCGGTGAGCCGCGCGGAGAGCGTAGACACGGCAAGGAAGCCGGCCACGCCGAAGAGCAGGTAGCCGAGCAGAAATTTGAGGTAGAGGGAACGTTTGAGCCGCTTCATCATGCGCGCAGGTCAAACTTATAGCCGACACCCCAGACCGTGGCGATGGACCAACTCGGCTTATCCTTTAACTTCTCGCGGAGGCGCTTGATGTGCACGTCGACGGTGCGTGTATCGCCCGCGTATTCATAGCCCCAGATGTGATCCAGAAGCTGCTCGCGCGTAAAGACCTGGTTCGGGTGGGATACCAGGAAGAAGAGGAGCTCAAGCTCCTTCGGCGGCATCTCGACGGCGCGGCCCTCGTAGCGAACCGCGTAGTTGGTGAGGCTGATTTCCAGGTCCTCACAGCGCACGCTCTCTGTCTCCGCGCGCTCGGGCGGAGTGCTCTCCTGCGGGCGGTAGCGGCGTAGCACGGCGCGAACCCGCGCGACGAGTTCCTTCGGTTCAAAGGGCTTTATGATGTAGTCATCGGCGCCGAGCTCAAGACCCAGTACCTTGTCAAAGACCTCGCCCTTGGCGGAGAGCATGATGACAGGCGTCTGGGAACTCTTTCGAATCTCGCGGCACACCTGATAGCCGTCCACATGGGGCAACATGAGATCCAGCAGCACGAGATCCGGCGCGAGGGTGCGGAAGAGAGTCAGGGCCTCGGCACCGTCCGCGGCGATGTGGGTTTCATAACACTCCTTCTCCAAATAGAGGGAGATGAGCTCTGCGATGTTATCGTCGTCGTCGACAATCAGTATTTTCTGTTTTCCTGCCAAAGGGACTCCTTTCTGCGGATTAGCGGAAGGTCACCACGGTCACAGCCTCGCCGCCGTCGTCAAAGTGGGCATCCTCGCATTTCTTGACATAGGGCTGCTTTTTGAGCCAGGCGAGCAGACCTTTTTTCAGTGCGCCGGTGCCGCGCCCGTGAATTACGCGGACCGAGTTCAGGTGTGCGAGGAGGGCATCGTCCAAGTATTTGTCGAGTTCGCCGAGGGCCTCATCGACCGTCTTTCCGATCAGATTGATCTCGGGGGAGATGTGGGAGGCCTTGCCGAAACTCGGCGCGCCGCCGCTATGGCTTTGTTTTGCGCCCTTGGACACAGCAGCCTCCTCTTCGATGAGGACCACATCGTCCGCGGAGACCTGGGTGCGGAGCACGCCCATGCGCACAAAGAGGCGGTTGTTCTTATCCGGCAGGGTTGAGACGATGGCCTCGTGATCCATGCTGAGCACGCGGACCGAGTCGCCGATGTGAAGCACCGCGGGCTTTGCCGCCTTTACGGCCTTCTTCTTCGGCGCGGTCTTTTCGACCGACTTTAACTTGTCGCGGAGACCGCTTCTCTCTTTCTCGAGCTCGCGGAGCAGGCCGGAGTCCGCACTCAGGCGGTTGATGCGGCGTATGCTCTGATCGGCGCTCTCCTTTGCCTCCGATAGAATGCGCTCTGCCTCGGCGCGCGCCTTTTCGAGGATGCGCTCCTTGCGCTCGTCGAGGTTTTGATCCGCCTTTTCATGCCGGTTTTTTAATTCCTCGATTTCCGCGCGGTAGGCGAGAATTTCCTTACGCTCGGCCTCAATCGTGCGGCGATCCGCTTCGAGGCGGGTTAAGAGATCTTCAAAGGCCGCATCGTTCTGCTCGATGTGATTCTTTGCGTCTTCGATGATGTAGTTCGGAAGCCCGAGTTTTTGAGAAATCGCGAAGGCATTACTCTTACCCGGAATGCCGATTAAGAGACGGTAGGTCGGGCGCAGGGTCGCGACATCGAATTCACAGCTCGCGTTTTCGACGCCCTTCGTGGTGAGCGCGTAGACCTTGAGTTCGCTGTAGTGCGTGGTTGCGACCGTGCGCGCGCCGATGTTCTTTAAGAAAGAGAGAATCGCAATGGCGAGCGCCGCGCCCTCGGTCGGGTCCGTACCCGCGCCGAGCTCGTCGAAGAGGCAGAGCGAATCGCCATCCGCCGCATCAAGTATCTCGACCACATTTTTCATGTGACCCGAGAAGGTGGAGAGCGACTGCTCTATGCTCTGCTCGTCGCCGATGTCGGCAAACACATCGCGGAACACCGCGAGGCGGCTGCCCTGGAAGGCCGGGATGTGGAGCCCCGCCTGGCCCATCAGGGTGAAGAGGCCCACGGTCTTTAGGGAGACCGTCTTACCGCCGGTGTTCGGTCCGGTGATGATGAGGAGACTGAATTCCTGTCCGAGCCATATGCTGATCGGAACCACCTTGTCCTTCGGAATTAAGGGGTGGCGTCCGTCTTTGATTTCCACAATGCGCTCGGTGTTAAAGAGCGGCTTCGAGGCCTGCATCGAAGAGGCGAGCCGCGCTTTTGCAAAGACAAAGTCAAGCGTTGCCAGTATCTTTTGGTTTGCGAGGAGCTCCGCCGTAAACGGGGCGAGCAGGGCGCTGAGAGACGCGAGTATCTTTGCGATTTCCTGCTGCTCCGCGAGCGTGAGTTCGCGGTACTCGTTGTTCAGACGCACCGCAACCAGAGGCTCAATGAAGACCGTGGAGCCGGTGGAACTCTGGTCGTGCACCACACCCGGGAGCTTGGTCTTAAACTCGCTCTTTACGGCGAGACAGTAGCTGCCGTTACGCATGGTCACGATGGTGTCCATGAGATAGCTCTTGTGGCGGTTAATCTCCTCCTGGAGAGCGCTGTGCATGCGCTCGTCCGCGGTTTTCATTTGGCGGCGGATGCGGGCAAGCTCGGGGCTTGCGTGGTCCGAGACCAGATCCTCGGAGAGAATGCAGCGCTTTAATTCGCGGTTTTCGCGGGGCAGGAGGGAGAGCGCCGTAAAGGCAGACTCCAGAGCATCCGGATTTTCCTCTTCCTCCTCGTGGGCACCGTAATTCCGCGCTCTCTCGCTTAAGTCGAGGAGAGAGCCTATCGCATAGAGTTCCGCGGTGCTTAAGGTCCCGCCGACATCGAGGCGCTTTAGAGAGGCGCTCACATCGCGGAGCCCTGCGAGGCGCAGTTCGCCCTTCATGCGAATGCGGGAGAGGGCGGCCTCGGTCTCCGCCTGGGCGCGCTCTATCTCCGGGAGATCGGTCATGGGTACAAGGGCGTGACAGAGCGCCTTTCCGGGTCCGCTCACGGCTCTCTCTTCGAGCAGGGCAATGATTTTATCAAATTCCAAAGTATGTAAGGTTTTGCTGTTCATGCGTTGGATTCATCCGTTTCTTCCGCCGTTCGGCAGAGTAGGTATTGCTTTGGTTCCGGCTTTGATTTTAAGAGAGAAAACTTCTCCTGATACAGTATAGCACAAACTACGGCGCGCGTTTCGGATGCTCGGCTTTTATGGTATACTAAGTGTCAATACAGTAGCGGCGGAGGGAGCTTTATGCAGGAAGATGAGTTTATCACACAGCATATCGCCGAAAAAAAACAAAAAAGAAAAAAAATGATGGGGATAGCCGGCAAGGCGGCACTGGCCGGTGCGAGTTTTGCGCTCGGCGCGGCGGCGGTCGTCTGTGCGGCCTGCCCCATACTTGCGAAGCGCTGGAAGGATGCGCCCGGAAAAGAGAGCGTGCGCATCGAGCGGGATGAGAGCGAGGGCGCGGTCGAGACCAACGAGCAGCTTAGTTCCCCCGTCGAGAACACGGAGGGCAGCGGGGAAGAGAGCGCAGCAGTCGAAAATAAGAATGTCCGCGAGCAGGTGGAGCAGGTGCTGGAGAGCCGAAATTATGAGCTCAGCGACCTGCGGCAGATGGCGGGTACTCTCCGGAAACTCGCGGACAGCGCCGATGCCTCGGTGGTATCGGTGACCCACGAGCAGGCAACGCGGGACTGGTTTAACAATGCGCTCGAGAGTTCGGAAAACTACTCGGGACTCGCGGTTGCAAAGACGGAGAACGAGCTCCTGTTTCTCACGACGAGTGAGGCTGTTGAGGCCACGGACAGCGTGACCGTGACCCTGTCCCGCGGGGACAAGGCCACGGCGAGTGTCAAGATGCGGGATCATGTGTATGGTCTCGCGGTGCTCTCGGTTCCGCTCACCGAAGAAAATCGGGACAGTTGGGGGAAACTCCCGCTGGTACCCTTCGGAAACTCCTATCGTTTAAAGCGGGGAGAGCTCCTCTTTTTTGTGGGCTCACCGCTTGGGATGATACATTCCGTGAAGTACGGGATACTCTCGAATGTGCAGACCAACGTGAGCGTTGTGGACGGCTATGCGACCATCTATTTTCCGGATGTAAGTGCGGATGCGGCGTCCGGAAGCTGGGTGTTAAATGCGGACGGCGAGCTGGTCGGCTGGGTCACCGGACTCTTTTCGGAGTCGGGGGAGAACAACACGGCGACCGTCATGGGACTCTCGGATTTTAAACCCGCAATTGAGCGCATGATGAACGGGAAGGAGACTGCGTTGCTCGGCATTTACGGCAGGCAGGTGGGAAGCGCACAGCGGGATCTCGGCATGCCGGCGGGCGTCTACATCTCCCGCGTCGAACAGAACGCACCGGCCTATGCGGCGGGCGTACAGCCGGGGGATATCCTGATTTCGCTCGGCGAGACAAAAATACAGAACATGCGGGATTTGGAATCCGCAATGGAGAAACTTTCGAAGGGGGAGGCTCTGCGCCTCACTCTCATGCGTAACGGCAGAGAGAAGTATGAGACCATTACGCTCACCGCGACGCTTGCGGGCAGATAAAGGCAAACCAGAAAGGATATGACATGAAATATATCGAGACGCTCCGGGAGAACACCCATATTTCGGAAGTTTACCTCTGCCAGCAGAAGGCAATCTACTTGACGAAGAGCGGAAAGGAGTATGAGAGCCTTCAGCTTCGCGATAAGACAGGCGTGGTGGACGCAAAGATATGGGAGCCCGGCAACCCCGGTATCGGCGATTTCGAGGAACTGGACTATGTCTCGGTCGATGCGGATGTAATCCTCTACAACAACAAGTTGCAGCTCAAGGTGAGTCGTATCCGCCGCGCAAACGAGGACGAGTATAATCCCGGCGACTATATGCCGGTCTCCGCGCGGAATAACGACGAAATGTACAAGGAGCTTCTGGCCTGCATCGAATCGATACGCGACCCCTATCTCAAGCAGCTCTTAAAAGCTTTTTTCGTGGACGATGCTGTCTTTGTGAAGCGCTTTCGCCTGAGCTCGGCGGCCAAGTCCGTGCACCACGGCTTCATAGGCGGCCTCATGGAGCATACCCTGAGTGTCGCGAGACTCTGCGACTACTACTGCGGAAACTACCCGATTTTAAATCGTGATCTCCTCATTACCGCGGCGCTCTGTCACGACATCGGCAAGACCAGAGAGCTCTCGGCCTTTCCGGAGAACGCCTACACCGACGAGGGACAGCTGCTCGGTCACATTGTAATCGGCTGCGAGATGCTTGCGGCCGCAATCGCAAAAATTCCGAACTTCCCCGAGAAGCGCGCAACAGAGCTTCGGCACTGCATTGTCGCGCACCACGGCGAGTTTGAGTTCGGCTCCCCGAAGAAACCCGCGCTGATTGAGGCCATGGCCTTAAATCTCGCGGACAATACCGACGCAAAGATGGAGACCTTTATAGAGCTCCTGAATGCCGCCGGAGCAAATAACGGCTGGCTCGGATTTAACCGTTTTCTGGACAGCAACCTGAGAAAGACCTCCGAGAGCGGCGTATAAGCGCGGAAAGATGCGCTTTGAAGAGAGAAAGAGAAGACCGCATGCGTAAGAACGATGAGTTTGAACTGGAAATTACGGGGCTCTCCGATGAGGGGCTCGGGATCGGCAAGTCGGACGGCTTTGTCTGGTTTGTGAAGGGCGCTCTCCCCGGGGACACAGCGCGCTGCCTTGCGATGAAGTTAAAAAAGAACTATGGCTTTGCGCGCGTAAAAACGCTTTTAAAACCTTCGCCGGAGCGCGTTGCGCCGCGCTGTGCGGTCGAGCAGCGCTGCGGCGGCTGTCAACTGCAGGCGCTCTCCTATGAGGCCGAGCTTCGCTTAAAGGCGAATAAGGTGCGGGAGGACCTCCTTCGCATCGGTGAAGTCCCGGCGGAACGGCTGGATGCCGTCACGGAACCCATCGTCGGGATGGAAGAGCCGTCCCGCTACCGAAATAAGGCACAAGTGCCCTTTGCAGCCGGCGAGGACGGAAGACCCGTTGCCGGCTTTTATGCTGCCCGGAGTCACCGCGTGATTCCCTGGCTTGACTGCGATATCGGTGCAAAGGAAAACGCGCGCATTCTGGAAGTGATACTCGCCTTTACGGAGCGCTTCGGGATAGCCCCCTACGACGAAGAGAGCGGCAGGGGGCTGCTTCGTCGCGCCCTGATACGGAAGAGCCGTGCGACCAAGGGCTATATGCTCTGTCTCATTGTAAACGGCAAGGAACTGCCGCATTGGGAGGCGCTGCTGAAAGACCTTCAGGCAGCGGATACCGCGGAGGCTCATCTTGAGACCCTGGTGCTCAACACCAACACTCGCCGCGACAATGTGATACTCGGCGACACGGTGCGCACCCTCTACGGGAAGGGCTATATCGAGGACAGCATAGGCGATATTCGCTTCCGCATTTCCCCGCACTCCTTCTATCAGGTGAATCCCGTTCAGACCGAGGCCATGTACGGCGCGGCGCTGGAATTCGCGGCGCTTAGCGGAAACGAGACCGTCTGGGATTTATACTGCGGCATCGGAACCATCTCCCTCTTTTTGGCGCGGCAGGCAAAGAAGGTCTACGGCGTGGAAATTGTGCCGGCCGCCATTCGGGACGCCAAGGAAAATGCCAAGCGTAACGGCATTGCAAACGCGGAATTCTTTACCGGCGCCGCCGAGGAAGTGCTCCCGGCCTGGCAGAAGGCAAATCCGGACACCCGGATTGATGTGATTACCGTGGACCCGCCGCGTAAGGGCTGCGATGAAACCGCCCTCCGCACCATGGTTGAACTTGCGCCGAAGCGCATTGTCTATGTGAGCTGTAACCCCGCGACCCTTGCGCGGGACATTAAGTATCTCCGCGCCAACGACTATGAGCTGACGCGTGTGCGCCCGGTCGACAACTTTCCGAGAACCATGCATGTGGAGACGGTAGTATTGATGTCAAGGTCTGAAAAGTAAAGTGCGAAAAAATACAACCCAGGGAAGAAGAGTGCAAGGCACGAGAGCTGAGATGTAGGTTGCGGATGTAGAAGTTGAGAGGGCGGATATACTAAATTGAATACTAAGAGGCTAGCTAAATTCCTTATAATTACATTTCTTATTTCATGGATAGCATGGTGTGGACTTGCTGCGTTAACGAGTCTCAATATTATTTCGTTTTCCCATCCTCTAGGTACTATTCTGCACATTATAGGAGGATTCGGACCGGCGATAGCAGCTTTATTTGTGTTAGAAGAAGATAATACGATTAAATCTATAGTAAAATCCATTTTTGAGCACAGAAAAAAATCATTGAGCTATCTGTTCCTGTTTTCTGCTTTTGAAATACTGACAATAGGTTTATCTTCGAGAGAACTTAATTTTGTATTAAAGGTGCATTTGATACCTTTAGTTTTTCTGCGAGCAACATTTATATATGGTGGTGAAGAAGAATTAGGCTGGAGAGGAGTTATGCAGCCTTTATTAGAGCGACAATTGAATTTTCCGATATCCGCCATCATTACAGGTACAGTGTGGGGGATTTGGCATATACCGCTTTGGTTTATAAAGGGGTCATCTCAGCAAAATATGCCGTTAATCTTGTTTTTAGTATTAGCTATTATACTCAGCCTTTGGCTGGCGACAATTTACAAAAAAACGAAATGTATCTTTGCTTGTAGTGTTTTTCATGGATTAACAAACACTCTTTTGTCGGTGTTTATCATTAAATTGAATATTGTGCTTATAATAGGTGTCATTGCTATGCTTGTATATTCAATATGTATATATGGTACTACGGAGAGATGAAATCATAAAGCAGACAGAATTACCGGACATACTTAGTGTTTACTCGTTTTGTGTGGAGGCAGTGGAGCTGTTGGAGAGAGATAGAAACTGATTTCCGAAAATAGTGAGGTGTCTGTAAAAATCCCTTCGAGGAGTCAGTGTAGTGGTCAACCCTTTTTGTAACACCACTGCTTAATGGTACACTCTGCTCTCTTTTCAAGTGGAGTCAGATATCCGTTATACGTGTGTGGGCGTACCTGATTGTACCAATCGTAAGCAAACTCTGAAACGGCATACTCCAGTTCTGCTGCAGTTTCAAAACGATACTGATAAATCAGTTCGGTCTTTAAGGTATTGTAATAGTATTGTACAAACTCTGCGGAAGTAAACTGACTTCCTTGATCCGAGTGCAAAATCAGGTTTTGTGGGATCGCCTTTGCACGTGACAACTCTTTTTCAAGCGTACGCACAGCCAGGAAACACGTGATAAAAGAGCTGTTTTCACTGGCAACGACACTTCTGTCGTATCAATCAATCATGGAACAATGATAGCGCATGGTTCCATTTGTCAGTGTCATATATGTGAAGTCGGTACACCACACACGATTCGGCTGCTCAGGAGAAAAATTCCGCTTTCATAGATTCGGGAAAATTTTATGAACTAACCCCCGATGGTATGCGGGTCTCTTTCGACGACAAATGGAATGTTGTTGCGGTTCACGATTCATGTACTTGTGGACTGTTGTTTTGCTCAATGAGATTCCTTCTCTTTGCAGAAACGCCTTCATTTTACGGTGCTCCATGACACCATGAGAATCATGATAAAGTGCTTGAATCTGTTGACAATAATGAGATTTTGAGCGAGATAATCAGTTTTCGCGTATGATAAGAAGAAATAATCGTTGATATTTGGAGGTGATGCAGTTGATATATACAGACGCTGAACTAAAAGAGAAAATCTATGAGATGCTGAAGGACTTTGAAACTGAAGTCGTTGAGTTTAAGGAGGCGAACAACAGCTATTCCTTCAAGGATATCGGTAAATACTTCTCTGCGCTTGGTAATGAAGCCAATATCAGAGGAAAGAATGAAGCCTGGCTGATTTTTGGAATAACCAATCAGGGCGAGTTTAAGGGATCCGATTATCGAAAGAGTGGTAACCTTCAGTCATTGAAGAAGGAAATAGCTAATAATACAAATGAACGGCTGACATTCCTTGATATTTATGAACTGACGATGGAGAAGTGCAGGATTGTTGCATTTCAGATTCCACCTGCAATACCGGGTATTCCAACGACATGGAATGGAGCTGCCTGGGCGAGAGAAAATGAATCTCTGGCACCGCTCCCCATGAATAAGGTTGATCTGATCCGAAGTCAGGTTGGAATGGATTGGTCAAAGGAAATTGTGAAGGAAGCGACATTAGATGACTTGGATCCTGAAGCCGTTGCTTATGCAAGGAAGATGTTCTCTCAAAAGCAGGAGGACAGAAAATTGGCAAAAGAGATTCTTTCCGGGTTATCTGATATAGATGTGCTGAATAAGGCCGGAATCTGCTTCAAGGGCATGATTACCAGAACGGCGCTTCTGCTTTTGGGAAAGAAGGAATCAGCATTTTACTTTGATGGTTTTACGCCGAGAATAACTTGGACGCTTTATAATGCGGATAAGACAGTCAAAGCATATGAGCATTTCGATATGCCGTTCCTGCTTGCTGTAGACAAGGTTTATGCAAAAATCAGAAACGAGAAGTACAGGTATATTGCTGAGCAGCAGACGCTCTTCCCGGAAGAAGTGCAGCAATATGACGCTGACCTTGTCAAAGAAATTATAAACAACTGCATCGCCCATTCAGATTACAGGCGGCACGGAAAGATTAATGTCGAGGAATTTGAGGATCATCTTGTTTTCATAAATGAGGGATCTTTCATTCCGGAGACTATAGAGAAAGCGCTGGAGCCTGGATATAAACCGCCGTATTACCGGAATGCTTTCCTCTGCAATGCTATGGTAAACATGTATATGATTGATACGAACTCAATGGGCATTCCGATGATCTACAACATTCAAAAGGCAAGATGCTTTCCACTTCCGTCATATGATCTGGATGTTGTAAACAGAGTTAGTGTCACGGTTTATGGCAAGGTTCTTGATAAGAACTATACAAGGCTGCTTCACTCCAACGGCGACTTGGATTTGAAGACGGTATTTCTGCTTGATCAGGTACAGAAGAGGAAGACTATATCAAAAGATGATTATAAGTCGCTCAGAAAAAGCGGACTGGTGGAGGGACGATATCCGGCATTATATGTATCGTATAAGATAGCAGAAGCCGTCGGAGATAAGGCCGGTTATGTTAGAAATAAGGGCTTGGATGAGAAAATATTGAAAGAGCTGATTATTTCCGCATTGAAAAACGGACCTCTGAAGAAGGCTGATATCTATGAGGCAGTGAAACATGCATTCCCTGATGTCTTAACTGAAGAGAAGCAATACAAGAAACTCTCAAATCTTCTTCAGAAAATGAAGAAAGAAGGAATAATCGATGTCCGTGGAAGCGCAGTTCACGCAGAATGGCTTCTTGTAAAGTAGATTTAGTCAAGGAAGTCGGTTTTAGCCAAGGAATTAGTCAAAGAAAATGATCATGAAGTCAATGAGGATCCCGGAAAGCTTGTATTTCCGGGATCCATCTTGACTAAATCCAAGTTTTGAAATTTGATTTTAGTCGAGGCTTAGTGGATAAGGTATGATAAGTTGCGCAAGTTGAAAATCATATAAAGAAGACATGGTTTGCAGTCCTCTGGTAGAATGAAGTTGCGAGACAACACTCAGAAAGGAGACTGCAAACCATGTCGGATAAGATTGTACAGTTTAACGGGCAGTTATCAAGAGGCAGCTGAAAGAACTGGTCTGTGGTAGTGTCGAGGAGACTTTGAATGAACTCCCGGAAAAAGAAGCCGAAACGCTTACACAAGCGGCTCGTTATGCGCGTAATGAAGCGCGCCAGGGGTATCGAAGCGGACACTATGATCGAAAGCTTACAACGACTTCCGGCGATGTTACGCTACACATGCTCTCAGAGAGCATTGACGAGACTTTAACCTACTACGATTTTCCCAGTGAGCATTGGATGAAGATTCGCACAAATAATACGATTGAGCGTCTGAATCGCGAGATTCGGCGTAGAACTCGTGTTGTAGGCACATTTCCGGATGGAAACTCAGCGTTAATGCTGGTTTGTGCTCGGCTTCGTTATGTTGCAGGCTGACTTCATTTAATCAGAGGATGCAAACTAATTTGCGCATAAATCTTGACGGTATCCCGTTTCGATGTCAGAGGGTTGCGTTAGCGGCTTGAATGTCATATAAAAGACAGATTTCCGGATGTGCAATTTGCATCCGGGAATTTTTTTGAAATTTCAGATGTAACTATTGACATTATATCGTCGAGATGCTAATTTAAGCCTACAAGATGAAAATGCAATGGTTACATAAAAATATGAGTCCCGGAATTCAAAGGAGGATACCCCCATAACAAACATTGAAACGGCAAAGGCTCTCTTCAAATGAAGAACTACACGATAGGGATTCTGCGAACGGGAATGTAGGAAATTCTTGAAAAAGAAGCCTGTTTCAAGGGGGATGCTGATTATGACGGCAAAAGAGTATCTGAGCTATGTGGTTAAGGAAATACACACGACTGTTGTCGCGACAGTCGACGATGAGGGACTCCCCGTCACTGCCGCCATTGATATGATGGATACAGACGGAGACAGTCTGTACTTTTTGACTGCAAAGGGAAAAGGATTCTATGGCAGGCTAATTAAGCGGCCTTTCATAGCCTTCACAGCGATGAAAGGCGAAGATACCATGTCAAGCGTTGCCGTGTCGGTTCGCGGTAAGGTCAGGGAGCTTGGGTATGCTAAGATTCCGGAACTGTTCGGCAAGAATCCATATATGCATGAAATATACCCTACGGAAGAGGCGATGAAAGCACTGACGGCTTTTCAGATTTACGAAGGCAGCGGCGAGTGGTTAGACCTGTCAAAAAAGCCCATAGAGCGAGACAGCTTTATCTTTGGCGGAGCGGAAACGAAGCAAGAAGGATTTTTCATTACCGATGCCTGTATGGGATGCGGAAGCTGTGCGGCGGTCTGTCCGCAGAATTGTATTCTTACCGACAGTATTCCTTATGTGATCGAACAGGAACATTGCCTGCATTGCGGGAATTGCCTGACGGCCTGTCCGGTCAGTGCGGTGGAAAGAAGGTAATCGTATGAGTGAGAAAATAACGCAGGAGCAGCGGCTTGACTATCTAGTGGAAGCGTTCAAGGCTGATTCCGATGAATATAAAGAGTTACAGCTGCCGGGAGATACGGAGGAAAAGCAGCGGATTCTGCGGTCTCTCATGAACATCCGTATGCCGAGGAAATTGCCGGATGATGTGCTTGCGGTTCAGGACGACTACCTCTCAAGCAGAGCCGAAGAAAAAGGCATAGTGCATCTTTCCGACATCTCGGTTATCAGGGATGAGCTTTCCGTCTGGCAGGGTGACATCACAAGGCTTGCGCTTGACGCCATAGTCAATGCGGCCAACTCTCAGATGCTCGGATGCTTTGTTCCTATGCACAGCTGCATTGATAACTGCATTCACAGCTTTGCCGGAGTTCAGCTTAGAGCCGAGTGCAATCGGCAGATGAATCAACTGCGGATTAGATACGGCAGAAATTATGAACAGCCGACCGCCGTTCCCATGCTGACGGATGCCTATAATCTTCCGGCGAAAAAAGTCATCCACATTGTGGGACCGATTGTGCAGTATCAGCTGACGCCGGGCTTGGAAAAAGACCTTGCCGACTGCTATCAAAATGCACTCGATATGTGCAGGGAGAACGGACTGAAAAGTGTGGCGTTCTGCTGTATTTCCACAGGCGTATTTCATTTCCCGAATAAACGCGCTGCAGAAATCGCAGTCAATACGGTGGGAAAATGGATGGCGGATAATCCCGGCGTGATGGATAGGGTGATCTTCAATGTTTTTAAGGATGAGGACAAAAAATACTATGAAGAACTTATACAATGAACTGCCGAACGGATATCAGGAGAGCATTCGGAAGGGGCTTGGCACAGTGAGATATTTCAGCGGAAATATGTTTTTTGGTACGGGGACTGGTGAGGAACAGATTCATAGACTGAAAGAAGAAATGGAAAGCGCCGACGCCATTGTGATCGGAGCCGGAGCGGGACTTTCCACTTCCGCCGGACTGACCTATAGCGGAGAGCGTTTTGAAAGGTACTTCTTTGACTTTGCAAGGAAGTACGGCATTCGGGATATGTATTCCGGCGGTTTCTATCCGTTCCCCGATGAAGAAACACGCTGGGCATGGTGGGCAAGGCATATCTATTTCAACCGATATATTGATGCGCCGAAGCCTGTCTATCAGGAACTGCTCTCACTTGTGAAAGATAAGGATTATTTTGTTGTTACAACGAACGTTGATCACCGGTTTCAGAGAGCAGGCTTTGATAAAAAGCGTCTGTTTTACACCCAAGGAGACTATGGACTTTTCCAGAGCGTCAATCCACATATACAGAAAACCTATGACAATGAAGAATGGGTCACGAAAGCGATGGAAGCGCAGGGGTTTTTAAGGGATGAAAGCGGCGTGTTCCAAGTGCCGGAGGACGGCGGTGTCGCTATGCGAATTCCGACTGAGCTGATTCCAAAGTGCCCGGATGATGGTTCTGATGTTGTGATGAACCTCCGTGCGGATGATTCTTTCGTGGAAGATGAGGGCTGGCATAAGGCGTCAGCAGCCTATTCCGATTTCCTTCGCAGACACGAAAACCTACATGTATTGTATCTGGAGCTTGGCGTGGGGGCTAACACACCTGTCATTATAAAATATCCGTTCTGGCAGATGACGCTTGCCAATGAGAAAGCGGTTTATGCCTGCATCAATTACGGAGAGGCGTTCTGTCCGGGTGAGCTTGAGAAAAGAAGCATCTGTATCAATGGGGATATTCGTGAAGTATTAGCAAGGATAGAATAATCGTGCGCCTTAAAAAGATTAAGAAGGCTCCTTTACTGCCATCGCGGTAGTAAGGGAGCCTTGTTTTATGCCCAGATGTCGATTGTGATTTCGGATTTGAAGTCCACAGTGAAATGGTCCGCTAAAACGGAGATCTTTAATCCGGATAACGCCTATCAAGAGTAGTCTCGTATATAACAACGCATTATGGATATAGCTCAAAACCGAGAGCTAATTTACAATATTTCTTCTCGTGGATTTGAAGAGGTTATTGAGCGCCTGTTTCAGGATGAAGGTTTTGAAACAAAACTGAAACAGCCGACAAGAGACAGGGGGCGTGATATAATTGCTATGAAGTATGAAATTGGCAATCCGATAGTCTTTTACATTGAATGCAAAAAAAAGATGGGGTAGAGCTCAATCTTCTGACAGAATCAACAAATCAATTTTGGTGACTACAGGGTATGTGACATTCTCTTCAGCCGGAATCGTAAGATATTAGGCAATGTCCGCATTGTTGTGTGGGATGGCAGAACATGAATCATCGGGCCGGTGCCCGGACACGGAAAAGGCAAGTATCGCTTCCGATATCAATCCGGAGCAATCGAGTCATGTGGAGACGGTATGTTTGATGTCAAGGGTCGAAGGGAAATAGCCGCGAAAACTTAAGTATACTGCGGTTTTCGGGCAATCGGACAAAATTGGTATCGGGCAGACAAAACGCTTCTCGGTAACTTATCCAAGGGCAATCCGGTTCAAAAAGTGTGAGAGTTGAGTTGCCGCGATAGATGTAACTATGTTGAGTTGCCGAGTTAGATGTTTCATAGTTGTGGCTGTGAGATAGATGTCGGAAAGTGAAAGCGCGAATTGCGGAGGAGAAACAATGCTTCGTTTGGAAAAGGTAAACGGAAAAAACGTCTGGGATATACTAAAGCTGAAAGTATCGGAGTCACAGAGAAATTTTGTCGCTCCTAATGATGTCAGTATTATTGAAGCCTATACAGCTATCACTGCAAATGGGTATGCTTTTCCGTTTGGATTATATGATGGTGATAAGCCGGTCGGTTTTTTGATGATCGGATTCGATATTGATGACTATTGGGATGATGCACCTGAAATTGCAAGGGGAAACTATAACCTTTGGCGTTTAATGATTGATGAGTCTAATCAACGAAATGGATACGGGAAAGAAGCTGTGAAGCTTGCATTAGAATTCATCGATTCTATTCCTTGCGGGAAGGCAGAGTATTGCTGGTTATCTTATGAGCCCGAAAACGAACTTGCTCGTCACTTATATAGTTCGTTCGGATTTGTTGAGACCGGCGAAATGGATGGAGAAGAACTTATCGCTATACGGAAGCTATAGGACGGAAGAGGCAGAATCATGGCATCAAGCAAAGAATACTTGGATTTCATATTAGAGCAGTTGTCTGAATTGGACGATATATCCTATCGGGCGATGATGGGAGAATACATCATTTACCATCGCGGCAAGATTGTCGGCGGCATTTACGATGACCGCCTTCTTGTGAAACCGACAAAATCTGCTGTGGCGATGATGCCGAATGCGGACATGGAACTTCCGTATGAAGGCGCAAAGGAAATGCTGCTCGTGGATGATGTGGATAACAAGGAGTTTCTGTGTGGGCTGTTGGAAGCAATGTACGATGAACTTCCTTCTCCCAAGAACAAAAAGAAGTAGGGGGCAACAGCGAGTTGCTTGTTCGAACTGCCTATACGGTTCATAATGAATGTGAACTAAGAATATGGAGGTACAGTTCAATGACAGTACAAGATACAATAAAAAGCCTGCGCGAGAAGCACGGATTATCACAGGATCAACTTGCAGAACGGGTAATGGTAACAAGACAGGCTGTAAGTCGCTGGGAGACAGGAGAAACGCAGCCAAACACGGATACGCTCCAATTGTTGTCAAAAGAGTTTGACGTATCAATCAACACGCTGCTTGGCAAACCGAGACAGCTTATTTGTCAGTGCTGTGGTATGCCTTTGAGTGAAGACGAGATCATCAGCAAAGAACCAGATGGAAGTTTCAATGAGGACTTTTGTAAATGGTGCTATGCAGACGGAAAGTTTGCTTATAAGACAAAAGACTCTTTACTTGATTATTTGGTAGGTCATATGCCGAATCCGGACAATACTCCTGATAACGAACGACGTGCTCAGTTGGATGGATATATTTCACAACTGAAGCACTGGAAGTAAAACTGATCAAGACTCCTCACTTCCGGCAAATATGGCGGCGGCGAGGAGCCTTTTTTATGCTTCGATGTCGATTATGATCCCCGACTTGAATTCCACTGTGAAGTGGTCGGCAAAGACGGTGATTTTCTCGATGAGCTTTTTGACCAGAGCCTCATCGAACTCAGTGATGTCGGTTTCCTGTCCGGCGATGAAGTCCTGCAGCTCTTTGATCTTGTTCATGGCTTCTTCCCGGTGATGACTATCGACTTCGAACTGTTCCTTCTCCGCCTGCTTCTGAAAATTCATCAAAAGCTGTGTGAATGGGCTCGCAATTGCAGCGCCGGTGGTCGGGTGCTTTCCGGGCAGGCGCTTGTTTACCAGCCTCTCGCAGCCGCATTCCTTGAGCCACAGCCATGTTTCCTTATAGATTTCATCTGCGCCGAGGAGCTTGCCGTCCTTCTGCAGAGCAGAGAGGTAATCGTCCGGACTTGGCATATCCATGCCTTCCGGCTCTACGCCGTCACCGATGTCGTCAACATCGAAGTCGGTCATGTCTTCGGTGAAGTTCGGCAGCTCTATGCGCTTTGCAGGTGCGCCTTTCATAATTTTGTCGGCGAGGGCGTCCGGCTTGGACACGCCGCCCGCCGCGATAGGTTCCGTCTTTCGCCATGTCTATCACTTCCATTTCTGTGGTGCAGGGTTTAATACCCTGTTTGTGTTGCAATCAGCAATACTATGAATTACATTATAAGCAAAAGGAGGTGCAATCATATGAAAGATTCAACAGTAAGCGCTCGTGTTGAAAACGATGTAAAGAATGAGGCAGAAGACATCCTGCAGAAGCTTGGAATTCCTGTCTCTGTTGTCATTAATTCTCTGTACCGCCAGATCATTTATCGTCATGGCATTCCGTTCTCACTGACTGTTCCGTCAGAGCCAAGAACATTGGATGCAATGTCGGATGCGGAGCTTGACGCAAAGCTTCAGCATAGCTATGCCCAATCGGTTGCAGGTGAAGGCAGACCGCTCGGAGACGTGTTCGATGATCTGGAAAGGAGCCTTGGATAAGTGAACTCCTATGAAATCATCGTCACACCGGATGCGGAAGCAGACCTTTATGAGATCAAAAATCACATAGCTGAGACTCTGCTGGTACCTGATGTTGCCTTAAATTACATCCGAGTCATCCACAAGGAGATGGAGAAGCTTACCTATATGGCAGACAGCATTGCACCGGAGAAACGCGAACCATGGTACTCCAGAGGCGTGCGTAAGATCATTGCGAAGAACTTCTACATCTACTACCGCCTGGATGAAGTATCCGGAAGGGTCTATGTCCTGAATGTGATTTATGCAAAGCGTGATCAGCTTAAGGTTTTAAACAAAATGAATCTCTATGACTGACCAAGGGCAGCTCTCCATTCGAGGGCAGCTTTTTATCTGTCGCCACGCTCGCGGTGAATCTTCTCGTGACATGGACGACAAAGACTCATGAGGTTGGACTTATCATTTAGAAGAGCTGGATGCCGAAAGTTTTAAGATATTCCGAAGAGAGGCAGCGAGGAGTAATCGGATGACGGAATCTAAGCTGAATATCTCAAATGCGGAACTGCTCAGCAAACTACACATCATGAAAGATGGCAAGCTCAAACGTTCCGCTGTTCTGTTTTTTTATAGTGATGCTCAAATTGTACAGACAGGGAGTTATGTCAAGATAGGAAAATTCGGAGAGGGAGCGGATCTTCAGTATCAAGATGTTCTGGAAGGCTCTTTGTAGTGGTACAGTGAATTTGTAACACCTCTGCCTGATAGAGTATAATGCCAGCAGAGGAGAAAAGCACATGACTCGAATATCAGACGAAACCAGATGAAAAGTTGTCTGTGCACACATTCAGGACGGGCGCACGATTGCCAGCCTTGTGGCTGAGTACGGCATATCCGGAGCCACTGTTTCCAACCGGGTACGCTCGTATCGCGAGGAATGCCAAAACAAGGATGAGGAGAAGTAAACGCCTATTACAACCACCTCAGAAATGCGAAAGTGGGTCAGCACGCTCAGAAAGCTCATTGTTGTCAACGGATTCAAGCACTTTATCATGATTCTCCTGGTGTCATGGGACACCGTGAGCAAAACAACAGTCCACAAATATATGAATCGTGAACTGCAACTGCACTCGATTTGTCGACGAAAGAGACCCGCATACCATCGGGGATTGGCTCATAAAATTTTCCCGAATCTATGAAAGCGGAATTTTTCTCCTAAGCAGCCGAATCGTGTGTGGTGTACCGGCTTCACATATATGACACTGACAAACGGAACCATGCGCTATCATTGTTCCGGGATTGATTTATACGACAGAAGCGTTGTTGCCGGTGAAAACAGTTCTTTTTTCACGAGTTCCCTGGCCGTGCGTACGCTTGAAAAAGCGTTGTCGAGTGCAAAGGCTATTCCACAAAACCTGATTTTGCACTCGGATCAAGGAAGTCAGTTTGCTTCCGCAGAGTTTGTGCAACATTGCCGGAAGCTCGGGATTTCTCAAAGCATGAGCCGTGCGTGCTGTCCGTATGACAATGCGCCGATGGAGCGCTATTACAATCCCTTAAAGACTGAGTTGATTTATCCGTATCGTTTTGAAACTGCAGCAGAACCTGTTACGATTGGGACAATCAGGTACGCCCACACAGGTATAACGGATACCGGACTCCGTTTGAAAAGAGAGCGGAGTGTAGCATTAAGCAGTGGTGTTACAAAAAGGCTTGACCACTACAAAGAATATTCTGCGCCACTATAAATAACATAGTAATGGGAATAAACAATGGCTAAGAAACCGCTACCAAAAGAAGAAAACATCTATGAAACAGATTGCCCCATCCTTTATGCCATGGAACTGATCGGGCAGAAGTGGAAACTTCCGATCCTGTGGTACATTGCAGATGCGGAGAATCAGACACTCAGGTATCGCGAGCTGGAGAGAAAGGTTGTAGGCATTACTGCGACCATGTTGACAAAGTGCCTTAGAGAGCTGGAGCAGGACAAGTTCATTACAAGGAAGCAATATAGTACGATACCGCCAACTGTCGAGTATTCACTTGCGGATCGAGGAAAGACATTGATCCCTGCACTGGAGTCGGTGTATCAATGGGCAGATGATCAGATGCGGGAAGAAAGCTGATGCGCGGACTGATTTCCGAAACGGTAATGTGCTTTTTGGCTGCAAAAATTTCTCCGCGGAGATATATCAATGAATATGACAGTGACGATATTCGTGCAATTATTTCTTTGGATATGGTTTCTGGGATGTACAATCACATGGCGCTTCGGGAAACGAATTCTTGTGGAAGGAATGGGAATCAAGAGCACAGAGTTTTTTATGCTTTGCCTGTACAGCATAGGACTGATCAGTTATCGCGTTTTTCAGCCCGGAGGTAAATGGATTTTGTTCGCAATCCTCGTGTTGTGGTTTGTAATCCAGTTTTTTTGCCATTGGTACTACACCGTCTTTGGAGCTTCCGAACAAAAACTGAAAGGCTACAATGAATGCTTCCAAGGCACAGTAAGACTCATTCCCATGAGTGATAAACGCCTGATACCGGATTTTTATCATATTGTGCTTCACCTATTGATCTTGGCAAACGGCATACTTTGTTTGCTTCTCCGTACGCAGGTTTAGAAGCGTCGTAATCCGAAGGACTGCTTAGCCGAATCAAAGAAGCGAAATGCGGAGAATCCGTTGAGTTGCAAATCCCGGTTATACGACTTTCTTCGGGTAATCGGATAACAAATAAATCGGGAAGTCAGAGCGCTTTCCGCTAAGCGATTCTAGGGCAGAGTCTGTCAAAAAAGTGAGCGTTGCATTGCCGAGACGGACGGATTATTACACGAAGTATCATAAGGAGAATCTGCATGAAGAAATTGTCGATTACAATTTTGAAGATAGTTGTTTTCTTTATTGGGTGGATTGTGCTGCTCGGGAGTATTGACATTCCGAGCAGTCAACCCGCGATATGGAGATTTTTTGCGGAGATGATTCCGTTGGTGGCTTTGCTACTGTTTACTGTGGTCTTTTACTTGATTGAGAAGAAAAGCATAAGCATACCAATAAAAGAAAATATCGGAAAAGGGACATTGACAGGAATTGTCACAGGTGCCCTTTGGATCGGAGCGGCTTCGTCAATTCTGCTTATTTCGAAGCAGTTGGAAATCACAGGAAAAAATGAAGTCTCGCACTTATGGCTTTGGATACTCTCAGCTTTTCTAAATGTCATCATGCAGGAACTTCTTGTAAGGGGGTACATCTATCAGCTTTTGAAAAAGCAATACAATATTTCTGCGGCCGTAATCGTGACAACGGCGATTTTTACTTTGCTACACGGCGGAGCATTCGAAGCGGGCATCATTCCGGTCATCAATGTTGTTGCGATGAGTCTTTTTGTGACAGCGTTATATGAGTCGGAGAAAACGATACTTGCACCTATCATGGCGCATGCGATATGGAATATCGTCGGGGCATTAATACTCGGAGGGGTTAGACTGGCAGATGACTATCCGAGTGTCTTGAATATGACGGCTTCCGCAAATAAGCTGCTGGCGGGCGGAACGTACAAAATGGAAGCAAGTATCGTAGTGACGATTTTGAATCTGGTCTTACTGGGGATATTTTATTATCGGTGTCGAAAAGAGAAGCATAGAGGACACTGACAGAGGAAGCGAATGGACTTTATACAAGATAGAGCTTGGAATACCGATTTCAGCCTTCAGAGCAGCCGGGTAAAGGCAATCAAGTTCCATAATAAAATCCTGACGTTTAAGCTCGACCGTATATTTCGATGTGTCGAAGGCGAAGAGGTAGATTGCCCGGGTGAATTTCGTTTTGAAGCTTGTGACTTGGACTTGTGCCGCGCGCTGCTATTCAATAAAACGTTGGGAGAGGGGCGCTTTACCGGGAAAGCCCTTTCTCTGCGGGAGTTTATGGATGTATATGGGAATGCGGAATTTGAAATCGTGACCGAGGGCTATTACGGCAATACGACCACTTATAGCGGGTGGCTCTGGGAGGCGGAAAAAGCACCGGTATCCGCTATCCTGTATCTCTGGAATCGCGGGGATCGGATTTATCGAATTGAGGAGTAGTGCCTGATTGAGCTTTTCGCGAGAGGGGGAGTGAAGGACTGTGAACCAGGATCCGTTTCAAGAATATATGCGAGATTCCGAGCCGGACAAACGTGAAAAGAGCTATGCATGGCAGACTGGAATCGGTCTTCAGGCAGTAGACGGACTAAAAACCTCCGACTATTTGTTGCATACGGCTGTCCGCAATATTGAAGGCGAGATAACCTTTCAAGAGGCCAATGCCCTGTTACAGAGCTATTATGAAGCGCATCCATCGAGTGATTTTGAAGATCGCACGGAGGAGGCGGATAAGGTTTCTATCAGAATTGCGGAGCTTCTTTCGGAAAAAGCGTTCAGTTTTACACCGCAGGAATACATTTCAATCCACCGAAAATTATTTACGGGGATTTATTCGCATGCGGGCCGCCTCAGGGACTATAACATTACCAAACCGGAGTGGGTTCTTGACGGAGCAAGCGTTCTTTACGGCAGCGCAACGGAACTGAGAGCAACCTTGGACTATGATTTTTCCGAAGAAAGAAACTTTTCGTACAAGGGGCTGTCGATGGATGAGATGATTCACCATCTCGCGGTATTTCTTTCGAGGCTCTGGCAAATTCATATATTCGGAGAGGGAAATACCCGGGTGACGGCGGTATTCTTTATCAAATATTTGAGGAGCTTAGGATTTGAGGCTACGAACGACGTTTTTGCCGAGAATGCGTGGTATTTTCGCAATGCGCTTGTCCGGGCAAATTATAACGACCTAAAAAAAGGGATTCATGAGACGACAGCGTTTTTGGAACTCTTTTTGCGCAACCTTTTGTTGAATGAGCATCATCTGCTTCGGAACCGGACCTTGCATATCAGTTGGTCAAACGACGAGGCAATGAAACCGGACATTGGGACGAAAAAACCGGACATTGGGGAAGTAAAACCGGACATTGAATCGGAAAAAACGGATATTGACGAGAAAAAACCGGACATTGAAGCAGCGAAACCGGACATTATGGCCGAGTTCTTGCCAAAAACGGTCGGAAACATACGGAAACTCCGGGAAGCATTCCCGGAGGGAGCGATTTTCGGTCGAACAGAAGTCATGAAGGTGCTTGGTTTAAAAGCTTCCGGAGCGTCCGAACTTTTGATGAAATTGCGAAAGAGCGGCATTGTTGAAGCGGTTAGCGGTCAGGGGAAAGGAAAATATCGCTTCATTCAGTGTTCTTGAGTGTCAAACAGTTTTCTTGACTGTCAAGGTATTTCAAGGAATGAAGCCACCGAAAGGCACATCGCCCAATCTTACATGAGAGCAGTTTTACCTTTACACTATCCCGTTGCGGTATGAGGTGAATCAGGAAGTGCTGCGGGAGTATTGCGAAAAGAATCGGGGTATGCCGGAACGCTATCGGCAGCTGCAGAGAAAAAGAATGCGATATCTACAAGGAGGCATAGTATGAGAATCGAAGTAAAACAATACGGCTCGGAGACCTGTGCGCCTTGCGTGGCAATCAGGCGCAAGCTCGAGGAATGGCAGCGGGCGCATCCTACGGTGAATTATAGCTATTTCCCGATTGAAGATCATCAGGAGGAGGCGGCTCAGAAAGGGATTTTATCGGTTCCGACAGTCATTGCCGTGATTGATGGTACGGAAGTCGCAAGAGAAGCGGGCTACTTTAGCTTGGACAAAATGCTTGCTCAACTGGAGCGATACATGAAAATGGCGGGAGAGACAGAAGTATGATCGGAACAGCGACAGCGAGGAAAAACAACGGTTAAGCCGGAGGAGATAAGAATGTTGAAGGTATATTGCTACAGCCGCTGCAGCACCTGTAAGAAGGCCCTCAAATGGTTGGATGATAAGGGTATTAAGTATGAGTTGATTGACATCAAAGAAAATCACCCGAGTGAAGAGGAGCTCCGCAAGTACTATGCCATGAGCGGTCTTCCGCTAAAGCGCTTCTGGAATACCAGCGGCATTCCTTACCGGGAAATGGGTCTTTCCAAGAAGCTCAAAGAAATGAGCGAGGACGAACAGTTTGTGCTGCTCGCAACCGACGGCATGCTGGTGAAGCGGCCGCTGCTGGTGGGAGAGAACTTCGCGCTGACGGGGTTCAAAGAAGAGGAGTGGGCGGAAAAGTTGCTGTGAGAGGGAGTGCCGGAAGAAAGTAGTTCGAGCGTGAGGAAGAGCTTTTGGGACAAATGAATGAAGCGGAGAAACCAAGATGAAACAATATGTTGTTGATGCGTTTACGGACAAGGTATTTCACGGAAATCAGGCGGCGGTCTGTGTTCCGGACCGACATTTGTCGGACGAACTGATGATGAACATCACCAGAGAGAATAACTTCTCCGAAACTGCGTTTGCCGTCAAAGCGAAAGAGGGGTATGAGCTCCGCTGGTTCACGCCCGGGGGCGAAATTGATTTGTGCGGGCATGCGACACTTGCGACAGCCTATGTCCTGTTCCGCTTTTACGAGCCCGATGCGCAGCGGCTTACCTTTCACAGTATGAGCGGCGACTTATTTGTAGAGAAAAGTGACGCATATCTCATCATGGATTTTCCGGCGTATCAATGCAAAGAGGTTCCGGTGACGGAAGAGATGACGGCGGTTCTCGGAGCGGCGCCGACAAGCGCTTTTATGGATCGGGATCTCCTCTTGGTTTACGAGGACGAAAAGACAGTCCGCGCGTTGACACCGAACTTTGAGGCGATGAAGCGGCTCGGCAGTGTCGGCGTTACAGTGACGGCACCGGGAAATGACTATGACTGTGTGTCGCGTTTCTTTGCGCCGAAGCTTAAGATCAACGAAGACCCTGTGACGGGATCGGCGCACTGTATGATTGCGCCGTATTGGTCAAAACGCCTCGGAAAGTCTTGTATCAACGCATACCAGGCGTCGGAGCGCGGCGGTGAACTGCGCTGTGAGACGGACGGGAATCGGGTAAAGCTGGCGGGAAAGGCTGTGCTTTATTCCGTGGATGAGCTGAATCTTTGACGGAAGCAAGCTCGGGCATTCGACAAAAGGAAAAAACTCTGTAAGCCGTGCATTAAGGCCTGCAGAGTTTTTTTGCGTTTTGAATCAAGGCATATTCTGGGGAGGAAGGATCTTTCAGAGCAGATGCCCTGCTGTAGATTCCAAAGGGGGCGTGCGGAGATTCCTGCCATCGAAAGGCGGGACGCATTTTAAAGTTGACCGAAACAAATGCATCAAGTGCGGAGCGTGCATCAATACATGCTCCGGCATGGTGATAGAATTCGGCAAGGACGGCTTCCCGGAAATGAAGTCTCTTGAGCGCTTTGGGTGGAGGGGCTGTTGGAAGTGTCAGCATTGTTTGGCGGTCTGTCCGCAGGGCGCCGTTTCCATCTTTGACAGGCGTCCGGAAGCTTCTCTTCCGCCGGCACCGCATGATATGGGCTCCTTTATGGAAAGACTTATCACCAATCGCAGGACCTGCCGTAGATTTTTGGATCGAGACGTAGAGCCTGCGCTCATCAGCCGCATTTTGCGCGCGCTGGCGGCAACGCCGACCGGCGGAAATTCCATGGGAGTTGAATATACCGTAATCGATGACAAGGAGCGGATTCGGGAAATTCGAAAAATTGCCTATGCAAAGATGGAGGCGGATGCAAAACGTCATGTATACACTCATAGCTTTAACGATTTCTTCTACAGCAAAATGAAGGAATCCGAAAAGACGGTGCGGAACAACGATTTGCTTTTTTGCGGTGCACCGCATCTTTTCATTGCGCATGAACGCTGTGCGGGAAAATGGGCGGAGGACAGTAAGGTAAACTGTAATATCGCGACAACGTATTTTGAACTGCTCTGCAATGCGTTTGGTTTGGGAACCTTGTCGGCTTTGGTTATCCCGAAATCACCTACGCGAGAGGGGTTCAGAAGGATAGAGCCGGGAAAATACAGCGCTACAGCGGGCAAAGCGGTATGGCGTGACCGAGCAACGAAAGGCCGAAAATCAAATGGAATGGGTGCGGCAGATGAACGCTTGCACGGCACAGGCAGAAGCTATCGTGAAGTTTGCGTTGGTTTATGATTGATACCGAGACCGCCCGGACTGAAAATGTTTGGGAGGATTTAATTGTGAATAGACTTTAGCTTTTCGAAGATATATTGACTTTTTTGAATTTGAGGCATATGCTTACATCAAGAAAACTTGATTTGAGGTGGAGCATGGAAAGAGATTATGTACAGACCGCAAAAGTGTTCAAGGCTTTGGGTGATGAACGGAGACTGCGTATACTCGATTTGCTGAAAAGCGGAGAGAAGTGTGCCTGTGTGCTGACAGAACAAATGGATATGCCGCAATCCTCTCTTTCTTATCACATGAAAATCTTATGTGAGTCCGGCATTGTTGTTGGGCGTGAGGAAGGAAAATGGACGCATTACAAAATATGCAGTTCCGGAAGTCAGCGAGCGATTGACTTGCTAAAGGAAATCACAACCGCACAGGTTTCTGCTGAGTCTTGTGACAAATGCGGTAAGTAAGAAGTCATCCCCATAGGGCGATGACTTTTTACAGAAAATTCAAATCGAAATCTTTGGATTTAATATGAAAGGGAACTTGCGATATGCAAACAATTCAAACAGCCTGGGATTTCTTTCAAAATGAAGTTCTCGGAATGAAATGGCTCAATAGGCTAATAGGCAACATCGTTGAAGCTTGCGGATTAGACCCGGCAAGCAGAATTGGCGGTAGTGTTCAATTCTTTTTCTATGATGTTCTGAAAATCATGGCGCTTCTGGGTGTATTGATTATGATGATTTCCTACATTCAGAGCTATTTTCCGCCAGAACGAACCAGAAAGATACTTGGTCGGTTTCATGGTATCGGTGCAAACATCATTGCGGCACTGCTCGGAACAGTAACGCCGTTTTGCTCCTGCTCATCCATTCCCCTGTTCATTGGCTTTACCGGTGCCGGCTTACCGTTGGGGGTTACGTTTTCGTTTCTAATTTCCTCTCCGATGGTAGACCTCGGCAGTTTGGTATTGCTTATGAGCATATTCGGGTGGAAAATTGCTCTTTTGTATGTTCTCTTCGGTTTGGTCATTGCTGTTGCCGGCGGTACTCTGATTGAAAAGCTACATCTTGAAGGTCAAGTTGAGGAATATATCCGAAACGGAAAAACGATTGATATTCCGCAAGAACAGCTTCATTACAAAGATCGTATGAAATTCGCATGGGAACAAGTGGTCGCAACAGCGAAAAAGGTATTTCCGTATGTGTTGGTTGGTGTTGGCATTGGTGCATGGATTCACAACTGGATTCCGGAGGATCTCATTGTAAAGCTACTTGGAGACAATAATCCTTTTGGCGTTATCATTGCTACAGTAGCAGGTGTACCGATGTATGCTGACATTTTCGGCACAATCCCGATTGCCGAAGCTTTGCTTGCAAAGGGAGCGTTGCTTGGTGCTGTCCTGTCTTTTATGATGGGTGTAACAACCTTGTCTCTGCCGTCAATGATTATGCTGCGGAAAGCCGTAAAACCGAAGCTGCTGGGCATTTTTGTCAGCGTTTGTACATTGGGAATTATCCTTGTGGGATACTTCTTTAACTTCATAGCACCATTTATTTTGTAAAAATCAGGAGGATATGATTATGGCATTGTTTAACTTTGGGAAGAAAAAAGCGGAACAGAAAACACCTGCTTGTGCTTGTAACGGTGGGGGTCCTGCAAGCGAGGCGGAAAGTATGACACATTCCTGCTGCGGTGAAGCAGTAGATGGGATCTGCTGTATCAAAGTGCTGGGGGCGGGATGTGCGTCTTGTCACCGGCTTTACGAAAACACAAAAACAGCTGTAAAAAACATGGGGCTGTCCGCTGAGGTGGAATACATTACCGATATGGCAAAGGTCATGGAATATGGCGTCATGAGTATGCCCGCTCTTGTGATTAACGAGAATGTGGTAGCAATGGGGAAGGTCTTGAAAGCGAATGAGATCGAACAAATGCTCCACAAGTTGGGGTTCTGATACGGAAAGCATCTGATGAAACAGCTTTACGGCATTGATATGAAGCAGACGCAGTAAGACAAGACTTACGAGAAAATCCCTGCCCCGGATATTGCAATTTCAATGGGGGGTGATATTGGCTGTCCGTTCATTGACAGAGTCTTCGATAATAATTGGAGCTTGCCTGAGCTCGAATGTTTCGTCACGAAAGCGCTTATCCCCTGTGGACTTGCTGTCTGCAAAGGGTTTTGACAAACCGTTCGCCGCCGGCAAGTTTGAAAATACGGAATACCCAAAAACTGACCGTTGACTGGTCGCAATGTGCGAAAAGTTGACGGTCTTTTTTGACGCATTTTCAAAAAAAAGGAGGTCACGAAAAATGAAACAGGAAATCCTTGAACATGAAGCGGAACGGAAGCAGTTCTACGCAGCCGGATGCAAGCTGGCCGAAAAGTATGAGGAGCCGGGACAGGCACATGAAATCACCTACGACGAGTTTAAGATAGTCGGTACTGCCACCCGATTTAACGAGTGCACAGAGGAACTATCCAGATCGAGTCACAGCGGGCTTTTCGGGTGCTCGAACGGGAGCGGTCTCTGTCTTGCTATTGGCGCAGAACATGATAGACTGAAGCTATGAAAACAGTCAAAGTAGTTGCAGCTGTCATCTGTGATTCGCTGCGGGAAAAACAGAGCATATTTGCGACAGCCAGAGGATACGGGGAATTCAAGGGACAGTGGGAATTCCCGGGCGGAAAGGTGGAGCCCGGAGAGAGTGCGGAGCAGGCGCTTCGGCGGGAAATCAGAGAAGAACTCGAAGTGAATATCATACTCGGCGACTTGATCGAGACCGTCGAGTACGATTACCCGGCGTTTCATCTCTCCATGGATTGCTTCTGGTGCGAGCTTTCGGGCGGAGCGCCGAAGCTACTGGAAGCCGAGGACGGCCGATGGCTCACGAAAGCCGAGTTGTATACGGTGCCTTGGCTCCCCGCGGACATCTCCCTCATTCGGAATATTGAGTCAAAGATGGGAGAGCCGGATCTCTTGCGGACGCAGGCACTTCGACTGTTGCGGCACCTCTGTGAGGAGCACATCCTCCCCGAGACCGTGTTTCATGCACCTGTGCCGGAGACGCAGAACTTCTCGGCATTGGTATCCCGCCTTAGGCTTGCACTGGGAGAGCGCTACCCGTCCACCAAGTTAAAGCGCATCATGAAGAGCGTGCATTACGCAAACGGCTTTTCCGATACGGACTTACGCGAGGCAGCCTTTACGCTGGATGAGGCGGAACAGTACCTGGTTCGGAACGGCTTCCTCGACCATGACCGCGGCGTTGCCTATTTTAACGAGAGAATCACGGCGCCTGATTTTACCGTTTCGGCGCAGACCTTACTCGGCGTCATGATAGAGAGTTTGCTGCTCGCAAAGGCGGGGAAAGGTTAAGGCTTCAAGTTCGAACCCCAAGGCTCGGATTTTCATCGACACAATTCACATTTATCTCGAAAGGAGCATCTATGACGACACAGGAAAAATTGAAACAGTACCGCGATTGGATTTTCAAATGCTCTGCCTACAGCATGGCGCTCAATATCATCGATATTGACAAGCAGACGGTTGCGCCGAGCGCAGGTGCGGCTTACCGCGATGAGAGATCCTCGTATCTCGCGGGCGAGCTCTTTAGCCTTGAGACCGACCCGGAGATCATTGCGCTCTTAAAGGAGTTAAAGGACGACCCGGAGGTAGATGCCGAGACAAAGCGCGCCGTGCAGCTCTACTATAAGGGCGTCATGGACACCATGTGCATTCCGAAGGAAGAGTATGTGGCCTACCGGAAGCTCTGCAACGAGTCTTTTGATGCCTGGATTCTCGCAAAGTCTAAGGCGGACTATTCGATTTTTGAACCCTATTTAAAGCAGGTGATCGAGAGTCAGAAGAAGCTCTACGGCTACCGCGACAGCAAGCTCTCGGTCTACAATCAGATGCTGGATGACTTTGAGCCCGGCATGACGGAAGAGAAGTACGATGCCTTCTTTGCGGCGCTGAAAGAGCGTCTGGTCCCGTTAATCCGCAAGGTGACGGCGGCAAAGCAGATCCGCGAGGACTTCCTGCACCTCGAGTACCCGGTCGAAGAGCAGAAGAAGTTTATGAATGAGCTTCTTACCTACCTGCACTTTGATCCCTCCTGGGGTTACCAGAACGAGTCCGAGCATCCCTTTACCTCCTGGACTTGCGAGAACGACTGCCGCACCACAACCAAGTATGTTCCGAACGGCGTGGTCTCGGCGATTTTCTCGACCGTGCATGAGGTGGGACACGCGTACTATGAGCACGATGTGGATCCGAAGTACGACGGCATGATACTCTCGGAGGGCATTTCTTCCGGCATGCACGAGTCCCAGTCCCGTCTCTGCGAGAACTATCTGGCGCGCACCGAGGCTTTCTGGCGCTATCACTACCCGAAGCTCAAGGCGCAGTTCCCGAAGCAGCTCGGCGATGTGAGCCTTGCGGACTTCTTGAAAGCGGTCAATGCTTCCAAGCCCTCCTTTATTCGCACCGAGGCGGATGAGCTCACCTATCCGCTGCATGTCCTGATTCGCTATGAGATCGAGAAGGGGCTCTTTAACGGCACCATCTCGACCGAGGGCCTCGACAAGACCTGGAACGCGAAGTACAAGGAGTATCTCGGTGTCGATGTGCCGAATGCGAAAGTCGGCATCCTGCAGGACGTGCACTGGTCCGGCGGCAGTTTTGGCTACTTCCCGACCTATGCGCTCGGCACGGCGTTTGCGGCGCAGTTCGTGCACACCATGCGGAAGGAACTGGACGTGGACAAGCTGCTCGAGAACAATCAGTATGATGTGGTCATGGGCTGGTTAAAGGAGCACATTCACAAGTACGGCTGCCGCTATGACGCGCCTGAACTCATGAAGCTGGTCACGGGCGAGGACTTTGATGTGAATTACTTCCTCGACTACATCGAAGAGAAGTATACAAAGCTGTATCAGCTGTAAATGTTCCGACCTAATGTTTGGGGCGGTGTCCGGTAGGATGCCGCCCCACTGCTTTGCGATATTAGATGTACAGTCGCACGGGCGACCATTGTGTGTTGTTTGATTGTGATGAAAGGAAGTCTGTTTTGCTGAATGGTATCGTTGTAGCGATGGGCGGAGCGATCGGCGCAGTGCTCCGTTATCTGATCGGTCTTTTGCCGCTGAATCCGCAGAACGGGTTCCCGCTAAAGACCTTTTGTATCAATGTAATCGGCGCCTTTGTAATCGGTCTGGTTGCGGCGCTGAGTGCAAGAGCAAGTCTCAATCCGCGCTTCACGCTGTTTCTAAAGGTGGGGATTTGCGGCGGTTTTACGACCTTCTCTTCGTTTGCGCTGGAGACAGAGACTTTGCTCGGAAAAGGGAATCAGACCATAGCCCTGCTCTATGTGGTGTCGAGTCTGGTCTGCGGTGTTCTGGCAGTGGCAGTGGCTGAAAGTCTGGTATAAAAGCGTTCACAAAAGGCTCACATAATATTAGCACTCAACTATTGACAGTGCTAACAACAGAGGTATAATGGGCACTGTAAAGAGGAACAGAGAGTAAGCAAAAGAGAGTTCACCCTCTTTCCCCTGAATCAGCTTCGACCTTAGGGTCGAGGACAATTAAGGAGGTAAGAGTATGTTAGTACCGAGTCTGTTTGGCGAGAATTTGTTTGATGATTGGTTTGATTTCCCGGCATTGAAAGGAGCGGACCGGACGGAGCGGAAGTTGTACGGTCGCCACGCGAGAATGTTGATGAAGACCGATGTGCATGAGAAAGAGGACAGCTATGAGCTGGACATTGATCTGCCGGGCTTCAAGAAAGAAGAGCTAGCGGTGGAGCTGAACAACGGTTATCTCACGGTCAGTGCCGCAAAGGGGTTGGAAGAAGAGAAGAAGGATCAGGATGGAAAGCTGATTCGGCAGGAACGCTATTCGGGTTCCATGCAGAGAAGCTTCTATGTGGGCGCATATGTGAAAGAAGAGGATGTGAAAGCGAAGTTTGAGCAGGGTGTCCTGAAACTCAGTATTCCGAAGAAGACAGAGGCAAATCTGCCGGAGAAGAAGACCATTCTGATTGAAGAATGATTGCGTGAAAACAAATGCGAGTTCAGGTGGAGTGGATGCCACTGAACATGAAAAAGCTGCCGCAGTATTGCGGCAGTTTTTTTTGTTTGTTGACGCTTTTGGCTTTAGCCTGCTGAGCGAATGGTTCGCTTGCAAAGCAAGTGAACCATTGCGAAGCAAAAAACCACCCGCTATGCGGGTGGAGACAAATCGTTTAACAAAGAAATCACCTTTCCGTACAATAGAGGTGTCCAAGCCACTACTGAGAAAGGAAAGGTGATTTCATGCCAAAGGCTAATAGTGCTGCACATACCAAATGGCTGTGCAAGTACCATATCGTCTTTACGCCAAAGTATAGACGAAAAATAATCTACAATCAATACAAGAAGGATTTGGCTCAAATCCTACATGATCTTTGCGCATACAAAGGCGTAGAGATTATAGAAGGGCATTTGATGCCAGACCATGTGCACATGTTAGTGAGCATACCACCGAAGATTCGTGTATCGTCTTTCATGGGATACCTGAAGGGGAAAAGCTCGCTGATGATGTTCGATCGGCATGCGAATCTGAAGTATAAGTTTGGAAACAGGCACTTTTGGGCAGAGGGATACTATGTAAGTACCGTCGGATTGAATGATGCGACGGTAAGAAAGTACATCCAAGACCAGGAGAGGGCCGATATCCTCCAAGACAAGATGAGCGTGAAGGAGTACGAGGATCCGTTCGGGGCGAAGCCTGGAACGGATCAAAGGTAATTGAGCCAATAATTGCCCCTTTAGGGGCAGCCAGGTGATAAAAGCAAGGTGGCTTGAACGGAGCCCCCAGGAAGCTTTTTGGCTAGTAACGCGGGCTTATAGCCCGCATCCCGAACCACCCGTTTTACGGGTGGGGGCGATATTAGGCTCCCAGTATCAGTGAAGAATCACAGTCTTCAACATCATAATGATGGAAAGAAAGTCTATCTTGACAAAATACCTCTATATGATTATAATTATGCCCATAATCATATAGACGCTAAACTTCAGATACAAGTTACAAAAATAAGGAGATATGGTTATGGCCACAAAAAATATTTATGTTGCAGAAGCAGATCTACACTTATTTGATGATGCTGCCAAGTACGCCGGAAGTGTTTCTGCCGCTGTGATACAGGCACTTCAGGACTTTCTAAGTGTTCAACGCAACAAAAGCGAAGGATATGACAAGATTGAGTTAAACCTCTATGAAAAAGGGGTAAGAAGAAAGGTAATGTTCTATGGTATGGAGATTGCTCGTGTAGAACGTCCGGTAGACGGTGGAATAAGGATTGACACGATTTATAAAACTGCAAAAGAGCAGCTTGCAGTGGCAACCAAGGTTCGCAAGGAGCTTCCGAATTGGGCGAAAGGAAATCCACACGTATGGGAAAACCCGCAGTCTTGGTCACATGATTTTTGGAATCTGGGGGACAGAGTGTTAAACGTATATCCGGACATAGAGAGCCTAAAGGAGAAGGATGCATATCTTGCCGAGTGCTGCGAATCTTCTCTTTCGGAAAAGCCTTATGAGTTTTTGGATATTTAGATTAGGTATAAATACTAGACCATTCTGATTGAAGAATGATTGTGTGAAAACAAACGCGAGTTCAGGTGGAGTGGATGCCACTGAAAAAGAAAAAGCTGCCGCAGTATTGCGGCAGCTTTTTTGTCACTTCCGGATTTAGCCGAACGTCCTTTATGACGCAATCGATTGTTCGGCGTTCCACATGGCCGTATATTTACCTCCCAACTTTAACAGTTGCTCATGGGTCCCGGACTCCGCGATTTTTCCGTCTGCCACGACGAGGATTCGATCGGCATTTTTTATAACAGACAAGGTATGAGCAATCATCACAACGGTTTTGTTTTCCTGCAGCAGATTTGAAATTGCCTGTTTGACAGCGAGTTCATTCTCAATATCCAAAGAGGAGGTTGCCTCATCCAGAAGCAGAATCGGGCTGTTTTTCAATATGGCCCGAGCAATCGAAAGTCGCTGTCGTTCACCGCCGGATAGCAGATTGCCGTTTTCACCGATGGAGGTATCATACCCTTTTTTCATTTTTCGGATAAATGTGTCACAGTTCGCTTTTTCGCAGGCGGTTTCTATTTCCTCATCCGTAGCGGAAGGTTTTGCGTGGCGTATGTTCTCCCGTACTGTTTCATGAAACAGAAATGTGTCCTGATCGACCATAGAGATGATATTCAGTACATCTTCCGCATTGACATGGAGGATAGAGTGCCCGCCGATGTCAATGTCCCCGCTTTCCGGATCATAATACTTCGCAATCAGATTTAAGATTGTTGATTTTCCGGATCCGGAGTCTCCTACAATTGCGGTTAGCTTGTGATCCGGTATTGTGAAACTCATTTTTTTTAGAACAGGTTCTCCCCGCACATAAGAGAACGACACATCATGAAAGGAGATGCCGTGCTCTTTAGGCGAAAAGATATCTTTGCTTTTCGATATTTCCTTTTCTGTCAACAGGTTTTGGATGTTTGTTTTTGAGATCAGGAGATTCCTGTAACTGAACATGTCCACCGAAATTGCAGCGGTCAGCTTTGCTAAAACCATCGGCATCATGCACAGAAACAGGAAATTGATTGCGTGGATGGCTCCGGATTGCCATGGGATGAATCCAATCCACATAATCAGCGGAACGGTAAGCCAGTTTACAATGTTAAAAGCAAAATTAACCGGAATCCCGTGTGCCTCATATTGATAACTGACTGTGCTGAATTTCCGCAGGGCAGCGGTTGTGTTTTTGTTTTTAGTGCCTCCCATTCCATATGCCCGGAAGGTCTGAATTCCGTCGATGTACTCAACGATTTGTCCTACAGCGTCGGCCGTAACAGCATTCTTTTCCTTACCGTACTTTCCCACAATTCGAAATGACAGCCACATTTCGGGGAGCAACAGAAGAAGAGAAAACAGTAGGATGACCGCAGCCGGGAAATACAGAACACCGATAAAGGAGAGCACGATTGCTGACAGAATCCCGTTTTTTACAAGAGAGGCAAGTTTATGCGTAAGAATCTGCTCATAACCATTGACATCTGCCGTCATAATATTGATGTATTGCCCTTCGCGCTTTTCCGTAAAGCCGGATAACGGAAGCTTTCTAAGCTTATCGCCAAGGCCGAGGCGAATGTTCTTAGACACCTCAGCGCCACCGATTTGGCTCTGCGTATAACCAATGCTGTAAATGACAAGTCGTATCACAAAGATAGCGCCGACGAGGCCTGATAGACTGAAGATGCGCCGCATAGAAGCAGTACCGTCGTACAGCATTTTGAGCACTGCGTAAATGACAATATAGTTACTTCCGGAAAGAAGTCCCTCCAAAACGGTCAATATCAGACCACGGTAAAACCGGGTATTTTTGTGGAAAAGATTTTTATTTGTCATCTTGCGATACCTCCTTTTCCATAGGTGATATTCCCTGCCGATTCATAGCTTTCCCAACTTCTTCGGTAATAGCTGTTGCGCGAAAGCAGTTCATCATGTGTGCCGATATCGGAAATTGTATGATTCTCTACCACCGCAACCTTGTCACACATGCCGACAACACTGAGCCGATGAGCAATGATGAGGACGGTTTTCCCCTTGGAGAGGTTCCGGATTGCTTTGTCAATCTCCATCTGATTTTCCGGATCGGCGGCACTCGTCGCTTCATCCAAAATAAGAATCGGCGCGTTTTTTAAAATTGCCCGTGCGATGGCAATTCTCTGCTTTTCGCCGCCCGAAAAGCGGGAACCGTAACTCCCGACTTTTGTTTCATATCCGTCGGGGAGGGACATGATGAAATCGTCAATTTGTGCTGCACTTGCAGCTTCTCTAACCTGCTCCAAAGAAGCGTTCATCCCCATGCGAATATTGTCAAAGACGGAGTCTCGTGTCAGGAAAGTCTTCTGAAAGACGAGAGATATATGCGCGAGGAGTGTTTCGTATCGGATACTTTTGACATTTTTTCCTCCGATCAGAACCTCTCCGCCATCCGGGTCGTAGAAACGGGAAATCAGTGCGGCAATCGTGCTTTTACCCGTGCCGGAGGCGCCTATAACGGCGACTTTTTCGCCTTCGCGGATGCACAGGTTGCAATTTTTAAGCACGTTTGTTTTTCCGTCATAGGAAAAGCGCACGCCATTTAGTGTGATATCACGGCTTTCGGGGAAAGCATCTCCGTCTTCAAAAACCGGAAGTTCCAGTATTTCTTTTACTTTTGCAATGCCGCTGAACGCCTGCGCGAAATTTCCGGAAAGCTGTTGAAGCGGAAGCAATTCCGTCAAATACAGGGACCCGATATAGGTAAACAGGAGAAATACGCCGGATGTGATCGTTCCCCGCAGGAATAGCCTTCCGCCCAGGGGAACGATCAGTAAAAGTCCGGATTCCAGTATCAGAATAAAGACAGCATACAAGGGAGCAGTCTTTTTCGAGATTCTATTCCACGCTCTGTTTCCGTCGAGAATGGCTTCTCTGAATTTTTGAAATGATTTGCTGCCCATCCGGTATGCCTTAATCAGACGCATTCCGCGGACATATTCGACCATGACGGAATTGAAGTCGGCAAGGGATTCGTTGGCCTCCGGCAACATATCAGACATTTTTTGAAACACTGCCATCATCACCGGAATATCCAAAAGGAGAGGAAGCAGAGAAATGAGTGCCAGCGGAACATTCACCGTCATGAGATAAGCAAAAATAACGACAGGACCGGTAAGATAGCTGACAAGCTCCGGAATGTTATGTGCAAGACATAACTCTAACTTCTCAATGTTCTCATTCAAGACGGTTTTGATTTCACCGGTGCTCCGCTCGTTGACATATCCGAGCGGAACCTTCGCCAGGTGTTCTATGATCATGCAGCGCACCCGAAACAGGGTGTTATAAGCACCTTTGTGCGAGAGTACACCGGACAGACCAAGCAGAATCATTCGAAGAATGGTTGTGACAGTTACCGGAACGATGATGTCCGTCAATTCTTTCTTTGTCAGCGTTCCCAGTAGGACGCTGTCCATCAAGCGATAAATGCCGACATACGGTCCGATTACAAGCAGTCCGCTCAAAAATGCACACAAGACAGAGGCAAATAAGTACCATTTGTCGCTGCCGGCCCATGTAAGAAGTAATTTGACCGGTTTTTCTCGTCCCTTATTCAAACAGATCACCTCCCTTATTTATCCCCACGGCAGAAAAGAACAATTGCTTCATCTGCGCCTTGTTATCCGCACGGAATTTTAAATCGTCGCTGATGTCACCATCGGAAAAAACAAGTATGCGGCTACATGTCCTGCAAAGAAATTCATAATCGTGTGTCACAACAAATATGATTTTCCCCTGTTCGGAGAGCTTGCGGATTATTTTGGCGACGCTTGTCATGCTCTCATAATCCAATCCGCTGGTAGGTTCATCAAAGACAATCAGTTCTTTTTTACATATCTGTCCCACAGCGACGGCCAGCCTTTGCTTTTGTCCGCCGGAAAGCGTACCGGGATGTTGTGCGGCGAAGAGGGTCAGATCCAGCGTGTCCATCGTTTCTGCAATCAGAGCTGAATTCGGGTTACGAATGCCGAAGGAGCATTCTGCCTCCACGCTCTCTGCAAAAAGTTGAAAATTCACATCCTGCATGACCATATAGGAGATTTTCTGCCGTTTTTTCTTTGAGATGATTTTGCCATCCCGGAAAAAATCCCCTTTGATTTCTGGATGCAATCCGCAGAGGGCTCGCGAAAAGGTCGTTTTACCGGTTCCGTTTTTCCCGACAAGTGCAATTACCTCACCCCGTGAAAATTTCGCGCTGATATTTCTCAGCACAGGTTCTTTCCTGTAGAACAGGGAAACATTTTTGAGCTCCAGACTGGTTTCCTGTTCTATCTTCGCAATTACCTCGGGAAGCTCTTTTCGCAAGTCAGTGGTTCGGAGCCCCATGATTCGGCGTTCTTCTTCTGTCAGGGCCAGGAATTCTTTGGCAGAGTATTTTTTTGTTATCTGCCCTTCATCCAATACAAGGATGCGGTCAACGATATCCATCAGGTAATATAGGCGGTGTTCGACAATCAAAATGGTTTTTCCCTGAGACTTAAGCTCTTTGAGATGAGTTCTTAAAGCATCAACTGTCTCCATATCCAGATTGGAGGATGGCTCGTCCAAAAGGTAAACCGAAGGATTCATGGCATATACAGAGGCAAAAGCAATCTTCTGCTTTTCTCCGCCGGAAAGAGAGAAAAGATTCCTTCCGCGCAGATTTTCGATTTTCAGATTCCTTGCGGCGGCAGCCACTTTTTGCGCAATCTGTTCCCTGGGCAAGGCCCGGTTTTCCACGCCAAATGCAATCTCGCTGTCTGTATCCACATTGAAGAACTGTGTCTTTGGGTTCTGAAACACCGAACCGACAAGGGATGCGATTTCGTACATCGGAAGTTCCGAAAGGTTCTGTCCGTCAAGCAGAACATTCCCGGTCAGCTTCCCGGGATAGATATTGGGGATAAGTCCGTTTACAAGGCGCGTCAAGGTGGTTTTTCCGCAGCCGCTCTTCCCGCAGAGAAGGACGCATTCTCCGTCATTCACCGTGAAATTGATGTCATGCAAACTCGCTGTTCTAGGTATATTCGTCTGCGCCCTGTGTGACTCATATGAAAAAGATACATGCTGAAATGTAATCATGGTGACACAATCCTTTCCCAAATAAGACCCAGCACAAGAATGCAGACTGCAAGAACTGTGGCAATCCGGTCTCTTCTCCGGAAGCGTATCTCAAGAAGGCAGGTACGTGGCGTTGGGTTCTCTATCCCGCGAGTCACTGCGGCGGCAGAAAGTTCATCTGCCGCATTGGAAGCTGTCATCAGCAAGGGGATATAGAGACATTCCACCGTCATAACCGGATTTTTCAGAAAGCCGAACAAGGAGGGGGTTACATCTCTGAGCCGCATGGCGTCCTTGATATACCCCCAATCCTCACAAACTGTAGGAATGTACCGAAGCATGATTGCCAACGGAATAATCACCTGATTGGGAATATGTACCTTGTTCATCGCGGTCAGGAATTCATTGACCTTCGTCGTGGAGAGAATAATGTTTGCCAGAAAAGCACAGGGGTAGACCGTATAAAATAAGCCGAGCCAGGATGTGAATACGGTGTAAAACAGGCCTTTTTCAAGTGACATAATTCGTGTTGTCAGCAGGTAAAAGACGCCGTAAAATGCCGCCGGGACAAGTGACTTTCGGACTTTTCCGCTTGCGCACCCGAATATGGTAATCGCAAAAACGAGTAAGTTCTCATAGGAAAGAGAGGGCACAATCATCGCTGAAATCACGCATAGAATCAGCAGAATCATTTTTGTGCGGGGATCAAACGACAGCCCGGGACGGCTTTCTGTGTTCGCACTTTGTATCATGCCGTGATTCCCGCTTTTTCAAATTGCTTCTTTAACAGTTGACTGCCGACAAAACCGCTGAAAAGGGCGACTAAAACAGTGCCTGCCAACATGGTTATCAAAATCCGTTGGTTGACGGTTGCCGCCATTGTATCCAGGTATTCCTGCGGTGTGCCCTTTTCCGACATCCTGCTTACCCAGGCCTGCGGATTGATGAAATATGCAAGATAGGACCCGGTTCCGCCGAGGCAGAAAACAATATAGGATAGAATGTTGATTTTAATATTCCGATAGCGTCCGGTCCTTGCTACCGTATCGGCCAGTGCGCTTCCGGCCAGATAGCCGATAGTCATTCCGATATGCATGCCGGTCACATAGCAGAAGATTGCCATCATCAGCCCTGCAATAAAAATCGGTCCCGGTTTTGGCACTTTTGCGACCAGTAAAAGATATACCGGTCCGGCAAGAAGTGCCGCGCCTACCGGAAAATAAAAGGTCAAGGTCGGGAACATTGCAAAGGGGCCCCCGCTCAAGGAAATACATATCAATAGAATGGCGGAAAAGACACCGACAGTAATGAGATCCTTGACTGTAAGTTTCTGTTTCCTGCGGTTTGTTTCACTTGTCATAACAAAGGCCCTCCCTTTCAGTGTACACATTGCAGTGCAAAAGACGCGGTGGTAGTATAGTATTAGATTCAACTAATTATAAAAACAGTATAGAAAATCAGGAAAAGCAAAACAATACGGTTGAGAACGGTTTGTCTGATGCGTATGAAATCGCGTCCGATATGTATGATTTCGAAGGGGATTGCGTATGGAAATCGACGAATTTTACAGAGAATGGCTTACCAGCAGCGGTTTTGTTGAGAGTAAGTCAACACACAACTTCAGCCCTGCCGGAAAAGTGTACCTCGCTCCAAAGGGAGTAGCCTGCGGATATTACTGGGTCTACGGAGAAAAAGATTTGTTTGATATTAAAATCCACGATTTCTATTTTTTTGAGGATCATTTGATATCCCTGACTACGCCGGAGTGTTTAAGCATTACCTACTATGACTCTGTGTCCGGGGAGGAGTTGACCCCTTACCGCCGCTTAACCGCAGGGTGTGTCAAAACCTTTCACGGAGGACATGAGGTATATCAATCTATGATGCACAAGAATATTCCGATTCGTTCCGTGGGAATTGAAGTATTTCCCGCATATTATGAAGAGTATCTGCGGGAAAGCTACCCGAATGACTATGTTCCTCCGCAGGAGGCATTCAGTCGCGTTGGGCAAACACTCGACTTCCCGAAAATGTCACAGCTTTTGCGTCAGGTTTGGGAGTATAGAGGAGAAGGCATACCGGCAAAGTTGTTTTATGAGGCCAAGGTTGCGGAAGCAGTCTCTCTTGTTTATGAACGTGGAAAGAACAGCAAAAATGATAGCTGCGGAAGAATATCTAAGCAGGACATGGATGCCTTGAACAATGTCGCATCCTATATCAATGACCACTTCAATTCGGAACTTCCGCTGGATACGCTTGCACGAATCGCCTGTATGGGCACCACAAAGTTGAAGACCTCTTTTAAGCAAACCTATCACTGTACGATTTCCGAATACATCCAACAGCGGCGCATGCGTCACGCGGAAATGCTTCTGGTCTCTACAGACCTTGCAGTCGAGCAGGTTGCTTCAGCTGTCGGGTATTCCAATGCCGGAAGATTTGCGGCAAATTTTAAAACCAATGCAGGGCTGTTTCCATCGGAATATCGCAAAATGGCACACAGGAAATTCGACAGTTCTCTCGGATGAAGAGAAAGCTGACTTTTCGGAAAAGAGAGGATGTGAAGGCGAAGAAGACTGAGGCAAATCTGCCGGAGAAGAAGACCGTTCTGATTGAAGAATTTTTCATGTCTTGTCGCCATGTTGAAAAAGCCCCGCCGAACCGTTATGATACATAACAGATTGATAACCATGGATGTAATTATGCTGCAAACCGTTCCACAGGAGAGTTTGGTCTGATTTTGTAGGCGTAGTTGCTTTGCCCCGGCTGCGCGCGGTTGCAGCCGGGGCTTTGTATTTCCGAGAAAGCGGATGGGAGGAAGATGAGCAGAGTATTGGTGACCGGCGCATACGGTTTTCTGGGACGCTATGTGGTGCGGGAGCTGCTTGCGCACGGCTATGAAGTGGTCGCTTTCGGGCGCAAGCGGGATAAACTCGAAGCGCTGCGCGCGGACGGTGCGGAAGCCGCAGAGCTCTTTGTCGGGGACTTTTGCCGGCAGGAGGACATCACGGCGGCGACAAAGGGCGTGGACTTTGTGATTCACGCGGGGGCGCTCTCTACGGTCTGGGGCAAGCGCTCTGACTTCATGGAGACCAATGTGCGCGGCACGCAGCGGGTGGTACGCGCCTGCAAACAAAATAAAGTGAAGCGCTTGGTCTTTGTCTCATCGCCGAGCATCTACGCGGGAAAGTGCGACCGCCTGAACATACGGGAGGAGGACTACGATGCCTCAAATCGCCTGAACTACTATATTGAGAGCAAAATTTTGGCGGAAAAAGTACTGCGGGAGCAGCGAAGCGTTCTTTGCGTAATCCTACGCCCGCGGGGTCTCTTCGGCATCGGGGACAGCAGCATCATCCCGCGGCTCATCAAAGCAAATCGGCGGAGCGGCATTCCGCTCTTTCGGGGCGGACATAATCTCGTGGACATCACCTGCGTGGAAAATGCAGCGCTCGCCCTACGGCTTGCCATCGAGAGCGAGGCCGCGGTAGGGCAGGTCTATAACATCACGAACGGAGAGCCGCAAGAATTTCGGGCAATTCTGGAGGAGCTCTTTCGGGCGCTCGGCGAAACGCCGCGGTATCTGCGCCTGCCGCTCGGCCTTCTCTACGGCGTCGCGACTTTATCGGAGCGGGTTTACCGCCTGTTCCGCCTGGACGGGGAGCCGCCGTTTACGCGTTACACGATATGTACGCTCGGCTACAGTCAGACCTTAAACATCGAGAAAGCGGAGCGGGAACTCGGCTACAGGCCTATTGTCAGCCTACGCGCGGGGATTCGGAAGTATGCGAAGGGGGAGCGATGACAGCATTCAAGTCCGTTGAGAGTATCCGTTACTATGCCTGCGGGTACTGCACCAATGATTTGCACACGGTGTTTCGGGGATATCCGCATGAAAAACGGCAGTTTCCGGCGGGAGTCTTTTTAATCCGGCACGCGAAAGAGGGCTATATCCTTTTTGACACCGGCTATTGCAGCGAAATCTCTGCCTTAGGGTTTCAGGGGAGGCTCTACCATCTGTTCAATCCGACTTTTGTGCGCCCGGCGGATGAGATTCAGAATCAGCTCATGGCGGACGGGATTCAGCCGGAGGAGATACGCTACCTCTTTCTGTCGCACCTGCATCCGGACCACATCGGCTGCGTGAAGCACTTCAAGTCGGCTCGGATCGTGCTGAGCCGGGACGCCTTTTTGCGCTACCGCCGTAACCGATTCGGGGATTTGATCTTTCAAAGACTCTTGCCGCCCTGGTTTGCGGCGCACTGCACGGTGCTTCGGCGGGAGCAGCTTCGGGAAGAGAAGAATGCGTATTTTTCTTACTGTGATTTTTTCCGGGACGGGAGCCTTCTCTTAACGCAGATGGACGGGCACGCGCGGGGGCAGCTCTGCTGCCTGGTGGAAAATAAAATCTTTCTCGGGGCGGATGCAAGCTGGGGCAATGAATTCGTCGGAAAATCGGATGAACTCCGCTTTCTTGCGCGACTTGTGCAGGACGATATGCGCGCCTATCGGGAGAACGATCGCATTCTTTCGCGCATGCGCTCGGACGGCATACGGCTATGCTTTAGCCATGACCGCGGAATCGAGGAGGTCATCAAGGGATGAGAGAGCGTTTGGCGGTTGTTTGGTACTTCATTCGGGCGCGCTACTTACAGCGTTTCCGCACGAGAAAGGCGCTGCGGCGCTATCAGAAACGGCGGGTGCTCGGGCAACTCGCCTATTTGAAAGAGCATTCCCCGTATTTTAAGGGGCTTTCCGTTCATAGCTTCGAAGACTTTAAGAAACTGCCCCTGATGAACAAGCAGTTCATGATGGAGCATTTCAATGCGCTGAACTGTGTCGGCATAGACCGGGATGAGGCGCTTTCCCTGGCAATCGACAGCGAAAAGCAGCGGGAATTCTCGGAGAAGCTCGGTGGCATCTCCGTGGGGCTGTCATCGGGAACCAGCGGGGCGCGCGGACTATTTTTGGTGAGCGACAGGGAGCGCGCGCTCTGGGCGGGAACGGTGCTCGCCAAGTTTTTGCCGAAGGGCAGACTTTTCGGCCATCGTATCGCCTTCTTTCTCCGCGCGGACAATAATCTCTATGAGACCATAGATTCCAAGCTGATACGGTTTCGCTACTTTGACCTTCTGAAAGACATGAGGGAGAATCTTTCGGAACTTGCGGCCTACCGCCCGAGCTTGCTGGTCGCACCGCCGTCGGTCTTACTCGACATCGCACGGGCCATGGAGCGCGGAGCACTCAGAATCAATCTCGAAAAAGTGATCTCGGTCGCGGAAGTGCTGCGCGCGGAGGATGCCGCCTACCTAAAGGCGCAATTCGGGCTTCCCGTCATCCACCAGGCCTATCAGTGCACGGAGGGCTTCCTCGGCTATGTCTGCGAATGCGGGAACTTTCACTTAAATGAGGAACTGGTGTTAATCGAACGGGAGTATCTGGACGAAACGCGCTTTGTCCCCATTGTCACGGACTTTACAAGGCAGTCGCAGCCCATCGTCCGCTACCGCCTGAATGACATTCTGGTTGAGAAAAAGGGGCACTGCCCCTGCGGGAATCCCGCAAGTCTGATTCAATACATCGAAGGGCGAGAGGACGATATCTTTTACTTTGCGGGCATCCATCGAAACGAGGTGGCCGTTTTTCCGGACTTCATAAGCCGCTGCGTGATTTATGCGGAAGGAGTAAAGAACTATAAGGTTGTGCAGGACGGCAGCGCGCATGTGACTGTCTGTCTGGAGCGGGAAAGTTCCGATACCGCAGCGCAAATTCGGCGGGAGTTTGCGCGCCTCGCGGAAAAGATGAAGTTTCACTGCCCGGAAATCGCGTTCGCGCCCTATGTGCCGGATTTTCACAGAAAGATGAAGCGCGTGGAGCGGAAAATCGGGGGTTGAGAAAAGATGTGTCGCCGGATCACAAAGCGATTCCGAGCGTGTTTATCGTGGGTTTTGCGTAACAACGATACATAATACAATCGATGAGAGATCAAGTTGTATGCGAAGCAAAAGTTAAAAAGTGAGCACTGCGGAACGAGACGGAAGCGTTGGACTTGGAAAGGAGAGCAGGCAGAGATGAGAAACATCCGAATTGCGGGCTACGGGAAGTATGCGCCGGAAAACACGATGGAATTTCACGGGGAGTGCCGCTACCGCGCAAACGGCAGCGAGACGCAACTCGATATGGCGGTCAAGGCAGCCAAGCGGGCGCTTGCGAGCGCGAAGATGCAAATCGAGGAGATGGACTGCATTGTCTCTGCGAGCGCGGTCATGATGCAGCCCATTCCCTGCAATGCGGCGTTGATTCACGAGCAGCTCGCAAAGGGCAGCAATATTCCGGCAATGGACATTAACTCTACCTGTACGAGCTTTGTGACGGCACTCGATACGATGTCTTACTTAATCGACGCGGGGCGTTACCGGAATGTCCTGATTGTTTCTAGCGACATTGCCTCCGAGGGCTTGAATGACAAACAAGCGGAGAGCTATGAACTTTTCTCGGACGGCGCCGCGGCCTTTATCATAAGCCGCACGGAAAACGAGAAGCAAGGTGTCGCGGACAGCATCATCCGCACCTATTCGGAGGGGGCGCACGCCACCGAGATTCGCGGCGGCGGAACCTTGCACTCCGCCATGAAATACCGGCCCGAGGACAGGGCGGATTACTGCTTTGACATGAAGGGAAAGAGTATCTTAAGTCTCAGTGCCAAAAAGCTCCCGGAACTCTTCCGGGAGTTTGAGGCGCAGAGCGGCATAAGCTTTGCGGAGGTCGATATGATTGTGCCGCACCAGGCAAGCAAAGCACTGCCCTTTATCATGGACCGCCTCGGCATCCCGGCGGAAAAGTATGTAAATCGGGTCAGTCAATACGGCAACATGGTCTCGGCTTCGATTCCCTATGTGCTCTGTGCGCTCCTTGAGGAGGGCAGGCTTAAGGAGGGAAATCGTGTGCTTCTCTGCGGGACGGCGGCGGGACTCACTTGTAACCTGCTGCTGTTACAGCTCTGAGGCAGGGGAAATGCAAAGCGCAATGAGAGGCAAACGGGTGGTCTTTTTTTCGACCCCGGCCAAGGGGCATATCAATGCGGTCTATCCGGTGTTGCGGGCGCTCGCACACGCAGGCGTCCGGGTGGACTGGTATTGCACGGAAGAATATCGGGAGCCGGTTGAACGTTGCGGCGCAGCATGGCATCCCTACCGGGTCGATTTTTCGCGCTATCGCTTGGAGGAACTGACCGCGGATTTTTATCGGCTATACCGGGGGCTTTTAAAGCTGAATCGCGTCTGCTATTACGACTATATGCGAGAAGTCGAGGCGAATCCGCCGGATCTAATCCTCTATGACTCCATGTGCTCGTTTGCAAAGAACATTGCAAAAAAGCTCGACCTTCCTTCGGTCTGTCTCTGTACGACCCTCGCCTACAATCTGCCGACTTTTATCTTTTCGAATCTCTTTTGGCCCTCACTGAAGCTGACGGTAAAGCACGCGCCGGAACTTCTGCGACTTACGCTTAAGGAGCAGTGCTTTCGGCGGCGGGAGGGGCTGCCGGGCTTTTCTCCCTTGGATCTCTTTGTGAACCGCGGGGACAAGACCCTGGTGTTTTCGCCCCAGGAATTTCAACCCTTTGTGCAAAGCTTCCCGCCTTCCTTTGATTTTGTGGGAACCACCATACGGGATCGGATTGAAGCCGATAGCAGCATAGAGAACTGTGATATCTACCTCTCGCTCGGCAGTATTTTTGCGGCGCGCACAGGCGAACTGGAGAGGATTCTGGAGACTCCGCTGTTCCGGGGGAAAAAGGTGATTGTGAGCGCGGGATATGCCGCAGCAGACTTACAAAAACGCCTCGGGTGTGAGCGGCTTACCTTTGTGCGCCGCACGAATCAGCTTGCCCTGCTTCCGAAGACCGGTCTCTTTGTGAATCACGGGGGCTTAAACAGTGTCTATGAGAGTCTCTACTTCGGCGTATTTCAGATTTGTATCCCGCAGCAGGAAGAACAGCGGCTCACCGCGCGTTTGGTAGAGAAAAAGAAACTCGGACTCTGCTGCCCGCGGCCGCGCGGATGGAGCGAGGCGGAACTAAGGCGGGCAGAGTTAAAATGCCGCCCGCGGATAGAGCACTACCGGCGCATTTTAAGGTCCTATGACGGGACTGCGAGGGCGCTCCGCTGTATTCAAGAGTTCCTGCGATGATGCGCAAACGATTGAGAAAATCTCTGAGAATTACTTTGAGAAAAGAGCCTTTTTCATTTCCTCCGCGGAGATGGGAAGGGCTCTTTTTGGTTTCTCCAAGCTCGAAACGGGACAAAGTTGGAAAAAACAGAAGAAAACGCGACAGTGAAAGGCGTAGAAGATAGTCTTTTTCTTATAGCGCTCGGCGGAATGCGAACATAGGTTTTGGAAGGAAAAACCTGTAATTCAACCACTATGTACAAAAAACAGAGGGAAGAATTGGGCAATATTACGAAGTGTATACAGAAAAGCTCATTTAGAACAGTTATTATATACGACTAACTCAGCGAAATCATTGCCAGTGTGGGGAAAATGAGTTATTATCTCTGTAGCACTTGTTTTGTATGTGTACCCAGTTCAGGGAGGATGAAGATGAAGTTCAAAGAGATGCAATACGAGCGAATTTCGGTGGAGAGCATCGCAGAAGAGTCGAAGAAGCTCACAAAGGCACTGAAAGAGGCAAAGAGTTTTGCCGAGGCAGAGGCGGCTTTCCTCGAAGAAGATAAGCTGTCGGGACATGTCTCAACCATGTCGGCACTTGCTTCGATTCGCCATTCGATCGACACAACAGACAAGTTTTACGATGACGAACAAAACTACTGGAACAATGCGTACCCGCAGATTCAGGTGTACAGCCAGGAATGGACGCAGGCCCTGCTTGCTTCACCCTTCCGCAAGGAGTTCGAAGAAAAGTACGGCAGCATCATCTTCGTGAATGCGGAGATGGAGTTAAAGACCTTCTCGCCGGAGATTATCCCGCTCTTACAGCAGGAGAACGAGCTGGTCACCGCTTATGAGAAGCTGCTTGCGAACGCAGAGATTCCGTTCGAGGGAGAGCACTACACCATTTCGCAGATGACGCCCTTTAAGAACGACCCGGACGATGCGAGACGCCTCGCTGCCTGGAAGGCCGAGGGACAGTGGTATAAGGACAATCAGGAGGAGCTGGACCGTATTTACGATCAGCTCGTAAAGCTCAGAGATGAGATGGGCAAAAAGCTCGGCTACGAGAACTTCCTGCCGCTCGGCTACTACCGCATGCAGAGAAACTCCTACGACAAGAACGATGTCGAGAAGTTCCGCGCAGCGGTACAGAAGTATGTGGTGCCGGTGGCGGTCAAGGTCTACGAGAGACAGGCAAAGCGCCTCGGCAAGACCTATCCGATGAGCTATGCGGACAACGCGATGGAGTTCCGCTCCGGAAACCCGAAGCCGCAGGGCACGCCGGATGACATTGTCGCGGTGGCAAAGAAGTTCTACGAGTGGCGCTCCCCCGAGACAGCCGAGTTCTTCAACCACATGATTGAAGATGAACTCATGGATTTGCTCTCCACGAAGGGCAAGCAGGGCGGCGGCTACTGTGCGGGTCTTCGCGATTATAAGACACCGTTTATCTTTGCAAACTTTAACGGCACCCAGCACGACGTCGAAGTCGTGACCCACGAGGCCGGACATGCTTTCGCGGATTATACGAACCGCAACCGCGTGCCGATCGGAACCTGCGGGCCGAGCCTTGAGGCCTGCGAGGTGCACTCCATGTCGATGGAGTATTTCGCGGAGGCGTTCGCGGATCAGTTCTTCGGACCGGACGGAAACAAGTTCAAATACTCTCACCTGAGCGGGAGTCTCTGCTTCATTCCCTACGGAACCATGGTGGATCATTTCCAGCACATCGTTTACGAGAACCCGCAGCTCACACCGGCGGAGAGACACGCAAAGTGGAAGGAGCTTCTTGCCATTTACCAGCCGTGGATGAAGCTGGACGGCGAGATCCCCTTCTATGCGGAGGGACAGAGCTGGCAGAGACAGCACCACATCTATTCGATGCCGTTCTACTACATTGATTACTGCCTCGCGCAGACGGTCGCACTGCAGTTCTGGAACCGGATTCAGAAAGACCAGAACGACGCGTGGAAGCACTACATGGCATACACCGTGCAGGGCGGAAGCGTGGTGTTTACGGAGCTCTTAAAGAACGCAGGTCTCGACAGTCCGTTTGAGGGAGACTGCCTGAAGGAAGTCTGCGAGACCGCGGCGAAGTATCTGGATAACTTCGACCTGACGGGAATCGAATAATGGGAATGTTCCGAAGCCCCTATGACCGAAACGGGGTGCTCTCGGAGGAGGCCATGCAAGACAGGGCAAAGTGCTACCGGGATATACGGCCGGAGGCGCTTGCCGGACGGGAGAACCGCATACTGGGGATGATGTATCCCCTGCTACTCCCGTTTACACTGCTTCCGGGTTTCTTGCCGCGAGTTGCGGTGGCGCGAACGGCGCTTCTCATCATACCGTATGCGCTGGAAGTGGTCTCGATTCTGCTGACCGGCATTACCCTGGTCGACTTCCTGCGAAAAAGTCGGGGAGCGGTCAACGGTTACATCTATAAAAATACCTTTATGGGATTGCAGGTTCGAACGGCGCTCTCGGGTATTTTCGGCATCTTGTTCGGCTTGTCACAGCTGGTTTGGATGCTGCGACATCGCGCGGAATTGCAGGCGACGGAAGCGGGAGTTCTGCTGACACAGCTTTGTTTTCTCGCGGTACTGCTGTTCTTCTGGCGAAAGCTCGGCCTGATTATAAGTAATTGGCACTTGTCGACCTGAACGGAATCGCGTATAATAATTCATGTTATTGGATTTTTACTAAATTTTGGCAACACGCGGGACGGCCCTGTAGAGGGCAGGGCCATCCTGTTGCAAAGGAGCCGCGCACATGGATGTGCGGCAGCCCAAACATACGAAGGAGGAAAAGGGTATGAAAAAGACAAGACGGATCGTTGCCTCCCTTTTGGCAGCGACCATGGCAGTTTCGCTTCTGGCAAGCTGTTCTTCGAAGAAGGACACCGGTGCTTCGGACGGAACCAAGACATCAGGTGAGGCGGGTGCAGGGGATGCGACCGGAAGCCTCGTCTATGCGGGCGGTGAGTTCACGGCAAAGTTCTCGGCATTCTTCTCGGAAGTCGTTCCGGATTCTGACGTGGTTGCGCAGTGCACGGCAGCCCTCCTGACGCAGGACAGAAACGGTGCAATGGTCTTAAAGGGCATTGAGGGAGAGACCCGCGAGTACAACGGAAAGCAGTATACCTATAAGGGTATCTCCGATCTCGTTGTCACCGAGAACAGTGACGGCACGGTCTACTACGATTTCACCCTGAAGGACGGCCTCAAGTTTGAAGACGGCGAGCCGCTCACGGTTGATGATGTCATCTTCTCCATGTATGTCCTTTCGGATCCGACCTACGACGGTGCTTCTACCTTCTTCGCACTTCCGATCGAGGGAATGGAGGCTTACAGAAGCGGTGTGGACACCCTCTTTAACCTGATGATAAAGGCAGGCGAGAACAACACCGACTTCTCCAAGTGGACCGAGGATCAGCAGAAGAAGTTCTGGGCTTCCTACAACAAGGCCGCAGAGGCATTTGTGAAGGAAATCGTGGACTCCAACATTGCAAACGGCTCCAACAAGGAGGGCGACTCGATTGCGGCTGTCGCGGCAAATTACGGCTATCCGGATCTCAAGGAAGATGCGACCGCAATGGATTTCTTCAACGCGATGCTTGCACACTACGACGGCAGCGTGAAGGATATGTCCTCCAAGGAGAGCGCGGGAACCCAGTTCTTTGAGCTCATGGACGATTACAACGAGTTCGCGGTCGGTGTCGAGACCGGAACTTCCGCGCCGAACATCACGGGTATCCAGAAGACCGGCGACAACACCTTCCGCGTGGTTGCAACCAAGGTCGATGCGCAGATGATTTATCAGCTCGCTATCTCGGTTTGCCCGCTTCACTACTACGGTGATAAGGCGCAGTACGACTACGCAAACAACAAGTTCGGTTTCCCGAAGGGCGACCTCAGCCTGGTTCGCGCAAAGACCACGAAGCCGGTCGGCGCAGGCCCGTACATGTTTGAGAAGTATGAGAACGGTGTTGTCACGATGAAGGCAAACCCGAACTACTTCCTCGGCGAGCCGAAGATCAAGAACCTTCGCATGGCTTACATCAACCAGTCCGACTATATCAACTCGATCATCGCGGGCACGGCAGACGTTGCGAACCCGTCCTACACGAACGAGATTGCGGATGCGATTAAGAAGGCAAACAGCAACGGCGAAGTTTCCGGCGATAAGATTTACACGGTTGCGGTCGATGCATCGGGCTACGGCTATGTCGGCATCAACTCCCACAACGTGTCGGTCAACAAGGAGCCGGGCAGCGACGCTTCGAAGAACCTGCGCCGCGGTTTCGCGACCATCTTCTCGGTATACCGCGATCTTGCGGTCAGCACCTACTACGGCGACAGAGCAAGCGTCATCAACTATCCGATTTCCAACACCTCTTGGGCAGCGCCGCAGCCGACCGACGAAGGCTATGAGATTGCATTCTCGAGAGACGTAAACGGCGATCCGATTTACACCTCCGGCATGACGGACGAAGAGAAGTACGCGGCGGCTAAGAAGGCAGCGCTCGGCTTCTTCGAGGCGGCAGGCTACAAGGTTGAGAACGGCAAGATTGTCTCCGCTCCGGAAGGTGCGAAGATGGAGTATGTCGTTATGGTCCCGGGCGGCGGCACCGGCGATCACCCGTCCTTCATGCTTATGACCGAGTCCCAGAAGGCACTTGCGGATATCGGTATGAAACTCACGATCAACGACCTCACCAATGTCGCGGATATGTGGAACAAGCTTGAGGCAGGTCAGGCCGAGATTTGGTGCGCTGCATGGCAGTCCACGCCGGATCCGGATATGTACCAGATTTACTACTCCGACGTCGCAAACGGCGGCAAGCAGCCCGGCGGCTCCAACGATCGCTATCAGATCGAGGACGCAGATCTTGACAGCATGATCATGACCGCAAGAGAGTCCACCGACCAGGAGTACAGAAAGACACTCTACAAGGCTTGCCTTGACAAGATTGTCGACTGGTCCTGCGAGGTTCCGATTTATCAGAGACAGGATGTCACGACCTTCTCGGCTGAGCGGATTAACATTGATACGATTACGCCGGATATCTCCACCTACTACAAGTGGTACGGCGAGATCGAGAACATGCAGCTGAAGCAGTAAAATCTTACGGAAATCCGTAAATGTAGTTTTCGGGACATGGCCGCATCCCCCGGGTAACCCGAGGGATGCGGTTTTCCCGATATATAGCAGCTGTCGCGGCTTGCGGCAGTCTGCCCACTAGAGAAGAGCGGGTTTTTTATGAAAAAATATATTATCAAGCGACTTCTGTGGTCTGTGGTGATTTTGGGCATCGTCGCTTTTCTGCTCTATGTGTTGATGCGGTCGCTTCCGACTTCCTACCTTGAGCAGATTGCAAGACAGAAATCGCAGCAGCCCGGATCCAGAACTTTTGAAGAGTGGATGCAGCAACTTTCTGCAACCTACGGTATGGACAAGGGCATTATCCCAGGCTTTATTTCTTGGCTTTCGAAGGCGGTTCGCTTGGATTTCGGCGACAGCTGGAAGTACACGATTCCGGTCACGCAGAAATTTGTCCAGGTCGTCAGCATTTCGTTCTGGATCAGTCTCATTGTCATGATACTCGAAGTGGTCATTTCGATTCCGCTAGGTATCATCGCAGCGACGAAGCAGTATTCCATGGCCGACAACGTGATTTCCGTCGTTGCACTGGCGGGTATTTCGCTTCCCACTTTCTTCCTGGCTTCGCTGTTAAAGCTGATTTTTGCGGTCAATCTGAAGTGGTTTGACTTAAACGGTTTGGTCAGCAGAAACCATGACTTCCTCTCGCCGGCAGGGCAGAGATGGGATATCGCCATGCACTTGGTGTTGCCCATTATGACTCTGACCATTGCGAGCGTCGGTGCTTACATGCGTTTTATCCGCACCAACATGCTGGAGGTTCTGAACTCCGATTACATCCGCACCGCAAGAGCGAAGGGTCTCTCCGAGCGCCGTGTCGTGTTCCACCATGCATTCCGGAACACCCTGATTACGCTCGTGACCATCTGGGGTTCGTCTCTGCCGGCGCTGTTTTCGGGCGCCATGATTACGGAGCAGCTGTTCTCGATTCCGGGTATCGGCTACACCTCCTACCAGGCCATGGTATCGGGCGACATTCCGTTCTCGATGTTCTACCTGGTATTCATCGCAATTTTGACACTGATCGGTAACCTGTTGACAGATATCCTGTACGCTGTGGTTGACCCGCGCGTGCGCATCGCGTAAGAGAGGAGGATCCGGTATGTCTGAAAACGAGAAGAAGCTGGACCAAAATCAGGATCAGCAGAAAACGACCTACTCCCTGAACGATGATCGCCGCGTGAAGACCCTGTCGCCCGGCGCCATGGTTACCAAGCGTTTCTTCCGGAACCGCATTGCCGTCATCGGTATGATCATCCTAATCGGAATGTTCCTTTTCTCCTTTGTCGGCGGTGCCATTTCGCCCTACGGCGAGTCGCAGCTCTTTTATCGCACGGACAGTCAGGTCCAGAAGTACGCCGGCGTCAAGGTGAATACGGAACTTCGCTACCAGCAGGTTGAGAAGAATGCTTTCCCCTCGCTCGCGCAGGCGCAGTTCGTGCTCGCAAAGGGCAAGGGTGAGACGAGCTTTGCCGCGGGCGGTGTGCAGTACACATACGAAGTGGCGGGCAAGGATTTCTATATCATTTCGAAGGCGGGCGAGGCTGAGCCCATTGCCTTTGCCTCCCTCACCACCGTGAGTTCCGCAAACGGCGCCGAGAGCCTTCCCTTTGCGGAGCAGCTTGCCATCCTGAAGGCTGTTACCAATGAGGAGACTTCCTTCACCTTCGGCAACGATACCTACGAGGTCGATGCGGAAGGTACGGTCACGAAGGACAGCAAGGACTATGCTTACGCGAGCCGCTACATCATCAACGCAATCATGAGCGATGTCAGCTTCTCGAAGCAGTTCAAGGAAGAGCTGATTGAGACCATAGAGGCGGGCAAGAAGGAATTCAACTTCAAGGATGCGGACGGCACAGAGGCGAGCTACACGCTCGAATACGATGCGCCCTCGAAGGCATACAACATCATGCAGGTCAAAGAGCAGCGCGTTTATGACACCTACTCTTCGCCCTCTAAGGCACATCCGCTCGGAACCGATAAGAACGGCATGGATATGCTGACCCGACTCATGTACGGCGGCCGCGTTTCGCTCTACATCGGCTTCATCGTCGTGATTATTGAGACGGTCATCGGCATGATTATGGGCGGTGTCTCCGGCTACTTCGGCGGCTGGGTTGACATGCTCATCATGCGCATCGTGGATATTTTCTACTGCATCCCGAGCATTCCGATTTACATCATCATCGGTGCTGCGATGGACGCACTGCGCATCGACCCGAAGATTCGAATGGTCTATCTCATGTTGATTCTGGGCTTCTTCGGCTGGCCTTCCATCACCAGACTGGTTCGCGGACAGATTCTAACCCTCCGCGAGCAGGAGTTTATGACGGCGGCTGAGGCAACCGGCATTAAGCCCATCAACCGCATTTTCCGTCACCTGCTTCCGAACGTCATTCCGCAGCTCATCGTCACCTGCACCATGAGCCTCGGCGGCGTCATTTTGACCGAGGCAACCCTGTCCTTCCTGGGACTGGGCGTTAAGTTCCCGTTCGCATCTTGGGGAAATATCATCAACGATGTCAACAACACCTATGTGCTCAGCAACTATCTGTTCATTTGGATCCCGGCGGGCTTCTGCCTGCTCCTCACCGTTCTCGCCTTTAACCTGGTGGGAGACGGCCTGAGAGATGCCTTTGACCCGAAGATGAAGCGCTGATCGCGAACGAAAGGAAATAAGATGGCAAGAGATGATGGCTATCTGTCCGCGCGGGAATCGCGGCGGATATCGAAGGAAAACAGAAAGATTACAGCAAAGCTCGAGAAGACGAGAACCCGCCGCAATGTACCCGAGAGCGAGTACATGACCGAGATGAAGAACCCGGCAAATGCCGTGGAGTTCGAAAATCTCCACACCTTCTTCTTCACGGATGCGGGAACCGTTAAGAGCGTTGACTCCGTGAGCTTTGAAGTACCGCTCGGCAAGACGGTCGGCGTCGTGGGTGAGTCGGGTTGCGGCAAGTCCGTGACCAGCCTTTCGCTCATGCAGCTGTTGCAGCGTCCCCAGGGTCAGGTGGTGGAGGGCTCCATCCGTCTGAACACCGGAGACAAGGTTTATGAGATCACAAAGACCCCGGAGCATGTCATGCAGCATCTTCGCGGCAATTTTATGTCCATGATTTTCCAGGAGCCCATGACCTCCTTAAATCCGGTCTTCCGCATCGGAGACCAGATGGACGAGGTGACCACGCTCCACAAGAAGAGCGAGTACCCGACCAAGGAAGCAGTCAAAGGTCGCACCATTGAGCTCCTCAAGATGGTCGGTATCGCGAACAGCGAGGGCATTTATAACATGTACCCGCACGAGCTCTCCGGCGGTATGCGGCAGCGTGTCATGATCGCAATGGCACTGGCTTGTTCGCCGAAGCTCATCATTGCCGATGAGCCGACCACCGCACTGGACGTGACCATCCAGGCGCAGATTTTGGACTTGCTCCGCGGCCTGAAGGACAAGATCAATTCGTCCATCATGCTGATTACCCATGACCTCGGTGTCATTGCGGAGATGGCGGACTATGTCGTGGTCATGTACTCCGGCCGCGTGGTGGAAGCGGGAACGGCGAAGGAGATTTTTGCGAGCCCGGCGCATCCCTATACCATAGGCCTCATGGCTTCGAAGCCGGTGGTCGGTAAACACCAGGACAAGCTCTACTCCATCCCCGGCAAGGTGCCGAACCCGATCAACATGCCCAACTATTGCTATTTCCGCGATCGCTGCGACAAGTGCGAGGGATGTTGCGACGGCGCATATCCCGGCGAGGTATGGCTTTCCGAGACGCACCGCGTCAGCTGCTATCTCTATGACGAGGCGCATCGAGGCGCGAAGCAGAACTGAGTGTGCGTAGGAATTTCTGAGACTAAGTAGGCTTGCGAAGGAAATGAGGCAATGATGGATAATATCGAAACGAAGGGATTAACGCCCATCGTGCACAACGAAGAGAATATCCTGGAAGTCAACGGCCTGAAGAAATACTTCCCGATTAAGGGCGGATTTTTTAACAGCGTGGTGGGCCAGGTAAAAGCACTGGACGGCATCTCCTTTCATATCAAACGCGGAACCACCATGGGACTGGTGGGAGAGTCCGGTTGCGGAAAGACCACAGCCGGCAGAACCATACTCCGCTTAAACGGCGGAAAGACTGCGGGAGAGGTGCTGTTCAACGGAAAAGAGGTCTACGATATTCCGAAGAACGAACTGAACGACCTGCGCGTGAAGATGCAGATCATCTTCCAGGATCCGTTCTCCTCCCTCTCCCCGCGACTGCCGGTCGGCGAAATCATCGGTGAGGCGGTCCGTGAGCACAATCTTGTGCCGCGGGGCGAGTACCATGACTACATCGATCAGGTCATGGACAACTGCGGTTTGCAGCCCTTCCACAAGGACCGCTATCCGCACGAGTTCTCCGGCGGACAGCGTCAGAGAATTTGTATCGCAAGAGCGCTTGCATTGAATCCGGAGTTTGTGGTTTGCGACGAGCCTGTCTCGGCACTCGACGTGTCGGTGCAGGCGCAGATTATTAACCTTCTGGAGGATTTGCAGGAGAAGTACAAGTTGAGCTATCTCTTCATCTCCCACGACCTCTCGGTGGTCGAGCACATCTCGGACACGGTGGGTGTCATGTATCTGGGAAATATTGTTGAGTTCGGCACGACGGAAGAGCTGTTTGCGAACCCGCTTCACCCCTACACAAAGGCCTTGTTCTCCGCGATTCCGATCCCGGATCCGGATGCCAAGATGAAACGTATCATCCTGGAGGGCAGCATTCCCTCGCCGGCAAATCCCCCGGCAGGATGCAAATTCCACACCCGCTGCGCGCAGTGCATGGAGAAGTGTAAGACCCAGGCGCCGGAGCGGAAGGATATGGGCAACGGACACTATGTCTGCTGCCACCTCTATGATGACAAGTAATAAGCTTCTATGAAGGGTTGAGGCTTAAGAGAGCAATGTGGCTGCCGTCTATGCAGAACTGTATAGACGGCAGCCTTTTTTTGAAAACAAAAACGGACTGCCGGCATGCGCCGGGTTTCGAGGCGCACAGACAGCCGATTTGCGAGACGACACAGGCATTGGGGAGGAAAGGTATATGGCCTGGTTGACACTGGGATTGTTTGCGGCGGGCTTGCTGTTATGCCTGTTCTGCAAGCTATCCGTTCTGTATGCACTGAGTTTCGGCCTGCTGCTGTTTTCGGTTTACGCGCGCCGCAGCGGGTTTTCATGGACAGAGATTTTGCGCATGGCGCTTCGAGGCGTTTGGAAGATACGCGGCATTCTGATCACGTTCGTTCTGATCGGCACGATGACCGCGCTCTGGCGGGCGGCGGGAACGCTCCCGGTGGTGGTCTGCTATGCGGCGGGGTTCATTCGCCCCTCGGTCTTTTTACTGATGACCTTTCTTCTGAACTGCGCGGTCTCAGTGCTAACGGGCTCTGCCTTTGCGACCTCGGCGACCATGGGTGTGATTTGCGCCGCGATGGGCAGGACTGCGGGCATCAGCATGCAGTTGACCGGCGCGGCGGTATTGTCCGGTGCCTATTTCGGAGACCGCTGTTCCCCGGTTGCGACCAGTGCGCTCTTGGTTGCGGAACTGACCCACACGAATATCTTTGACAACATTAAAAACATGCTGCGAACCGCCTTGGTTCCTTTTTTGCTCGCCTGCGCGGTTTATGCAGGGCTCGGGCTCCACGCGGTGCCGAGCGGAGAGCTTCTCAACCTGCGGGCGCTCTTTGCCCGGGAACTGCGTCTCCATTGGCTCGCGATACTTCCGGTTGTTGTGATCATGTTGCTTTCCCTGCGGCGGGTGGACGCAAAGACCGCCATGGCGGCGAGTATCTTGACCGCCGTCCCGCTGGCTGTCTTTCTGCAAAAGTTCGCGCCCGCGGACTTACTGCGAATATCTCTCTTCGGCTATCGCGCATCGGATCCCGAAGCAGCAGCCATGCTGAACGGCGGCGGCATTGCGGCCTTTGTCAAAATCACGGGCATTGTGAGTCTCTCGGCCTCGTACGCGGAGCTCTTTCAGAAGACAGACTTACTGGTCGGGGTCAAGGCCTTGGTGGAGCGCTTCGCGAGAAGAACAAGCCCTTATGCGGCTATACTCGGGACGTCGGCGCTCTCTGCGATGCTGGCCTGCAACCAGACCCTCACAGTTATGCTGACGAAGCAGCTCTGCGAGGAGGTAGAGCCGGACAGTTCGAGACTTGCCCTCGGGCTTGAGGACAGTGCGGTCATCATCGCGGCGCTGATTCCCTGGTCTGTCGCGGCGGCGGGGCCGCTGGCTTCCATCGGCGCGCCGGGAACTGCGGTCTTACTTGCCTGCTATCTCTACCTCCTGCCCCTCTGGCGATTGATGACGGCAAAGCAGAGGTTCATCGGTTTTGCTTAAACTGCGGGCGAAGCGAAACTTGAAAAAAGCGCGGAGAGGCGCTATGCTTTAAGGACTTTACCGAGACAGAGCAGAAGCAGATCGAAGTAGGGCTTTCGACCGCAGTAATCGGTGACAAAGAGGCTGCCGCAAAGATTTTGGCGTTGGTACCGGAGGCGTGGATTAAGAAGATTCCGTTTTTTGTGCGGAAGCACGCGACCACCAAGACCATAGAGCGGATTGCAAGCGAGTATCCGGAGCTCTACGCCGTTGCCAAGCGGCCGGGAGAACTGCCCGAGGCGGAGAGAGAGGCGCTTCGCAGCATCATCACGGGCATTTTTGAGGAGAGAATGAAGAAGCATAAGATTCAGTGAGGAAGAAGAAAATCCCATCCCAGCAGAGAACAGAGTAGAAACCGGGCTGTGCGGCGCGTTTGAAGGCACAGTCTTGCGACAGAAAGGACGGAACATGCCACCACTGAAAATCATGAAGACCGTATCCGCCGTAAGTTTCATCGCGCTGGCAGCCGCACTCGCGCTGTATTATCTGACCGACATCCACATCTTTAAGGTGCTTGCAATCAGCTTCGGGACTGTGTTTTACCACTTCTATGTGCGACTCATTGTCGGCATTTACATCGACAAGGTCAAGCAAAACCGCGCGGATATCACACGGCCCTGGTACCGGATACGCCCTTGGGAGACACGATTTTACAAGCGCATCGGTGTCAAAAACTGGAAGGACAAGATGCCGACCTCCTTTCCGGAGTACTATGATTTGAGGAAGCACAGCCCGGAAGAACTTGCGCAGGTAACCTGCCAGTCGGAAATCATTCATGAGATTAATGTGCTGATCAGTGCGGGTGCGCTGCTCGGTGCTATCCCCTTCGGCATGTTTCCGGTCTTTTTCCTGTCTTCCCTCGCGGCGGGCTGCTTTGACATGATTTTTGTCGTGATGCAGCGCTTTAACCGGAGCCGCTTATTGCCGCTGATTGAAAGACAGCGCGCCGCGGAAGCGCGAAACAATACGTGAGAGTTTGTGTGCGATACGATAAGAAAAAGGAGCTGACTAGCGCAGCTCCTTTTCGTTTGCGAGGTAGGCGACAAAGCCGTTCTTCTCACAGTAGTCTTGTATTTCCGCCGCAAGCTTTGCAGTGGGGCGGTATTCGAGGAGATAGACCTTGAGTCCCGCCTCTTTGGCGCGCGCCAGATAGTTAAGGTAATAGGCGCGAGTCTCGGCATCCTGCGCGGTATAGCGGTTTTTCGCAAAGTCGATTTTCGTAAAGACACTCTCCTGGTTTACGCCGTCAAAGAGCGTCTGAGCGGTGCCGTTTTCTATGCAGGCGCTCACAAAGACATCGCCGCCGTTTATGATGCAGGGCTTTTGATAGCGGTTTAGGCCGCAAAGCATGGTAGTGAGCCCGTTAAAGATATTTTCGCGCGGGTAGATGGCGTAGACATCGCAGTTGTCGAGGAAGAAGCCGTCCAGCCCGAGGGCAGCGTACGCGCCGCCGAGTTCATCGACCACAAATGTCTGCCAAGCGAGGGAAGAGACATCCACCCAGTGCTCCTCGGGCCAGTTTTCGTAGGGTGCAAGGGTGAGATTTGCAAAGCGTTCGTAATAAGAGCGGAAGTTCTCCAGAGAGCCTAAGTTTAAGTAGCCATAGACGCTTTTTCCTTCGGCCTGCAGGGCTTTGATTTGTTCCGTGGAAAAGAGGCTCGGCTCAATCACGACCGTGCGGTAGGGGCGAAGGCGTTTTAGGTCCGCTGTCCCGAGCCCGATGAATACGCCGTAGGGGTACGAATTTGCGGCGGCTTCGGGGCGGAATAAGCGCAGGCAAATCAGACAGAGCACAAGGAGCGAAAGCGGAAGCAGAAAAAAGCGAAGCGGTTTTCGCATGGCGTGACCTCCGTTCAAAAGTGGGAAAGACTGTGTTGCGAGATTTATGATACCACGAATCGGGCGACGGGATAGGGAAGCTTGCGAATGCTTCTCCGGAAGCGCTGCGACGGAGAAAAGGCAGGGAATCAACGAAAAAATAAAAAAGCAGCATCCGCAGGTGCGGATGCTGCTTTTTTATGCCGACGCGGCTTTGTTTTATTCGTCATCCTCGCTGTCCGTGTCATCGTCGGAGGAGACATAGACCACGGACTCATGCGCCTCCGGCCCGATCGGGTAGGAGACGGTGAGAAGCTGCTGGTGCTTTAAGAGACCGATCAGGGTCGGAATCGCACCGATCAGGGTTGCGAGGTAGTAGAGACCCAGATTGCGGTAGTAGACCGGAAGCAGTTCGTTTGCCTTGACCACTTCATTGACAACCGGGAATGCGTCGAAGACATTTGCCTCGTAGGCACGTGCAATCGTGATGGCCCAGTCGAGCTGGTTACCGAAATAGACCATGACAGCCATAACAAGAAGACTGCAGACAAGACCGACAAAATCGAACTTGCCGGAGAGCAACTCATACCCTTTTGCGACGCAGACGCCCATGACCAAGCCTGCCCAGACCGAGACATAGCCGAGCTGCCCGATGATTACCATTGCAAGGACGCCGACCAAGCTTCCGAGCAGAGCGCCCACAATACCCGCAATCGGATTGCCGCGCTTTGCTGCCTTCTCGTCGAAGGAGGACTGGGCACGATTGCGTTCTGTGTTGTACTCATCCTGGGTCAGGAAGCGGAGAGTACCGCCCACGTAGTAGCAGCTGCTCTCGTCCGGGCGGCCGCTCAGCTCGCTGCAGTCGCGAAGACTGTTTGCCCTGAGGAATTCGGTGAGCACAGCGGCAGCGGCAGCGCTCCGCTCAAGCTTTCCGTTGTCGGTCATAGCGTTCGGGATGGCATAGGTCGCGCGGTAGCCCTGAACAGACGGGTTGGAGAGAACTTTCTTGTTCTCCTTGTGTGCCTGCTTTAAGATCTCTTTCTCCGGCATTTGGCCTGTGCCGTTCGAAACCGAGACGACAATTTGGCGCAGATTGTTCTGCATGATGAATGCGATGTGGTAACCGTTGTAGAAGCCTGCGACGATGCCGCTCTCGCGGTCGTAGTTGAGGCCAAGCTCTGTGGCGAGCTTCTGATTGACACTGATGACAGACATGGGAGCTCCTCTCCGATCGTTTATTCTAAAAACCTTCCGAAACAGTATAGGGGGTATTTCGAAAGAAAACAAGTCTGAGTCTTTCGGCGACAAAAAGTAATATATACTTGACATAAAGGATATGTAGTGATATTCTGATGATGTAAAACATAGACGACATTGTGTCGCTTATATTTTGAGAGGAGGATATAAAATGAGTTCTTATTATGCAGGTATGATGTGTGGTATGCTTTCGGCAGGCGTGCTGCTCTATTTTCTGAAGCGCAAGCGGGATAAGGAAGGGACCGTGGTCTACGATGAGCGCCAGCTGATTGCGCGCGGCCGCGGCTTTCAATATGCCTATATGATCCTCATTGCGCTGCTCATGCTCTATGCGGGCTTTGAGGAGCAGACGGAGCGCTTTGTGTCGCCGGGTGTCATCCCGATTGCGATTTTGCTGTTATCGGGTTTGATACTCTTTGGCTATTGTCTCTTTCACGATGCCTATTGGAGCTTTCGCGGGGAGAAAAAGGAAAAACGCGTGCTGATTCTCTGGTTTGTCATGGCCCTACTTTCGTTTGCGCAGAGCCTCAGTCGAATACTGGGCGGCGGTTTCAGAATTAACGGACGTTATTCGGCGCCTGCCCTGCTCCCGCTGTTGCTCGGCATCTTTTTTGCGGGTATGCTCTTATTGCAGTGCATCAAGTATGTGATGAACCGCCGGGAGGAGGAGCAATGAAGAATCTGCGCCTGAAAGCCGCGCGCGCGGCAAAGGATTTATCGCAGCAGCAGCTCGCGGATCTAATCGGCGTGAGCCGTCAGACCGTCAATGCGATTGAGAAGGGGGATTATAATCCGACCATACGGCTTTGTCTCGCGATTTGTCACGTGCTGGATAAGACCCTCGACGAACTGTTTTGGGAGGAATAAAGTAATTTGATGGGAAAAGGAAAGAAAGAAGAAAACATATTTCCGAAGGAGGATGGGGTTAAGCTTGCGGGCGGAGCTCGGCTCCTACTCGGAGATGTACAGCACAGCCGTTTGGAAACACAGCCCGTGCTAAGCTGCTGCCTCATATTTTTGCTCTTACTTTCGGCGCACAGCGCGGAAGCGCTCCTCATACGCACGGACGAGACCGTATTCGGCGAGAATTTTATCAATAAGCTCTTCGGTATTTTGGTCTTGTCTCTCGCACTGCGACATTTGCATTGGTCGTGGGAAAAAATCGGCTTTGCAAAGCGCGGTGTCCTGAGAAATATGGGGCGCGGTTTTTTACTGGCCGGCCTTTCCTTCCTGCTTGCCTACGGCGCGGAATTCCTGATTTTGCGGGGACAGGGGCAGCATCCCCGGCTTGACATCTTTATCACGGCGTTCTCGCTGACCGGTGAGAGCGCGATACAGCGGGGAACGGCGCTGATTGCGCTCTGTGTATTCTTTAACCTCATCAATGTGATTATGGAAGAGGGCTGCTTTCGTGGTTTGTTTTTAAACCTTGTCGAAGAAAGACACTCCGCGCGCTTTGCGCTTTTGTTTCAGGCGCTGCTCTTTGGACTCTGGCATCTGGTGACCCCGCTTCGGAATCTGTTGGACGGGGATATCACTGTCGCAAGTTTTGTTGCGCTGAGCGTGGGTTACATCATCCTCGCAGGGCTCATGGGCATCAAATGGGGACTCCTCTACCGCATGACCGGGAGTCTTTACGCGGGAATGGCGGATCACTTCTTTAACAACTGCATCGCGACTAATTTACTTCATGTGTGCACGGAACACGGTGTGGATGAGTGGCTCTTGCTTCGCGTGCTCACGGCGCAGCTTTTCTCCTTTACGCTGGTTCTGCTTCTGTGGAGAAGGTATCGGAACAAATAAGAGCGGAACAATTTTATAACAGCATTTAGCTGGGGCGCTGCGATATCGCAGCGTCCTTTCCCGTGTTATACTGTGAGCGGTAGCTCTATGCTTTGAGCTGTCTTTCTGTGAATGAGGATTCGAACAGAGGGCCTGTGGCCGGAGGAGGTACATATGCTGACATATCGGGAATTCGGCGCGGAGTGCGCGGCGGAAGTGAGAGAAATCTACGCGGCCTGCGGCTGGACAAGCTATTTGGATGATGAGGATAAGTTGCGGCGGGCACTCGGGCGTTCCCTCTTTTTGCTGGGCGCTTTTGAGGACAGTGCTTTGGTCGGCTTTGTGCGCTGTGTCGGCGACGGGGAGCATATACTCTATGTGCAGGACTTGATTGTTAAGCCGGACATGCAGAGAGAGGGCATAGGGCGGGAACTCATGCGGCGCACTTCGGAGAGATTTTCCCATGTGCGGCAGTTTCTCTTGATTACGGATGCGGAAGATGCGGTCTCGAATACTTTTTACCGCGCCATCGGACTTAAGACGACACTCGGTGGCTATCCCTGTACCGCATATTTTCGGGATTTGCCCGAGGCGTGAAGTCCAAAGAAAAAAGCGGCACGAAGGCCGCAGTGAGAGGAGACAATATGAACGAAGTAATCAAAGCCATGTTGGAGCGCCGCAGCATACGGAAGTTTAAGAAAGAGCTCCCGAAGCGGGAGGACATCGAAGCGATACTGGAGGCTGGGCTTTATGCGGCAAACGGCAAGGGGCGTCAGGCAACGCTTATCCTAGCGATTACCAATCCCGCGCTTCGCGCACGCTTGGTCGAGGCGAACCGAAAAATAGGTGGCTGGGCGGAGGGGTTCGATCCCTTCTACGGCGCGCCAGTCATCCTCCTGGTGCTCGCCGAAAAAGACTGGGGCAATGCGGTCTATGACGGCAGCCTCGTGATGGGCAACCTCATGCTCGCGGCACATGCCCTAGGGCTCGGCAGCATCTGGATTAACCGCGCCCGCGAGGAGTTTGAGCAGCCGGAATTCATTGCGCTGCTTCAGGAACTCGGCATTGAAGGCGAGTGGATCGGGATCGGACACTGCGCCGTCGGCTATATCGAGGGCGAGCTTCCGAAGGCAGCGCCGCGGAAACCCGGGCGGGTGCTCTGGGTCGAGTGAGACTCAGCGCGCAAACTGCTTGAGGAAATCAATGTAGGCGAGGGTCAAATCCCCGGCCGGGCGCTCCTTCGGCAGGACATAGCCGATTTCCATGTAGTCATCGACCGCGAGCGGGCGCGCGACGATATTCTCGCCGTTTAGCTCGGTGTTGATGATGCCGGAGCAGATGGTATAGCCGTTCATGCCGATCAAGAGATTAAAGAGGGTCGCGCGGTCGCAGACCACGATATCCTTCTCGGACTCGGCAGCGCTTTGAATTTCTTCGGAAAAATAGAAGGAATTGTGCTGCCCCTGCTCGTAGGAGAGGCGGGGGTAGGCGCGGAGGTCTTCCATGGAGACCTCCTTTTTTTGTGTGAGCGGATGATGGGTTCCGAGGAAGACATGCGGCTTCACGCGGCAGAGCGGCGTAAAGAGGAGCTTCATCTCCTGAAAACTGCGCTGCAGCACGGCCTCGTTGAACTGATTTCGGTAGAGCACGCCGATTTCCGAGCGGAGCTTTGATACATCCTCTAAGATGCGGTAGGTCTCGGTTTCCCGCATGTGGAACTCGTACTGCGAGCCGCCGTAAGTGTTTAAGAGAGCCACAAAGGCCTCGACCGCAAAGGAGTAGTGCTGGGAGGAAACGCAGAAGTGGCGCCGCCCGCGCGCCTCTCCGGTATAGCGCTGTTCCACGAGGGAGACCTGATCCAGAATTTGGCGCGCGTAGGCCAGAAACTCCTCGCCCGCGGCCGTTAAGGTGAGGCCCTTCCGGGAGCGCAAAAAGAGGGTGATGCCCAGTTCCTGCTCAAGTTCACGGAGCGCGGCGGTCAGAGAGGGCTGGGTCACAAAGAGAACCTCGGCTGCGGCGGTCAGGGAGCCGCGCTTGGCAATGACATCAACGTAACGAAGCTGGCGTAGCGTCATGGTGATACCTCATTTAATAAAATGAAACTATGGATTTTCAGATATTATAAATATTTTTCAGCGAGACGGCAAGCGATTAGAATAAAGCGCATCAGAGTTACGCAAGGAGGATTCAAAATGAGCAAATTCGAAACACCGTTTCGCTATGATTATGTCGGGAGCTTTCTGCGCCCGGAGGTATTAAAAGAGGCAAGAGCCGATTGGAACGCAAAGAAGATTTCCCGTGAGGAACTCCGCAAGGTGGGGGATGCCTGCATCACGGATTTGATTGAGAAGCAGAAGGCACTCGGCTACCATGTGATTACGGACGGCGAGTTCCGTCGGAGCTACTGGCACCTCGATTTCATGTGGGGGCTAAACGGCATCGAGGAGATCGAGCTGGATCACGGCTATTATTTTAAGGGGGAGGAGACCACCCACGGTTCCTGCCGTATGACGGGAAAAATCAGCGGTGAAAATCATCCGATTGTACAAGACTTTCTCTTCGTAAAGCAGTTTGAGGACGAGAACACGATTGCAAAGCAGACCCTGCCCTCTCCGGCGCAGACCCTCGCAGAACTCTTCCGCGAAGACAATGCGCGGATTACCCGGGAATTCTATCCGGACGACGAGGAGTTGCTCCGCGATCTCGCGGCGGCTTACCGCAGAGTCTATCTGGACCTCTACGCGGCGGGCTGCCGGAACATTCAGCTCGACGACTGCACCTGGGGCATGATTGTGGATGAGGAGGGCTACTGGAAGATGCGCGAAGGCGACGGCGCAACCCTTGAAAAGGAGGCGGAGCGCTATCTGAAGGTCAATAACCTCTCCCTCGAGAATTTGCCGGAGGATTTGGTCGTGAACACCCACATCTGCCGCGGCAACTACCACTCGACCTATGCGAGCAGCGGCCCCTACGACAAGGTGGCACCCTATGTCTTTGCGCAGGAAAAGGTGGAGAGCTTTTATCTGGAGTACGATGACAAGCGCTCCGGCAACTTTACGAGCTTAAAAGAGATTCCGCGCGGCAAGAAGGTGGTGCTGGGTCTCATCACGAGCAAGCGCCCGGAGCTCGAGTCGAAGGAGCTCATCAAGCGTCGCATCTATGAGGCTTCGCAGTATGTGCCGCTTCGCGATTTGTATTTGAGCCCGCAGTGCGGCTTTGCCTCCTGCGAAATCGGCAATAAGCTGACAGAGGAAGAGCAGTTTGCAAAGCTTCGCCTCGTCAAAGAAATTGCGGAAGAGGTCTGGGGCGCGGAAGAAGCCTGAACGGCAGAAAACACAACGCTTCGCTGTGCCCATTGCGGTGAAAATGAGGGCAGTATGCACAGCACGTATCAATCGAGGAGATACCGGAGCGCCTGCGCCGAACGGCTTTGGGACGAACGGACTTCCGAACTTATACCGGAACACAGGGATTCACAGATAATTCATTGGAAATGTCGAAATTTATCTGTTATAACCGCGATAACAGACTTGAGTGAGTTTGCCGGTGATTTTGAATCAGGAGGTTCAACATGACAAAGTCGGGATATGAGCTCTTAAAGGATCCGTTCCTCAACAAGGGGACGGCATTTACGCAGGAGGAGCGCAAGGCATATCAGCTGGAGGGGCTGCTGCCTCCGGCGGTTGAGACCATTGAGCTCCAGGCGGAGCGCGTCTATGCGGAGATGAAGAAGAAGAGTTCCTTGATTGAGGAGAGACGTTTTCTCATGGATGTCTTTAACCACAACCGCACCCTCTTTTACTACGTATTTCGCGAGCATCTGGTAGAGCTCATGCCCATTGTCTACGACCCGGTCATTGCCGAGAGTATTGAGAAGTACAGCGAGCAGTTTGTGGATACGCAGAATGCCTGCTATCTCTCGATTGACCGTCCGGACGAGATCGAGGCTTCCCTCCTGAGCGCTGCGGAAGGCAGAGAGATACGCCTGATTGTCGCAACGGATGCCGAGGGAATTTTGGGCATTGGGGACTGGGGTACGAACGGAGTGGACATTGCGGTCGGAAAGCTGATGGTCTATACCGCGGCGGCCGGCATTGATCCGTCCTGCATTCTTCCGGTTGTGTTGGACTGCGGCACAAATCGTGAGTCGCTTCTGCAGGACAAGTTCTACTTGGGAAACCGTCATCCGAGAATTTACGGCGAGCAGTACAATGCGTTTGTGGAGCGTTTTGTTCAGGCGGTCGAGAAGCTGTTCCCGCGGCTCTATTTGCACTTTGAAGATTTCGGCAGAGCCGATGCGGCTGCGGTGTTAAAACGTTATCGTGACCGATTCCCGGTCTTTAATGACGACGTGCAAGGCACCGGCATTATTTCCCTCGCGGGTATCCTTGGGGCAATGCGCATTAACAAGGAGAAACTCACAGATCAGAAATATCTCTGCTTCGGTGCCGGAACGGCAGGTGCCGGCATTGCGGATCGCGTGTACAAGGAAATGATCGCCCAGGGGCTCAGCGAGGAAGAAGCGAGACAGCGCTTCTATTTGGTGGATAAGCAGGGGTTGCTGTTTGACGATATGACAGATCTCACGCCGGAACAGCGCCCGTTTGCGAGAAAGCGCGCGGAATTTCAGAATGCGAATGAGCTCACGACTTTGGAGGCTGCGGTGTTTGCGGTGAAGCCCACGATTATGGTGGGAACTTCGACCCGGCCCGGTACGTTTACCGAGAAGATTGTGCGCGGTATGTGCTCTTGGTGCGAGCACCCGATTATTTTCCCGCTCAGCAATCCGACCAAACTTGCGGAGGCAAAGGCGGAGGATCTGATTGCCTGGTCCGAAGGCAAGGCAATGGTCGCAACGGGAATTCCCGCAGATCCGGTGGAGTATAAGGACGTCCGCTACGAAATCGGTCAGGCGAACAACGCGCTGATTTACCCGGGTCTCGGTCTCGGCAGCATTGCCGTAAACAGCAGCCGCATGACGGACGAGATGATTTCCGCGGCAGCGCACTCACTCGGAACCTTCCTCACCCCGGATGAGCCGGGGGCGGCGGTGATCCCGCCGGTTGCCCGACTCACAGAGTTCTCGCATACAGTGGCTACAGTGGTTGCGGAATGCGCAGTGAAGCAGAAACTGAACCGCATTGATGGAGATGTGGAGAAGCTGATTGCGGATATTTCCTGGAAAGCAGAGTATAAGCCGCTCTAACGGAGAGCGCGCATGATATTAGAGGTACTCTCCGGTATTATTCCGATTATTGTCCTGATTGTGCTGGGTTTTGTTCTGCATGAAAAGAAATTCCTGAGCAAGGGGCTCGACCGCAATCTGACATTCTTGGTTATGAACGTTGCTCTGCCTGCCTCGGTCTTTCTTTCTGTCGTCAATAATCTGACGGTCAAGACCTTGGAGGAGCTTGCGAAACCGCTCGTAATCGGTCTCATTGTCTTCGGCGCGAATTATATGTTGTCGTATTTCATAATGCGCCTGAGCCGCGTGCCTCGCGGCCGCAAGGGTATTTTTCTGAATACCGTCGTGAACGCGAATACCATTTTTATCGGTATGCCGCTCAATCAGGCGCTGTTCGGAACGGAGGCAATCTCTTACTTTTTGGTTTACTATGTTTTGAACACGCTTTCGACCTGGACTGTCGGTGCGATGTTTATTGCGCGAGACGGCCGGACACAAGGAGCGGGGGGCGGAAAGGTGAATCTCAAGCAGATTTTATCGCCGCCGATTCTGGGGCTGCTTGCAGCGCTGCCGGTGTTGTTGCTCGGCATTCACTTGCCAAAGCCGGTTACGGAAACGCTCTCTTATCTGGGAACTCTGGTGACGCCGCTCTCCCTGCTTTACATTGGCATTGTGCTGTCGGAGGCGGGGCTTCGGAGTGTACGTTTTGACAAGGACACCGTTGTGGCTTTGCTCGGTAAATTTGTCCTGAGTCCTGTCCTAACGGCAACTGCTCTATACCTCGCAGTGCGCTGTGGGATCGCGCTTCCGGCGAAGCTCAGAGACACCATGATTGTGCAGTCCGCGGTTCCGGCACTCACGGTGTTGCCCATTCTTGCGGGGAATGCGGACGGAGATGTCGAATATGCCACAAATGTCGTTGTCACCAGCACGGTGCTCTTTGTGGTCGTGATTCCGCTTGTCATGACCTTGCTGAAATAAAGTTATCCCGAAAGGGCGGCTGTCGAGAGACCGCCGCCCTTTTTCGGAGGAGTGAGCCGGGCTATGATTGTACCGGGGAAGCATGACAGAATACACAGAGAAGGAGAAACGATGCGATGAGAATTTTGATGCGCCAGCGCCTCTTGTCGATTTTGGATCACTACGATGTCTGCGACGAGGCGGGACAGAAGCTCTTTCAGGTCAACGGAAAGTTTGCGCTTATGCCGGAGCTTCGCATTCGGAACGCGGCGGGCGAGGAAATCGCACATACGAAATTCGAGATGTTTCACCTGATGCCGCACTACAATTTTTATGAGAACGGCGAGAAGATTGACCGCATGGTCAAAAAAATCACACTGTTTCGGCCGCGCTACGAATTGGAGGAGGCCGGCTGGACGGTGCAGGGCAACTTCCTGGACCACGAGTACCAAGTGACAGACGACGAGGGCAGAGAGATTGCAAATATTTCGAAGGCCTATCTCAAGGTCCGCGACACCTATGCAATCGATGTGCCGGATGCGCGCAATGTGCTCCGCGTACTGATGGTCACTCTGATTGTGGACTCGGTGCAACACCCGTCGCGCTGAGCGGCGGACACAGCGAATTCATAGAAAATCAGTAGAAATTAGTGGAGTGGATTGCTATACTATAGCGGCAGGACGATGGTTCTGCCGCTATTTTGTTTACATGGCGTTTGAGAGGCAGCAGGCTGCCTCGGAAGGGAGAAAATTATGGATATTACCAATCTGACAAAGCTCGCGGAGCTCTTCAAGCAGTACCCGTTCTTAAAGGACGAGCTGGTCAAGTACAGCGATAAGTTCGCGGCGCTCAACAACCCGATTGCAAAGGTGGTTGTGAGCCAGGTGAACCTGGGCCAGGTCTCCGAGACTTCCGGCATCGAAGTGAATACCTTGATCGCGAAGATCAAAGAGATCATCGCAGCACATCAGGCGTAATGCGTGCGGGAAAGAAGGTACTCCGCTTTGCGGCCGCAGCGCTCATGGGGCTTAGTCTCATGGCCTGCGGCGGCGCGAAGCAGAGTGCGAGCGTGAGCGAACCGGTTGAAATCAATTTGTCGGAGAAGAGCGGACAGGAGGAAGTCAGTGCCGCGCTTGCCAAGGCGGGCATTCCGGAGTCCGATATTCAGGAATTTCAGCGCGAAGTAGAGCGCTTTCAGACAGCGGTCGGCGATGCGAGCACCGAAGATGAGATGGCGGATCGCTGGGAAAAGGCCTATCCGGATTTTGTGGGCACCAACTGTCGCATTACGGCCTTCATGCTCGGCAATTCGCTGGTCAAGGTAGAGGGCGGAAGCGGGGACGGACTCTCCGGGAAGGAGAACCTGGCCTTTGATATGGAGGCCCTTCAGAAAGCGCCGGAGACCCTTTGGGACAGCAGCCAAAACGATGCCTTTGCGCGCCTCTTTGCCGAGGTTCCGGCGGCGGATACGAAGGATGTCGCAGAGCAGGTGAAGCAGGTTCAGAAGGCGTGGAAGGAGAGAGGAATCTCCTTTGCGGACGGCAAGGCAAGCCTTGTGACCGTCTGGTTGCACTCCAAGATTACCCCGGAGGAGAACATCCTCTTCCCGGGCCACGTGGGTGTGCTCATTCAGGAGGACAGCGGAAAGCTTCTCTTTGTCGAGAAACTTGCGTTCCAGAAGCAGTACCGCGCGCTGTACTTTGAAAACCGCGCGAGCTTAAATGCCTATCTCATGGGACTCTATGATTTGGATGAGAACCAGCCGACAGCACACACCTTCCTCATGGAAAACGACAAGCTGATGCAGGATTACAGTGTATTAAAGAAGGGAGCGTGAGCAAAATCGAGGGCGGAGAATTTCGTGTTAAGCACCTTGAGCTCTTGCTCAGCGCCGTGCTCTCCCGCGCCGGGATTCCGGAAGAGGAGATCACGGAGCTCAGTGCCGAGCGGAACCGCGTGGCGTTTCAGATGGGCGGCCACAGCTATCGCATCTTCATCACCCAATACGAGGACGATGTCCTCGGAGAAACGGTGACCTACCTGCTCTTTGATGAGAAAAACGAGCTCCGCTCCCGTGCGGCCTCGAAGCTCTACCACTTTGAGATAGACGGCGCCCGCTTTGAACAGTTGATTCCCGAGCAGCTCTCCTGTGAAATTTGCACTGGGGGCTGCCCGGACTGTTACAAGTTGCGCGCGGAGGCATAAAGTTCCGGCAGATGCTACCAAAGCAAGAAGGCTTGTGCTAAGATAATTTTGATTAGATAAGGGAAAGTGCCCGCTTGCGGGCACCCTATTTTTGTAAGGAGGAGCGGTATGTCTCAAACATTGAAGTATTTACAGGAAGTACTCGCAATTCCCTCTCCGACCGGATTCACGAAGGAAGTACAGGAGTACCTGCTTGCGAAGGCAAAGGAATTCGGCTTCCCGGTGAAGCACACGGCCAAGGGGCTTGTGATAATGACCGTCAAGGGCAAGGACGATGAGCATCAGCGCATGTTGACCGCGCACGTCGATACCCTCGGCGCTATGGTTCGCGCAGTCAAGTCGAGCGGTCGTTTAAAGCTCGCGCAGATCGGCGGCTATCCCTGGAACATGGTCGAGGGCGAGAACTGCACGGTGCACACGGCTGACGGCAAGAAGATAAGCGGAACCATCCTGATTCACCAGACCAGCTGCCACGTCTACAAGGATGCGGGCACGGCGGAGAGAACCCAGGACAACATGGAAGTGCGCCTCGACGAGAAGGTGACCAACGAGGAAGAGACCAGAGCGCTCGGCATCGAAGTGGGTGACTTTGTCTCCTTCGATCCGCGCACCCTGATTACCGAGAAGGGCTTTGTGAAGAGCCGCTTCCTCGATGACAAGGCGAGCGTTGCGATTCTCCTCGACATTCTGGATCGCATCAGCAAGGAGAAGATTGAGCTTCCGTACACGACCCACTTTGCGTTCTCGGTTTACGAGGAAGTGGGCCACGGCTGCAACTCCTCGATTCCGGAGAAGGTTGTCGAGTACCTGGCTTGCGACATGGGCGCAATGGGCGACGATCAGCAGACCGATGAGTACACGGTTTCCATCTGCGCGAAGGATGGCACCGGCCCCTACCACTATGCGTTCCGTCAGAGACTGGTGAATCTCGCGAAGGAGAACAAGATCCCCTACCGCGTGGACATCTACCCCTACTACGGCAGCGACGCTTCCGCAGCGCTGAACGCAGGCGCGGAAGTGAAGCACGCACTGCTCGGCGCAGGCATCGAGTCGAGTCACTCCTACGAGCGCACCAACAAGGAGTCGATCGACGCGGCAGAGGCGCTGGTCATGGCTTACGTAAAGAGCCCGCTGGTGGAAGACTGAGAGTAGTCCGAAAACGACAAGGGCAAATAGCTAAGATAAAGGAGAGCCTTCCGCTGCGGCGGGGCTCTTTTTTTGCTTTGAAAAGCACTTGACTCTTACCTTAGGTCATAGTCTAGGATGAAAGCACACAGGAGGAAAGAGCATATGAGGACGGTGAATGAGGTCAGCAAGTTGAGCGGGGTGAGTATACGCACCTTGCAATACTACGACAAGATCGGTTTGTTACATCCCACAGACCATACGGAAGCGGGATACCGGCTGTATGACGATACGGCACTTGCCAAGCTGCAACAGATCTTGCTGTTCAAGGAACTTGAGTTTCCGCTCAGCGAAATTAAGCGCATTTTGGAATGCGCCGACTACGATGAGAATAAGGCTCTTTCTCAACAAATCAGACTTCTGGAATTAAAGAAAGAGAGATTGGAAAGACTGATTGCGTTTGCCTGTGGAATCAAACGAATAGGAGTGACAGGTATGGATTTTTCGGCTTTTACGACAGAGCGAATTCAAGCATATGCCAAAGAGGCAAAGGCAGCCTGGGGGCATACGCCGCAGTACAAAGCGTTCGAGGAGGCGGATGTCAAACGAAGTCAAAGTGACAGGCGGCTTATGATGACAGAACTTATGGCAATTTTCCGGGAACTGGGGCAATTGAAGGACGGAGCGGCGGAAGCGGTCGAAGCGCAGCTCTGGGTCAAGAAGCTTAAGGACTACATCACGGAGAATTTTTACGAGTGCACGGATGAGATTCTCCGCTCGCTCGGAACAGTGTACGCCTGCGGCGGTGAATTCACGGAGAACATAGACCGCGCGGCAGGCGAAGGAAGTGCGAAGTTTGCGGAAAAGGCAATTCAAGCGTACTGCGACAGGCGCAGTGAAAATTGAGTTCGGGTGAGAGACAACAAGAGGCCTTCCCCATCCTTTGGGATGGGGAAGGCCTCTGTCCTTGTTGGCCGTCTATTTTGTTTTCAGAAAAAAGACGTAGCGATACAATAAACATGACATACTTATGTCGTGTTATCTTTGTTAAGATATGAACGGAGCGTGAAAAGCAATGAAGATAGACAGGCTGATCGGGATATTGTCGATCTTGCTGCAGGAAGAGAAGACAACGGCGCCCGAACTGGCGAAGCGGTTTGAGGTTTCCAGGCGAACGATTAACCGGGATATCGAGGACCTTTGCAAAGCCGGAATCCCGATAAGGACGATGCAGGGTACAGGCGGCGGTATCAGCATCATGGACGGATACCGCATGGATAGGACGATTCTTACATCAAAGGATATGCAGATGATCCTTGCCGGTCTCCGGAGCCTTGACAGCGTGAGCGGAAGCAGCTATTACGGGCAGCTGATGGAGAAGATTCGGACAGGCTCATCCGAATTTATAAGTGGCAGGGATTCCATGCTTATCGACCTGTCCTCGTGGTACAAGGGGACGCTTGCGCCAAAGATTGAGATCATACAGGAAGCGATAGATAACAGGCATCTGCTTGATTTCAAGTATTACGCTCCTTCGGGTGAGAGTGTCCGCACGATAGAGCCGTACTATTTGGTATTTCAGTGGTCGAGCTGGTATGTATGGGGCTGGTGCTTAAGCCGCAGGGATTTCCGTCTGTTTAAGCTGAACCGTATGGACGGGCTTTCAGACACGGGAGAGGCCTTTATATGCCGAGACGTTCCAAGGCCGGATTTGTCCAATGAGAAGATATTCCCGGGCGGCATCCCGGTAAAGGCTCTTTTCACGCAGGATGTGAAGTGGCGGCTTGTGGAAGAGTTCGGTTCTGAATGCTTTACCGAGATGGATGACGGGCGGCTGCTCTTTTCTGCGGATTATACGAATATGGAGAACTTTGTCACATGGATACTGACTTTTGGTGGCAACGCAGAGGTTCTGGAACCGCCGGAAGTTCGCAGGGCGATTAGGAAAGCTGCTGAGGAAACATTAAAAAACTACATGGAGGATAATGCAGTATGAGATTAGACGGTTTTGGATTACTGGTTGAAGATATGGCGAAAATGGTTCGCTTTTATCGGGATGTGATGGGGTTTGAGATTAGGGAGGCGGAGGATACGTCCAATGTGTACCTTGTGAAGGATGGAACCCTGTTTTTACTGTATGGAAGGAATGATTTTGAAAAGATGACAAGCCGGAGATATGAGTATATCAAGGGCTTGAATGGCCATTTTGAGATCGCGTTGTATGTCGATACTTTTGATGAGGTTGATGTTGCCTTCAAAAAGGCGGTGGAGAACGGTGCAACGCCGGTACTGGAGCCTGAACCGGAGCCGTGGGGGCAGAGAACCTGCTATATCGCCGATCCCGAAGGGAACCTGATTGAGATCGGTTCATGGAACAAGCCGTATGAAGAAAAAGATCAATAAGCCGGAGGAAGCACAGATGGCATTTGATTATAAAAAAGAATATAAAGAGTTTTATATGCCGAAGGCAAAGCCGGAGATTGTCACGGTTCCGAAAATGAACTATATTGCCGTCCGCGGAAGCGGAGATCCGAATGCGGAAGACGGCGATTATAAGGCGGCTATCGGGCTTTTATACGCGATTGCTTTTACAATCAAGATGAGCAAGAAGGGCGACCATAAGATCGAGGGGTATTTTGATTATGTGGTTCCCCCGCTGGAAGGTTTCTGGTGGCAGGATGGTTTGTCCGGGGTTGATTACAGTCATAAGGAAGATTTTCAGTGGCTCTCCGCGATAAGGCTTCCCGACTTTGTGACAGAGGAAGATTTCAAGTGGGCGGTGAATGACGCAACAAATAAGAAAAAGCAGGATTTCAGCAAGGTGGAGTTCCTTACGATTGAAGAAGGACTCTGTGTGCAGTGTATGCATATCGGGGCTTACGATGATGAGCCTACCACGGTTGTCATGATGGATCGGTATCTGGATGAAAACGGATACGAGAATGATATGTCCGATGACAGGCGGCACCACGAGATTTATCTGTCTGATGCGAGGCGTGTTGCACCGGAGAAGCTGAAGACTGTTATCAGGCATCCGATCAAGGCAAAGGGAGATTGATATGGCATCAACGAAAGAATATCTGGATTTCGTCATAGAACAGCTATCGGGCATGGATGAAATATCCTATCGGGCGATGATGGGTGAGTATATCCTGTATTATCGCGGCAGGGTGTTTGGCGGCATATATGATAACCGACTCCTGGTTAAGCCTGTTCCGACGGCGGTGAAGCTGATGCCGGATGCTCCAATGGAGCTTCCGTATGATGGGGCGAAAGAGATGATCTTGGTAGATGATGTGGACAACCGAGAGTTCCTGTGTAAGTTGGTCGAGAGCATGTGGGAGGAACTGCCGGAGAGGAAAAGGAAGAATCGGAAAGTCCGGTGTGTCATACCTTTGCGATGGTAACGGCAGCCTGAAACAGCGTGCGCCCCTTGAACGCGCGGTCTGTTTCAGGCTCTTTTTCTGTTACGGCTGAGTTTCCCGCGCCGCGAGTTCCGCGCAGTATTCCTCGAAGGCGGTCTGCTCGGTCGCGGAGGCAAAGTGAAATACGAGTCCGTCCGGGTATTTCTCGGTGTAGAGATACATCCAGGGGCCGCTGCCGCCGTTCTCGCTGCTCTCATCCCGCGCTTTGATACTGCCGGTCTGAATCAGCTTGAAAAAAGCGAGGCGCTCCTCGGTGCCCAGGCTTACGTTTCCGTTCCCGCTGCCGCTTTCCCCTTCGGCGGCTGCGTAATTTCCGTTTGCGTCGCGTTTATCAAAGGAGAAGAAATAGCTTCCGTCCTTCACATAGAAGCGATAGCGCAGATAGCCGCTACTGTTCTCGGTATTTGCCGCGGTGTAGTAAAAGTCGGTGATTTCTTCCAAGTAGATGTCCGCCTGCGTCATTTTGAGCGCTTCCTCGGCCGCAGAGCTCTCAGGTGTTCCGTTCTGTGCCGCATTTTCGTCCTGTCCGGCTTCGTCTTGTGTTGCGTCTCCCTGTGCGGCATTCCCCGGCTCTGTTTCCTCGGTAGCCGCTTCCGCTTGGCTTGCCGCTGCTGCGCTTGTATCGCTCTTTTTTGTCGCGGCGTCCTTATTTGCCGCGCAGGCGCTGAGCCCCAGGACGAGAAGCAGGCAGCTTGTGAATAACTTTATTTTTTTCATACGCCCTCGCTTTCTTTACAGGCAGTCTAGCATTGAAGCGGCGGCGGGGTCAATCCCGCCGGATGGCATTGTGCTGCGGAAACTGATACTGGAGAGCGGCGCCTGCTTTTTGTTATAATGGCAGCGTTACCGGCAAGAGACTGGGGAGGAAAGCGCGATGAATGAATTTCAGAGACAGTATATCGAATGCTCGAAACGCTACCGGGAGTACGAGGATGCGGACAGCGTGCGCGCGCTCTATGCGCTGAAGGAAGTTCTGGAGACAGAGTACGCGCCGGAAGCCAAGCGCGTACTGGTCGATGTCTACGATCTCCTGGACTTTAAGAAGAGTGCCTATGAGCTCTTTTCCGCTCTTGCAGACAAGCGCGATCGAAAGGACTTAAAGCGTCTCGGGAGCCTCAAGGATTACGCGGAGAATTGGGGCGATACCTTTGCGGTCAAATGCCCGAAGACAGCGGCAAAGATCAAAGAAGATAGCAAGCGGGAGGAAGGGCTTCCGTCTTTTCGCTATCACCCGCATCCGCTGGAGACCGGTGTATTTCAGAAGGCGGAAGAGGAGCTTCCCTGTGATTGCTGCGGAAAGCCGACCAAGATTTACTACGAAGGGCCCTTCTACGGCTTTCACGCGGACAGTCATTTTTGTCCGAATTGCATTGCGAGCGGAGAAGCCGCACGGAAATACGACGGGGAATTTCAGGATCCATTTTCGGTCGATGAAGGCGTTGAGGACCCCGCGCGCCTCGATGAGCTGATTCACCGCACGCCGGGCTACATCGGCTGGCAGCAGGAGCACTGGCGCGCCCACTGCGGCGATTTCTGTGCCTATCTCGGCGATGTGGGCGCCAAGGAAATGAAGATACTGGGCGTGCTCGAAGAAGTATTGGAAGATCCCATGTGGGACGAAAACGAAAAGCAGTGGATACGGGAGTCCGTAAACGGCGGTTCCATGCAGTGCTACCTGTTCCGCTGCCTGCACTGCGGAAAGCACATGGTCTGGATGGACTTTGACTGAGCTCCCGTGCGAGCGGAAATGTTCGATGAGAAAGAAGGCAGGATGATACAAATTGCACACGTTGACTCTCCGCTTGGGATGTTGACCCTTGCGAGCGCCGACGGGATAACACTTTCGGGACTCTGGATTGACGGACAGAAGTACGACCGTGCGCTCTTAAAAGGCGAAACCGTAGAGGAATGTACGACAGACGAACTCCCGATTTTTCGGGAGACTCTGCGCTGGCTGGAACTCTATTTTTCGGGGCGGGAGCCGAATTTTTACCCGCGGCTTTCATTCAGCGGCTCCGATTTTCGAAAGGCGATAGCGCGGGAGATGTTAGCGGTCCCCTACGGACAGACGGCGAGCTATAAGGAGCTTGCGGCGCGGCTTGCCGCAAAAGAGGGCAAGATCTTTATTTCCCCCCATGCGACCGGCGGCGCGGTTGCGCATAACCCTTTGCTCATCCTGATTCCCTGTCACCGCATCATCGCGGCGGACGGTCGCTTGAGCGGTTATGCGGGCGGAATCGAGAAGAAGATATATTTGCTTAAGCTGGAACAGGCAGCGCTGAATTTACAAAAATGTAATACATCGAAAGAAAAGATTCGGATATAATAACAAATGTTATCGGCTACGGAAGCGCCGCAGTACAGCTGCGGCAAGAGGATGAAGGGAGTTTGACATGAAGAAGAGACAGAAGGCGGTTTTACTTTCACTTTCTCTGGCGGCGGCACTGGCGGTTTCCGGCTGCGGCGGCAAAAAGTCCGGGTCAAAGTCCATCGATGGGAGCGCTGCAGCGCAGTCGGAAGCTTCGAACGCGGGGAGCGGCGAAGGGACTAAGGCGAGCGACGGAGGAAGTGCATCCGGCGGGACAAACGCAGCGAGCAAGGCGAGCGAAGAGGACAGCAAGTTCCCGACCGAGGTGAGAGCGGCGTTCACGGAGCTCCGAGACGTCAACTACGACGAGAAGAAGAGCAGCGCAAAGAAGCCGGAGGGCGAAGTCTTGACGCTCACGTCGGGACCTGTCACGGCGGAACTTCCGGCCAAGGGCTTTCAGCGCTCCAACGACCCGGAGCAGGCCAATTACGAGGTCTGGGCGGTCACGGAGGACGGACAGGGACGCGCCGCGACGATCACGCTCGATGTGACGGCGGGCCAGGGATCCGGTGTGCGGCGCGGCGCCGACCGCGTGCGTTCGCTCGAGACCGGCTACAGCTACCAAGATTACACGGACATGAAGGCCAAGGTCATCAATGTGGGGAAGCAAAAGTGGCTTCGCCTTTCCTATCGCTCGGACCGCGGGACGGGGAAGAGCCGCGTGGTCCGGGACTTTGTCGACTACATCGGCTTTCTCGCAAACCGCGAGGTAGTGCTTCGCTTTGAATACGGCACGACTGCGGAGGAATACAGGGGAAGAACCGAGTCTCCCTTCACCGAGGAACTGATGGAGCAGATGGTGAATTCCGTCGCGACGGTTCCGGTGAACGAGTATAAGCCCGCCGGCATCGACTTAACGCCCTATGTCGACAAGGCAAATGTCAAGCCGAATACCGTGACCGGTGTGGAGGAATTCCTGCAGCCTGTGCCGCTGAGCCTCGATGCGGGCGATCTTAAAAAGATGCGAAAGGGCGTCAGATTACTCGGAGATGCGTATCTGGAAAAGATGAAGGAACTCGACTTGAGCGCGGTGGAGGACTGCTCCTCGTTCAGCGGCGAAACCGTGGTGCTCCATGGCAACGAAGACAATGAAAGCATCTCGATTCGACTTCCCGCGCAGTTTAACTCGAGTCAGAACGGACCGCTCTATCACCGTCACTTAAACGTTGCGGACTATAACACCGAATCCTACATCGAGGTCACGACCGAGGTGAACAGCGGAAACGCACTCGAGAGATCCATTTTCAGCGCGAATGCATACATCTCCCAGTTTGTCGAGGCCGAGCAGGTGGGCGTTCAGGTCTACGGCGACAAGCCCTTCTTTGTGACCCTGCAGCTGGATAAGAGTACCGAGCCCTTCGGAAAACTACTCAAGAAGAAGGCAATCCTCTGCGTGCACAACACCCTTGTCACGGTGCAATTTGTGGGACGCGGAGAGGAACTCACTTCGTTTACGGAGGGAGAAATCGAGGTGCTCAAGTCGATTGCCGTAAACGGAACCGGCGAATAAGAGTTTCGCTTGCAAAATTTGCCGGAAGCGGGTAAACTGAAAACAGAACAAAAGTTCGCGGAACAAATGTTTGCAAAACAGTTCCCGCGATTTGACTTGAGAGAAGAGGTGCGGTATGGATCAGGATGCAAAGAGACGGGCGCTGGACGAAGCGTTAAAGCAGATTGAAAAGGATTTCGGCAAGGGCGCGGTCATGAAACTCGGCGACCCGAGCAATATGATGAGTGTCGAGACCACGCCGACCGGCTCGCTGAGCTTAGATCTCGCGCTGGGACTCGGCGGCATTCCGAAGGGGCGTATCATCGAGGTCTACGGACCGGAGTCTTCCGGTAAGACCACGGTCGCGCTGCACATGGTTGCGGAAGTGCAGAAGCGCGGCGGCATTGCGGGCTTTATCGATGCCGAGCACGCACTGGATCCGGTCTATGCAAAGAACATCGGGGTCGATGTCGACAACCTCTACATCTCCCAGCCGGACACCGGTGAGCAGGCGCTCGAGATCACCGAGACCATGGTGCGAAGCGGCGCCGTGGACATTATCATTGTGGACTCGGTCGCGGCGCTCGTGCCGAAGGCGGAGATTGAGGGCGATATGGGAGATCTCCACGTGGGTCTGCAGGCGCGTCTCATGAGCCAGGCGCTCCGTAAGCTCACGAGCATTGTCAGCAATACGAACAGCACCGTGGTCTTTATTAACCAGCTGCGCGAGAAGATCGGCGTCATGTTCGGCAGCCCCGAGACCACGACGGGCGGAAGAGCGCTTAAGTTCTACTCCTCGGTGCGTCTGGATGTCCGCAAAATCGATGTCTTAAAGCAGGGCGGCGAGATTGTGGGTACCCGTGTCCGTGTGAAGGTGGTCAAAAATAAGATTGCGCCGCCGTTTAAGGAGATTGAGTTCGATATCATGTTCGGCAAGGGCATCTCGAAGGAGGGCGATATTCTGGACCTCGCGGTCAAGGAAAACATCGTCGAAAAGAGCGGTGCCTGGTTCTCCTACGAGGGCAATAAGATAGGGCAGGGCCGTGAGAATGCCAAGGGCTTCCTGCAGGAGCACCCGGAAATTTCGGTTGAAATCGAGAATCGCGTGCGCGAGGCGCATGGACTGACACCCGTAGATACGACAGGAATTTCGACCGGTAAGGCGGAAGCCATAGAGGAGCGGGAAGCGGAAGTATGACGATTACGGAAATTCTTCCGCTCGGCACGAAAAAAAGCAAAGTCCTCACGGATGAGGACTTTGCTTTTTCGCTTTACCGGGGGGAAATTAAAAAAATGGACTTGGAAGTCGGGAAAGAACTCACGGAGGACTTCCTGAAGACGGAACTCTATCCCCTGCTCATTCGGCGGAGCCGGGAGCGTCTGCTCTATCTCTTAAAGCAGAGGGATTACACCGAGGCGGAACTGCGTCGAAAATTTCGCGAAGGCTTTTATCCGGAAGAAATCGCGGAACTTGCGCTCGACTACGGGCGCAGTCTTCGCTATGTGGACGACAGACGCGTCGCGGAGACCTATATCAGGACACGGAGCGGGGAAAAGAGCGCCCGCTATATAAAGACCGCCCTCCGAAACCGCGGGGTCGACAAGGAGCTCATTGAAGAGTTACTCGAAGCGGAGGCGCCGGACGAAAGCGCGCAAATCTGTCGGGAACTTAAGAAACGGCGCTACTCCGCCGAACTCGACAACAAGGCGGAACAGCGTATTTATGCAGCTCTCCTGCGTAAGGGCTATACTTACGGCGCGATTCGGGATGCAATACGTACTTATACTTGCGATAATTCTTAAGATTTGCTAGTATATTCATATTGCCATGAAATCGAAGCGCAATATAGGGAAAATATTGTACCATGAAAACTGAATAAGGAGGTGCTCTGTGTCACAAATCATCATTGCAGTTGTCATTACGGCGGTGATTGTGGCTTTTTTGAGCTGGAATCTTGCGATTGCATATCGGAAGCGTACTTATGAAAGCAAGATCGGCAGCGCGGAGGTGAAATCCCGCGAGATCATCGAAGAAGCCCTGAAAACTGCGGAGACAAAGAAGCGCGAGGCCATGTTGGAAGCCAAGGAAGAAGCGCTCCGGACCAAGAATGAACTGGAGCGGGAAACCAAGGAGCGTCGCGCGGAGTTGCAGCACTATGAGAATCGTGTCCTCAGCAAGGAGGAGAATCTCGACAAGAAGCAGAATGCGCTTGAAAAGAGAGAGCAGACCTTGCAGCAGAAAGAGGAGAGCATTGCGGCGAGAAGCCGTGAGGTGGATTCTCTCTACGACAGAGGGATGGAAGAGCTGGAGCGCATTGCCGGACTCTCGGTGGAGCAGGCGAAGGAATTCCTGCTTCGTTCGATTGAGGACGATGTGAAGCACGACAAGGCGCGTATGATCCGCGACCTTGAGAGCGCCGCAAAGGAAGAGGCAGATAAGAAGGCGAAGGAGTATGTGGTGAGCGCAATTCAGCGTTGTGCCGCAGACAGCGTCGCGGAATCCACGGTCTCGGTGGTACAGTTGCCGAACGACGAGATGAAGGGACGTATCATCGGCCGCGAGGGCAGAAACATCCGCACCCTTGAGCAGCTGACCGGTGTGGAACTGATTGTCGACGACACGCCGGAAGCGGTCGTGCTCTCGGGCTTTGACCCGGTGCGCCGTGAAATCGCGAAGGTTGCGCTTGAGAAGCTGATTAACGACGGCCGCATTCACCCCGCGCGCATCGAAGAGATGGTTGAGAAGGCGCAGCGCGAGGTCGATACCCGCATGCGTGAAGCGGGCGAGGCTGCGGTGCTCGAAGTCGGCGTACACGGCATTCATCCGGAGCTTGTGAAGCTCATCGGACGCATGCGCTACCGCACGAGCTACGGTCAGAACGCCCTGCGGCATTCGATCGAGGTCGCGGAACTGTCCGGCATACTGGCGGCGGAAGTGGGCGTCGATGTGCGCATGGCGAAGCGCGCGGGTCTTCTGCACGATATCGGCAAGGCGGTAGACCACGAGATCGAGGGCTCCCATGTGCAGCTCGGCGTGGAACTTTGCCGTAAGTACAAGGAGAACCAGATTGTCATCAACACGGTGGAATCTCACCACGGCGATGTCGAGCCGGAGAGTCTGATTGCATGCATTGTGCAGGCGGCGGATACCATTTCGGCGGCGCGCCCGGGCGCAAGACGTGAGACCATTGAGACTTATACGAACCGTCTTGCGCAGCTTGAGGAAATCACGAATTCCTTTGAGGGCGTCGAGAAGTCCTTTGCGGTGCAGGCAGGCCGTGAGGTTCGCATCATGGTTGTTCCGGAGAAGGTCACGGACGACGACATGGTCATCCTTGCGCACAATGTCGCAAAGCGCATTGAGCAGGAGATGCAGTACCCGGGCCAGATTCGCGTCAATGTGATTCGCGAATCGCGCGTTCAGGACACGGCGAAATAAAATTGCGGGAGACTCCCGCGCCCAAGTTATTACGGGCGCGGGGGTCTTTTTTGACAAATGTCATAAAAATGTAAGCGGATTGTTATTGACGATATAGCGGTTATCGGGTATCCTATAGGCAGTTCCGATTAGAAGAAGTGTAGAAAAAGTTGACGTTTGAAGCGTAGAGTTCTATTCACATTTTCCGACCGGACAAATTTCAGAGCGATTCATAAGGGGGAAATGACAATGAAACATGTCGTAAAGGGAACCGTTCTCGCGGGAGCTTTGGTGCTCCTCACAGCTGCATTGGGTTTGACCGCATATGCGAAAGAGAAGGCAATTAAGAGTGTCGGCCTTAAGGTGACCGGAACCGTGCATGCGGGCACGCCGCACGGCGACGAGCAGCTTGAATTTAAGCCGGTCAGCAACCGTTATTCGGTGAACAGCTTCGAGGTGCTGAACGAGGGCGGATCCTGGCAGGCTACCGATGTCCCGACCTTCCGCGTTCGTCTGCAGGCTGAGGACGGCTGCTACTTCCGGGTCAACGCTGCGAGCCAGATTCATCTGGAGGGCGCAGAATATGTGAGCGCAACGCGTGAAGACAACGCTTACGCATTGGTGATTGATCTGAAGCTTCCGAGCCTTGAGCAGCAGGCTTCCAGAATCAACGAGGCTTACCTTGAGGGAACCACGGCAAGCTGGACCGAGTCTCTCGGCGCAGGCAGCTACGAGGTGAAGCTTAAGAGAGGCAACACGACGCTCGGCGGCGTGCAGATGGTGCAGGGAACCTCTCTCGATGTTTCGAAGTACATGACCAAGGCAGGCACCTACTCCTTCCAGGTTCGCGGCGTGAGCGCAATGAACCCGGACTACCGCGGACCGTGGGCAAGCTCCAATGAGCTTTCGGTGAGCGAAGAGACTGCGGCGGCGCAGAGAGCAAAGAACGCAACTGAGGAGAGCGCAGGCAACTGGCTGCAGAACGGCGGCAAGTGGAGTTTCCGCCTTCCGAACGGCGAGCTCGTGAAGAGCAGCTGGAGAAGAATCAACAACGAGTGGTACGTTTTCGACGAGAGCGGCAACATGATCACCGGCTGGTTCAAGGACGGCGACAACTGGTACTACTTCGATGAGACGAACGGCAACATGTTCTACAACCGCATGAGCCCGGACGGCTACCAGCTCGACATCAACGGTGTCTGGGTTGCACCGCTGGCAAGCGCACAGTAAGACTGAGACAGATATTCAAAAGACGCTGTATTTTTCAAGCTTTCTTGAAAAATACAGCGTCTTGTTTTAATATGGAGGGAAAAGTTTTTCCTGAGAGAAAGCTTTTTTGGAATCCCGAGGACAGGCACAGGAGGAGACTACTGTGGAGAAGAAAATTGTTTTGATTCCGGGCGACGGTATCGGACCGGAAATTGTGGGAGAGGCAAAGGCGGTGCTCGCGCATGTCGCCGAGAAGTTCGGACATGTGTTTCACTTTACGGAGATTGCAATGGGCGGTTGTTCGATTGACCGCTACGGCGAGCCCTTGACCGATGAAAACTTGCAAAAGGCAAAAGAGAGCGATGCCGTGCTGCTCGGTGCCGTGGGAGGTAACGCTGAGACGTCTCCCTGGTACAAGCTGGCACCGGCGCTTCGCCCGGAGGCAGGTCTATTGAAAATTCGAAAGGAGCTCGGCCTCTTTGCGAATTTGCGCCCCGCGTTTCTTTATCCGGAACTTGCGGCGGCCTGCCCCTTAAAGCCGGAGCAGCTTGCGAACGGCTTTGACCTTGTGATTGTGCGAGAACTCACCGGCGGCCTTTATTTCGGCGAGCGTCACACCGAGGTGGTGAACGGCGTCGAGACCGCGGTCGATACCCTGGTCTACACGGAACCGGAGATTCGGCGCATTGCGATTAAGGCCTTCGAGGCCGCGGCAAAGCGCAGGAAGTCCCTGATCAGTGTGGACAAGGCGAATGTCCTTGATACCTCGCGCCTCTGGCGCCGGGTCATGGAGGAAGTCGGCAAGGACTATCCGGAAGTCAAGCTCTCGCACATGCTGGTCGACAACGCTGCCATGCAGCTGGTTTACAATCCGGGACAGTTTGATGTCATCGTGACCGAGAACACGTTTGGCGACATTCTGTCGGATGAGGCGAGCATGGTGACGGGCTCCATCGGCATGCTGCCGAGCGCGAGTCTGAACGAGACGAAACTCGGCCTCTATGAGCCGAGCCACGGTTCCGCGCCGGATATTGCGGGACAGGATAAGGCGAACCCGCTTGCGACCATACTCTCGGCGGCGATGCTGCTTCGCTACTCCTTCGATATGGAGACGGAGGCGCGAGCGGTGGAGAATGCGGTTGCGGCCGTACTGCGGGACGGTTACCGCACGCCGGATATTTACACCGAGGGCACGAAAAAGGTCGGCACTCGGGAGATGGGCGCGCTGGTCATGGCCCGCATCTGAAATTTACAATCTGATTTTTATTTTGATTACAGCTTGGAAAGACATAGCTAGAAAGAAGGAATTACCATGTTAAGCGATCACGTGAAAGCGGGGATGCAGCAGGCACCCCACCGCTCTTTGTTTAATGCACTCGGTTTTACCCAGGAGGAGATGAAGAAGCCGCTCATCGGCATCATCTCGTCCTACAATGAAATTGTCCCGGGCCACATGAACCTCGATAAGATTGTCGATGCCGTGAAGCTCGGTGTCGCAGAGGCGGGCGGCATGCCTGTCGTGGTGCCGGCCATTGCGGTCTGCGACGGCATTGCGATGGGACACACGGGCATGAAGTACTCTCTTGTCACAAGAGACCTCATTGCGGATTCGACCGAGTGTCTTGCGAGAGCACATCAGTTTGATGCGATGGTCTGCGTCCCGAACTGCGATAAGAACGTGCCGGGTCTCCTCATGGCGGCGGCGCGTGTCAACATTCCGACCATCTTTGTGAGCGGAGGCCCCATGCTTGCGGGCCGTGTGAAGGGCGAGAAGCGCTCGCTCTCCAGCATGTTTGAGGCGGTCGGCGCTTATGCGGCGGGTAAGATGACCATAGAAGATGTCTCCGAATTCGAGGAGAAGGTCTGCCCGACCTGCGGCAGCTGTTCCGGCATGTACACCGCGAACTCGCTGAACTGTCTCACCGAGGTGCTCGGCATGGGTCTCCGCGGCAACGGTACGATTCCGGCGGTCTACTCGGAGCGCATCCGCCTCGCGAAGCACGCCGGCAACCAGATTATGGAGCTCTACCGGAATGATATCCGCCCGCGCGACATCATGACCGAGAAGGCATTTATGAACGCGTTGACCGTCGATATGGCGCTCGGCTGCTCGACCAATACCATGCTCCACCTTCCGGCGATCGCGCACGAGGCGAAGGTGAAGCTGGATGTGAACATTGCGAACGAGGTCTCCGCGCGTACCCCGAACCTCTGCCACCTTGCGCCGGCGGGGCACACCTATATGGAAGATCTGAACGAGGCGGGCGGTGTCTACGCCGTGCTGAAGGAACTCTCGAAGAAGGACCTCATCAACCTCGATTGTCTGACCGCGACCGGCAAGACCGTGGGCGAGAACATCGAGAACGCATGGAACCTCGATAAGGAAGTCATTCGCCCGGTCGAAAATCCGTATTCCGAGACCGGCGGTATCGCGATACTCCGCGGCAACATTGCGCCGGAGTCCTGTGTCGTGAAGCGCAGTGCGGTGGCACCGGAGATGTTAAAGCACAGCGGCCCCGCGCGCGTCTTTGACTGCGAAGACGATGCAATCGAGGCCATCAAGGGCGGAAAGATTGTCCCGGGCGATGTCGTCGTGATTCGCTACGAGGGTCCGAAGGGCGGCCCCGGCATGCGCGAGATGTTGAACCCGACTTCGGCGATTGTCGGCATGGGTCTCGGATCTACCGTTGCGCTCATCACGGACGGACGCTTCTCCGGCGCAAGCCGCGGCGCTTCGATCGGCCATGTGGCACCGGAGGCAGCGGTCGGCGGTCCGATCGCGTTAATTCAGGAGGGCGATATCATCGACATCGACATCGATGCGCACTCCCTGAACGCGCGCGTCTCCGAGGAGGAGTTCGCGGAGAGAAAGAAGAACTGGAAGCCGCGCGTCAATGAGGTGGACGGCTACCTGGTTCGCTACCGCGAGCTGGTGACCGGTGCGCCGCAGGGGGCGGTGCTCTCGGTGGAAGGCTGGAAGCATGACTAAGCTGAGCGGCGCGGAAATTGTAATCGCCTGCCTCAAGGAACAGGGCGTTGACACGGTCTTCGGTTATCCGGGCGGCGCGATTTTGAATATTTATGATGCACTCTATAAGCACAGCGATGAGATTCACCATGTGCTGACCAGCCATGAGCAGGGCGCTGCGCACGCGGCCGACGGCTATGCGCGCGCAAGCGGCAAGGTAGGCGTGTGCCTCGCGACCAGCGGCCCCGGCGCGACGAACTTAGTCACCGGCATTGCGAGCGCCTATATGGACTCTTCGCCCGTGGTCGCGATTACCTGCAATGTGGCCAATCCGATTCTCGGAAAAGACTCGTTTCAGGAGATTGATATTGCCGGCATCAGCATGCCGATTACCAAGTACAATTTTATCGTGAAGGACGTAAAAGAACTGGCAGGTGTATTGCGCCGCGCGTTTCGAATCGCGCGGAGCGGTCGCCCGGGCCCGGTGCTGGTCGATATCACGAAGGATGTGACGGCGGCGGAGACCGAGTACGAGCCAAAGAGCATTGCGGTTGCATCCATGCAAGAACTCCCTGCGGAAGAGAAACTCACGGAGGCGATTTCGCTGCTCCGTGCGGCAAAGAAGCCCTGTATTATGGCGGGCGGCGGCGCGATTTTATCGGAGGCGGCTCCCGCGCTGAAGCGCTTTGCCCATAAGCTCGATGCGCCGGTCTGCTGCACCCTGATGGGACAGGGAGCCTTCGACCAGAACGACACGCTCTACACGGGCATGGTCGGCATGCACGGCACCAAGACTTCGAACTACACGGTTTCGGACTGCGATTTGCTCGTGGTGGTCGGCGCGCGCTTTTCCGACCGCGTCGCGGGAAGCCCGAAGCAGTTTGCGGCAAAGGCGAAGATTTTGCAGATTGACGTTGACGAGGCAGAGGTCAATAAGAACATCCATGTCGCGGCGGCCTTGATCGGCGATGCGGGACAGATTCTATCCTGCCTTGCGGAGAGTCTTGAGCAGCAGCACCACAGAGAATGGCTTTCGGAGATTTCGCGTCGCAAGGAGCAGTTCCCGTTGCAGGTCGGCGAGGGCTTAACGGGCCCGCGCGTCATCCGGGAGCTCGATGCGCTCACGCCGGACGATGCTATCATCGTGACCGAGGTCGGTCAGCATCAGATGTGGGCGGCGCAGCACTACAGTTATCGGAGCCCGAGAACCTTTTTGACAAGCGGCGGCCTCGGCACCATGGGCTTTGGACTCGGTGCGGCCATCGGCGCGCAGAGCGCCATGCCGGAGCGCGTGGTCGTGAATGTCGCGGGAGACGGTTGTTTCCGCATGAATATGAACGAACTCGCGACGGTAGCCCGCGAAGAGCTTCCGCTGATTGAGTTGATCGTCAATAACCATGCGCTCGGCATGGTGCGCCAGTGGCAGACTTTGTTCTATGAAAAGCGATACTCGTCGACCGTGCTTCGGGATCATGTGGATTACTGTAAGATTGCCGAGGCCATGGGCATTCGGGCCTACTGTGTGACGAGTGTGGAAGAGCTTCGCGCCGCTCTTTCGGAGGCGGTCGCAAGCCGCAAACCGGCGGTATTGGATGTTCGTATCGATTCCGACGAGAAGGTCTTCCCGATGTGCCCGCCCGGTGCGGACTTAAAGGAAGTCTTTGACGAGACGGATTTATAACTTTAAAATCAGTCAAAATATGATACAGTAATTGTAAGCAATTGTTTCGGTTTGCGCTTTTCAAGCGGGGAGGAGAGCGGATGGCACGTGTATATAATTTCAGTGCCGGACCGGCAGTGCTTCCGGAGGAAGTGCTGCGGGAAGCGGCGGAGGAGATGCTCGACTACAAGGGAACCGGAATGTCGGTGATGGAAATGAGCCATCGCTCCAAACTGTTTCAGGACATTTTAGATACGGCGGAGCAGGACTTCCGTAATCTCCTCGGCGTTCCGGCAAACTACAAGGTGCTCTTCATTCAGGGCGGCGGTCATGTGCAGTTTGCCATGGTCCCGATGAACCTCATGCGAAACCGCAAGGCGGATTATGTGGTGACCGGCCAGTGGGCCAAGAAGGCCATGCAGGAAGCGGCGCTTTACGGCGATGCGCGTGCTGTGGCATCGAGCGAAGACAAGGTCTTCAGCTACATTCCGGACTGCGATAATCTGCCGATTCGGGAAGACGCAGACTATGTCTACATCTGCAAGAACAATACGATTTACGGAACGGCGTTTCATACTTTGCCGAACACGAAGGGAAAGAACCTTGTCGCGGATGTCTCCTCCTGCTTCCTTTCGGAGCCCGAGAAGCTTACGGACTACGGCATACTCTGGGGCGGCGTTCAGAAAAATGTGGGCCCCGCGGGCATGGCAATCGCCGTGGTGCGCGAGGACCTGATCGGAGACTGCCTGCCGGGCACGCCGACCATGCTGCGCTACGAGACCTATGCGGCGCACGGCTCGCTCTACAACACCCCGCCCTGCTACAACATCTATATCTGCGGCAAGGTGTTCCGCTGGATTAAGGCGCTCGGCGGGCTCACGGCCATGCAGAAGCGAAACGAGGAGAAGGCGGCGCTGCTCTATGATTTCCTCGATCAGTCGAAGCTCTTTTCGAACCCCGTGCGGCGCGAAGACCGCTCGGTCATGAATGTGACCTTTGTGACCGGCAATGAGGAACTGGATAAAAAGTTTGTCGCGGAGGCCAAGGCTGCGGGACTTGAGAACCTGAAGGGCCACCGCACGGTCGGCGGCATGCGTGCAAGTCTTTATAACGCAATGCCGCGCGAAGGAGTTCAGCGTCTCGTGGAGTTTATGGATGCGTTCGAGAAGAGGGAGGCCTGAGGCGTGTTTCGGATTCACTGCAAGAATGCCATTTCGGAGGAAGGCTTACAGAGTCTGCTTCCGAACTTTACGCTGACGGAGCGTCAGGAGGAAGCGGACGGCATACTGGTTCGCTCCGCGGACATGCACGAGGAGAAACTGGGAGAAGCGACCTTGGCCGTTGCGCGAGCGGGGGCCGGGGTCAACAACATTCCGCTGGAGCGTTTTGCGGAGGAAGGCGTGGTGGTCTTTAATACGCCCGGTGCAAATGCAAACAGCGTGAAAGAACTTGTGATTTGTGAGATGCTGCTCGCCGCGCGAAACGTGATTCCCGCCGTGCATTGGGTTGCGGCGCATAAGGATGCGCCGGATATCGCCAAGGAAGCCGAAAAGGGCAAGAAGCAGTTCGTCGGAACGGAAATTTGCGGGAAGAAACTCGGTGTCATAGGCCTCGGCGCCATCGGCGCGGAAGTCGCGAATGCGGCGGTTGCGCTCGGCATGGAGGTCTACGGCTACGACCCCTATCTCTCGGTGAACGGTGCCTGGAGAATCAGCAAGGAGGCGCGGCACGCGACCTCGCTCGAGGAACTCTGCAGGCAGTGCGACTACATCACCATCCATGTCCCGCTGACCGACAAGAACCCGGGCATGATAGGCGAAAAAGAGATTGCGGCCATGAAAGAGGGCGTGGTCTTCTTAAACTTTTCGCGCGACAAGCTGGTCGATGAGCGCGCCATGGAAGCGGCGCTCACAAGCGGAAAAGTGAGACTCTATGTGACCGACTTTGCGAACCCGCTCTCCGTGAAGTTGGAGAATGCGATTGTGACGCCGCATCTCGGCGCTTCGACCGAAGAGGCCGAGGACCACTGTGCGGTCATGGCGGTCAAAGAACTCATGGATTATCTGGACAACGGCAACATCCGCAATTCCGTGAACTATCCGGACTGCGACATGGGAGTTCCGGCGAGCGCACAGCGCATTGCCCTGCTCCACAGAAATGTGCCGAATATGATAGGTCAGATCAGTGCGGAACTCGCAAAGCGAAACATCAACATCGACAAAATGACAAATAAGAGTCGCGGCGCGTATGCGTACACCCTTTTGGACCTCGAGAGCTGCCTGCCGGCAGAGGATGAGGCGGCCTTAAAGGCCATTCCGGGTGTGATACGCTTCCGCGCAGTGACAGGAGGCTGATATGGCAGAGGTCAAGGCGTTTTGCGCCCTTCGTCCGAATGAAAAGCAGGCGGCGGAGGTTGCGGCCCTCCCCTACGATGTCTATTCGAGAGAGGAGGCGAGAGCGGCGGTGCAGGGGCACCCGCTCTCCTTCCTGAACATTGACCGCCCGGAGACCCAGTTCCCGGAGGACTGCGACATGTACGCGCAGGAGGTCTACGAAAAGGCGCGGGATATGCTGCGCGAGCAGACGGCGGCGGGCGTCTATGTGAGAGAGGAGAAGCCGGTCTACTTCTTCTACGAGCTGAGCGTTGAGAGCGGCGTGCTTGCGCCCCTCTTACAGGGACACAGCCAGACCGGTTTGGTCGCCTGCTCTTCGGTGGACGACTACCTGAATCAGGTGGTTCGGAAGCACGAGAACACGAGGGAGGAAAAGGAGCGGGATCGCATACGCCACGTGGACATCGTGGACGCACAGACCGGCCCCATCTTCCTCACCTATCGAGGCACCGAGGCCTTAAAGGCCTGCGAGGCGCGCGCCAAGAAGCAGGTGCCGCTTTACGACTTTGTGAGCGAGGACGGCATTCGCCACCGCGTTTGGCGCGTTGCGGATGAGGCAGAAGTTGCGGCTGTCACCGAGGGCTTCCGGGCGGTTCCGACCACCTACATTGCGGACGGACATCACCGTGCGGCTTCGGCGGTCAAGGTTGCGTTGAAGCGGCGGGAGGAGCACCCGGATTACACGGGCAAGGAAGAGTTTAACTACTTCCTCTCGGTCTTGTTCCCGGAGGAAGAACTTCGCATTCTTCCCTATAACCGCGTGGTCGATGATCTGAACGGCGAGAGCCCGGCGGATTTATTACTCGCCCTCGACCAGATCTTTACGATACGCGACTGCGGCGAAACTGTGCCTACGCCCGAGCAGCGCGGTGAACTCGGCATGTACTTAGACGGTCACTGGTATGCGCTCGGTGTGCGCGAAGAACTTCGCTCGGAGGATCCGGTCGAAGGACTCGATGTCTCCTTCCTGCAGGACCTGGTGCTTGCGCCGCTCCTCGGCATCGACGACCCCAGAACCTCGGAGCGCATCCGCTTTATCGGCGGCATTCGCGGCAGCGAGGAGTTAAAGCGCCTGGTCGATCAAAATGGCGGCGTTGCCTTCCTCATGTTCCCGACGCAGATGGAAGAACTGCTTTCGGTTGCGGATGCGGGTCTTCTGATGCCCCCGAAGTCCACTTGGTTTGAGCCGAAGCTTCGCAGCGGACTCTTTATTCACAGCTTATGAGTAAGCAACAGTTTTTGGACGAGCTTGCGGCGCGTCTCCGGGAGGAGGGCGCCGAGCTTCTGGTCGCGGAAAATCTGAATTTTTATCGCAGTTACATCGAGGAAGAGGTCGCAAAGGGACGCACGGAGGAAGAAGTGCTCGCGGAGCTCGGCAACCCGGCGCTGATTGCGCGGTCCATACTGGATGCCGCGGGCTTTCAGGTGGACGGGATGCCGGACCGAAATCCGGAGGGAGATCTCGGCGCGGGTGCTTCCAAGCATTACCGCGAGCAGAGTGAAACGCCGGGGGAAGAGAGCGATATTCATATCAAAGTGCAGCGTTTCAATTCATGGCTGCTCGGCCTCTTATTCCTGCTGTTCGCGCTGCTGCTGATACTCGCGGTTGCGGGCTTGATTATTTGGGCGGCGCCCGTTATCTTTGCGCTGCTGGTATTCCGTTTTGTGTATCAGGCGCTGAGCGAGTTGTTTCGGCGCTAAACCATAAGAGTCACAGCCAGAAGGAGGAGAGAGGAAATGTTCAGTTCAAAGAGCAAGGCAGAACCGGTGATTCCTGTATCGGCCAATAAGATCGATACCATCATCGGCGAAAAGACGCGGGTCGAGGGTACGCTGCACACCCAGGACACAACGAGAATCGACGGCAGAATCAAAGGGGAAGCCATCTCCGACGGTTATTTGATCATCGGTGAGAACGGCTACGTGGAAGGGGATATCCGAAGCGAAAATATGCTGATTGCGGGTACCGTACAGGGCAACATTTTTGTGCGGGAGCGCCTCGAGGTAACCGAGAACGGCAAGATCATCGGTGATATCACGACCAAGTCTCTGATTATCGCGGAGGGCGCATCCTTCGCCGGCAAGTGCACCATGACCTCGCTGCAGAAGGTCCAGGACGGTGTGCAGAAGGAGGCAGAGAAGCATGTGGAAGCGAACCGAAAAGAGCAAAAGGCCCCGGAAGCAAAGTAAAAAAGAAACGGGGTTTACCCTGCTTCTGCTCTCGAACAGCGAGAAGAAGCCGGTGCAATTTCAACTGCCGCCTCTCTTTTTTAAGGGGCTGCTCACGGTGGTTCTTCTCTTGCTCGGTCTCACCGGTTACGGCCTCATCTCGGCGGCGCTTTTAAAGCCGGTTGCGCGCCAGAAAGCGGCGCTGGAGCAGGAAATTGCGCTCTTAAAAGTGGAGCAGGACAAGATACGCTCGGAAAATCAAAATCTGAAGGCCTACACCGAACAACAGGACAGGGAGATGCACAATCTCCAGGAAGTCTCGGACGAAATCAAGAGCAACATCGAAAATTTGCAGGGACGAGACAGCGAAATTCGCGGAAAGCTGGGACTCTCCGAGAACCCGCCGGCCTCTTCGGGCAATGCGAGTCAGCCGGGGCAGACCCCGGTCGGCACGGCGCAGAGCACGGCGGAGTTACAGCCGCTTGCGCTCGGCGATGCAGGCGAGGGCGAAGAGTACAACAAGCTGGACGGGAGCGCGGCCGAGGTCATTTTGCAGCGGGAGAGCAGTGTGCAGCTCTCCGTCATGATGGGCGCGCGGCAGCGCGGCAACACCATGCAGCTCGCGGCGGAGTTACAGCGGGCACAGGCCCTGGTATCTCTTACTTCGGAGAATTACGACGAGTATGAAGGCGTGGTTGCCTCGCAGGAATTCCAGGCGCAGCAACGGGCCGAGCGGGCGCAGCAGCGGCGACAGACCGTAATCGGCTACGCACTCTCTTTTCTCGGCGGTCGCTACGTCTACGGCGGCGAAAATCCCTACTCCGGCACCGATTGCTCGGGTTTTACGCGCTACATTTTAAGCCATGCGGGCGGTGTGTACATCAACCGCACGGCGGCGGAACAGGCACAGCAGGGCAGAGAGGTCTCGATTGACGAGGCAAAGCCCGGCGATTTGATTTTCTACAGCAACGGAAGTCGTGTGAACCATGTCGCCATGTACATCGGCGACGGCAGAGTGGTGCATGCCTCCAACGAGAGAAACGGCATCATGGTTTCGCGCTGGAATTACCGGACACCGGTACACATCCGAAATATTCTCGGCGAATAAACGAGAACGTAACACTTTTGTAACAATATTGAGAAGAGCTCCGGGCGGGAAACCGCGCGGAGCTCTGTTTTTTTCAACTGAAAGATAGGGAAATCGAAAGAATTGAGGCCAAATGTAAAGAATTTGTAAAAACCTTGACGGGAGAGCGCCGAGAAGCTATACTAGCGACTGTAACAATTCCGTAACAAGTAAGGAATTGTTCTGTAACAAGAACAAAGAGAGCGTATGAGAGAGCGTCCAAGACGACTATGCTTTTCAACGGAGGGACAATCGATGAACCATTTTAAAAAATATCTGGCACTGGCAACCCTTGCTTCCGTGATTTCCGCGGGCAGCGCAGTAACTTCGATGGCAAGCCCCAAGGTCATAAAGAACACCGCGGCTTGGGTCGAAGAGGCGAAGGAGCAGGCTGAGGCAGAGCGCGCAGCGGAAGAGGCAAAGGCGGCCGAGGAAGCGGCAGCTGCTGCGCAGGCGGCGGCGGAAGCGGAGCAGAAGTCCAGCAAGCGTCAGCAGGTCGTGGATTACGCCCTCTCGTTTGTCGGCGGACGCTATGTCTGGGGCGGAACGGATCCGCACACCGGAGCGGATTGCTCCGGCTTCACGGGCTACGTCCTGCGCAACGCGGGCGGCGTCGCAATCAGCCGCAGCTCCGCGGAGCAGGCAGGTGAGGGCAGAACCGTCTCGGCGGAGAACATGCAGCCGGGCGATCTTCTCTTCTACGCGAAGGGCGGCGGTGTCAATCATGTCGCGATGTACATCGGAAACGGACAGATTGTTCATGCATCTTCCTCAAAGACCGGCATCATCGTTTCGGCATGGAACTACAGAACGCCGGTTCGTATTGCGAGCTTCCTCGATTAATTTGGCAACTATCGAGAAAAAACTAAAGAAATCCTAAAGATTGGAACGTTGACTTTGGCAATATCGCCGCCTATACTGGATTCATATTTGCAACAGGTTGAAATATTTTTGTAATATTTAGCACTGTTCGGGGGAATCGACAGAGAATAGATTAGGGGGATGTGCTGTGAGGAAGCGTATCGGGGTTTGTGCGGCATTGGCGCTCTGCGTATCCATTGCGGCGAGTGTACCGGCATTCGCTGCAAAGGATGATGCCATTATGGTGGAGGCGCTCAACAATGAAAGTGCCGAGGTGAACGGGATTGTTCCGGAGCTCCATGTGGAGGATGCGGAGGCGTCTAATAGCAACGGACAGGGAATTGTTGAGTCTGCGGTTGTCGGGGACATGAAGCCGGCAAAGCCGGTCGGAGAGCCCACCGGCGAGGAGAAGACCGAGAGCCTTCAGAATACCAGTGCTGCGGTCATCCGCAAGGGAGCTTCCGAGAAGTCCGAGACGGCGAAGCAGCAGAAGTCCGAAGACAATGCAGGCCCGAACGGCAGAATCCAGGCGAAGCTCAGCGGCAACAGCTCGGATCCCGTAAGTGCACAGACCAAGACTTCCGGCGGCGCAGGAAGAAGCGTCACGGACTGGAGCAAGGTCAGCAAGCTCAGAAAGTCCATTGTCAGCTATGCGAAGAGCCTTGAGGGCAGCCGCTATGTGTTCGGCGGTGTCGATCCGAAGAGCGGCATTGACTGCTCGGGCCTCATCCTGGTCGTGATGCGCGATAAGGCAGGCCTTGATTTGGATCATTATTCCGCTTCGCAGGCGACCGAGGGTGTTGCGGTCAGTGCAGACCAGATGCGCCCGGGCGATATCATCGCTTACGACGGCCAGCCGCGCGACGGCAAGGTCAACCACATCGCAATCTATGTCGGAGACGGCAAGGCGATTCACGCGAGAGGTAAAAACGAGGGCGTGCAGATTACAGCTTGGGACTATGCGGAGCCGCTTGCAATTCGCAACCTGCTCGGTGACTGAGTCAAACAATTGAATGAACGAACCCGTCGGCTTCGGCTGACGGGTTTTTTGATTGTTGTGAAAGCAGCTAAAACGTATTTTCCGAATGATAGGACAAACGGAGAAGTTGAAAATTCCCCCGATTACAGAGCTTCGGCTTGCAGTGGCCTTCGTTTTCGCGTACACTCTCCCTATGAAGAATACATTTACATTGACGGCGCCCTGCCATTTCGGCTTAGAGGCGGTATTGAAGCGGGAAATTACGGAACTTGGTTACGATATTACGGCGGTGGATAACGGCAGAGTGAGCTTTCTCGGCGATGCGGAGGCAATCGCGAGAGCCAACCTCTGGCTCAGAACCGCGGAGCGCGTGCTCCTCGAGCTGGGACGCTTTCGTGCGACCAGCTACGAGGAGCTCTATCAGGGCACTCTGGCCCTGCCCTTCGGCGAGCTGATTCCGCGGGACGGGCGCTTCTGGGTTGCGAAGGCAACTTCGGTGGACTCGAAGCTCTTCTCCCCCTCGGACATCCAGTCTGTCATGAAGAAGGCCATGGTGCGTTCCATGGAGAAGAAGTACGGCGCTGTGCCCTTCCTCGAGACAGGGGAGAGCTATCCCTTCCGTGTGAGCATCCAGAAGGATATTGTGACGGTGGCTCTGGATACGAGCGGTGTCTCCCTGCATAAACGCGGCTATCGCACGGAGACGGCGCGTGCGCCGATTACCGAGACCCTCGCGGCGGCACTCCTCCTTCTGACCCCCTGGCATGCGGACCGCATCCTCGCGGATCCCTTCTGCGGAAGCGGAACTTTCTTAATTGAAGCGGCGATGATGGCCTCCAATATGGCGCCGGGCATGAACCGCGAATTCTTGAGCCAAAACTGGGAGCATTTGATTCCGAAGAAAATCTGGTATAACAGCTTTGACGAGGCGCAGGAGCTGCTCATTCCGAAGCCGGAGACCGATCTCCAGGGGTTTGACATTGACGGCAGCGTGATACGCCGCGCAAAGATTAACGCGGAGCAGGCGGGTGTCAGCGAGTTGATACACTTTCAGGAGCGGGATGTGGCGCAGTTCAGCCACGCGAAAAAGTACGGTTTCATTGTGACCAATCCGCCTTACGGCGCACGTCTCATGGGTGAGAGCGGCGAGGCGGAAGAAGTTGCGGCACTTTACCGCACCCTCGGCGAGCGCTTCCGCGCGCTGCAGGATTGGTCGCTCTATCTCATCACGGCCTTTCCGGATGCGGAGAAGTGCATCGGCAGAAAAGCGGACAAGAATCGGAAGATCTATAACGGTATGATGAAGACTTACTTCTACCAGTTCCTCGGGAAAAAGCCGCCGAAGCGTGAAAAGCGCACAGAGAAGCAGGGGGAGTGAGATGCGGGACATTATCTTTGCGACGGGAAACGAGAATAAGATGCGTGAAATTCGGGAGATTTTCGAAGATCTCCCGGTGAGATTGTACTCGCTCAAGGAGGCGGGACTGGTCTCCGATCCGGAGGAAAACGGCGAGACCTTTGCGGAAAACGCCTTCATTAAGGCGGAAGCCGTGCATGCGCTGCGCCCGGACGCCATTGTGATGTCGGATGATTCCGGACTCTGCGTCGATTATCTGAACGGAGAACCCGGGGTTTACTCGGCGCGCTGGCTGGGGCGCGATACCTCTTACGCCGAAAAGAATGCGGAGCTGATTCGACGCCTCGAGGGCGTGGAAGGAGAGGCGCGGAGTGCCCGCTTTACGGCGGCCATTGCCTGCATACTTCCGGACGGTACCCGGCTTCTCAGCGAAGCGCATATGGAAGGTCAGATTGCAAAGGCACCTGCGGGGCAAAACGGCTTCGGCTATGACCCCATACTCTATTTGCCGGAGTACGGAAAGTGCTCGGCCGAGCTCAGCGATCACGAGAAGAATGCAATCAGCCACCGCGGTAAGGCCCTGCGACAGATGCAGGAGAAGTTGCGAGATCTTCTCGCGGCAGAGGCGCGCTGAGCGCCGGGGAGCGGGAATTTTGATTTACTTTCACCTCGTAATACAGTATAGTAGACGCTGTGCGGGGTGTAGCCCAGCCCGGTAGGGCGCCTGCTTTGGGAGCAGGATGTCGCAGGTTCGAATCCTGTCACCCCGATGATGAAAAAAGCGGAAGGCTTTGGAGACAAAGCCTTCCGCTTTTTTGCGTGGAAACAACAGGCGGAAATCACAGCAAGCGGAAACTGCCTGTTGCGAGGAGGGGGCGGGGACAGTTCAGAAGTTGATGGTCTGTTGCAGACGGCGGGCAACTTCGGCGAGTTTCGGATAAATTTCTTTTTTGCGGCGCGCAATCGTGACGCTCATTCCGGTGAGGCTCAGGGTAGCAAAGAGGTGATTATCCTTGCTCGAGTAAATCGGGACGGAGAGGGCTGCCACGCCCTCGAAGAGCTCTCCGTTTTCATAGGAAAAACCTTCCGCGCGAATCTTTTCGAACTCGTTCTGCAGGGCATCGATTGTGGTGCGGGTTGTCCCGGTGTAAGCGGGAAAGGGGGCATCTTTCAGATAGACATTGAGGGGGCGTTCCCGCAGATGGGCGAGCACCAACTTTCCGCTCGCGGAGCAGTAGAGCGGAAGGTTGGAATTGGCGCGGCGCACCACGAAGGTGCTGTTGCGCGGTTCGGTCGAATGAACCAGTTGCAGATAGAGATCATCGATGCGAAAGAGCGTACAGTTCCCCTGAAAGTAGTCGCTCAAATTTTGCATATAGTTATGAGAGCGGTCAATGAGAATGCTGCGCTTGGTATCGGCCGCAAGGGAGGCCTTATTGAAGAGCTCCGCGCCGAGCAGATAGCGCCCGGAACTGTTTTGGCTGATATAGCCGTTCATGTGCAGGGTGTTCAGAATACCGTGAACCGTTCCCTTGTTGAGGCCGAGGCGCGTGCTGATTTGCCCCAACGTGAGTTCGGTGTTCGTGATGTTAAAGCAGTTTAGAATATCGATGGCGCGCTGTACGGATTGAATTTGTTTGCCGGTCAGCAACAGCGTGCCACCGGAGCTTTTCTCGTCACCGCGGGGGTTGCGTTCTTGCCTTTCCATAGTTTACCAAATACCTCCCATTTCACTCGGATACTATATTCTTACTACAAAAAGAAGCATTTGACAATATCAAAAAAGAGTTGACAAGTGTTGTTGCCTGTTTTGCCATCCGTTACAATGAGCCCATCAAGAAAGCCACTGTATTCCGGCCGGCGCAGTGTCTGAAACAAACTATATGGTTCTGAATGGAGGAAGAACGATATGGAACAAAAGACTGCTTCAGCACGCAAGTTTACCTGGAAAGAAAAAATGGCGGCTCTCGGGCCGGGATTTCTGATCGTCGGTTCCTTCATCGGACCCGGAACGGTTACGAGTTCCACACGCGCCGGAGCAACCTACGGCTTCCAGCTCTTCTGGTGCGTTATCTTCTCGGTCATTGCGGTCATCGTGGTACAGGGCATGTCGGCGCGGCTCGGCATCATCACCCAGGAGGGACTCGCGGAGAACTTAAAGAACGACTTTGCGGATCGCCCGTTGCTCAGGAACCTGCTTTGCGGCCTCGTGGCTCTTGCAATCGTAATCGGCGGCTTCGCCTACATGGGCGGCGACCTGACCGGAACGGCGCTCGGCATCAGTGCACTGACCGGCGTCTCGACCAAAATTATCGCACCTGTCTGGGGTTTCTGCATTCTGCTCATCCTCAATTTCGCGGGGGATGCGGTTAAGTACCTCGAGAAGCTCCTCGGTATCTGTGTCATCATCATGGCGGTCGTCTTCATGGTGACCATGGTCGTCGTAAGACCGGATCTCGGTGCTATGTTCGCAGGCTGCGTTCCGAGCATCCCGGAAAACGGCGGACTTATGACCTGCCTTTCCCTGATCGGAACGACGGTGGTCCCCTACAACATGTTCCTGCACGCGGCAAGTGCAAAGCGCACCTGGCACAGCGCGGAGGAAATCCCGTTATGTAATTTCGGCACCACGGTCCCGATGATTATCGGCGGCATTGTCACCGGTTCCATCATGATTACCTCGGCAGCTGTCATGCACGGTATGACCGTCAACAATGCGATGGATATGGCCATCCAGCTTGAGCCGACCCTCGGCGCACTGGCCCGACCCTTCATGGCAATCGGCCTTGTCGCGGCAGGTGTCTCGAGTGCGGTCTGTACCCCGATGGGCGTGTCCTACGTACTCGCGGGACTCTTCGGCTGGAAGACCGACAGCTCCGACAAGCGCTATACCTTGACGAACGCTGCGGTTTTGATTACCGGTATTGTGATTGCGGCGCTCGGCACCAATCCGCTTGGTCTCATTATGACGGCACAGGCAGTCAACGGTATTGTCCTTCCGGTTGTTGTCGGTGTCACGGTCTATCTGACCTGCCGCGAGAAGATTATGGGCAAGTATAAGAACAACATGCTCCAAACCGTCCTCGGCATCGCAATCTTTGCAATCTCGCTGATCCTCGGCGCGAGCAGCTTCCTCGGCGTATTTTCCTAAGGCAGTTTCAGACGCAGCTTCGTGTTTTCTTTCTTGGCAGTATTAGTTCCCCCTGTTCTATGTCTGAATGTAGCCCGGTGTCACCCCAGACCAACCGGGCTGTATTCAGACAACACAGCAGGTTTTAAACCGGGCTAAGAATCAAGCAAAATTTGTTCTTGCGCAGAGAAGTGTAAATTAGTTTTTAATGAGATGCATATTCATCGAGCGATAGCAAACAAATATAGGAGGTATCCGTATGAAGTACAGCAAACCGACCATCTATGATCCGAATTTTCTCCCGAACAATGTCTACAGCGGCGTTCCGTCTTGGCTGAATCTTTCGGTCGCAGAGTGCAAGGAAGATCTCGAGGGGATGGATGTTGTTGTGAGTGGCGTTCCGTGGGAAGGCGGTTGCACAATCGGCGGCTACTCCTCGACCACCGAAGGTCCGAAGGGCATTCGCTCTGTATCCATACGCTACACCGGCTTCCTTCCGGACTTTAATCTGGACTCCTTCGATTATCTGAAGGCGGCGGATTTCGGAGATGTCGCTTGCCAAAACGGAAACTATGATTTCACCTTCAAGCAGATTCGCGAGAGAATCGCAACGATACTCGATGCGGGAGCGGTTCCGCTGACCTTCGGCGGTGACCATGGAATTGCACTCCCGATTGTCAGTGAGATTGCGAAGCGCCATCCGAAGCGCGTCGGCATTCTTCACTTTGATGCTCACCTTGACAACTATGCGTGCTTCGGAGACGATCTCTACGCGCGTTGCTCGCCCTTCTACCGGCTCTATGAGGACCCGAACATGGACCCGTCCAAGATTGTCCACATCGGCATACGCGGACCGAGAAACCATCAGGAGGAGTTCAACAATGCGCAGAAGTTCGGTGCAAACGTGATTCTCGGCAGAGAGGTCAAGGAGAACGGCTGGAAGGCAAGCATAGACAAGGCAATCGAGCTCGCATTCAAGGACACGGACTTTGTCTATGTCACAATTTGCTCGGATGCACTGGACGCGGCCTACATGCCGCAGGGGCCGCAGGACATGGGTGGTCTTACCTCGTATGAGCTCTGCATGATGGTCCATGAGGCGGGACTTGCGGGCGCAAAGGGCTTCGACTTTGTTGAGATTTATCCGGATACCAACAGCCTTCAGACTGCGGCGCACAATGCTTGCTGGGCGGCGCTCTACTACCTGAACGGCTATGCGGAGAGAAAAAAGAACGGCGGAAAGTAAGAGGCAAATGTAAATCCGTAGGGGAATTACGAGTGGCGAAGCACTGTCACAATCGGCAAAAGTTGGGATACGAACCTGAGCTTGTCGGAGCACGGAATTCGAAAAAATAAGACAAGCGGCAGCTGCGAAAGAGAAATGCAGGGGGAGCAGAAACCGAGGGAGGATTCTGCTCCTTTTGACATCGTGTATAGCATGAGAAAGGCCATACAGAGCGGAGGTAACAGACATGAAAGCGCAAGCGGTGAAACCTTTGATGAAGCCGATGTTTCGGATGCCGGCGAAAGAAGACTATCTGAAGGCAGCGCTCCGGGTCGCACACTGGCTCAGAGCAAATGCGGAACGGACGGAGGCGGGCATACATTGGTTTGAAGACCCCATGCACCCGGAAGGAGAAACGGTCATGGGAGAATTTTCGGTGTACAGCGGCATGCCGGGCCCCATACTTTTTCTGTTGGAACTTTCGGAAATCACGGGGGATTTCTCCTGGCGGGAGGAGGCCTGCCTTGCAGCGGATTACCTCTTGGCAAATTTTGACGAGGGGCGGAAGATGCAGACCGATATGGGGGTTCCGGGCTCCGAGATAGGTCCGATCAGCGGTACTGCGGGCTTAAGCTTTGTGTTTACCGAACTTGGGAAGGCAACGAGTAAACAGAAATACTTGGATTTTGCAGTCGCGGAAACGGAGAAGATTGCGGGGCTCGCGAGGCGGGTCGGAGAAGGCGTCGAATGGCTCGGTGAGCCCGGCGGAATTTCCTACGATGCGGGCATTGCCCTCTATCTGCTCTATGAGGCAAAGGCTTTTGGACGAGAAGACTGGAGGACACTCGCAATTCTCGCGGCCAAGCGTTTACTTGAACAGGCGATTGAAACAGAGGACGGCGCTTACAAGTGGCGTACCATCACGGTACCGAATATCGGCATCGATGACGGCGGTGAGATGCCGAACTTCTTTTACGGGACGGCCGGGACGGCTTATGTGCTGGCGCGCTTCTATGAGGAGACCGGAGAGCGCGCCTTCCTCGAAGCAGCGGAGCGAGGTGCAGCTTATATAGAAGAAATTTGTCTTAGGGAGGGCGAGAAGGTTTTGACGCCCTTCTGTCTTCCGAATCCGGAGCAGATTTATTTCCTCGGCATGTGCAACGGTTTTGCGGGCACGGTGAAACTCTTTTACCTCCTGTCCCGGATTCGAGAGACGAAAGTGAAAAAGTCGGAAGCGTACGGTGAATTCGCAGCGCGTATGATAGACAGCATTGTCGCGGCGGGAGCACCGGAGGTCCACTTTAAGGGCTACTGGAATGTGGTCTGCATGTGCTGCGGAACGGCTTCGTTGCTGAATGCTCTGACAGGCTTCTATCTTGCGAGCGATGATCGAAAGTACTTAGAGCTCGCTGAGCGGAGCGGCCGTTATCTCTTGGGACAGTTTACGGACCTCGATGAAGAGCAGGGCTGTTGGTTCCAGTCCTGGCACCGGATCGAGCCTTGGAAGGTGGACGCGCGCATCGGTTACTATGACGGCAATGCGGGTGAGGCCATGCAGCTCTTGGAGCTCTATGCGGCACTCTGCGGAAACTTCCGCACAATCCGATTCCCGGACGATCCCTTTCCGGCAGTGGGGAGAGCTCAGCAGCGCTGAGTACGATGCATTCGGAGGCAGCCAAAGACAAAGGAGCCCATTCGCGGCGCCGGTATTATGATTGGCAGAGGAAGTGAGGATAGCCTTGCTCGATTTTGTCGTGCTGCTTGTTTCGCAAGAGGAAATGCGCTTACGCCAAGCAGGATGGTACTCTCTGAAACCGGAATGTTACGATCGTTCAAAGTCAGAAAAAGGAGGAAGCTTTCCCTCGGAAAGCCTCCTCTTTTTCTGTTAAAAATAATTCGGAAAAGTCTTGTGAATTAAGTTAGTCTATGCTATCTTCATATTAAAGAGATTAGCTTAAACTAATCAATAACCGGACGGAGGAAAGAATCGTGAACAGTGTACAGGTGATTCAGAGAAAGTTGCGGAAGTTCGGCATTGCGTTTCTCGCGTTGCTGGCACTTGGCGCTTGCGGGCAGAAGGGGCAGACGGCGGAGAGCAAGGCGGAGAGCGGGAAATTAAAGGTGACGGTTACGACGACCTTCCTGCAGGATATGACGGAACAGCTTGCGGGCGACTATACCGATATTGCGCTGGTCATACCGGCGGGCGAGGATCCGCACAGTTATGAGGCAAAGCCGGAGGACCGGGAGAAGTTTAAGAATGCGGAGTTGGTGCTCTATCACGGTCTCCACTTTGAGGGGCATATGACGGAACTCTTGGAGGCGGTCAACGGCCATGCGGTCACGGCATCTTTTACGCAGGATGATATTTTGTCTGCGGACAGCAGCATGGGGCTCGCGGCAAATGCTGCGGATCCGCACTTTTGGTTCGATGTAAAGCTCTACGAGAAGGCTTGCGATGAGGCGGCCAAGGCGCTGATTGAGAAGATTCCCGCGCACGAGAAGGAGATTCGGGCAAATCTGGATGCATACCGGACAAAACTCGAGGCTTTGGACGCGGAAATCCGCTCGACGCTTGCGGAAATTCCGGAGGAGAGTCGCATTCTGGTAACTCCCCACGATGCCTTCCATTATTTCTCGCGGCGCTACGGCATTGAGGTGAAGGCACCTCAGGGTGTCAGCACGGATGCGGAACTCTCGACCAATGACATGGCGGAGACTGCGGATTTTATTGTCGAGCATAAAATCAAGGCTATTTTTGCGGAGTCCACAACGGACCCGGCACGCATGAAGAAGCTGCAGGAAAGCTGCGCGGCGCGAGGCTTTGCGGTCGAAGTGGTGAGTGGCGGCAATGAGGAACTCTACAGCGATTCGCTCGCGCAAAAGGGCGAGGACGGCGACACCTATATCACGATGGTGGAACACAATGTAAAACTGATTGCGGCGCATTTAAAATGAGCGCGAGGAGAGAAGCATGAACAAAGAGAGAGCGGCGGTCGCAGTGCATCAACTGTCTGCAGGGTACGGAAAGCGGACGGTGCTGCGAGACGTCGCTTTTTCTCTGCCTACGGGGGAGAGAATTGCCCTAATCGGACCGAACGGCGCGGGAAAATCCACACTGTTAAAGACCATGCTCGGTTTTTTGAAACCGAAAAGCGGAACGGTGGAGATTTTCGGGGAGCCGCTTGAAAAGGTCAGGGCGCGTATCGCCTACATGCCGCAGAGCGCAGAGGTGAACTGGAATTTTCCGATTACCGTGCAGGGTGTCGCAGAGATGGGTCTCTTCTTTTCGCTCGGCTGGTTTCGAAAGCCCGGCAAGGCGGAACAGGAACGCGTTGAACAGGCGCTGGAAGAACTGGGACTCACGGATCTTAAAAAGCGGCAGATTTCCGAACTCTCGGGCGGACAAAAAAAGCGCGTCTTTTTGGCGCGCGCATTGGTACAGGATGCGGATTTGTTCTTTTTGGATGAGCCGCTTGCCGGGGTGGATTACCGGAGTGAGCGTGCCATCATGGAAAAACTGGCGGCCCTTGTCGAGGCGGGAAAGAGCGTGGTCGCCGTACATCACGATGTCCACACGATTACGCGCTACTTTGACCGCGCGGTCCTCCTCGATGACGGAACGGTTCAGGCGGCCGGTGAGGCATGCGATGTTGTGGTGAGCGAAGCCATGCGGCGCTGTTACGGCGAGGTGTTTCAGGCGGAGAAGTGGCGGTGATGAGACTTTTATTATCTTACGATTTTTGGGTGGTCGCGAGCGGCGCGGCGTTGCTCGCCGCAATTGCCGCGGTGATCGGCTGCTTCAGTGTATACCGGGGACAAAGTTTAATCGGCGACGCGCTGGGGCACGCCTCCTACCCGGGGGTGGTGCTCTTTTTTATGTTGTTTCGAAGCCGCAATCCGCTGATTCTCTGCCTCGGTGCGGCCGGAAGTGCGGCGCTTTCCTATGCCCTGATCCTCTGGCTGCAGGGCGAAAAGAAGCTCGCGCCGGATGCCGTTCTCGCAACGGTGCTCGCGGGGATGTTCGGACTCGGCATGGTATTAAAGACCTTTATTCAGGGAAATCCGGCCTTTCGCAATGCCTCGCAGTCGGGACTTCGGGTCTATATTTTCGGTTCGGCTGCTTTTATGACAAGACGGGATGTGCTGCTTCTGCTGTGCGGGGCGGTGCTGCTCTCGGTTCTTCTGTTGCTTTTTCGCAGGCCCTTGCAGTATTCGAGTTTCGACCCGGGCTATGCGGCTTCGCTCGGCATTTCGGAGCGGCTCATGGGCGCGGTCATGCTGTTTCTGACGGTCGCGGTCATAGCCCTCGGCATACGCACGGTCGGGGCCGTGCTGATTTCGGCCTTCTTACTGATGCCCTGTATCGCGGCCTCGCAGTGTGCCAAGACACTTTCCGCAGTCTTGCCGCTCGCTGCGCTGATGGCGGTGATCAGCGCCCTGCTCGGCTGCGCCGTGAGTACGGTATCGGAGGGAATCTCAACCGGACCCATGATTATACTCTGCATGGGCGCGTTTACGCTTGCGGCTTTTTTAGTTCGCCTCGGAAAGGAGAGAGGATGATAGATGTCATTTTGGTGCTGCTCAGCACCTCCCTCTGCCTCGGCGTTCCGGGCTGCTTTCTGGTACTGCGGCGCCTCTCGATGACAGCGGATGCGGTGAGCCACGCAGTCTTACTCGGCATAGCGCTCGGCTTCTTTTTTGTGCGAGACTTAAACTCCCCCGTGCTCATTGTCTCGGCAGCACTCTTCGGGCTTTTCAGCATTCTTCTCACCGAATGGATTGCATTGCGTTGTCATATCGCGCGAGATGAGGCGCTAGGTCTGGTCTTTCCGGTCTTTTTTGCACTCGGTGTAATCCTGGTGACACGCTGCTTTCGGAACGTGCACCTCGACACGGAACTCATTCTGATGGGAAATCCGCTGTTTGCGCCCTTTCTGCAAAGCTTCGGGCTGCCGCGCGCGGTGATTGCGAATCTGTTGCTCTTCGCGGTCAATTTGATTTTTGTGCTCGTCTGCTTTCGGCCGCTCGGCTATGCCTGCTTCGATCCTTCGTATGCGAGCCTGCTTGGGTTGCCGCTCACACGCATTTTCTATATGCTGCTCACGCTGAGCGCCTTCAGTGCGGTGGTAGCCTTTCAGAGTGTCGGCGCCGTGCTCTCCATCGCCTTTTTTATCGCGGCTGCGGCTGCGGCGAGCCTGCTTGCGCGGAACTTGCGCGAAATGCTCTGCCTCACCCTGCTAATCGGGGCCTTGGTTGCCGTTTGCAGCACCGTGACGGCGCTTCGCCTGAATGTATCGCTCTCCGGCATGTGCGCGGTGTTTTTCCTGCTTGTGTTGCTTCTGCTGCGCTTCTCAGCGTTCCTCCGCAAACATCAGCAGTACGCCGACCGCGAGAAAGAGGGGGCAGAATAAAACGGCTTTGATGCCGAAAATCGGAGACAAATTTCCGCCGACACCGGCGCCGAGTCCAAAGATCAGGATGACGCCGAAGTAGTAGAGGGCACGCTCCAGTTGCGATCGGTTCTTGGTGCGAAGAAAATCGGAGACCGCGGCGGTGCCGCTTCTGAGATTTCCGATGCACATGGTGCTCGCATAGGCGTTGCCGTTTACCTTGCGGAAGGCCTGTACCTGCAAGGCACAGGCAAAGGAGACCAACATATTGGCCTCGAGATTCCATTCCGTGCCGATAAAGCCGACAAAGCCGAGAAGCAGCATTTCAACAAGGAGTATGCCCTGCCGCCAGTGCAGGCGGCGTGATTGTTTGAACTTCCCCTCGAATTGTTCCGCGGCAAAGATGCCGCCCGCAAAGGCAAAGAGCGGGAAGAGATAGCGTATGCCGCCGCTGAAATCGCCCGCAAGAAATTTGGTGGACATCAGCACAATGTTTCCGGTCTGGGCGTTTGCGAAGACATGATTGCGGACAATATAGGTATAGGCGTCCTGAAAGCCGCCGCTGAACGCAAGAAAGGCGGTGAGCAACATGGTGTCGGAGACCTGGCGTTTTGTCGGCCGCTTGTGAGTTTGCATGAGAGCTCCTTTCTGTCACAAATGCAAAGTTGCTTGCACAGTAAAAGCATAGAGGCATTTTGTCGGGACTGCAAGAGAAGCGCGGCGATTTGTGATGAATGTACAGACGAAGCGGAAAAAGCCTTAATTCCCGGGATTTTACAGGGGAATTTTGCGGAAATGCTTGACATTTTCGGCTTTGACAAGTATAAGTCTTAGTAAATGCTTGTGGATTGCTTAATTATTTGTTAAGCCTCAGAATGATAAAGGAGAGTTGAAATGAGAAAAGGAATTTTTGCATTCGCTCTGACAGCAGCAATTTCGATTGCGGCGGCGACTGCGGCATTCGCGGCGCCCGGCGCAGCGACGCCGAGCAGCGCGACTTCGACCACGGCTTCTTCGAGCTTTGCGACGCCGAGCAGTGCGACCCCGGCAGGTAGCGGCCGTGCAGGCGGTGGCGGCGGCGGCGGTAGAAACGTTCGTTCTTCGGGCGGCCGCGTTGGAACCAAGGGCGTTTGGACCAAGAGCGCTTCGGTGCAGACCGGTGCGGGTCAGTGGTTCGTGGTGAACGGCCGTTGGTGGTACCGCTATGCGAACGGCGGCTACGCGACGAACTGGGCAAAGCTCAGCTTCAACGGCAGAACCGACTGGTACTTCTTTGACAGCAACGGCTGGATGCAGACCGGCTGGCTTGAGGACAGCACCGGAAAGTACTATCTGAACCCGATCGCAGACGGTTCTCAGGGAAGAATGATTACGGGCACCTACACCATCGATGGTGTCGAGCACGAGTTTGAGACCCAGGCAGGCAAGATGCAGGGCCACCTGATTCGCTAATTTGAGACAAGAAAAAAAGCGGCGCGAGCCGCTTTTTTTTGTTGTCTGTTCTTTTGATGCGGACTCCGCTCATTCGTGCAGTTCGAGCGGAAGCCCGTCCGGGTCAAAGAAGAAGCACATGGCCTTTCCGGTGTAAGCGTCCGTGCGGAGGGGCTCCACGCGGACACCGGCCTTCCGAAGGGCCTCTGCGGTTTCCGCAACCGAGGCAACCCGAAAGGCGAGGTGACGCAGCCCCTGTGCCTCCGGGTAGCTTTTACGCGGCGGTGCGTCGGGCTTCACAAAGAGCTCCAGTTCGGCATCGCCGAGTTGAAAGTCGATTTTCCAATCGGCCTCCCGCTTGTGTTCGCGAATCACGGGAAGTCCCAACAGTTCTGCGTAAAAATGTTTGCTGCGCGCGTAGTCCGTGGCGATGACGGCGACATGATGAATCGCCTCTAATCGGAGGCTCATTCGACGGTCACGGACTTTGCGAGATTGCGCGGCTTATCGACATCGAGACCCTTCGAGACCGCGAGGTAGTAGCCGAGAAGCTGAAGCGGAATGACCGCGAGGCTGTCGGCAAAGCGTTCGTCGGTTTTCGGGAGGAAGAAGGCAAAGTTCACCGTGTCTTCAATGTCGTAATTCCCGGAGCTTGTGAGTCCCATGAGGTAGGCGCCGCGGCTCTTCACTTCGATGAGGTTAGACAGCGTCTTCTCGTAGAGTTCGGACTGGGTGAGCACGCCGATTACCAGGGTGCCGTCCTCAATCAGGCTGATGGTACCGTGCTTTAACTCGCCTGCCGCGTAGGCCTCGGAGTGAATGTAGCTGATTTCCTTCATCTTGAGGCTGCCTTCCATGCAGATGGCGTAGTCTATGCCTCTGCCGATAAAGAAGACATCCTTCGCGTTGCTGAACTTTGCGGCGAACCACTGGAGGCGTTCCTTGTCGTCAATGATGCGCTGTACCTTTTCAGGCAGGGCCGCAATCTCGGCGAGCAGGCGCTGCTCTTCGCGCTCGTCAATCAGACCGCGCGCCTTGCCGAGGCAGATGGCAAGCATGTAAGTGCCAATCAACTGGGTCGAGTAAGCCTTGGTGGTCGCAACCGAAATCTCCGGGCCCGCATAGGTATAGAGCACAAAGTCCGCTTCGCGGGCAATGAGAGAGCCGATTACGTTTACGATGGCGAGGGTCTTTAAGCCATGGGCCTTCGCCTCACGCATTGCCGCGAGCGTGTCGGCGGTTTCGCCCGACTGGCTGATTACGACGACCAGATTGTTCGGGTCAATGACCGGGTGGCGGTAGCGATATTCCGAGGCGAACTCAACGCGGACCGGGAGCCTTGCGAGGTCCTCAATCACGTACTGGGCGGTCACGCCGACATGGTAGGCGGAGCCGCAGCCTATGATGGTGATGCCGTTGAAGCCGCGAATCAATTCGTCGCTGAGACCGAGCTTCGCGAGATCCACATGGTAGTCGAGCTTTTCCCCTTCTGTTTCGCCGCATAAGTAGGCGCGGAAGGTATCCGCGATGGCCTTCGGCTGCTCGTGAATCTCCTTCATCATGAAGTGCTCGTAGCCGCCCTTCTCGGCCGCGGACTCATCCCAGTCGATTAACACCGGCGTCTTCTCGACCACATCGCCGTTTAAGTCATAGAAGGTCACGCCCTCCGCGGTGACGCAGCCCATCTCGAGATTGTCGATGTAGCAGACGCGGCGTGTGTACTTTAAGCAGGCGGAGGGATCCGAGGCGATGAAGTTCTCGCCCTCGCCGAGCGCGACAATCAGCGGATTGTCCTTTCTCGCAATGTAAATCTGATTCGGGTAATCCCGGAACATGACGGCGAGCGCATAGCTGCCGCGCACGCGCACCAGAGTCTTTGCGAGCGCGTCGATCGGGCCCACCTTATACTTCTTATAATAGTAGTCAATCAGATTAACGATTGCCTCGGTGTCGGTCTGTGAGTAGAAGCGGTAGTCGTGGCGGGAGAGCTTCTCCCGGATTTCCAGATAATTCTCAAAAATGCCGTTATGGACTGCGAGCACAGAACCGTCCGTAGAGACATGCGGGTGTGCATTGCTCTCGGAGGGAACGCCGTGCGTTGCCCAGCGGGTGTGCCCGATGCCGCAGCAACCCTCCAGCGCCCGGCCGTTGTCGGTCTTGTCTGCGAGGACGCGCAACCGCCCCTTGGCCTTGACAACAACAGGTTCCCGATCGCCGTCCCGGACGGCAATACCGGCGGAGTCATAGCCTCGGTATTCCAGCTTCTCCAAGCCCTCCAGTAAGATGGGGGCAGCCTGTCGCTTGCCGATGTATCCAACAATTCCGCACATAGAAATCCTCCTTTTTCAATGTGAATATTTTATCACGAATGGGCAAGGGTTTGAACCTATTGAAAAGCTATGTTAAAATAGGCGGAAAAAAACGGAAGAGGAGAGACATGGGAAAGATATTTTGTTTTGGCAGCGACGTGGATACGGATCAGATTATCGCGTCGCAGTACCTCCTGTACCCGAGTGTTGAGGAGATGGCGCCGCACTGCTTTGAGTCCCTGGACGAGAACTTTGCAACTGCGGTGCAGGCAGGTGATTTTGTGGTGGCGCGCGATAATTTCGGCTGCGGCTCTTCGAGAGAGCAGGCTCCGGCTGTCTTAAAGGCGCTCGGTGTGCGGGCTGTCTTTGCGAACAGCTTTGCGCGCATCTTCTTCCGAAATGCGATTAATATCGGTCTGCCGGTTATTGTCTGCGAGAATTTGATTGAGCGCGTGAAGCCCGGAGAGGAACTGTCGCTCGACCTCGAGAACGGCACAGTCACGGTGGGCGGACAGAATTACCGCTGCACCAAGCTGCCGCAGAAGATGCAGGAAATTCTGGACCGGGGCGGCCTCATCGCGGCGCTGAATCGGGAGGAAGCATAATGGCTATGACTATGGCAGAGAAGATCATTGCGCGCGCTGCGGGAAAGCCGGAGGTGCACGCGGGCGATATCGAGACGGTAACGCTCGACTATATGATGTCAAACGACGGCACAACCCACCTCACCATCGGCATGTACGAAAACTTAAAGCACCCGCGCATTGCGGATAAGGACAAACTGGTCTGGATCGTAGACCACAATGTACCGGCGGATTCGGTGAAGACCGCCGCGTCTCATAAGAAGATGCGCGATTTTGCACGCGCAAACGGCATTGCCTTCTACGAGGGGGAGGGCGTATGTCATCAGATTATGCTGGAAAAGTACGTGTCCCCGGGGCAGTTTATCTTCGGTGCGGACTCGCACACCTGTGCCTACGGCGCGCTCGGCGCCTTCGGAACCGGCGTTGGCTGCACCGACTATCTCTATGCGATGGTCACGGGACAGAGCTGGGTGCTGGTGCCGAAGACCCTGCGCTTCGAGCTCCGCGGCAAGCTGCGCCCCGGTGTCTACGCGCGCGATCTGATTCTCACCATTATCGGCAAGATAGGCGCAAACGGCGCGAATTATAAGGCCATGGAGTTCGGCGGCGAGGGACTTAGAAGCCTCGGTATTGCGGACCGTGCGGCGCTCTGTAATCTCTGCGTCGAGGCAGGCGCAAAGACCGGACTCTGCGAGGTGGACGAGACGACTCTCTCCTATTTAAAAGAGCAGGGCAGGGAGCCGGTTGCCGTTCTGAACCCGGATGCGGACGCGGATTACGAGCAGGTCTTTGAAATCGACCTTTCGGAGATACGCCCGATTGTCGCAAAACCGCATTTCGTGGACAATGTGGTCTCGGCGGAGGAATGCAGCGGCATTCCCATTGACGAGGCCTTCCTCGGCTCCTGCAACAACGGCAGAATCGAGGACCTTCGGGTCGGCGCGGAACTGCTCCGCGGCAGAAAGGTTGCGGACAGCGTGCGCTTTCTCGTGGTGCCGGCGAGCCGCGCGGTCTATGAAGAGGCGCTCCGCGAGGGCCTCTTGAAGATCTTTATGGATGCGGGTGCCATTGTGATGAACCCGAACTGCTCGGTCTGCTGGGGCTCCTGCCAGGGCGTGATCGGCGAGGGTGAGACCCTGATCAGCACGGGAACCAGAAACTTTAAGGGGCGCTCCGGTCACAAGGATTCTTACGTGTACCTTGCGAGTGCGGCGACGGTCACGGCGAGTGCTGTGAAGGGCGAAATCTGCACGGCAGAGAGTCTGACAAAGTGAGGCGGCAGATGGAAGAATTTCAGGGAAAAGTTTGGAAGCTCGGAGATGATATCGACACCGACATCATACTCCCGACCGAATATCTGGTCTTTCCGACCATTGCGGAGATGAAGCCCTATGCCTTTTCGCCGCTCCGCCCCGAGCTCGCAGGCAAAATAGCGCCCGGCGATATCATTGTGGGCGGCGAGAACTTTGGCTGCGGTTCCTCGCGCGAACAGGCACCTGAGGTCGTGAAGGCGCTCGGCGTGCGCGCGATCATCGCAAAGAGTTTTGCGCGCATCTTCTTTCGGAATGCGATTAACAACGGCCTTCTCTTAATCGAGTGCCGAGAGCTCCCGGATGAAGTGCGCGAGGGAGACACGATTTCGGTGACGGTCGGCGAAAAGATACACGCAAACGGCAAGGACTATAAAATCGCGGCACTGCCCGAGAATCTCATGGAGATCTTGAATGCGGGCGGACTGGTCAAGGCGATGCGGAAGAGAAATGGGCTTAACTGAGATGAAAATGACAATGATTGAAAAGCTGATTGCCGCAAAGGTCGGGCACACGGTGAAGCCCGGCGACATTGTGACAGTCGGCGCGGACCGCGTGATGCTGGACGACATCATGATGCCCTTCATCGCGGCCAAATTTGAAGAGATGGGCTTTCAAAAGCTCTGGGATCCCGAGAAGGTCGTGATTATCTGCGACCATCTGGTACCGGCAAGTCAGGTTGACGATATCAGAGCCTATAAGCTCTCGAACGAGTTTGCGGCAAAGTACGGCGTCCCGAATTTGCACCGGAGCGACGGCATCTGCCACCAGCTCATGACCGAGGCGGGCTATGTAAAGCCGGGTGACCTGGTCTTCGGAACGGACAGCCATACGACAACCTACGGCTGTGTCGGCGCGTTTTCGACCGGCATCGGCTACACGGAGATGGCGGCGGTGCTCGGCACCGGCGAAATCTGGCTCCGCGTGCCGGAGACCATACGGATTGAGATTAACGGCGAGCTCCCGGCGAATGTGATGTCGAAGGATGTGATACTCCGCATCATCGGGGACTTAACAGCGGCGGGCGCAACCTACCGCGCGCTCGAGTTCACCGGTGACACGGTGGAGGCAATGAGCCTTTCCTCCCGCATGACCATGGCAAATATGGGAATTGAGGCCGGGGCAAAGTGCGCGCTCTTTGCGCCGGATGAGAAGACCGCGGAATATCTCGGCATCGAGCTCACGGAAGCAGAGCGCGCCCTGGCGGGCGATGCGGACGCGCCCTGCGAAAAGGTGCTTCGGTACCGCGCCGAGGACTTCGTGCCTGTCATGGCACTGCCCTCGAATGTGGACCATGTCGCAGCAATTCGCGACCTGGAACCCGTGGCCATTGACCAGGTATTTCTCGGCTCCTGCACGAACGGCCGTCTCGAGGACTTGATGGCGGCCGCGGAGATTCTAAAGGGCAAGCACATTGCGCCCTTTGTGAAACTCATAGTGACGCCGGCCTCCCGCAAAATCTGGGAAGAGGCAGAGGCAAACGGAACGCTGGCAACGCTCTCGGCGGCGGGCGCCATGATTACCCACCCGTCCTGCGGACTCTGCTGCGGGCGAACCGGCGGCATACTCTCGGACGGGGAGCGCGTGGTTGCGACCAACAATCGAAACTTCCTCGGGAGAATGGGTAGTTCCAAGGTGGAGATTTATCTCGCGTCCCCGAAGAGTGCGGCAGCTTCCGCACTCACGGGCAGACTCACGGAGGCAGCATGTTAAATCAGTTTTCAAGAACCCAGCTCTTGCTCGGTGTTCCGGCCATGGAGAGACTCAAGGCATCCCGCGTCGCGATTTTCGGACTCGGCGGCGTGGGCGGCTATGTCGCGGAGGCGCTTGCGCGGAGCGGGGTTGGCGCACTGGATTTAATCGATGACGACAAGGTCTGTCTCACGAATTTAAACCGCCAGATACTTGCCCTTCGTTCAACGATAGGCAAATATAAGGTTGAGGTCGCGGCAAATCGGGTGGCGGAGATCAATCCGGACTGCCGCGTGACCATGCACCGCATGTTCTATCTGCCGGAGACCGCGAATCACTTTGACTTTCGAGAGTATGACTATGTGGTCGATGCAATCGACACCGTGACCGGCAAGATTCAGCTCATTTTGCAGGCGAAAGAGGCAGATACCAAAATCATCAGCTGCATGGGCGCCGGAAATAAGCTCGACCCGACTCAGTTTAAGATTGCGGATATCTATAAGACCAGTGTGGATCCGCTGGCGCGCGTCATGCGCCGCGAGTTAAAGAAGCGGGGCGTACGGAAATGCAAGGTGGTCTACTCGACCGAAGCACCGGTAAGACCCTTGGAGGATCCGAGCATCAGCTGTCGGAGTCACTGCGTGTGTCCGCCCGGCACCGAGCGGAAGTGCACCGAGCGCCGGGATATCCCGGGCAGCACGGCATTTGTCCCGGCAGTCGCGGGACTGATACTTGCTGGCGAGGTGGTGCGTGAGCTCGCGGGAGAGAGAGAAGCATAAGTTTCATTTGGCTTTGCGGGGGAGAAAGGCTAGAATATAGTTGAGCGGAGGATATGACGATGAAAGTCAGACGAGTATTAACTTCTTTTGCGGCAGCGGCGGTTCTTGTCACGGCGCTCCCGCAGGCAGCGGAGGCGGCAACCATAACCCGCGGCAAGCGGACCGTGGCATCCGACAAGGTCTTTGTGGCGGATCGCTACCGTGTCAATGCGCGGAGCGAAAAGGCGGCGGCGAATCAGAACCTGTCCCAATTTGCGGGAAGCGAAAGCGGCACAAACGGCGTGGGGACCTTTTCCTACGAGTCGCTGACAGAGGCCTTTCGCTTGCGTGAGCCCTATCTTGTGAGCCGGAACGGCGACGATGCGCGTCCGCTGACTACCGTGAAAGATTGCGGCAGCTACTATGAGCTGGACTTTGTTTCGCTCTATGCGGCGGTCAAGTACGATGCGGAAGCGGTCGAGGCGCTTTCAGTCGGCGATTCTTTCCGCATTGACGACCGGAGCTATGTGCTCGCGGAGATTCGGGAAGACGGCAGCCGGGCCTTTTCGCGCAGCGGCTTTGAGACAGATGAGCAGCTTATTCTTCGAAAGGTCGCGCCCAAGGGGAAAAAGGCTTACTATATTGCGGCGGAGAGCGGTGAACTCTACTACACAGGTAAGGTCCGCATCAATAAGGACGCCGAGGTGCGTGCAGGTGAGCGCAGCATAACGGCGGAGCAGTACTTGACGGCGGTCGGCAACGGGCTTCGCGAGGGCTTTCGGGGCGGTTTCAACGAGCGTGAGCAGTGGATTTCTTTAAACGGCAGCTTTACTCTGGATGCGGCCGGCAACATCAATCATTTTACGGAGCGTTAAGCGACGTGTTACTTTATGAAATAGCGGCGGACGGAACGCTCTCGGTGGCGGGGGTTCAAGCCCCCGAGGCGGCACTTGTGATTCCCGCGATGCAGGACGGAAAGCCCGTGCGACGCATCCTTAAAAATTCGTTGCGGGAACTCACCGGGGTTCGCAGCATACAGATTGCGGACAGCATCACGGAAATCGGAGATTTTGCCTGTTACGCTTCGCCGGACCTCGTTCGGGTCTCGCTTTCTGAGACACTCACAGAGCTCGGCGACGGCGTGTTCCGCGGCTGTGAGGCCCTGCAGAGCGTGCACTATGCCGCGCCGCAGGGCAATTTTTATGCGCTGCGCGCGCTGCTCACCGAGCCGGAACCTGCCTTTCGCTGTGAACTGAAACTTTCGGACGGAGAGGCGGAACTCTACTTCCCCTCTTTCTTAAACGAGTTTGATGAGGACACCATGGCGCGCGCCATACACCCGCGGATTGAGGGCTGCGGCTATGCCTTCCGCGAGTGCGTGACACGGCGGGCCATTGATTTTTACCAGTATGACCGCCAGTTTGCGCGCGCCGCGGCGGCGGAGCGAGAGCCTGCCTGCCGCATTGCACTGGGACGTTTGCGTTATCCCTATCGGCTTTCGGAGGCGCGGCGCGAGGAGTACAGAGCTTACCTCGCGGCAGAGAGCGAAACTGCGGCAGCGCTCGCTTTTCGGGACTACGCAGAAAGCCATGACCGCGCTCGCCTCGTAGCCTTACTTACTTGGCTCAGGCGAGATCGGCTGCTCTCCGGGGACGCGCGGCGTTTTGCGCTCGAAGAAGCGGGAAAGGCGAAGCTCGTTGAGCTCAGCGCGGAACTCCTGCAGGGCAGGGAACAGAGACAGAGCACGGACTTTTCGCTCTGAGGAGAACAGAACAATGAGCGGAAATCGGGAAGCCTTAGAGGCGGCAAGCGAAAAAATATGGAACTACACGGTGACCGAGCTCGGGCTCGCGCTCCCCTTTCTTCGCGGCGCTTTTTTTCTGCTCAGCCCGCAGCTGGATTTACGGATCCAAAACATAGGCACGGACGGAAGCACGGTCGCCTACCAGCCGCGCTATCTCATGCAAGCCTTTCTCGAGGACCCGCGGTCGCTAAGGCGCACCTGCTTTCATCTCTTTTTGCACTGCATCTTTCGCCATGTCTATCACGTGCCGGAGGAAGCGCGCGCCCGGGAGGACTGGGATATCGCGGCGGATATTGCGGTCGAGTACCTCGCGGACTCACTGGATGAAGACATCCTAAGAGAGGCAGAGAGTGATACGCGGCGCGCTTGGTACGAGCGTTTCCTTGCGGAGAGCCGCATTATGACGGCGGAACGCATCTACCGCAGTCTGCAGGGGATGGATTTAAGCTATGATGAGCGGGAAGAGCTCCGCGAGACCTTTTGGCGCTGCGACCACAGTCTCTGGAAAAATCCGGAGACCAAGCCGCCGAAAACGGAGGAAAAGTCCCTGCCGTCCGAGGAGAAGCGCTGGGAGGATGCGGCGGAGCATGTCGAAAAAATGCTGATCGCCGCCGGGAGAGAGGCGGGAAGAGGCAGGGAGAGCTTTCTCCGCGCGCTGCACATTCAGGGCGAGGCGAGACTCTCCTATGGGGAACTCCTGCGCCGCTTTGCGGTCTCCAAGGAGGTCATGGAGATCGACCCCGATGCCTTTGACTATGCCTTTTACAACTACGGCATGGAGCACTACGGCAACATGCCCTTAATCGAGGAGAATGAGTACCGCGAGGAGCGGCGCATTGCCGCGCTGGTCATCGCAATCGACAGCTCGGCCTCGACCCAGCACGGGGATGTGGAGCAATTTTTTGCGGAGACCCTGGGTATATTCCGGGAAGAACAGGCCTTTTTCCACGATGCGGAAATTCATGTGATTCAGTGCGACGAGGCTGTGCGTGAAGACAGGCGCTGCCGCAGCCTCGGCGAACTCGAGGCCGCGCGCGAGCACTTGCGGATTGCGGGCGGCGGCGGCACGGATTTTCGCCCGCTGTTTCGCTATGTTGAAGACCTGCAGGCAAAAGGCGAGCTGACAGAGCTCCGCGGACTGTTTTACTTTACCGACGGCGAGGGTGCGTTTCCGCCCGAAGCGAGCCCCTATCAGACGGTTTTTGTATTTCCCGCGCGCGATGAGAGCGTGGAAGAGCGGGTGCCTTCCTGGGCGCTCAAGGCTTATTTGGAGGAGAGAGAAGCGTGAACATTCAAGAGGCAAAAGAGGAGATATCCCGCGCGATTGATGCGTATCTTTATAAGGATGAGAGCGGGCACTATCGGATTCCGCGGGAGCGGCAGCGCCCCATCCTCCTGATGGGCGCGCCGGGCATAGGAAAGACCGCGATTATGCGCCAGCTCGCCGAAGAGAAAGGCCTTGGGATCGTCTCCTATACCATTTCCCACCACACGCGCCAGAGTGCCATAGGCCTGCCTGTCGTGACCGAGCAGCTTTTTGACGGCAGAGCGCAGAAAACCACGAACTACACGATGAGCGAGATTGTTGCCTCGGTCTATGAAATGATGGAGAAGAGCGGCAAGCGGGAGGGCATCCTCTTCCTCGATGAGATCAACACGGTCTCCGAGACACTTGCGCCGACCATGCTGCAGTTTCTGCAGTACAAGACCTTCGGCACCCACCGCGTGCCGGAGGGCTGGGTCATTGTGACCGCGGGCAATCCGCCCGAGTATAACCGCGCGGTGCGGGATTTTGATGTGGTGACCAAGGACCGCGTGCGCGAACTTCGTGTGACGGCGGACTACGGTGTCTGGAAGGGCTATGCCCTGCAGCGCGGCATGCACGGCGCAGTGCTCGCCTTCCTGGATCTTGAGCCCGAGGCCTTCTTCTTTGTGCGCGCGGGCGAGGCAGGCAAGCGCTTTGTGACCGCGCGCGGCTGGGAGGATCTCTCGGATTCGCTGAAGGCCTATGAAGCACTGGGACTCAGCGTGACCGAGGGCTTTATGAGCTCCTTTTTGCAGGACGCGGAGATTGCGGAGAAGTTTTATCGCTACTATCTCCTCTATCGAAAGTACGAGGCACTTTATAACATTGCGGCGATACTCAGCGGCGAGGAAAAGGCGGATGCGGCGCGGCTTAAAAAGACGGGCTTCGATGAAAAGCTCAGTTTTATCGCCCTGCTCGCCTCGGCGCTCGGCGAGCGCTTCCGGAAGTGGCAACAGGACTTCCGCGTGCAAAAAGAGGTATTTGCGGCCTTGAAGCGCGTGCGGGAAGCGGAGGAGTCGGGAGGCAGTGTGATTGCGGCGCTCTCGGAGGAGCGTTTCCTTGCGGCGCAGCGGCTTTCGACCGAGCGCGCGGCGGATGCCCTCTCTCCGGAGCGCGAGCAGCGACTTGAGCAAGAACTCGCACGGCTCAAGGACTATGAGGCGCTCTTGTCCGGCGTCGCCGAAACCGAGGCCTTTTCGCGCCTTCGGGAGGCTTTTGCCGCGGATGAGGCAGGGCGGAAGCAGCGGGAAGCAGAGACCGCCGAAGCTCTCAGCGCGGCGCTTCGCTTTACCGCCGAGGGCTTCGGTGAGGGCCAGGAGCTCGCGCTCTTTTTGACCGAGCTCAATGCGAACCGCGCGGCGCTCGCCTTTGCGGATGAAACCGGACACGAGGATTATGCGCGCTACAATCAGCTTTTGCTGCTGAGAGACCGCAGAGAGACATTGAAAGAGGAGGTCATGCGTTTCCTATGAAATTTGTGATTCAGTGTGTGAGCGAGGCATCCTGCACGGTCGAGGATCGCGTGACCGGCGCAATCGAAAGAGGCTATCTGATTTTGGTCGGCATCTCGGACAGCGATACCGAAGAGACCGCCGAGCGCATGCTCAAAAAGACAGCGGGACTCAGAGTCTTCCCGGATGAGAACGGCAAGACCAATTTAAGCCTCGCGGATATCGAGGGCAGTGTGCTTTTAATCTCGCAGTTTACGCTCTATGCGGACTGCAGAAAGGGCAACCGCCCCTCCTTTGTGAAGGCCGGAAAGCCCGAGCACGCAGAGCGGCTCTACCGCTATCTCCTCGACACTTGCCGCCGGGAGGGAATCGGCAAGAGCGTGGAAGAGGGCGTATTCGGCGCGGATATGAAGATTGCGCTTGTGAACGAGGGGCCCTTTACCCTGGTGCTCGATTCGGACGAATTGCTGCGCAGATAAATTCAAAAAAATCGTTGACAGCGGAAGGCAAAACGGGTATACTCTCTTTGTTCTTGTGATTGGGCTATCGCCAAATGGTAAGGCAACGGACTCTGACTCCGTCATTCTGAAGGTTCGAATCCTTCTAGCCCAGCGAGTAAAACCGAGCCGTTTGGCTCGGTTTTTTTGTATCTGTTATTTTGACCGACATGCGGTTATGATTGGGGCAGTACTTGCTTTCAAGGCTGTGGATGTTCGGTGTTGAAGCTTCGCCGTGAGGCGATTACGGAAAGGCGGTAGGGTATGAAGTACTTAAAACTCGGCGTCATGCAGACATTGGTGATTGAGCGTCAGAAGGAGTTCGGCGCGTTTCTCCGTGCGGCGGAGGACACAGCGGGCGAGGAGACAGTCCTGCTCCCGAAGAAGCAGGTCCCCGCGGGCGCGGAAAAGGGCAAGGCAGTGGAAGTGTTTCTTTATAAGGACAGTTCCGATCGCCTGATTGCGACCACACGCCGCCCGCTGCTCACCGTGGGAGAAATCGGAAAGCTTGAAATTCGTGAGATTACGAAAATCGGCGCCTTCTTGGATATGGGGCTGGAGCGCGATGTGCTGCTTCCCTTCCGGGAGCGGGTCGGCGAGTTAAAGCCGGGCGCAAGCGTGTTGGTTGCGCTCTATGTGGATAAGAGCGAGCGCATTGCGGCGACCATGCGCGTGTACCGATACTTAAAAGTAGCGGAAGGCATTGCGAAAGAGCAGACGGTGCGCGGCACGGTCTATGAACTCAGTGATCCGGGCGTCTATGTCGCGGTCGAGGACAAGTACTTTGGCCTCATTCCGCGCGCCGAGGCCTACGGCAATTTCTCGGTAGGCCAGGAGATTACCGCGCGGGTCATACGTATCCGCGAGGACGGAAAGCTGGATTTGAGTCCGCGGCGCAGAGCCTTCGAGCAGATGGACGATGATGCCGAATTGTTGCTCAAAAAGCTTTCCGCGGCGGGCGGGGAGCTTCCCTTCCACGACCGCAGCGAGCCGGCGGAAATCGAAGCGGCCTTCGGTCTCTCGAAGAGTGCATTCAAACGTGCGCTCGGCAAACTGTTGAAAGCGGGAAAAGTAGTAAAGACGCAACAAGGCATTCAGTTAAAATCATGAATAATGCCTAAAAAATGTTGGGATATAGGGTTGCCTCACTTGATATTCTTGTCAAACTGCCTTATGATATCTCTGATTGCATGTGAATTTCTATGGGAACACGGTAGCAGCGGAGCTGTGTCACCGAAATTGAAAGGAGACAGAGATGATATCAAATCAAATTCTGCAGTCCACCCTGGAAGGAATGAAGGGTATCACCCGTGTGGATCTTTGCATCACGGACACCGAGGGCAGCCTCTTGGCTTCGACCTTCCAGGAAGCGGAGACCCAGGAGTCGGCAGCCTATACCTTCGCCAATTCACCGGCGGACGCACAGGTGCTCGGCAGCTACCAGTTCTTTAAGATTTTTGATGACAATCAGCTCGAGTACATCCTGATTGCGCGCGGCGCGAGCGAGGATGTCTACATGGTCGGAAAACTCGCGGCCTTCCAGGTCGAGAATCTCCTCACGGCTTACAAGGAGCGTTTTGATCGCGACAACTTTATCAAGAACCTCCTGCTCGACAATCTCCTTTTAATCGACATCTACAACCGCGCGAAGAAGCTCCAGATTGAGGAGCAGGCGCGCCGCGTCTGCTTTGTGATCGAGACCGAGGCAGGGCGGGAGATGAGCGCGCTCGAGACCGTTCGCAATATCTATGCGAACCGCGGTCACGACTTCGTGACGGCGGTCGACGGCCGCACGATTATTCTGGTGCGCGAAGTGCGTGAGGGCGAGAGCTTTGACGAGCTCGACCACGCGGCGCGCGAGGTCATCGAGGGACTCCGTGCGGCCGAGATTCTGAATGTCAACATTGCCTACGGCACGATTGTCAAGGACATCAAGGATGTGTCCCGCTCGTACAAAGAGGCAATGATGGCACGGGAAGTCGGCAAGATTTTCTACCCGGGTCAGACCATTGTCGCTTACAACAAGCTCGGCATAGGCCGCCTGATCTATCAGCTGCCGTCTTCGCTCTGCAAGATGTTCATCAGCGAAATCTTCGAGGGCAAGACGCCCGAGCAGTTTGACGAGGAGACCCTGCAGACCATCAATAAGTTCTTTGAAAACAGCCTGAATGTTTCGGAGACCTCGAGACAGCTCTACATCCACCGCAACACCCTGGTGTACCGCCTCGATAAACTTCAGAAGACGACGGGGCTCGATCTCCGTGTCTTTGAGGACGCCATCACCTTTAAGATTGCGCTGATGGTCGTAAAGTACATGAATTCAAAGGAAGAGGTATTTGATGGCAGAAAATTCTGAGTGGAGAGAGGACGAAGAGCTCCGTGAGAGAAAGCGCGCCGAGGCGGCACTCCGCTCCGCGCGCGACCACAGGATGCGGAGCATCGGCTTCCGCAACGGCTTTTTTGTCGGCCTGCTCTGCTGCCTGTTGCTCTTTGCCGGCGGTGTTTTCTGGTTGTTTCACCGGGAACTCGGGATGCTGGCAAAGCAAAAGCCATACCGGGCGGAGCAGAGCAGCGCTTCCAATGCGAGCGAAAATCCGAAGGATTTGAATTACTCCAAGATAGAAGCAAAGATGCGGCTTCTGCAGAATGTGATATACAAGAACTTTCTCTTTGATGAGCATGAGGCAGAGGTCGAAGACGGCATTTACAAGGGCATGCTGTCGGGACTCGGCGATCCCTACTCTGTCTACTACACGGCGGATGAGTACAAGAAGCTGACCGAAGAGACCAGCGGCAAGTACTCCGGCATCGGCGCGGTTCTGAATCAGGATCCCGAGACCAAGATCAGCCGCATTGTGACCGTATTCCCGGGCTCTCCGGCGGAAGAGGCGGGACTCAAACCCGAAGATATCCTCTATCAGGTGGACGGGCACGATGTGACCGGAGAGAATCTGGATATCTTTGTCGCGAGCTATATCCGCGGCGAGGAGGGCACGACCATTGAGGTCAAGGTGCTCCGCGGTGAGGCACACGAAGAACTGAGCTTCAACGTGACGCGTCGCCATATCGAGATGCCGACCGTAGAGTCCAAGATGCGGGACAACCAAGTCGGCTACATCCGCATCCTCCAGTTCGACACGATTACCGCCGAGCAGTTTGAAAAGGCGGTCGAGGATCTTCGCAAGAAGGGGATGAAGCGCCTGGTCATAGACCTCCGCAACAACCCGGGCGGCGTGATGGACTCCTGTGTCAAGATGCTCGACTACATGCTTCCGGACGGTCTCCTGGTCTACACGGCGGGTCGCGACGGCGTGGGAGAGAAGTACTATTCGACCGACGGACATGAAGTCAATATACCGACTGTCATTCTGATTAACAGCGGCTCGGCGAGCTGCTCGGAGATTTTTGCCGGTGCCTACCGCGACTTCGGCCGCGCAAAGCTGGTCGGAACCACGAGCTACGGCAAGGGCATTGTCCAGTTCGTGATGCCACTCGGCGACGGCTCGGCGGTGAAGCTCACCACCCAGCACTACTACACGCCGAACGGTTACGACCTCCACGGCAAGGGTGTAGCGCCGGATGTCGAGGTGAAGTCCGAAGAGGGCGATGTTTTGGACGGCGACAAGGATGCGCAGCTAAAGCGCGCACTGGAAGTCCTGCAAGAAGAATAAGAAAGAGAGACAGACCGACAGGAAAGTAAGTCGGCTGTCTCTTTTTTTATGCAGATATGAATAAAAATATACCAAAAAGAATATTAATGCAAAATATGCTTGTTTTTTCGATACGTGGAAGTATAATAGATATCAGAAAAGCGAGATTCCACATGGGAGGGCATCAAAATGAAGATGAAAAAATTTGCAGTGGCAGCAATCATAGCGATGATGGGAATGACACTCATGGCCTGCGGCGGCAAGAAGAGCGCGGAGAGCAAGGCAGAGGGCGCGGCGAGCGTGAAGACCGTGAATGCGGGCAAGCTCATCATGGCGACCAACGCGGAATTCCCGCCCTATGAGTACCACGAGGGAAATGAGATCAAGGGCATCGATGTCGAGATTTGCCGGGCGGTCGCCGAGAAGCTTGGCTTAGAGCTTCAGATTGAGGACGTAGCCTTCGATGCCATCATCCCGGAAGTGGCCTCCGGCAAGGCAGATCTCGCTGCGGCGGGCATGACCGTGACCGAGGAGCGAAAGCAGAACATGGACTTTTCGGATACCTATGCGACTTCGATTCAGCTGATACTTGTGCAGGAGAATTCGAGCATCGCGGGGAAGGAGGATCTCACCGGTAAGAAGATCGGCGTACAGCTCGGCACGACCAGCGATCTCTTCAGCACCGAGGATTTCGGTGAGGATGCGGTGGTTCGTTATTCGAAGAGCATGGAGGCTGTGCAGGCGCTCAGTCAGGGCAAGATTGACGCGGTCATCGTGGACAGCCAGACCGCGAAGGAATTTGTAAACGAGGTAAAGGGCATCAAGGCTCTGGATTCGAGCTACTCGGACGAAGCCTATGCAATCGGCGTGAAGAAGGGAAATACGGAGCTCTTGAATGCGGTCAACGCGGCGCTTGCGGAGCTCAAGTCCGAGGGCAAGCTCGATGAGATTGTGACAAAGTACACCAAGGCAGAGTGAGGAGAAGCATGTTTCAGAGCTTTGCGGATGAATTCTATCGGAATTTTATTTTCGAGCAGCGTTGGCGCTATTTGAGCAACGGCCTCCTGCTCACCCTGGAGATTACCTTCTTTGCGGTGCTCCTCGGTGTGCTGCTCGGCTTCTCGGTGGCACTGGTGCGCGAGGCGCACCGGAGCACCGGCAAGTTTCGGCTGCTCAGCGCTATCGGCGGTATCTATCTGACCGTGATACGCGGAACGCCGGTGGTCGTGCAGCTCATGCTGATTTACTTCGGTATTTTTGCCTCGGTGCGCATTCCTCCGATCCTGGTCGCAATCATTGCCTTCGGCATCAACTCGGGTGCCTACCAGGCAGAGATTTTCAGAAGCGGCATCGAAGCGGTGCCGCGGGGGCAGTTTGAGGCGGGGCGCAGCCTCGGTTTCAGCTACCGGCAGACCATGCGGCGCATCGTCATGCCACAGGCAATCAAGAATGTGATTCCGACCCTGGCGAATGAGTTTATTGTCCTCTTAAAGGAGACTTCGGTCGCGGGCTATGTTGCCTTGGCCGACCTCACGAAGGGAGGCGATATCATCCGCAGTCGCACCTTTTCGCCCTTCTTGCCCATGCTGGCGGTGGCGCTGATTTATCTCTGCCTCGTGATGATATTCTCCGCAGGCGTCAAATATCTGGAGAGGAGATTAAAGACCGGTGAGCGCTAAGGCTTTGATACAGGTAAAGGAACTCAGAAAGCAATTCGGAAAGCAGGAAGTCCTAAAGGGCATAACGACGGAGATTAAGGCGGGCGAGGTGGTCTGCGTAATCGGTCCCTCGGGCTCCGGAAAGTCGACCTTTCTCCGCTGCTTAAACCGCCTCGAAGAACCGAGTTCCGGGCGGATTCTCTTTGAGGGGGAGGATCTCTGCGACAAGAAGACGGATATAGACCGCGTGCGCCAGCGCATGGGCATGGTATTTCAGCAGTTTAATCTCTTTCCGCACATGAATATTCTAAAGAATCTGACCCTAGGGCCCATAGAGCTCCAAAAGCGGAGCCGGGAGGAGGCAGAGGCCTATGCCATGGAACTGCTTCATAAGGTTGGGCTTGCCGAGCGGGCGAACGCCTATCCGCAGCAGCTCTCGGGCGGACAGCAGCAGCGCATCGCGATTGTGCGGGCGCTCTGCATGAAGCCGGATGTGATGCTTTTTGACGAGCCGACCTCGGCGCTCGACCCGGAGATGGTCGGTGAAGTGCTGAACGTGATGAAAGATCTCGCCGCGCAGAAGATGACCATGGTCGTTGTGACCCACGAGATGGGCTTTGCACGCGAAGTTGCTTCCCGCATCATGTTCCTTGCGGACGGTTACTTCCTCGAGGAGGGAAGCCCCGCAGAACTCTTCGGGAAGCCGAAGAACGAGAGACTACAGAGTTTTTTAAGCAAGGTTTTGTGAGCTAGGCAATGCGTTAAGCGCTGTATTCAAGAGGAAGCTTGGGCCTTTTTGGCCTGCGCTTCCTCTCTTTGTTTGCACTTGACGCAGGGGAGGGAAAGGTCTATGATGAAGATAATAATTATTCCTATTTTGTATTTGACATCAATCGGGAGGTAATGTGATGAGACAATATAAAAATTTGATTATCGGCTTTGGCAAGGCAGGAAAGACGCTTGCAGGCTATCTCGCAAAGCAGGGGGAGAAGACCGCTCTGGTGGAAGAGAATCCGCTTCGCTACGGCGGCACCTGCATTAACGTAGCCTGCATTCCCTCGAAGTCCCTGGAGCACAGCGCGGCACTCTCGGCTACCTTTGGCGGGAGCTTGACAGAGAAGAAGGAGCGCTACCGGGCGGCCATTGCGGAGAAGCAGCGCCTCACGGGCTTCCTCCGTCAAAAGAACTATGAGAAAATCGCATCGACTGGCGCAGAGATCATTGACGCGCGCGCGGCCTTTTTGGATGAGCATCGTGTGAGCCTCACGTTCTCGGACGGCCGTGTCGAGGAGGCAGAGGCCGAGCGCATCTTTATCAACACCGGAGCGGTTACGGTGATTCCGCCAATTGCGGGCATCGAGAACAACCCGAAGGTATTTACGAGCGAGAGTATGATGGAACTCAGCGAGCTTCCGGAGAAGCTCATCATCATCGGCGGCGGCTACATCGGCCTCGAGTTTGCATCCTACTACAATAACTTCGGATCCAAGGTCACGGTGATTCAGGACAGCGAGCAGTTCATCCCGCGCGAGGATAAGGAAATGGCGGCGCTGATCGAGAAGACCCTCATTGAGAGCGGCATCGAGATTATCAAGGGTGCGAAGGTCGAAGAGATTCAGGGCGGCAGCGTGCGCTTTACCGTGGGCGGCAAGGCAGAAGAGAAAACGGGAGACGCAGTACTCCTTGCGACCGGCAGAAAGCCGAACAGCGCTAATCTCGGCCTCGAGAACACGGGCGTTGAACTCACGGCGCGCGGCGGTATCGTGACCGATGCGCAGTGCCGCACCAAGGTGCCGAACATCTTCGCGATGGGCGATGTGCGCGGTGAGCTCCAGTTTACCTACATCTCTCTCGATGACTTCCGCATTGTCCGCGATGCCCTGAAGGGCAAGGGCCGCAGCACCGAAAACCGCGGCGCGGTGCCCTACGCGGTCTTCCTGACCCCGCCCTTTGCGAGAGTGGGCTTAAGCGAGGAGGAGGCAGTCGCAGACGGGAAGAAGTTCCGGAAGACCCTGCTTCCGACCGCGGCAATCCCGAAGGCACAGGTGCTCCGCGAGACCCGCGGCGCGCTGAAGGTGCTGATTGAAGAGGGTACGGGTCTCATTCTCGGCGCTCACCTCTTCTGCCCGGAGTCCCCGGAGATGATTAACCTCGTGAAGCGCGCCATAGACAGCAAAATCCCGGCTTCCGAGCTTGCGGAGCAGATTTACACGCACCCCACAATGACCGAGGCATTTAACGACTTGTTCGCATAAACAAATGTTCTCTTTTCCCTTGCCGTGGGACGGTTCTGCCGCTATACTGAATATGTGATTTGTGTTTTGCGCCTCTGCCAAGGGAAGAGGCGCTTTGTTTGTACCTGCGACAGGCGATAGAGGAAGAAATGGCAAAACAATATATTAAAATACGAGGCGCGGCCGAGCACAACTTAAAACACGTGGACATCAACATACCGCGAAATGAGCTTGTGGTTCTGACCGGTCTCTCGGGCTCGGGAAAGTCGAGCCTTGCGTTTGACACGATTTACGCCGAGGGACAGCGGAGATACATGGAGTCGCTCTCGAGTTATGCGAGACAGTTCCTCGGGCAGATGGAGAAGCCGGAGGTGGAGAGCATAGAAGGCCTCTCCCCCGCGATTTCCATTGACCAGAAGAGCACCAACCGGAACCCGCGTTCCACCGTGGGAACCGTGACTGAAATCTACGACTATCTGCGTCTCCTGTACGCGCGCATCGGCATACCGCACTGCCCGAACTGCGGGCGGGAGGTGCAGCGACAGACCATAGACCAGATGGTGGATCAGCTGCTTGCCCTGCCGGAAAAGACCCGTGTTCAGCTCCTTGCGCCCGTGGTGCGGGGCAAAAAGGGCAGACACGAGAAGGTGCTTGAAAAGGCAAAGCGGAGCGGCTATGTGCGCGTCCGCGTGGACGGCAACCAGTACGAGCTGAGCGAAGAGATTGCGCTGGATAAGAACATCAAACACAACATTGAGATTGTTGTGGACCGCATTTCGATTCGCGCGGGCATTCAAAAACGCCTCACCGACTCGCTGGAGGCGGCGCTCGCGCTTGCGGACGGCATTGCCGAGGCAGAGATTGTGGACGGCGAGACCCTGCGCTTTTCGCAGAACTTTGCCTGCCCGGACTGCGGTATCTCCATCGAAGAGGTGGAGCCGAGAAGTTTTTCCTTCAATAACCCCTTCGGCGCCTGCCCGGAGTGTGCGGGACTCGGCTACAAGATGGAGTTCGACCCGAGTCTCATGATTCCGGACGAGAGCCTCTCGCTGAATCAGGGCGCTATCATTGCGCCCGGTTGGAACTCGAGCAGCCAGAAGGGCAGTTTTACGAACGCGCTCTTAAACGCGCTCGCGGATCACTATCATTTTTCGCTCGACACGCCGTTTGAGGACTATCCCACGTCCGTGCGGGAGCTGATCCTCTACGGCACCAAGGGGAAGGAAGTACCTGTTTTCTATAAGAGCCAGCGCGGCGAAGGCACCTATCAGGTCGCCTTTGAGGGCCTCATTGAGAACGAAAACCGCCGTTACCGCGAGACCTTTTCCGACACCATGAAGCAGGAGTACGAGAGCTACATGCGCATCACGCCCTGCAAGGCCTGCGGCGGCAAGCGCCTAAAGAAGTCGAGCCTCGCGGTCACAGTCGGCGGCAAAGACATCTATGATGCGACGGATATGTCGATTGTCAAGTTCCGCGACTTTGCCGACAGCCTTGCGCTCACGGAGACCCAGCGAAAGATAGGCGAGCAGATTTTAAAAGAGATTCATAACCGCGTGAGCTTCTTAATCGATGTGGGACTCGACTACCTGAGTTTAAGCCGCGGCACGGCAACCCTCTCGGGCGGCGAGGCACAGCGCATCCGCCTGGCGACCCAGATTGGCTCCGGTCTGGTCGGTGTCGCCTACATTCTGGACGAGCCGAGCATAGGCCTCCACCAGAGGGACAACGATAAGCTCCTCGCGACCTTAAAGCATCTCCGAGACCTCGGCAACTCGGTCCTAGTGGTCGAGCACGATGAGGATACCATGCGCGCGGCGGACTGGGTTATCGACATCGGCCCGGGCGCCGGCGAGCACGGCGGGCAGGTGGTCGCGGCGGGAACCGCCGAAGATCTCATGAAGAACCCGGACAGCATCACAGGACAGTACCTCTCCGGTGCGAAGAAAATTCCGGTGCCCGCGGAGCGGCGAAAGTCCAATCAGTTCCTCACAGTGAAGGGCGCTGCCGAGAACAATTTGAAAAAGCCGACGGTCAAGTTCCCACTCGGCGTCATGACCTGCGTGACCGGCGTCTCCGGTTCCGGCAAGTCCTCGCTGGTCAACGAGATTCTCTATAAGTACCTCGCGAAGAAGTTAAACCGCGCGCATGAACACCCGGGTGCGTTCCAGAGCATTGAGTGGGACGGCAAGCTCGACAAGGTTATCGCAATCGACCAGTCCCCGATCGGCAGAACGCCGCGCTCCAATCCCGCAACCTATACGGGCGTCTTCGATTTGATTCGCGACCTCTTTGCGGCGACGCCGGATGCGAAGGCGCGCGGCTACCAGAAGGGACGCTTCAGCTTTAACATTAAGGGCGGGCGCTGCGAGGCCTGCGCGGGCGACGGCATTGTGAAGATTGAGATGCACTTCCTGCCGGATGTCTATGTGCCCTGCGAGGTCTGCGGCGGCAAGCGCTATAACCGCGAGACCCTCGAAGTGCGCTACAAGGGAAAGACCATCTACGACGTGCTCAACATGACGGTCGAAGAGGCCTTAAGCTTCTTTGAAAACGTGCCGAGCATTGCGCGGAAGATGCAGACCCTGATGGATGTGGGCCTCTCCTACATCCGCCTCGGGCAGCCGAGCACCGAGCTCTCGGGCGGCGAGGCACAGCGCATTAAGCTCGCGGCCGAGCTTTCGCGCCGCGGCACCGGGCGCACGGTCTACATTCTGGACGAGCCGACCACCGGCCTCCACTTTGCGGACGTGCATAAGCTCGTGGACATCCTAAGACGCCTCTCCGAGAGCGGAAACACCGTGATTGTGATTGAGCACAACCTGGATGTCATCAAGACGGCGGACTATATCATAGACATGGGGCCCGAAGGGGGCGATGGCGGCGGCACCGTGGTTGCCGCGGGCACCCCGGAGGAAGTGGCGGCGGTCGAGAATTCCTGGACCGGGCGCTATCTGAAAAAATACCTTTGAGTTGTTACATAAAGCCGCTAAAGCAGGAGATACCGAAGCTTTGGCGGCTTTGGTTTAACCGTGATGCATACTCGTTTTGCGCGGAGAAACATGATTGCAGATTGTTGCGCCGCCCGCAAATGTGATATGATGACGAGAGATTATTCAGAGAGGAGAGCGACGTGGGACTCGAACAACAGGAAAAAATTATAGTCTTGGATTTCGGCGGGCAGTATAACCAGCTGATTGCACGGCGCGTGCGCGACGAAGGCGTTTATGCGGAGGTCTATGCTTCCGACATCGATTTGGACAAATTAAAGGCAATGCAGCCGAAGGGCCTCATTTTTACGGGCGGGCCGCAGTCCGTCTTCAAAGAGGAGAGCCAGCACATCGATCAGAAGGTGTTTGAGCTCGGCATCCCGATTCTCGGCTTCTGCTACGGCGCACAGCTGATTGCGCACACTCTGGACGGCAAGGTTGAGACCGCGCCGGTCAGCGAGTACGGCAAGACCAAGACAGAAGTAAAGACGGATGCAACCTTGTTCCGCGGTGTCCCGGCTGAGATTTCCAGCTGGATGTCCCACACGGACTATATCTCCAAGGTGCCGTCCGGCTTTACCGTGACCGCGCACACCGAGAACTGCCCGGTTGCGGCTATGGAGGATACGGCGCGTCACATTTACGCGACGCAGTTCCACCCGGAAGTGCAGCACACCGAGTACGGCAAGGAGCTGATTCACAACTTCCTCTATGATGTCTGCGGCTGTAAGGGCGATTGGCACATGGACAGCTTCGCAGAGGCAGAGATTCAGCGCATTCGCGAGACCGTGGGCGACGGCAAGGTGCTCCTTGCGCTCTCCGGCGGCGTGGATTCCTCGGTCGCGGCGACGCTTATGGCAAAGGCCATCGGGAAGCAGCTCACCTGCGTCTTCGTGGATCACGGCCTCCTTCGGAAGGACGAGGGCGATGAAGTCGAAGCTGTCTTCGGACCGAAGGGACAGTACGATTTAAACTTTATCCGCGTGAATGCGGGCCCCGAGTACTTCGAGAAGCTTAAGGGAGTCGAAGAGCCCGAGCAGAAGCGGAAGATTATCGGCGAGCAGTTTATTCGAATCTTTGAGCGCGAGGCAAAGAAAATCGGCGCGGTCGATTTCCTCTGCCAGGGCACAATTTACGCCGACGTGGTCGAATCCGGCCTCGGCAAGGGTGCGGTGATTAAGTCCCACCACAACGTGGGCGGACTTCCGAAGAACATTGAGTTCCGCGCGATCATTGAGCCGCTCCGCAACCTCTTCAAGGACGAAGTGCGTAAGGTCGGCTTAGAGCTTGGTCTCCCCGAAGAGCTCGTGTACCGCCAGCCCTTCCCGGGCCCGGGACTTGGCGTCCGCATCATCGGAGAGGTCACACCGGAGAAGGTTAAGATAGTTCAGGAGGCAGACAGCATCTACCGCGAGGAGATCAAGAAGGCGGGCCTTGCGCGAGAGCTCAGCCAGTACTTTGCAGCCCTCACGAACCTCCGCTCCGTCGGCGTAATGGGCGATTTCCGCACCTACGACTACGCCGTTGCGCTCCGCGCCGTGAAGACAGACGACTTCATGACCGCCGAGTGCGCGGAGATTCCGTTTGCGGTGCTTCAGACCGTCATGAACCGCATCGTGAACGAGGTGAAGGGCGTGAACCGCGTGTTCTACGATCTGACCTCGAAACCGCCGGGGACGATTGAGTTGGAATAAATTTCGAAATCGGGACATAAATAAATAATACAGATATTTATACCGAAATCGGGATACATATTGACCTTCTGTCTGGCCTGCATCAAAATAAATGCAGGCCGGACGGGAGGTCTTTTATGATACAGAGAAAGAAATAATTGCAGAAGGTGCAGAATGACTATCCAAAGACCATTCTTACCTTGGACCGTTTCAGCCAGGGAAATTACAATGGTGTGCAGGTTGTGAATGTAGTTGACTGGCTGCTGGGGCAGGCGATATAAGGTGTAAGTTACTAATTAAATATTATGGTTTTTAGAAATGCCTGAGGAGAAGGAAGTTCATATGACGGTAGAACAACAAAAGGAAAGCTGGAAAAGAGAGGAGGAAATCGCCCGTATTCACGGATGGGATTTTTCTCATATTCATGGCAGGTATACGGAAGAAGATGATTTACCGTGGGATTTTGGAAAGATAATTCAGAAATATCGGAACGACAGCATGAAACTGATGGATATGGAAACCGGTGGCGGAGAGTTTTTGCTTACTTTCCGACACCCCTATGAAAATACGGCGGCGATCGAAGGCTATCCGCCGAATGTGGAACTGTGCAAAAAGGTTTTGCTCCCGTTGGGAATTGCGTTCAAAGCGGCGGACGGAGGAGATAAGCTTCCGTTTTCCGATCAAAGCTTTGATATTGTCACCAACCGGCATGGAGACTATGACGCCGCAGAACTGCAGCGCGTATTAAAATCAGAAGGGTTGTTCCTAACACAGCAGGTAGGCGCCGAAAATGATCGGGAATTGGTTGAGCTTCTGCTTCCTCAGCTCACAGAAGTACCATATCCAAAGCAATATCTGGATGTTAAAAAAGCGGAACTTCTCGAACATGGTTTTGAGATACTGGAAAGCGGAGAAGTCCGACGGCCGATCCGTTTCTTTGATGTCGGAGCGCTTGTTTGGTTTGCAAGAATTATCGAATGGGAGTTTCCGGGCTTTTCCGTTGACAGCTGCTTTGAACATTTGATTGAGGCACAGAAAAGAATTGAAAGAGACGGATTGCTTGAGGGGAGTATTCACAGATTTTATATTGTTGCCAAGAAGATATCGGCACCGATCGACATTTCCGATTTCTGAGGTATAGAGAAATGCAGTTTCTTTTAAGAAAAGAGCTATCAGCTCTTTTCTTAAAAGTGAATCTCAGGAACAATTAAAGGTCGGAGAATAAAAATGGTCAACTTAATTGAATTGAGCGAAGAGAACTGGATGGATTTCGCCCGACTATCCGTTGATGAAAGTCAAAGAGCATTTCTTGCAAGTAATATCGGTATCATAGCGAGAGGGTATGTCTATCGTAATTCCCGTGCAAAAGTCATTGGCATTGTTGCGGACGGAACTCCCGTGGGCTTGGCTATGGTACGGGATATGGATGATGAACCGGCTTGCTATGAATTGCAGCAGTTTATGATTGATAAGAAATTTCAGGGCCAAGGATACGGATTTCGAGCATTAGAACTAATTCTTGCCGCGCTCAAAGCAGAACAGAAATATGCTTGTGTTGAGGTATGCGTAAAAAGGGAAGATGTGCAGGCAATCCGTGTCTATGAGAAAGCCGGATTCGTTGATTCCGGATACATAGATGATACCGTTCCGGATTGCTTGAATTTTGTGTATCGCCTTGTGGCTGACAATGGTAAAACAGATGCTGTCGGCATACGAATTGTCAGCGTGGAGGAAGCGACAGAGAAACAGAGGATTTCCCGAACAGTACTGGAAGCGCTTCCCGAGTGGTTCGGCATTCCCGAAGCAAGAGAGCAATACATAAAAGAAAGCGCAGCGCAGCCGTTTTTTGCGGTCTTGGATGCGGAAAAACCGATCGGTTTTCTTTGCCTAAAAGAGACGGGAAAAGAAACCGTAGAACTCTCCGTGATGGGCATATTAAAAGACTATCATAGAAGAGGCATAGGGCGGAAACTGTTCGAGCAGGCAAAAACAGCGGCCCGAAATCACGGATATTCGTTTATGCAAGTGAAGACGGTACAAATGGGACGTTATGCTGCGTATGATGCCACGAACCTGTTTTACCGGTCGCTCGGATTCAAGGAGTTTGAGCTGTTTCCGACTTTATGGGATGAACGGAATCCGTGCCAGATATATGTAATGACTTTGTAATGATACTTCCGCCGGAACGGTTTGATGGGAAAGCGAACAAGTCAAATCATAACAGGGGACAGTGGCAAAAATGGTTCGGGTAAACAGGTTGCGCACGCAAATAAGAAGAGCAGGGGCTACCAAACTGTAAGTTCGGTAGCAGCCTGCTCTTTTTTGCTTCGTAGTATGATTCCGACGGATTGCTCGTAGGAACTAAAGATTGTGTGACGCTACACGGTTAAGTTCGGGCGGTCCGGATTCTTGCTGCGACGCCCGGCGTATAGGAAAGTCAAACATGCGTGCGTACATCCGACTTTTTTAGGAATATAATGCTGCATATAAGTGCCCCGAGAATATAGAAGCAGCAGGAGGCAAGAAGCACGGGAACGTTCAATTCTCCGGTGATTGAAGTGCTTCCCATTCCATAAATCAGCATCGAATATGGGAGGGCATAATAAGCACCTTTGACGGTCAGCCAAAGACCTGCAATGCTCCCGACAAAAGCAAGTGAGATGGGGACGGCGAAGGAGCGGAAAATCATAGACAACATACTCTGCACAGCACTGACAGCAGCGAGGCAGATAGCGGCACTTAGCATCCGAATCCAGAATAGTTCGGGCACCTCTCCGGGGAGTCTCAGTATAATTTTGCCGGTAAAAAGATAGATGAAAGCAATCCACAAAATGCAGACGGAGGAGAGAAGAACTGCCGTCATCCACTTATCCTTGACCAGTTTTTCGGGCGTGGTGACTGTCAAAATCAGGTTCCAGTTGCTGTCCTGGTGCTCCATCCGCCATAGGAGGCTGCAAAGAATCCCAACCAGAGGCGCGAGGAAAAAGATACCCAGAAACAGGGACTGCTGCGTCCAGAGATCTTCCCAGGTATTTTGTAAAATGCCCTGATTCTGCGTGAAATTGAAGGTTCCGATGACTGCGGAAATCAGCGGAATCAGAAGAAACGGAATCCATATGGGATTGCGCTTCAGTTTGATCAGTTCCACAGGCAGTCTGCTGTGAACGGACTTGGATGCTTTGTACCTGCCTGTGCCTATGCTGAGTGCCCCTTGCTCTGTTTTTGTAAAAAGATACAGACCAAGCAGGAAGATACCGAAAAGGTAAATGAGCGCAGTCAGAATCTCAAGCGGTGTAATCTGTCGTAGGAAAAGTGTCATGGTTCTCGTTGCTCTCTGATAATCCATACCGACGGGACTCAGGGAGAGGAGGACGGACCATGGAGTCCAGGCCTTTGTGCTCACATAGGCAAGGAACAGACCTGTCAGAGTTCCGCCGAAGCCGATTGAAAGCGCTGCGAACTGACTGGGAAAGAGGAGTGACAAAAGGCACTGTAGCTGATAGACAATCATTCCGCTGACCAGCTCTGCCAGGAAGGTGCTTCCGATCAGAGAGAACGGAATATTGCCCTCATATCCGAGCCTGACGCCCATCAGAATCACCATTCCCATCTGCAGGAGGCAGAATAAGGTCAAGTGTATGAACCCATAGAGAAGTTTGCCGAGATAGACGGATGCTCTGCTTTCCAGCGTCGGCAGGAGATTCCACATGTTACCTTTATGTTCCATGTCCACCGACTGACTGGCAAGGACAGCCATCAGGACAGACAGAATCAGAGTATCAATCAGCGGAATGGCAAAGAAAACATTGTACCATGCCTGCCGATCGGGAGACTTTCCGTGAAACAGAAAGAAGTAATTCAACAGGACAGCGATTGCAAGCAGTAAAAAAGAGTGTTTATGTCGGGATTTTTTGAACTCAACGGAGACCAGCTTTGGAATTGCAGCTATCTGATTCATAAGGACTCCTTCCCGCCTGTCATTTCAAGGAATACATCCTCCAGATTGTCTCCGTGGGTTTCCAGATCGGCAAGCGATCCCTGGTAGAGCATACGACCGTGGTGGATGATGCCGACCTGATCGGCCATCTGTTCAATCTCGCTGAGGAGATGACTGGAGATGATAACGGTCATGTTTCTTTCCTTCGGGAGAGAACAGATTAACTGACGCATTTCCTGAATTCCGGCGGGGTCGAGACCGTTGGTCGGTTCATCCAGAATCAGTAGCTTCGGATTCCCCAAGATTGCCATAGCGATACCAAGCCGCTGCTTCATGCCGAGAGAATAGTTGCTGAGCTTCTTATCGCGTTGCTCATAGAGGCGTACGGTCTTCAGCGCAGAGCTGATTTCCGCTTCATTGACCCCTTTCAACTTCTGAATAATCTGCATGTTCTCGAGACCGGTCAGGTGCCCGTAGCCGCCCGGGTTTTCAATCAGACTCCCCGTTTGCCTTAGAATCGACAGCCGGTTGGCGGAATTCATAACTGTTCCAAAGAGTTTGATGCTGCCCTGACTCGGATGAATCAGCCCGAGAATCATCTTGAGCGTGGTGCTCTTGCCCGCTCCGTTCGGCCCGAGAAAGCCGTAGACACAGTTCTCGGGAACAGTCATGGAAAGATCGTTTACGCGGTAGGTGTTACCGCTCTGTTTACTCAGGTGGTTCGTCTCCAAAATGTAGTTCATCGTATTCTGTTCTCCTTGCTTGTTTTACAATGACAGGATATCCGATGAAGACTATGCGAACCTTGTGCTTACCTTATGCTTACATTAAGAAAGCGCAAAAGCCTTGGGAGAAATGTCGGGATACCGTATAGTAAAAGCACTGCATATTTGGGATGTTTCAATCAACGAAAAGATTCGGGAGGATTCGCATATGGATAGGAGCGAATGCAGAATATTAACGATAGATGATGAAAAGGAGCTGACAGACATTGTAGTGGCGCTGCTCCAAAGAGAACAGTATTCGCAGGTCGATGTTGCCGGAAGTTGCAGCGAGGCGAAAGAAAAGCTTCGAAAACAGCACTACGATCTGATCCTGCTGGATGTCATGCTGTCGGACGGGAATGGATTTGATTTCTATGCAGAGATGCAAGAGACGGGGGATCTGTATGATGTGCCGGTAATCTTTTTGTCGGCGAGGGATGAGGATACGGCACGCTTAAAAGGGCTTGGACTCGGCGCGGATGACTACATCACCAAGCCGTTTCTTCCGAAGGAACTGCTGCTCAGAATCGGCGCGGTACTGAGGCGAAGCTATCATTTTGAGGAGATGGGACAGTCTGCTCGTCTGGGGCAAACGCTTGTCTCAATGGATGCCGGAACCGTTACACGGAATGGGAAGGATACCGCGCTGACGGCAAAGGAGTTGGCGCTCTTTCAGATTCTCTTTCGAAACCGGGGGAAAATCGTTACAACAGACGCTCTGTGTGACGCCCTCTGGCCGGACGGCAGTTTTGGTTTGGAAAGTTCGCTGATTGTCCACATGCGCCATTTGAGGGAGAAGGTAGAGGCAGAGCCGTCAAAGCCCCAATATCTCATCACGGTACGGGGACTCGGCTATAAGTTGGAGAAGGAATCATGAAGCGAAGAATGGGAAATCGGTTACAGCTGCTTACGGGCATTGTGCTGATGATGGCTTTTCTGTTCTTTACGGATTTACTGATTGTTGGGATTGCGGCGATTCGATATCATTCGGTCGATTATCAGTATCCGCAGGAGATACTGACACATCTGTCGGTAAACAACGGAAGGTATGCGTTGGATGAGCAAGGAGCGAAAAGTCTTTTGAAGCGCGGGCAGTTTGCCATGATATTAGGTAAAGACGGAAACATTCTGTGGAGTGTAGCGCTCCCTGAAGAGCTCAGAAAAACCTATACATTACAGGACGTTGCCAAGTTTACCAGATATTATCTTGAGGATTATCCGGTACACAGCTATGTTTTCGAGCAGGGCTTGCTCGTGATCGGAGGAGAAAAAGATCAGGTATGGAAATATACCCTTGAGTTTGATGTGAACCTGTTAAATTACCTTGCGAAGATAGTTCCGTTGCTGCTTTTGTCCAATATCGTTGTGCTGGTGGCAGTTCCGACCCGGATACAGAAGCGACGCGCAAAGCAAAGGGAAGAGGAGCGTACAGAGTGGATTGCAGGCGTATCACATGATATTCGCACACCGCTTGCCATTGTAATGGGAAACGCGGAAATGATAGCCGCTTCGACCCGGGAGGAAGAAGTCAGGCAAAGAGCGAAATCCATTGAGACACAAGGAATCCGGCTCCGCCGGCTCGTGGATAATCTGAATCTTTCCGGCAAGCTGGAGTTTGGCGCAGGGAAATTTGAAAAAAAGAAAGTGAGAATCAGTCGCTTTCTCCGAAAGACTCTCACAGAAATCATGAATCAGACGGAGGATGATAGATACCGGTTCACACTCGAAATCGAGGACAGCCTTCAGGATTCGGAACTTTGCTTCAATGAAGATTTAGTAGAGAGAGCGGTCATGAATTTGCTTCATAATGCAATTCGACATAATGCGGACGGATGCAAGATTGAAATGCGGCTGTATCAGGATAGTAAAAATCATGTCTTTCTGAAACTTAGTGATACCGGAAAAGGTGTATCAAAAGAACTTCTGCGCAGACTGAACAGCAGAGGCTATGAGTGGGAGTTCGGCACCGGGCAGCATGGCCTTGGACTAAAGATTGTAAAACAAGTGGCGGATTGGCACCGCTGGAAACTATTCTTTGCCAACGGCGAACAGGGCGGATTGGCTTGTACCATACGGCTGAAATGAGAAGATGGGGATAATTCGAAGCATTACCGAAAGGACGCGGACACTTGCTCCATAAACTTTGAGACAATCGGTGTTAAGGTCTGATGTTGATTCCAAATCAGATAAAATTATAAAATATCTAAATGCAATCAAACTAAGAATAGCAAGATATATTTTGAGATAAGCCTATGATAAAATAGAAACGGGATAATTTCGAGGAAACGCTTGCATAGGAGGAGGGGGAATATGCCCGCACTTGTGATTGTATTGGCCTTTTTCGGCGTTAATATCGCTCTGAGTGCCTTTGGCTTTATCATACTGTATATGCCGTATGCGGTCGGATTTCTTGTGAGCCTAATTTTGTGCAATACGAACCCCGCAATTCAGGCTTTGATTCCGGGACACCCGTGGATGAGCTTTGTTTCGGTGTTGGCCTTGACAGAAGCGCTTATTGCAATCCTGACACACATCAAACGGATTTCCTGTTCCTTTATTATTTTCAGCTGTAGTGTTTTTACCGGACTTGTCGGTGCAATTGCGTTTGAAAGCATGAATCCGGATTCTGTTGCCTATTGCATCTTTGTCTCGGTTGTTTACCTGCTTCTCACAGGGTTTGCCCTTCTCCTGAATATGCGTAATCTTCCGGAGAATGTCATTTACAAGACTTTGCCGATGCGAATCATTTCCGGCATTTTTTACGGCCTGTCGGTGGCAATTATATTCGGTGTTCTGACGCGGGGAATTTGGAAACCTTATTTTGTCAACGGCGGAAGTGATACAGAAAGAGTTGCGTTTCTTCTGAATGTGGTGTGAGGTGTCCTTGCGGGGGTTGCGTTGCTCTTCACGGTACGCTCCCGGAGCGGAAACCGGGAAGATAACGGCAGTGAGGATGCAAATTCGTAACGCTGTGCTTCTTCGCTTATAAACAGCTGTAAAGCGTTGATTCAGATAGGCGTTTCTTCGCGTACATTCCGGCCTTCTCGCGGAGAGCCTTGTATTGGGAGCCCTTTTGCTGTAGCAATACAGCAGAGGGCTTTTTTGAGATGCTTGTGTTCTTTCTTCTCGAGGCCTAAGAAAACAGCACCTCAAAAAGTGAAATATTTCTAACATATAGGATTGACTCGTCTGAAATGAAGTGATATATTTATCACATAAGTTACAAATACATCACTTTTTGAAAGGAAAGTCACTTTTTGAAAGGAAAGTCATATGAAGAGAGTCTCGTTAGCGGAGCAGTTATTCATTACACCCGCCTTTATACTGGTTCTGTGTTGGCAGTATTGGCTGTGGTCTAGAACAGATTGGAAACCGGAATATGCACACACAAAGTGGCAGCTCGTTCCGTTGTTCCTTCTGGTGCTCCTCGTTTGGCGCAAACTGAGCTATCAAAAAGAGCAGGTGGATGAACTTGCAAGCGCAAATATGAAGCGCTGCGATGCCATCTGTTACAAGGTGGTATTTTGCCTGCTGCTTGTGATTGCCTTTGCCGGGGGCATACTATCCCATGTAGAGCTGCTAAATGCAGCAAGTATGGGCTGGATGATACTGGGGGTGCTATTTACCATGAGCATTTTAAGAACGGCCTTATTCGTGCTTTTCGATAAGAAGGGAATGTAATTATGGCGCTAAAAACCAAGATAAAGCAATATCGGGAGGAAGCAGGCTATAAGCAAAGCGAGTTGGCGGAGATGGTCGGAGCCAGAAGAGAAACGATAGTCCATCTCGAGAACGGCAAATACAATCCCTCTCTGAAACTTGCCATGGATATCGCAAAGGTATTCCATAAAAGCGTAGAGGAACTGTTTGAATTTGAAGAAGAGTGAAGAGCGGAACACTTTGGTGATTCAGTGTAAATGTAAGCAAAAACATTTCAAAACGGCAATTGAAGTCTGAGGGGAAGATATCACATGGGGCTGGAAGCAAGCTATCGGAATATCAGTGATGGGAATCTGAAAAAGCTGAAGTCTGTATACGGAATTGAAGATACATGTCCGGTTGAAGTTGAGAGCAGAGAGCAAGAACCGGATATTGTGCTCGATATCGGGAAATTGTGGGAGCTTCTTCATTTTGTCTTTACGGGAGAAGGCGGAAACAAGACGACAGGCGCTTCTCCGCTTGGCATGGCAGTTATGGGTGAAGTTGTCGTCGAGGGAAGTTCGGAGCCGCTGATGTACACGACAAAATCAAAGATGAAGGACATTGTTTCCGCGCTTGAGGCGTTCGATATGGAAGAGGCGCTGAAAAAATTAAACTTGGAAGCGTGTATCACCGCCAATTTATATCCGGGCATCCGGAGTCAGACGGACTTAGATGGAATCAAACCGGAGTTACGAACTTGCTTTGAGGCGATGAAAGCGTTTTATCGAAAGATACTGGAAGCCGATACCAATGTCATAATCACGATTAGCTAGAAAATCCTTCTATAAAAAAATGGAGAAAGTAGTTTTTCTCCGGATTGCTTGTGTCGCCCTTGACGAGCCTGTTTGGAGAAAGGGGGGATTGCCTTGAAAACTCTGGTCGTATTCTATTCCTATTCCGGCATCACAAGAAAATTGGCGGAAGATATTGCCTTACTGACAGACGGAGAATTGCGAGAGCTGAAGCCTCAAAAGCCGTACTCGTATTCTTACAATACAGCTGTGAAAGAAGTCAGAGGAGAGATTGAGAGAGGATATTGTCCGCCGCTTCAAGAGGGGACAGAGCCTGTTGGGGATGCAGAGTTGATTTTTATAGGTTCGCCGAACTGGCTGCATACCTTTGCACCGCCGGTGTTGTCTTTCCTTCGGGAAGTCAATCTGAGCGGAAAGACCATAATTCCCTTTTGCACGCACGGTGGCGGAGGTTTCGGGGATATGCCGGAGCGCTATCGAAAAGAGTGTAAGGGCGCTGTGCTGAGGGACGGCATTGCTTTGAAGGGGGATTACAGCTTTGATGTGTTGGAAGCCTGGATTCGCAGCTTATAAGCGCTATCATTCTTTTGACGAAATAGCTGATGAAGGTACCTCAGAGAATTGAATGTATTTCATGGACGACGCCGCAGCAAATGTAGTTTCACATTTGCTGCGATTTTTGTTGCTCTTTGAAGAATTGCGGTAAGCATAGCATCCGGAAATGCAATGGGGTACAATAGGGGTTGATGAAGACAAATTACCAATCCCTGTCAGGAGAGGACTATGATTCAATATATTTGTAAACAGTGCGGCGCGCAGCTGGAGCTCGGCAGCGCAGGCGGCTTTCGCTGTTCGTATTGTGGGGCAAGAGCCTTTTTGTCGGATGCCGAATTAAAAGGGAATACGGAATTCCGGAAGAAGCTGCTGTCCTACTATAAGGCCAAGGCGGATGCGAAGGAGCAAGACTACAGCGGAGACACACTTTGGGAAGAGAACGGCAGTGTAAGTTATCGCATGCAGAACGGGAAAACGCTGACGCTTTCCTATATGGACCACTATTCCTATTCCGAGCTTGTGTGCTACCTCTGCCGGGAAACGGTGGTTTATGTATTCGATCGTGAGGAAGGGGCAAATGCCTTTTTGCGGGGGCTATCCCAGCTCGCCTTTCCCGCGGCGGATGTGAAACTGGTCCGTTGTTTTCCGCAGTTGAAGAGCAAACTCTACCTGGACGAGGGGAAGCTTGGCCTTGTCTATACGCGGAAGCCGTATTTCTACCCGGCGGAGGTATTTGCGCCGTTCGCATCGGAACATTTGGCTTGGGTTATCTCCCGCATGGAGAATATCTGCTGCGCCCTCGAGTACTCCGAACTTGAGCACGGGAACATCACGGCAGCGAGTCTTTTTATCAACCCGATCACGCATGAGGGCATGCTCTTTGGCGATTGGCGCGATGTAAAGAAAAAAGAGGGCACGCGGGATTTGCGGGATCTCCGGGAGGCGGCGAAGTCGGTTGCGGAAGATGTGCATCACCCGCGGGAACTGGAGGTTTTTCTTACGTCGGAACCCGCAGCGGATGCCTACGCGGACTTTGCGGCATGGGACCGGGTGATTGAAGACGGCTATGGCGGCCATCGTTTTACAAAAATGGATTGAGGTAGGAGGAAATTATGGGTTACGGAAGTTATTCGGCGGCGGATTGGCAGAAACTCAAAAACAGCAGAAAGCTCTCCAACGGGCAGAGCGTCGGAGAGGTCTTTAAGAGAACAGAATGCAACCCGAAGATGGATCCTAAGTTTATCGGCACGCGGGAGTGCTTTGACTCGGAGGAGCATCCGAATACCACGCCGATTGTGGTCGGTTTGGACGTGACGGCTTCGATGGGCTATCTCGCGGTGGAACTTGCGACCGGTGCGCTGAATGAGCTGATTACCAAGCTCTACTCCACCGGCGCGGTTGAAGATCCGGCACTTATGTGCGCGGCCTACGGAGATTTTCAGGACAAGTCACCGCTGCAGGTTACGCAGTTTGAATCGGACATTCGAATTGCGGAGCAGCTCTTGGAACTCTATTTTGAAAACGGCGGAAGCGGAGAGGTGGTTCCCACCTGCCTCTGGGAGTTTTTGGCGAGACACACCAACATCGATGCGATTCGGAAGAGAAAGCAGAAGGGCTTTTTGTTTACCATAGGGGATAATGCGGAGATTCGCAGTGGGTTCGTAGGAGCTACGGTAGAGCGCGTTATCGGGGATGCGCTTCCGGAGGAAGTCACGAGGGAGAGTCTTTTACAGGAAGTTGAGGAGTCCTTCCATGTGTTCCATATTATGATAGGGCACGAAAACAAGGAGAATGCGGAACTTCTGCCGGGGCACTGCATGGTGCTGGATCGCGAGAGCACTGCTTGTCTGCCGGAAATCATCATCAGCACCATTCAGCTCCAAAAGGGCGAGGCGCGGGAGGATGTTCTGGCGCGCTGGGATGAGCTGAACCGACCGGTTATCAGTGCGGCGCTTGCGCAGCTCTCGCTGCAGGCGGACGCCGACATTCAGTTATGAGAAGCATTGCGGTCATCGGAAAAAATTTCGGAGATGAGGGAAAGGGGCTTGCGACAGCAAGCCTCTCTCGCGTTCTCGGGAAGCCGCTGATTATTAAACACAACGGCGGCGCGCAGGCCGGGCACACCGTGGAAGATGCGGCGGCCGCTTGGCGCTTTGTACACCACCAGATCGGCGCCGGGGCAGAGTACGGGGCACCGACGCTGTTTACGGAACACTTTATGCCGGATCTCTACCAACTCGGGAAGGAAGTCGCGGACTTTACGCGGCTTTTCGGCTTTTTGCCCTTGCTTTCTTCCGAGAAAACAGCGCGCGCTACCACCATAGACGATGTGCTTCTTAACATGGGCGCGGAAGCAGCCCGCGGCGATGCGCGTCACGGATCCTGCGGCATGGGTATCGATGAATGCGTGCAGCGAAACCGCGCCGGGTACGGGCTCAGCGTAGAGGAAGTCGCCACATGGAATGCGGCAGAGCTCTTACAGCGATTGCGGGAGCTGCGGACACGCTACACGAGAGAAAGAGCGGCGGTGCTCGGCATAGACCGCGGGAACCCCTACTTTGAACTGTTGGAAAATGACACAGTGCTTCAAAATTACGTTGCGGAAGTGAAGGCGAACATAGGTCTTCTGACTTTGGTGGATGCAAACCGGGATTGGCTTTCGCAATTTGAGCATCTCATTTTCGAGAGCGGACAGGGACTTCTCTTAGACGAGGACTATGAAGCCTATGCGCCGCATTTGACCTCCTCAAAGACAGGGATGCACAACCCGGCGCATTTCCTTGCAAAACGGGGCCTCACGCTGGATGAGGCTATTTATGTGACGCGGAGTTATGTGACGCGCCACGGAGAGGGACCGCTGCCCTGTGAGACAGAGCGCGCCAAGCTCCCGGGAGTGGGGGCGGATCTCACCAATCAGCCGAACGAATGGCAGGGAACACTCCGCTATGCGCGGCATGAAAGTATGGATGCCTTTTTTGCCCCGCCAAAGCGAGATAAAGACTCGGTTCAAATGTTCTCAAGCGCCCGGGATACCAAGCTCTCGATTTTGATTACGCACTTAAACGAAACGGGAAAGCGACTTTATTTTGAAGAGGGGGAAGTTTCGTTTGAGCGGGTGAGAAAAGAAGGGGAGAGGAGAGGGATAAAGTGCATGGAGAGATTGGAAACGGAACTATAGTGTAGATATGTGGAACGTGTTCTTAAAGTGAGCAAACGTAAAAACAGAAAGCTTACAAGAAAAATAGAGAAGATATGAACTTCTTGCAGAATTTCCGTATATTAACGGTGGTCTCTTTGTGGATGAGACGATTGAGATTCCCATGTTCACAGATGAAATCAGAGAACTTCTTCTTGTGAAGGCAAGCGAGAACTTCAATTGGTCTGAAATCAGTCCGACTATTTTCGGAGCAATTTTTGAGTCCACTTTAAATCCCGAGACTCGATGTTCCGGCGGAATGCATTACACATCGATTGAGAATATTCATAAGGTGATAGATCCGCTGTTTTTAGATGATCTCAGAAAAGAGTTGGAAGAGATTAAGGCCATTTCTGTCGTAAAGACAAGAAACCAAAAGCTTGCGGATTTTCAGTCTAAGCTTGCTGCACTGGAATTTCTGGAAAATAAAACGCCGTATTTAATACAATTTAAGGTTGCCTTACCGTAGGGGGTTCGGTTTTGTGTGTCGGTCAGGCATGTGACCGGCGCTTTGTGTATAAAGGAGAAGCACGGTTATGCCGACAAAGAAGTTGTTGACAGAGAAGCAAAAAGGAGCTATCATGTAGTTGTATCTGGTAATAAGAAGATTACGATAGACTACTGAGGTGCTTATATGTTAAAAAAATCGTGTAAAGGAAGCGCATGCATTGCGCAGCTTGAGAAGGACATTGATGAAATAGCAATCCATCAAGGGCTGACAAGAAATGATAAAACGAATGGAGGAGTGGCTAAAGCACAGAATCTTACAAGTGAAGAGCTTAAGCAGAAGGCAATTGAATTAAAAGGTTATAAGTCAGAAGTACCGAATACCATAAGCTATCCTACAGCTTTACAGGTCGTTATCGATGAAAACCTGGAGGGTGCGCTAGGAGATGTTGAGAAGAACATTAAACTTGCACTGGATCTTCGTACACTTCAGACCAGATATGAAATAGAGCTTCTTTGGTTCATTTATCTCAGCGAATTGAAAAAAGATGTGATGCTGGTCGGAGAAGATGATGAAGAAAATGACTTGACAGGGCCTGAAATGGTAAAAAAGTTGGTTGAAATACTTATGCTTAATAGGGAGCAAGATAGAGACGTCATAAACGCAATCAAAAGAGCGTTGCTCGAATGGAAGGCTTGAATGATTACGCCTATTTCTAACATTACTTTGAAAGATGCAGAAAGGCTTCGGCGCAAGCCTCTTGGTACGAATGGTATATCAGTTTGCATCACAACTCAAGAGGTTGATGATATGCAGAAGCATCTTTCTACCAAATATACCGGGAGAGTAACGGCTACGTTTGCAGAAAAGATTGTTCGGGCAAATAAGGTTTTTTAATGATGGAGGTGCAACTTTGAAAGCAATAAAAGCACAGCGCATGGTAAAGGAATACCTGCGCTCGCGCTTTATTCCTTTTACAGAGGACGAGGAAGACGGCACGCCCAGAATCACAATTCTTTGTAAAGGGTATGATACTTGTCCTGGCGGTATACTAGAATCCTGTATATACTTCTTCGATAATGACATGGAAGCACGCGTATATTATTCTGCGGCTGGTGCATCCATATGTAAAAAAAGTGAGCACATTGGGGATTTGATGCGACTTTTCAACTTCTGTCATGCTCGTATCTTTCCGCGTACTGCTGATGGGATGGGTGGAGTTTTATACGAGTCTAATCATCTCTATACCCCAGCAATTTATCTGACGGAGGACGGTTGTTACGATATAACGCTTACAACGCTGATTTATTATGATTTTTTCGAGGTGGCTCCCCTCGAAACCGAAGATTACATAACAGCGGCATGTCCCGAACTGATGAACAAACTCAGTGTACCGATATTTGATCTTCTTACAGGGGAAATCAAAATCGACGAATCTATAGGATATATAAAGGAACACATCTTGGGGACTATTGAAGATTGATACAGGAATAATAATTAGTAGTCAAGAAAAGCATCTCTTAGTAGGTGCTTTTCTTTTATCATTTTTAGGAGGAGGCATAGCGTATGGCTGGACTGATTCAGGGCATCACCGTCGAAATTGGCGGCGACACCGCCATAGACGATGTGCTTCTTAACATGGGCGCGGAAGCAGCCCGCGGCGATGCGCGTCACGGATCCTGCGGCATGGGTATCGATGAATGCGTGCAGCGAAACCGCGCCGGGTACGGGCTCAGCGTAGAGGAAGTCGCCACATGGAATGCGGCAGAGCTCTTACAGCGATTGCGGGAGCTGCGGACACGCTACACGAGAGAAAGAGCGGCGGTGCTCGGCATAGACCGCGGGAACCCCTACTTTGAACTGTTGGAAAATGACACAGTGCTTCAAAATTACGTTGCGGAAGTGAAGGCGAACATAGGTCTTCTGACTTTGGTGGATGCAAACCGGGATTGGCTTTCGCAATTTGAGCATCTCATTTTCGAGAGCGGACAGGGACTTCTCTTAGACGAGGACTATGAAGTCTATGCGCCGCATTTGACCTCCTCAAAAACAGGGATGCATAACCCAGCGCGCTTCCTTGAAAAACGGGGCCTCACGCTGGATGAGGCAATTTATGTGACGCGAAGCTATGTGACGCGCCACGGAGAGGGGCCGCTGCCCTGTGAGCTGAAGCGTTCTGAGCTCCCGGGCGTGGGGGAGGATCTCACCAATCAGCCGAATGAATGGCAGGGAACCCTCCGCTATGCGCGGCATGAGAATATGGATGCCTTTTTTGCTCCGGTGGAGCAAGACAGGGAGTCCGTCCGACTGTTTTTGAGCACCCGGGATACTAACCTCTCGATTTTGATTACGCACTTAAACGAAACGGGAAATCGACTGTATTTTGAAGAAGAAGATGTTTCGTTTGAGCGGGTGAGAAGAGAAGGGGAGAGAAGGGGGATAAGGTGCACACGGATTTAAAAATCGAGTAAATCGCTGAGGTTGACACCAAATGTGACACCATATACAATGAAGATAGGGGTCAAAGATGTCAAAGTGGGAAAAGCTTCTGAGCAGAATTTTATCATTGTCGAAGGATTTACGTTTTGACGAATTGCGGAAAGTACTTGAAAGTTATGGATATGTTATGAAGGCACCGAAAAGCGGAAGCAGTCATTACACATTTAGGAAACCGGGAAGTAATCCGATTACCATCCCGAAGGATGAACCGATTAAGAGAGTGTATGTTGAAATGGTAAGAGATGTTGTTCTGGGGGATGCACCATATGAAGAGTCTTGAATACTATATGAATCTTCCCTATAAGTTGGAGATTGTGCCTGATTTGGATGAAGGTGGATATGTGGCGCGCTATCCGGAACTGCCGGGTTGTATTACCGTTGGGGATAGCGTTGAGCATGTCGTATCGAATGCTCTCGATGCAAAGCGCGAATGGCTGACTGCCGCCCTCGAGGATGGCATACCGATATCGGAACCCGGTGAATTAGACGATTACTCGGGGCAATTTAAGCTCCGTCTTCCGAAGAGTCTGCACAAATCCTTGGCAGAGCATTCGAGAGCGGAAGGAATCAGCATGAATCAATATTGCGTCTATCTGCTTGCAAGAAATGATGTCTTGGCGAAAGCGTAAGCATAAGCGAGAAGGCGCTTGTGCTCGAGTATCGAATTGTCGAAATGAACGGATATAAGGAATGCGTCTCTGTGAATCACGGAGGCGCATTTTTGTTGTATCATATACTTGGTATGATATAGTGATAGCAAGTGAATATGAGGAGTTGTAAGAATGAAAACAAAATCCGGGGAATCAATCGATTGTTATCGCAAGTAAGATTCTCTCGCTATCGGAGTTAGGCAAAGCGGTGTAGAATGGTATTACAGTGTTAAGGAGAGTCGATATGTGGTCAACGGAGAGTGTGTTTTATCAGATTTATCCCTTGGGCTTTTGCGGTGCGCCGAAGGAAAACGACGGTGTGCTTGTGCCCCGGATTCGGAAGGTAATTGAGTGGATCCCGCATTTAAAGCGGCTGCATGCGGACGCGGTCTATTTTTCGCCGGTGTTTGAATCCGACCGCCACGGCTACGATACGCGGGACTATACGAAGATTGATTGCCGTCTCGGCAGCAATGCGGATTTTGCGGAAGTCTGTAAGGCACTCAAAGAGAACGGGATTCATGTGGTCTTGGACGGCGTCTTTAACCATGTGGGGCGCGGCTTCTGGGCTTTTCAAGATGTGCTTGAAAAGCGGGAGCAGTCTCAATATAGGGACTGGTTTTACATTCACTTTGACGGGAATTCCAATTATAACGATGGCTTCTGGTATGAAGGCTGGGAAGGACACTTTGAACTGGTCAAGTTAAACCTTGATAATCCACAGGTGACGGATTATCTCTTCTCCTGCATCAAAGCCTGGATTGAGGAATTTCAGATTGACGGCCTGCGCTTGGATGTGGCCTACTGTCTGAATCCGAACTTTATGCGAAAGCTTCGCGCGTTCTGCGATTCCGTGAAGCCGGACTTCTTCCTGCTCGGTGAGATTCTGTTCGGCGACTATAAGCGCATCGTAAATCCCGAGATGCTCCATAGCTGCACGAACTACGAGTGCTATAAGGGACTGTATTCGAGCTTTAACGACCTGAACCTCTTTGAAATCAACTATGCGCTGAACCGCCAATTCGGAAAAGAAGGTCATGCCATCTATAAGGGCGAGCATCTGCTCAGCTTTGCGGACAATCACGATGTGACTCGCGTGGCGAGTATCTTAAAGGAGAAGCGGCATCTGCCTCTCATCTACTGCCTACTTTTCGGCATGCCGGGCATCCCCTGCATTTATTACGGCAGCGAGTGGGGCATTTTGGGTGAAAAAGGACAGGGCAGTGACGACGCGCTCCGCCCGGAACTCGCTTCGCCCGAGTGGAACGAGCTCACGGAGACAATCGCCTCCTTTGCGGAGCTTCATAAGAGCCACAAGGCCCTCACGCACGGCGATTACAAGAGCATTGTGCTCACCAACCGTCAGCTGGTATTTGAGCGTCAGTTTGAGGGGGAGCGGATTTGGATTGGTTTAAATGCCGAGGACAAGACGTATCACGTACACTTTAACGGGGCGGATGAAGGCACGGCGACGGATCTTATGAGCGGAGCGCACATTTCCCTCAACGACGGCTATCAAATGCCGCCCTTTAGCTACTTCATTTGGAAGCTCAATTAAGCTTTGAAACAGAACTCGAATCGGAACCGAAAAAGAATTGAAAAAGAATCAAAAAAGAACCCGCAGGTCTGCCATCCCGGAGACTTGCGAGTTCGAACATGGGGTATACAAAAGGGAAGCCGTTCACATTCATGAGGATGCCGTAGGCAAGCGCCAGGAACCGGAAAACGGCAAAGATGGGAAGCGCATAGGGAAAGGCAGCTTTCAAGGCTTTTTGTTTCATCAAGCCCTCCTTGAAACTAAAACAAACAAAGTGTAAGATAAAATAAACGTGGAAAGAATACCACCGAACGCTAAAACACACAAGGTGTAAATTATAATTTTTACTTGCGGAGGTTGCCATGGAAGCCGGAGAAATCATCGCATACAATCTGAAACGCTTGAGAAGCGAAAGGAACCTGAGCCTGGGACAACTTGCCAACATGGCAGGTGTCAGCAAGGTGGTTCTCTCGCAGATTGAAAAAGGGGAGGCAAACCCCACCATCAATACGATAGGAAAGATCACAGAAGCGCTGCAGTTGCCGTATTCCGCACTCTTGGAAATGCCGGAAAAGACTGCGGTTCAAATTCGGAAAAAGGAGATTTCCGCGCTTTCGGAGGACAAGTACCATATCTTCAACTATTATGCGAAGACCGCAGATCGAAACTTTGAACTGTATCAGATTGAGGTGGAGCCGGGCTGCGAGCACGCATCCATCGGGCATTCCACGAATAGCTTTGAGTATCTGATGATGCTGAAGGGAGAGCTGATTCTGGAAACCGACGGTGAGGCATATGCCCTCAAGAAGGACGATGCCATATGTTTTGAGGCGTCCGGCGCGCATTCCTATAGAAATATCGGCAAGAAGGACGCCAAGGCTGTGCTGTTGATTTATTATCGGTAAAGGCGAAGCAAAGTTTCCCTTCGGGAGCGGTTTTATCCGAGAAGTGTACAGGAGGAGCAGTATGAAGTTGTTGCTGACCGGCTTTACGCCGTTTGCCGGCGAGACGATTAACCCGGCGCTGGAGGCGGTGAAGCACGTGAAACCGGAGATTGCCGGCATGGAGATTGTAAAGCTGGAAGTTCCGACGGTATTCGGGGAGTCCGTACGGCTGGTTGCGGAGGCCATAGAGCGAGAGCAGCCCGACTTTGTGCTCTCAATCGGGCAGGCGGGCGGCAGGGCGGCGGTCACGCCGGAGCGCGTTGCCATCAACGTGGACGATGCGCGGATTCCGGACAATGTAGGGCAGCAGCCGATCGATGTCCCGATTTTTGCGGACGGCGAAAACGCCTATTTTGCGACCCTGCCGGTGAAGGCGATGACGGATGCCATACGGAATGCAGGACTGCCATCGGCGCTCTCTAATACTGCGGGAACCTATGTTTGCAATCACTTGATGTACGGCGTCTTGTATTATCTGCATCAAAACCATAAGAGCATCAAAGCCGGTTTCATCCATGTACCCTATATTCCGGAGCAGACTGCGGACAAGCCGGGCGTCCCGTCCATGCCGCTTGACGATATTGTGCGGGCCTTGGAGGCAGCGATTGCCGCGATACCGGCACATGAGACGGATATAAAAACGGCTTACGGAAGAGAGTGTTGATAACAATGATTGAGATAATCAGCGGTGACACAGCGCACTTTGAAGCGGCGCTCACGTCGGAAGACTTGGCGGATTTGTTGTCGGATGCCGGAATACGGCTGATCCGCGCCTGGGGCGGCTATCGACCGGGAACGTCGGATTTGGAAAAGCTCAATGACTTATTTCGCCTTCGCCCGGAAATCGAATTTTGTGCGACGGAGCCGGGGCAGCTTGTAGGCCTTCCGGAATTGCAGCGGGTTAGCGAAGCGGTCTCAGGCTGCTTCGGCGAGGGACTCTCGGACTTAAAAGCGCTGAAACGATTGCGTAGCCTCGGTCTCACGGAACCGGATTTCACGGCGCTCCCGGAATATGCGGATACGCTGGAGGAACTTAGTCTTTCCGGCAGAATAAGTAAGAAGAGCGGTGCTTGCCTTTCTAAGCTTACGCGGCTTAAGGCACTTTCGCTGAGCGGAACCACACTGGATTCTTTTGCTTGCATCGGCAAGCTTAAACTCACTTCCCTCTATGTATACGGCAACCGGCCGAACAGCCCTGCCGGACTGGAAGCACTTTCCTCGCTTCGGGAGCTTCGCGTGAAAAACAATTCCTACTGGACGGATTTTTCGTTTCTGGCAGAGCTTAGAAACTTAGAGTCGTTACGCCTGGAATACTGCGCCAAGTTGCGGGCGCTCGTTCCGCTCGACGGTCTTTGTAAACTTAAATACGTAAGGCTCGAAAACTGCGACAGCCTCGAAGACCTTTCGCCTCTCTGGCGTCTGACAGCGGACTGCGAGGTCTTCGCGACGGGAAGAAAACTCTTGCAGGCGGGGATTGCCTACGAATACAGTCCGAAAACCGGCGTAGCGGAGTGGTGCAGAGAAGCTTCTCTCAATCTGCCGGCGGAGATTCTTTCGCGGAGAAGAGAACAGTAATAATAAAAGAAGGCGGATAAGTGTTCAAACAGAGTTGTCCGGCCTACAAGTCCGATTACATACGGATTTGTAGGCCGCTTTTCTGCTTTATGGGGAAGCTCATTTCGCCTGGTTGTCGGGAAGCGCTGTCTGATTACAATAAAATGTCAAAGTGCATAAAATAATTGCTAATTAAACTATATCATTGTATAATAAGCATAAACTCGGGGCGCGAATCAGATTAGCTTGCGGTGAAAGCCAAGGAAGGTCGCGGAAGCGAAGACTCGCATACGGCGCCGGGGGAGAAGGAGGAAGGGCATGAAAATCACGGAGATTCGGCTCGGCAGCATCTCGGTGCCGCTGCGGGTGCCGTTTAAGACAGCGCTTCGCACGGTGACGAGTGTCGAGGACATCATCCTCGAGATTCACACCGACACGGGAGCGGTGGGCTACGGCGAGGCGCCACCGACGGGCGCGGTGACCGGGCACACGATGGGTGCCATAGTCGGGGCGCTGAAGGATCACATCATCCCGAACCTCCTCGGCAAAGATATCGATACGTTTGAAGATTTGATGCAGCTCGTTCAGTCCTGCGTACACGGAAACAGCAGTGCAAAGGCTGCGGCGGATATGGCGCTCTGGGATCTCTACGGGCAGCTTTACAAGCTTCCGGTCTACAAACTCCTCGGCGGTGCGCGGAAACAGCTGGTCACGGATATCACCATCAGTGTGAACGAGCCGGAGGAGATGGCGCGGGATGCCGCAACGGCAATTGCGCGCGGTTATGACTGCCTGAAAGTAAAGGTCGGCGCAGACCCGACGCTGGATGTGGCGCGGCTTCGGGCAGTGCGTGAGGTCGCGGGCGCAGACATCCGCCTCCGCATTGACGCGAATCAGGCCTGGGAGCCAAAGCAGGCGGTGCGCATCTTAAATGAGATGCAGGAGCAAGGACTTAAGCTTGAATTTGTCGAGCAGCCGGTCAAGGCGCACGATATCGAGGGGCTAAAATACGTGACCGAACATAGCTTTGTGCCCGTCCTTGCGGATGAGAGTGTATTTTCCCCGCGCGATGCGATGCGGGTATTGGAACAGCGGGCGGCGGACCTCATCAACATCAAACTCATGAAGTGCGGCGGTATCTATAATGCGTTGAAGATTGCGGCTGCGGCAGAGATTTACGGTGTGGAGTGCATGATCGGTTGCATGCTGGAGGCGAAGATCTCGGTGAATGCGGCGGTTGAGCTCGCCTGCGCAAAGAAAGTCTTTACCCGCATCGACTTGGACGGTCCGGTGCTCTGCAGCGAGGATCCGATACTGGGCGGTGCGCGTTTTGAAGAGAAGTTAATCACGGTTTCGGATGAGGCCGGCATGGGCATCCGCGGCGTGGAGGGCTTGCGTTACCTGGATTGAGCATCAAACAATAAAAGATGGGGGATAAAGAGATGATCACCAACGGGTTTACCTACATTGCGTTTCTTATTTTCCTTGCCGGGATGCTGCTGTTCCTGGAGAAAAAGACCAAGGCGAAGATTTTTAATGTGGTGCCGCCGCTGGTCTGGATTTATGTGCTGAACATGGTCTTTTGCACCATGGGACTCTACAATTCCGAGGCCTGCTCAAACACGTATTCGGCGCTCAAAAACAACATTCTCTACGCGATGATTTTTGTCATGCTGCTCCGCTGCGACTTTAAGAAGCTCTCAAAGCTCGGCGGGCGCATGGTGGCAATCTTCCTCGGCTGCTCGCTGACGCTGGCGGTCGGCTTCCTGATTGGCTACCCGATTTTTAAGGGCACGCTCGGCACGGATACCTGGGGCGCGGTTGCGGCGCTCTATGCTTCCTGGGTCGGCGGTTCCGCTAACATGGCGGCCATGCAGGCGGCGCTCCCGGTCGATGCGGGTGCATACAGCTGCGCGCTCGCGCTGGATACCGTTTGCTACTCGGTCTGGATAGCGCTTCTCCTGCTCGCGGTCAAGTATGCGGGGCGCTGGAACACTTCGGTCAAGGCGGACACGTCTACACTGCAGGCCATTGCGGAGAGTGCGAATGCCGAGGTCGCAAAGGAGAAGAAGGCTGCGACCAGTGCGGACTGGATTTTCCTGATCGGTCTTTCGCTCATGGTTTCGGCTCTCTCCCAGATGGTCGGAAAGAGCTGCAATGCGGCACTCTCGAGTGTGGGGCTCGGTATGTTTGACAAGGGAACCCTGACGACGGTCTTTGTCAGTATCCTGGGATTAATCTGCGCGGGCACTTCGCTCGGCAAGCTCCCGGCGGTCGAAGAGCTCTCCAATGTATACCTTTATGTGGTGGTCTCGCTGCTCGCATCGACCGCGTCGGTATCCGATTTGCTCTCGGCGCCCATGTGGGTGGTATACGGACTTTTCATCCTGGTCATCCATGTGGTGCTCATGTACCTGCTCTCGAAGGTCTTCCACTGGGATCTCTGCATGGTATCGACGGCATCGCTTGCAAACATCGGCGGTTCCGCCTCCGCACCCATCGTGGCATCTGCCTATGACGCTTCCTATGCGGGCATCGGTGTCCTGATGGGCGTGCTCGGCGCGGCAATCGGAAACTTCATGGGACTCGGGATGGGCGCCCTGTTGCGCTTATTTCTATAGGCTTTGATTGAAACGAGGGAGATGCCGGCACAGGCGGAAATTCGTGAAAACGAAATCCCTGTCCTGTGCGCAGTTTGCCTCATAATCGTAACGTATACCCGGGATGCCCGAATTGCGGGCATCCCTTTGCCGTTCAAAAAGGAGAGCGCAATGGGGAAGAATCTCTTTGAAAGCATGTATCTGCCGCTTCCGTCTCCGGTGCAGCAGATGAAGGAGCGCGGAAATTTAAAAGAGGCAGAGGCGTATTTACAGCACTTGCTGGAAACGGGGGACTGTCTCCCGGAGGAACGGCAGCGTTTCCGCGCGGAGCAGGAGATACTGCGCCGGCTGCCGGCGGAATATCCCTATACAAGGGCGGAAGCGCTGGAACTTGTGCGGCGCTATGTTCCGAATTTTTCGGAGGCGGACTTTGATTCCTTGCTCACGGAAGGCAGAATATTTTGGCGCTATCTGGACGGTGAGCCGCGCTATTTCGGCCGCTTCTTTGACTCGCTCTGTAAGACCGATCCCTTCTTTGCCGTAGCGGCGGAGAAGCAAGGACATCATGTTCCCGGCAGTGACCGCAAGTTGCTTAGCGAGAGCGCGGAAAAAATGCGGGCGCAGGGAGAACTCTCTGTGCGCCTCACGGTGCGCGCGGAACTGGAATTGGAGGGGGCGCTTTATCGGGAAGAGGCTCTTGTTCGGGCTTTTCTTCCTCTGCCGCGTGTTACGGAAGAGCAGCGTGAGATTGCGGTTGAAGAGATGAGCGCCGGCGGACAGCTCGGCGCGGAAAGCGCGGCGCAGCGCGTTGTCTTTTGGGAGGAGCGACTCGGGGAAAACCATCCCTTTATTGTAAGCTATCGCTTTCTGCATACCGAGCGCTACCGCGATGTCTACGGGCTTGCGGAGAGAATGCAAGCCGAGGGTAGAGCAGAGAAGTGGGTAGAGTGCGAAGCAAACAAACAAGTGCGGAACGCAGAAAATACGGCTGAGAACGGAATGAGATCTTGTGTAGAGAACGGATATGACAGCGCCTTGTTTCCGCCGAGCGCATATCTCCGTAGCCTTGCGGCTGCGCTCACGGAGGGGGTGACGGAGCCTCTTGTGAAGGCAAAGTGCTTCTATGATTTCATCACGAAAAAGATAAACTATAGCTTCATGCCCTCTTATTTCTGCCTGGACAGGATGGCGGAGCGCTGCGCGATGGACCGCGTTGGCGACTGCGGCATTCAGGCGCTTTTGTTCCTCTCGCTCTGCGAGGCGGTCGGAATCCCGGCGCGTTGGGAGAGCGGGCTCAAGACAGAGCCTAAGTTTATCGGCGCCCACGACTGGGTGCGCTTTTTCACGCCTTCTTTCGGTTGGCGGGCCGCGGATTTATCCTACGGGGGTTCCGCCTGGAAGCGCGGAGACGAGCTCTTGCACCGCTTCTACTTCGGCAATGTAGACCCGTGGCGCATGGCGGCAAATGCGCGTATACTGGGGGAGACGGGCTTCCCGGAGCCGGAATTTCGCGCAGACCCCTATGACAATCAGGTCGGGGAGATGGCACTTGACGGGAGTGGCCTTCGCTACGAGGAATTCCGCCGCCGAAAAGAAGTGCTGCGGGCAGAAGAAATACCGCATGTGATACGTTCATAAGGAGCGGGAAAAGATGAGGGACAGGAGTTTTAACAGCTGGATGCAGCGGGTTCTTTTTCAAAATTACGAAGACTGGCATATGAAGGAGCCGAACTACAACCGGAACGGTTTTAATATAATCGGAATCGATAACACGCTGAAAGCGATGCAGGACGGATATATTCCGTACATGGAACTGACCCCGCCGCAAGCAATTCAGGGTTGTACGCGGATGAAAGCGATTGCCAACAAGAAAAAAGACGGTGTCGACTTATATCTGGATGTGGATGGCAAATCCTATATGATTCCGGCACTCGGCTATCCGGAGGCAGTGCGGATTTTGCGGAACTTTGTGAGCCGCTTAAAGCTACCGGAAGGAAGCAGTTTTATCGAGGTACAGCGTGTAGACGGCAAGGCGATTCAGGCGGACTTTCGAAAACTCGCTCTGCTTTTGCTCGGTGACAGCGAGCGAAGTAAGCGCTTTTTAAAGAAGCAGAAGCCTGACAGCATCGAGGCTGCGGAAGAAGCGCGGAATGCGCTCTACGAGGAGATGTTGGAGCAAAGAAAAGCGGTTGAAGTTGAGTGGAAGTGCGACAAGGAGAGTTTCCTCACCTTGGTCGGGGAACTCTGCAAGGCGCGGAAGCTTGCAATCCGGGAAGACGGTCTGCACGAGGCGCCCGGTGATATAGAAGGCTGGTGCCGGGAACTAAGTTCACAGTGGAACGATGACTGCCTTGCGGAGCTCGACATGTTCAGCGAGACGCACGGCTTATTTCTGCTTGAAAGGGAACGCTGTGATGAGGCGGTACGGTTGGCAGAGAACCTGTTACTGACCGTCAAGATATACGGAAGCGGGGAGGAAGCACGAAATGTTTGATTCACTGAAGAATTTCTTTGGCGGCAAGAAGCAGCCGGACGGATCGGAAGCGCAGCAGCCGGAATCGCAGCCGGAAAATGCACCGAAAAAAGCGCCTTTGCGCTTTACGTTGATGGCAGAGCGAGTTGTGCCGGACACCGGGGAGCGCTTTTATGCCGAGGGGGAGCTCTTCGGCGAGGCCGCGGTCGGTGAGCGGGTCACGGTTTTACACCGCGACGGCAACATCTCCCACCCGGTCTTAGCGGAGATAGAGGGGAGCGGTGCAAACACGAAGCTCTTCTTTTCGGGAAAAGATGGCTTGTCCCTTGATTGGACCTACGCTCTGATTACGAATATACCGTATCAGATTGAGGTCGATGTAAACCGGCCGATTGAAAACCCCTATCTTCTGGGGCTCACGCGGGTCGTGTTTCGCTTTCAGCAGGAAGGGGATTTTCTAAATCTCTTTTTCCGTGAGCTGGTGCGGAGCCACTATCTGCTCGCAGTGCGAACGGACGGAAGCCTGCCCGAGGGGAGCGGCACGGTGACACTGAAAAAGGGCATGCAATTCGGAATCGCCCGCGTCACCCTGGATGAGGGTGAGGAAGCCATGCCGGTCTATACGGATTGGGACGCCTTACGACAGATGGAAGCGCAGGGGGCAAACGGGTGGAAGCGGGAGACCATGGTTCTCCACTTTCCGCAGCTTGTCGGGATGCTCCGGGAAAACGAGGGCTTTGTGATTAACCCCTACGGGCCGCAATTATTTTATGTCTCGCCCGACACCATCCGCAGCATTCAAAATTCTCCGGGGTATCAGAGTGAGTTCGGGGAGGCCAAGATGCAGAGCAAAACTGTCGAGCGGGATAGCAAGATGATGCTCGGCTACCCGGCGGAAAACGAAGAGGTGACGGCTTTAAAGAGCGCGCTGCTTGCCTATGCAAAATCGCGGCGGGAAATTGCCATGCTGGACTTACTCCTAAAGAGCGATGAGGACGGAACTCAGTCCTATCTCATCATTTTGGACGTGCCGGAGGAGAATTGCCGCGCGTATTTTCAGGAGATTTACAATGCCTGCCGCCATCTTTTGCATCGCGTCTGCTACATGGATTTTGTGACCCTGCGGCGTGCGGGATTTGCGGACGGTGTGCGGACAGAGCCGCCGCTTTATGTCCGAGAGAATGAAGACTGAGACGAAAGAGACATGAGAATCAGGAGAAAGTTTGTGAGGATCTGGCGCTGATTCGCGAGAAAGGCATTGTCCTTTCGAGTGAAATTGCGGACGACGTTCGCATGCGCGCCTATCGAAATCTGCCGGAACGTGCCATTTCCAATCTGATCTTAAACGCCTACTGCTCTAGAACGAAAAACGGAACCGCCTCGGCCTCGCGATTACGAAGGAGGTTGCGGAGTTTCATCAGAGAAGCAGCTTTTTACTTATTTTTTCGAAAATTTGAAACACGAATCAAGGCGTAATCTTCCGCGGATAGAATGAAGACACAAAAGCAAAAGAAAGCAGCGAAACGAAAGGAGCGGAAACCATGATTAAGAACTTATTTTCGCCCCCAGGAAGACAGCTGTTACAGTGGTCTGTGCACTTACAATTCTGACTGCGGTAGTTACCGGAACCGCCTTTGCGGATGCGGGGGTCGATCCGGTCGCGGCAGAAAATGTGCGCACCGAGTTCGATTTTGAGCAGGGCCACTTTATTTACGATGTGGAATTCACTGCGAACGGAACGGAGTACGGCTATTGGATTCAGGCTTCGGACGGAAGTGTAGTCAAGAAGAAGATTGAGCTGATTGGCGCGGGCGGAAGCAAGACCGGAATCACCGCGGCAATCACGCAGAAGGACGCGAGAAAGATTGCCCTTGAGGACGCGGGACTTACGGAGGCGGAAGTTACTATCAGCGCCGAGAAGCTGGATACGGAAAACGATGACGGCGTGCCAAACTACGACCTGGATTTCTATACCGCAACCCATGAGTATGACTACGAGATCAATGCGCAAACGGGTGCCATCATGGACAAGAGCGTGGAAGTGAACGAGCACGCAGTGCGGGAGACCAAGCCCGCAGCGACCGCAGCGCCGACCGCGGCGCCGACCGCAGCGGCAACCGAGGCGGCTCGGGGCTTCATCGGTGTGGACCGTGCGAAGTCGATCGCTTTGGGACACGCGGGTGTCTCGGCATCCTCGGTATCCTTCTCCAAGGCGAAGCTCGACGACGATGACGGCAGGGGCGTGTACGAGATTGAGTTCTATGTGGGCAACACCGAGTATGATTACGAGATCGATGCGCACTCCGGAGGCATCATCGAATATGATAAAGACCGCGATTGATCCTTACAGAGGGCCCGTTTCGGAAAATGATTCCGAGCGGGGCTCTTGTTCGTTGATTGGCAGCGCGAACGGCGTTACAATATACCTAGAGATGACATGGAAAAATCGGCCCGATTGAATGTAAGCGTCAGGCCGATATTCAGATCGAATATCGAGAAATTTGTCTGTAGAAGGTATGCGAAGTGAGGGGCAATTATGTTGAATCAAAAGGGCTTTGATCTTTGGGCAGAGGACTATGATAAGTTTGTGGGGATTTCCGAGGAAAAAAAAACCTATCCCTTTGCCGGATACAGAGCAGTGCTCGGAAACATCTATCAAAGTATAATGCGAAAGCCGAAAGCTGTTGTTCTGGACCTTGGCTTTGGAAGCGGAAGGTTGACGGCCAGGCTGTATGAAAAGGGCTGTACCGTTTATGGGCAGGACTTTTCGGAGCGTATGATCGAACTTGCCGCGCAAAAGATGCCGGAGGCGAGGCTCTATCAGGGGGACTTTGCAGAGGGGCTGGCAGAACCGCTCCTCAGAGAACGCTATGACTTTATCATAGCGACCTACTCTCTACATCATCTAGGTGATGAGCAGAAGATTCTGCTTTTGCAAGCCCTCCGCAAGCTGCTGAACCCGGGTGGGCAGCTTTTAATCGGCGATGTGATGTTTGAGGACCGGGAGAAGCTGGAGCAGTGTCGAAGGGAGGTGGGCGATGCCTGGGATGAAGAAGAGATCTACTTTGTTGTGGACGAACTGAAGCAGATGTTTCCGGAGTTTAAGTTTGAGAAAATTTCGTTTTGTGCAGGTGTGCTGGAGCTTGACTGTGAGGCGTTGCACGCAAGAGAATAAAGAAAAAAGAGCGGAGCGCCTTGTTTTCTTAAGGCATTCCGCTCTTTTTACGGTCAACAGATCAGAGTGTTGACCCAGTTCTTACGCACGACAGCACAGGCAGCCGCAAGGTCGTGTTTTTGCAGGGCGGAGATCAGCTCCTCATGCTGTTTGGGAGAACGACTTTTGTCGGCATCTGCGATATAGTACATGTTTTCAATTCGCGCCACACGGTTTTCAAGTGTCTCAATGAAGCGTTTTAAAAAGGAGTTATTGGATAAGGCAACAAAAACGCCGTGAAAGCGGCTGTCATATAGACGTATGGTCTTTACATCGGAATCATGACAGGCTTTGGAGAACTTTTGATTGAGTGACCGGAGCTCAAGAATTACTTCATCATCGACAGAAGGGAAGGAAAAATCCAAGGCGAGGACATGAAGCTCTGCCAACATCCGATAGAGTTCACCGGTATCCTGTTGTTTAATCGGGGAAACAATACTCGCTTTTCCGGGGTAGATATCGATCAGGCGCTGGTCGGCGAGAAGCTGCATAGCCTCACGCACGGGAGTGCGGCTGACGTTAAAAAATTTGGAAATTTCCGAATCGTTGAGTTTTTTCCCCCGGTGCTAATGTGCCATCTATAATCCACTCGAGAAGAGTTTGATAGATGCGCTCCTTACCGCAACCCACGAGTATGACTACGAGATCAATGCGCAAACGGGTGCCATCATGGATAAGAGCGTGGAAGTGAACGAGCACGCAGTGCGGGAGACCAAGCCCGCAGCGCCGACCGCGGCTCCGACGGCAGCGGCAACCGAGGCGGCTCGGGGCTTCATCGGCGTGGACCGTGCGAAGTCGATCGCTTTGGGACACGCGGGTGTCTCGGCATCCTCGGTATCCTTCTCCAAGGCGAAGCTCGACGACGATGACGGCAGAGGTGTGTACGAGATCGATGCGCACTCCGGTGCGATACTGGAGGCAAGTGCGGATAATGATTGAGGATGAGATGGATGCAAGAGAAATGACTGAAGAGCAAATCCGTGAAAAGTTGCGGAAAGGCTATGAGGATTATCTGAACGGAAACGTCGAGGATGCTGCAACGGTGTTCGCACAGTTTCGGGAAAGTCACAGAACATAAAGGGCAGTCGCAGACCTTGGATGGCAAGGTCTGCGACATTTTTCGCATTTCTTGCTACCTGCCCTCTGCCGGAGCGGCTGTCAAACCTGAGTTTTATCTGAAGCGCATACGGATATCAGCGTAGAAGTGCAAAGCTTATGACGTTTCTCAAGCAAGGCATGGAGCGCTACGGTCTGGTTTCCTTCCTGCGGGGCAATCAGCGTTGTGACATCGAAGAGATTCGCTTGGATGATATGATTAGCTTTCGCGTGATGAAACAGTTAATAAGCTAATATAAGAGAAGTGGGAGGATGCATAGGTACATCCCCTTAATAAGAGTTAATCTTAGAGGGCGTTTCAAACGGGGCAGGTGTGTCGTTGCTGAAGTCTGCTAACTAGAGCCAAGTGGACTGAGATAACCAGATGACTTTGCCACAGAAATCCAGTGGAAAGAAGGCCGGTCTAATACATTGTGAAAGATGGGTTTAACAACAAAACTCACATGATATACTGTAGATCTCAAAAATTTTTGTAAGAACCACACTACGGATTGAAATTAATTTGAGAAAGATATATACTCGAAGTATTGAAGAATTCAATGGAAGGGAGGAAGTTATGAAACATTGGTATAGAAAAGATGCCTCCCCTAAAATGCCACCTGGGTTGATTCCCAAAATTCAAAAGATGTTTTCGGACAAAGGTTGGCCAATTGATTCGAATGAAGAAGAGCCCTACGAGGACTATCCTTATGAAGCTTTCTGCGGATTATTAGCTGGATTGAATTCTGAAGAACGTCAATTGTTGTTATTTCTTACTGAGAAGTTTTTGTGGGTGCGCCAATGTGAATATATGAAGTACTTTGCAAAGGTGTTCGACGACTTCGTAAACCAATACGCTTTTTCTTGTAAGAAAAAGGTCTGCTTTTGTCCACTGCTTGCGGAAGCCGACTTTGGAAAAGCAAAAAGTTCCACAGTGTTGATATACATGATAAAAGCTCATTTGGAGCATATTAAAAAGAAATACAAGGATATAGAAATAATACTAATGGAATCGCCTTGGTTGGAAGATATTAACAAGGTGATAAATCAAGGATTTACCCTCTGCTTAGTGGATGACTTTATTGGGACAGGTGATACTGTAATCAAGGCAATGAAATACTTTCATAATAAAAAAAATATAAGTAGAAATAAGATGGCAGTTATATCATTGGTTTGCATGGATGAGGGGAAAAGCAAAATTAAAGCACAAGGATACAGTATATTTGTAAATTCCTGCCGTCAAAAAGGGATTTCGGATCTAGGCGATCCATCACAAGTCAGTATCATGAATGGATTGGAGACTAAAATTGGGGTCAAAAAGGGGTTTGAGTTCGGCTACAGACGTTCAGAGTCACTTGTCAGCATGATGCGCACGCCAAATAATACCTTTCCTATATTTTGGCTAAAAAATAAGAAAAATGAATTTGCTCCGTTTCCGAGGTGGTTTCGTGAATAGTGATTTCGTGAATACAATCAATTTTTCGGGTTTTTCGACTTATAATGTTGTATTGCTCTTGAAAATTATAAAATTCAAAGGGAATGTATTGCTGTTGCATGATAGTGGGATGACATACTCTCAGATAGCGATGATGATTTCAGATCTGGAAGAAAAGAACATAGTTAATATTACTGAGGATGATATTGTTTTGACCGATGAGGGAGAAGAATTTTTAGAGAAATATCTAGCTAGTGTTTTTCCGAGAAAGAAGGATCAATGGATTTTACGTCAAAAACGTTTTTATAAGGAACCAATCTCCGCGGATGTGATTATTCTACCTAGGGGGAAAGTATAACATAATACAGTATCTTGCAGGCCACATCAGAATGTATTCTTAAACGTAGGGATACAGATTGGCGAGTCGTCAATCATTTAAGAACCGGTTTTCAAGCCACACATCTACTTTCGTCATAAGCTGGAAGCATATAACGAAAGTAGATGTGCGCTCGCAACATGTTGCTAAGCGGTTACAAGGCACAATTGCTTTGTAACATGTTGCTTGCTTGCACAACTCATAAATGAATGAGTTGTGCTGATACTTTTAGTGATGTGGTCTGCAAGGGATTGTATTGCTTGCGCAGAGTGAGGAAGAGACAGTGAAGTGGGAAAAAGTTGAGGCAAGAATCCGTCTTGAGTGTACAGCTCAAAGAAAAAGCAGGGAGTTTACTCTTGACTATATTGCCTATTGCAAAAAATTATTTGCTAATAATCTTCCAATTATATCTTCCTCAAAGCATTTTTCTCTTCTTGTTGGTATTGATTATCAATATATGTGCAAGATGGCGTTTGCAAGTGATTGCTTCTATCGACATTTCACTATTCCGAAGAGCAATGGAAAGCGTAGAAAGATTGATGAGCCTTTACCGGATTTGAAGTTTGTACAGGATTGGATTTTAAAGAACATTCTGGAAAGGTGTAAAACAAGTGATTATGCAAAGGCATATATCAAGGGACGTACATTAAAGCATAATACCAGATTCCATAGAGCCCAGCCGGTATTGGTAACTATGGATATTAAAGATTTTTTCTCCTCTATATCGCTAAACGAGGTTACAGCGATTTTTGAACACATGGGGTACTTTCACAAGTTATCGCGTTTTTTGGCTCACTTGTGTTGCTTGAGGAATGTCCTTCCGCAAGGAGCACCGACAAGTCCTTATTTATCAAATCTCAGAATGATTGCGTTCGATGATAAGGTGGCTAGTTACACATCAAACCTTCATGTTAGATATACGAGATACGCTGATGATTTAACATTTTCAGGGGCATTCAATCCACATCATCTAATTAAGGATATAAGCGATTTTGTCTTTGAGGAGGGGTTTTCGATTAATTCGGGAAAGACCAGGGTTGCTCGAAGTAGTGCTAGGCAAGAGGTTACTGGGATTGTAGTTAATTCGCATATGCAAGTAGCAAAAGATAAACGCAAGCATATACGACAGCAGGTATACTATATAAGGAAATACGGAATCGATTCACATTTGGAACGTATTGGTGAGAAGCGGGCAAATTATTTGAATCATCTTTTGGGTCAAATTAATTTTGCGCTATTTGTAAATCCGAGAGATTCAGAGATGAAAGAGTATTTTGCTGAAATTAAGGATGTTTTACAAAGTCAAAAGGATTAATGAAAAGGTCTGCGTGGAGCAGACCTTTTTTTGCAAAGGACATATCAAAACTTAGGAAAGCGCTATTTATACGGTTGAACAGGTGAGAACCAATCTGAAATTACCTAATCCAGAACTTCTGCATGATACTTACGAGGTGCGTGTCTATTTTGGAAATCAAGCATGTCTTTATTACTGAAGGGGATGGATCGTGTAATTAGACTGTTGGACTATACAACTTCGCTTACCCAATTTGACACAACTCGTAAAAGGTCTACGCTCACCCATATAGAGTCTATTTGCGCTCAGATTCAAAATCGCCAAGGGGAGGTATCGATGCATGAAACAAACCAAGGACTGGAAACTTGTCACGAGGGAACACGTTATCCGTGCCATAAAACGCTTTGTTGAAGAAAGGCCCGAGTATCCGGCGGCGCGTTCTACCTATCTTATCTACGAAGGAAAGAAATACCCGGCAAAACACATACGCGGAATGGCCTATCGAGAGGCTTTCGGAATTGAGATCGGCAAGGATGAGTATACAGGCGGTATGGAAACGGTGCGTTTTTTCGAGAGGCTCGGATTTGAGACCTTGCACATCGAAAAGCCGAGGTTAGAGGAGGCTCCGGATGAAGCAAAAGAAGAGGGGAAGCCTTCCGACAGGGAAGTCAATCTAAGAATTTGCATGTATCTCCAGACAGAAAATGAGCAGGAAGAGGAGCCGTTTGAGAAGGCGATGCGTGTCGTGAAAGCCAACAAGGTTGATATTCTGGTATTTCCCGAATTTTGCTATGTGCCGTTCTTAGCGGATGTGTGTTTCCCCGATATTTTGTCGGAGAGAGATTATCATTCCTTTGTTGAGAAGGCAGAACGCCTCAGCAGGGAGCTTGGTTGCGCGCTGATTGTTAATGCCGAAGATATCAAGGGGCATATATACAGCATCTATGTCAATGCAGGGGCAAAGAAGAATGAAACCCGGCATGCCCTTTACCTAAAGCACACCATGACGGGTTGTTCCGCGTTCGAGACGGAGAATTATCCGGAAGTCATTGAAAGTTTGTTCCGTCCCATTGTGTTCAAGGGCTACAAAATCGGCATGTCGATTTGTTATGACTGCAATCATTCGCTGTTCAGCAGAATCTACGGTCTTCAGGACGTAGATTTGATTTTGAATTCCACCGGGGGCGATGTTGTTTATTCGAAGTGGTATCGCTACAACAAGGCCAGAGCAATAGAGAATCACTGCTTCAATCTGGTCACGATGGGCGGATATAGCGAGCACAATTATGTCTACGGTTTTAATCGGCTTGGCGGAGTGATGGAGCCGGTATGTTTGGAACGGCAGGCGGATGATGCAGAGATTCCCGCAGGGCTCTTTTTGTTTGACCTCGGGAAAGACGATGCTCATATGACGGCGGAAGAGGCTCAGCTTGCGACCGAGAACAAGTACCAAGCGTTCAAAGCTCCGGCAGAGAATTTGCACTGGCTGCTGAAATCGGCAAAGAAGCTGGTCGGAGGGTTGTATCTCCGAATATATGACGATTTCAACCTTGTCATTGCCGTTTTGGAAGGAGACGATATTTTAAAGGCCGAAAAAGTTTTGCCTTTGCTGTATTCCGATGCGTTGAAGTCGATTCCAAACAAGAGATACATTTTGGTCAGTCATTATGAGCATTTGGATGAGGATAAGTTCCGCAATCAGCTTTCCACAGTCCTAAAGGTGAGGGCGATGGAAAATTTCTGTGCAGTGCTTCTTTATTCGGACACAAAAAATGTTTGCTACCAGACGGGAAAGGCAAAAAATCCCCAGGAGCTGAAAGCTGTCCGCGGGATGTACGGAATTGACCTTGGCAGAACAAGCGGTCCGGAAGCAATCTGGAGAAATAAGGAAGGCTGTAAAGCCGTCTGGCGAAAAAACTTTGAGCGCCTCATCGCATATAGCAATCAAAGTTTAAGCAAATCGTAACGGAAACTTACTTTGCTTTCGAAGCCAAAAGAGAGACAATTTACTTACAGCTGTTTCAAAGCAAACAGAGACTCATATCGAAGTGCTATGGTATTTGCGTCTATGGCGCGGCAGCGCGAAAGCTTGTTCGCTTCCGAGGAAAGTGTGACGTAAGGCAAGGAGGTGCAATATAAAAGTCATTCTCATCAGACATTGCAAAGTAAAATATGACTGGCGCAGGTTTTACAGCTCGGCGGAGTTTGACCGGGCGTGTCGAGAGTACGACAGAGCTCCGATTGAAGCCGCAAAGCCGTCGGCCATTCAAGAGGCAGTGGGCGCTGTTTACATCAGTCGCTTAGAGCGAAGCAAAAGCACTGCGCTTTGCTTCTTTGGTAAAGCGAAATTAAAACAGACGGAACTCTTGGATGAGGTTCCCCTTAGATCAAGTTTTGATACGGAATTGCGCTTGCCGTTATGGTTTTGGAATCTGACTGGGAGAATCCAGTGGTTTTTGAATCATCCGAGGCAAGCAGAGCCCAGGCGCCTCACAGAGCGCCGAGCGAAAAAACTGGTTGGAAAAGTATGCGCCGCAGGAGAGGACTGCATCCTCATAACACACGGATTTTATATGTATACCCTGATAAAGGAATTTCAAAAAAGCGGGTTTCAGACAAAGCAGCAAAGAGCGCATTACCAAAACGGGCAGGGGATTACACTGTGGCTTCCAACGCCAAGAGAGGGACAAACATGAGCAGTCATATTCTGGGACAGAACGATCGACTCACCGAGTTTTTGCGCCGGTTTCAAATTAAACTCAGATGCATTCTGGGAGCTAAACTCATCGGCATCTATATCCACGGTTCGGTGGCGCAGAATGCCTTCCGCTGGGAGCGCTCCGATGTGGATGCGCTCGCGGTGGTTTCGGAGCGGCTCACCGCAGCCGAACGCCTTCATTTTGTAGAGGAGATTCGAGCGCTCAGTGAGGATGGGCCTGCGAAGGGGATTGAAGTCTCCGTGCTTACGGAGAAGGAGCTTCGCGCGGGTTCGCATCCCTATGTCACGGAATGCCATTATTCGCCTTTTTGGGATGAATATGTCCGCGAGGCGGGGTGGGAGAAGTGGGATGAAGAATCGCGCAGGGATGAGGATATCACAAGCCATATCTTTAACCTGAGGCAGAAGGGCATCGTGCTCGAAGGGCCGGAGATTACGGCGCTCTTTCCCGTCATCTCCCGCGAGACTTTTATGGAGAGCATTGCCTACGATGAGCACGATGCGCCCGTGGACATGGTGGATTCCGTCATGAACCTCTGCCGCTATCATTGCTTTTTGCGGAGCGGGGCGCTTCTTTCCAAGGAAGAGGGCTTACAGCGAATGCTGCCCGAGCTTCCGGACTATGAAGCGTTTCTTCGGACGATACTGCGGGAATTTTACGCGGGTACCGTGTACTTAGACGAAGCGCTGACAGAAACGGCAGAACGCTTCAAGGAAGAGATGTTTACCAAACGAGCGAAAGAACTGGCTGAACCGGACCGAAAACTACCGGCAGAATAAGGAGGTAAGTCATGAAACATTTCCGGAAAAAGAGTCTTGCGATGCTGACGGCGCTGACACTTTCCGCGTCTGCGCTTGCGGCCTGTGCGCCGACGGCTGCGCTAAAAACAGTAGAAGCCGAGTATCCCGCGGCGATTGCGGAGGGGAAGACGGCGGAAGATTTTGCGCAGAGCGACGAACATCGGGACTGGCTCGAGGCTTACCGTAAGAAGACAGCGGTTTCCGCCGCTTATCAGACGGAACTGCGGGGCTATTACCGCAATCTGTTGCCGAAGATCTTATATGAGGAAGATGAAAACACGGTATGTTCGCCGCTCAATATCTATATGGCGCTTGCCATGCTCTCGGAAATCACTGAGGGCGATACCAGAAAGCAGATTTTGGAGACGCTCGAAGCAGAGGATGCGGAGGCCCTGCAAGGTCGCATTTCGGCGCTCTGGGAGAGCAATTATATCGACACGCCGCTTGTCAAGAGCCTGCTTGCGGATTCGCTCTGGCTCAATGAGTCCGTACGCTACAACGAGGAGACACTGAGTCGCCTCGCGAAAACCTACTATGCGTCTTCGTTTCGCGGAAAGCCGGGCTCGGCGGAAATGGATGAGGCGCTTCGCAAGTGGACAGATCAGAATACCGGCGGACTTTTGACGGAGTACACCAAGAACTTAAAGCTTGAGCCGGATACGGTTTTGGCGCTGGTCACGACCATCTACTATAAGGCGGCATGGGTTGATGCGTTTTATGCCGCGGGCAACACAAAGGAGACCTTCCACGGGACAAAGGGCGATGCGACGGTTGATATGATGCACCAAACCGACACCATGGGCGTCATGGAAGCGGAGAAATTTACCGCAGTGCGCTTGCCGCTGAAGGACAGCGGCGACATGTATTTTTACCTGCCGAAGGAGGGCGTTGCAGTCAACGAACTCACGGAAGACGAGGCTGTCTTTGACGCTTTGCCGCCGACGGACAGCGTTCATTGGACTTCGTACCGCGTGAATCTGACCCTGCCGAAATTCAAGGTTTCCGAGGAGACAGATCTCATGAAAACGCTTGCAGCCATGGGCATTACAGACGCGATGGATGCCGGCAAGGCGAACTTTAAACCGCTCACGGAAGCAAATAACAATTTCTTCCTGAATCGCGCGACACACGCGGCCATGGTAGAGGTGGATGAGCAGGGCGTGACCGGAGCGGCCTACACCATGCTGGCCATGGCGGAAGCGGCGATGCAGATGAGCGAGCCTTTGGACATTACCTTTGACCGCCCCTTCCTCTTCCTCGTCACCGCGGAGGACGGTTCGTTGCTGTTCTCGGGCGTGGTGCGAAATATCGAATAAGATAGGTTCTTGCAGTGTGCCTTTGACGCGGCTTCGGCTTCGGAGCCGCTTGGTTTTGAAAGAGATAGCGCAATCCGACTTCTTTATGGAGTCGGATTGCGCTATCTCTTTGCCTACATCTTCCGCTGCACTTAGGAAACGGTCAAAGATGCAAATAAGAAGAGAAAAAATTCTGTTGAAAACACTCGACAAGCTGATATAATGTACATATACAATAAGTACACTTGGACGGAAGGGGGACGCGGTTTGGACATTGTGATCAGCAACAATACCGGAAAACCGATCTATGAGCAGATCACAACACAGGTAAAAGCCATGATCATAAGCGGGGAGCTGAAGGCGGGAGATGCGATTCCCTCCATGCGTGCGCTGGCAAAATCAATCCATGTGAGTGTCATTACTGTTCAGAGAGCGTATGAGGAGCTGCAAAGAGATGGCTTTATAGAAACCACGGTTGGCAGAGGCAGTTTTGTTTCCGCACAAAACAAAGAGTTCTATCAAGAAGAACAGCAACGCATCGCCGAAGAACATTTGCAAATCGCCGCGGAAATCGGCCGAACAAACCGGATTTCGCTTGAAAAATTGAAGGAGCTATTGGCACTGTTCTATCTGGAGGACGAATAATATGGAAAATATATTAGAGTTGCGGCAGGTCTCCAAGTCATTTCCGGGATCAAGTTTTAGGCTGGAGGACATCAGCTTTTCGCTACCGTATGGCGCTGTGTTAGGCTTTGTCGGAGAAAACGGGGCCGGAAAGACGACCACAATCGGCTGTATTCTAAATACGATTGCGCAATACGGCGGCAGCATCAAATTATTCGGAAAAGAGATGCGGGATTCCGATACGGATATCAGAGAACGGATTGCTGTCGTCTATGACGGAGCTAATTTTCCGAGTTATCTGAATGCAAATCAAGTGTCGGATATTATGGCGGGTGTTTACAGGCATTGGGATAAGACGCTGTTTTGCCACTACCTCGAGAAGTTCAAATTGACGCCGACGCAGAAAATCAAACAGTATTCCAGAGGAATGACGATGAAATTGGCGATTGCGGCTGCCTTATCGCATCATCCGCAGCTGCTTGTTTTAGACGAGGCGACTAGCGGACTGGATCCCATCATGCGGGATGAGATGTTGGATGTGTTTCTGGATTTTGTGCAGGATGAGCAGCACTCTATTTTGCTGTCATCCCACATTACAAGTGATTTGGAAAAAATAGCCGATTACATTACATTTATCCACAACGGGAGACTGATTCTCTCCGCAATGAAAGATGATTTGCGCTATAACTATGGTGTGATGCGCTGTAGCGAGAATCAATTTCAGGCCTTGAACCAAGAGGATATGATGGCTTATCTGAAACGGGATTATCAGGTCGATGTGTTGCTTTCCGACAGCAAAGCCGCACAAAGAAAATACAGGGACGCTGTGATTGACCATGTATCCATTGATGAGATTATGCTGCTGCTGATCAAGGGAGAACGGAGATGAAGGGACTGTTGAAGAACAATTATTTCGCGACCTTAGACAATGCGAAGGCAATTACAGCTCTTATGGTGTTGCTCTGTGCGTTGGGTATTGTTATGAAAAATCAAATGCTACTCATTTCGTTTACCCTGTTTTGCATGGTCGGATTTTCGCTTATCTCGCTTGTGGGAAGCCTGAAAGAACGGGGCTTTAAGTGGGACAAGTATAAGCTGTCAATGCCGGTAAGGAGAGCTGAGATTGTGAGAAGCTATTTTCTGAGTCTGCTGATCTGGCTCGTTTTCGGAATGTTGCTTGCCGGAAGCGGTATTGGTTTATCGCTGGTAATTCGGGGCTTTCTATTTGACAAACCCACAGATGTCTTTAATCTGTATGTAGGCGGGATCGGTGTCAGCTTGTTTGCGGGGGCAATCTTTTTTCCGCTGTATTGCTCATCGGGAGGAGAGGAAAGAGGCGAAGCTCTGTTGGTTATCAGCTTGCTTTTGGGCTTTGGCATCATTGCGGCGATCAGCAGCTTCATCAATGCACGCATCCCGACCCCGCTGACAGCGCGAGGAACAATTGCGGTCGGAATTATGATACTGTCAGCTGCGGTGTGTGCATTTGTTTTTTCGTACGCACTGACGATCCGTATCTACCGGCGGCGGGACTGCTAGACGATTTCAGGAAACAGAAGGGAGATTTCACCATGGGGTTTGACATCACCTATCATGCAATTCGCAGGGATGAGATGGAGCGCTGCTTCTTTGCGCCGATGAAGGCGTTAAAGGACGGAGACAGCAGCGTGGCGGAGCGCTTTGCGGCGGCGTATCAGGCGGAACACGAGTCGTTTTACGGGGAGAAGTACTTAGACATTATGAAGACCGTTGCGGCCTGGGACATTCGAAGAGCCAGTGAAAAGGGCATACTCTACGGGATGGCGGTGGTCAGCGGTTTCTTCACAGAATATCAGTATGTACGCGGCTCGGCTTATTCTTTCCTCATTGAGGAACATCCGGAGATGAAGCGCTACTGCAGTCCGTGGAAGAGCTTTGTGCCGGAGTGGATCCCGGAACCCGACCATGACATCTTAAGTGAAAATTATGCGGCCGGCATCTACATGGCTCCGGAGCAAGTGAAGTCCTTGCTTCATGATTATGAGGGCGATGCAGGCGTGCGGAACTGCCTCGAGGCCTTTTTCGGTGACAACCTCGCGGTATTTCTGACTTCGCTCCGTCAGGCAAGTGCGTCGGAGAGCGGTCTCATGGAAGCGGCCGAGGTCATGGAGGTAAATCCCTTTGATCTCAACAAGTCGACATGCTACTCGGACATTCGTCTCTGTGACCCGCAGGGTGCTTTCATCTATCAAAAAGTCGCAATCGAGCAGGTAAAAGCCGCGAGTGGAATGGAGGCGGAAGAAATCATAGAAAAAGTGAAGTACGAAAAGCACCGTTACGAGACCCCGGCGGAAGAAACACAAGTGGCAGAGGAAGAGGCGCGAGAGCCCGAGCAAGCTACAGAGAAAAAGCCGGGTTTCTTTGCGCGGCTCTTCGGGAAAAAGTGAGCACATGAGAATCGAACATGTGGCTCTCTATGTCTCCGACCTGGAGCGCGCGCGGACTTTCTTTGTCCGCTATTTCGGCGGAAGCTCGAATGCATTGTATCACAATGAGAAGACCGGCTTTCGCTCCTACTTTATATCCTTTGCGGACGGCGCGCGTTTAGAACTCATGACCAAGCCCGACTTGGCGGTACAGGAAAAGGCGCTGTTTCGCGCGGGGTATGCGCATGTTGCGTTTTCGCTAGGTAGCAAAGAGAGGGTGGATGCCCTGACAGCGCAATTAAGAGCGGAGGGTTATAAAGTCATCAGTGGGCCGCGCACCACGGGAGACGGCTATTACGAGTCCTGCATTCTGGATTTTGAGGGAAATCAAATCGAATTGACGGTGTAGTAAGACACAGCAAAACACAAAGAAAAAGAGCGACAGCCGTGCCCAAGGGAGCAAGAGGCTGTCGCTCTTCTTGTTTCGACAGAAGCTCTTGTAGGCGATTTGTTTTATGAAACGGTTCTGTGCGGGGGCGGAAGCGGAAACAAGGCGGATTGTGGATAAACTACAGTATAATGACGACAAAAAGGGCTTATAGTCGATAAATAGACAATATATATGCGGAAGGTAAAATAATAGTAGGAAATAATGCTGTATAATATCGCTTAAATGTTGAATTAATTGCGCAAACTGTATATGATAAAGAAAAGCAAAGTTACAAAGTGAGACTTTATTGTAAGAGGCACTTGCGTCGAGGCTGTCTTTGGATAGAGCGCCGGGCGCAACGAAGGGAGGCGGCGGAGACAAGAGCGGAAGGAGCGGATTTTCGGAATTAAGTAGGAATCAGACGGAAACGGAAAGCAAAACGTTGTGCGGAGGTGCAACATGGGAGAACAGGTAAACAAAACAAAGAAACGCGGCTCGATTAATGCGTTTGTCATTGTGTTTCTCGTCATTGTGGGATGCTACATTCTTTCGCTCTTCATCAGCCCGGGCGCCTTTGAGCGCGAGCAGCTGAACGGGCGCACGGTGGTCATTGCGAATTCCTATCACGTCACGGATAAGATCTATCTGGGTCCGCAGGCAATCTTCCAGGCGGTGCCGAACGGCCTGGTCTCCTCGGCGGGTATGATGTTCCTTGTCATGCTGGTCGCGGGTTGTATCGAAGTCTACAAGAGAACCGGCGCACTCAATAAAGGCGTTGCGCGCATCCTATCGAAGTCGGAGCGCGTGGGTCACGAGAAGATACTTGTGCTCATCATGATTATCTTCGGCGCACTGGGCGGCTTTCTCGGCTGGAACGAACAGATTGTGCCCTTTATACCGATTGTGCTCTCGCTCTGCCTGGCACTCGGCTACGATCTGATGACAGGCATTGCCTGCTCGGCGATGATTGATATGATCAGCTTTTCGTTCTCGCCGACCAGTGTGTACACCGTCGGTATCTCGGATGAAATCGCGGAGCTCCCTATGTTCTCGGGTTTCCTGTTCCGCTTTATTCTGCTCTGCGTCGCAGACTTCATCATCATCCTCTATGTCCTTCGCTATGCGCGCGGCGTGCGGAGCGGAAAGATTCAGTCGCTCACCGCGGACTTAGACAGCGACAAGTTCCGGGTTGACTACTCGCAGGAGATGCGGGAGCCGCTGACCGGCGGGCAGAGTCTTTCCCTGCTTTTCTTTGTCGTGGTTTTTATCACAGCCATCGCGGGTGTTGCGAAATTCGGTTGGTCGATGAATGACCTCTCGGCCTGCTTCCTCTTCACGGCGATTGCGGCGGGCTTCATTAACCGCATGGCGCCGAACGATATCGTGAATGCAATCTGCGCCGGTGCGAAGGACGGCCTGGTGCCGGCCCTGGTGATAGGCCTTGCGCGCGGCATTCAGTGGATACTCACGGCGTCCGGAATCATAGACCCGATTATCTACAGCATTTCAAGACCCTTAAAGAGCCTGCCGGGACCGGTCGCTGCGATTGCGGTCATGTTCGTGATTGCGATTTTTAACGGTCTCATCACCTCGGGTTCCGCGAAAGCCATGGCACTCATGCCCATTTTGATTCCGCTCGCGGATCTCATCGGCATGACGCGGCAGACGATGATACTTGCCTTCCAGTTCGGTGACGGTCTCACGAACTCGCTCTGGTTTACGAGCGGCACCCTGCTCATCTTCTTAACGATTGCGGGCATTCCCTTAAAGAAATGGTGGAAGTTTGTCACGCCCTTGATTACGATGTTATTTGTGGTCTGTATGATTGCCTTGATTGTCGCGACCAAGATTCACTACGGACCGTTCTGAGTAGGGGGCAGAGCACAGCGGTAAAGGCGAGGGCATATGGCGGGTTCGGAGAAGCCGGAAACGGCGTGTGCCTTCGCGCTGCAAAGGTTAAACCGAACGGGACACAGCGAAATTCACAGGGTTCGCGTGTCCGCGCGGCGAGGAGAAAACAGCTGGGGGTAAGTTTTATGATAGACATTTTGGCAGAGGGAACTGCGCTTAGAGAGGAACTTGTGGAGCTGCGCCGCTATTTTCATGCGCATCCGGAGCAGTCCTGGCAGGAGTTCAACACGCAGAAAAAGATTTGCGAGTATTTGGATGTACTCGGCATCCCCTATGTGAAGGTCTGTAAGACCGGTGTGATTGCGACCATAGCGGGGAAGCATTCCAAGGGGAAGGTGCTCGGCATACGCGCGGATATCGATGCGCTGCCGGTCACGGAGCTTTCGGAGGTCGCATGGAAGTCCGTGAACGAGGGCTGTATGCATGCCTGCGGGCATGACACGCATATCACCATGCTGCTCGGCACGGCCAAGCTCTTAAAGAAGATGGAGGATGAGCTCACGATTACGGTGAAGCTCTTATTCCAGCCCGCGGAGGAGTTCATTGCGGACAGCGGCGCAGGGCTTATGAAGGATGAACCGGAAGTCTTGGCCTGCGACCGCCTGATTGCCATGCATATCTGGAGTAAGATTCCTGCGGGCTATGCCTCGCTCCGCTACGGCCCCGTCATGTCGGCGGCGGATACCTTTGACTTTCACGTGAAAGGCAAGGGCGGACACGGTGCCCTGCCGCACCAGACGGTGGATCCGATTGTGGCGGGGGCGGAACTGGTCATGTCCTTGCAGCGCTTGGTCTCAAGAGAACTGAATCCGCTGGAACCCGCGGTGATCAGCGTGACTTCGTTTGTCTCGGGCACCACCTCGAACGTGATACCGGGAGAAGCGCACCTCATGGGAACCGCGAGAACATTTAATCCGGAGATACGAGATCGCTATCCCGCGATGCTGCGCCGCGTTGCGGACGGCGTTGCCATGGCGACCGGAACCGAGATTCAGCTCGATTATCACCCGGGACCGCCGCCGACCATCAACGACGATGCCTGTGTGGACACGGGGCGAAGAGCGGCGGAACGGGTTTTCGGAAAAGACCATCTTCTCGACTGGGAGCAGCAAATGGGCGGCGAGGACTTTGCCAAGTACGAGGCGCCGAAATGCCTTCTGTTCCTCGGCGGCGGCTTTTCGGAAGAGGCGCGGCGCTACCCGCAGCACAGCCCCTACTTCGATATCGATGAGAGTGCCTTGGAACTCGGCGTCCGCTACTTCTTAGAGTATGTGCGGGAGTACGCCAACGAGCAAGAATAAAGAGATATCCTTAGCTTGCGGTAGCCGGAAACAGCAGTTGGGGGATAAAAACAAGAAAGCATAGTGATGCGAAGAAATGAGCAGCTTGTGGGATACAGCGCCAAGCAAGCGAAGCAGAAAACAGAGTCAGGTAAGAAAAGTTGAAAACAGTGTCAGCAACAGAAGTGGAAATAGAATTGAGGAGCGACAGCAAAAGTAGCGCTTACCGGATGTAAAGCTTGCCTGCACCGAAACGGTGCAGGCTTTTGATGATTCGCTACGGAGTATCGAAGGAGAGAGGCATTGCGGAAATCATATCGTGAACTGACAGAGGAAATCAAAACGGACGGGGAGAGGCTTAAGCTAATTGCAGCGCTCGGGAGCAGCGATGACCTCGCCTATCACTATGCGCTGATCTGCGAGGACTGGGCGGCGGGCGGAACGCTTATGCTCGAGAACAGCTTCGACCGGCACGGAGAAGCGGGGATTGTTTTTTTACTTGAGCGGCTCAGAGCGTTTGGGACAGCTTCAAAAACGGACGCAAGTGCAACTGCCGGGACAGCTGTTGATTCGGGTGCGGGTGGGGAGATAAGTACCGACACACTTGGTGCAAAAAATCTGCAGCAAGACGCGGGACAGATCCGGCAGCGAAACGGTGAACAGGACTGTCGGCGAACCAGTGAACAGGACGGTCAACGGGACAGCAGACAGGACTGTTGGCAGAACCATGAGCAGGACTGTAGACAGGGTGGAGAGGCAGATACCGCTTACCTCGCCGCCAAAATTCTCTCGCAGTTAAGACACAGAGACTTTTATGCCGCGCGCGCCAAAGAACTGGCAGCACTTCTGACCGCAAGATGGGATATTTCGGATATCGCGCTTCGAAGAAAGCAAATCATTGCCCTCGGTTGGATCGGCTCTGAGTCGGAAATCAATCTTCTGATTGACTCTATGCAGAGCGATTCGGATGCGCTCTGCCGCGCCTGGGCGGCTGCCGCGCTCATGCAGCTCTCGTTCCACGGTGTGGCGGCAGATGTTCTGCGGGAGAAAACGAAGGCGGCCTTTGCGGCGGCAATACAGAAGGAGGGCGACTTGAATGCTGCCGGCATCATGATAGAGGCGGCACAGACGCTCTTCGGAAAGAAGTGGATATCCGCCGCGGCAGCGGAAGCGGCCGAGTCCGAGTCGATTGAAAAGGCGAGAAAATCGGCCCTCCGTTTTCTCGGCAAAGCCTGAATTCCTTGTCGCCTTTGATTGCGTTGTCTATTTGCTTTGCCTATAATGAATTCAACTCAAACTGTCGTATACCGGGCACTCAAATGCTCTTTTGCCGTACATTGCATCGGTTTAAGGGGCAGCGGCAAGGGACGGCAGAGCAATGGTTTTCGGAATAGGAGACGGAATTCATGACAAATCAGACAAAACGAGCAAGGGAGTTAAGAGATCGCGGAAGGAGCAAGCCGGGAGCAGCCATTCTGATCGGGCATGTTCTGCTCTTGCTCTTTGAACTGGCGGTGGTCGTACACGGCTTTGCGGACGAGGGGTTAGCGACACTCCGCTTTTACACGACGGATTCCAATCTGCTCTGTGGCATCGCTTCGGCGCTCTATCTTTGGACCTATTTCCGGGGCGGAAACGTGAAAGGGAGCGAGGCAGGGCGGCTCTCGCTGCTCCGCTTTATTGCGACAAGCTGCCTGCTTGTGACTTTCACGGTGGTGTTACTGGTACTCGGCCCGGAGAACGGTTTTGCGCATGAGTTTCTCGACGGCACGAGACTATTCAGTCACCTTCTCTGCCCGTTTTTATCCCTGATTTTATTTCTCTTCGGCGATGAACTCGCATTCTTTTCCTACATTTCCCGCGCGCTCTTTACGACCCTCCTTTATGCCGTGCCCATGATACTCTTAAACGCGGTGGGAGTGGTCTCCGGTCCCTACAGCTTCTTAAAAATTCGGGAGCAGAGCGCACAGGCGACCATATTTTGGATTGTTGTGATCCTCGGTGGAAACGCGGTGCTTGCCTGGGGCGCGGTGCTCCTACAGCGGCGCATTCGGAGCTAAGGCTGGCGGGGAGAGAAAGGAGTTTTTCCATGCTCCAAATCAAGAATCTCAACATAGAACATCGGCGTGACTTGCATGTCATTTTGGAGAATTTTAACCTGGTTCTGAATACGGGAGACAAGGCGGTTATCGTCGGGGAAGAGGGCAATGGGAAGTCTACTCTGCTCAAGTGGATTTTTGACCCTGCCCTTGTCGCGGCCTATGCGGAGTGCAGCGGTGAGCGCATTTTGGGCGTAGAGCGGCTTGCGTATTTGCCGCAGGAACTGCCGGACGCGCTGAAAGAGAAATCGGTCTACGAATTTTTTTCGGCTACGGATGCGTTTTTTGACTGCAGTCCGAAGGAGCTTTCGGAGTTCGCCGCACGCTTTCGCCTTTCACCGGAGTTCGTTTATGGAGAGCAGCGCATGGATACACTCTCCGGTGGCGAGAAGGTGAAGGCACAGCTACTCCGCATCTTTTTGGAGCGGCCCACGGTACTCCTGCTCGACGAGCCTTCGAATGACTTAGATCTTGCCACGCTCGAATTATTGGAAAGCCTGATCAATGCGTGGGAAGGCATTGTCCTCTTCACCTCGCACGATGAAACCTTGATTGAGCGAACGGCGACTGTGGTGATTCACTTAGAACAGCTCAAGCGGAAAAGCGAGAGCCGCTATGCGGTGGTGCGTGATACTTACGCTCGCTACCGGCAGCAGCGCGCGGAACTCTTTGCGCGAAAGACCCAACAGGCGGAGAACGAGCGCAAGGAGAAAAGACTCCGGGATGAAAAATACGCGCGACTCTACAACTCGGTAGAGCGGGCGCTTTCTAGTGTTTCCCGTCAGGCACCGGGCGAGGGAAAGAACTTAAAAGACAAGATGCACGCGGTAAAATCCATGGGAAAGCGCTTCGAAAAGGAAGATGCAGAGATGACCGAAATGCCGGAGCAGGAGGAGGCTATCTTTTTCCGGCTCGGCGGCGAGTCGGCAGTGATGCCGCAGGGTAAAACGGTGATTGACTATGCCCTCGCGGAACTGAAAACGCCGGACGGTGAGCGCCTGCTGGCGAGAGACATTCGCCTTAAACTGCGAGGTCCCGAAAAGCTCTGCATCATAGGCGAGAACGGCACGGGAAAGACGAGCTTGCTGCGCCTCATTGCAGAGAATTTGCTCGCGCGAAAAGATCTCCGCGCGCAGTATATGCCGCAGAACTATGAGGATTTGTTGGACTTGGAACGAACCCCGGTCGACTTCTTGGACAGCAGCGGCGATAAGGCAGTGCGCACCAAAATTCGAACCTATTTGGGGGCGCTTAAATTCACAGCGGAGGAGATGGATCACCCCATGCGGGAACTCTCCGGCGGCCAAAAGGCCAAGGTCTTGCTCCTCAAAATGAGCCTCTCGGATGCGAATGTTCTGATACTCGATGAGCCGACCCGCAATTTTTCGCCGCTCTCGGGCCCTGTGATTCGAAGCCTGTTGGCAGCGTTCCCGGGGGCTGTCATCAGCATCTCCCACGACAGAAAATATATCGACGAGGTTTGCACACGTGTACTGCGTTTGACGGAAACAGGATTGGTATCTGTGCCGGAATTCGGCAAACAGGATTGAGACCGTGTTTATGTTACAGAGACCGGAGCGCGTGACGACCGGGGGATGACTCGGTGCAAAGAAAAGGAGGAGGGAACAATGAAACGCGGGATAATAGGTATGAAGAAGCGGAGCGGACTCGGGCTTATCCTGCTGCTGCTCGCTTTTCTCTTGGTCGGCTGCGGCGGAAGGAGCGGGCAGGAGACAGCCGGAGAGAGCAAGGAAAAGCAGCTCAGCGGCAAGGCGGAAGGGTACACGGGAGAGGAGTTGGAGGCTCTCTGCGGGGAGTGGAGCGCTGTCTACGGGCTCTTCACTTCCTATGAGGAAGACGGTGAGAAGACGGAGCAATTTTCCATGGCGAGCGATGATTCGATGGCTGAGAATGATCTTGTTCTCTACACGGAAGACGGAGCGCTTTACGCAGACTATCGAGATTCCGTGATGACTTGCTATCATCTTCCGATGGAGCGGGTAAAGGAAAAGCTCTACGAGGGCTATGAGGGCTACGACTGGTATCTGGTCGCGAAACCGGGGCGCTGGGAGGAAGTTCCTCTGCGCTTTGGACTGAATGATAAGGGAGAATTACTCCGCTTTAACGCGGGTGAGGAAGAGGGGGATAGATGGGAATATCAAAGCCTCTTCGTAAAAAACGACAGCGAAAACAGCAAGAAGACGGAGGCGTATCGCTACGCGCGGGTTGTCACGGTCTCGACTGCCGAGGAACTGGCGGCAGCAATCGGGAACCGAACAAAAATTATTCTGAAGCCGGGCGCTTACGATATCACGGCGCTCACGGCGGCGGGAACCACGGGCAAGGTCTCGGAGTCCTATGACACCGTAATCGATGTCCCGGGCTTTTATCTGGACGGCATTGAGAATCTCTGCATTGAGGCAGAGTCCGGGGAGTTGACGGAACTCTATATCACCGATTTCGCACGTCCTGTGTTGCCGATCTACAATTCCGGCCATATTAAATTCAGCGGTATCACCTTCGGTCACCGGATTGAGCCGGGACATTGCAGCGGAAGCGTGATTTACATGAGCGGCGCAAGCAACATTGATATCGAGGGCTGCAAGCTCTACGGCTGCGGAAGCTACGGCATCGAGGCCGACGGCGCCAGTGACCTTCGTTTCAAGGGCTCTGAGATTTACGGCTGCACCTACGGCATCATGTACTTGCGAAATGTATACTATCTGGATGCCGCGGACTGTGATTTTTACGACAACAGCGGGTATGAAATGCTGGATTTCTATCAGAGTTCGGGCATTCATTTCCGGGATTGTCATTTCCGCAACAACGGCAGCAAGGACCATGCCTTCATGAGACTCGCGAAGTGCTGGGGGATCGAAATCGACAAATGCAAGTTCGATGACAATGTGTATGCGAAGTTTGCGGACAACGATGCGGAGGAGGATGAAAGCGAGAGCTCTCTCACCATTGAGAATACCGTTTTTCATGACGGGAACTGAGGGTACAGATGCGTTCAGCGCTTAGAATCGAAGTTGATGAAAGTACGGAACGCAGTTTTTAGCAAAGAAACAGTGCAACAGGATTAAAAAGCGGCGGAAGCGCAACGAAGCGTGCTCCGCCGCTTTTTTGCTGCAAGCATGTTCCCGCATTTGCACAGAAAAGACTACAAAAACACTAGGAATTAAAAGTCGAAACTGGCGGCAATTCACAAAAATGCAAAAGTGCTGTCTAACTTGGCGCAGAACGGTTGACGCTATGAAAGCGACCGCATATACTGATAACAGTTCTTAATATTAAATTAAATTTTCGGAGGGGTCTATGGACTTCATGCAATCTTTGAGCGGCAATGCCGTGTTTATGATTTTCCTCACATTAGTACTCGGCTACGCATTGGGACGCATCAGTTTTGCGGGCATTGAGTTCGGTACTTCGGGTGTTTTGATTGTCGCGCTGATCTTTGGCGCCCTCGGCATGGAAGTGCCGTCTGTCATCGGAACGGCGGGACTGGGTCTCTTTCTGGCCTGCGTGGGACTCTCGGCCGGGCCTACCTTTTTCTCGAATTTAAAGGCGAATTTCTGGGGCTACATCGCGACGACGGCAGCGGTGCTGGTGGGCGCAAGCCTCACGGTGACCCTGGCGGTGAAGGTCTTCGGTCTGCCGCTTGACTTGGCGCTCGGTGTGATGGCCGGTGCAATGACTTCGACCGCAAGCCTTGCAACCACCAAGGAAGTCTTCGGCGATCAGTCCGCAGCGGGTGTGGGCTACGGTCTCGCCTATGTCTTCGGTATCATCTCGGTCTTACTCTTTGTGCAGCTGCTTCCCAAGCTCTTAAAGGTGGATATCGCAGCGGAAAATGATAAGCTCCCCAAGCTTCCCGCGGCGAAGGCGGAGAAGGAAAAAGAGCTGATGGAGATCGATGGCCCCGGTGTGTTTGTGGTCTGCCTTGCGATTATGCTCGGTGCCCTCATCGGCAGCTTTAAGCTTCCGCTCGGCGGCGGCGCTACCTTCTCGCTCGGAACGGGCGGCGGCGCTATCATTGCGGGCATTGTAGTTTCTTCCGTCGGCCACATCGGCAAGATTAAGCTGACGGCACCGAAGTCCACGCTCGTGCCTCTCCGCGACCTTGGCATTGCCTGGTTTCTCCTCCAGAACGGTGCCTCGGCGGGTCCTAAGTTTGTTTCCACGCTTCAGCAGTACGGTGTCATGCTTCTCTTGATCGGCGCGCTGATTAGCTGTGTGTCCCTGCTCTTTGCCTACGCGGTGGCGCGCTTTGTGTTCCGGATTCCGCTCTTCGGTGCGCTCGGCGCAACGACCGGTGCCATGACAGCGGCCCCCTCTCTGAATGCGCTGATCGGTGTCAGCAAGGATGACAGAGTGGCTTCCTTCTATGCGGCCTGCCAGCCGATTGCAACCGTGGGACTGGTGGTCTTGCCGAACTTCCTTGTTGCGATTTTGGGTGTTTAAGATAAGAATTGACGCAAGAATGTCCTTGCCCCTATAATGAGTCAACACAGTTGTTTTTCATTCGCGAAAAGGAGGAGGACATGAGTTTCATTCAGGGTTTAAGCAGCAATACGGTATTCATGATTTTCTTGACCTTGGTGCTCGGGTACGCTTTCGGGCGGATTAATTTTGCCGGTGTTAAATTCGGCACATCGGGCGTACTGATTGTCGCGTTGATTTTCGGCGCGCTCGGCATGGAAGTGCCCGCCATCATAGGAACGGCCGGTCTTGCGTTATTCCTGGCCTGTGTGGGGCTCTCGGCCGGTCCTTCGTTTATCACGAATCTCAAGGCGAACTTTTGGGGTTTTCTTGCGACTACCGCTGCGATTCTGGTTGCGGCGAGCGGCACTGTGGCGCTGGCGGTCAAGGTATTCAAGCTGCCCATGGACCTTGCGCTCGGCGTGATGGCCGGTGCCATGACCTGTACGGCAAGTCTCGCGACCACCAAAGAACTCTTCGGCGATAAGTCCGCGGCCGGTGTGGGCTACGGTCTCGCCTATGTCTTCGGCATTATTTCGGTGGTCATGTTTGTTCAGCTGGTGCCGAAATTTTTAAAGGCGGATATCGAGGCGGAAAATGCAAAGCTGCCGGATCCGCCGGTCTCAAAGAGTGAGAGCGATAAGTCTCTTCTCACGGTCGACGGACCGGGTGTATTTGTTGTTTGCGTTGCGATTGCCCTCGGCGCGCTGATCGGTGCGGTCGAACTGCCGCTCGGCGGCGGCACGAGCTTTTCGCTCGGAACCGGCGGCGGTGCCATCATTGCGGGCATTGTGGTATCGGTTATAGGGCACTGCGGAAAAATCAAACTTACGGCGCCGAAGTCCACGCTGGTGCCGCTCCGCGATCTCGGCATTGCATGGTTCCTGCTGCAAAACGGAGCCGGAGCAGGTCCTAGGTTTGTCTCAACGTTACAGAAGTATGGTATTATGCTCTTCCTCGTGGGAGCACTGATGAGCTGCGTTTCGATTCTGCTCGCCTACATTGTGTCGCGCTATCTCTGCAAGATGCCGCTCTTCGGTGCACTCGGCGCTACGACAGGTGCCATGACTTCCGCGCCTTCTCTGAACGCGTTGATTACCGTGACCGGAAACGACAAGGCAGCGTCCTTTTATGCGGCCTGCCAGCCCATTGCGACCGTGGGTCTTGTGATACTGCCGAAGCTCCTGGTGGCAATGCTGGGTTCGTAACAGAATAGGAGTCGGAGAGCCGTGCGAATGCACGGCTCTTTTTTACGGCGCAAAATCGGTTATAATAAAGGTATCGCAATTCGATGGAAAGAGGTTATTATGGCACGATTTATTGCCTTTGATGTGGAGACCCCGAACCGTTTCAGCGACCGCATGAGTGCCATCGGCATTTCGGTCATTGAGGATGGTGCCGTGGCGGACTCCTATTATACTTTGGTAAATCCCGAGACACGCTTCGACTATTTCAATGTACAGCTCACCGGCATCAGTCCGGAGAGCGTGCGGCACGCACCGACCTTTCCCGAGGTTTGGGAGGAGATTGCGCCGCTCATGGAGAGCGGACTTCTGGTCGCGCACAACGCTGTCTTTGATATGGGGGTACTGAGAAAATGCCTTACGGCTTACGGCATCGCATGGAAGCCCAAGGTCCCCTATCTCTGCACGGTGCAGATGGGAAAGCGCCTGTTACCCGGCATGAGCCATAAGTTAAATGTGCTCTGCGAATACTACGGAATCGAACTGGATCACCACAAGGCGGACAGCGACAGCCGTGCCTGCGCGGAGATTTTGCTGCGCTATCTGGAGAGCGGTGCCGACATCCGCCCCTTTATACGGAGCTGTACCCTGTAGTTTCGAGAGATTCGGAAAACAATGCACAACAGAGTAGCGTTGACAGCGGCAGAGGAGGAAGACATGGACGACTTCTATGTGTTTGGCGGGATATTCGGTGCGGTTTTTACTCTGATTTTTATTGTGGCCTTTGTTTTGATCATCACAAGACTTGTGCAGGGCATAGGAACCTGGAATCGGAATAATCATTCGCCGAAACAAACGGTTTCCGCCGTGCTCGTGGGAAAGCGAACCGCGGTCTGGGGACACAGCGGCACCAACACGGTCGGGAGTACGAATACCGCGTATTTCCTCACCTTTCAGACAGAGAACGGTGAGCGCACGGAGTTTAATGTGGATGGCAGGGTCTACGGAATGTCGGCCGAAGGTGACCGCGGACAGTTAAGCTTTCAGGGAACACGTTTCCTCGGCTTTGCGCGGCAGCAGGATAAGTATTCCGGAGGTGCGACATGATTGCGAGATACCGTCCCACTATTAAGCCGCCTTTCAGCCTGCACGACAGAATCGTGCAGGAAATTGCGGATGCGGGGACATCCGTGTGCCTCTTTTTTGAGGAGGGCAGCCTTACGATTGAGGATGTAGACCCGGACTTTGTGGCGGTTCTTTTGTTGCGCCCAGAGAAAGAGCGCGGAGCGTTCGAAGGAAAGCGGATGTCGCTCAAACACTTCTTGGAGCGCTATACCGAATATAGTTTTGAGTTGGTCGATGAACTCTACGGCTATCACACACTCACCTACAGCGGATATCTGAATTTGCCGGACGATGATAGCCTGATTGAGATGTCCCTGGAAGTCTACTATAGCGGCGAGCTGGTCTACGATACGGAGAGCTGAGAAGAGAAAAGCTCGGAGACAAGTAAACGCCGCGAGACCACACGCGGCGGAAAATGGGTATCCGGATACGAAGATACGGGCAGAAGATTGCTCGGTAGCGTTAAGGGGGAACTACGGGAGATGAACAAGGAAGAACGTGCGGAAAATTGGTTTCGGAATATACCGGGGGAAGAGAAAATTCCCATGGAGAAGAAGATGGAACTCTGTGGGAGAGTGACAATTCCCATCATAGTGATTTGTCTCGGAATCTTTATCGCGGAGTATGCGCTGCTTCGTTTCTTCGGCGGCGGAACGCTCATAGACCGCGCGGCAGACTTTGTCAACGAAATGGCGCGCGCAAAAGGCAGAGTACACTACACGACAATCGCACTCGCCGGTGTAATCATGATGTTTCCGTTTGCTATTTTGCCGGTTACCGCGAGTACGCTTTACCGGCGGAATTGGCTGCGTAAACAGGCGGAAAAATGGCTGGCCGAACATGCGCAGAACGAGAACTGAGAAAACAAGCAAAAAGGAACGCCATGCGAAAAGAAGCATACAAGGAAAACGGTCGTAAATTCGCATCAACGAGATGTGAGGATAAGTGTCCTACAGAAGGAGGTCTTTTCGATGGATCGGCACTGGGAAGCTTTATATCTTGCGGCCAAAAAGGCGTTGAATCCCAGGGTGGTATCAAAATTTGTTGAGGCCGGAGGCGTCGCTGCCGCGGTGGAAACAGTCTCCGGAAAAATCTATGTCGGCGTTTGCGTCGATACGGCCTGTACGCTCGGCATCTGTGCGGAACGAAATGCAATTTTTCATATGCTGAGTGAGGGCGAATGTGAGATTCGACGCGTGCTGGCAGTCGGCAGGAGAGGAAACATAATGCCGCCCTGCGGGGCATGTAGGGAACTGATGACGCAGCTCATGCCGGAGCGTTACGGAGAAATCGAAATTATGGTAGATTTGGAAAACGAAACGGTAGTTTCCCTTGCGGCGTTGACGCCATCCTGGTGGATATAATCGGTGTCGGAAGCGCATAGGGACATTCGGAAGGGCGGCATTAAAAATCAGCGGGTGCAACCGACTTTTGTCAGCTGCACCCGCTGTGTTTTGTGTGCCGTTATGTTTTGTCCTGTCGAATTCTTATGCCGTCACAAGGTACAGAATGACAGCGACAATCGTGGAAGTGAGTCCGATTAACGCCTCGAAGGGAATCAGCTTCATGCGGTTCTTGATGTCCATGTAGACGGAACCGCCGGTCGCGTGGAAGAAGGAGCCGTGCGGCAGAGAGTCAAGCACAGTCGCGCCTGCGTGAATCATAGCCGCTGCGGAGAGCGCGGGGACACCTGCTGCGAGAAGCGTGCCCGAGAAGGTCTGAGAGGCAACGGTGGAGCCCGCGGTGGTCGAGGCGGTCGCGGCTGCCATCAGGATACCGGAGAGCGGTGCCAGGATGAAAGCCGGCATATTCATGGCGCTGAGCAGTGTGGTCATATCCTTTTGGAGCGCGGATGCCTTGATGATGCCTGCAATCGTGCCGGTTCCGATCAGGAGAATCGCAACGCCGATGACCTTCGAGAGACCGAAGTCCGTGTACGGAATCAGGTTGCGGATGTTTCCGGTCACGAGGATGCAGACCAGACCGCCGAGCGGAAGCGCAATCAGCGGGTCCACCGAGATTTTCGCGAGCGGACGCAGCGCAAGGAGCACAATGACGGTCAGCGGGCCCGCAAACGCCTGCAGAGCATTCGGGAGCTTTTCCGCCGGTGCTGCCTCGAGATCGTTCTGCGAAATGCCGTCGCCCGCCCTCTTTGCGAGCAGGGAAGCAAGGACGATGGTCGCAATGAGCGCGCAGATTGCAGGGATCAGGTTCTTCAACATCACAGCCGTGAGGTCAAGCTGAAAGGCCTCGGTCACGGCAATGGTGTTCGGGTTCGGGGAGACAATGTTACCTGCCTTGCCGCCGCCGATCATCGCGAGCAGGATGCCGCTCTTCGAGAGGCCGGCGCGCTCACCGATTGCGAGGGCAATCGGTGCAACCGTGATGACAGCGATGTCGATGAACACGCCGACCGCGCAGATAATCATGGTCGCCACTGCGAGCGCCGCAACGGCGCGCTTTTCGCCTATGGTATCGACTATGGTCTCTGCGATTTTCTGTGCCGCGCCGGTCTTAATGAGTGCGCCCGCCAGAATACCGCTGGTCAGAATGCGGAGCACCGAGGACATCATGGAGCCCGCGCCGCTCACCATTGTGGAGACCGTGCCCGCGAGCCCGCCGCCGCCGATCAGGCCGCCGATTAAGGCACCGAGTATCAGACCGTAAGCCGGCTGAACTTTTTTGATAATCAGAATGATGGCGACGACCAGACCGATCAGTGCGCCGAGTGTCGTGAATTGTAAGTCCATAGGAATCCTCCTTATTTTTTGAGCAGGAACAGGCGCAGTGCCTGTTCGACCGTATCCGTCATATTCTGTCTTGCGTTCTCGGGCTCCATCGCCTCCTGCAGTGTCGAGATGCGGCGCAGTATCGGGAAAAAGGCATCGATGCCGTGTGCGTTGCAGGCAACCGCATCCGGGGTGACCGCACCCGCGAAGGCAATGACAGGCTTTCCGAACTGCTTCGCAATCTGTGCGACGCCGCTCGGCGCCTTGCCCATGACCGTCTGTCCGTCGAGCCGCCCCTCGCCGGTAATCACGAGGTCGGCATCCTTCACATAGTCCTCGAGGCGGGTCTCCTCAAGCACAATTTTGATGCCGGATTCGAGCTGCGCGTCGGTAAAGGTTAAGAAGGCAAAGCCGAGGCCGCCCGCAGCGCCGGTGCCCGCCTGACGCGGGTTCGCCTTCTCGTACTTTTCGCGCGCCAGTGCCGCGTAGTAGGCGAGCCACTTGTCCATCTGCATGATCATGCCGGGATCGGCGCCCTTCTGCGGGCCGAAGACCGCGCTGCAGCCCTGATCGCCGCAGAGCGTGTTGGTCACATCGCAGGCCACGCGGAAGGTGCAGTCCGCAAGCTCCGGAATAACGTTCTCGTCCGTGATGCAATCCAGTACCTGCAAACCCTTGGCACCGAAGGGCACCTGCTTGCCTTCGCTGTCCAGAAGCCCGTAACCGAGCGCCTGCAACATGCCGATACCGCCGTCATTCGTCGCGGAACCGCCGATGCCCACAATGAAGTGGCGGCAGCCCTTCGCAATGGCATCCCGTATCATCTCCCCGACCCCGTAGGTCGTCGTGTTCAGCGGGTTGCGCTCCTTTTCTTCGACGAGGGTGATGCCGGCAGCCGCAGCCATCTCGAGGATCGCGGTTTTGCCGTCCTGTAAAATGCCGTAGACCGCGGTGACCGGCGTGCCGAGCGGCCCCGTGACGCGCACCTCCTGCAGGGTGCCGCCCATACCTATGGTGAGCGCCTCCACCGTGCCCTCGCCGCCGTCCGCAAGTGGGCGCACCAGGACTTCGGCGCTGCTGTCCGCCCTGAGAATTCCGGCGCGGATTGCATCGCCCGCCTCAAGAGAACTGAGAGAACCTTTGAGGGAATCAATGGCGACTACTACTTTCATTTGTTTTCCTCCTTGCCTCACTTTCTGCGTTCTGTGACAGCCGGAGCTGTCTCTTATGATTAGAATAACGAAAAGGGCGGGTAGGGTCTATGTCTCAAGGACTAAGAAGTGCTATAGTGTAAGTGAAGTTATTGGTACGGAGAACAAAGAAATGGCGGAAATCAGCAAAAAGACGGCCCAGCAGATTGTGGACAGCGTGAAAGATGTCTGCGGGCACGATGTCAACTTCATTCAGCCGGACGGCAGCATACTTGCGAGCACGAACCCCGAGCGGGTCGGCACCTACCATGAAATCGGGCACCGCGCGGCGCAGGGCGGTGAGCCGATTGAGGTCATGGAGAACGACAGCTTCTACGGCACCCAGCAGGGCGTGAACCTGCCCTTTTCGCACCACGGGACCATAGTCGCGGTCATCGGCATCACCGGCGTGCCGGAGAAAGTGAGAAAGTATGCCTATCTCGCCCAGCGCATCACGGCGCTTTTGCTCCGCGAGCAGGAGTACGACGCGCGAAACCGGAACGCGCAGGTGGAGACCGACTACGTGGTGCGGGCGCTGAGTTCCGGGAAACCCATGAACCACGGCTTTTACTTAGACTTCCTTTCCTCCCACGGTCTCAGCGAAGAAGTGCGCTACCGCACCGTGCTGGTGCGCCTCTCGACGCGCTATAACCCCGCGAACCTCTCAATGGTGGAGCAGAAAATACTGACCGTGTTTCGTGAGACCGGAAGTCCGCTCTTTACCTTCCGCTTCCCGAACGAGTACATCCTGATATTGCCGAAGGGGGACTATCCGCCGAGGCAGCAGCAATTTGAGCGGCTTGCCGCAGAGTTCCGGGAAATTCTCTCGGTCGGCGTGGGGGCGGATCACAAGCTGGTGCACCAGTACCGCTCGTTTCGGGAGGCACAGATTGCGGCCCGTGCGGGCGATGAGAGAGGGGGCTACGCGGATTTTGAGCAGCTCGATCTGGAACTGCTGAGCGGCTCTATTCCGGTCGCGGTTCGTGAGAGCTATGCGGCGCGCACGCTCGGGAAATTGAGTGAAAAAGAAAGGCACATTTTAGCGGTTTACTTTGCCGCGGACTGCAGCTTAAAGACAGCGGCGGAAAAGCTATACATCCATAAAAACACGCTCCAATATCAGCTCGATAAGATACACGCGCTGACCGGCTACGACCCCAGAGTGTTTCGCGAGGGTGTAATCCTGTATCTCGGCCTGCAACTCGGTTTCGGAAACACAGAGGCGAATGCGGCGGAAAATACCATGGGAACGACATCCGGGTTCTGACGGGATAGAGCTAAGAAGGCCGGGTGCAGCGTACGGGAAGAGGCAAAAAGAAGAAAGCCAAAGGCAGAAAACCGGAGCGGCTCTATCCGTATTTCGGAAGCGAAATCTTGGGCGAAATGTGTAATCGGAAGCGCAAGCAGGTAATCTGTATACAGTTAATCGGAAGTCGGTACTTTAGAAAAAGTGCCGAAACAGGCGCGTTGGCTTGAGATTTGCGGGGCGGAATTCTATAATAAAAAAGATGTGAACCATAGTCACGGTAGGGTAATCCGGAAAGCCAAGGAGGCAGAGAAAAGTCATGTCAGACTTACGTATCAACTGGATTGACGAGTGGGAAAAGAAGGACGTGGATCTCGAAGAGCTGCGCCGCGTGCTGGAAAGCGGTGATTCCGCGCGCTACAGCGGAAAGGCGTTTCGAGACATCGGCGGCAAGTGGAAGAAGTACGCAAAGCGCGGCGTGTCGAATCTGTATCTCTTAAAGGAGACCGAGGACGATAACGACGGCCTTGCAAACGCCTACTATGCCTACTCGATTACAGACGGCGTGATTGCCGATGAGGACCTGGAACAGGTTCGCGCGGTCTGCGCCGAGAACCTGAGCACAAGCGAGATGCGTGCGGTTTGCTCCTTCTGTAAGCCGAACGAGTGGTGGGACACCAATCCGAGCTACCACACAAAGCTGGCGGAAAAAGGCGAGACGGATTCCCTCTACAGCTTCCTGATTGCGAAGCTCTTCCCGGCGGGCATTTTGCTTACCTCGCGGAGCGTCAAGAAGAAAGAGTCGCAGCGCCTTGCCTGCTCCGCAATTGCCTGGGGGTTAAAGGAGGGCGGTCTCTTTAAGAAAGGCGCCTACATGAGCTATACCATTGACAACGAGCTTCTGTGAGTGAGCGGAAGCCAATAGAGGGGAGAAAAGATGAAGACATATTTTGATGACGGCGCAACCATGGAGTTTTCCAATAAAGGTATGCTCGGTGCGGGCTATACCCTTCGGATTGCGAAGGACGGTTTCAGCTATAAGAGCTTAAACGGCAAGGTCGATGTGGATATGAAGTTTGCGGAGATCGGTTCTCTGTTTCTGACCAACTACTGCAGCCAGAACTTCCACTACAGAGTTATGCTCCGCGACCTGAACATGAAAAATATGAGCCTCCCGGAGCTGGATCTCGACACCAGAACCTGGAACAACGGCCATAACATTCGGGAGACCAAGCCGCTGCTCCTTGCCTTTGCCGCGAGCAAGTTGGGAGCTGAATTTCCGAACAACCTGGACAGCCTCGAGACAGTGCTCGGCGCAACGCTGGGTGAAAAAATCATCCGCCTCTCGGGCGGCGTCATCATAGGTGCAAAGCATCAGGTGAAACTCGCGGACATCAAGCGAGTGAAGTGCGCGAGCAACGGGACGCTCGGAGTGCTCTGTGTTTACACGAAGGAGAAAGGCGGCTTCTTCGATATGCCGGATATGAAGCTCCCGCTCAATGAAATTACCTTGCCGTTCCTTGAGGCCGTGATGACCCGCAATACTGGTAACGGCATTGACTTTAGCCAGGGCAACGGCTTTGACCAGAAGAACTCCGAGTACATCATTATCCGCTACATGGATTCCGGCTTCTTTGTAAGCGGAGACGGCAGCTTCCGCGAGCCGTGGCAGGAGATCGCTTATCGTCGCATCAAGGCATATAACTACGATGTCAATGCGCACTGGGGCGAGAAGATGAGCTGAGAGATACAAAATGTGTACAGTGATAAGGGAGAGCAGCTGCTTCGATAGAGGCAGCTGCTTTTGTATGCTAAGCGCTCTTTCTATACCGGCGGCGTTGTGCTATCCTAGAATAAATACCGAATTAAATTCGGAATATTTCGGGAGGAGCGTATGGAGTACATTCACCGGCAGATTGAAGATGTGGTGTGCAAAGCGGCGCAGAGTTTCAAGGCGGTGCTGATTACCGGTGCGCGGCAGACGGGAAAATCAACGCTTTTACGAGAGTTGTTCCCGGAGCGGAAGCAACTTTCCTTTGATGACCTCTTCCTCGAGGAGCAGGCAAAGGAAAATCCGGAGATGTTTATGATGCTGCATGAACCTCCGATCATCATGGACGAAGTGCAGCGGGTACCGGATTTATTTCGCCACTTGAAGTTACAGTGCGACGGCAGCGAGGCAAAGGGGCAGTTTCTGCTCTCGGGATCGCAGCCCTTTTCGCTGATGCGGCTCGCCTCCGAGTCTCTGGCCGGTAGGGTGGCGGTTCTGGAACTCTCGACTTTATCGCTTCGGGAACTGACGGGAGATAGTTTCACTGCGCCCTTTGTGCCGGGACTTGCGTATTTGCGGGAGCGGCAAAAGACAGTGGTCGGGCCGAAGAATGTATGGGAATACATCCACCGCGGCGGGTATCCGGGCGTGCAGGATCCGAATGTAGACTGGCAGATGTACTTCTCAAGCTATGTGAAGACCTACCTCGAGCGGGACGTTCGCGAACTCTCGGCGGTACAGGATTTGGATGCATTCCGGAAGTTTATGATTGCCTGTGCGGCGCGAACGGGGGAGATTCTAAATTACAGCAACATCGCGGGAGAAATCGGGAAAGATGCCGATACGGTGAAGCGCTGGCTCTCGATCCTTGAGGCTTCGGGCATCATCTACCTCTTAGAGCCCTACACCTCCTCGGTGTTAAAGCGCGCCATTAAGACTCCGAAGCTTTATTTTAGGGACACGGGACTTGCCGCCTATCTGACCAGGTGGCTCACAGTTGAAACACTGGCGAACGGTGCAATGAGCGGGGCCTTTTTTGAGACCTTTGTGATTTCGGAGATTATAAAATCCTATGCGAACCGCGGTCTCGATTACCGCTACTTTGTCTCCTATTATCGTGGGAGGGATTTGAAGTCTACGACAGAGTCAGAGATTGATTTTATTATCGAAGAGAACGGTATCCTATATCCGGTGGAGATCAAACAGAGCAGCAAACCGAAGGCGGATATGACGGCGGCGTTTCAGTTGCTCGATACCATCCCGGAGAAGAAGCGCGGCATGGGTGCCGTGGTCTGCCTCTGCTCGGAGCCGGGTGTGTTGCGGGAAAATGTTCTTGCGCTTCCGGTCCGGTACATTTGAATTCCTGTTCCCTTTTCCGACCAAAGTGGTATACTATAAGTGAATTTCGAAGCAATTTCGAAATTGATGCATCAGAGCAAAAGTTTGAGAGAGCAATACGGTAAAAGGAGGAAATAAAATCATGAAGAAGAGACGCTACCTCCTCGCAGTTGTTGCGGCACTTGCACTGCCGCTGCTGGTATCCTGCGGGAAGAAGGCCGAGTCTGCAGAGACAAGCAAGGCAACAGAAAGTGCGGTATCGATGGCGGCTGCCGAGACAAGCAGCAGCGCTTCGATGAGCACAACAGGCGAGAGCAAGGAGGAACAGGAGACCATGGGCTATCAGACAATCGATCAGGATACGGCGCGGGAGATGATGAAGCAGGACGACGGTCACATCATCCTCGATGTGCGCACCAAGGAGGAGTATGACAGCGGTCACATTCCGGGTGCGGTGCTATTGCCGAACGAGGAAATCAACGGAACGAGACCGGAAATGCTGAAGGATTTGGATCAAGTGCTTTTAATATACTGCCGCAGTGGACATCGAGCGGGACTTGCGGCGGAGAAGTTATCAAAGCTCGGCTATCGAAAGGTCTACAACTTTGGCGGCGTCATGACATGGACGGGAGAACTGGTAAAATGACCATCTATCTCGCAGGCGGATGTTTCTGGGGCTTACAGAAGTACTTTGACCAGTTCCCGGGCGTGCGTGCGACCGAGGTGGGCTATGCAAACGGTCCGGACAGTGCGCCTACCTATCGGGAAGTCTGCGACAGCAGCGGACATGCGGAGACGGTGAAGATTGAGTATGACCCGAAAGAGATTTCGCTCCGTGAGCTGCTGGATAAGTACTTTTTGGTGATCGATCCGCTCTCCGTAAACAAGCAGGGAAATGACAAAGGCATTCAGTACCGCACCGGTATTTACTATGCGGATCAGAGCCAGCTTCCGGAGATTCAGGCGGTTTATGACGAGCAGGAGGCAAAGTACGGCACAAAGCTCGCGGTAGAGCTAGCGCCCATCCAAAACTTCTATTCGGCAGAGGAATACCACCAGAAGTATCTGGATAAGAATCCAAACGGATACTGCCATATTCCGCAGAATATGTTTCATCTTGCGGAAGAGGAGGCAAAAGAGGCCGCAAAAGAATCGGAGGCGTCACTCCGTGACAAGATTGGCGATCTCTCCTATGAGGTCACACAGAATGCCGCGACCGAGCGCCCCTTCACCGGCGAGTACGATGACTTCTTTGAGAAGGGCATCTATGTCGATATCGTGAGCGGCGAGCCGCTGTTTAGCTCCCTCGACAAGTTTGATTCCGGCTGCGGCTGGCCTGCTTTTTCCAAGCCGATTGAAGGAAAGGAACTGAAGGAGACCACCGACCGCTCGCACGGCATGGTTCGCACGGAAGTGCGCTCCAAAGAGGGAAATTCGCACTTGGGTCATGTCTTTAACGACGGCCCCCGCGAGCTCGGCGGACAGCGCTACTGCATCAATTCCGCCTCGCTCCGCTTTATTCCCTATGATAAGTTGGAAGAAGAGGGCTATGGGGAGTATAAGAAGTTATTTGAGCGTTGAGTGATAAAAAGCAAGCGTGTAAAAGCAAACGGGTGAAACTTGAGCCCCCGCCGGGTCGAGAGACTCGGCGGGGGCTTTGCTGTGAATCATTGACAAGATCAATCGAATAGAATACGTTGAAGATACTGTGAGAAAAGGAGACAAAATATGAATGTTGAAACCGAAGCGGCACTTCAAGAAGTTCGAATGATGAAATGATGGAGGAGTTAACGAATTGATTTTACAGCAGGGCAGGCCACAGGACTGCGACGAGAGAACCGCGCGGGAACTTGCGGTCTATGATTTATTGGATCGTTTGGAAATCCCGTATGTGCGCGCGGATCACGCACCCGCCGAAACCATGGAGGTCTGTGCGGCCATAGACAAAGTGTTAAACTGCCGCATTTGTAAGAACCTGTTTCTCTGTAACCGGCAGCAAACCGCTTTTTATCTCTTGATGATGCCGGGGGATAAGCCCTTTAAAACGAAGGAACTCTCGGCGCAAATCGGTTCCTCGAGATTAAGCTTTGCGCCGCCCGAAAAGATGATCGAGTACCTGGGGCTCTATCCGGGCTCGGTGAGTGTCATGGGACTTATGAACGACAATGAGCACAAGGTGCAACTTCTCGTGGATCAAGACCTCTTTCGGGATGAGTACATCGGCTGCCATCCCTGCGTGAACACTTCGTCGCTCAAATTGCGGCGTACGGATATTTTTGAGACCTTTTTGACATCGGTCAAGCACAATTACCTTTCCGTGGAATTACATGGGGGATGAGGAGCAGGATCCCATAAGCGTATTTATTCGGCCAGTATTTATGTAGAGAGGCGAGGGGGGTAAACGCCGGGAAGCAGTGCGCGCGTAGCTCATGCTTTACACGAGCGTTAAGGGTGCGAAGGGTTAGATGAAACAGTTTGCTAACCATGCGAGATAGAAAGGGCAGCTGCTTTGGCAGCTGTTTTTTTCGTGGGAAAATCTTGGCAGGGCAAAGTGAGGTGATGATTGAGTCCGTTAATTGGGACAGGTGCTGTGGTAAAGTTAAAACATACGTAGAGATACAGGTATGAAAGTGTAGGGAGGAGGATTAAATAATAATAAAAGCAGTAGAATGTGATGGAAAGTTAAGAAACAGGGACTAAATACGGAATCTAAATCGATTAAGCAAATTCGATTTGCAGAAATCCGAGTATTATCGAAACGGTATTGGGTCATTTCTTAAGCACTTGTTTTTAGGGGATGTAAAGGGGGAGAGGTATGAGTCTTAGGTTTAGAAAGAGCATAAATTTAGGCGGCGGAGCAAAAATCAACCTCAGTAAATCCGGAGTCGGGTACAGCATCGGGACAAAGGGAGCACGAATAACAAAAAGAGCAAATGGCGGAAGTAAAACAACGCTGTCTGTTCCCGGAACAGGAATATCTTATGTGAAGGAAAGTAAAGGCAAGAGGAAAACTTCTAATACATCAGAAGGAGGAACTACGGGAGGAAGCATGGGGGATACAGGAGGAAGCATGGGGAGTACAGGAGGACCTAAGAAGAGGAACACATTGCTGTGGGTGCTTGGATGGCTGAGCATTTTTCCGCTGCCATTGACAATCCTTTTACTTCGAAAAAAGGAAATGACGCCCGGTAAGAAGTACGGGTTTATAGTTGCAGCTTGGAGCGTTTATCTAATTATGGCTGCAGTTGCAAATAAAAACGATCAATCAACAAATCATAGCTCTTCACAGGTTGAGCAATCAACTGCATTCCAAGGAGAGAAGAGCAAAATCGGCGAAATCACGTTTGGCAATGGTGAAGGCATAACTGTAAAAATCGGGGAAACAGGTGTCGGTGGAAAAGTAAAGGTCACATCAAATGACTTGTTTTATGATCCAAGTGATGGCGATGTGACGTTTGTCAGTGCAAATTCGGAAGTTGTCAAAATATCGCCCTTAAGAACGTCCGGCAGTGATGTGTATTACACGCTTGAAGCAGTAAATCCCGGTGAGACCTATGTATATGCAACTTCAAAGGATGGAACAATTACCTCTGAAAGGATTAAAGTCACTGTGCCTCAACCGATTGAAGTTGAGAAAATAGACTTGGATGGCTCCGTCGGGGAGTTAGCTCTAAGCCAGAGTATTAAGATTCCGGTAATCATTTCTCCTGAAAATGCCGATAATCAACAGATTTCATGGGATACATCCGATGCATCCGTAGTAAGTGTAGATCAAGACGGTACCATTACAGGAATTAAGGGGGGAACAGCCGTTATTACAGCAAAAGCCTATAACGGAATATCTTCTTCGATGGAAGTGACAGTTAATCCATCAAAGAAGCTCATGAATCTCAGGGTAAACTACACCAGAGATGATGATAATAATATAGGATATGAATGGAGTTATACGACTGAAATTAACGGTGAAGTTACACGAGGTGAACATATTGTCTCTGCCGGAGAATCCATAAAGCTTCATGCCAAATTTGTCGAAGAAGATGATAAACCGGATATAGGAGAGGTGACCAAAACCTACAAAGTCACAGAAGAAGATTTAGTGAATGGGTTCACAGTTCCTATGGAGCTTTATGTGAAAGAGAATGGAGGGCGTAATAGCGGAAAAAGAGCACACTTCAATGTTGAGTATAACTTTACGGCGAAGTAAGTCGCATCTTGTATATTGGAACGGTATAGAGGGATAAAGGAGTTCGGTTTTCATGCCGGAAACGATGAAGTTTTTCCTTACAAGGCACTTGCCTTCGGAGCGGATGTCGTCAAGAAAAAGATATTGACGATGAACGAAGAACTCGCGGAACTTATGTTGTACACGGGCGTTAAGAATACACGAGAGTTTGATCCTATGGTTTTGTATCTTTGAGTCGAGAGAGAGGGGGCAGTTGCGGAAGCGGCTGCCTCTTTTTTATGGGAAGATTTTGGAAGAAAGACGAGGGAAGATTGAGTCCCGAAATTCAGACAGGTACTGTGGTAAAGTAAAACCATCAAAGATGAGGAGTGAGGAATCACAGTCGAGAACTCGAAATACCGAAATGAATAGAAATGACATTTCCCAATGTTAAGAGATGATGCCAATGCATCAAATTAGATAAAATAGAGATAGTAATAAAGGCAAAAATATGCAATTCTGACTTGAAATTAAGATTATAAGCGGTAAACTGTAAGAGAAAGTTAAGAACTTGGGGGGGAGAGCATGAATGTAAATAAGCTGATGCGCAGTCTTGCGGCAAAGACCAATCCGAACGACAGCGCACAGTGGCTGCCGCTCTGGATGCACGCGCGGGACACAGCGGGAATCATGGCAGAACTCTGGAAACACTGGCTTCCGGCTGCCGTTCGGCGAGAAATCTGCGGCGGCAGTGAAGAAGCGCTGCTGGAAAACGAAGCGCTGTTTCAAAAGGTCTGTGTCTTCCTGGGAATGGCGCATGATATCGGCAAGGCAACGGCCGTGTTTCAGGCGCGTATTCTGAAAATGTTACCGGAGGTTCGGGAACGGCTTTCGGAAGAGGGGTTGGAAATACCTGATCCTGATAAAGAAACTTTTACGGATCCCTCGGCAGTCACGCATGCGTTGGCCGGTCAGGTGATTTTACATCGGCGGGGAGTGAACGAAGGAATTTGTGAGATTGTCGGCGCACATCACGGAAAACCCCAGGAGGCGGTGAGCGAGTCTACGTTTGACGAGCATCTTGTCAATTTTAGAGGCAAGGATAGTGATGCCGAGCTGTGGGCTGATATTTGGGATGCCTTTCTGCAATACGCCGTAGAAGTAAGCGGAATTCAAGACATAACAAAGCTTCCGGAACTATCGGGACCGCAGCGCGTTTTACTCTCCGGACTTCTTGTCATGGCAGACTGGGTCGCGAGCAATCAGTTCTACCACCCGACTATCTCACTTGACGAATTAGGACGGGAGGACATGTATCCCAAACGAGTTCGCAGTGCTTGGAAAAAGCTAAAGCTTCCGGCTGTCTGGTCAGCCGAGCTTGGCGGAATGGATGAGGCTGAATTTGCGGAGAACTTTGGTTTCCCGCCCAATGAATTGCAGAAGGCAGTGCTTGAAGAGTCAAATGCTATCAGTGAACCGGGAATTCTCATTGTTGAGGCACAGATGGGCGTCGGAAAAACCGAGGCTGCGCTCGCAGCCGCCGAGATATTTGCGGGAAAGTGCGGAAGCGGTGGGCTCTTTTTCGGCCTGCCGACACAAGCAACGGCAAATGGTATCTTCCCGCGCATACGGACTTGGGCGGAGGAGCAGGTTGCGGTTCAGGGAGAGAGCAAGGAGAAGCTCTCGATACGCCTTGCGCATGGCAAAGCGGAGTTAAATCAGGACTATGCCGATTTGCTGGAAGCAGGAAAAGGGGAGTTTACGGGGGAAGCGTGTATCGGTGAGGATGAAGACAAAGCTCTGGTAGTACACAGCTTTTTCCGCGGTCGCAAGCAAGTATTGCTCTCCGATTTTGTAATTGCAACGGTGGATCAGATTTTGATGGCCGCGCTGAAGCAAAAACACCTAATGCTCCGTCATCTCGGCATGGCGGGAAAAATCGTGATTATCGATGAGGTGCATGCCTACGATTCCTATATGAATGTGTACCTGGAGCGCGCTCTCTGCTGGCTCGGTGCCTATCATGTGCCTGTAATTCTTCTCTCAGCTACCCTGCCCGCGTCAAGGCGCATCGATTTTGTGGATGCTTATAAGAACACTTCCAAGAGAGAAATACGCGAGCGCGAAAAGCAGTTTCTGCAAGGAGATGAAGCGGATTGGAGATATTCACGTGCGTATCCGCTGCTCACCTGGACCGACGGAAAAGAGGTTCATCAAAAGGGATTGCAACTACAGAGTGCATCGCGAAGTGTAGCGATTCGACATGTCAAAGAATCGGAGCGCATTCAAACGCTGCGAGATAAGCTACGGGACGGCGGCTGCGCCATTGTGATATTGAGCACCATACGTCGTGCGCAAGAGTTTGCTAAGGAAGTTAGGGAGAAAATACCGGATTCGGAGATTATTCTCCTGCACAGTGCTTTTTTGATGCCGGACCGCGCAGCACGTGAGCGCGAATTGTTGCAAAAACTGGGGAAGCACTCCGCCAAAGCGGAACGAGATTATTTGATTGTAATCGGCACTTCGGTGCTCGAACAAAGCTTGGATATCGACGGAGATGTGATGTTCACAGACCTCTGCCCCATGGACTTACTCCTGCAACGTCTGGGACGCTTACATCGTCATCCGATTCATGACAATATGCGGCCGGAACAGCTGAAGGCGGCACAATGCTATGTCATAGAGCCGGATGAAGATGCGTTTGAATCAGGAACCAGCTGCATTTACGGGGACTATCTCCTCATGAGAACCAAAAAGCGTTTGCCGGACAAAATCACACTGCCAACGGATATTCCGAATTTGGTGCAGGACTGCTATGGTGACTGGAAACCGGATTGGGAAACCGAAGCTGAGAAGGAAATGTACGGAAGGGCGAAAGAGGAAGAAGAGAAAAAGACCGGACATAAAAAGACGAAGGCAGATTCTTATTGCCTCGATAAACCCAGAAGAAATCTTGAGAACTGGATTAGCAATGTGGATACCAAACTGAACGAGGAGGAAGCACAGGCGCAGGTAAGAGACTCAGAAAACAGCATCGAAGCGCTCCTATTTGTACAAAGAGGAAACGAAATCCACTATCTTCCCTGGCAACACGAGGGGCAGAGACTTCTGGTGGAACGTATTCCTTCTCCGGAAGAGAAACGAGACATGTTGCGGCAAAGTGTAAAGTTACCTGGCGCGCTTTGCCGTGAATATCAAATCAAAAAGACTCTTGATGCACTGAAACCAATGAACGAGCTTGTGTTATCCGGTGAGTGGAAGCACGATCCGACGTTGAGAGAGGAATCATTTCTCCTGTTGAACGAGCAGTTGGAAACAGAACTTGCGGGTTTTCGTCTATGGTACTCGGAGGAGGAAGGCCTGTTTTATGAGAAAGGAGCTGCGGATGATAAAACCTGAGTTTAACCTGCTGGATGAGCCGTGGATACGGGTTCGAACACGAGATTGTCGTGTCGAAGAAGTGTCGCTAAAGGATGTCTTTGTCCATGCGCATGAGTATGAGGATTTGGCCGGTGAGACGGCGGCACAGGATGTGGCAATGCTGCGCTTACTACTTGCAGTTCTGCACTGCACCTTTTCTCGGGTGGATGAGAACGGCGAAGAGAATCTCCTGTTTGATTTGGAGGACGATGAGTTAGAGGATGAGGTGTTTCGGCGTTGGAAAGCGCTGTATGACTTGGGACATTTTCCGGAAGAGCCGATTCGAGACTACTTGGAACAGTGGCGGGAACGGTTCTGGTTGTTTCATGAAGAGAGGCCGTTTTGGCAGGCAACCAGTGCAGAAGCGGGAACCGAATATGAAGTCTCTAAGTTAAACGGTGAAATTTCAGAGAGTAGCAACAAGTTGCGCTTATTTTCGACGCGGGCGGGCGAAGGCAAGAAAGTGCTTTCCAATGCGGAAGCGGCCAGATGGCTCTTATATCTCAATGGATTTGATGATACTTCAGCGAAACCGAAGAAAAAGGGACTGCCATCGCCCGGAGCCGGATGGCTTGGGAAATTAGGAATCATCGCAGCTGCCGGAAAAACGCTGTTTGAAACATTACTCTTAAATCTCACTTTACTCAAAGATGGGAGCAAAGCGTGGCAGCAAGAAAATATTGCAGTTTGGGAGAAAGAAAAGGCGCCTTACAAAGAGAGAGAAGAGATACGATTGCCGGAAAATCAGGCAGAATTACTAACCTTACAGTCGAGACGGCTTTTATTGCATCGAGCTGATGAATTCGCCGTTGATGGATTTACGCTGCTGGGTGGGGATTTCTTCCCGAAGGAAAGCGCTGCGACAGAACAAATGACTCTCTGGGGAAAAACGGCAGATAAAAAAATTATTCAGTATCAGCCGAGACGACACAGAGCCGGTATACAGATGTGGAGAGAATTTGCTTCGATATTTTGTGCGGAGGAAGGGACCTATCTTCCGGGAATTGTCAGGTGGAACCAGGCGCTTTACAAGAATGCCAAGCTAGGGGAAAAGCGGCAATGCAACTTTAGAATTGTTTCCGTGCAGTACGGGGACAAGGACTTTTTTGTTAATGATGCGTTTGAAGATCGGCTTACATTTGCCGCCGGTTTGCTTACAGAGATGCGACAGAATTCCGGAGAAGCTTGGCTATCACGAATTAAAAGTGAGGTTGAAAGTTGCGATAAACTTGCCGGAATTGTCGGAGGACTGGCAAAAGATTTAACCATCGCAGCGGGAAATGATACCGGTGGGAGCGCTTTTCCGGATGCAAGAGAAACTTGCTACGCTGCCCTGGATTTTCCTTTCCGTGCATGGCTGAATTCGATTGAACCGAGTAGTTTGGGTGAAGCGATGGAAGAGAAGATACTGGAATGGCAGCGGCAGGCGAAAGAGCGTGCGTTGGTGCTCGGAAGAGAGCTGACGCGCAATGCGGGTTTAGTCGCAATGGTAGGAAGAGAACAGGGAGAGATTTATTACTCGGCTCCGAAAGCATTTGAAGTCATGGTGCGTAAAATCAACAAGTTATATCCTGCTTTGCGGAGCGTGAATAAGAATTAAAGGAGGCGTGCATGGAAGAAAAACAGAAGGTACTAAGCAAGGCGAGTCGTATCTCCGGATTTGTAAAGTTCAAGCTATTGCAGTTACAACAGGATCCGAGAGATGCTGTGGTTCGTGCAAAGCTTGCAAAGATGCGGCGCGGTATCGGTGAGCAGCCGGGAGCGGTACCGGAGCTATGGGATTTATTATTCGATGGATTGCCGGAGGAACTGGAAGGAAGAGGGAATGAACCCAGTCGAGCAGAGAAGGCAGTATATACGGCACTGACGCTTTACGCATTGCATCAGCAAGGGAAAGATGTTCACAGTGAGTTCATGTATCTGGAGAACAATACGTTGGGACGCGCAGTCGGGCAGTTGGCACGAAAATCGAATGGGAATGAAGAGGCAGTCATTCGGCGTTTCAATGTGGTTGTCACCTCGGCAGATTTGACGGAGTTCAGTTGGCATTTACGGAATATCATTCAGCTTTGCAAGCGCGAGAGCATTCCGTTGGACTATGCGGCATTAGCAAGAGATTTGTACGAGTATCAGGACTTGAATCGTCTTGACAATGTGCGGCTTAAATGGGGGCGTGATTTTTACAGGGAACTATCCTATCGCGAGAAGGACGAAGATGAGTCAGGAACCGGATCGAAAGAGTAAAGCGTCGGGATTTACTGTAAGAAAGAGCAGATTTTAACTTAGGTGAGGTCATAAAGACCGGAAAGGATAAAGATTATGGATAAGAATAGATTGTTTGTGGACCTGCATGTGATTCAGACGGTTCCGCCGAGCTGCATCAACCGCGATGATACTGGGAGTCCGAAGACCGCGATTTACGGTGGAACCACGCGAGCGAGGGTTTCTTCTCAGGCATGGAAGCATGCAATGCGCGAATACTTCAAGGATGTGATGACGGAGGAGGAGCTCTCAAAGAGAAGCAAGAAAGTGGTTGGATTGCTGGCAGAGGAGATACAGAAGTTAAATTCCGGTCTGAACGGCGAGAAGCTGGCAATTGATGCTTTGACGAAAGCAGGCCTCAAGGTCAAAATCGATGAGAAAAAAGGCAAGAAGGCAGAGTTAGACGCGTTGTTTTTTATCAGCAGTGCACAAATCCAGGCATTGGCACAGCTTGCAGCGGATGGTTGTGAAGAAAAAGAGTCTTTTAAGAAGGCACTAAAAGATATTCCCGGATTTGAAATTGCGCTGTTCGGACGCATGGTTGCTGCAGATCCTTCGCTGAATTATGACGCAGCTTCTCAGGTTGCGCACAGTATTTCGACCCATGCGGTACACAGTGAGTATGATTACTTTACGGCAGTGGATGATCTTGCGCCGGAGGATAATGCAGGAGCCGGACATCTTGGAACGGTTGAGTTCAATTCTTCGACTTTGTATCGCTATGCAACGGTCAACGTGTCAGAGTTGAAGAAGTGGGTAAAAAATCCGGAACAGATTGTCAGAGTTTTTGCAGAGGCATTTATCTATGCGATGCCGACCGGAAAGCAGAATACGTTCGCCAATCGTACTGTCCCGGACGCAGTTTATATCACGATTCGTGAGGATCAGCCGGTGAATTTCAGCGGTGCCTTTGAAGAGGCAGTTATGAGCCGCAACGGATATAGCAAAGCGTCTATTGAGCGGCTTCAGGAATACGCAGAGAAGAGTTACCGAAACTTTGTTGAAGTTCCGACCTATGTATTTGGAACCGGCGAAGGCGTCGAGAGACTCTGCGGAACCAAATCGGTGAAAGAGAATCTGGATACTCTGGAGAATTGTGTTCGTGAACTCTTGGATAAAGCAGGGGAGGCGGAATGAGTACCTTGTTACTGCGCCTCGCTGCACCGCTGCAGGCGTGGGGAATCGATTCAAAATTTGAGGTAAGACGTACCAACCGTGAGCCCTCGAAGAGTGGAGTGATTGGTCTGTTGGCGGCGGCTTTGGGCCTTAGACGAGATGCAGATTTATCGGAACTCTCAGCACTTCGCTTTGGCGTTCGTGTCGATCGAAACGGTGAAGTCATAAAGGATTTCCATATGGCGAAGGCTGAGAAAACTTCATATCTCACCTATCGTTATTATCTTTCCGATGCAATCTTTTTAGTCGGATTGGAATCGGAAGATCGAAGTTTCTTGGAAAAGATAGAGAGAGCGCTACGGAATCCCTGCTTTCCGCTTTTTCTCGGAAGACGTTCTTGTCCGCCTACTCTCCCATTGGTGCTCGGCATTCGAGAGGGCGCGTTAGAGAATGCGTTACGGGAAGAAGAGAATCAAAATAAAAATCTGCATAGCATACGGCAGAGTCATCGCTACATTCGCTTAGACTGTGGCGTGGGAGAACAAGAAAGCGCTGTTGTACAGGATTTGCCGATTTCTTTTAATCCGATGAAACGCGAATTCGGTTATCGACGCGCAAAGGAAATCTGGCTTCGGGATGATGTGAATAGAGAAGAATCGGCAGACGAACATGATGCCATGGCAGAACTGTGAGAGGAGAGGATATGTATCTGACAAGAATGGAATTGGATACAGATAAGAGGGCAACAAGGAGGCTCCTCAGCTCCCGCAGTAAAATCCACGGGATGGTGGAAAGCGCCTTTTCCGGAAGCAGAGAACGGAGACTCTGGAGATTGGATTCGCTCGGGAGCAAACTCTATATCCTTGTACTCAGCGAAGAAAAACCTGATTTTGAGGATGCTGTGCGTGAATACGGAAACCCGAAAGAAGGCTTTATGACGAGAGAGTATGAGCCTCTCTTAGCGCGTATCACAGAGCAGAGTCGATGGCGTTTTCGCCTAGTTGCGAATCCGACGCAGAGCATTTCTCGTGCAAGCACAGGGCAACGCGGTGAGGTAAAGGCTTGTGTGGGTGTAGAGCAGCAAGAGAGTTGGCTCAAGAGACGGGCTGAGAAGAATGGGTTTATGCTGGAAGAAGACAGCTTTCGCGCTGTCGGAAACAGTTGGCACATTTTCCATAAACGGGAAGAAAAAGACAAGTCTGTTTCTCTGCGTGAAGTGAGTTACGAAGGCATTTTAACTGTAACGGATGTAGAAAAATTCAAAGAGCTTCTGTGCCGCGGAATGGGCAGAGGAAGAGCTTACGGCATGGGATTGCTTACCATTATGCGTCTGCCCTGAGGTGAAAGATGAAGGAGATTCCAGGCATCATACGCCCGGAATTACAACAGTTACCACAGGTCAAAGATCGAATGACCTTTCTGTATCTGGAGCGCTGCAAGCTGAATCGACGTGACAGTGCGATTGAAGTTATGGACGATGACGGTACGGTAGATATTCCGGCAGCAGCCATCTCGGTACTGATGTTGGGACCGGGCAGCAGTATTACGCATCGTGCGATGGAACTAATCGGAGATGCAGGTGTGACGGTCATTTGGGTTGGAGAGCACGGCGTTCGCTATTATGCGAGCGGACGCCCGCTCACCAAGCGAGCGGGTCTTTTGTTGCAACAAGCCAAATTAGTTAGTAATCAGCGGTTACATTTGGCTGTCGTTCGAAAGATGTATGCAATGCGCTTTCCTTCCGAAGATGTAAGCAAGTTGACGTTACAGCAACTTCGCGGACGTGAGGGCAGCCGTGTGCGTGAAATATACCGCAAGCTATCCAAGCAATACGGCGTTACATGGTCCGGCAGAGAATACAATCCGGAAGATTTCTTTGAGAGCAATGCGGTGAATCAAGCACTCAGTGCAGGGCATGTGTGTCTTTATGGACTTTCACATGCAGTCATTGTTGCACTTGGTTGTTCTCCGGGACTCGGTTTTGTCCATGTCGGGCATGAACTTTCGTTTGTATACGATCTTGCCGATCTCTACAAAGCAGAGGTGACTATCCCTATCGCGTTTGAAGCGGCTTCGCAAGACTTGCCGGACTTGCCCGCTTATGTCAGAAGGAAGACTCGAGATGCGATGGTGGAGAAGCACATTTTAGAACGCATGATACATGATCTACATTATCTGCTTGCAGATGAGGGGGAAGAAGAGGGAGAGGAAGAAAGTGCTGTTTACCTTTGGGATAACATAAGAGATACTGTTCCAAACGCCACTTCGTATCGGACGGGTAATACATCATGATAGTGATTACACTTACCGATTGTCCTCCCAAGGTGCGAGGAGATTTGTCTAAATGGCTGCTTGAAATTTCGACAGGAGTTTATGCCGGGAATCTCAGTGCACGCGTTCGCGATGAACTTTGGGGACGTATTTGCGAGCATGTGAAAGATGGCAGAGCAACCATGGTTTACAGCAGCAACGGAGAGCAGAAATTAGATTTTGCAATTCATAATACCAGTTGGATGCCGGTGGATTACGACGGAATCAAACTGGTGAGAAAGCCGGGAATAAAAAAACGAGAAAAAAATTCCGAACAAGTTGAGGCAGAAAAGGCTGCGATGAGCCGTGCGGAGACATTCTATCAGGTGCAGCAGATTCAGAAGCATCAGGCACGTAAACGATGTACAGCCGAATATGTGGTGCTCGATTTGGAGACGACCGGCCTTAATATAGCACGTGACCAATTGATTGAAGTTGCGGCTATACGAATAGAGGAAGGACGAGAAGTTTCCTGTTACAGTAGCTTGATTTACTGCGATGCTGTGCCGGAAACAATCGTTGAATTGACCGGAATCACATCGGATAAGCTTAAAAATGAGGGGAAGCCGATTGTACAGGTGCTCAAAGAGCTACTGGAGTTCATCGGAGACACACGAATTGTGAGCCACAATGCAAGCTTTGATTGGCGCTTCCTGCAGCAAGCTTGCAAGCAAAACGATATCTTGCCAGGACATCCTCACATTACCGATACACTGAATCTTGCACGGCAAAAGGTAGAGGACGTAGAAGATTACAAACTCTTGACCTTATCAAAGTACTTTCATTTTGCTATACTGGAGCCGCACAGGGCGCTCGCTGACTGCCGATTGACGCATCAGCTCTACGAGAAGTTAAAGAGGATCGAGGCTGAGGACTAGGATCAACCACGGAAATACGCCATTTCCGAAGTGTTTTCCCCGCATGCGCGGGGGTGATCCTACGCCCACCAATCCAGACATCATTTCCAGAAGGTTTTCCCCGCATGCGCGGGGGTGATCCCCACACGGAGGCAAAAAGCGGTTTTCCGTAGACGTTTTCCCCGCATGCGCGGGGGTGATCCTAGTATCTTTAATATCAAACACTCTGCCAACGGGTTTTCCCCGCATGCGCGGGGGTGATCCCGGTAAATTCAACCCAACCGTGCCTCGGCTAACGTTTTCCCCGCATGCGCGGGGGTGATCCTCCGTAGCAAGTCGCGAAACGGCAATTTGCCGTGTTTTCCCCGCATGCGCGGGGGTGATCCTAGGCATGGCGCTAGGTGGACCTGTTGGCGCGGGTTTTCCCCGCATGCGCGGGGGTGATCCTATCTGCCCTAAGGACAATTACAATGTCACTTCGTTTTCCCCGCATGCGCGGGGGTGATCCTCAGACAACGAGTACAAAAACCCTTGCTACAAGGTTTTCCCCGCATGCGCGGGGGTGATCCTGACCACAGGGCTTGAGGAGTACTATGCTGGGCGTTTTCCCCGCATGCGCGGGGGTGATCCTATTCCGGGCTTGCAAATACATGTGTGTGCATGGTTTTCCCCGCATGCGCGGGGGTGATCCTCCTCGTTTCCCTCCACACGCGCCGTAGATCAGGTTTTCCCCGCATGCGCGGGGGTGATCCTCAGTAACGCGTTAGTAACATGCTCTCGATGCGGTTTTCCCCGCATGCGCGGGGGTGATCCTTCGATTGGGCGGAACTCAAGCAAACGGAGGCGGTTTTCCCCGCATGCGCGGGGGTGATCCTATAGTAGAAGCCATTGGTTAAATATTCCCCGTGTTTTCCCCGCATGCGCGGGGGTGATCCTTTGTAGCAGGAATAGCACCGCATTTTTTGCTAGTTTTCCCCGCATGCGCGGGGGTGATCCCAGGACACAGGAGATTAACGCGTATAAAAGGCGGTTTTCCCCGCATGCGCGGGGGTGATCCCTTTTCGACAAACTCCTCGTAGCTCTCGCCCTGGTTTTCCCCGCATGCGCGGGGGTGATCCCAAATTTCATTTTTAACCTCCTTCTGGTGAGGGGTTTTCCCCGCATGCGCGGGGGTGATCCCCGTCACCCAGTAGCTCTGTATAAGCCCTCGCGGTTTTCCCCGCATGCGCGGGGGTGATCCTTCGTCCTTCTCTGGATTGCGATAGACAGAGTTGTTTTCCCCGCATGCGCGGGGGTGATCCTCTGCCTGATGAGCAGGCGGCGATACTGAGCAAGTTTTCCCCGCATGCGCGGGGGTGATCCTCAACGGTGGAAACACCACGCTCACCCTGATGGGTTTTCCCCGCATGCGCGGGGGTGATCCTCCGCATAGAATCCACAACGCTATTAATAGTGAGTTTTCCCCGCATGCGCGGGGGTGATCCCATTTGTGCCATTTCCCGCTGTACTCGCTCTTTGTTTTCCCCGCATGCGCGGGGGTGATCCTCAAACAACGAGTACAAAAACACTTGCAACAAGGTTTTCCCCGCATGCGCGGGGGTGATCCTCGAATCGCGTAATCAATGGCACCTGGGGCGAGGTTTTCCCCGCATGCGCGGGGGTGATCCTGCAATCCAGCCCATGATTGCTGAATGTATGGTGTTTTCCCCGCATGCGCGGGGGTGATCCCTGCTCGAAGAGGTCTCCTACCTCCGAGAGCGAGTTTTCCCCGCATGCGCGGGGGTGATCCTCGGACGGGAGCTCTACACCGCCCCGTTTATATGTTTTCCCCGCATGCGCGGGGGTGATTTCTGTGTGCTTTGTAGGGTTAGGTCGAGTGCGATGTTTTCCCCGCATGCGCGGGGGTGATCCTTATTTTCCGATGTGGCTCACCAGAAAGTACTCGTTTTCCCCGCATGCGCGGGGGTGATCCTGAGTTGTCACACTTGTCACCACTTGTAAAAACGTTTTCCCCGCATGCGCGGGGGTGATCCTCTCTATCATACCGCTCTCCTTCTGTATGCGCTGTTTTCCCCGCATGCGCGGGGGTGATCCTACGCCTCGCGATATGCGCTGAGCGTCCCGCCAGTTTTCCCCGCATGCGCGGGGGTGATCCTAACCGCCACATCGTTCTTCGTCACCGTCACCGGTTTTCCCCGCATGCGCGGGGGTGATCCTACGAAAATGGCGCAATGGTAAATACAAGCTTTGTTTTCCCCGCATGCGCGGGGGTGATCCTCTCCTGCATCTCTTCATCGTTTTCGCTCGTGAGTTTTCCCCGCATGCGCGGGGGTGATCCTTACGGACGGCTGGCGGCGTATTTTATCAAGTAGTTTTCCCCGCATGCGCGGGGGTGATCCTTCTCCGCGTATGCCTTCGTCGGGTTGCCCGTGGTTTTCCCCGCATGCGCGGGGGTGATCCCTTCTCCGATCTCCTCCGGCGTAAGCAGCGCCGGTTTTCCCCGCATGCGCGGGGGTGATCCCCGCTCGCCGAGAAGCGCTGTCTATATGCAGCGGTTTTCCCCGCATGCGCGGGGGTGATCCCAGCCGGGATGCAATCGCACGGCTGGACGAGGAGTTTTCCCCGCATGCGCGGGGGTGATCCCGCTTGCCCTTGTAGGCCAGCACATCCTTCTCGGTTTTCCCCGCATGCGCGGGGGTGATCCTAGAAGCGCTCCCGCTCCCGCATGAGGGCAGGAGTTTTCCCCGCATGCGCGGGGGTGATCCTTTGCGGGCGACAGTGAAAATCACCTATGTGCAGTTTTCCCCGCATGCGCGGGGGTGATCCTAAAATCAGCCGCTTGCCGGACTGCTATGACAAGTTTTCCCCGCATGCGCGGGGGTGATCCTCCACTCTTTCATGTATCTTCCTTTCTCCCGCTGTTTTCCCCGCATGCGCGGGGGTGATCCTGTTAGCCGAGTATTCAATCGGGTTTGTTCTTTGTTTTCCCCGCATGCGCGGGGGTGATCCCTGTGGAACCTCCAGATGGGTGGAATACACCGTGTTTTCCCCGCATGCGCGGGGGTGATCCTGTGGTTGAGATTAAAGAACGGAACGTCAATCAGTTTTCCCCGCATGCGCGGGGGTGATCCTTGGCACAAGCACACGGGCGTTAGCAAGATTGCGTTTTCCCCGCATGCGCGGGGGTGATCCTGTTAAACTGGACAGGTGCTTAAAGAACGCTGTGTTTTCCCCGCATGCGCGGGGGTGATCCTCTGCGGTTCTTTCATCTGGGTTTCCGGCGATAGTTTTCCCCGCATGCGCGGGGGTGATCCTATGAAAAATCGTAGTTGTAGAACAAAGATTCGGTTTTCCCCGCATGCGCGGGGGTGATCCTGCGGCGCACACACGAAAGGAGTTCACTATGAAGTTTTCCCCGCATGCGCGGGGGTGATCCCCGCCGTGACTTTCCCCGCCGTGCGGCTGCTGCGTTTTCCCCGCATGCGCGGGGGTGATCCTTTATCTTGTCAAGCGATTTTCAAAAAAATATTGTTTTCCCCGCATGCGCGGGGGTGATCCTCGAACTCGTCGCATTCATCCGCTGCTTGACCGGTTTTCCCCGCATGCGCGGGGGTGATCCTACAGAAGCTTGTCTGCCGTCAGGCTCAGGTTTGTTTTCCCCGCATGCGCGGGGGTGATCCTACTCCGACGCCGAAAAGCCGCCCACCGGGCTTGTTTTCCCCGCATGCGCGGGGGTGATCCTGAATACAAAAAGCGTGTATACAAGCGTTTTACGTTTTCCCCGCATGCGCGGGGGTGATCCCTCACCATGCCGAAACGGTCTTTTGTCGTGATCGTTTTCCCCGCATGCGCGGGGGTGATCCTGGCTCGCCCAGGGCTCCCAATATTTGATTCTCGTTTTCCCCGCATGCGCGGGGGTGATCCTACGGCGCACACACGAAAGGAGTTCACTATGAAGTTTTCCCCGCATGCGCGGGGGTGATCCTCTGAAATGCGAGCCGCGAGAGTGAACAAGCGGGTTTTCCCCGCATGCGCGGGGGTGATCCTAATCGGTGAGGCGTCGGCAATGCCGGCGCTTTGTTTTCCCCGCATGCGCGGGGGTGATCCTGCGTCCGCGTTGATTATGTATACCCACCGATTGTTTTCCCCGCATGCGCGGGGGTGATCCTTGCATTTTCCAAAGTGCTAATAACCTGTTTTAGTTTTCCCCGCATGCGCGGGGGTGATCCTTTGCCGTTGCACTTCCAGTAAAACAGACTCGTGTTTTCCCCGCATGCGCGGGGGTGATCCTATTCGGGATAGAAATACTATCAATCTGCCCACGTTTTCCCCGCATGCGCGGGGGTGATCCTGACTAAGGAGGACAAGGACATGGGAAGAATTCGTTTTCCCCGCATGCGCGGGGGTGATCCTCGGCGAACTGCTTGTGTTTGCTCTGTTTGGTGGTTTTCCCCGCATGCGCGGGGGTGATCCTTCCGAATTGGCAAGACATCCCGAATGGTTTGAGTTTTCCCCGCATGCGCGGGGGTGATCCTCAACAAAAAGTTCGCTTCCAGTGCTTGTATTAGTTTTCCCCGCATGCGCGGGGGTGATCCTATCAGTGTTGAGCTTGCGGGCGGCGTTCCGGAGTTTTCCCCGCATGCGCGGGGGTGATCCTAAAACCCTCGCCAGCTCTGCTTACCTGCTCCTGTTTTCCCCGCATGCGCGGGGGTGATCCTCCGCCTATCGTCACCTCTCCAAATACTACGGGGTTTTCCCCGCATGCGCGGGGGTGATCCTACTTCCAAGTGCCAAGGCACGACTCACAGGAAGTTTTCCCCGCATGCGCGGGGGTGATCCTTTCTTTTTGCGTGCCTTTTGATGCTATTATATGTTTTCCCCGCATGCGCGGGGGTGATCCTATCAACACCACGCTAATTTACTCTCACGCCCTGTTTTCCCCGCATGCGCGGGGGTGATCCTGGGTTAGCCCGACGGTTATTAAGAAAAAAAGGTTTTCCCCGCATGCGCGGGGGTGATCCGAATAAACTCAACCAGATCTGTGTTGTTATGGGGTTTTCCCCGCATGCGCGGGGGTGATCCTCACAAAGCTTGTATTCACCGTTGCCCCATTTTGTTTTCCCCGCATGCGCGGGGGTGATCCTATCTTGTAAGCCTGAACGGCGCGATTACAAAAGTTTTCCCCGCATGCGCGGGGGTGATCCTTGCGGTGTAGGGTCAAAAATATTTTCAGTGTCGTTTTCCCCGCACGCGCGGGGGTGATCCTCCTCGGCGCGCTTGGTGGTTTTCATCTCCAGAGTTTTCCCCGCACGCGCGGGGGTGATCCTGCCGTCGCTAATCTCGATGCACTCGAGATTGCGTTTTCCCCGCACACGCGGGGGTGATCCCCATGCGCAATACTTCGTTGTCGTTCCAGATACGTTTTCCCCGCACACGCGGGGGTGATCCCGCTTTCAACGCTTTCAGAAGTAACGCGGGATTGTTTTCCCCGCACACGCGGGGGTGATCCCGAACGAGTCCGTCTTCCGTAACGGTTTCGATTGTTTTCCCCGCACACGCGGGGGTGATCCCAGCCGCTCTTTCCAGGCGGGACAGGATGCGAAGTTTTCCCCGCACGCGCGGGGGTGATTCCGATTGATTACGGGCATACCGGAGACGGGATAAAGTTTTCCCCGCACGCGCGGGGGGGATCCGTCTCAGCGGGCTTTCCGTGCTGCCCCTCCCGCGTTTTCCCCGCACGCGCGGGGGTGATCCGTGCTGCCGCACACAAAGCGCGTGGTCGGCCTTGTTTTCCCCGCACGCGCGGGGGTGATCCGTCTGATTCAGGAAACAGGGAGGATGTTTTTAGATTTTCCCCGCATGCGCGGGGGTGATCCTACTTACGAATTTGGATGCCTTATATTCACAGCGTTTTCCCCGCATGCGCGGGGGGGATGCCAAAAAATATTTTTTTTAAAATCGCTTGACAAGCGTTTTCCCCGCATGCGCGGGGGTGATCCTTGCCATCTATGGCTGCCGATAATCGCAATAACGTTTTCCCCGCATGCACGGGGGGGATCCTCGCCGTGAGGTATGCACTCCACGCAGCCGCTAGTTTTCCCCGCATGCGCGGGGGTGCTCCAGCGTTTTTGTATCATTTTTCTTAGGCTTTCTGGTTTTCCCCGCATGCGCGGGGGTGCTCCTGGGTACAACAACCTTTGCGGCCGCATTGTTGTTCAGTTTTCCCCGCATGCGCGGGGGTGATTCTCGCATCAGCAATGTCAAAGGCAGATTGGCTATCGATGTTAAATAGTAATGAATCGGTAGTGTTTTTCAATATTATGGCGTGCGCGATGCAGAAAGTAGGTGTTTTATGATTTATCTTCCGTCGGATTTGCTGAATAAAGCAGAGAATGAACATCGCGTCCGAGATCTGTTGGAGCGCTCTTCCAGGGATGTCGCGTTTGAGTGGGAGCGAACGGATAGGAAAACAATCAAGGATGAGTTGGAAGCAATGGGCGAGGACAAGGTTCTGGATGCCTTTCAAAAGAGAATGTTTTCGCGGTAAGACAAGAATAGAACTATGAACGAACTTTTGGAAAAGTATCAGAATCAGTTCGATGAGTCTTTCCCGCTGATGCTCTTCATGGGCGTCGATGAGGAAGAGATCAAGGCAAAAATTGAGGAGTGTCTGGAGAATGATGAGCCCTACGAGGCGCCTGAAATCTCCGAGGATGAATTGGTTTGACAGACAAAGCAGAATGGTTTTTCCTGCATGCGCGGGGGTGATCCGGTTGAGTACAAAGGCTCCTTGAAGATGGTCCAGTTTTCCCCGCATGCGCGGGGGTGATCCCTATCAAACAGCAAGACGAGATGAGCAGGTAGAGTTTTCCCCGCACCCGCGGGAATAATCTGTATCAGTCGCCCAGACCCGGGAAGTATTGTTCAGGTACATTCTTTTCATTCAAAAGCGAAAGGAGAAAACATGATTATAACGGATGAGCAGATTGCGGCTCTGCGTCCATACATAGAAAATATTGAGGGATTGATAGCTGCCGATGATGTTGATGCGCTATTAGACGCCGTGGACGCCGTAGTTATCAATAACATTCTTGGGAACAACAATGAACCGGACGAGGAAGGGAATAGAATTCAGGGGATATATGACGACATCGCTGCTCAGAATCACGTTTACTGGGATTGAAGGCGGAGTGTCCGTTACCCCGCTCACTGGCGCATTAAAAAAGCACAGCCGTTATGGCTGTGCTTGCGTTACTGTTATTTCCCCCGCACTAAGATAGCAACTCTTCCAGACTGATATCAAGCCCGAACTTCCTCACGTCAGCGTCGCGAGCTAAAAGCTCATTTTTAATTGTGTCCAGCGCTTCATAATATGCGAGGGCTCGCCCTGCCTTGTATTCCCTATAGGGCAGTTGTCTTGCCTCTTCTGCCGCGTCTTTGGCGTTTCGCAGAACTCTCGAGACTATATATTCCCACTCATCGCTTGTCAGTTCTCTCATATTCTCCACGCTCCTTTAGCTCTATGGTACGATTCTCTATCGACTCGTTGAAATAATCAATCTCCTTTTGCCAGTGTTCCGGCAGCCTCTGCTTTCTCAGGTCTTCATAGGCTCACGCTCAGAATAATAGTTTTCCCGCACCCGCTGGGTGATTCGAGTATATTTTTCACAGGATTCATGCTATACTAGAAAAGAACCGAGCGTCGGTTGCCGCCGGCTCCCGTTTCCCGCGAGCATTAGCTTGCGAGCTGATAGAGCGCTTTGAGTAGTTTTCCCCGCACACGCGGGGGTGATGCGTGCCACATCCACTGCAAAGAAAATAATAGAGACGGGAAAATTTTCCCGTCTCTATTATTTTCGGCTTATTCCCATAGAATATCATCGAAATCAAAAAAGGTGATTAAACCGTTATAGGGCTTATCCTGATTTGATTGAATCGCAAAGAAGGACTGAATATACGCTTCGGGATAGGAAATACTTCCGTCGTCATCGAGATCGATAGGATGCAGTTCTCCCGCATCACACTTCTCAATGAACTTATTCAGGTTGATTTTAACATCCATAAGGAAGCGATTCAGATCATCGCCCTGAAGATAATTGGGATTATCTACGTTGCCGACATAGTAATAATTTCCGTCGTCCGTCTCAGGCTCCCAATACCAGATCCAACCCTTGTCAACTCTTGCAATGCAAACACCGGGATATGCGTCGGATGCGTAGGTTTCTTTGAGTTTCTGCGCATATTGGTTGTTTTCGTCATAGGACGGAATGCTGTAGGGGCCGTATGTTCCGTCATTATAGGTATATATTTTTACTTTGCGCTTAGGGCTTGCGCTTGTTTCGGCGGACGCTTCAACAGAAGTGCTTGCTGTGGTTTCAACGCCTTTTTTCTCGCTTCCGCAACCAACGAGGACAAATCCAAGCATAGCCACTGCCGTTATCAAAACAAAAATTCTCTTTTTCAACATTTCTGTCTCCTTTCGGCGTTTGCGATTCTTATTATACAACATGTTTATATGGATGCCTACGATACTGCCCTGCGAGCTACGGGGATAAAAATTTCAAAGGGGAACATAGGCACCGTAGTGTCTATGTTCCCCTTTGCCGGCTGATTTTTCCGCTGTCCGCCAGCCACCGGCACATTCGTCCGGCAAGGTTTCTTGCTGCCTTACGGCTCTTAATGTGCAAGCCCACTAGACGAGTTTACGCCGTTCTCGTCAGGCATCGGATTTAGGTGTCAGCCCACCGTACAATTTAAGTATGTAATATTTTATCCGTGAAACAGCGGCATGTCAATAGGGGGCTGTTGGCTCGGAACTAACATGGTGATGGATCTTTGATTCAGCCTTAGTTAGGGGCTACGTGCCATTCTTTACATTTGTTCGGCGTATGAGTAGAATGATAATTGTTAAGATTGCTTAAAGTTAAGCAATCATTTCAAAACAGGGGGCAGAGATGAAGAAGAAGGTTTTCCTTGCGGCGGCGGTGGCACTTGGCACCATGCTCATGGCTACGCCGGTTTTTGCCGGCAACAACGGTTGGAATCGTGATAACCGCGGCTGGTGGTATCAGTTTTCGAACGGTTCGTATGCGCGCTCTTCTTGGGTGTCGGTCAACAATTCCTGGTACTTCATGGATGCTTCCGGTTACATGCAGACCGGTTGGCTGAATGACGGAAGCGGTTGGTATTATTTGGACACCAACAACGGAAACATGTGTATGGGTTGGGTCAATGTGAACGGAAACTGGTATTACATGAATCCCGCGAACGGCGGCCGCATGCTCGCAAACGGCTATACGCCGGACGGTTATTATGTGGACGGAAACGGCGTGTACCGGCCTGGTGTCGGCACCGCGCAGTCCGGCGGACAGGACAACAGTCAGAGCAGCGAGCAGCTTTCCGAAGCGCAGTTTGAGGATCAGGTAATCGAGCTTGTGAATCAGGAGAGAGCAAAGCAGGGGATTTCGCCGGTTAAAAAGGACGCCGGGCTCACGAATACGGCGGATGTGCGTGCGGCGGAACTCGAAGTTTTGTTCTCGCACGACAGACCCGACGGCTCGGACTGCTTTACGGCGTATCCGAGAGGATTCGGTTATAAGGGTGAGAACATTGCCGCAGGCCAGAGAAATCCGGAAGAGGTAATGGATTCCTGGATGCATTCCAGCGGACACAGAGCCAATATTTTGAATCCGAATTATGACTCCATCGGTGTGGGGTATTCGAATCTGAACGGAAGGGCGAATTGGGTCCAGAACTTCGGCAAAAAGAACAGCGGTTGGAATTAAAGAAAGAAGGGGAGCTTGCGCTCAGGCCTTCCACCGATAGAGCTTAAGGGACACATGTGTTGCGTCGATTAGCGCAACGCCTTCTGCCTGTAGGAGCATGGCTTGCGCTGCCCAGCCCGGGGCCAGGCGGCCTGAAGCATTCACCACGCGGTGACAGGGATAGTCGCCGTAATATTCCGCATGCGAGAGAACGCGCGCCACGAGGCGCGCGTTTTTTGGATACCCGATCAGACGGGCAAGCTGTCCGTAGGTCGCAACGTATCCTTCCGGAATTTCCGCGACGGCAGAGAGTACGGCATAGGCAAAGTCATCATTCAGCGCGGCGGTCTGGGACATGGAGCTCCTTTCTGTGTCAGCGAAACACGGGCCAGGTTTACATCTCCCGCAAGATGCGCAGCCCGAGTAAGAGGGCGTCTTCGTGCGCATCCCGCCCAAAGTTACGAGCGTCGTAGTCATGGATGCAGGCGAGGGAGTCGGCGGTAAAGAGCAGTTGTCCGAAAGCAGCGCCGCGGAGTCCGGCACAGGCTGCGAGCGCCGCACACTCCATCTCGACGCAGAGACAGCCTTCGTTTCGGCGGTATGCGACCATATCCTTGGTTTCGCGGTAAAAAGCATCTGTAGTCCAAGTGGTGCAGGGGACAAAGGGGAGGCCTTCTGCTTTCAGTACGCTTTCTATGACCGTGAGCACTGCGCTGTCAAGCTCGATATAGCGGGAAGCGGGCAGATAGTGGTAGGAACTGCCCTCGTCGCGAAGCGCGCGGGTCGGAACCAGAAACGCATTTTCCGGGAGCTTTTCCAGCACACCGCAGGAGCCGAGTGCCAGAATTTTGTGACAACCGCTTGCAATCAGTGCATCCAACAGTGAACTTGCGGGCGGCGCACCTATCGGCGCCTGCGCAAGGCAGATTTCTTCGCCGTTTTCCTCAAACACATAGATGGGATAGGAGGCGGAGACGGTGCGAAATTCGCAGCGCTTTTCTGCGTGCTTTGCCTCGGCGTAGCGGTGGATGGTATCGCCGAGGAAGGCAAAAAGGCACTTTTTCGGGAAGCGGCAGTCTCCGAATTCATGCGCAGGCGGAATCACTTCGGAGGAAGTCGCATCATATTCAAAAAGTGGTATTTCGTTTCGTTCTATCATGTGTTGATATGCCCTCCTCTTGTCTCGTAAATTTCAGGGGAGTATAGCAAAGCAAAAAAGCGCTGTCAATCTACCCACGCGCTTGTGCCTTGTCTATGCTATGATTTGATTTAGGAGGAGCAAGAACATGGTAGATGCAATCAAGGAGAGGAGGAGTATACGGCATTTTTTGCCGACTGAGCTTTCCAAGGAGCAAGTGGAGGAAATTTTGTACGCGGGTTCTGTGGCGCCCTCGGCGAAGAACTTGCAACCCTGGCATTTTGTTGTGACAACGGGGGCGGCAAAGGAACGGATCTGCAAGGCCATGGAAGCAGGGCTTTTGCGCGAGCGTGTCGCGCCCTCTTTGCCGAACACGCAGCACTATTTGGGAGCTGCGTTCGAGACGCTGCGGGTGATGCGGGAGGCGGCTGTGCTCATTCTGGTCACGGTGCCGTCCGCGCTTCCTATGGGTGCTTCAATGAGTTTGGATCAGCGCATCACGGAAATCTGTACGGCACAGTCGGTCGGCGCGGCGATACAGAACATGTGCCTGCAGGCGACGGCGCTCGGGCTCGGCAGTCTCTGGATTTGTGACAGCTTTTTCGCACAGGCGGAGTTAAGAGCGGAGGCGGGCGGAAGCGATGAGGTCTATGCCTTGCTGGCGCTTGGCCATGCGGCGGAGAAACCTGCCGCGAGACCGCGGCGACCGCTCGATGAGAGCACAGAGTGGAGAACGGAATAACAGGCACCAAGAAGACAAATGCTTCGCCGGAAGCGCTGTTTTTTTTGCAGCGCAGAAAGAGTTTTTAGGCGGCGGCGTATATGGTTACGTAGATAGTTTTGACAGATAAAAGGAGAGAAACATGCGGAAAATCTTAATTGTAATAGACATGCAGCGCGACTTTATCGACGGGGCACTCGGAACAGCGGAGGCGCGTGCCATAGTCCCGGCGGTTATAGAGAAAATCAAGGGCTATGCGCCGGAGGATGTCTTTGCGACGCGGGATACGCACAGCGAGGACTATCTGAACACGCAGGAGGGGCACTATCTTCCGGTGCAGCACTGTATTCGCGGGACGGCGGGCTGGGAACTGGATGCGGAGATCGCGGCGCTGATTCCGAAAGACCATATCTTCGACAAGGGAACCTTTGCTTCGACGGAACTCGCAGCGGCTGTGAAAGAGCTTGCAGCGCGGGAGAGCGTAGAGCTTGAGCTCATCGGAATCTGTACGGACATCTGCGTGGTTTCGAACGCGCTGCTCCTAAAGGCGCTGCTCCCGGAAGTGAAGATTTCCGTGGATTCCGCCTGCTGTGCCGGTGTGACACCGGAAAAACATGCGGCGGCACTGGAGACCCTGCGCTCTTGTCAGATTCAGTGTAGCTGAGTTTAGACACTTCGCGTTGTCACTTCCGTTTGGAAACGGAAGCAGTCAAAGTGCTCGCTTGTGTCAATAAAAGAACCGGTCGGAACTTTAAGAGGGAAAGAAATGAGAGTCATTGATTTAAGCCACACGATTAAAGAAAACATGCCGGTGTATCCCGGAACGGAGACGCCGACTCTCACAGCGGTGAGCACATATGAAAAAGATGGCTTTCGGGAGAGTCTTTTAAGGATGACCACGCACACGGGCACGCATATGGACCCGCCGGCGCATCTCTTTCCGGGGCGCACCACGCTGGATGATTTTCCGGCGTCGCAGTTCATCGGCAAGGCACTTGTGATTGATTGCAGCAGCCTGAAGGAAGGGGAAGAGATTACGCTTGCCCACATCAGCCGCTACGGGGAGAAGGCCGAGAAGGCGGACTTTCTGCTCTTTTATCTCGGTTGGGACAAGCGCTGGGGGAGCGAGAACTATTTCGGCGACTACCCCTGCCTCAATGAAGAGGCGCTCGACTTTGTAATTCGAGGCGCATATAAGGGCATCGGTTTTGATGTGATAGGCCTCGACCCGATTGCGGATGCCGGACTGCCGCGGCATAAGAAGCTGTTTCGCGAAAAGGATATCGTGAACATCGAGAATCTCAAGAATTTGGGGCTCTGTGGCGAAGAACTCTTTTCCTTCAGTTGTTTCCCGCTGAAGCTCGAAAACAGTGACGGTGCACCGGTGCGTGCAGTCGCCTGGTTTGAGGACGAAACTTGACAAGAACGTATGTTTTGGCTACACTGAAATCAGAACATACATTCGGAGAAACGGGCTGTGCGACTGTCGGAACTTATAAGCTATGCGCGGGAGCGCCATCATATCGAAGAGCTTCAAAAATGGCGGGAGATGCCTGGGCTCTCGGTCTTAGTCTCCCCGGCAAGTGGAAAGTGGATTGCGCTGCTCATGCGGGAGCGGGATGCGAGCGGAAGAATCAGAGAGCGCTGTGATTTAAAGTACAGCGCGTTTCGGGAGCTACCCGCGCGGGACTATCTCACGCAGGGCTTTCGCATGCCGGGCTGGCTCGGTGTGCGCTTTGGTGCGGAAACGGAGCGAGCGTTCCTGTTACACGTGTTTGATCTTGCAGTGGAGGAAGAGGCAGAGAAGGTGGAAGGGTATTACCGTGAGACGGCCATACCGGGGCGCAGCGAGCTTCCGGAGCGGATTAAGGCCCTTTATGCCTGTGAGGACTTTCTATCTGCGGCGCGTGCCATGGAGGACTATGAGGACAATTGTCCCTTTGCGGGTACGGTGCCGCTCTACGAGCCGGCGTATCGCGATTTGACGCCGAACGAGCTCCGCGGGTATTTCACTTGGAGAACGGCGATTCGGAGGGGAGAGTTCTCTCCGCATTGCGATGCCTTTGTTTATCTCTACCTCAGCGAGCTCATGCTGGGAGTCGGCGCGGCGACTGCTGCCGAGGTGCTTGACCGCATGGATGCCTTTGCGTCTGCCTATTTTTCTGCGGGCCACGGGAGCGAGGCACTGCAGCGGAATTTTAAAAATTGGCGCTTTGAGTACGCGGTGTTAAACCGTGTTGATGTATCGCGCGTGCGGGCGTATGAAAACCCTGCGCTCAGGCATTGGGACGAGGCGCTCACCGTGTTGCGAGAGCCGGAGAATCAGAGCGATGAGGCTGTTTTTGCGGCGCTTGCGGAATTCGGCGGCAAGAAGCTAACGGAAGCTCGGAGCGTCAAGGGACTTGGGGATAAGGCAGGGTTTTACTATGCCGCAATCTGGAGAAGCTGTGCGCCGCTCTTATTTGCGGCCTGCTTCGGAAACATGCGCATGCGCGAGTGGAAGCCTTTTTCGGATGCGCCGCGGCTTAATGCGGTCTGCGAGAACGCGGGACAAGCGTTTTCCTATCAACTGAACGAGCTTCGAAGTTTCGCGGCGACGGGAAACGGCTTTACGGAATACAGCTACTTGCGGCAGCAGTTTGACAGCAAGCGCTTCTTTGCCTTCTTAAAAGAGGCGGATACAGCGCTTCGCGTTCGTTTTCTGCGCGGCAAGGCTTTGAAAACCGCGTCTGTGACACAGGATGCCGCGCTGCAAGAGTCCTTTTCGCGTGCCTTTGCAAGTTGTGAGGCTATGGAGGCGGCGCAAAAGCTTGCGGCGGTTCCCGTGCGGCGGGAAAAGCTCGCGGACATACGCGCGGCGGCCGCTGTCACGACGGCGGCGCTGCTCACCGAAGCAGAGACCGGGGCCGAGCGGGAAGAGCGAAAGCGGCGGGAAGCGCAGAAGCTTCCTGCGGAGAAGGACCCCGGCTTAGCGGAGCATATGAACGGCGAGGATTGCAAGCAGACAGGCACCGCAGAGAGGAATGCGAGCGGAGAGGGCAAACAGGGACAACAAGGCGAATCGCGGCATATAGAGGAGATTCGCCTTGTGGCGGCCGGTGCAAAGCTTGCGAACAGAGGCGAAACGGAGCAAAGAGACCAAGCGGAAAGAACAGAAATGTTGGATGCCCTCGAACGCCGCTGCCTTGCGGCCTTACTTCGCGGGGAAAGCGTGCGCGCGGAACTGCGCGCGGCGCATTGTTTGACTAGCCTCTTTGCCGAGCGGGTTAACGAGAAGCTGTATGATCGTTTTCAAGATATTTGCCTTGCGTCCGAGGGAGAGGAACTTTTCCTCGTGCCGGATTACCGAGAAGAGATTGAGACTTTATTGCGGGAGACAGAGGGATGAGTGAGACGGGACGCGCCGTGCCGCGGCGTATTGCACAGGCAATTTTAAATTCCCTGCAGAGCGGCGTGGTGCCGCGCGTCGGCCTGCCGTACATTGCGGTCGGACGAAAAGAGGAGATTGCGGCGCTGCTTCGCGACACGGAACTCATTGCGGAGGGCGGTGCTTCCTTCCGTTTTCTGATCGGCAAGTACGGCGCGGGCAAGAGCTTTCTCTTGCAGACCATGCGGAACTATGTCTTTGAGCAGAGCTTTGTGGTTGCGGATGCGGATTTATCGCCGGAGCGGCGTTTGCAGGGCAGTAAGGGGCAGGGACTTGCGACTTACCGCGAGCTGATTGCGAATCTGGCGACCAAGACCAAACCGGAGGGCGGTGCGCTGCGTCTTATTTTAGACCGCTGGGTTTCTCAGGCAGAGCAGGCGGCTGCGGAGGAGCAGGGCGGCTTCCGGGAGGACAGGGCTTTCTTTGCGCTGGTCGAGAAAAAGATAGCCGCGGCGGTCGATTCGCTGCAAGACATGGTGCACGGCTTTGAGTTTGCCAAGCTCCTGCGAGGCTATTATCTCGCGGGGGCGGAGGGCGACGATGAGAAAAAAGAACGGATACTCAAGTGGTTTCGCGGGGAGTATGAGAACAAGCGCGAAGCGCGGGAGGCGCTCGGCATTAACCTCATTGTGAGCGATGAGAACTGGTACGATTACATCAAACTCTTCTCACAGTTCTTTCGCCGCGCGGGTTATGCGGGCACGCTGATCCTGCTCGATGAGGCGGCGAATCTCTGTAAGATTCCGAATGCGATTGCAAGGCAGTATAACTACGAGGTGCTGCTCACCATGTACAACGACATGATGCAGGGCAAGGCGCAGCACATCGGCATCTGGATGGGAGCGACGCCGGAGGCACTGGAGGATAAGCGCCGCGGTCTCTTTAGCTACGAGGCACTTTCTTCGCGGCTTGCGGAGAGTCGCTTTTCCCGCGCGGGCAGCAAGGATTTATTTTCGCCGGTGCTCCGCCTCGAGGCGCTCACGCCGGAGGAGATGCTGGTGCTTACGGAGAAGCTCTCCGACATGCATGCGGCACTCTACGGGGATGCACGGTGTTTCCGCGCCGACGAATTGGAACTCTTTGTGCGGACTTGCTATGCGCGGGTCGGGGCGAGCGCACAGATTACACCGCGGGAGATGACGCGCGACTTTATTTTTCTTTTGGACGCGCTGCACCGGGAACCGGAGAGCAGCATGGAGCAGTTGCTTAAGCCGGAAGAGAGCGGCGAGGCGTTAGAGACTGTTGCGAGCGAGTTAAGGAAAACCGGCGGCGGGGACGATGCGCCCTTTGATTTTTCCTTTTGAGGACAGAGCATGGATATCTTTCGGCGCTATGCGCCCTTCATTCAGGACTTTATTTACCGCGAGCGCTGGCAGTCGCTCCGCGCCGTGCAGAATGCGGCGGGAGATGTGCTCTTTAACAGCGGGGATAACCTGCTGCTCTCAGCGGCCACAGCCTCCGGAAAGACGGAGGCTGCTTTTTTTCCGATTTTAACCTTGCTCTCGGAGGAACCCGCTACCTCGGTCGGCGTGCTCTACATTGCACCCTTGAAGGCTCTCATCAACGACCAGTTTGAGCGTCTCGACCGGCTTTGTGAGCGCGCGGACATACGGGTTACCAAGTGGCACGGAGATGCCTCGCGGAGCGCAAAGGAGAGGCTTATCAAACACCCGGAGGGGATTTTACAGATTACGCCGGAGTCGCTGGAAGCCCTGCTTCTCCATCGGAAGGCGGCGGTTCCGACTCTCTTTTCGGATTTACGCTTTGTTGTGATCGATGAGATTCACGCGCTGCTTCGGCAGGACCGCGGGCGGCAGACCTTCTGCCTGATTGAGCGACTCATGCGGCTCTCGGGCTGCAGACCGCGGCGGGTCGGACTCTCCGCGACCATAGGGAACCCGAAGGAAGTGGGAAGGCTGCTCGCCGCGGGGAGCGGACGGGCGACCGCGATTCCGCGCATGGAGCCCGGGAAGGAGCACTGGCGCTTATCACTCGAGCATTTTTGGAAGGCAGGGCCGCAGTCGGGCACAGGGGATACGCGCTTTCCCACGCTGCCGCTCGACCGGGCGTTAGAGAGCGCGCCGCGGGGGGCGGATCCCGGTCTCGGCTATATTTACGCCCACAGCGCCGGCAAAAAGTGCCTCATTTTTACGAACTCCCGCGAGGAGTGCGAGCTGGTCTGTCAGGAATTAAGGCAGTATTGCGAGGCCATGCGAGAACAAGATCGTTTTCTCATTCACCATGGGAATCTCTCGGCCTCCTACCGCGAGAGCGCGGAGGAGGAGATGCAGCGCGCGGACTCCTTAAAGAGCATCTGCGCGACAGCAACCTTAGAGCTCGGCATTGACGTGGGCAGGCTGGAGCGCGCCTTTCAGCTCGATGCGCCGTTTACGGTCTCCGGTTTTTTGCAGAGGCTCGGCAGAACGGGGCGGCGCGGTGCCCCCGCGGAACTCTGGTTCGTGATGCGGGAAGAACCCGCGGAAGCGAGGGCTTCCCTCCCCGAGGCATTTCCCTGGTATCTTTTGCAGGGTATTGCCTTGGTGCAGCTCTACGCGGAGGAGCGCTATGTGGAGCCGCCGGACACGCGGCGCTTGCCCTACAGTCTCCTCTACCACCAGACCATGAGTACACTTGCCTCGGAGGGAGAATTGACTCCACGGGAGCTTGTGCTCCGCGTCTTGACGCTCACGCCGTTTGAACGCATCTCGAAGGAGGAGTACGGCCTTCTCTTACAGCATTTACTCCGCATCGATCACATCAACCGCACGGCGGAAGGCGGGCTCATCATCGGCATCGCGGGAGAGCGTGTGGTGAACAATCATAAGTTCTATGCGGTTTTTCAGGAGAATGTGGAGTACACGGTGAGAACCGGGAGTGAGACCCTGGGCACCATTGTAAAGCCGCCGCCCGCGGGCGAAAAAATCGCGATTGCGGGGCGGGTCTGGGCCGTGGACGAGGTGGATCATAAGGCGCACACCGTGCTCTGCACCTTAATCAAGGGCAGGGTTCCGGCGTACTTCGGCGATGTTCCGGGCTCAATCGAAACGCGCATTTTGGAGCGCATGCGGAAGGCGCTTCTGGAAGAGCAGATTTATCCCTATCTACAGAGGAATGCGGCGGGGCGGCTTTTGGAAGCGCGAACGCTGGCAGCGCGCACGCGGCTTAAAAAGACTTCGCTCTTGCCGCTCGGTGAAAAAATATGGGCGCTCTTTCCCTGGCTCGGAAGTTATGCCTTTCTCGCGCTGGAGCGCTTCTTAAAGCTGCGTTGTAAGGAGAGGCTCGGCCTGAGAGGATTCACGTCCGCGCGGCCGTATTATATGATCTTTTCAATGGAGGTCGGGGAAGAGGAGTTCTTTGAGATTTTGCTCGACGAGGCCCAAAAAGATTTTGCGCCGGAAGAGTTGCTCTACGAGCGCGAGGTCCCGGTCTTTGAAAAGTTTGACTGCTATGTACCGGAGGAACTCGTGCGCCGCGGTTTTGCGCGCGGCGTGCTGGATCTTGAGACCATGCTAGCGCGTGTGCGCGGGCGGTTCGCATTGCAAGATTGTGATAGACCTGCTATAACAGGCTGAGAGAAGCCCATGTCGGGCGCTCGGAAAGGAAAGGCGTATGCAGCGGGAATTCAGTGCAAAACAGTCGATTATCACACCGGAGGCCGTATTTATTATCGGAACTTACGATGAGAACGGTGTTCCGAACGCAATGAATGCAGCCTGGGGCATGCAGAGTGACTACGGGGAAATTACCATACAGCTCGCAAAGCATAAGACCACGGATAATTTGAAGAAGACGGGCGGCTTTACGGTCGCCTTTGCGACCGAGAACACGGTGGTCATCTCCGATTATTTCGGTATCGAGAGCGGCAACAAGATCAATAAGATCGAACAAGCGGGTTGCCATGTGCGGAAGAGCGCGCATGTGAATGCGCCGATTATAGAAGAGTACCCGGTTACCTTAGAGTGCAAGGTGAAAAGTTACAGCGATGAGACCGGTGTCCTGGTCGGTGAAATTGTGGCGATGCAGGCGGACGAAGCGGTCTTAACGGACGGCAAAGTGGATTATGATAAGCTTCGCCCCATCATGTTTGACATTTCGAGCATGAGCTACCGCGTGATCGGGCCGGTGGTCGGCAAGGCGTACCACGACGGTCTGGCACTGAAAAAATGAGAGAGAGCTGCGGGGTCAAAGCCGCAGCTTTTTTGACAGCGGCGTCTCCCCGGGAGCGTCGTGAGGGAAAAGCATGAGATTATTCGGCGGCACGGATTTGGTGCTGTACTTCTTTTTTTACGCCTTTGCTGCGTGGGTGCTTGAGACTTTATTTTTCAGCCTCAAAAAACAGCGCTTTATAAACTGCGGTATTCTGGATTTACCGTTGCTACTAACGCACGGTGCGGCCATGGCAAATTTAATTCTGGTGAGCAGCGGGGAGATGCCGGAGCGCTCACGCTTTTTGTTCGGCTTGGTGCAAACCTTGGCAATCGGGTACCTTTCGGAGTTCTTCGCGGAGCGTTTGCTCCGAAAGAAGCGCTCTGCACTCGGCAGAATCAAACTGCGACCTAATTTTATGTTGCGCTTATTATGGGCGCTCGGGCTCAGCGCAATTTATGAATCCCTGTTGATCGTCGTGCAGCCTTTGCTCTTTTCTTTCATTTCTCTGCTGCCTGTACTCGCGCTGCGCATCATTGCCGGGGTGTTGATGTTCGTTTTACTCAGCGACCTCGTGCTGGTGGTTGTCTTGGCGCGTTATGTCACGGACTCCGCGGAGCGGCAGTTTCTGCAAGAGCATAAGATGAAACTCGGTGAACGGCTGTCCGAGCATCTCTGGGGCAGGGTATACCGCGAGTATCCTTCGCTTCGGCAGGCGGAGGGGAGCGGTATTGAGGATGCAGAGCGGGAACTCCGCGCGCAGGGCGTGGTCTTTGCGGAGGGCATCAGCTTCGGAAAAATGGTCTGGATGCTGTTTCTCTGTGCGCTGATCGGCGATGTGATTGAGACCTTCTATGTCTATTTTACGGCGGGTATCTGGATGCGGCGCTCCAGCCTGGTGCTTGGGCCGTTTAGCATTGTCTGGGGACTTGGGGCGGTCGTGCTGACGCTGGTCTTATCCCGTGTCGAGAAGAAAAACAATTTGAGCATCTTCTTTGCCGGCTTCTTCTTCGGCGGGGCCTTTGAGTATCTCTGTTCAGTCTTTACCGAGGCCTTTTTCGGCATGAAGTTCTGGGATTACAGTCACATTCCGCTGAACATTGACGGGAGGACCAATGTGCCTTTTATGGTATTCTGGGGCTTGCTCTCGGTTGTCTGGCTCCGCTACGCGTACCCGCCGATTTCCGCGCAGATTGAGAAAATCACACCGGTACTCGGCCTGGTACTCAGTTGGGGCATCGCGATATTCCTAACTTGTGATATGCTGGTCACGGCGGCCGTCATGGTCCGCGCCAACGCGAGGCTTACAAAGCCCGAGGCGGCAAATGTCGTTGAGGAATTTATAGACCGCTACTATCCGGAAGAAAGGGTCAGAAAGCTCTGGCCGAATATGAAGTTTCTGGAGTCGTAAGAGAAGGGAGGAACTATGCCGTTTTTAATTTTTGCGTTGCTCATGTGGCTCATCTTAAAGTGTACGGGACTCTTGTTTCGTATTATCGGTAAGGCGCTTAGCCTTACCTTTGGCGTGATCGGCTACATACTGCTCGCGGCAATCGGGATTATCGGTTTCGGTGTGAGCTTACTGGCAGGCGCCGTGGTGGTGATTGCCGGGATACTCGCGTTGTTTTTCATGTTCTTGCGTTAACAACATCCGGTGGAGGAAAAAGAAGTGCAGGAGAACGAGAATAGGGGATTTGAACTTGAAGTTTGCGTGGACAGCGTGGAGTCCGGCATTGCTGCGGAAGCAGGCGGGGCGGACCGCCTGGAACTCTGCGGGAGCTTAGAGATAGGTGGCGTCACGCCGAGTTTCGGCTTATTTTCAGAACTGAGAAAGCGGGTCACGCTGCCGCTCTTTGTCATGCTACGTCCGCGTTTCGGCGATTTCTGCTATACGGAGGAAGAGTGCCGAGAGCTCGCGGCGGAGGCAGAGCGCTTTCAGGCGGCCGGGGCGGATGGGTTTGTGCTCGGTATGCTGAAACCCGACGGAAGCTTGGACCGTGAGCGCATTGCGGAACTCATGAAGCACTGCGGCGGCAGACCGGTCACCCTGCACCGCTGCTTTGATCTCTGTAAGGATCCCTTCGAGGCACTTCGGACAGCGGAGGAACTCGGGATAGCGCGCATCCTTACTTCCGGTCAGGCAAATACCGCTGAAGAGGGCGTCGTAGCCCTTGCCTCTCTCGCACAGGAGGCAAAGAGCCTTCGGCTTATGGCGGGCTCCGGTGTCTCGGCCGAAAAAATCGAGGCGCTTTACCGCGAGACCGGGATTCTCTCGTATCACATGTCCGGCAAGGTAAACGGGGAGAGTCCCATGCAGTTCCGGCGAGAGGGCGTCTCCATGGGGCTGCCGGGCCTCAGTGAGTACAGTAGGAGCTATACTTCTGCGGAAAAGGTGAGAGCGGCAAGGGAAGTGCTGGAGCGCCTTGACCGCGAGCGGAATCCGGAGGACTGGCGTCCCACGGCGGATACAGAGCGGGTGATCAACGAGGCTTTCTTTGCGCGCCTCAAAAAGAGCGAAGGCCTGAGAGCGGGCTACCGCGCGAGCGTTGCCGCGGCGGGAACGCTGACAAGCGGTGAGAGAACGGCGCTACGCTACTATTATGCGCTGCTTCCGGAGAGCGATCTCTGCGGCTATGACTTCTCGCCCGAGACTTTGCTCTCCTTCCTTCGCCCCACGCTCAGGCTTTACCGCGAGCGTGCGGAAGTAAAAGCGCTGCCGGAGAGCTACTTCCTCCAGTATGTCCTTTTACCGCGCGTCAATAACGAGGAGTTCCGCCCGGTCCGGGAAAAGCTTGCAAACTGCATTGCCGCTCACCTGGCGGAACAGGGTGAGGAGGCACTGAGCGGCGCGGCACTTGCGCGCGCGGTGAACTATGCCTGCGCTTCGGAGGGCAGCTATGTGTCGAGCGACGGCAGAACCATTTCTGCGGCGGGCTTTTTGGAGTCCGGGCAGGGGCGCTGCGGTGAGGAGTCGGTCTTCTATGTCAACGCACTCCGCGCAGTCGGCATTCCGGCTCGCCAGGTCTACGCGCCCTGGTGGGCGCACTGCGAGGACAATCACGCCTGGGTTGAGTACTGGGTGGACGGCGCTTGGCACTTTGCGGGTGCCTGCGAGCCCACGGAGAAGGATGACAACGGCTGGTTCATTGCGGCGGCTGCGCGCGCCATGCTTGTGCATGCTCGCTATTACCCGTTGACACCCGCGGCCGACACGGCGCTGGACCGCGCAACCCTCGCGGGAGAAGAGATACTCGGCGGTCAGAACGGCGTCCTTTACTTAAATCAGCTTGCGCGCTATGCGGATCCTGTGAAACTTAGTATTCAGGCGGAAGATGCGGAGCTCGTGGAACTTTGTCTCTTAAACAGCGCAGGCATACGCCCCATCTCGATGTACAAGCCGGAGGCGGGCGTCGAAAAGACGGTCTCCCTCGGAAAGGGCAGTGTGTATGTCCGCTTCCGTCATCCGGGCAAGAATAAGGCTGTCATGGCGGACCTCCGCGCGGGAGATCTGCACATTGCGGAGCGCGACTGCAAAGAAGAAGCAGCAGAGGAAGAATTCCGCTTCTTTGCGCCGAACGGCTCCCGCAGCGCGCCCAAACAGACCGCGGAAGAGCAGGCACTCGGCCGCGAAAAGTATGCGCGCTGCAATGAAAAGCTGCAGGCAAAGCGCGCTGCGCGTCGCGACCGCACGCGTGCCTTTTTGGAGCGAGCGACATCGCAGGAAGAGCGCATGTATCGGAATGCCTTTGTGGCCTCACTCTCCGAAAAAGACAGGATAGACGTAAGAGAAGAATTACTTGAGACAGAGTTTCAGGCTGCCATGCGGCAGGTCGGAACGCTCACGGCGCGCGCCTTCCTGGAGGGCGTACTGCCGGAGCGCTTCGGTCTGGAGCCGCTCTGCCGGTTCCGCAGCGTAGAAGAACTCAGCGCAGGCGAGGAGAAGCTGCTTAGAGCACGCCTTGCGAGCGAAAACTTGAGTGATGCGGAGATTCTTTCGGCACTCCGTCGCTTAAGAGGCAGCGGCATTCCGGTGAAGCTAAGAAACGAGGACGGCGCACCGCTCTTCTTTGCGGACGGCGAATTCCGCCCCTTCCGCGAGGCGGATGCGGCGAGAAATCATCTCACGCTTCAAAAGCCGGAGGGGGAGCTGCGCTACGAACAGCACTGGACACTCTACCGAGACGGAAAGGAGCTGGATTTTGAAAAGAAGCAGTGGGAAGAGAACACGCTCACACTGCTTCTGCCGGACGGCAAGTATGAGCTCTTTACCGAGAAGCGCCTGCCGAACGGCAATGCCTACGGAAAGCGCGTGGCCTTTGCGCTCGCAGGCGGCGAAGAAAAAGTGCTTGCTCTCAGCTTCCCGGAGGTGACGGCAGAGGAATTGCTCGGAAAGATTGTCATTCCGGAAATCGGCGGGCAGGATTACGCAGCCCCGTTTACCATGGAGTTTTTCATGGCGCCGGGCGAAGAGCCGAGTGAGCACATTGCAAATGAAATCCTTGCGGAGACAGAGTCCCTGAAGGCACTCTGCGCGCAAAAAAAACTCTCTCTGCGCTTCTACCTCAGAGAGGCAGCCGCGGCAGAGAGAGGAAGTTGTAAGACACTGAAGAGCCTGTTCCCCGAGGCATTTTCCTGCCCGGAGGATTACGATGCGAAGGAGGAAGTCCTGGCTCGCAAGCTCTTCCTGGAACCCGGTCAGTTGCCGCTCAGCATTTTGCGTCGCGGCCGTGACTGCGCGATTTTCTCCGCGGCAGGCTACCGGGTCGGGCTCATTGCCCTGATGTCAGAACTCTTGACGGTGAGTGAGGCGAGCGCTCCTTCTCTTTGAGGCGCGTTAGCATCAGGGTATCGCCCGCAAGAATTTCGGTCTGACCGTTCGGAATAATACTTTGATTACCGCGTTGGATGAGAAAAATGATCTCTCCGCGCGGTAATTTTATGTCTCGAATGCGGTGATGGAGGTATTCGCTCGCGGTATCGATTTCAATCTCCGAGAGCTGCATGGCGTTTTTCGTCTGCACCGCGGGGGCGCAGAGTATCAGGGAATCGCCCGCTTCGAGCAAGGTGGTGCCTTTCGGAACCAGCTTTTTATTCTCGCGCACAATTAAGAGGAAGAGGAATTGGAGCGGCAGGGCGAGCTCGGAGATATGCTTGCCGACCCACTCATTGTCCTCGGCGAGTGTGAGCTGAATGAACTGTACCGGCAGCTCTTCGCTGTAGTCGGTGAAGGTCTTCATGACGTCGTTACTCAAGTCAATCATATCGAAGCGCCGCGCCGCAAAGGGCAGGAGACTGCCCTGTACCAGGAGGGACAGGAGAACGACAAAGAAGATAATGTGAAAGAAGCGTGTGTCGCTCTTTAAGGTTTGCACTGCCATGATTGCAAAGACAATCGAAGAGGCACCGCGCAGTCCCGCAAAGGAAATCAGGCGGCTCTGTCCCTTGCTTGCGCGGAACGGCAGGAGCAGAAGTTTCACCGCGAGCGGGCGCGCAATCAGGGTTAAGAAGAGAAACACCGAGACTGCGGATATCAAAACGCCCGGGAGCAGCGATGGCGTTGCGAGCAGACCGAGCAGAAAAAAAACCGCTATCTGCATGAGACCGGTCAGACCGTCAAAGAAGTGAACGATGTTCTTTTTGCCGCCCATCTTCACGTTTCCGAGTATGATGCCGGTCAGATAAGTCGAGAGATAGCCGTTGCCGCCGAGCGCAGCGGAGAGCGCGTAGGAAAAGAGGGCGATGCCGGCGATGAAGATAACGTCGAAGCCATCCACCTCGAAGGAAACGCTCTTCAAAATGCGGTAGGACAAAAGGCCGCAGAGCGCGCCGATTGCAATGCCGAAGACAAGCTGCGTTGTGAGCAGGCGGAGTATGCTGCCGGCATCGGCCTCGCCGGTCAAAAAGGAGAGGCAGACCAGGGTCAGCATGTAGGCCATGGGGTCGTTACTACCGCTCTCGAGTTCCAGGATGGAAGCCGTGTTCTCTTTTAAGTCCAGTTTCCGGGAGCGCAGTACCGAGAAGACAGAGGCTGCGTCCGTGCTGGCAAGCGCGGAGCCGGTCAAAAAGCAGAGCCAGAACTCGCGCCGTATCAGCAGATAGAGGAAGAGACCGAGAAAAAGGGCGGTCAGAAACACGCCCGCCGTTGAGAGCAATATGGATTGGCGCGCCACCGGGCGCGCCATTTTCCAATTGGTGCCGAAACCGCCGTAAAACATGATGTAGATAAGGGCAACGGAGCACACGGTCTCCGAGAGCGCAAAGTTATCAAAGGAAATGCGCGCAAAGCCGTCACTTCCGAAGGCCATTCCGAGCAGTATAAAGACAAAGAGGGTCGGAATGCCGAAGCGGAACGAGATTTTATTGAAGAAGATACAGGAAAAAATGATCAGTGTAATCAGCAGCAGGTTTACATTCATGAGCCGGATTCCTTTGCGCCCGCATCAGAGAAAGCGCGAGAGATCCGGCTTTTCGCTGCGGAGCGCATCGCGGAAATCGGGATGCGCAATCGCAATCATGGCCTCACGGCGTTCCGCGAGACTCTTACCCGCGAGGTGCGCAATGCCGTACTCGGTCGCGACCGCCTCAATCAGCGTGCGCGGTGCGGAGACCGTGCTGCCGCCGGGAATAAAGGGAAGAATGTTCGACTTCCGCACGCCGTCCTTGGTGAGGCGGGAGGAATTGATGCAGATGTAGCCGCAGCCGCCCTCCGAGCGGAACGCGCCCTCCAGAAAGTCCATCTGGCCGCCGATGCCCGAGAGCTGCATGCCGTTAGCCGACTCTGCGTTTTCCTGTCCCATGAGGTCCACCTGTACGCCGCCGTTAATGCTGATGACGCGGCTAAGCTTCCCGATGCGCGCCGGGTCATGGATGTAGTCAATCGAATCCGGGCGGAAGAGCTTCGGATTCTCGCGGAGCCAGTCGTAGAATGCAGCGCTGCCCATTGCAAGGTTAAAGCTGCTGAGGCCGGTGTCGAACTCCTTCCGGGCATTCGTAAGCTTGCCTGCGAGGTAGAGCTTTTGATAGGCGTCGCTGATGGTGCCGGTGTGGCAGCCGAGATCCTTTTTGTCGGAGTCCGCGAGGGCAGAGGCAATCGCGAAGGGAACCGTGCCGACACCGAGCGAGAGCACGGCACCGTCCGGAATCTCGTTTACAACGAGTTTCGCAATTGTTTGATCGATCTCCGAAGGCGCGCGGTAGTTGCGCTCGGGCAGCGGCATGTGCGTGCCCTCGACTATCATATCCGCATCGTCGAGGCGGCAGAGGTTGGAGCCGTCTACCCCCGGCAGGAAGGGAAGGTGCTCGTTAATCTCAAAGATGACCGTCTTTGCGCTTGCAATGATGGTCTTCCAGAGGTAGCAACCCGTGCCGAGGCTCACATTTCCGTCGGCATCCGGACGGGATACCGGAACAAAGGCAAAGTCCGAGCGAAATTTCCCCTGCCGATAGAGGAAGGGTACCAGGCGAAGCGCAATCGGGACAAATTCGATGCGTCCGGCGCGGTAGAATTTGCGCTCGTAGTCGCCAAGATGCGTGCTCTCATAGCGGAAGGACTGTCCCTCCGAATCGGTCTCGAGGACTGCAATCTTGGGGGCAATGACGAGACCGCCGCGCACGGTCACATTGCGTACCGTGCCGCAGCGCGCCGCAAGAGCCGTGTCCAAAAGTTCGGGAAAGCTTCCGCCGAAGCCGTAGTCGATATAATCACCGTCCCGTACGGCGCGAACCGCTTGCTCCGCCGTGACATAGTTTGTTCTTCCGGTCATGGGTATATCTCCTTTTTTTATTGTCAGAATAGCGGGAAGTGCAGGGAAAGTCAATCTGAGCGCAGTGCAAAGGGGAGAAACAGCTTGACTAAAGTAAATAAATAACATAAAATTTGAACTATACTACCGCATCGAAAATGGAGCAAAAGGGAAATTAGCGCCAAAGCAAAAGTGACAATTACATAAACAAAGTTCAATAAAGAACCATTGTTAAGTCGCAAAGAACAATCAGGCTTTCAAGAGGAGAGGCAAGATGAGAAAAAGACGCGCTGAGGCTTTAAAGAGAGGCATCGCAGTGACAATTGCAGCCCTTGTGTTGCTCGGTACCGGAGGGTGCGGCAGTAAAACGGCGGACGGCAAGCAGGCGAGTCAAAGCGTAGAGTCCGGGGAAACGCAGGCATTCTCGAGCCAACGAAAGCAGGAGGCACAAAAAGAAACGAACGAAAGAGAGCAGCTTTCTGAGCCTGCGGAGACAGAGGTTCATGAGTCCCTGTACACTGCGGAGGAAAGCACTGCAGAAGAAAGTACCGCAGAGGAGCAAAGCGAGGCAGCGCGCGAGCCTGCCGAGACCTTAACTGCGGAGGAACAGCGTGCTTTACAGGAAAGCGTGGAAGCGGCAATGCGAGACTCGGAGATGTTTAGGGAGCATAGGGAGCGCTTAAAGCCGAGCCTCGACGAGATAAAAGAAATGAATCAGCAAATACTGACTCAAAAATATTGGAAATACGGCGATAAGCTGACCCCCTACTATGATTTTGATGTCTCTTGTTTCGGCGACAAAAAATATGAAGAGCTCGCCGGAAGCAGTCAAACAGAAAAATACGCAGGTACCAACCAGCTGATTAATTCCTATTATCGATGGAATCCCACCAGACAAAAGGACAATTACATGTCCTTTGTTTATCGGGAGTTTGTAGAGCGAGAATATCAAAAACTCTTTGCCGAAATCTACGGCGAAGAGAATGTCAAACTGGTCTGCGAACCGCTGGCCTATTTTTGGACAGATGAGACGATCGACGGAACAACAAGTCTCAAGGACTATATGACGCTTGTCGATGAGCAGGAAATCGTGGCGCTGGTCAAGGGAGAAGAGAAGGATAAGAAGAAAGCCATGCGGAAGCTGGACCGCTTGCTCACGGAGCGCGGCTGGGGCATAAACCTCATGATTTACTATGTCACAGACGAGCAATTTGCGGAGGCTGATATGGCCGAAGTCCTGCGCAGGGGAATTTATGACGGCAGCTGCATTTGCCAGGGCATTGTGAGCCGCAATCCGCAGCGGAAAGAACGGCTCTACCAAGATTGGCGGGTCGGAAGCCCCATGCCGGATCTCTGGGCGCTGCGGAAAGAAAAGTTTGAGGATCCGAAGAGAATTCAAACACAATATCAACTCTACAACTACCTCTTGGATTTGCCGCTCAAAAAACTGGGTGTCAACACGGGGTGGACCATAGAGCATGTGGTGAAGAAGGCAGAACTCAGAAAAGATCAACTCAATACAGTGGAAAGCAATGCGCTTGCCGGCATTCAACGCATCCTGAAAAAGGGAGAGTATGAAGACTTAAAGAACACCCGTGTTTTGATGGTTTCCTACCGGAGCGGACACGGTGGCCCCATGGTGACGGAGGAGTTTGCAAACCAAACGGAGCTCTGGAAGGCAAGCAACGAGCACATAAACCTCTATCTGGAGTTCTGGCCGAAGGAGACCGTCGGCTTTGCAGAGGGAACCCTCTTTGTCTATTTGGTGCCCTGAGGAGGAAGCCATGGATGTCTATGTGGATTTACAGCGGCTTCGGGAAGCCGCTGCCCAAAATCTCGCGCTGCGCCGCCGCCTTGCAGCCGCGGCACGGGATATTCAGGCCTTGGAGCGCGATATGGATTTGACGGTCTGGAGCGGCAAAGGAAGGGAGAACTTCATTCGTCTCTTCCGGCTCTGGGAGCACGCGTTGGATGTAGCGCAGGCCACCGCGGCAGAGAAACAGAAACTTTTGGAAGAAGCCGCACTCAGTGAGGGAGCTTTGCGCAAACAGGAGACAGAAGCTCTTTGCGAGCGCTTTATTGCGGCAGAGAGCTGAAGAGGAGACAGATGGAAATACGCATTCAACACGAAGAGCTGCGCCTTCGCAGCGCACAGTGGGGCTTACTCGGGGAAGAATTGCGCCTCATTTGGGCAGGATTCCGCGAACTTGACCAAAGTCTCTCAGAGATGTTTGTCGGAGAGATGCAGGGGGCTTACCGGAGTGCAGCGGAACGCGCGGATCGGGAGGGCATGCAGATTTCGGATATCTTTGAGGCCTTGCTCGTACAGCTGGACGAAGTGAACCGCACGGCGGAGGACTTTGACCGGGCCTTGGGCGCCCTGATTCAGAGAGGGGGAAAAACGGGATGAGTTGCCGCTGCGGAGACATTCGGGATTGTGAGCGGGATCTTCATACGTTACGGCTGGCGCACAGTGACGCCGAGCGCCTTGGAATACGCCTTATACAGCTCGCCGAACGCGGGCGGGAGGGTAGCTGGCAGAACAGTCGCGCCTACCCCCTGGAAGCCGGACTGCGCGACCGGATGAAGCAGAAGACAGAGCAATTCTGTGACCGCACGGAATTGGCGCAGCGAAATTATCTTCGCTACTTGGAGTACCGCATTTCGGAAGCCGAGGAAGAACTCGCCTGCATGCAGGATGAGGACGATGCGTATCACGAGGACGATGAAGATTGAAGCCACGAGGACAGCGGAGAAGGACAACGGGTAGTGCGGATGCAGAATCAAAAATCAAGTGAACAGATTAAGAAGCAAGAGATACAGCAGCAGGAGATTCAAAATCTGCTGCTGTATTTGTCATGGAATGAAATGGGGATTTTAGACGGCGGAACGCTGTCCCGCATTGCGGCAGATATTCATGCGGAAGAGCAAGGGCAGTACAGGCAGCAATGAACAGGATTGAACGCAGATAACGATTTCCCTGAGAGGAGACAGGAGATGCAAGAAGAGAAGAAAGAGAAGCGGCAGCCTAAGAAGCACCGTTGGCTTCGTTTTGCCCCACAGATAGTTCTAGGCCTGGGACTGCTGGCAGTCTATTTCAGTTGGCGTGACCATCGTCGCAAGCTGACGCAGCAAGAGCTGGATACCGCTTTGACCAGATATATGCAGGGGAAGTATGCGATTTACGGGGATACGCTGACACCGGTTGGGGAGGGGAAGGTTCAATGGTATCCGAGCGATATTTTACAGCCGACGCCGGGGATATATGAGATGAGGTTTCAGTCGGAGAAGTATCCGGAGAAATACAAAGAAGAAGAACTATGGCTGTATTACAATTATGAGAAAGAAACCTTGCGTGACAATTACATGGATTTTGTCCACAGAAAAAGGGTTGAAGAAAAGTTTGAAGAGATCTTTGATAGATTATATGAAAGCAAAAGCTATGCACTAAGAATGGAATCGTCTAAAGTGCCATATTCTAGGTATGAGTATAAAGCAACTGAAACGGTTGAAGAGTTTCTGAATCATTCACTGGACAGTTATATTCGAGTTTATGTTGCAAGAGAGGAGGAAAGGCAAGAGGATGATATACAGAGCTTGTTGGAATTGTTGAAGGAATATCAGTACGGAATCGATGGAAATATATACTATGTTACGCAGGATCAACTGAACAATATAAGAGAAACGGAACTAAATAGACCGACTCAGAATTTCAAATATAATCGTTCGGTTTGGATTGTTTGGCAAAAAAAAGATATAAACTATAGAATTTACATGTGGAAGGGTGTAGATGGAAAAGAAATGTGGATTGAGAGAAATCAGCCGAAGGAGTAAAACACATGACGACGAAAATCGACAGTAATCCGACAGAACAGGAGATAATGCAGCAAGTAATATATAATCTTGTTTTGTATTTGCCGATATCTAAATTGAAATTGGAGAACAATGAAACAACAGATCCCACCATATCACAAATAGTACAGGCGGCAAGAAAATATAAGGAAAGTGGAAATGCTGTTGAGGAAGCGACACTCGAAATGCTGGAAGCCTGCCTGAAAGAAGAATCGGGAATCTCCGATATCGGCAATGCAAGGCTCACATACATTAGTTTTAAGAAGGATGCCAATGAACTGGTAGAGCACGGCATCAGTCGCGAAAATGCGGAGATCATCACGAATCCGGATGCGATGGTTGCGGTAGCCTTTGTCTATGAAGGAAGCGAGGCGCAAGGAATCCGCGAAGGAGTGAGCTTTGTGCATCGAGGGACACCGGGAGGTGCTTGGGAAGATAATTATGATATGGAGAGCGATTGTAACGGATCGTTTGTAAAAAATAATAAGCTATTTGAGTCCGTTTCTCCGATCGGAGAAGCAGTCTTATATGATCAGCAGGATACATTGCGCCGTATCCGAGAAGAAAGTACGGAGATTGCAGGAAAGTGCCGGGAATTGATCGGTGCGGCTAAGGTCTTCTTATCGGGACATTCGAAAGGAGGCAACCATGCGATGCTGATTAAGTGCGTTTTCGAAGAGTTTCGAAATGTCACTTGTTTTGCCTTCGATGCGCCGGGACCGCCGATTGAATTGTGGGATGAATATAACAAACATTATGGGAAAGAGAGAGTAGAAGAGAACCGTAGAAGTATTTACAGTATCTTTTCGTTTAATGATCCAGTTCATGCGATTGCTTATACGAAAGAACGTGGGTATTTTGCTAAGAATTTATTGCGTTTGGCTGCGCCGGGGCTGGATGGAGAGGATCCGTCCGAGACAATGAACTATCACTATCTTTTCCAAAAACTTCGCGTGGAAGCGGATGGAAAAGTCCGTTTGCAGAAGATAGTGGCCGAGGAAGGTTGGTCGGCAAAAAAGGTTAAGGAACTTTCCGATATACTGATGCATATGCCCATCATGGAAAGGGCGGCGTATATGCATCCGTTGATGGGAGCGCTGCAATACGGCTATGCGAAAAAAGCGTCGGCCAATCAGTCTGTGGAATCTACCGTTATGCTGTTGTTGAGAACCGCATACATAAAGAACGGGCCGGGATTACTAAAAATGCTGCCGATTGTGGTACCCATGGCGATAGAGGGTGTTTTCAAGACGGAGGAGCGGTTTCGAAAAAAGCTGTCAGAACAAATACAGCGGTATCTGGAGTATACAAAGCAATTGGTCGAGACTGATCGAGCGTTGCCACGACCGCTCGGTAAAGATGCGGGAGGATTGCCCATCATTCGCCACGATTTGGATTTCAATCGTTCGACAATTGCATTGTTGCAAGTGGCGGCCGGATTATTCGGAACCTCCGTTAAGGATATCATCGCGGAATTCAACGACTTATGCACGTTTGTCACCGATGTTGTCCCCCCGACAGAAGTTCGTCCCGGGATGCTGCAAGCGATTCGGACACTACAGGCTCCCCCGTCGCTTACACTTTGTAAGAATCTCGCCTATGCCTGCCGTGCTGCGGACGAGACGATTCAAAGCTGCGAGAAAAGATGCTACCCGCTCTTTCGGATTCCGGAAGGGACGCACTATCCCAGGGAACTGGCAGAACTTTTAAAGAGACAGCGTACAGCGGAGCTTAAATCAGGAGTTTCAAGTATCGTGCGTGACAGGGCACTGCTGGAAGCAAGCATTCTGGAGTGTTGCGGTATCACCTCTCTTAATGAATTAGAAACAGACCTACCGGGCAAACGTCCTCTTGTCCGTTTTGCAAAGCAAGTCCTTTACGATGCGCGGGAGATAGAGGGTATTTTACTGAATTATGCGGCGCGCTTGGAAAAGGGCTTCCGAGAGCAGTTTGTACTGCTCGGGGCGCATGAAAGTACCGGGCAGGGAGCTGCCTTTGATACGGTTGCATTTCTTCAGAGCGGTAGTGAGAGCGCTGTTTCGGCAGTGGCAGCGGGAGAGGTCGGAGAGGCAGGTATCGACTATGCGGCGGCGGAACATGCCCTTGCCTGCGCGGCGGATGTGAGTCTGCACTGCGGAAGCTTGCTGCGGGACATTGAACGGTTAAACGAAAGACTGTCTTGCCTCCGCTTCGTTTCTGTTTCGCGGGACGGACTGTCGGAACTGAGCCGTTTGCTCGGCAGCTGGCAATATCAGCAGGAAGAGTACCGAGAGGCACTCGGGAATTATGTGATGCATTGCCGAGAGACAGAAGAACAGTTTTGTGCGCAGTGTGCGGGAATCGCGGTAGAGAAGTAAAACCAAGGGAGGATTTGTGATGGACAATCGTAAAATATATCGCATGCTGGTGGCCTCCCCGTTTCTGCTTCTACTGCTTTTAATTGTGTACTGTTTCTATACCGGTCGGGGACAGCATAGAAAGCCGACGCATGAGGAGCTGGATCAGGCGCTGCTCCGTTATATGCAGTCGAAATATGCGATTTACGAGGATACGTTTACGATTAATCAGCCGGGAGATGTGGAGTGGGCATCCAGTGACATTTTTTATTCTTCAACGGGGACGTATAAGCTTGAATTCGAGTCAAAGAAGGATGATTGTAAGATGAACTAGGACAATAAAAAAGAGCCGATGACGAACTCGTGGTATGATGAAGCTACCACACAACACAACACCAGGAGGTTCGCCATGGCTCAAAAAGAGTATACCACAAATAGAAAATATCGCCACCTGACACGCGAAAAGCGAGCACAGATTGAAGTGCTGCTGCAATGAAAGCTCCCCAAAAGTCGCATTGCGCGCGAAGTCGGGATTGCAAGGGTTAGGACGGAATCCGGAGCCATACACGCGCTACTTTGGAGATTCGGGACAGCGTGTCTACGAACATCGAAGACGAAACAGTCATTGCCCCATAAGACTGCCGAAAGCCAAGAAATTCGTGTCTTTTGCGGTAAAGCAGATACTGACAAAGCATCCGGCACCTGATACGATTTGCGGTCTTGCCGGAGAAAAGGGCTGTTTCATTGAGCGTGGATTGTTAAAGGCTCGAAATATCGGTCTCACGCTAAAGGTCAGACGTAAACAACACCGTAAGGGACATCCGCAGCAGTAGTTAATCAGCGGGAAGAATTTGGGCATTGGGAGATTGATACCGTGGTCGGTCGAAGGAAATCGCGATCCGTTTTGTTGACGATGCCCGGTAGAAGCACGCAGGCGGTTGAGCAGGGGGGTAAAGCCCTTCGCGAGTTGTATGGAGAACGTTTCAGCCAAGTTTTTCGCTCCATCACAATTCCCACAATCCCCATATACTATGCTCATCCATACTCCGCCTACGAACGCGGACTAAACGAAAAGCAGAACTCATTGATTCGCCGGTTCTTGCCAGGACTGGATCAATCAGCTCCCCCGAAAATCCTTTCACTACAGTTTGCCGGAGGAATTATTTCAGACTGTCCTACTTGATCTTGCAATCTAGCTTCAAACTTTCCGCCTCTGCAAGCTGGAAGTTGTTTATAACCCTAAAATGTAGAATCCGTTATATCTTCTTGACTTAATCAACCATTCTATCAATACTTCATAATCTACCGGTTTTTCTCTACGAAGTCTTTCTATAATAGAATCTATTAAAGCTGGTGCATAGTAGTTGATTCCGTATATATCTACTGTTCCGCATTTCAAATTGTTATATATTCCACAATCAAAAATACTACTGTATTCTTTGTAAAATACATTTTCGTCATCTATATACAAAGAATCATCTTGCCAGTTATTTATACTATCAACTGCAACTAATCTATCTTTGGCAGTTCCACTTGGTAACTTACAAAATTGTATTTCAACGAATGCAGAACCACCATAGTTCCTTCGTTCCTCCTGAGAATTAAAAATGTGAAATAACACCGTATCACCTCTACAACTTCAAAGTTATCAGAGCCCGATAAACCCTTGACCGCCTCTTATATTTCTATTTCAGATGGCAGCATCCGATCGG